>CDTY01041786.1_pt1 | contig 99101 bp, 91 predicted proteins | sample 557731 | NCBI WGS metagenome assembly CDTY01 (sample SAMEA3182101, study PRJEB8094) | gut metagenome | biome: human; feature: gut; material: Stool; isolation source: human stool | place: Canada | collected 2013-02-12
GGCAATACCGCACAGAAAAATGAGCCAACGACTGGCGAATATGATATATTAGAGGCATGGATAAACAGATGACGATTTCCGCATTCAGCGATGAGTTGGCGCAGGTGCGGACGAAGAAAAAAGAATTTCTGAGTCAGATCGAACGGATCGTCCCATGGACGGAATGGCTAGCCATGATTCAGCCGTGCTATTACAAAGGAGAGCGCGGCAATAAACCCTATCCTCTGGAGACCATGCTGCGGCTGTATCTGCTGCAAAACCTGTACGACCTGAGCGATGAGGCAACCGTTGCGGAAGCGATAGACAGTCGCGCATTTTCTGATTTCTGTGACATCGATTCCAGCAACCAGGTTCCGGATGGGGATACCACCATCATCAAAATGTTGAAGAACATCATGTATGTAGGCATCTTGCGCAGTGGGGAAACACGCTCAGAAATCTTTCCGGAACTACAAATTGTTCCGCTGGATCTATATGAGCGGGCACAGGAGCTGATGGAGGCCAGGACAATGCACCACAATGAGGTGCCCTTTAACTCCAAGGGGAAGGCGCTGCTCTCCGGGATGGTCTACTGCGCCCACTGTGGTTCCAAACTGGTGCTGACCACCAGCAGCGGCAGACGCGCCAAGGGTGAGCCCAAACGGGAGACCCATATCCGCTATGCCTGCCACTACAAGATCCGCCATCCTCAGAACTGTGATGGTCAGACCGGATACTCCGGCGAGAAATTGGACGGCATTATTGATAAGATCGTCATCCAACTCTTTGAGCGGATGAAGACTGCACCCAGGAGCCAGCTCATTCAAAAGCAGCGGGAAAAAGAACTCCAACTGGCAAACAGTTCGGTGGCGAATCTGGAGAAACTCCATGCCTCCGCAGAACGGGAGCTGGAGAGTTACAAGAAAGAGATCATCAAGACCATCAATGGGACTGGCAGTTTTGGAGCGGACATCCTCGGCGAGATGATAGAGGACACCCGAAGCAAGCTGGCGGCGCTGGCCCAGGAGTTGGAACAGGCCAAGGAAAAAGCGGCTGATCTGAAGAGCTCTGCCGTTGCCGTCCAAAAGGAGTATGACAAGATTATGTCCTGGGCCGACCTGTATGCGGGGAGTAGTATCGAGAGAAAGAAGATGATCCTGCGGCAGCTCATTGAGCGGGTGAATATCGGGAAGAACTTTGAAATCGAAGTGGAATTCAAAATCAGTGTCACACAGTCCTTTGACTTCCTGTATCCGGAAGGGGACAAGAGTGTGTACTATCGCGCATCCTGAAGGCATGAAAAAACTCGGGAGATCTCAAAACGAGATCTCCCGAGTGTGGTGGACCTAATCGGGATCGAACCGACGACCTTACGGATGCGAACCGTACGCTCTCCCAGCTGAGCTATAGGCCCAAATCAACAGTTCCAAAAGCGGAACAGAAGAATAAAGCAATATGAAATTATAGATGTGGCAGAAAACCGAACCCTTTGCGCTCCCAACTGCGCTACAGGCCCAGATATTCAATTCAGCTTTTGTATTATACCAGATTTTTAAAAAATGTAAAGCCCAATTTTGAAGATATCTATGAGAAGCGGCCAGATTTGGAAAAATAGGTTGCCATTTTGGGGGAAGTATAGTAAAATACAGTCTAGCTTGTTTTGCACTTCGGCGCAAAGCAAGGCCGCACTAGTTGGGGAGATAGCGGTGCCCTGTACCTGCAACCCGCTACAGCAGGGATGAATCCCGGCCCCCGGACGTGCGATGTGTCGTCTGACCTGGAAAAGCAGTGATGATAGACCGGTCCCGCGCAACGTGGCCCCGTGAACCGTGTCAGGCGGGGAACCGAGCAGCACTAAGCGGCAAGCCGCGTGTGCCGTGGGGTTACTGTTCTTGAGCCGGCTGTCCAGGTAACGGGCATACCGCGCGCTTCAAAGGCCGGTGTGCGGCCTTGCTTTTCGCCGAAGTTTTCTTTTTTTCGAGGTGATTTTAACGTGTATCAGGCCCTGTACCGCAAGTGGCGCCCCCGCACCTTTGACGACGTGGTGGGGCAGGAGCATATCACCCAGACCCTGAAGCAGCAGGTGTCCGGCGGACGGCTGAGCCACGCCTATCTGTTCACCGGAACCCGGGGAACCGGAAAGACCACCTGCGCCAAGATCCTGTCCCGGGCTGTAAACTGTCAAAGCCCGGTCAATGGCAACCCCTGCAACCAGTGCCCGGCCTGCCTGGGCATTGAGAACGGGTCTATCCTGGACGTGCTGGAGCTGGACGCCGCCTCCAACAACGGTGTGGATCAGGTCCGAGCCCTGCGGGACGAGGCGGTATACACCCCCGCGGCGGTGAAAAAGCGGGTCTACATCGTGGACGAGGTGCACATGCTCTCCACCCCCGCCTTCAACGCCTTGCTGAAGATCCTGGAGGAGCCCCCGGCCCACCTGATGTTTATCCTGGCCACCACCGAGCTTCACAAGGTGCCCGCCACCATCAAGTCCCGGTGCCAGCAGTTCTCGTTCAAGCGCATCCTGCCCGGTCAGATTGCCCAGCGTCTGGGCTATGTGGCCCAGCAGGAGGGCATCGACCTGACGGAAGAGGGAGCCGCGCTGCTCTCCCGCCTGGCCGACGGCGGCCTGCGGGATGCCTTGTCCCTGCTGGACCAGTGCGCCGGAGGCGGACAGCGGGTGGACGAGCAGGAGATTCTGGACACCCTGGGCCTGGCAGGCAATCTGGAGACCGCCAAGCTCATGGGCCAGCTGGCCCAGCGGGATACCGCCGCAGCGTTGGAGACCCTGTCCCGCCTGTACCGCAACGGAAAGGATGTAGGCTCGGTGCTCTCCGAGCTGTCCGGCCTGGCCCGGGATCTGCTGCTGCGCAAGACCGCACCCCGGGGTGGAGCCGCCCTGCTTACCGGCGGATATGATGAGTCCACCATGCGAGCCCTGGGCGAACAGTTTACTGCCCAGCGGCTGCTGCAGATTTTGAAAACCTTACAGGAGACACTGCCCGAGCTGAGCCGCAGTGTCAACCGCCGTACCGATGCGGAACTGTGTCTCATTCGGCTCAGTGACGAGGGACTGGACGAGTCCTTTGCAGGCCTGTCCGCCAGGGTAGCCCGGCTGGAGGAACAGCTGGCCAAGGGAGTGCCTGTCCAGGCACAGCCGGTCCAGAGTGCTCCGTCCGCGCCCGCGGCACAGCGGCCTGTCGCCGCTGCTGCGCCTGTGCAGGCGCCGGTTAAGCCGGCGGTTGAGGATACGCCTCCCTGGGAGGAGGAACGCCCGCCTCTGCCTCCGGAACCGGAAGAGGAACCCTCCTGGCCTGAGCCGGAGGTTGTTCCGGCCAGTGCACCCATACCCCAGACCCCGGCTCCCACAGCCCAGGTGCCCCCTGCTCAGGCAGCTCCTGCGCAGGCAGCTCCGGCTGGGGGAATGCAGGGCGGAACCTCTGCCTTCTGGCCCTCCTTTGTGGCCGGACTGCGGGGCAAGGTGCCTGCTTCGGTGCTGCCTTACCTCAATAACCCCGCCAAGGTCACCGGCGTGTGGAAAAACAAGGCGCTGACCCTGTGGACGGATACCGAGTTCACCCGGGCCATGCTGAATAAACCCCCGGTCCTTCAGGGCCTGGCCCAGGCAGCTGATGTCTGCTTTGGTGTAACCGGCGCCCGGGTATCGGTGATCGCAGGAAAACCCCCGGCAGAGGACCTGGCCGCTCCGGCGCCTGCTGCGCAGGCTGTTCCGGCACAGGGGAGCGGGGACGCTCTGGATGCCCTGCTGGCCTTTGGGGAAAAGTTTGACAACATTAAAATACAGTAACACAGAATAAGGAGTGTTTTGGCTATGGCAAAGGGATTTAACAGCCGCGGACTGGGCGGCATGGGCGGCGGCATGAACATGAACATGATCAAGCAGGCCCAGAAGATGCAGCAGGACATGATGAAGATGCAGCAGGAGCTGCAGGAGAAGGAGTACACCGCGGCTGCCGGCGGCGGCGTGGTCACTGCCACCGTCAACGGCAAGCACGAGCTGAAGAATCTGGAGATCGACCCCGAGGCCGTGGATCCCGATGATGTGGAGATGCTCCAGGACCTCATCGTGGCCGCCGTGAACGAGGCCATGCGCAGCGCCGATAACGACGCCTCCAGTTCCATGCAGAAGCTGACCGGCGGACTGGGCCTGCCCTTCTGAAAATGGATCAACAAACGGGACGGTTTCCTTGCTGGGGAGCCGTTCCGTTTTGTATTAAACATACAAAATGTTTAAAAGGGCAGAGAAATTCAAAAAAAGGTGACTTTTTTCTTTACAGACTGGAAAAAATGTGATATAGTATCCCAGCGTGAAATCACGCGCGCCCATCCGCTTCGTTGCGGGGTACGGCCTGTCCAAGAGGACAGGGCTTCACCCGCCCGTTACGCAGCTCTTTGGGCAGAACAGAAGCGCGTAGGATAGGCACACAGGGGAGCTTGGACCGGAGCGACGGATACAAACCAAGCGGGGCAAAGCCCGGCTGTTTGTGTCCAGAGTCGCAGGGAAAGCGACCCGGCCGTGCGCCCAATCCGTAGCGTGACAAAAAGAAAGGTGGAAATTCCCATGATTCGTAAGGACGAAAAGACTGCCGTTATTGAGGCCAACCGCACTCACCCCACTGACACCGGTTCTCCCGAGGTTCAGATCGCCATTCTGACCGCTCGCATCAACGAGCTGACCGAGCACCTGAAGGTCCACAAGCAGGACAACCACTCCCGTCGTGGCCTGCTGAAGATGGTCGGTAAGCGCCGCAAGATGCTGGACTATCTGATGGCTAAGGACATCGAGCGTTACCGTGCTATCATCGCCAAGCTGGGCATCCGTAAGTAATTGTTTCAATATAGGGTGGTGTGGAATTCCATGCCACCCTATCTTCCCATCTGGAAGCTTTCCGTTTTTTGCCTTCCCGCCGCTTTTTTAGCAGTTGAAATTGGGCTTGAGTGCCGCTCAAACCCGGCTTCAAGTGCTAAAAGGCTGGCGGGCGAAAACCAAATTTATTGAAAAGGAGTATCGCAATGTCAACCGTTATTAAGCACAAGCAGTTTAACAACTACAAGAGCTGGACCATGGACCTGTGCGGCCGTCCCCTGACCATCGAGGTGGGCAAGGTGGCCGAGCTGGCCAGCGCTTCCGCTATGGTCAAGTACGGCGAGACCACCGTGCTGGTGGCTGTCACCGTCTCTCCCCGTCCCCGTGACGGCATCGACTTCTTCCCCCTCTCTGTTGAGTTCGAGGAGAAGCTGTACGCTGTGGGCCGCATCCCTGGCTCTTTCATGCGCCGTGAGGGCCGTCCCTCCCTGCCTGCCGTTCTGGCTTCCCGCCTGATCGACCGGCCCATGCGCCCCCTGTTCCCCTACGACTTCCGCAACGACGTGTGCATCCAGTGCACCGTCATGAGCGTGGACTATGACTGCTCCCCCGAGGTGGCCGCCATGATCGGCGCCTCCGCCTGCGTGAGCTACTCCGAGATCCCCTTCGCCGGACCCATCGGCTGCCTGGAGGTGGGTTACTGCGATGGCCAGATCGTCCTTAACCCCAACCAGGAGCAGCGCAAGACCTCCCGCATGGACGTGACCGTGGCCGCTACCGCTGAGAAGGTGGTCATGATCGAGGCCGGCGCCGACGAGATCCCCGACGAGATCATGTATGCCGGTATCGTGAAGGCTCACGAGGAGATCAAGAAGCAGATCGACTTCATCAACCAGATCGTTGCCGAGATCGGCAAGCCCAAGATGGAGTATGAGCACGCTCAGTTCAACCAGGAGCTGTTTGACAAGATCGTGGACGAGTTCATGGACGAGGCCAAGGCCGCCATGGACACCGACGACAAGAACGTGCGTGAGACCCGCTGGAACGCCATGATCGACAAGTGGCACGAGAAGTATCTGGAAGAGTACCCCGACATGGACCAGTACCTGGAGGAGTTCACCTACAAGTTCCAGAAGAAGATCGTCAAGGCTTGGCTGCTGGAAGGCCACCGCGTGGACGGCCGCGCCAAGAACGAGATCCGTCCTCTGGCTGCCGAGGTTGGCGTGCTGCCCCGCGTCCACGGTTCCGGCCTGTTCACCCGCGGCCAGACTCAGGTTCTGTCCGTGTGTACCCTGAACACCCTGGCTGCCTGCCAGAAGCTGGACACCATCTGGGAAGAGGACGAGAAGCGCTATATGCACCACTACAACTTCCCCCCCTACTCTGTGGGTGAGGCCCGCGCTCCCCGTTCCACCAACCGCCGCGAGTACGGCCACGGCGCTCTGGCTGAGCGCGCTCTGGTGCCCGTGCTGCCCTCCGTGGAGGAGTTCCCCTACGCCATCCGGGTCGTGTCTGAGGTTCTGTCCTCCAACGGTTCTACCTCTCAGGGCTCCATCTGCGGCTCCACTCTGGCTCTGATGGACGCCGGTGTGCCCATCAAGGCTCCCGTGGCCGGCATTTCCTGCGGCCTCATTCAGGACGACAACGGCGGCTTCACCACCTTCATCGACATCCAGGGCGTGGAGGACTTCCACGGCGAGATGGACTTCAAGGTTGCCGGTACCAAGGCCGGCATCACCGCCATCCAGATGGACCTGAAGAACGACGGTCTGACCCACGAGATCATCAAGGAGGCCCTGGAGATCACCCGGGATGCCCGTTACGCCATCCTGGATGAGATCATGCTGCCCTGCATCTCCGCGCCCCGCGCTGAGGTGAGCAAGTATGCTCCCAAGATGATCACCATGAAGATCGATCCCGACAAGATCCGCGAGGTCATCGGGAAGGGCGGCTCCGTGATCCAGAAGATCACCGCCGAGTCCGGCGCTACCGTGGACATCGAGGACGACGGCACCATCCACATCGCCTCCCCCAACGCCGAGGCCTGCGATACTGCCAAGAAGATGATCGAGACCATCGTGTTTGTTCCCCAGGTGGGCGAGCTGTACTACGGCAAGGTCGTTCGCATCCTGCAGTTCGGTGCTTTTGTGGAGCTGGCTCCCGGCAAGGACGGCATGGTCCACATCTCCAAGCTGGCTGACCGCCGCGTGGAGAAGGTGGAGGACGTGGTCAACATCGGCGATATGATCTGGGTCAAGGTCACCGACATCGACGACAAGGGCCGCGTGAACCTGAGCTACCGCGACGCCATCAAGGAGATCAAGGCCAAGAAGGCCGCCGGCGAGAGCGTGAAGTAAGGTTTTTGCCTGAATAAGAAATGAAAAGTGGCTGCCTGTGAGGCAGCCACTTTTTTTATGTCGGTTTATTTGGCGGTAGGATAAGGGGAGAAAACTGGGGTCAAGCCCAGAAGATAATCCACACTGGTATGATAGAATGTGGATAATTTGATCAGGACAGCGGTGGGAATATCATTTTCCCCTGTCTCGTATTTGGAATAGCCGGTTTGGGACATACCCAGCATTTCAGCCACCTGCCGCTGGCTCAGGTCGTGGTCCTCACGCAGGGCGCGGATTCTGGGATACATATTGCATCACCTCGGACTCAGTATAGGTTAACCTAAAACAGAGTATTTACTTTCAACCTGAAACAGGTTAAAATATAGGGGGTGAGAGGCATGGATAGACAAAAAAGAAAAATCTTGCGGATTTCAATTCCGGAAAAAGAGTATGAGCAGCTGCGCATATTGGCGGAGCAGGGCATACGCACCGTGCCAGCATATAGCCAACAAATTATTCTGCGATATTTAAGAAAAGTAAAGCGCGGCGAATTAGAAGATGGCTGGGGACTGAATGAAAGAATCGATTGAGCGAATGCTCTATATGGATAAAGTAGCGGCTGTCCGTTAGGACAGCCGCTTCAATTGTGTAAACCGTAAAATTTTTTTGAAAAACCTGTTTACCTTCACACTTTAATGTGTTAATATAATTGGAAAGCCGGGAACTTCCGTCCGTCCCGGAGGAAAGGAGATGCCCTATGGCGAAAACGGAGCGTAAAGAGCGCAGCCAGGCCCTGTATGAGACCATTTTGAAGTTGAAGGACCTGGACGAGTGCCGGAAATTTTTTGAGGATCTCTGTACCCCCACGGAGCTGCAGTCTATGGAGCAGCGCTTTGATGTGGCCGTCTACCTCCAGCAGGGTCTGGTCTATCTGGACATCCTGGAGAAGACCGGAGCCAGCAGCGCTACCATCAGCCGGGTCCGCCGGTCCATGCTGGAAGGCGGCGCGGGCGGTGTGGTACGGGACATCATCATCCGGGAAGGCCTGGACAAAAAAGACTGAATCAGGAAGAAAGCAGGGAAGACTATGAAACAACTGATGTTGGGCAACGCGGCTGTTGCCCGTGGACTGTATGAGGCGGGGTGCTCTGTGGCCTCCAGCTACCCCGGTACCCCCAGTACCGAGATCACCGAAGAGGCCGCCAAGTACGACGCCATCTACTGTGAGTGGGCTCCCAATGAGAAGGTGGCCATGGAGACCGCCTTTGGCGCGTGCCTTGCCGGCAAGCGCTCCTTCTGCGGTATGAAGCACGTGGGCCTCAACGTGGCTGCCGACCCGCTGTTCACCATCTCCTACACCGGTGTGAATGCGGGCATGGTCATCGCCGTGGCCGACGATGCGGGCATGCACTCCTCTCAGAACGAGCAGGACTCCCGCCACTATGCCATTGCCGCCAAGGTGCCTATGCTGGAGCCCTCTGACTCCGCCGAGGCCCTGGCCTTTGCCAAGCGGGCCTATGAGATTTCCGAGGAGTTTGACACCCCGGTCATCCTGAAGATGTGCACCCGCGTGTCCCACTCCCAGTCCCTGGTGGAGCTGGGGGAGCGCACCGAGGTGGAGAAGCCCTATGAGAAGAACATCGCCAAGTATGTCATGATGCCGGGCAATGCCATCCGCCGCCACCCTGTGGTGGAGGAGCGCACCCGCAAGCTCACCGAGTTTGCCGAGACCTGCGACCTCAACCGGGTAGAGATGGGCGGCACCTCTATGGGCGTGATCACCTCCTCCACCTCCTATCAGTATGTGAAGGAGGTTTTTGGAGACAGCGTGTCGGTGCTCAAGCTGGGCATGGTCAATCCCCTGCCTGTGAAGCTGATTCTGGACTTTGCCAGCAAGGTGGACAAGCTGGTGGTGGTTGAGGAGCTGGACTCCATCATCGAGGACCACTGCCGCAAGCTGGGCCTGAAGGTTTGGGGCAAGAACGTGCTGCCTCTGGAGGGTGAGTTCTCCCAGAACCTGGTGGCCGCCAAGCTGGGCGGTACCGTACATACCGGCAAGACCCTGGAGGACGCCATTCCTCCCCGTCCCCCTGTCATGTGCGCCGGCTGTCCCCACCGCGGCCTGTTCTACACCCTGAACAAGAATAAGTGCACCGTCCTGGGCGACATCGGCTGCTACACCCTGGGTGCGGTGGCTCCCCTGTCCGCCATGGACATGACCCTGTGCATGGGCGGCTCCATCTCCGGCATCCACGGCTTCAACAAGGCCCGTGGGGAGGAGACTGAGGGCAAGACCGTGGCCGTCATCGGCGACTCCACCTTCATGCACTCTGGTATGACTGGTCTGGCCAACATCGCCTACAACCAGTCCAATTCTACCGTCATCATCCTGGACAACTCCATCACCGGCATGACCGGCCACCAGCAGAACCCCACCACCGGCTACAACATTAAGGGCGACCCCGCCGGTAAGATTGATCTGGAGTCCCTGTGCAAGGCCATGGGCTTCAACCGCGTCCGGGTAGTGGATCCCTACGACCTGAAGGCCTGTGACCAGGCGGTGAAGGAGGAGCTGGCCGCCAAAGAGCCCTCCGTCATCATCTCCCGCCGTCCCTGCGCTCTCTTGAAGTACGTCAAGCACAACGCGCCTCTGGCGGTGAACAAGGACAAGTGCATCGGCTGTAAGAGCTGCATGAAGATCGGCTGCCCCGCCATCTCCATCAAGGAGGGCAAGGCCTGGGTGGACAGCACCCTGTGCGTGGGCTGCGGTGTGTGCGAGCAGCTGTGCCCCGTGGGGGCCTTTGAGAGCACCGGCAAGGAGGGTTAAGGCAATGGAAACCAAGAATATTATGATCGTAGGCGTGGGTGGCCAGGGCTCCCTGCTGGCCAGTAAGCTGCTGGGCCACCTGCTTATGGAGCAGGGATATGACGTGAAGGTGTCCGAGGTCCACGGCATGTCCCAGCGCGGCGGCAGCGTGGTTACCTATGTGCGCTACGGCGACAAGGTGAACTCTCCCGTCATTGACAAGGGCGAGGCCGACTTTATTGTCTCCTTCGAGCTGCTGGAGGCCGCCCGTTGGCTGGAGTATCTCAAGCCCGACGGACAGATCGTCACCTCCACCCAGCAGATCGACCCCATGCCCGTCATCATCGGGGCCGCCAAGTACCCCGAAAATCTGGTGGAGAAGATGAAGGCCACCGGAGCCAAGGTGGACGCGCTGGACTGTCTGGCCCTGGCCGAGGAGGCTGGCTCCTCCAAGGCAGTGAATATTGTGCTGATGGGCCGGCTGTCTCACTACTTTGACCTGCCAGAGGAGGCCTGGCAGGCCTCTCTGGAGGCCATGGTGCCCCCCAAGTTCCTGGAGCTGAACAAGAAGGCCTTTGAGTTGGGAAAGAACGCCTGACGCTTTCCCCGCTTTCTTGAAAGAAAGCTTCGTAAAGAACGTTGTGCAAAGCTGCGCTTTGCTTCTGGGCCTCCCCGATTTTGGGAGGCCCATCCCAAGCACAATCAATCCGAGGATATGTGAAGTTTAACAGAGAGGGATGAATCCATTGCAACGGTATTATCAGCCCGAGATCGAATGCGCCTCTCGGGAGCAAATTCGCGCCTGGCAGGATGAGCGCCTGGTCAAGCAGGTGCGCCACGCCTATGACCATGTGCCCTATTACAAGAAGCTGATGGATGAAAAGGGAGTGCGTCCGGAGGACATCAAGTCGGTGGACGACCTGCACAAGCTGCCCTTTACCTATAAGAAGGACCTGCGGGATACGTACCCCTATGGGCTGTTTGCCGTTCCGATGAAGGATGTGGTGCGGCTGCATGCCTCCTCCGGAACCACCGGCAAGCAGATCGTGGTAGGCTATACCCGGGAGGACCTGGACATCTGGGAGGATATTGTGGCCCGTCAGCTGGTGGCCGTGGGAGCCACCGAGGAGGATAAGGTCCATATCTCCTATGGTTATGGCCTGTTTACCGGCGGCCTGGGCCTTCACGGCGGTGCTACCAAGCTGGGCGCTACGGTCATTCCCGTCTCCTCCGGCAACACCCAGCGGCAGATCACCATTCTCCGGGACTTTGGCTCTACCGTGCTGTGCTGCACCCCCTCCTATGCCGCCTTTATCGGCGAGACCCTCCACGAGATGGGACTCACCGGCAAGGACATTCCCCTGAAGGCGGGTATCTTCGGCGCCGAGGCCTGGAGCGAGGAGATGCGCCAGGATATTGAGGAGAAGCTGGGCATCAAGGCCTATGACATCTATGGCCTGACCGAGATCATGGGTCCCGGCGTGGCTTACGAGTGCTCCGAGCAGAACGGAATGCACGTTAACGAGGACCACTTTATCATCGAGATCATCGATCCCGAGACCGGAGAGGTGCTGCCCGAGGGTCAGCAGGGTGAGATCGTATTCTCCTGCATTACCCGCCAGGCCTTCCCTCTGCTGCGCTACCGCACCCGGGACATCGGCGTGATCCGTCACGAAAAGTGTTCCTGCGGACGCACCTTCGTGAAGATGAGCAAGCCCATGGGCCGCAGCGACGATATGCTCATCATCCGCGGCGTCAACGTCTTCCCCTCTCAGATTGAGACCGTGCTCCTCAACCACGGCTATCCCGCCAACTACCAGATCATCGTGGATCGGGTCAAGTCCACTGACACCCTGGATATCCAGGTGGAGATGACCCCCGAGATGTTTACCGATAACCTGGGCGAGATCGACCGCCGCCAGAAGGAACTGGTGGAGGGCCTACGCTCTCTGCTGGGTCTGGCCGCTAAGGTTACCCTGGTGGCCCCCAAGTCCATTGTCCGCAGCGAGGGCAAGGCGGTCCGGGTCATAGACAAGCGGAAAATTTAAGGAGGGTTCGCCATGAGCATCAAGCAGATCTCCATTTTTGTGGAAAATAAGCCGGGAGCCCTGTACGGCCTGACCGGTGTTCTGGCTCAGAACAAGGTGGACCTGCGGGCCCTTTCCCTGGCTGAGACCAGTGAATTCGGCATCGTGCGCATCATCGTCAACGATGTGTACAAGGCAACCACAGTTCTTAAGGACGCGGGCTATGTCCATTCCATCACCCCTGTGGTGGGCGTGGCTATCCCCGATGTGCCCGGAGGACTCAACCGGGTGCTCCAGGTACTCTCCAACGCCAAGATCAACGTAGAGTACATGTACGCCTTCCTGGGCGGCAAGCAGGCCAACTCCGCTTACATGATCTTCCGGGTCCAGGATGTGGAGGCCGCGGAGCAGGCACTGGCCCAGCGGGATATCAAGGTGTTGGATCAGGACCAGATGGCCGGGGTATAAGAGAGAGCAACCGCCTTGGAATAAAAAACAGTCAAATGGCAGCATCCAGATGTTCTGGATGCTGCCATTTTTACCTTTTCAGACGTGGGAAGGTAGAAGAACAGAGAATGGTATGGTATACTGAATAAAAAAAGACCTGTTTTTACAGAGAGTAACAGAAGGGGAGAGGACAATGAAAAAACGTATCATTGGCGTATTTTTACTGGCGGCTGTCCTTCTTATCTGCGGCGTAGTATTTTATCAAAGCCAGAAAGAGGAGGATGGCGCTACGCTGGAAAGCAGAGAGGTGCTCTTGGATCAGGCGATCTCCCAGAGCAAAGGAACGCAGTGGACCATTGCCACGGAGACCAAGCTGGAGGACCATGTCGTAAGCGGCGCGTACAGTACCGATGGAAAAGTGACCCTGGCTGTGTTCAGCCCCTTGGGAGACGGAAAATCGGAATTTAGCTCTTCGGTAAACAGAGAGAAAGATGATATCGTGATTGATACCACTGCGATCAACGGAACACGATATAACCTGATCTGGTTTTGTGGAGCGCAGACCGAGTATGCCGAGGCAACGTACATTGTCAATGGGGAGCTGCAGCCTGTAAAACGCTTTGATACCACAAATATGGATATTATATGCGTGAAGATTGATGCGGCAGCAAAGGAGTATAGCAGCCATGTCGCGTACTACGATAGCCAGGGGAACCGATATGAGTAAACCGGGTTTGCCAATCAAACGCGTAGAGAGATAAAAAAGGACCGCCCAAAGGCGGTCCTTTTTATGTGGCAGAAGATTAGTTGCCAGCCAGGGCGGCGGTGATGATAGCCATGGAGTAGTTCCCCGCAAAGTATAACTTTGCGGGGACCCCTGGGATTAAAAAGCCAAGGCGAAAGTGAATTCCGCCTCGGCCAAGGGTTTCGCCATTGGCGAAACCGCTTGAACGGCGCAGAGCGCCAGAGGTCTACTCCATGGCAAAAAGAAAGGACCACCCAAAGGCGGTCCTTTTTATGTGGCAGAAGATTAGTTGCCAGCCAGGGCGGCGGTGATGATAGCCATGGAGTAGACCTCCTGGGCGTTACAGCCGCGGCTCAGGTCGTTGATGGGGGCGTTCAGGCCCAGCAGGATGGGGCCGTAAGCCTCGAAGGAGCCCAGACGCTGAGCGATCTTGTAGCCGATGTTGCCGGCGTTGATGTCGGGGAAGATGAAGGTGTTGGCATAACCGGCCACCTTGGAGTCGGGGCACTTGGTGTGAGCCACGCGGGGAGACACAGCGGCGTCAAACTGCAGCTCGCCGTCCACGGGGATCTCGGGCATAGCAGCCTTGGCCTTCTCGCAGGCGTTGCGCATCTTGTCCACGTCCTCGCCCTTGCCGGAGCCGAAGGTGGAGTAGCTCAGGAAAGCAACCTTGGGGTCAATGCCGAAGATCTTGGCGCACTTGGCAGTCTCCACGGCGATCTCAACCAGCTCGTCCTCGTTGGGCTTGATGTTGATGGCGCAGTCGCCCATGGCCAGCACGTCGTTGTCGCCGGTGGCGGAAGGACGAACCAGGATGAAGCAGGAGGAGACGATCTTGTTGCCGGGCTTGGTCTTGACCAGCTGCAGAGCGGGACGGACGGTGTCGGCGGTGGAGTAGGTAGCGCCGCCCAGCAGAGCGTCGGCCTCACCCATAGCCACCAGCATGGTGCCGAAGTAGTTGCCCTTCTTCAGAGCAGCGCGGCACTCTTCCTCGGTCATCTTGCCCTTGCGCAGCTCGACCATCTTGGCAACCATAGCGTCCATGTTCTCGTAGGTCTCGGGGTCTACGATGATGGCACCGCGGATGTTGAAGCCGGCGTCCTCAGCGGCAGCGCGGACTTCCTCCTCCTTACCCACCAGCACGGGGGTCAGGAAAGTACCGGACAGCAGACGGGCAGAGGCCTCCAGAATACGGGGATCGGTGCCCTCGGTGAATACGATCTTACGGGGATGAGCCTTCAGGATGTCGATGAGTTTCTTGAACATGTGAACCATTCCTTCCAAAACAGAAACTTGGGTGCGGGAGACGAAAAAAACGCCTCACGTCATGCACTCTTTTCTGGGACTATGGTAGCATTTTCCCGAGGAAAATGCAAGAGTTACTGCACTTTCATTTTGCCGGATTTCTCGAAAAGGATACAAAAAAACCCACAAAAATATGAAATTTCTCTTTACGAAAGGTATTGGGTCGTTTATACTATACCAAGTGTATTGATTTTTAGGGCGGCAGCCGGATCGAGTAATCGGCAGGCCTGGCCGCTCGGATAGAGGTGAACGATTTGAACGCAGAATTTGCCCGTACCCTGTCCCTGCTGCGTCAGGAAAAAGGAGTCAGTCAGCGCGCAGCCGCCGCGGAGCTGGGTATCTCTCAGGCCCTCATGTCTCACTACGAAAACGGCATCCGTGAGCCCGGTCTGTCTTTTGTGGTCAAGGCCTGTGATTATTATGGCGTGTCCGCCGATTACCTGTTGGGCCGCACCCTGACCCGGGATGGAACCACCATTGGAGCTGAGGAGCTCTACGACGTCAGCGAAGAGAAAAATAATTCCATGCGGGGCTCTGTGCTGGCCCTGCTGTCCAAGAAGCTGCTGGTGAACTCGGTGGGAATGCTCTTCGACCTGCTGGGGAAGACCGGCAGCCGGGAGGCCATCCGTGCCGCCTCCAACTACCTGTCCTCGGCGGTCTACTCGGTGTACCGCCAGCTTTACCACGCCAATCCGGCCAACAACCCTGATTTCTTCTCTGTGTCTCAGCGGCACGCCCAGGCTGGCCTGGCCCAGGCGGATATGGATCTGTCCCGGGTGGAGCTGGAGGATGCGCTGGCCCAGCATGTGAAGGACAAGGGCCAGATGCCTGAGATGGACCACGCCGCTCTGGCCCGGGATTATCCCGTGCTCTATCAGTCCATGCTGCAGCTCATCCACAACTCCGGCGAGCGGATGAACAAGCTCTTTGGCGGCCGGGATAATAAAGATAGTAAATAAGCGCCGCCTGTTTATGAATCTGAATCTCATCTTTGGAGGGTATCTATGACCGATCAATCCAAAATTCGCAATTTTTCTATCATTGCCCACATCGACCACGGCAAATCCACCCTGTCTGACCGTCTCATTGAGCAGTGCCATGCAGTGACTGAGCGGCAGATGGAGTCTCAGCTGCTGGACAACATGGACCTGGAGAAGGAGCGCGGCATCACCATTAAGGCCCGTGCCGTCCGTCTGGAGTACCAGGCCCAGGATGGGGAGACCTACCACCTCAACCTCATCGACACCCCGGGCCACGTGGACTTCAACTACGAGGTGTCCCGGTCTCTGGCCGCCTGTGAGGGTGCGGTGCTGGTAGTTGACTCCACCCAGGGCGTGGAGGCTCAGACTTTGGCCAACACCTACCTGGCTCTGGAGCACGACCTGGAGATCCTCCCCGTGTTCAACAAGATCGACCTGCCCGCCGCCAATCCCCAGAAGGCCAAGGAGGAGGTAGAGGCTATCATCGGCCTGCCCGCCATGGAGGCCCCGGAGATCTCCGCGAAAATGGGTATCAACATCCCCGCCGTGCTGGAGGACATTGTACAGAACGTGCCTGCTCCCACCGGCGACGCCAGTGCCCCTCTGAAGGCCCTGGTCTTTGACAGCCAGTACGACCCCTATGTGGGGGTTATCGTCTACTTCCGTGTGATGGAGGGTACCCTGAAGAAGGGGATGAATGTGAAGATGATGGCCTCCGGCGCCTCCTACCAGGTACTGGACTGCGGCTATCTCCGGCCCCTGGGTATGGACTCCTGCCCGGAGCTCGCCGCCGGCGAGGTAGGCTGGTTTACCGCCTCCATCAAGAACGTGAAGGACACCCGGGTGGGCGACACCATCACCGGAACCGATCAGCCCGCTGCTGAGGCTCTGCCCGGCTACCGGCCCGCCCAGGCCATGGTTTACTGCGGTATCTACACCCAGGACGGCAGTAAATATCCTGACCTGCGGGACGCCCTGGAAAAGCTCCAGCTCAACGACGCTTCCCTGTCCTTCGAGCCCGAGTCCTCCATCGCTCTGGGCTTTGGTTTCCGCTGCGGCTTCCTGGGCATGCTCCATATGGAGATCATCCAGGAGCGTCTGGAGCGTGAGTTCGATCTGGACCTGGTTACCACACTACCCTCTGTAATCTACGAGGTAGATAAAACCGACGGGACTACCGTGAAGGTGGATAATCCCCACAACTATCCCGATCCCGGCCTGATCACCGAGGCCCGGGAGCCCTACGCCAAGGTGTCCATCATCGCGCCCCCCGACTACGTAGGCAACATCATGCCCATGTGTCAGGACCGCCGGGGCATTTTTAAGGACATGCAGTATCTGGACACCAACCTGGTGGAGCTGCACTACTCCATGCCTCTGGGCGAGATCATCTACGACTTCTTCGACGCCTTGAAGGCACGCACCAAGGGCTACGCCAGCCTGGACTACGAGCTGGAGGGCTATCAGCCCAGCCAGCTGGTGAAGGTGGACCTGCTCCTCAACGGCGACCAGGTGGACGCTCTGAGCTTCATTGCCCACAAGGACAAGGCCTACGGCCGCGCCCGGAAGATCTGTGAGAAGCTCAAGGAGAACATCCCCCGTCAGCTCTTTGAGGTGCCCATCCAGGCGGCCATCGGCGGCAAGATCATTGCCCGTGAGACCGTCAAGGCCATGCGTAAGGACGTGCTGGCCAAGTGCTACGGCGGCGATATCACCCGTAAGAAGAAGCTGCTGGAGAAGCAGAAGGAAGGCAAAAAGAAGATGCGCTCTTTGGGTACGGTGCAGATGCCTACCGAAGCCTTTATGGCAGTTCTCAAGCTGGACGAGGAATAAAAGGAGAACGATTTATGATCAAATTCAACCACTTCAACTTCAATGTCCTGGATCTGGACAAGAGCCTGGACTTTTATAAAAAGGCCCTGGGCCTGGAGCCTGTGCGGGTGAAGGATGCCGAGGACGGCTCCTTCCGTCTGGTGTACCTGGGGGACGGCCTCACCGAGTTTCAGCTGGAGCTGACCTGGCTGCGGGACCGCAAGGAGCCCTACAACCTGGGCGAGTGCGAGTTCCACCTGGCCTTCCACACCGATGAGTACGAGCAGCTGCACCAGAAGCACCAGGACATGGGCTGCATCTGCTTTGAAAACCCGGCCATGGGGATCTACTTCATTTCCGATCCCGATGGCTATTGGATCGAGATCGTGCCCGAGCATAAATAAGAAAACGGACCTGACGGAGCAATCCGCCAGGTCCATTTTTTTAGCCCAGATAGGCCTTCTTGACTTGTTCGTTGTTGAGCAGCTCTCGCCCGGAACCCGACAAGGTGATCTTGCCGGTCTCCAGCACGTAGGCCACATCGGCGATGCGCAGAGCCATATTGGCGTTCTGCTCGATAAGCAGGACTGTAACGCCCTGGCGGTTGATCTCCTTGATGATGTCAAAGATGCCCTTGACCACGATGGGGGCCAGGCCCAAGGAGGGCTCATCCATCATGATGATCTTGGGGCGGGACATGAGGGCGCGGCCCACAGCCAGCATCTGCTGCTCGCCGCCGGACAGGGTGCCCGCCGCCTGCCAGGAGCGCTCCTTCAAGCGGGGGAAGAGCTCATAGACCCAGTTGAGGTCGTCGTCCAGGCTGTCCCGGCGCAGGTAGGCGCCGATCCTCAGGTTCTCCAGCACGGTGAGGTCCGGGAAGACGTGGCGTCCCTCGGGCACCAGAGTGATGCCCTTAGAGACGATGCGGTCAGGGCTGAGGGCGGTGATGTCCTCGCCCTGGAGGTGGATACGGCCATGGGCGGGTTTCACCAGTCCGGCAATGGTGCGCAGGGTGGTGGATTTGCCCGCGCCGTTGGCGCCGATGAGGGTGACGATCTTGCGCTCGGGTACCTCAAAAGTGATGCCCTTCACGGCCTCAATGCCGCCGTAGCTTACCTTCAATTCATCAATCTTCAGCATCGTCTGCCACCCCCAAATATGCCTCGATGACCCGAGGATTGTTTTGAATCTCCGCCGGCGTACCCTGGGCAATGAGCTTGCCGAAGTCCAGTACGTAGATGCGGTCGGAGATCTGCATGACCAGATCCATATGGTGCTCAATGATGAGGATGGTCAGACTGTATTCGTCCCGGATGCGGTGGATGAACTGGGAGAGCTCATGGGTCTCCTGGGGGTTCATGCCGGCCGCCGGTTCGTCCAAAAGGAGCAGTTTGGGCTGGGTAGCCAGGGCGCGGGCGATCTCCAGGTGGCGCTGCAGGCCATAGGGCAGAGAACCGGCCACTTCGTCCTTCAGATGCAGCAGGTTCTGCTCCTCCAGCAGGGCCAGGGACTCCTCCCGCATCCGCTTCTCCTCCGCGGCATTGAGCCGGAAGGTGGCGGAGAAGACGTTCTGCTTGGCACGCATGTGCTTGGCGATGAGCACGTTGTCCAGCACTGACAGCTTGGAAAACAGGCGGATGTTCTGGAAGGTACGGGCGATGCCAAGCTGGGTAATTTTATCCGGGGTTGGGTTGAGGGTATGGGTATACTTGCCCTTGTTTTCCCCGGCATACAGCTTCTGCATTTTGCCCTTGGGGAAGTTCTCCACCATGGGCTGATCCAGGAAGGAGATCCGGCCGTTGGTAGGCTCATAGACTCCGGTGATGCAGTTGAAGGCGGTGGTCTTGCCGGCGCCGTTGGGGCCGATGAGAGCCACGATCTCTCCCTTGTTTACCTCCAGGGACAGGTCATTAACGGCCACCACGCCGCCAAACTGCATGGTGATGTGTTCCAGCTGGAGGACATGTTCCAGGCTCATTTCGCCACCTCCTTGGTTTTCTTACGGGGTTTGAGCAGGTCTGTGATCTCCTTGTTGCCCATGATGCCCTGACGGAAGAAGAGCACCACGATCATGATGACCACGGAGAAGACTACCATGCGGAAGCCGTTGCGGAACAGGCCCAGCTTGATGCCCAGGAAGGAGCCCATGTCCAGGCCGCGCAGCCACCACTCGGAGCAGGCCACATACAGGAAGGTGGACAGGACAGAGCCGGAGATGGAGCCAATGCCGCCGATGACCACGATGAGCAGGATCTCATAGGTCATGGTGGAGGTGTACACCTTGGCCTGGGCGTTGTTGGCGAACATGGCAAACAGCGCGCCGCCCACGCCGGAGAAGAAGGAGCTGATGACGAAGGAGAGCATCTTGTGCTTGGCCAGGTTGATGCCCATGGCCTCCGCGGCGATCTCGTCCTCCCGGATGGCCTTGAAGGCCCGGCCGTAGGAGGAGTTGATGAGCATGACAATGATGGCCACACAGATGATCATGATGAGCATGGGGAAGAAGGAGGACAGGTAGAACACCACTTTGCCGCTGGAGTCGGTGATGTTGAAGTTGTTGAAGGTGGGGATCTGGGTGATCATGTTGGCACCGTTGGTGATGGGACCCAGAGCCTGCCACTGGAAGATGGCCCGGATGATCTCGGCAAAGCCCAGGGTGGCAATGGCCAGATAGTCACTCTTGAGGCGCAGCACCGGCAGGCCGATCAGGTAGGCAAAGAAAGCTGCCACGCAGCCGCCCAGGATGATGGCCAGCAGCACGCCCAGAATGAGGCCGGCCGGGGTGTCCACCCCGCCGAACAGGTCAGGCAGGGAGAATTTTACCGCCGAGCCGCCGAACAGGTAGTACACCGTGTCCTTGGCGGAGACAGGGACCGTGAGGATGGCGTAGGTGTAGGCACCCAGCAGCATAAAGCCCGCCTGGCCCAGGGAGAACAGGCCGGTAAAGCCGTTGACCAGGTTCATGGACACGGCCACCAGGGAGTACACCGCGCCCTTTTTCAGGACCACAAACAGCTGGCTGGTGGAGGGGAGGGTGTTCTCCAGTACAGTCACCAGAACCAGCACCAGAATCGCGGCGGCCAGCCCCAGCAGGGCGCCCCGTTTGCTTCGTTTCTCTTGAATCATAGTGCTACCTCCTTACACCTTATCCGTGGCCTTTTCACCGAACAGGCCGGTGGGCTTAAAGACCAGAATGACGATCAGCAGGGCAAAGGTAAAGGCGTCTACGAAGGTGGTGGCACCCTCAAAGGGCAGGATCTTCACGAAGTTCTCGCAGATGCCGATGAGGAACGCGCCGATCACCGCGCCGGGGATGGAGCCGATGCCGCCGAACACCGCGGCCACGAAGGCCTTCAGACCGGGCATGGAGCCCACCGTGGGGACCACGGAGGAGTAGGTGGTGAAGTAGAGCATGGAGCCAATGGCAGCCAGAGCCGAGCCGATGATAAAGGTGATGGAAATGACGGAGTTGATTTTGATGCCCATGAGCTGGCTGGTCTCAAAATCCTTGGCCACCGCCCGCATGGCCATGCCCACCTTGGTGCGGTTGATAAGCAGGGTGAGCAGGATGACCAGGGCCACCACCAGAACGGGAGTGAGCAGCACCACCCACTTGATGGAGGTACCGGCCACGGTGATGGTGTCGGACAGGAAAGGGAGAGAGGGGTAGATCATGGGCTGACCGCCGGTGACGTAGGTGGCGGTGTTCTGGAGCAGGTAGCTCACTCCGATGGCGGAGATCATGACGCTCATACGGGGGGCGGAGCGCAGGGGCTTGTAGGCCACACGCTCAATGCAGAAGCCCAGGGCCACCGTCAGGATGACCACCAGGGGCATAGCCACATACAGGGGGAAGGTGGCGCTCAGGTAGATGCCCAAGAGGCCGGCCACCATGAACACGTCGCCGTGGGCGAAGTTAATCAGGCGCAAAATGCCGTAGACCATGGTGTAGCCGATGGCGATGAGGGCGTATTGTCCGCCCACCGAGATGCCGAAAAGCAGGGTGGAGATAAAAAATTCCATGGAATTTCCTCCTCAGTCAAAGTTTTGCTGGACAGTCCCAAAAAGAGGGGGAGACCGCCTCCTTTTGGGGCGGCCCAGCGGGAGGTGGATACAGATTTGGCGGGGACCCGAGGGGGCCCCCGCCAAACCGTAAATCAAATCAATTGCGGGGCGGGGGAGCTTACTTCGCTACCGTCTGCTGAGTCTCCAGCTCCCAGGCACCGTCGTTGGTGGAGTGCTTGATATAGGCGGTGTCACGCACGGCGTCGCCGTTGGTGTCGTCAAAGGCGATGTGGCCGGACACGCCGTCATACTCCACATCCCACAGGGCAGCCTTGATGGCGGCGGGGTCCACGCTGTCGGCCTTCTTGATGGCCTCGAGAGCCACATAGTAGGCGTCATAACCCATGGCGGTGACCGCGGCTACGGTGTCGTTGCCGCCGTTGGACTCCAGAGCGCCGGAGGCGGTGTTGATGTAGTTCTTGATGCCCGCGTCGAAGTCAGGGTTGCCGCCCTCCTGATAGAAGGTGGACACGTACAGCTGAATGTTGGTGCCCTTGGCGGCCTCCAGGACCATGTTGTCGTCCAGGGTGTCAGAGCCTACGAAGGGGATCTCCAGGCCCAGAGAAGCGGCCTGAGTGATGATCTGGGTGGCGTAGGCGATGGACACGGGGGTGAAGATAACGTCGGCGCCCTGGTCCTTGGCCTTATTCAGGTAGGAGTTGAAGTCAGAGTTGTTGGTGGGGAAGGAGTCGGTGATGACCTTGCCGCCGGCGGCCTCAAAGGCCTGCTTGAAGAAGGCGATCAGGCCCTGGTCGTACTCGTTGCCCGCCTCGCCCAGGCAGTAGGCGGTTTTGGCCTGGAACTTATCCATGGAGAAGTTGGCCAGAACAGTGCCCTGGAAGGGATCCAGGAAGCAGATGCGGAAGTAGTAGTCGTTGCCGGCGGTGACGTTGGGGTTGGTGCAGGTCACGCCGATGGCGGGGATGCCAGCGTTGCCGAAGGTGGGGCCGGCGGCGATGGACACGCCGGAGCCGTAGGAGCCCAGCACCATGGCCACGCCCTCACTGACCAGCTGGGAAGCGGCGGTGGGGGCCTTGTCGGTGGAGGAGCCGTTGTCAGCATAGATCAACTCGACCTTGTACTCCTCGCCGCCCACAGTGACGGTAGGAGTCTCGGAGTTAGCATACTGCATGCCCAGCATTTCCTTCTTGCCGCCGGAGGCGGAGTCGCCGGAAGCGGGCTCAAACACGCCGATCTTGATTACCTTGTCGCCGGAAGCAGAGCCGCCGCCGGAACCAGAGCCGGAGCCGGAGCTGCCGCAGCCAGCCAGAGCGGCGATCATCAGGGCGCAGGACGTAGCCAAAGCCAGAAATCGTTTCATGTTCGTTCCTCCAATCTTTTTCGGGCAAATTCCCGAATGTCCACAACAAAAAGACAAATGTCCATGCGAACTTGTGGTTTATTATAGCAAAGTGAAAAAGAAAATGCAAGGGCAATTCAGGAAAGTTTCAGATTCAGCGATTTTAAGACGGAGGGATAAAAATAGAGCAGAAAAAAGGGAAAAATAAACAAAATAAACAAAAGACGCCTCTGGCTTTTGCCAGAGACGCCTTTATGGGAAGGAAGAGTATTACTTCTTCTGGGCCTCGCCCTCGGGGAAGATGATCTTGTTGACAAAGAAGAAGATCACCATGGAGATACCGCCGTTGAGCACCACGGTACCGATGTTGTAGATGAAAGCGGGCACGAACAGACCAGCCACCGCCATCCAAATGCAGTTGATGGAGTTGACGATGCAGGTGATGATGCAGAAGGCGATGACGTACCACAGAATCTGGTAGGCCAGGTTGCCTTTGCTGCGGAAGACCAGGTTGCGCTGGAGGGGGAAGTTGATGCACTCGCCGATGACCATGGCAACCATGTAGGCGCAGAAGTAGGGCAGGCCGCCGTGGTCCACGTCGTAGCCAAGGATGTTCCACTGGAAGGTCTCGCCAAACAGGGTGATGGGGATCCCCGGCCAGCCGAAGTCCACCATGGGCAGACCGGCAAAGGCAGCGGGCAGGAAGGTCAGCAGGATGTACTTGAAGACGGTGATGACGTTGCTGACGATGACGAACAGGCCGCCTTCCCGGATCCACTTGGCGGCTCCGGGATGCTTGGCCGCAAAATTATTCCAAAAACTCACAGTTTTTTGCTCCTCTCCTTCTTGACCTTCCCGTTGGCAAAGAAGCCGGCGATGGTCTTGCCAATGCCGCGGAAGAAGTGGCCGTTGCAGGCCTCCAGAATGGAGGCAGTCATCTCAGTGGTCACCAGTCCGTTGCTCATCTTGGCCAGGCCGCGGAAAGGCATGCTGTGGATAAAGAGAACGTTCAGGTTGGGCTGGTCCTTCTCTTCGCTCTTGCGCTGGATAGCGGCCAGACGGCCGGCAGCGAAGCGGGCCACAAAGCCCTTGGCGTAAATCATCTGGGACAGGCTGTCGTTGTAGCCCAGAGGCTGGGAGCGGTCCCACTTGTCCTGGGGGATGGGACGGCCCAGCAGGGTCTCAAACTGGTCGTCGGGGACGGCCTGGACCTGGGCGGAGTAGTAGCAGGACAGCTTCTCCCGGTCGTAGGGGATGGGAGCGCCGGTGCCCTCCACCTCCACGGAAGCGGTGAGCAGGATGTCGGCGGCGCTGGCGCCCACCTCCAGGCGGTACTCGCCGCCCTCGATCTCCCAGCGGTTGGTCTTCACGTTGAAGTAGCGGAAGGCCTTGTCATCCAGGGGGATGGTAACGGTGCGGCTCTCCCCGGGCTGGAGGAAGACCTTGGCAAAGCCCTTGAGCTCCCGCAGGGGAGTGAAGAGCTGGCTGTTGGGCCGGGAGACATACAGCTGGGCCACCTCCGCGCCGGCGCGTTTGCCGGTGTTGGTGAGGGTAAAGGTGACCTTCTCCTTGTCGGCCTTCAGGTCCGAGTAGGCGAAGGTGGTGTAGCTCAGACCAAAGCCGAAGGGGAAGCGCACGGCCTTCTGGGCGGTGAGATAGTAGCGGTAGCCCACAAAGATGGACTCCCGGTACTGGGCGGTGAGCTCCCGGCCGGGGAAGAAGTCCCGGTTGGGGGTATCGTCATAGACCAGGGGATAGGTCTCGGCCAGCTTGCCGGAGGGGTTCACCTTGCCGGTGAGGATGTCGGCCATGGCACCGGCGCCCGCCTGGCCGCCCAGATAGCCGTGGACGATGGCGGCGGCCTTGTCGTACCAGGGCAGCTCCACAGGAGAGCCGCCGGAGAGGACCACCACTACCTTGGGATTGGCAGCGGCCACTGCCTCCAGCAGTCGGTTCTGATTGGCGGGCAGTCGCATGTGGCTGCGGTCCATGCCCTCACTCTCGAAGATCTCAGGCAGACCCAGATAGAGCAGCACCACATCGGCCTGGGCGGCCAGCTGGACCGCAGCCTGCTGAAGGCCTGCGTCATCCTTGCCGTTGCGCAGGTAGCCCTGGGCGTGGCCCACTACGTCCAGACCGCTGGCCTTCAGGCAGTCCAGAGGTTTGTCCAGACGGGTGGGATTGACCAGAGAGGAACCGGCGCCCTGATACCGGGGCTCCAGAGCCATGTCGCCGATAACGGCCACCCGGGTGTTAGGAGCCAGAGGCAGCAGATCATTCTCATTCTTCAGCAGCACAGCGGTCTGTGCAGTGGCCTGACGGGCCACGGCGTGGTGGGCCTCCTGATCGAAGTCCCGCTTGCCGCCGGCGGTGGCCTCATGGGTGGCCAGGATCACGTCCAGCAGCTGGTCTACCCGCAGGTCGATTTCGCCTTCGGTGATCTTACCCTCTTTCAGGGAGGCCATCAGCTCCCGGTCGCTGTCGCCGATGGTGCCGGGCATCTCCAGGTTGCTGCCCGCCTTGATGCCGGCGGTCTGGCTGTTGCAGCCGCCCCAGTCGGTGACCACAAAGCCGTCAAAGCCCCACTCGTCCCGGAGGATCTCGGTGAGCAGGTGGGCGTTCTCGTTGGCGTAGGTGCCGTTTACCTTGTTGTAGGAGGACATGATGGACTTGGGATGGCCCTCCTTGACGGCGATCTCAAAGTTGGTGAGGTACAGCTCCCGCAGGGTGCGCTCATCCACCACGCTGTCGCTGGTCATGCGCAGCAGCTCCTGAGAGTTGGCGGCAAAGTGCTTGGGACAGGCGGAGATGCCGTTTTCCTGCACGCCCCGGATGAAGGCGGCGGCCATTTTGCCGCCCAGGTAGGGGTCCTCGGAGTAGTACTCAAAGTCGCGCCCGCCCAGAGGGCTGCGCTTGGTGTTCAGGCCGGGACCCAGCAGGACGTTGACCTGCTGGCAGGCGGCCTCCTTGCCGATGGTGCGGCCGCACAGGGTGGCCAGCTCCTCATCCCAGCTGTTGGCGATGCCGGCGGCGGTGGGGAAGCAGGTGGCAGGCTGACTGGCATTGATGCCTAAATGGTCGCCCTCTCCCAACTGCTTACGCACCCCGTGAGGGCCGTCGGACAGAAACATGCTGGGCACACCCGCCTTGGGAAAGGGGTAGGTGCTCCACACGTCCCGGCCGGAGAGCAGGGCGATCTTTTGTTCCAGGGTCAGCTTATCCAGAATGTCTTGGTGTTTCACAGTCTATCTCCCTTTCATTCAGCGGTATGGATGCAAATGTGGATGTAAGGGGGAATCCCCCCGGGGCAGCCGGGGGGATCTCCTAGGTAGTTAAGCCTGAGTGGAGGCGTCCTCCATCTTCTTGGACTTCTTGATGATCATCACAGCGCCGGCTACCAGGATCACACCCACCACCACGTCGATGGCGATGGCAGTGATCTGCCAGCCTGCAGGCCGCCGCCGGACAGGTTGGCGGGGTCATGGCGCGGGAATTGACCGTGGTGTACAGAATGTTCTTACAGGCCTGACGCATAGCCAGCACGGAGGTAGCGCTGGTGGTGTCGGTGACATGGTTGGTCTCGGTGTCATAGGCGACCAGCATGCAGTCGGTGCCGCCGCGAATAGCCTGGTCGGAATCCATGTAGCCGTACACACCGAAGTAGTCGGTGAGCACGAAGCCCTGGAAGCCCCACTCGTCACGCAGGACGTTGTTGAGCAGTTCGTCACAGGCGCCGGCCCAGGTGGTGCCGATGTAGTTGAAGGAGGACATGACCGCCTGGCAGCCGCCGTCCTTCACAGCGATCTCGAAGGGCTTGAGGTAGATCTCACGGATGGACTGCTCGTTGGCCCAGGTACACAGCATGCCGCAGCGGTTGGTCTCCTGGTCGTTGAGAGCGAAGTGCTTCATGTAGGCGTACACGCCGTGCTCCTGAGCGCCCAGAATAGCGCTGGCAGCCATGTTGACGCCCAGAACGCCGTCCTCAGAGTAGTACTCGAAGTTACGGCCGGCGAAAGCGGAGCGGTGGGTGTTCATAGCGGGAGCGTACCAGCCGGACACGCCCATCTCGTCGGCCATCTTGCCGATGCGCTCGCCGAAGTCATTGGCCAGATCCACATTCCGGTGGCGGCGATCATGACAGCGGCGGGGAAGCCGATGGAACCCTTGCCGGTGAAGTTGTTGATGGCGGAGGTCTGGTAGCCGCCGATGGCGATGAGGGTGTCCATCTCAGACACAGTCATCTGGTCCAGCAGCTCATCCCACTGGGGATCGTCATAGTCCACGCCGCGCAGATCCTCCAGCTTTAGGCCGTTCTTGGCGCCGGTGGTAGGCATCACGTCGTCAGCGTTGTTGAACTCGTTGGGGTCGTAGTTGCTGTTGTTGTAGAAGGTGGCCTTGGTCTCCTCATCCATGGTGAAGTTGGTGGGAGCAGCGGTGGCCTCGGCGTAGTTGTCAAAGCCGTTGGCGCGGCTGAGATAGGTCACATCGCCCTCAGCGAAGGCAAACTGGTTGGAAGCGGCCACGGCGTCGGTGGAGCGGGGGCTGGTGTCGCCGTAGGTGATGGTGGTGGGAACGTTGTAGGTCTGGGAAGCGATGACAGTGTGGGCGTCGGAGTTGATGGAGATGGCGTAGTCGCCGGCCTCCAGCACGTAAGCGCCGGCACCGTAGGTGTCATAGGAAGCCATGTCCTCCACGTCGAAGGAGATGGTCAGGGTCTGGGAAGCGCCGGGCTCCAGCATGTCGGTCTTGTCGAAGGCGATGAGGTTGGCGCTGGCCTTCTCAATGCCGCCGTTGGTGTAGGGAGGATTGTAGTAGACCTGGATCACATCCTTGCCGGCTACATCGCCGGTGTTGGTGACGGTCACGTCAAAGGTGATGGTGCCGTTGCTCTCAGAGATGGGACCCATCTCCTGGGTGAAGGTGGTGTAGCTCAGGCCGTAGCCGAAGGGATACTGCACGGTGGTGTCATAGTCGATGAGGCCCTCTGCAGCGGCGGTCTCATAGAACTTGTAGCCCACATAGATGCCCTCTACGTAGTTGACAAAGGAGGGAACAGCACCGTCCACGGCAAACTCGTCCATGTTGTCGTAGAACATGCTGCCAAAGTTGTTCCAGGTGGGGGTCTGGGTCAGGTCGTAGACATAGGTGTCCACCATCTTGGCGGAGGGGTTCACCTCGCCGGTGAGGATCTCGCCCAGAGCGTTGAAGCCGGTCTGACCGGGGCCGGCCATAACCAGAGCGCCCCTAATGGAATCATACTGGTCCAGCCAGCCAAGCTCCATGGGGTTGGCGGCGTTGATAACCACGATAACGTTGTCAAACTCGCTGGTGACGCGCTCCACCATGGCAATCTCGCGGTTGCTCAGCTCCAGGTAGTGCTTGCTGGCGTCGCGGTCATCGTCCTGGGAGCTGATACGCACGCCGGAGGCACCCCAGGTGCCGCCCTCTTCAAAGGTGTCCTCGCCGTCATAGCTGGTGGGCAGGTCGGCGCCCTCGCCGCCGGAGCGGGAAATCACGATCAGAGCGGTGTCGGAGTACTCCTTGGCATTCTCGAAGATGCCGGCGGCGTCATACTCCTCCATGGTGGGCTCGGGGATGGTCCAGTCCTGGCCCCACATGCCCACGGTGGGACGGGTGTCACGGTACTCGGTGTAGAAGTCAGTGATGGTGGTGTTGTACTCGATGCCGGCGTTGCTCAGGCCCTCCAGCAGGGAGACAGTGGGATAGGAGTCGGACAGGCCGCCGGAACCGGTGCCGCCGTAGACAGGGTTGGTGGAGGACCAGCCGAACACGTTGAGCTTGGTGTTGCTCAGGGGCAGGGCTCCCTCGTTCTTCACCATGACGATGCCCTCTTCGGCGATGGTCTGGCACAGTTCGTTGGCGGAAGCGGCAGTCTCGTCGGTGACGGAGCCGTCACCCATGGCCAGGGAGATGAGGCTGCTCATGGGGCCAAAGCAGATGAGGTTCACGGTGACGGCGATGGCCAGCACCATGGCCAGGGCGGCCTCGCCCCGGATCAGGAACTTCTTGGACCGGGCCATCTTGCGGCAGGCGACCATGGCCACGATGGCCAGGACCAGCACGACGGCAAGCCCGATCAGGTAGGGTTTGCAGGTGTTCAACACGGAGATTACGTCTTCAATGTTGATGGCAAGCATTCTATTCTTCCTCCTGTCGTGTTTTTGGGAAGGACGCACACAGAACAGCCCTTCCCGAATCTGAGAGGAGTTTATCACAACTTAACCTCGTTTTTTCATGAAAGGCACAAACTGCTGCCTTTTGGGCGCAAACTGTAAAAAATATTGTGAAAGTACAAAAAACAAAACCCCGCTTGTTTGGCAGTATAAACAAGCGGGGGTGGCCGCAAGGGGAAAGTTTTTCCGCAACTTAATGGTGCTCCAGCGGAAAGAGCAAGGTGAGCTGAAACCACTCGTCCTTGGCCTGGACCGTCATGGTGCCGCCGTATTTTTGGGCGGTGTAGCGCATGCTCTTCAGGCCGTAGCCGTGGTACTCCCGGTCGGCCTTGGTGGTCATGGGCAGACCATCCTGAAAGACGGGGGGAGCGGGGCAGTAGTTTTCGCACCGGATGACCAGAAAGTCCTTTTTGGCATAGACCTCCAGGTGAATGAGCCGCTTTTCTTTATCCGGGATGGACAGTTCACACTCGATGGCGTTGTCCAAAGCATTGCCGAACAGAGTACAGATGTCCATCACGTCCATAAAGGACAGCCGGGCTCCGTCGGCCACGCAGGTGAGCTTGATTTGGTGCTTGGCGCAGTAGAGGCTCTTGCCGGTAAGCACCGTGTCCAGCACCGAGTTGCCCGTCTTGTTCTGGGCCTCGTAGTGCTGGATCTCCTCCTCCATCTGGTCCAGAAAAGCGGAGCGGCGGGCGGGATCCTCCTCCGCCCGGAGCACGGCAATCTGGTGCTTGAGGTCGTGGTACTTGCGGTTGATGACGTCGATGGACTCCCGGGACTGGCGGTACTGTACATACTGGTTTTGCAGAATGTTCTTGATGGCGTCCAGTTCCCGGCGGGTGTGCAGCTCAAAGAGCTGGATGTGGTAGGCGTAGAGAATGACTACACCGGCCAGATCCACAAGGGTGCGGATGTTGGCGATCTCCTGCTCCACCGAGCTGGTGAAGGGAGTGTTGGCGGTGACGAAGCTCATATTGCTGATGAGAAAGGCGGCCAGGCCCATGGAGGCGGCGGACAGCAGCTCACGCCGGGTCATCCGGGGCAGGTCACCTCCCTGGGATACCCGCTGCTCCAGGTGGTAGGTCAGCAGAAAGACGCAGCTATATATCACAACGAGAAAGACAGTCGCCGGAATAAAGCCGTCGATTTTGGTTTCCCTCACGAAGAAAGCGTACAGCTGCCACTCCAGCGAGGCGGTGAATTCCGCCAGCAGGAAGGCGCGCACCGTGCAGTAGCCCGCACCCAGCAGGTCGCTGCGGCCGCAGACCACTAGGAACAAAAACATGAGCCCCACGGCTACCGCCATGGCGGGCATCCAGAAAGCGACGGGGAGGGAGCCGGTTCCCTCCAGCCACAGAACCTGCACCACCAGAGCGCCCGCCGCAGCCAGCCAGAACCGAAGGCCGTTGAGCTTGCGGGGATATTGAAGGAGAAAGAGCATGCAGGCTCCCCACTCGGCCAGAGCGGTAAACAGGCGGGGCATGGTCTCACTCAACGGGCGCCACCTCCCATGTAGGCGGTGAGGGCCTCCAGGAAGGGGGCCTTGCGGGAGCGGCTGATGAGCAGCTTATGCTCTCCCACCAGGGCGCAGTCGTCCTGGATGCCGTCCACATGTGCCAGGTTCAGGAGATAGCCCTTGTTGCTGCGGAAGAAGTGGTAGCCCTCCAGCTTCTCCTCTGCGTCCTTGATGGTCCCGGCGCTGACATACTCATCCTCCGCGGTGTGGTAAATGAGGCGGTGGCCCTGGCTCTCCACAAAGGTAATGTCCTCCACCGCCAGCTTCATAGCCCCTCCTTTGATGGGGACAGTGATATAGGTGCGCTCCCGGCGGCGCATCCGGCTCAGCGCCCGGCTCAACCGCTGGGAGAAGGTGGTGTAGCCCACCAGCTTGAGCATGTAGTCCAGCGCGTCCACCTCATAGCCTCGGATGGCGTACTGGCCATGTTGGTAATAAAGATGATGATGACCTCCGGGTCGGTGCGGCGGATCAGCTCCGCGGTGGCCATTCCATCCAGAAAGCGCATCTGGACATCTAAAAAAACCAGATCAAACTGTCCATGATACTGCTCCAGCAGATCCTCTCCATCGGCAAACAGAGACACCTCAAAGCTTTTACCCGATTCCCGGGCGTATTGGTCCACATAGGTTTGCAGTTGATGAGCCCAGGACAGATCGTCCTCAGCCACAGCGATTCGGATCATCCGGGCACCTCCCTTCCGAAAAAATCTTTCTGGATCATACGGCCGGCATTTTTTCATATTTACTATACCAAAGAAAGCTACCTGGGTAAAGAGAAATGCAAAAAATGATGCAGGAACAACACCATACCTGGGACAGGAGGATATTGACAATCCATGCGGGAAAAAGTACTCTTGTACCAGATTGTAATGAAGGGGGAACTCTTATGAAAAAGCGAGTGGGTATCCTGACCTCCGGCGGTGACTGCCCGGGACTCAACGCGACCATCCGCGGTGTGGCCAAGGCCCTGTATCAGCGCTTTGGGGAGGACGTGACCATCGTCGGCATTTCCAACGGCTTCTCCGGTCTCATCAACGGCGAGTGGCGGGAGATGAAGCCCTATGAATTTTCCGGTATCCTTACCGTAGGCGGCACCATCCTGGGCACCAAGCGCACGCCCTTCAAGCTCATGCGGGTCGTGGGCGAGGACGATGTGGACAAGGTGGCTGAGATGAAGAAGAACTACGCCGCCATGAAGCTGGACTGCCTTCTCTGTCTGGGCGGCAACGGCACCCATAAGACGGCCAATCTTCTGGCTGAGGAGGGCCTCAACATCATCGGCCTGCCCAAGACCATCGACAATGACATCTACGGCACCGACGTGACCTTTGGCTTCCACTCTGCCGTTGATATTGCCACCGAGGCCATCGACCGGGTCCACACCACCGCCGGCAGCCACAGCCGCTGCATGCTGGTGGAGCTCATGGGCAACAAGGCGGGCTGGCTCACCCTGTACGCAGGCATCGCCGGCGGCGCAGATATTATCCTCATTCCCGAGCGGCCCTACACCATTGAAAAGGTGTGCGCCGCCATCGAGAACCGGGCCAAGCAGGGCAAGCACTTCTCCATCCTGGCCGTGGCCGAGGGCGTCTACGACGTCAAGGAGTCCCGCATGAAGAAGAAGGAGCGTCTGGCCAAGCGCAAGGAGGAGGGCATCACCACCGCCACCAACCGCATTGCCCGCCAGATCGAGGAGATGACCGGCTTTGAGACCCGCACCTGTGTCCCCGGACACACCCAGCGGGGCGGCAGTCCCTCCCCCTACGACCGGGTGCTGGCCACCCAGTTCGGCTCCTACGCCGCCAAGATGGTGGAGGACGGCAACTTCGGTATCACCGTGGCTATGAAGAACAACCACGTGGGAGAAAACAAGCTCGCCGACATCGCCGGCAAGAGCCGCCTGGTCCCCGATGGCCATGGCATGCTGGAAGTGGCCCGGCGCATGGGCATTTCCCTGGGATAAAAGGGAATCCAGGGGTTGACTTTTGATTGGTTCTGGGTTATGATACTTTAACGGTTTAAAGATTGAAACCGCGAAAGTATCCGGGCCTCGCCCGGTTTTGAAAGGAACGAGCGCCATGCCTATCACCGATCTGCTGGAGCGCAACAGCAAGCTCTACGGCGACGAGGTCGCCCTGGTAGAGATCAACCCCGAGGTTCAGGAGACCCAGCGGGTCACCTGGAAGGAGTATGCGCTCATTCAGCCCACCTCCACCGCACCCTACCGCCGGGAGATCACCTGGTCCGTCTTTGATGAGAAGGCCAACCGGGTGGCCAACCTGCTGCTGGGCCGAGGGCTGAAAAAGGGCCAGAAGGTGGCCATTTTGCTGATGAACTGCCTGGAGTGGCTGCCCATCTACTTCGGCATCCTCAAGGCCGGAGCGGTGGCGGTGCCCCTGAACTTCCGCTATACTGCCCAGGAGATCGAGTACTGTGTGAAGCTGGCCGACGCCGACGTGCTGTTCTTCGGCCCGGAGTTTATCGGCCGTGTGGAGGACATTGTCCCCTCCATCGGACGGGAGCGCCTTCTGTTCTTTGTGGGCGAGACCTGCCCCTCCTTTGCCGAGGACTACCACCGCGCCACTGCCAACTGCTCCTCCGCCGCCCCCAAGGTGCTGGTGGACGACGAGGATGACGGCGCCATCTACTACTCCTCCGGCACCACCGGCTTCCCCAAGGCCATCCTGCTCAGCCACCGTTGCCTCTTGCAGGCGGCCCGGATGGAGGCCATCCACCACGAGACTACCCATGAGGACGTGTTCCTGTGCATCCCGCCTCTCTATCACACCGGCGCCAAGATGCACTGGTTTGGTTCCCTGTTTACCGGCAGCAAGGGGGTCCTGCTGAAGGGCAACAGCCCTAAGGCCATCTTTGACGCCGTCTCCCAGGAGCGGTGCACCATCGTGTGGCTGCTGGTGCCCTGGTGTCAGGATATCCTGGCCGCGCTGGACCGGGGCGACCTGAAGCTGGAGGACTACCAGCTCAGCCAGTGGCGGCTGATGCACATCGGTGCCCAGCCGGTCCCGCCCTCCCTTATCAAGCACTGGATGGAGTATTTCCCCCACCACAAATACGATACCAACTACGGCCTGTCCGAGTCCACCGGCCCGGGCTGTGTCCACCTGGGGATGGATCACATCCACAAGGTGGGTGCTATCGGCGTTCCTGGCTACGGCTGGAAGGTGAAGATCGTGGACGAGCAGGGCCAGACCGTGCCCCAGGGCGAGGTGGGCGAGCTGTGCGTCAAGGGGCCCGGCGTCATGCGGTGCTACTACCACGACCCCGAGGCCACCGCCGCCGTGCTCCACGGGGAGTGGCTCCACACCGGCGACATGGCCAAGCAGGATGAGGACGGCTTCTACTTCCTGGTGGACCGGAAGAAGGACGTCATCATCTCCGGCGGTGAGAACCTCTACCCCGTCCAGATCGAGGACTTCCTGTCCGCCTACCCCAAGATCCACGATGTGGCAGTCATCGGCCTGCCTGACAAGCGTCTGGGCGAGATCGCGGCCGCCATCATCCAGGTGAAGGACGGCATGACCTGCACCGAGAGCGAGATCAACCAGTTCTGCACCGATCTGCCCCGGTACAAGCGGCCCCGGAAGATCATCTTCGCCGACGTGCCCCGCAACCCCACCGGCAAGATCGAAAAGCCCAAGCTGCGGGAGAAGTACTGCGGCGTGCGCCTGGTGGAGGCCCAGAACCAAGCCTGATATACCAACAGCCCGTCCCTTTTGTGGGACGGGCTGTTTTTGTGCTTAAATGACCTGGAAGAGGAAGAACTTCAGGTAGTTGGTCTCCTCCACGTTCCAGAGAATGGGGTGGTCGGGGGCCTGCTGGCGCACCTCGATCTGCCGCAGCTGCCGCCCGGCATCGGCGGCGGCGGAGCGGAGCATTTTGATAAACATCTCCTCGGTGGCAAAGTGGCTGCAGCTGGCGGTAGCCAGATAGCCGCCGCGAGGCAGCAGCTTCATGGCTCGGTAGTTGATCTCCTTGTAGCCGCGCATGGCGTTGCGGGCGGTCTTGCGGGACTTGGTGAAGGCGGGCGGATCCAGAATGATGAAGTCGTAGTCCGGCTGGTGCTCCAGAGTAGGCAGCAGGTCAAAGACGTCGGCGCAGAGGAAGTCCATGCGCCCCTCCAGGCCGTTGCGTACCGCGTTGTCCCGGGCCAGGTCCACCGCCGCCTGGCTCACATCCACGGCGGTGACGTGTTCCGCGCCGCCCAAAGCGGCATTGAGGGCAAAGCTGCCCGTGTGGGTAAAGCAGTCCAGCACCCGCTTGCCCCGGGCCAGCTTGGCCACCTCCCGGCGGTTGTACTTCTGATCCAGGAAGAAGCCGGTCTTCTGGCCATTTTCAAAGTCTACCCGGTAGCGTACGCCGTTCTCGCAGATCTCGGTCCAGGTCTCCTGGGGATGCTGGAGCCCCTCCAGGGGGAACCAGCCCTTGTTCTCCTCCAGGCCCTCACGCTGGCGCAGCGCCACATCGTTGCGCTCGAAAATGCCCTGGATATCCTGTCCGTCCTGGCGCAGCACATCCACCAGAATGGGGAAGAGAACGGATTTCAGCTGTTCCATGCCGTAGGACAGGGTCTGGGTCACCAGCACCGGACCGAAGCGGTCTACCGTCAGGCCGGGAAACTGGTCGGCCTCGCCGAAGATGACCCGGCAGCAGCTGAGATCCTCCGTCCCCATCACCGTCTTGCGGTAGGCCCAGGCGTATTCCACACGGCGGCGCCAGAAGTTCTCGTCAAAGCGGTCGTTGGCGTTGCGGCTGAGAAGCCGTACCCGGATCTTGCTGTGCTGGCTCAAAAGGCCCGTGCCCAGGTAGCGGCCTTTGGCGCTGACCACGTCCACCAGCCCGCCGTTGGCGGGGGCGGGATCGGGCTGGTCGGTGAGCTCTTCTGCGTACACCCAGGGGTGGCCGGACAGAATAGCCCGCTCTCCCTTGGGAGTGATGGTATAGACGGGATAGGGGCGGCTTTGTTTCATAAAACAAGTTCCTCTCTGGTAAAAAATGAATTCGTAATCTTCATTATAGCATGGATCGGCCCTGTGTGCTAGAATGAAGAAAAGCGAAAGGAGCGAATCCGATGGAAATTGAACGCAAGTGGCTCACCGACGGGTGGCCCCAGGGGTTGGAGGAGCAGCGGTGTATCCTCATGCGCCAGGGGTACATCACCACCCGGCCCACCGTGCGTATCCGCAGTGAGGCGAGCGGAGACGTGACCGAGTATGTGCTGTGCTTCAAGGGAGCGGCAGGGCCGGACGGCCTGGCCCGGGAGGAGATCGAGACCAACATCGCCCCGGAGCTGTTTGCCAAGCTGGAGGCGTTCATCGGCCGTCCCCTCATCGAAAAGGAACAGCGGCGCTACGCCCTTCCCGGCGGTCTGAGCCTGGAGGTCAACCAGGTAGACCGGGGACGGCCGGGGGAGTTCTTTTATGCCGAGGTGGAGTTTCCCACCAGAGAAGCCGCTCTGGCCTGGCAGCCCGGTGAGCTGGGAGAGTATCTCAGCGACGAGGTCACCGGCAAGCCCGGGCAGAGTATGGCGGCCTACTGGACCGAGACGCGGGGAGAACTTTAACAGTATATTTTGGAAAGGCAAAAAGCGGGTGAATTCACCATTTAGGGCTTGCCGAACCCAGGAAAACTGAGTATACTAATACAAGATTTACATAAGATGGGGGATAGCCACCATGGAGCAGACACCAACCCGCCGCCGCAGGAGCAGTTCCGCTTCCTCTGGCAGCCGACGGCAGCAGCCGCAGACCCGACGTCCCGCACCCAAAAAACGCAAGCGCCGCAGCATTGGCTGGACGTTGTACGCAATCCTGGTGGTCATTTCCGCCATCATCGTGGGCGTGTATGCCGCAGGGCACTTTTTTATCAAGGCCCCTCCTATCGAAGGGACCGAGGGTGATGTCTCCAAGGCACCGGTGGTGGATGAAAGTACCCAGGAGCCGGAGGATCCCAACGCGCTGATCCGAAAAGAAGGGGTCTATAACTTCCTTCTGCTGGGCAAGGACGTGGACAGCAGCAACACCGATACCCTGATCGTGGTCAGCTATGACACGGTGAATCAGAAGATCGGCATGGTGTCCATTCCCCGTGATACCGCAGTGACCCGCGAGTGGAGCAGTATGCCCAAGATCAACGCCGCCTTCCACAGCAAAAAGGCCGGTCCCGAGGTACTGAAGCAAGAGATCAAAACCACCTTCGGAATTCCCATCGACTATTACGTCCATGTGGATCTGCAGGGCTTTATCGCCCTGGTAGATGAGCTGGACGGCGTGGATATTGAGGTCCCCCTGGATATGAACTACGACGACCCCTATCAGGACCTGCACATCCACCTGAATGCCGGTATGCAGCATCTGAATGGGCAGCAGACCATGCAGGCGGTGCGTTACCGCCATGACGACTCGGACAGCCCCAATTACCAAGCCAACCAGTGGTACAGCGACGTGCAGCGCGGCGAGTTCCAGCGCCAGGTGCTGGTGGAGCTGGCCAAGAAGGTGATCTCCTGGAACTCCATCCCCAAGGTGACCTCCTTCCTGGAGCTGTTCAATACCTATGTGAAGACCGACCTGAGCATGCAGGATATGCTCTACTTTGCCACCAAGGCCATGGAGGTGGATGTGTCCACTGCCATTACCCAAGGTAACCTGGAGGGCCGGGGCGAGGGTGTGGTCAACGGATATAAATACTGCTTTGTCTATGAGGCGGAAGACATTCTGCCCACCATCAACTCCCTCATCAATCCCTACACCCGGGATCTGACCGCGGACGATTTGAATCTGCCTGTGCCGGAATACTACTGGAACGGCGGCATCATTGATTAAGAGATGAGGACCCGTACAGCTTAGCGCTGTACGGGTCCTTTTTTATAAAAAGAGCGCCGGGATTTCTGAAGAGAAAGAAAGATACTGGAAGGGGAGAGACTCAGCCTGCATGATTCCTTAAGAAATCATAAAACAACCTTTAGAAGGCTTGTCGAAGAAAGGGGAATGGGCTATACTGGGGCACATCTCAAACAAGATTGGAGGGAGCTCCCCTGGCTCAGACACAGATACCAAACCGACGCTCGTCCTCCGGCGGCCGACGGCAACAGCCGGTCAAGCGATATAAGCGCCGCCGCCGCGGCGCTATTTGGGCCCTTTACACCTTTGTGGCCGTACTGGCCGTTTTAGTGGTAGGTGCGTATGCCGCCGGAACTTTTTTCATCACGCCTCCGCCGGTAAAAGAGGCGAGAACCCAGGTCACCGCCCCAGCGGCCGGAAAGACCGAGAAGGAAGAACAGACTGAGGCCGGGGGTGAGGCACCTCAGGTGGCCGGGACCGGTGCGCTGAAACGGAAGGAAGGCGTTTATAACTTCCTGCTGCTGGGCAGCGATAAGGGCGGCGGAAACGCTGACACCATCATCGTGGCCAGCTATGACACCAAGTCCCAGAAGGTGGGTGTGCTCTCTGTCCCCCGCGACACCATGGTGGACCGGGACTGGAGCCGCAACGGCAAGATCAACGCCGCCCTGGGGCACGGTGGACCGGAGCTGCTGGCCGAAGAGATCACCAAGACGCTGGGTGTGCCCATCGACTACTATTTCCACATCAACCTCCAGGGCTTTGTGGCGCTGGTGGATGAGCTGGGCGGGGTAGATGTGGATATCCCTGTGGATATGAACTATGACGACCCCTATCAGAACCTGCACATCCACTTCAAAAAGGGCCCCCAGCATCTGGACGGCCAGGCGGCTATGGAGGCGGTACGCTACCGCCATGACAACAAGACCACCGTCAATTCCAATTACAGCGACCTGGACCGCACCAAGCTGCAGCAGCAGGTGCTCACCGGGCTGGCGGACAAGGTGATCTCCTGGGGCAGCATCACCAAGGTGCAGTCCTTCCTGAATATCTTCAACACCTACGTCAAGACCGATATGGGACTGAAGGATATGCTCTACTTTGCCACCCAGGGCATGAAGCTGAATACGTCCAGCGGCGTCAGCTCGGCCACCCTGGAGGGCCGTGGAGACGCCTACTACCGGGCCTCTGCCTGGTGTATGGAGCTCAACCAGGAGTCTACCGTGAAGCTGGTCAACGAGCTGGTAAACCCCTATACCCGGGATCTTACCTTAAAGGATATGAACCTGCCCCGGGCTGAGCGCTACTACTTCAATTATTGATCGGGCAGCCGTCCGGCGGAGAACTCTCATTTCTCCGCCGGGCGGTTTTTTGTTGGGGTTGACAGAGTGGGCAAAATGGGCCATGATGGGAGAGAAAAACGCCGGAAAGGACCGATGAAGGATGGAAAACTGGAAGGGCTGGCTGGAGGACTGGTATGAGGAGCAGGTGGAGGTACGTCATATGCTGCACCGAAATCCGGAGCTGCCCTATGAGGAGCGGGAGACCACCCGTTTTTTAAAGCAGCAGCTGAAAGACTGGGGCATCCAGGTGGAAGATCTGCCCGGCCTGGAGACCGGCGTGTCCGCGGTCATTGAAGGGGCACACCCCGGCCCCATGCTGGTGCTGCGGGAGGATATTGACGCTCTGCCCATCCTGGAGAACACCGGCCTGGATTTCGCTTCCCAGAAGCCCGGCGTGTGCCATGCCTGCGGCCATGACGTGCATACTGCCGCCCTGCTGTACGCAGCCCGGGCGCTGCAGCAGCTGCGGGAAGAGCTCCACGGCAGTGTGAAGCTCATCTTCCAGTGTGCCGAGGAGGTGGGCAGCGGTGCCTATAAGATGCTGGGGGCCGGTGCCTTGAAAGACTGCCATCCCCAGGCGGTGGTGGGCTTTCACTGCGCGCCTCTGCTGGAACTGGGCAAGATCGGCGTGCGCCGGGGACCCAGCAACGCCAGCTTTGACATCTTTACCTGGACCATTACCGGACGGGGCGGCCACGGAGCCTATCCCCAGCGGTGTGTGGACCCGGTGGTGGTGAGCGCCCACCTGATCACCCAGCTTCAAACGGTGGTCAGCCGCTTCAATAATCCCACCCACCCGGCGGTGCTCACCGTGGGGGAGATCCACGGAGGCACCGCCCCCAACATCATCCCCGACCAAGTGACTATGCGGGGCGCTATGCGGGCCTTTGACGAGAAGCTGCGCCAGGAGATGCTGGAGCAGATCCGGCAGATCACCCGGGATTGCTGCGCCGCCCTGGGGGCAAAGGGAGAGGTCAGCCGGGATGTGGGCATCCCTTCCATCATCAGCGACCCGGAGATCGCCGACGGAGTGGCCCGGGCGGTGGAGGAGAGCCTGGGGCAGGAGCACCTGCACTGGGTGCCGGAGGCGTCCATGGGCTCGGACGATTTCTCCGTGTGGATGGAGGCCTGCGGAGGCCGGGGAGTGCAGTTTCAGGTGGGTACCCACGATCCTGCCTGCCCCAACAGCGGGCTGGGAATTCATGTGGCGGAGAATATCTTCCCGGATGAGGCGCTCCGCTATGCTGTGACGGTGCTGGTGCAGTTTGCGGTGGATTATTTGAAAAAATAATTTGCCTTTTGTGGGAAGACGGTGTTACTTTGCCCGCGGCGGCAAAGTAACCAAAGCGCCGCCGGGGGACGGCTCCGATGAGCGCCTTCGCACAGCGGGCGCTCATAGTCACCTTTCCCCCGGGCCCCGTTTACGGGGGACGCCCTCCTGTTTCCTGGGCACGTGCGTCCGGCGGTTCAAAGACAAGACCGTCTGGTTCTGCTTGCCTCGGCCCACTGGGGCCTACCCAGTGCAAATATTTCAGTGCCTGCGCTGTACGAATGCCGCCTAATCTGGCAGAGCTGTGGCAGCTGGGCAGGCAGACGGCAGACAATATACCAATCCACAAAAAACGAGGGAGCGACCGGAATGGTCACTCCCTCGTATGCTGTTTCAGAACGGGCGCAGAGGCGAAACGAAGTTTCGCAGAAAGCTTTTTTGCTTACTTTTTTCTCCGAAAAAAGTAAGTTAGCCCTTCAGGGTCTCAGCCCAGGCGGCGTACTTGGCCACCTTCTCGTCGCACTCGGCCTTGGTGACGCCGTTGGCCAGGATGTAGACCTTGACCTTGGGCTCGGTGCCGGAGGGACGGACGATCAGGCTGGTGCCGTCGGCCATCTCGTAGCGCAGCACGTTGGAGCCGGAGAGCTCCATGGTGCTCTTGCAGCCGTCGGCCACGTTGACCACGCTGCCGTCCTTGTAGTCCTTCTGCTCCTTGACCGCCACACCGGCAATCTCCACAGGGGGCTTCTCACGCAGATTGGCCATCAGATCGGCCATCTTCTTCAGACCGTCCAGGCCGGGCATGACCAGGTTCAGAGTCTTCTCGCCGTAGTAGCCGTACTTCTCAAACAGAGCCTGGAGGGCGTCATACAGGGTCATGCCCTGACTGGCGTACCAAGCGGCCATCTCGGTGAGCTCCACGCTGGCAGAGACGGCGTCCTTGTCCCGGACGTAGTCGCCCAGCATGTAGCCGTAGCTCTCCTCGTAGGACATAATGACGTTGCCCTCGCCGCTGTTCTCCAGCTGGTCCTTCTTCTGGGCCAGGAACTTAAAGCCGGTGAAGGTGTCGTAGCACTGCAGGCCGTTGACCTCAGCCACCTTGCGGGCCATCTCGGTGGTCACGATGGTCTTGAGGGCCACGGGCTTCTCAGGCATCTTGCCGGTGCGGCGCTTGGCACCGATCAGGTAGTCCAGCAGCAGCACGCCGGTCTGGTTGCCGGAGATGACCACAAAGTCGTCGTCCTTGGTGCGCACCATGATGCCCACGCGGTCGGCGTCGGGGTCGGAGCCCAGGATAAAGTCGGCATTGTTCTTCTTGGCCAGGTCCACCGCCAGATAGAAGCCCTCGGGGTTCTCGGGGTTGGGAGAGACCACGGTGGGGAAGTCGCCGTCAATGACCATCTGCTCAGGCACGCAGATAACGTGCTTCATGCCCAGGCGCTTGAGAGCCTCGGGGATGAGCTTATAGCCGGTGCCGTGGAAGGGGGTGTACACCATCTTGAAGGTGTCGGCCATCTTCTCCACCACGGCCTTGTCGTTGACCTGCTCCATGACGTTGGCCAGGAACTTCTCGTCGGTCTCAGCGCCCATGAGGACGATCTTGCCCTCGGCCACGGCCTTGTCGTAGTCCATGGTCTTGACGCAGTCGAACACGTCCAGCTCCTTCATCTTCTTGGCCACCTCGTCGGCGTGCTTGGGGGGCAGCTGGGCGCCGTCCTCCCAGTACACCTTGTAGCCGTTGTACTCCTTGGGGTTGTGGCTGGCGGTGACGTTGATGCCGGCGATGCAGCCGTACTCACGCACAGCAAAGCTGAGCTCGGGGGTGGGGCGCAGGGACTCAAACAGACGCACAGGGATGCCGTTGCCCGCCATGACGCAGGCGGCCTCCCGGGCAAAGGTGTCGGAGTTGTTGCGGCAGTCAAAGCACACGGCCACGCCTCGCTTTACCGCCTCGGGACCCTCCTCCAGGATGACCTGGGCAAAGGCCTGGGTGGCGTGACGGATGACATGCACGTTCATACGGTACAGGCCCACGCCCATGGTGCCGCGCAGACCGGCGGTGCCAAAGGACAGCTGGTCAAAGAAGCGGGACTCGATCTCTTTCTCATCGTTCTTGATCGCCTCCAGCTCGGCCTTTTCGTCGGCGGACAGAGCGGGGCTGTTAAGCCATTTCTCATAATTCTCCCGATAAGACATAGGTACATAACCTCCTGTAAAGATAAAAACTCCGCTGGGATTAGCTGTTGTGGTAAGTGTACCACAACCAGGCGCAAATTTCCAGCGGAGTTTCGTCAAATTTGTGGAAAAACATGGAATTCTACTTGTGGTAGCTGGAGCCCTCGTTGATCTTAAAGGCCCGGTAGACCTGCTCCAAAAGCATCACCCGTGCCAAGTGGTGGGGGAAGGTCATGGGGGACATAGAGAGCTTGAGCCAGGCCTGCTGCTTGATGGAGGGGTGCAGGCCATAGGAGCCGCCGATGAGAAAGACCAAATGCTTGGCCGAGGACTGCTGCCAATCGGCCACGATCTTGGCCAGTTCCTCACTGGAGCGCAGCTTTCCCTCCACACAGAGGGCTACCAGACTGGCGCTGGGAGGGAGCTTGGCGCGGATGGCGTCGGCCTCCTTGGCCAGAGCCTGGTCGATCTGGCCCTGGGTGGGGTTCTGGGGCAGCTTCTCCTCGGGCAACTCGGTGAGGGTGAGCTTACAGTAGCCGCCCAGCCGCTTTTCGTACTCCTTGCAGGCCTCCAGATAGAACTTCTCTTTCAGCTTTCCCACGCAGATGAGATGAACGCTCAGCATACGGCGGCCTCCTGTCTGATTCCCTGACGGGAGAGATAGTACACCCGGCCCGGCTCCTTCCGGGGAGCGGCTTCCAGGGTTACGGCATCCTCAAAGCCAGCCTGACGCAGGGTGCGGCCCACCACCTCCAGGGCGTGGGCGGGGGTGTTGTTCTCCTCGGACAGATGGGCCAGCAGAATGGTGCGGGCGCCGTTCTGGGCAGCCAGCAGAGCCAGCTGAGCCCCGGCCTCGTTGGACAGATGGCCCCGGCGGCCCAGGACCCGCTGCTTAAGGTAATAGGGGTAGGGACCGGTGCGCACCCACTCCTCGTCGTGGTTGGCCTCGCACACCAGCAGGTCACATCCGGCCACCGCACGCTCCACCTGGCGAGATATGTAGCCCAGGTCGGTACACAGTACCATACGGCTGTCGCCGCCGGTAATGGCGTAGCCTACGCTGCAGGCGGCGTCGTGGGAGGTGGCAAAGGGCTCGATCCACAGTTCCCCCAGGGAGAAAGACTCTCCGGGGGCAAAGAAGCGCCCCAGCCGTTTTTCGGGAATGGCGGGTACTTTCATGGCCAGGGCATCCAGGGTGGGAGCAGTGGCATACACCGGCAGGCCCAGCTGCTTGGTGAGGGTAGCAAGGCCGGAAATGTGGTCGGTGTGCTCATGGGTGATGAGAACTCCGGACAGGGATGCCGGGTCCACCCCAAGGCCGCGCAGGGCGGTGGTGATGCGCCGGGCGGAGATGCCCGCATCCAGCAGGATATGAGTCTGACCGCAGGAGACCAGGGCGGCGTTGCCGCTGGACCCGCTGGCCAGGGTGACAAATGACAGCAATGAAGGCGCTCCTTTCCGCGTACAGGCGAAAAAAGCGGGAGCCGGAGCGGGACAGTCGTCCCGGACCTGCGCTCCCGCTTTTATCATTCATTTAGCCCACCTGGGACTTGGCGTCCTCGTCGGGGACGGTGATCATTTTAATGTTGGCGCCTACGCCGGACAGCTTGCCCACCAGGTCCTCGTAGCCGCGCTCGATGTGGTGGATGTCACCCACCTCGGTGATGCCCTGAGCAGCCAGACCGGCGATGACCATGGCAGCGCCCGCCCGCAGGTCGCAGGCATTCACCGGTGCGCCGGTGAGCTGGGGCACGCCCTCGATGACGGCCACCTTGCCGTCTACCTGGATGTGAGCACCCATGCGGCGGAACTCATCCACATAGCGGTAACGGCTATCCCACACGCCCTCGGTGAGCACGCTGGTGCCGGTGGCAAGGCAGAGTACCGCGGCGATCTGAGGCTGCATGTCGGTGGGGAAGCCAGGATAGGGCATGGTCTTCACGTTGGTGCGGCTGATGGGGCCAAAGCGGCGTACCCGCACCGCGTCGTCCAGCTCCTCCACATCCACGCCCATCTCCACCAGCTTGGCAGTGATGCAGTCCAGATGCTTGGGAATGACGTTCTGAATGAGCACGTCGCCGCCGGCAGCGGCCACGGCGGCCATATAGGTGCCGGCCTCGATCTGGTCAGGGATAATGGAATAAGTGCCGCCCTTGAGACGCTTGACGCCGCGGATCTTAATCACATCAGTGCCCGCGCCCATGATGTTGGCGCCCATGGAGTTGAGGAAGTTGGCCAGGTCCACGATGTGGGGCTCCTTGGCAGCATTTTCAATGATGGTCATGCCGTCGGCCAGCACACCGGCCAGCATGATGTTCATGGTGGCGCCCACGGACACCATGTCCAGGTAAATCTGCCCGCCGGACAGACGTCCGCCGGGGACCTTAGCGCAGATCAGGCCGTTGCGTACATCCACGTCCGCGCCCATGGCCACAAAGCCCTTGATGTGCTGGTCAATGGGCCGTCCGCCCAGATCGCAGCCGCCGGGCAGGGGCACCTCGGCCCAGCCGAAGCGGCCCAGCAGAGCGCCTACCAGGTAGTAGCTGGCGCGGATCTTGCGGGCCAGCTCATAGGGGACCTGACGGTTGCGGATGTGAGAGCAGTCAATGTCTACCGTGGTACGGTTGACGGTACGCACGTCAGCCCCCAGCTCCTGAAGGATCTGGAGGATCAGAGTGACGTCGCTGATCTGGGGAATGTTCTCGATTCGACACACCCCGTCCACCAGCAGGGCAGCGGGGATGATAGCGACAGCGGCGTTTTTGGCGCCGCTGATGGTGATGGTTCCGTGAAGGGGCTTACCGCCCTGAATCTGATACTTATTCAAACTTGTCTGCACCCTCTCGAAGGAAATAAACATGGGGTTTATATGAACATACGGCGCAGCGCGCCATAAGTAGCCGCAAAAGCGATCCAAAAAAGGCTTCTCCCACAGGGAGACGCTCTAAAACGCATATATTATACCATCAGTATATCCAAAAGGCAATGAATTTTACACCGCGGGCACAAAATTGTGCAAAAAGTAAGAAGCATCGAAAAATCAAGGACAGCCTTGGTCGAGATGATCATGGCGGGGTCTGGAAACCAGATCCTCCCAGTGCGCCTGTTCCTGCCGCTCCAGCAGGTCGCCGATGAGCTGGTTGGACAGCAGGAAGCCTTTTGGCGTGAAATTCCAGCGCCCGTCGGTCTGCTCCGCCCAGCCCTGAGCGCGGAATTGCTCCAGCCGGGCCTGGAGAGGAGCGAAGTCCATAAAATAGGTGCTGCGGTACTCCTGCTCGTTGATGCCCTGCACCGTGCGCAGGCGCAGCATCAGATATTCTCCGCACCGCTCCCGCTTGGGAATGATTTCCGATTCGTCAATGATATCGCCGCCCTGGAGCACTCCCTGGATGTAAGCGTCCAGATCCCGTACAAAGGAGTAGCGCCGCCCGCCGAAATCGGAGTGGGCGCCGGGTCCAAAGCCGATGTAGGGCTGGGTGAGCCAGTAGCGCAGGTTGTGCCGGGAGGCAAAGCCGGGCTTGGCAAAGTTGGAGATCTCATACTGGGGGTAGCCCGCCCGCTCCAGCCGTCCCACCGTCCACAGGTAGAGGTCGGCCTGCTGGTCGTCATCGGGCAGTACCTCGCCCTGCGCCACCCGGGCGGCCAGGGGCGTGCCCTCCTCCACCTTTAATCCATAGCAGGACAGGTGCTGAGGAATGAGGGACAGGGCGTGCTCCACGGTGTCCTTCCAGCTGTCCATGGTCTGGCCGGGCAGACCGTAGATGAGGTCCAGGGACAGGTTGGTAAAGCCAGCCTTCCGGGCGGCGGTGGCCGCTTCGTTGACCTGCTGGGGGGTGTGGATGCGGTGGATACGCTCCAGTTCGCAGGCGTTGGCGGACTGCATCCCCATGGACAGGCGGTTGACCCCTGCCTTGCGCAGGATCTTCAGGGACTTCACGTCCACACTGTCGGGATTACACTCCACGGTGACCTCGGCATCCTTCTCTACCTTATAGAGCTTGCGGATCACACCCAGCAGCTCTTTGAGCCGCTTGGCCCCATAGTAGCTGGGGGTGCCGCCGCCGATGTAGATGGTATCCACCGGAAAGTCCTGGGCCAGGGGGGCGGTCTCCTTAATGTGGGAGAGCAGCGCTTTTTGATATTGGTCCATCCGGTCATCCCGACCGGCCAGGGAGTAGAAGTCGCAGTAGTCGCACTTACTGCGGCAGAAAGGAATATGAATATAGATGCCCAGCTTGTCCGCCATGGATACACACCTCATGAAATCTGAAAATTGTTGTCTGGAACAAACCGGGGTTTGCTCCCACGCATTATATACCACAGTCTTTGGGAGTGCAAGGGAGGGAAAAGAGAGAGAATCCTGGTTTTTCCGGGAGAAAATTGGGGAAATCCGCCGAGAGCAAAAAAAGATGTAAAGCTAGCTTGACATGAAATGTAAAGCGAGCTATACTATGAGTGTAAAGGGAACTTTACATAGAAAGGAGGCGGCGATGTGACCAACCGCATTGCCCAGCTGCGCAAGGAGCGGCGCATCTCCCAGGCGGAGCTGGCCGACGCCGTGGACGTGACCCGGCAGACCATCATCTCCCTGGAGAACGGGCGCTACAACGCCTCCCTGCTGCTGGCCCATAAGATCGCCAAATATTTTGGGATGACCATTGAAGAAGTATTCCTGTTTGAGGAGGAAGAGGCATGAAAAAGATTCATCGGAAGTACTGCATCGCCCTGACGCTGCTGCTGGTCTTTGCGCTGCTGAAAGTGACCCTGGTGCCCAACCTCCAGCACACCGCCCTGTACCGCCCGTTAAAGGATGGCATCACTGCCTTAGGCTGGGTACTGGTGATCTACATGGGCTTTTGGTATCTGGAGCGGAGACGGTGGGAGAAGGCCACGCCGGAGGAGCGGCGGGACATGGAGCGCTCCGGCCAGGACGAGCGCAACCAGTTCCTCTGGGGCCAGGCGGCCTATTTTTCCTGGCAGATCACGCTGGCGGCCATTACGGCCATGGCAGTGGTAATGTCTGTGCTGGACTGCATGGCGGGGATCATCGCCGCGGCGGCCCTGTTTGGGGTCCATGTGCTGTCCTACTTTATCCAGCTGTCCCGGCTGAGTCAGAAGTTTTAACGGTGTTTTCTGCGTAGAAAGGAGTTCTGCCATGAAAGAGCGTTTGAAAAAAATATTGCCCATTCTGGGGGTAATATGCGGGGCCTGCCTGGTTTTGGCCGCCGTGGTGCTGGGGGAGCAGATTCCCAAAGGGATGAGCGGCATCCTGTTCGGTACAGGCGGGGCTCTCATGGGCCTGGGCGTAGCCGGGATTGCCATGGATGTGGTCTGGCGGCGGATGAGTGAGGAGGAGCGCCGGGAAGTGGAACGGGGCGAAAAGGACGAGCGCAACGTGGCTATCCGGGAGAAGGCAGCTTACTCCAGCTGGTATTGGACCCTGTATCTGCTGTGGGGGGCCTTCTTTGTGACCCTGTTTCTGGGCAGCGGATTTCCCACCGCCCTGGTGTCGGTGCTGATCGTGCTGCACTGTGTCTTTTTAATGGTGAACATGAACCGCTGGACCAAGCGGATGTGAGGGGGAGAGGAACATGATCCTGAAAATGATGACAAACTATGCCGGGGACTATGGGAAAAATCTGCGCCAGCGCCGCTGGGCCTTTCTGGCCATCCTGGCCATTGGGCTGGTGGGCCTGGGGTGCTATGTGTGGCTGGTGCCGGACAGCGGTCTCGGTGACTACGCCCAGGGGTTCTACCTGGGGGGTGCCTGCGGCATCACCGGGGCCGGTCTGGGTCTGCTGATGCGCAACGAGTGGATGCTCCGCCACCCGGAGAAATGGAAGCGGGCCCGCATCCAGGAGACCGACGAGCGCAGCCAGCGCATTGTGGCCCAGGCCGCCCAGTTGGCGGGCGTGGGTGTGTTCTTCCTTCAGGCCCTGGCTGCCTTTGTGCTGGTGGCGGTGGACCGGCGGCTGGTGGCCGTGCTGCTGTGCTCCATGGCGGTGTACGTGCTGCTGTTCCTGGGGGGCCAGTTCGGACTGTCCCGGAAGCTATGAGTGCGCGGCGGCTGGAACTGCCCATTACCGGAGCGCTGGCGGGGATCAAGGTGGATACCCTGCTCAAGCGGCACCTGGGGCTGTCCGGGACGGTGGTGCGGCGGATCAAATGGTTAGAGGACGGCATCCTGGTGGACGGGGCGCGGGTGAACACTCGGTTCTGTCCCCAAGAGGGGCAGGTGCTGTCGGTGCGCCTGTCTGATCCCGAGCGGCGCAGCGGCATTCTGTCCGCACCAGGCCCCCTGGATATCGTCTACGAGGACGGGGATGTGGTGGTGCTCAATAAAGCGCCCGGCGTGCCTGTCCACCCCGGCCCGGGGCACTATTCCGATACGATCGGGAATTATCTTCTCTATTATTACGATCTGGAGGGAACAGAGGGGGATTTTCACCCCGTCCACCGCCTGGACCGGGGGACCTCCGGACTGCTTGTGGTGGCCCGCCACCCCCACGCCCAGGAGGTGCTGAAGGAGCAGCTCCACACCGACGGCTTCCGCCGGGAGTATCTGGCGGTGTGCCAGGGGGCGCCTGAGCCCGCCGCCGGGACGGTGGACGCCCCCCTGGGGCCCAAGCCCGGCTCCCTGGTGGAGCAGATGGTGCGCCCCGACGGGAAACCTGCCCGCACCCACTATGAGGTGGTAAAGGCGGGGGAGAACTGCGCCCTGGTGCGCCTGGTGCTGGACACCGGCCGGACTCATCAGATCCGGGTCCACCTGGCCCACCTGGGCCACCCGTTGGTAGGGGACTTCCTCTACGGGAAAGAGGAGCCGGAGCGCATCCCACGGCCCGCCCTCCACTCCCACCGCCTTACCTTCCGCCACCCCATCACCGGACAGAAGATGACCTTTACCGCCCCGGTGCCCCAGGACGTGAAGCGGCTTCTGGAGCAGGAAGGATTATAGAAAAAGCCCTTTGGCTGCCATTTGGCAGCCAAAGGGCTTTTGTGTGCTTAGTGCGCTTTCAGCATCCGGCTGGCGTTCAAAATGGCGACCACCGACACGCCTACGTCGGCAAACACCGCCCACCACAGACCAACCAGGCCTGCCGCGGACAGAGCCAGCACCGCCAGCTTGACTCCGATGGCAAAGATGGTGTTTTCCTTGACAATGGTCATGGTCTTGCGGGCAATGGCCACCGCCCGGGAGAGCTTCTTCAGGTCGTCGTCCATGAGCACCACGTCGGCGGCCTCGATGGCGGCGTCGGAGCCCATGGCTCCCATGGCCACTCCAACGTCTGCCCGGGACAGTACCGGCGCGTCGTTGATGCCGTCGCCCACATAGACCAGGGTGCGGCCGGGGGCTTTTTCCTTTAAAAGAGCTTCCACACGGTCCACCTTATCGCCGGGGAGCAGCTGGGCGTACACCTGATCCAGGCCCAGTTCTTTTGCGGCGGCCTGCCCGGCGGCTTCGCTGTCGCCGGTGAGCATCACCGTGCGGCCCACCCCGGCGGCCTTCAGAGCCTGGATGGCCTCCTTGGCTCCGGGTTTAAGCTGGTCGGCAATGACCAGCCGCCCGGCGTATTGGCCCTCCAACGCCAGATAGATTACTGTGCCGGGAGCTGCCGGCTGCTCGGGGAGGACGATGCCATTCTCAGTCATCAGCCGCTCATTGCCTGCCAGCACGGTCTTGCCATCCACCTGGACCCGCAGACCACGGCCTGCCAGCTCCTCCACCTGGGCCACCCGGTCCCGGTCAGGGGTCCCGCCCCAGGCGGTGAGGATGGAGCGGGCAATGGGGTGGGTGGAGAACTGCTCGGCCTGGGCGGCCAGTTCCAGCAGCTCCTGCTCACTCATCCCCACGGGGGAGACTTCGGTGACAGCAAAACGGCCCTGGGTCAGGGTGCCCGTCTTATCAAAGACCACCGTGTCTGCCTTGGCCAGCGCCTCCAGATAGTTGCCGCCCTTGACCAGGATGCCCTGACGGGAGGCTCCGCCGATGCCGCCGAAGAAGCTGAGGGGAATGGATATGACCAGAGCGCAGGGGCAGGACACCACTAGAAAGTTCAGCGCCCGCAGTACCCAGGTGCGCCAGGTACCCAGCCCCACCAGGGGGGGCAGCACGGCAAGGGCCACGGCGCACAGCACCACGGCGGGGGTGTAATACCGGGCGAATTTGGTAATGAAGTGCTCCGCCTTGGCCTTTTTGGCGGCGGAGTTTTCCACCAGGTCCAGAATTTTGGCCACAGTGGATTGGCCGAAGGGGCGGCTCACCTTCACCCGCAGCAGACCGCTGAGGTTGACACAGCCGCTGACCACCTCGTCCCCGGCCGCCACGTCCCGGGGCATGGACTCGCCGGTGAGGGCGGCGGTGTCCAGGGCGGAGGCGCCCTCCACCACGGTGCCGTCCAGGGGCACTCGCTCTCCGGCACGGATGACGATGATCTCGTCCACCGCCACCTCCTCCGGGTCCACGGTGACCACCTGGCCATCCCGCTCCACGTTGGCGCTGTCGGGGCGGATGTCCATGAGCTGAGCGATGGAGGCGCGGCTGCGGCTGACGGCCACACTCTGGAACAGCTCGCCCACCTGATAGAAGAGCATGACGGCCACACCCTCCCGGTACTCCCCGCAGCCGAAGGCGCCGATGGTGGCCAGAGCCATGAGAAAGTTTTCGTCAAATACCTGGCCGTTTTTGATGTTCCGGACTGCCTTCCACAAGATGTCCCAGCCGATGAGGGCGTAGGGCAGCAGATAGAGAAGAAATTCCCACCAGGGAGGCAGGGAAGCCAGAGCGGTCACCGCCCAAACCACGGCAAACAGCACTGTGCTGCCTAAAATGCAACGGAGGGTCTTTTTCTGCTTTTTAGTCATGGCCAGCGGCCTCCTTTTCTTCTTCAGATCTTACTTGACCACGATCTCGCAGTCAGGCTCCACCTTCTTGCAGGCCTTCACCGCTTCCTTTACGATCTGATCAAAACGCGCGTCGTCCGCCTCCAGGGTGAGCTTCTGGGTCATAAAGCTGACGGTGGCGTGGGTGACGCCGTCAATGTTCTGGATGGCACGCTCCATCTTGGCGGCACAGTTGGCACAGTCCAGGTCGATCATCTGAAAGGTCTTTTTCATGGTTTATTCCTCCTCAATATGTTCCATTCCTTGATTCAAAATACTTACCACGTGGTTATCGGCCAGGGAGTAGTAGATAGTCTTGCCCTCCCGGCGGAATTTTACCAGCTTGCTGGCCTTCAAGACCCGCAGCTGATGGGAGACGGCAGACTGGCTCACATCCATGAGCTTTGCGATGTCGCACACGCACAGCTCCGACTCCAGCAGGGCATAGAGAATTTTCACCCGGGTGCTGTCCCCGAAGATCTTGAACAGCTCTGCCAAGTCGTAAAGCGTCTCGTCCCGGGGCAGCTGGGCGCGGACATGTTCCACCGCGTCGGTGTGTACCTGGGTGATGGCGCAGCACAGATCCTGGTCCCGCTCCTGCTCCATGGGTCATCCCTCCTTCAAATTATCATATGAATAGCTGTTCATATATTGCACCATCAAGATACACCCAAAACAGCCCACTGTCAAGGGCGGGCAAAAAATTTTTTTAAAAAAGTTGGGAACCTTTTTTTCCAAAGACCGTCCAACCCACTGAAAACAAAAAATACCGCTGAAATACAGCGCAGAAAAAAAGGAGTAATCGACTATGAAACACCGCACTTATGCTCTGCTTCTTGCCGCGACCCTCTCCGTCTCTCTGCTGGCCGGCTGCGGCTCCAGCAATGGCGCCAACAGCAGCCAGAGCTCTGATAACAGCAGCATCTCTTCCAGCCAGGGCAGCCAGTCTTCTTCCGGCTCCGATGTGAGCACCCCTGACACCTCCGGCTCCGGCTCTGACGTGAGCACTTCCGCCTCTGGCAGCACCAGCACCCCCGACGGTTCCCAGGGCGAGACTCAGGAGCAGGCCAAGCTGACCCTGAGCCGTACCGGCTTTACCCTCTTTTCCGCCGGTTCCAGCTACACCCTGAAGGTGGACGGCGTGGCCGAGGGGACCAAGGTGACCTTCAAGTCCGGCAATCCCGACGTGGCCACTGTGGATGAGAACGGCAAGGTGGTAGCCGTCAAGCCCGGCAACACCAAGATCACCGTTACTGCCGGCGACCAGACTGCTACCTGCGTGGTTGCCTGCAAGTGGGAGGAGAGCAAGCCCTCCACCGGCGGCGGCTCCAGCTCCGGCAGCGGTTCCAGCTCCAGCGGCGGCGGTACCACCACCCCGGATCCCGAGCCCAGCAAGGTGGACCTGGCGGCTTTCTGCACAACGGTTACCACGAACTACTCTCTGCCTCACTTGAGCCTGGCTGATTCCACCATGCTGGACAACTACTACGCCGGCCTGAGCAGCGTGGCTACCGAGCAGAGCCAGGTATACATCAATATGATGTCCATGAACATGGGCGAGATTTCCCTGGTCCAGGTGAAGGACAGCAAGGACGTGGCCACTGTGAAGGCCATCTTCCAGGCCCGCATTGATTCCATGGTCAATGGCGGCGCTTGGTATCCCGAGCCCACCCGCATCTGGACTGAGCAGTCCCGCGTGGTTTCCAACGGCAACTACGTGATGATGGTGGTCGGCGAGGACTGCGATTCCATCGTGAAGGATTTTAATGCTCTTTTTTGATTGATTCTCCCCCGCGGAATGTGATATTATGGGGCGGACGGTCTGTGCCGTCCGCCTTTCATTCTGTTTCGTTTTACCCAGGAGGATAACCATATGGTTTTTTCGACCCCAATCTTTCTATTCTATTTTCTGGCTTTGACCTTACTGGTCTATTACCTGGTGCCCCGGAAGGGACGCAACGTGGTACTGCTCATTTCGTCCCTGTTCTTCTATTACTGGGGCGAGCGAGAGTATGTAGCCATCATGTTCCTGTCCACCGCCATCGACTATACCCACGGTATGTTGGTGGAGCGGTGCAAGAACAAAGGCAATGACAAAGGAGCCCGGTTGGCGGTGGCCTCGTCCATCATCTTCAACCTGGCGCTGCTGCTGTTCTTTAAGTACTGGGACTTCCTGGCCGGTTCGCTGCAGGCCATGGGTCTGACCTTCATGCCGGTGCTGGGTATCCATCTGCCAATCGGTATCTCCTTCTATACCTTCCAGACCATGAGCTACACCATCGACGTGTATCGCGGAGATACCCGTGCCCAGCGCAGCATCATCAACTTCGGTACCTTCGTTACCCTGTTCCCCCAGCTCATCGCCGGTCCTATTATCAAATATAAGGACCTGGGCGATCAGATCAACGAGCGCACTACCTCTACCGAGAAGTTTGCCTCCGGCGTGCAGATGTTTATGGTCGGCATGGCAAAGAAGGTACTGGTGGCCAACAACGTGGGCATGCTGTGGGAGGCCTATAAGGCCATGACCGCCGGAGAGCTCACTGTTTTGGGTGCGTGGCTGGGCGTGATCGCCTTTACCTTCCAGATCTACTTCGACTTCTCCGGTTACTCCGATATGGCTATCGGCCTTGGCCGGATGCTGGGCTTTGAATTCCTGCCCAACTTCAACTATCCCTATATCTCCAAAAGCATCACCGAGTTCTGGCGGCGCTGGCACATCTCCTTGTCCACCTGGTTCCGGGAATACCTGTATATCCCCCTGGGAGGCAACCGCTGCTCCAAGCCCCGGTGGATGTTCAACCTGCTGGTGGTGTGGGCCGCCACCGGTATCTGGCACGGCGCCAGCTGGAACTACCTTATCTGGGGCCTGTACTTCTTTGTGCTGCTGATGCTGGAGAAGTTCTTCCTGCTCAAGGTGCTGAACAAGGCTCCCGCTGTGGTGGGCCATATCTACACCCTGTTCTTTGTGGTGGTCAGCTGGGCTATCTTCGCCATTGAGGACTTTGCTCAGCTGGGCGCCTACCTGAAGGTGATGTTCGGCTTGGGCGGCGTGCCTCTGGTGGATGCTCAGCTGGGCTACTACGTGACCAGCTACCTGCCCATTCTGCTGGTGGCCGCTGTGGCCTCCACTCCCTTGGGCGCCAAGCTGTACCACAAGCTCAAGCCCCGGGCGGCTGAGGTTGTGTGTACGGTGCTGGTGCTGGCGGGACTGGTTGTGTGCACCGCCTATCTGGTGGACGGCACCTACAACCCCTTCCTGTATTTCCGCTTCTAAGGAGGGTATCCATGAATAAAAAGTATTGCATCTTTTTGACGGTCCTGTTTTCACTGTTCATCGGCGGGATTTTGGTGGGCAGTTTGCTGGCTCCGGATCAGGAGTTTTCTGAGCTGGAAAACCGTTATCTGCAGACGCCCCCTAAACTGAGCCTGGAGAACCTGGAGGACGGTAAGTTTATGGAGGACGCGGAAGACTACGTCAATGACCACGTGATCGGCCGAGACTTCTGGGTGGCCCTGAAGGCCTGGAGCGAGCGGCTGAGCGGCAAACAGGAGAACAACGGGGTCTACTTCGGCAAGGAGGACACCCTGCTCAACCGCCTGGACGAGCCGGACTACGACACGCTGATGACCAGCGCCGGATACGTCAACGACCTGATATACAATTTGAACGTGCCCGTCTATTTCGGCATTATCCCCTCCTCCACGGAGATCTGGTCGGACCGGCTGCCCGCTGGAGCGCCTACTGCCGATGAGAAGGCCATTATTGAAGATCTGTACGACACAGTGCAGACGTTCACCATTGACATGTACTCTGCTCTGGAAGAGCACAAGGACGAGGAGATCTACTACCGCACCGACCACCACTGGACCAGCCTGGGCGCCTACTACAGTTACACAGCCCTGATGGAGGCCATGGGGATGGAGGCGGCTCCTCTGGACGAGAGCGCCAAGGTAACGGTGTCCGACTCCTTCTATGGTACCACCTTCTCCACCTCCGGCGTGCGGTGGGTGGCTCCTGACCACATCGATCGGTATATCTCCGGCGACGGCGTGAAAGTGACCGGCTATCCCGAGGGAAGCCCGGTGGAGAGCAGCTTGTATGTGGACAGCTATCTGGATAAGAAGGACAAATATTCCTCGTTCCTGGGCGGCAACCAGCCTCTGTGCGTCATCGAGACCCAGCACACCGACGCCCCCAAGGTGCTGGTGATCCGGGACTCCTACTCCGACTCTCTGGCTCCCTTCCTGACCCAGAGCTTTTCTGAGATCCACCTTTTTGATACCCGTATGAACAAGACCAGTATTAAAGCTTATGTGGAGGAAAACGAGATCGACCAGGTGGTGGTGCTGTACAGCATCTCCAACTTCATCTCCTCCAGCAAGGACATGTTCCTGCTGGGCCGATAAGCAAAAAAATCCCGTGGATTGCTGTGAATCCACGGGATTTTTCGTTCTCAAAGGAAGAGGCGAAACGCAGTTTCGCAGGAAGTTCTTTGCTAAGCTTTCTTTCAAGAAAGCGTTGTCTACTTTTCTTTCGAGAAAAGTAGACCTGTTAAGTCGAAGGGCGGGGTGTACTCCTCCTTGGCGCTGGTGCGCTCCTGACAGAAACCATCCAGCCCTAAATTCTGCATATACTGGATCGCAGAGTTCATCTCCCCCCGGCGCAGGCGGCGGTCGATCTCCGGCACGTTGGAGAGGTCGCCCCAGGGGGTGTATTGGCTCATCAGAGAAAAGAGCACCGTCCCCTTGGGGAAGGTGTCCGCCACCCAGTCCATCACCGCCTTCGCCCCGTCCACCTGTCCGGGCAAAATCAAGTGGCGGATGATAACTCCCTTTTTCATTAAGCCGTTCTCATCAAACTGGCATGGGCCTACCTGGCGCACCATCTCCTGAATGGCTTGCACCGCGTATTGTGGATAATCCGGGGCGGCAGAGTAGCGCTCGGCGGCGTTTCCGTCCAGACACTTTAAATCCGGGAGGTAAATATCCACAAGTCCGTCCAAACTGTGCAAAGTTTCCAGGCGCTCATAGCCGCCTGTGTTCCAAACCACCGGAACCGTAGGACGGTACCGGGTCAACAGCGCACGGAGCACGTGGGCATAATGGGTGGGGGTGACAAAGTTGAGGTTGTGGGCTCCCTGGGCAATCAGGTTTTCACACACCTGCTCCAGCTGAGTCAGAGTGAGGGCCTTCCCGAAGTGCTCGTGGCTGATCTTCTCGTTCTGGCAGAACACGCAGCCCAGAGGACAGCCGGAGAAGAACACGGTGCCGGAGCCCTGGGAGCCGGAAATGGGTGGTTCCTCCCACATGTGGAGAGCCGCCCGGGCCACCATAGGGCCTTCCGGCATCCCGCACAGCCCGTCTCCGCGTTCAGAGGTGCGCAGGGCATGGCATTGCCGGGGACAGAGATCGCAGATCATAATCGTCCCTCCTTAAAAATAACCCAGGTGCTGGGCGACTGCATCAGAAAAGGCAGAGAAGGCGTTGGGGACCGCGTAGTCCCGTTCCAGCGCGCCCCGGTCGGCCCACACCCAGCCATCGGGCAGGGCCTCCGGCTCCACCTGGGCGGTGCAGGCGGTCATGTGCCACTCGATGTGGGAAAAGATGTGCTTGCCGGTGGTCACTCTCTTGCATTCGTCCGGAGAGAGTCCCAGCTGCGCCGGGATGGCGGTCTCTCCCTCCAGCTCGTTGGGGTATTCCCAAAGTCCCGCTAACAGGCCCCGCTCCGGACGGCGGCGGAGGGCCACGCCCCGGTCGGAGAAGATCAGGTACACCCGCCGCTTTTCGATCCGCCGGGGTTTCTTAGGGGCTTTTACCGGAAACTCTCCGGTGCGGCCCTGCTGAAAGGCCTGACAGAACTCGGCGGCCGGGCATTTCTCACACAGGGGTGCTCCGTTGGGCAGGCAGACGGTGGCACCCAGCTCCATCATGGCCTGGTTGAACTGCCCGGGCTGGGCGGTGGGGATGACCTGCTGAAGGGCGGCGGTGATGCGCTTTTTGGTGGAGGCGGCGAGAATATCCGAAGGATCGGCAGTGAGACGGGTCACCACCCGCAGCACATTCCCGTCCACCGCAGGCACCGGAATGCCGAAGGCGATGGATGCAATGGCTCCGGCGGTATAATCCCCCACACCGGCCAGAGAGCGGATGCCCTCATAAGTATTCGGAAATACCCCGCCCCAGTCCTCTACGATCTGCCGGGCGGCCTTTTGCAGGTTGCGGGCCCGGCTGTAATAGCCCAGTCCCTGCCACAGTTTCATAAGCGCGTCCTCAGGCAGAGCGGCCAGATCCTGCACGGTGGGTGCGGCCTGCAAAAAACGGCGATAATAGTCCAGCACCGCCGCTACCCGGGTCTGTTGGAGCATGATTTCCGACACCCAAACCCGATAGGGGGTAGGGTCCTGGCGCCAGGGCAGAACCCGGGCGTGCTCCCGGTACCACAGAAGCAGAGGGATAGGCAGTTGTTCCAATGGCTGCATGGGAAACCTCCTAGGGAAACAGGATTCATTGATTATAGCTGATTTTGTATTCTGGCGCAACTGGGATAAAGTATAAGTAATCAGCAATATAACTCATAATGAAATTGGGAATAGTATTTTGCCGGGAAAGGTGGTAAAGTTGGAACCAGCAAAAGGTTAAAAATTTAACAAGAAATTGGTTACCGCTCTTACCAGCTTCTTGAAAACCTTTGCAGCTCGATTTTCCATTCCTTCCTTCTCACAAAACAGTCAAAACGGGAAGCCCGGCGGGGCTTCCCGTTTTGGCGTTTTCAGAAGGATCACATCGGCTGGGCAGGCAGCATCTCGTCCAGCAGCTGGGCCATCTCCAGTACCAGGGCGTCGCAGTGATCCTTGCGGGGAACGCCCTGCTCCTTAGCCAGAGTAAGCAGCGCGGTGCAGTCGGTAGCCTGGTGGCGCTGGCGGAAATCGTGGATGATCTGGCGGGCCTGCTGGCTGTCATACCCGGCCATACCCAGGAGCATCAGGGTGGCGCTCAGCGCGCCGCAGGCGGAGCCGTGGAGCATGCCGGAGCCAAAGAAGCTGCCCAGCTTGTCAGCCTGCTCCTTGTCCAGGCCAACCTGCTCGGCAAAGGGGACCAGCAGGGACTGGGCGCAGTTATAGTGGCGGCCGTTGGGCTCGGTGCGCAGGTGCTTGACTTCTTCCATACGGGTCATATTGGGGTTCCTCCTCAAGTTAATTAAAAATATCCGGGGTGTCGGCAAACATCTGCCGCACCCGGTCCAGAACCGGCCGGTTTTCCGGCCGGGAGAGGGTGGGGTCATTTTGGAGCAGCTGCCGGGCAGACTGCTGGGCCTGCTGCAAAAGACGCATATCTCCGCTGAGATCGGCCAGGGCCAGCTGAGGCAGGCCATGTTGGCGGCTTCCAAAGAAGTCGCCAGGGCCTCGCAGCTTCAGATCCTCCTCGGAGATCTTAAAACCGTCAGTGGTGGAGGCCAAAGTTTTCAGCCGCGTCATGGCGTCCTGGGCGTGGGAGTTGGTAATGAGCACGCAGTAGGACTGGTGCTTGCCGCGGCCTACCCGTCCCCGGAGCTGGTGGAGCTGGCTGAGGCCAAAGCGCTCCGCATTCTCTACAATGATGAGGGCGGCGTTGGGCACGTCCACGCCAACCTCCACCACCGTGGTGGATACCAGCACGTCCACGTCCCCGGCGGCAAAGGCGGCCATAACGGTGTCCTTTTCCCTGGGGCGCATTTTGCCGTGGAGCAGGGCCAGGCGCAGGTCCGGGAACACCTCGTCCTGGAGGTGCTGGGCGTAGCTTTTCACGGCCTTTAAGTCGGCAAAGGGGGAGGGCTCTCCGTCGGGGGTGTCCTCGGCGGTGCGGTCCTCCACAGCGGGACAGATGATGTAGGCCTGCCGCCCCTCGCCCACCAGCTTGCGGACAAAGTTGTACATCCGCTGCCGCTTGTCCTCGTGGACCACGTAGGTCTCCACCGGGGTGCGGCCGGGGGGCAGCTGGTCGATGACGGATACGTCCAGATCCCCGTAGATGATGAGGGCCAGGGTGCGGGGGATGGGGGTTGCGGACATGACCAGCACGTGGGGGGCATGGCCCTTGGCGGCCAGGGCGGAGCGCTGGGCCACGCCGAAGCGGTGCTGCTCGTCGGCTACCATCAGGCCGAGATCGTGAAATTCCACATCCTGAGAGATAAGGGCGTGGGTGCCCACCACCAGGTCAACGTCTCCCTGGGCGATGGCCTGGCGGAGCTTCTTTTTTTGTGCCGGGGTAAAGGAGCCGGTGAGCAGTCCAACCCGCACGCCTGCCGGTTCCAGCAGGGCGGAGAGGGAGCGGGCATGCTGCTGGGCCAGCACCTCGGTGGGAGCCATGAGGGCGGTCTGCATCCCGGCTTTGGCGGCCAGATAGGCACCCCAGGCGGCTACTACCGTCTTGCCGGAGCCCACGTCGCCCTGGACCAGGCGGTTCATAGACCGGCCGGAGCTGAGGTCAGCGGCCACTTCGCCCATCACCCGGCGCTGGGCCTGGGTGGGGGGGAAGGGGAGCAGAGAGAGAAATTCCTCCAGTGGGTGGGAGGGCACCACCCGGCCTGCCGCATCTCCCCGGCGGTGCTTGAGCATGGCCAGACCGGTGGACAGGTAGAAGAGCTCTTCGAAGGTGAGCCGCCGCCGGGCCAGGTCCAGACTCTCGGGGGAGTCGGGAAAGTGGATGTTGCGGAAGGAAAATTCAGTCTGGGCCAGCTCGTGCTCCAGGCGGACCGACCGGGGGAGAGATTCCGGCATCTGAGCGGCGCAGGCCTCCACCGCCGGACGGATGAGAGAGCAGAGCAGGTGGTTGGAGATGCCTGCTGTCAGGTGGTAGACCGGAAGGATACAGCCGGTGACCGCCTGGCGGTCGGTGCGCTCAAAGATGGGGTTGACCATGGTTCGGCGGCTGCCCTGCTCCTCCACCACGCCCCAAAAGACGTACTCCTCTCCAGCCTGGATGGCTCGCTCCACATAGGACTGGTTAAAGAAGGTGATGTGCAGGGCACCGGCGTGGTCCACCGCCTTTACCTTTACCAGCTCCATGCCCTTGCGGATGCGGCTGAGCCGGGGATGCTCGGCGGCCATGGCCTGGACGCACACCTTTACCCCCAGGGGAGCGGAGCGGATGGACCAGATCTTCCGCCGGTCCTCATAGTCCCGGGGAAAGTAGGTCATCAGATCCCGGACCCGGGTAAGCCCCAGCTTTTCCAGCTTGGCGCTCCGGGCAGGCCCCACGCCGGGAAAGTCGGTGAGCGGGGTGTTCAGGGTGATATCCAAGGTGTGCGCCTCCCTTCTGAGATAAGTTTAGACCCCCATTTTAACACAACCGACGGGGTGCGTAAAGCGGCAGAAAAAGGGCCGCCGGGAGCGGTGTGCTCCCGGCGGCCTTAAAATTTGTTATGTCTGTGTTCCCGGTTCCACATAAGATTGCAGCTGTTCCCAGGTGAGATGCTTCTCTTCAATGTCCTGCCAGGTGGGCAGCCGCTGCTCCAGCTGCTCCCAGGTGATAAACCAGAAGCGGTAGCGGATGAGCAGGTGGGCGGGGATAATGTCGGAGATGATCTTATCGATCTCCTCAAAGGCGGGTGGGATGCCTGGAATTTCGGGAAACCAGACCTCCACGGTGCCCGGCTCGTCGGTCTCATCCACCCGGGCAATCACTCCGCAGCCGGAAATGGTGTCGTTGATGGCCTCCAGGGTAAAGCTGTCTCCGCTGATGCGCAGCAGAGCGGCCAGAGCCTCCCGCATGGCCTTGGTGGTGGAGGCGGGAGGACGGCGGCGCAGCAGGCTGGCAATGCGTTCCAGCCCCCAGTCCTCGGCGGTGGCCAGATTGGCCTCCCGCTGTAGTTCGTCCAGAACGCTCTCCACCCCATCCAGGGCAAGACCTTCCGCCTCCAACTCGCCGCTGAGATAGCGGCCCTCTACATCGTAGACGCCCAGGGGGCGCAGCAGCTGGCGGAGATACTGGGCGTAGCTCATACCATCGCCTCCACCGTCAGAGTGCCCAGGGTGGGCAGCTGATCCAGCTCCACCGCCTGGTCGGCGGCAGGGGAGAGAATGGTGTAGTTTTCCACGTTCTCACAGCTGTAAATCACGCTGCCAAGCTGAGCCAGCAGCACATTGCGGCCCAGCCGTTCTCCAGAGAACCACCGGCGCACTTCCTCCTCCACGGCTTGCTCTACCGTCTCTTGGTCAGCCCCTTCCTTGGCCTTTACCTGGATGGAGACATTGACGGTGAGGGCCTCAGGGGCCAGGACCTTCACATCCACAGCGATCTCCCGCCGGGACTGGAAGTACTCCTGCAGCTGTCCCAGCAGTTCCTCATCGGGCTGTCCGCTGAGGGTGGCCACCACAACATCCACGGTTCCGATGCCTCGGCTGCGGGGCAGGACGGACACCGCCGCCACTTGGTCAAAGGACAGCGCACCCTGCTCGTAGAAGGCGATGTTGGCTCCGTTGGGCAGGCGCTGGTAGGTGTCCAGAATTCGGGTGCGGAAGGCCTCGTCACCCTCCGCATCACTGCCTCCGGTAAAGGGCAGAGGATTGGTGCAAGCGGACACCCCCACCGGAGCCACCGCCATGGCGGTGATAGCACGGGCAGATACGTTGCCCGCTGCGCCGGGGAGCAAGGCCTGGGCAGGGACGTCCACTTCTGTCTCGCCGGGGGCGATGATCCCGTCCTCTGTGGTCTCAAAGCGCACCATATCCGCGGTCAGGCACACGGTACCCTGGGGGATGGTGCGGGCAGTGTCAGAGCTCTGGGCAGTAAAACGGATGGAGCCCAGTGCCTGGGTGGCCTGCTTGCGGGTAAGTCCCCGCAGCTGACCGTGGAGATCCAGATAGTCGCTCTCCGCCGTCTGGGGAAAGGCCTGGCGGGTGACCCACTGGGCCTGGATGTACAGGGCGTAGACCTGGGCAGCCACAGCATACATCCGCACCGACAGGTCGCACCCGGGTTCCGGCTCCAGACCGGTCTGCTCCTCCAGGCAGGAGAGCATCTCCCCGAAAATTTCGTCAATGGTTTTCATGTCGATCCCTCCTTACCCGGTAATGTCCAGGGACACGGACAGGGGTTCTCCCTGCCATTCCAGATAGACCTGCAAATGTCCCCGGCTGCCCTCCAGCTGAGTCCACTGCACATCGGTGACGGTTAGATTCTCCTCACTCTCCAGCGCCTGGACGGTATACTGCCGGGCCAGGGCAGAGCGGGCGGAGGGCTTTCCGTCCCGACACAGCTGGTAGAGCCGACTGCCCATCTCGGGCAGGAAGGGGAACTGGCCCCGCCGGGCGGTGAGCCGGAACAGCACCCGCTGCAGCAGGGCCTGAGCCCCATCCAGGGACTGTACGCCTCCCTGCGAACCGGGGAGATAGTCCCCTCCACTGAGTTTTCGTTCCAAGCGGTCAGCCTCCTCCCAAAATTTCCAGGGTCACCTCCCGGGCGATGGCGGCCACATAGTCCTCCAGCGTCTGCTCCCCGATCCATACCTGCCCGGTGAGACGGATGCCGTCTTTGCACAGGTCGATCTGTCCCTCGCCGCCGCTGAGCCGTACCCCGCCGGGCTCCAGCTGTTGTTCCGACTGGCGCACACCCACCAGACAGGGGGACTCCTGATGGTCCCCTGCCTTCAAAACCAATACCTTTTCGCCCACGGCAGGCCGCCACTGGTAGCCGCCGGGGGCGTACACCGCCACCCAGCGCCGCTCTCCGCTGAGATACACGCCTGCGGGGTCGCCTCCCAGGGTGACTACTCCCACGTCACCGGGAGCCTCCTGGGTCCTGCCATCCTGTTTTCGATTGGATGTCCACATAACCTTCACCTCACACCAAAACTTCGGGGGACATGAGCTCCAGACGGGTCCAGCCCCCGCTCTCGTCCACCCCGACCTGAGCCTGGTTGACCCGGTAGAGCCCGTCACGCCCCCAGTCGGAGCGCTGCAGCTGTACCAGGTCTCCCGGCTTTCCGTAAAAGAGCACCGGAATGGTCACCTCCAGTACCAATTGTTCGGTGGCGGACTGGTCCAGCTGGAACTGCCCCGAGTAGCGCATGGCCTGGTACTGGCTTTTGCCAGGCATGGTAAGTACCTGACGGCGGCTGCCCCCTAGGACCTGAAAATCCATGTTGTTCACCACTTGAGTGAGCTGCTGATACCGGTCCCGCACCACCACCTGGGACAGCACGCCGTAGCGCTTGTCCCGGCATACCAGCTTTGTTACCGGGGTGGCGTCATCCAGCAGCAGCCGGGTGTTGTCCTCCCAGGGGGTGAGCACCAGCCGTCCCTCCCGGTCAAAACGGGGGGAGATGCTGTGGTAGTAGCGCACAAAGTCGTACAGGACGGACCACTCGCTGCTGCCCACTGCCACAGAGAACTGGCTCACCGGGGCCATGTAGGCCTGGCTGGCCACCGTGATGCCGTAGGGGCTTACATGATCCCGGAGAATGTCGGCCAGAGTGGCCACCTGGTAGTCCTGGCCCAGGGCCTCGTTGTCCAGCAGTCGGGCGGCCATTCCCCGGCCGGACACATCGATCCAGGCCCCTTGGGGGGTGAGGGCGGTCTCGCACTCGTCCACCACCCCGGTAAAGACTACCTGGTCCTCATCCAGAGCCTGAAAGGTACACCACTGTCTGGGGTCCACGGTGTTGGTGCCCTCCCAGAGACAGCGGATCTGAAAGCTGTCACAGGGCACTCCCGAGGTGTATTGAAACGTCCAGGACAGGGGAGCGGGCAGTGCCGTGGCATCCCCTCGGGCGGAAATCACATATCCGGTCACGATACCCTCACCTCATCTCCGATGTGAATGAGGTTGGGGTTTTTGATCTGGGGATTGAGCGCAATGAGATCGCTCAGTGCCATGCCGTAGCGCATGGCGATGGACCACAGCGTATCCCCCTTTACCACCTGGTAATAGACCGGCATGGTCTGAGTAGCCTGGCCCGAGCCGGAGCTCTGGCTGGTCTGGGCAGTCCAGGTGCGCACCTGGCCACTGTAATAGTTGGCCTCCTCCCAAAATTCAAAGGAGTAGCGCACATAGTCCCGCATCGGTTCCTGCTCCAGCCGCAGGGAGACAAAATAGGCGTTGGCGGTCTGCCACAGGGGGTGGATAAGCTGGCCGGGGCCGCCGGAATAAAACACGTTGGCCAACTGGCCAAACTGGGTATAGGCGTCCTCGCCGATGAATTCGCCCTCGCCCTTCATCACCCGCCGGGTCCGTCCCAGATCCTGCAGGTAGTAAAGGCCAAAGGGCACCTTGTTTACCGCCATGATCCGTTCATAGTCGATGGAGTACACCCTGGGATTGTGGGGCCAGACGTACTCCTTGTAGCGCATGGGGGTCAAAAGCAACGCCCCATCCCTCCTTCCTCAGTACAGAGAGAAGCCCCGGTCATACCGGCGGCTGTCCCGCTGAAAGGCCCGGTCCACCGCCCGGGCGTCCTCCTGCTGCTGGGCCGCGGCCGCGGCGGCGGCCAGAGGGAAGTCCCTCAGAGCGGCGGGGTCATACTGCAGCCCGGAGCCGCCCTGTCCCGAAAAGGTGCGGGAGGACAGGCTGCCGCCGTTTACTTGAGTGCGGCCCAGGGCCTCTGCACCGGCCTGGATGTCCTCCAGGGTTCGCAGCTGCTCCAGCAGAGCGGGGGAGGAGGACTGTGCGGCAATGCTCTGGGAAAGCTCCTGGGGATCACTGCCGTTTGATCCGGGTGTCTGCGATTTATCCTCCCCGGCCCGCTGAAAACGGGGCAGAGCCTGCGGACCCTCCAGAGCGGAGAAATCCGCCAGAGCGTCCGATGGGGCTGCATACGCTCCGGCCTGGCTGTCCTTCGGATCTGCCTTGGGCTGGTCCTCCCGGGCCTGGGGCAGCACAAGCGAGGTGAGGTCAGGCTGCCACAGCGCGCCCCCGTCCTCCTCCAGAACATCCTCCACCTGCTCCAGCAGGTTGTCCAAATCGTTGGTCATCTCGTCTCCCCCTTCCCAAGAGCTGCAAACCGCTGGAGATCAAAGTTGGGATTTACCCCACCCTCCCCGGCTGCGATGGGCCGGCCGCAGCCGGGGCACAGACCCTGCTCGCTCTGAGCCCGGCAGCTGGGGCAAAGACGCTCCAGATCTTCCTCCCGGTCCAATACCATGTGGGTGAGACACCACAGGTAGTCCCGGTCCCGCATCTGCCGGGCCCGCGCCTCGGTGGGCAGAGCGCCAAAGGCCCGCAGCACTTTCCAGCGCAGCCGGTCAGCGCCGTCCGCGGCTACTTTTTTTTTACCTGCTCCGCCTGTTCCCGGCTCAGGGTGAGAGGCGGATTTTCCTCCCGGTTAAATTGGCTCCAGGTCCGGGTCAGGGCGGAGATCTCCTCCACCCGCAGCCCGGAGAGCACCGCCTCACCGCTGGAAAAGACGGGCTCGCCCTCCTGGGTTTCCAGTGCCCGGGCCAGCAGACAGGCGTTGGAGCACAGGGCGCGCTCACTGCTGCTGCGGCATAGGCCGTCCGCCTCCCGCCGGGCCTGGAGCACCTCCAGGGCGGACAGCAGCCGCAGGTTCATGCCGTTGTCCAGCGCCATCCGATCCCGGCCGGCTAAGATGGAAGGGCTCATCTCACGCCTCCATTTCCAGCCGCTTGGAGGCCACAATGGTCACCTTCTCCAGCACCATGTTGCCCAGGGTGCCATTCTCCTGGATGGAGGACCACTGGCAGCCGGAGTAGACGATCTTCCGGTCGGGCTTACAGATAACCAGAGAGAAGTCGGACAGGCCGTAGAAATCGATGCCGTCCTGTACCGCCTCTTCGGTGGCGTAGAGACGGCTCAGCTCCAGTACATGGCTGGTCTGGCCGGGAATGGTGGCTACGGGTTCCTCCTCGCCGAAGGCCTCCACCGCCCGGCTGGTCTTGTCGGAGCGGGCGGAGTAGCTCTGTACCACGGCAACCTTGGTGCCGTCTACCTCCAAGTAGATGTCGCTGCTGGTAGGAAATCCTGCAATGCTCAAACTGATCCCTCCTTAAATGACGATGTGGGCGGTCAGCCAGATCTGGTTGAGACCGTGGGTGACGGTGAAGGTAAAGTCCACCAGGCACACGGTAGGATCATCGGGGTGGGCGGAGACGGTGACCTGGTCGTAGTCGGTGATGATCTCCCGGCTCTTTTTGTTCTCCAGCTCCAGTACCACCTGGGTGCGGATGGCGCCCCGGCTCTGGGCGGTGTTCTTGGCCCGGCGGAACTTGCTGCGCAGGCTGTCACGCAGGGTGGGGATCACATCGTCCACAATGAGAATGGTGGACAGCTCACGCCAGGTGGAGTCCTCCACCTCACCGCTGGAGGTGCGGGTCGTGACGCCGCGCACCACACCCACCTGACCGCCGATGCTTTCCAGGGGGGTCACGCCGCCCCGCACCAGCAGGTCGATGTCGTTGTCGCTGTACTGCGCACTCAGCCCCTTCAGGCCCAGCAGCTCCGCGCCGCCCAGAGGAATGGCGGGGTCAGACTGGGCGGCAATGGCTCCGGCTACGGCGGCCGCGGCGCTCAGTCCGTCCTGAGCAGCATCTTCACCGTCCACACTGCCGGGGGCCACCAGTACCATGCGCTCGCAGTTGAGCCCCTTGGCCCGCTCCACCAGGGCGGACACCTCCTCGCCCGCGGCGGCGCCAACCACAGCAATGCGCTCCCGGCGGGCGGCGCTGGCGGACAGTACACTGTCGCGCAGGGCCTGCTGTACCGTCAGGGTCGTGCTGTCACACAGCATCACGCTGATATTTTCCAGGCCGCCCAGGGTGTCAAACGCGGCCTGATAGCCCTCCTCATTGGCAACCGGAACGGCTACCACCGCGGCCGCGCCGTTGAGCAGGGCAATGCGGATGAGCTCGGCCATGTCCTGCTTGCCCTCCTGGCTGCCGAAAGCGGCCACTGCCGCCTCGTAGCTGGTCACGGTAATGGGTACACCGGCGGAAGCTGTGGAATTAATGGCCGCCAGGCCCACCGTCTTGTGTCCTCCGCTGCCCCGCACCAGGGTGGAGGCGTCATAGGAGGAGTAGACGCCGGGGCGCTCGTGAGTGGTCAAATTCATAAGGTTCTCTCCCCTCTGATCTCAAAGTCCAGGAACTCGCCCTGCTCCTGAGTGCTGCCGGACACCAGCAGGGCGGTGCAGACCAGCTGGGCCGGGCGCTTGAGCAGCCGGGCCTGCTGGTCATAATCGGTCTCGCCGCAGGAAAAGGTTCCCACGGTCAGCCCTTTGGGGCCGGGGGGCAGACAGGCCTGGGCCAGACTGGCCCAGATCTGCTCCAGGACAGCGGGATCAGTGCCGGGGGCGGCATACAGATCCAGCCCAAAGGTTAGGGTGACCGTCTTGCCGTACCGCTCCTCCCATGCCTGGGTGTCGGGATTGAGCCGCTGTCCCAGATAGCCGGAAAAGCCCGCCGGGGCGCTCTCGCACCCCCGCAGGGAGACCGCGATCACCGGAGCCTCCAACTGGGGCCTGGCTTCGGCGCTCCAGGCGGTGCGGGCAGGCAGCTGCTGGTCACGGAGGTGCTGGCACAGTACCTCCACCGCCTGTTCCATGGGTGTGCTCATGCTCCTGCCTCCTCTCCCGTGTCTCTGGACCGCAGAACGGCCCAGATGTGGGATACGCTGTTTCCTACATGTACCGGGTGGGCGGAGACAACGGCATAGCCTGCTCCCTCAAATTCTACCCAGTCGCCGTGGTCGGACAGAGGATGGTTCGGGTCGCCCAGATATAAAAACCGGTCCTCCCGCTGCCAGCCCAAGGGAGAGGGCAGGCTTTGAGCCTGCCCCTTCTCCCGGATGGGCTGGAGAAAGGCACGGGCGTCCACCGTGCTGTCCCCCTGGTGGAGGACCACCCGCTGGCCGTACCTGGCCAGCAGGGCGGCCCAGGCTGCATCCATCATCCCGTCACCCCCTGAAAATAAAAACCGCCGTCCCGCAGGTAGGGGGCCATCAGCCGCTGGATCTGCGCGGTCAGCCCGCCGGACTCCCCGCTGTCTCCCGTCTGGATGGATACATCCCCGGCGGTGAAGGAGGTCACCTCGCCGCCGCCTCCCGCAGCGTACAGTCCGTCCAGAGCCATCCAGGCTGCGCATACCGTAAAGGCATCGGCGCAGCTTTCCGGCGTGACTCCGGGCCGCAGCTGGGCGGTCAGGGCCTGCTCGGCCGCGGCGCACAGGGGCTCCAATACCTCACGCTGGGATTCGGAAGCGCCCATGGCGATGGCTAAGGCAATGATCTGCTCGGTCATGCCTGCACCTTCAGCACGTGGGAGGCCTCCTGGAAGATCTTCGCAAAGCCGCTGATGGTGGTGATAGCCGCCCGTTCCAGCTGGCGGTCAATGAGCTTGTCGTACTCCACCATCACATCACTGCCCTGAATGAGCTCCAAAGCGTAGCGCTTGTCCAGACCCACCGCCGTCTTCTCGGGCAGCACGCTGGTGCGCAGCAGGTTGGCGCCCAGGGGGGTGGACAGCTTGCCGGTGCCCTGGAAGTTGAGACCGGTGAGGGGGTTCTGGAACTCGGGGAGCTTCAGCAGCTTTACCATCACGTCGGGGCTCACCAGCAGGGTGTTCATCTCGTAGGGCTCAAACTTGGCCCAGAAGTCCACCAGATCGTCGTAGGTCAGGGTGTCAGAAGCGGCGGTGGTGAACACGTCGGCGGCGTTGTTGTTGCCGTCGCCGTTGATCAGCACATCCACGCCGTCGGCCAGCAGCATCTGGGCGATGTGGGAGCCGATCTGACGCAGGGTGACGGAGAACAGGTCCAGCTTGCGGTAGCGCACCGACTCGTAGGAGGCCACCAGCATGCGGCCGCGCTTGTGCAGCTTAATGAGGTTGGCCTGCACCTTGATGGTGGTGCTGGGGATGGCAGCGCCCTCGTCTACCGCCCGCAGCTCCTTCTCCTCGCCGCCGGCCTTGGCGGCAATAGAGCGGTAGTCCATGCCGTCAAAGTTGGTGGTGGCGGCAGTGATGGAGGGGATGAGGTTGCTCTCGTCCATGCCCTGACGCACGGAACGGGCGATGTACTCAGGGAAGAGGACGGCGGCGTCGGAGGTGCGGAAGAACTTCTCCACCGCGTCGCAGCCCGCGCCCTTCACCTTGATGTCAAAGCGCTTGAGCTGACGCTGAAAAGCGTCCAGACCCTCCAGACTGGTGCCCTTGTACTGCTCGGAGGGGTCCAGGCGCTCCAGCACCTGGGTAAAGGTGCTGCCCGCCTCCTGATACATGCCCTTCTCCAGCTTCAAAGTGTCATAACGATTGGCCATCGCGATCCACGCTCCTTTCTTAAATTACAGGCACACCACGGCGGTGTGGGCGGCGTCATCCACCGAGACCACCAGGGCGGTCACACCTGCCTCGGCGCTCTTCACCTTGCCGGTGCCGTCGGCGGCCAGAATGACCTGGCCCAGGCTCACCGAGCCGGAGATGGGCAGAGTCATGAAACCCTTCACCTGCACACCGGCAAAGCCTTTGCGGTTGGACAGGGCCAGACCGCAGAACGCGTCGTTGTCGCTGCACGCGCCTACCTGGCCGTCGTCGGTGATCTTTACCACCTGGCCGGGGACTACGTCCTCCTTGGCCAGGAAGGTGGCAGTCACGGCGCCGATCTCTTCAAACGAAACCTGATTCATACTTGTTCCTCCTTAAGTCATGAAGTATCTGGATCAAATCAGAAAGGCCCCGTCCTCCTGGGACAGGGACTGGGGCTTTTGGGCATAGGGCAGCTGAAGGGGATAGCTCTTGGCCGCCTTCTGGCCGTAGAGCCGCTGGAGCTGCCGCAGTTCAGGCTCCTCCAGGTGTCGGACTATATTTTGCAGGACCTTCATCTCTGCCTGGGGGTCGGCCAGAGCGGCCAGCCGCACCACATCCTCCCTCAATTCTTTGAGCGCCCGCTCTCCCAGCTCTGCCTGGGCCTTTAGCTTGTCCACCTCTCCGGCAAAGCGGGGGTAGTCGGCCAGCAGCTCCTTGAGGGTCTCGTAGTGCTTCACACCCATGGCCTTCACCACGCCGGCTTGGGGCTGGGCGGGCACGGCCACAAAGGAAAACTCGTAGGCGTCGGCAGGCTCCTCCAGACTGAGGTAGCACAGCTTTCCGTCGTAGACCTGTCCGGGCTGGTGACCGCAGCCGGTCCCGGCCTCCTCGCCGCAGATGGAGCATACCCGGCGCTTCACCGCGCAGCCCACGCTCACTTCCTTTTTGATGCCGCCGTCGATCTCGGCGATAAGTCCCCGGTTGTCGTCGGTGCGCACCATGTAGGCCCGTGCCTTCAGCCAGCAGTAGGGATCCCCTGCCTGGGTGACCCGCTCCGGCTCCTGAACGACCTGGGTGGAGAAAATTCGGGCGGCCTGTCCCCGGGCCGACCAGTTGTGGTCAAAGATGCCGCTCTTGCCCAAAAACAGGGGGGCCAGAGCCTCCAGCGTCTGGGCGGGAAACCGCTCAAAATCCCGGTCCACCTCGTTGTCGCACAGCCGCACCGAGAAGACGTATACCTCCTGGGCGGTGAGGGGCTTTTTGCTCCAGGTGTTGATGAGCTCCAGCTCCTCGGGGCTTACCCCCTCGGCCTGCTGTAAGGCCAGGGCGGTTTTGGTAATGTTCAACTTGCTTCCCTCCCAATCTCTTCGGCCTGGGCGTGGAGCAGCTGTGCCCGGGCCTCCTCTACGATGTCCTGGAGGTTAATGTCCTCCCACTCGATGCTCACCTGGTCGTCATAGCCGCCCAGGCGCAGCCAAAGACGGCAGATCCGCCGGAGCATAGGCTCCAGGCTGCGTCGGATGGCGGTAATTTCACTGGTGAGCAGGTCGGCCTGCTGGGCGCTCATGCGCTCGGTGGACGACCAGGACAGCCCCAGCAGGAAGGGGGGAATGCCCGTCTTGGCCACCAGCTGCTCCAGGATCTGACGCACCGGTACCTCACTGTCCAAGATCTGGTTGTCCGCCCCGATGACCTTGATGTCCACATCACCCACTGCCACAAAGTCCCGCACCGCACCCTGGCGGGAGGACTGCATGGCCTGTGACCACTGGCTGGCCACCTGTTCGCCCCGCTCCTGGGCAGAGAGTGGGCTGTTCTCGTCGGGCTTACATACCACAGCAAAGCGCAGGTTGCCCACCCGCTCCCAGTTCTGGCCCAGAGCCTGGTAGATTTTCAGCAAAATTCCGGTGAGAAAGGGCATGGAGCGCAGCATGGATACGCCGTAGGGATGCTCTGCCTCCGGCTGGAAGGGGGTGAAGAGCAGCAGCTGCTGCCAGGGCAGCTCCTTAGGTTCCCCCCCGTTTTCCCGCACGCACAGACGGAAATCCAGGGGGGAGTCCCCCTCCCGAATCTCCACCAGGGCGGGGTCGGCGCACAGCACAGCGGCAATGGATTTTCCCTGGGGGTCCAGCACCATCTCGCCTACGCCCTGGCCGCAGGTGATCATGCAGTCCAGGTATTGGTCCAAAAAGGACTGGATGCCTTGCTGTCCCCGGCCGGTGTCCACGGTGGCCAAAAAACGGCTCAGTCCCTGCTGAGCCCGGGGATCCCCGCAGCGGATCTGTACCCCGCCGCACAGCCGCACCAGCTTCCAGATGGCCGCGTCCAGAATGGGGACCGCCTCCCGGATGGAGCGGTAGAGGGCAATCTCTCCGCTGCGCAAAGGCACGTACTGATCCAGCAGCCCGAAGGGGTGGTGTTCCCAATCCCGCAGCTGGACCTGAGGGGGTCTCCCTGCTGGCTTTTTCTTCTCAAACCATTTCAAGTATCTTCCTCCTTTTCAAGCCATTCCCGGTTGTATTGCCGGGACCTGTCCCATAAACTGGAGTAGGCTAAAATCCGGTCCGCTCCACGCTTCCCGCGAAAAAACCGCCGGAATTTCCGGCGGCAATGGTAGAAGCGAAGTATCGAATGTCATCCATGGCATGGTCATGTTCTTTTACCACCCGGTCGCCGCCGCTGCCGCTGGTGTCCCAGCGGTACAGGCCGAACTCCCGGATGGCGTCCCGGCAGGGGGAGCAGATGACCAGCTTTCCCTCTTTGAGAAGCCGGGCGGTGAGTCGGATTCCGGAGAGAACATCGTTGTGAGCTTTCTGCACCGGCAACCCCCGCCGCCGCAGCACCTCAATGAAGCTGGCAGCGGAAGGGTCCACCACCACCGCACCAAGAGGACGGCCCTTGACCAGGGCCTCCAGGTCGTCGGCGTACTCCTGGTCGGTCTTTTGCCTGCGTGCCTGGCGGGAGTTGTAGTAGTACTCCTCCAGCCGGTACCACACCCCGTTTTTCCTCCCCCAAAGTCCCATGGAAGTTGGGTTCACCGTTCCGTAGTCGCAGGAGACGTAGAAGGGGCCGCTTACATCCAGGGGTGGTTCCCGCACCAGGTCCTGAGAGAAGAAGTCGTACACCAGCCCCTCTGCGTTTACCCACTCTCCCAGCACGAACCGGCGGTAGAAGGCTCCCTGGAACATGGTCCGGTAGCGCTCCAGCATGGCGGGGGAGAGGCTGGGGTTATCCGTCATGGCAAAGGACAGGCGCAGCGCCTTCTTTTCCTCCACTTTTTGGATCCACTCCTGGTAAAACCAGTGAGCGGGGCTCTCCGGGTTGCAGGAGAACCACAGCTTGCTCCCCTCCACCGAGCACCGGGCGCACACCTGCTCTACAAAGGAGCGGGGCATCAGAGCCACCTCATCCAGCAGTGCCCCGGCCAGGGTAATGCCCTGTACCAGGGCGGCGGAGCGCTCATCCAGGCCGCCGAACAGATAGAAGGTGTTGCTGCGGCGGCCCATAGTGACGGTGAGCTGGTTGCGGGAGGCGCGCTCCCGGCAGGAAAAACCAAGCTGTCTTAAGATAGGCAGCAGGTCGCTGAGGAGATTGCGCCGCACCGAGGGAATGGATTTGCCGCACAGGGCAAAGGTTTTGTCCTGATAGCAGCTCATGGCCCAGCAGAAGAAGGACAGTCCGGTACACAGGGTCTTGCCGCTGCGCACCGCTCCATCGCAGATAATGGCCTGGTAGTTTTGGAAGGGAGAGCCGGGCCGCCACCAGGTGAGCACCCGCCGCTGTTTTTTGGAGAAGATGAGAGGTTTCATTCCTCCTCATCCTCCATGCGCCGGAAAAGGGAATCCAGCTGCTCCTCTCCGCTGGGGCCGCTCAGCTCCAGCAGCCGCTCCAAGGCCTTCATTCGGTCGGCGAATTTCAGCTCCACCGTTCCGGCACCGCTGCGCCGAAATTCGATCAGGGCGGACAGGTCCAGCTTGCCGATGGCCTCCCGCTCCTCCTCGGGCAGATAGGCCAGCTTTACCGCGTCGTTCACCTTGGCGCATGCCAGGGCACGCATCTGCTCCAGCAGCTGCTCCCGATCCAGCGGTTTCTTGTTTCGTTTCACCACATCCCTCCTCTACCCCGGGAGGGAAGAGGCAAAAAGTTGTACACTTCGCGTCACGTACGAAAAAAACTGAAAAATTTACCGTCCTGCTCTTCGGTATAGAAGCCTCTCCGCTGTCACATCCTGTCATCGCATACCACTTGAAATACCGATAGGGAGGCACAGCGATATGAAACGAATCGGGTCCCTGGTGCTGGCAGTGCTGCTGCTCACCGGTACGGCGTCGGCCCAGGAGGCCGCCGCCCCGTCTCCGCTGGAGCTGAGCGCGCCGTCAGCGGTGCTGATGGAGAAGGAGACCGGGACGATCTTATATGAAAAAGAGGCCAAGCGGCAGATGGAGCCGGCCAGCGTCACCAAGGTGATGACTCTGCTGCTTATTATGGAGGCCCTGGACAGCGGCCGGATCAGCCGAGAGGATGTAGTCACCGTTTCCGCCCGGGCCTCGGGCATGGGAGGCTCCCAGGTCTATCTGAAGGAAGGCGAGCAGATGACGGTGGGAGAGCTCATCAAGTGCATCACCGTGGTCTCAGGCAATGACGCCACCGTGGCCATGGCGGAGTATCTGGCAGGCAGTGAGAGCGCCTTTGTCCAGCAGATGAACCAGCGGGCCCAGGAGCTGGGTATGGAGGACACTAACTTTGTCAACTGTACCGGTCTGCCCGCATCCGGCCATGTTACCACGGCCTACGATATCGCCCTCATGTCCCGGGAGCTCATTCTCAACCATCCGGGCATCCGGGAGTACACCACCATCTGGATGGACTCCATCCGGGACGGGGCCTTCGGCCTGACCAACACCAACCGCCTGGTGCGTTTTTATGAGGGCGCCACCGGTCTGAAGACAGGTTCCACCAACTCGGCTCTGTACTGTATGTCGGCCACTGCGGAGCGGGACGGCATGGAGCTCATCGCCGTGGTGATGGCCGCTCCCACAGCGGCAGACCGCTTTGAGGATGCCAAGGCCATGCTGGATTACGGCTTTGGGGCGTATACACTTATGCAGATGTATCCAGAAAGTCCTCTGGCCCCCATCCCGGTGCTGTTGGGCACGGTGGGGCAGATCCAGCCTGAGTTGGAGCGGGAGTGCCGGGTGCTGGTGCGCAAGGGAGAAGAGGGAAGCGTTACTACCAAGCTGACCCTGGCCCAGGACCTGGAGGCCCCGGTGGAAGCGGGGCAGAAGGTGGGTGAACTGGAAATTTTGGTCAATGGAGAGACACGGGATACCCTGGCCATAATTTCCAGCCAGGAGGTGCAGCGGCTGACCACCGGCGGGATTTTTCAGCGGATGCTGCGCGGTCTGCTGATGGCAGAACAACGATAAAAAACCCCCTGGGGCGGAAGGTTTTTGGGCCTTTCGCCCCAGGGAAACAGGGGTGGGAACAAAATTCCAATTAACACCCTTTTGACTTGACGGTGTGCAGACAGTGTTGTATAATTTATATAAATATCGGGGGTTCCGATTTAGAGAGGTTGTCGTTTTTGTTGGGAAAATGGCGAAAAAGACGAGATTGAGGTGATTGCTATGGTCAAATATGATACAAAACTATCAGATTATGACCTGTTTTTGGAGCTGGAGGCCTTCTCAGAAGGCCGCAGCTGCCACGCGTGGAGATGCTTCGGCTCCCACCCGGGGCAGAAGGACGGCCAGGACGGATATGTGTTCCGTGTCTGGGCGCCCAACGCCAAGCAGGTTTGCGTCTTTGGTGATTTCAACGGATGGGATGAGAATGCCGCTCCGCTGGAAAAACTGGAAGGCGGAATCTGGCAGGGCTTTGTTCCTGGCTTAAAGCGTTTTGATACATATAAGTACGCGGTACACGGTGCCGACGGCAAGGTGGTGGCCAAGGCTGACCCCTATGCGTTCCACGCCGAGACCCGTCCGGGCAACGCCTCCAAGATCTATGATCTGGAGGAGTATCCCTGGGGCGATCAGGGCTGGCTGGACCACCGGGCAAAAAACGCTCCTTACCGCCGTCCCATGAATATTTATGAATGCCACCTGGGCTCCTGGCGGCGTACCGGGGAGGGGGAGTTCCTCTCCTACCGGGATACTGCCCAGTATCTGGTGCCCTATGTGAAAGAGATGGGCTACACCCATGTGGAGCTGCTCCCCGTCATGGAGCACCCCCTGGATGCCTCCTGGGGCTATCAGGTCACCGGCTACTTTGCCGCTACCAGCCGCTTCGGTACCCCTGATGATTTGAAGTACCTCATTGACCAGCTGCATCAGGCCGGCGTGGGCGTCATCCTGGACTGGGTGCCCGCCCACTTCCCCCGGGACGCCTTTGGCCTGTACCACTTTGACGGCGGACCCACCTATGAGTACGCCGACGCCCGCAAGGGCGAACACCCCGACTGGGGCACCCAGGTCTTTGATCTGGGCCGCAGTGAGGTGCGTTCCTTCCTGTTCTCCAACGCCATGTTCTGGCTGGAGGAGTACCACGCCGACGGCCTGCGGGTGGACGCGGTGTCCTCTATGCTCTATCTGGACTATGGCCGGCAGGACGGGGCTTGGATGCCCAACATCCACGGCGGCAAGGAGAACCTGGAGGCCATTGAGTTCTTCCAGAAGCTGAATACCGCCATTTTTGCCGCCCATCCCGATGTGCTGATGATCGCCGAGGAGTCCACCGCCTGGCCCAAGGTGACCCATCCGGTGAGCGACGGCGGCCTGGGCTTCAACTTCAAGTGGAACATGGGCTGGATGAACGACATCTGCCATTACATCAAGCTGGATCCCTACTTCCGGCAGTTTAATCATCGGGATATCACCTTCTCCCTGATGTACGCCTTCTCGGAAAACTACATTCTGCCTCTGTCTCATGACGAAGTGGTCCATATGAAGGGCTCCTTCCTGGGCAAGATGCCTGGGGATAACGCGGAGAAATTCGCCGGTGTTCGGGCCTTCTATACCTACATGCTCACTCACCCCGGCAAGAAGCTCACCATCATGGGCACCGAGCTGGGTCAGTGGAACGAGTGGCACTATGAGTATTCGCTGGACTGGCACCTGCTCCAGTATGAGCCCCACCGCCAGATCCACCAGTTCTTCAAGGCGGCCAACGCCATGTACCTGGAACAGAGTGCACTTTGGGAGCAGGATGACTCCTGGCAGGGCTTCCAGTGGCTGTGTGCCGACGACAACACCGCCAATACTGTGGCCTTCCTGCGCTGGGATCGGGAAAGAAGACCCCTGGTGGTGGTGGCAAACTTCTCTCCCATCCATCGAAAGGGTTATCAGGTAGGCCTGCCCTTCCCGGGCACCTGGGCGCCGGTGTTCAACACCGATGCCGAGGAGTTCGGCGGCGCGGGCCTGGGCGACACCGCCCCCATCAAGAGTGTGGACATCCCCTGCCACGATCAGGAGCAGTCCATGACCATTGATCTGCCGCCCATGTCGGTGATGATCTATCGCTGCACTCGCCGCGCTCCCGTGCGCAAGAAGAAGGACAGCGAGAAGGCGGGAGAGAAGAAAACTTCGGGAAAGGTTAAGAAGCCGGAAGGCGCAAAGGACGCGGGGACCGCCGCCAAAAAGACCCAGGCGATCAAGACCGTGAAAAAGAAAGACGATCAGGCGTAAGCCTCTCGCCTGCGCTTCTTTCGCAGAAGGCGGACCTTTAAAATATAACAGAGGTGAATGAGAGTATGAAAAAAGAAGTCGTGGCCATGCTTTTGGCTGGCGGTCAGGGCAGCCGTCTGTATGCCCTTACCAGCCATGTGGCCAAGCCTGCCGTCCCTTTTGGCGGCAAGTACCGCATCATCGATTTTCCCCTGTCTAACTGCGTCAATTCCGGTATTGATACCGTTGGCGTGCTGACCCAGTACCGTCCTCTGGAGCTCAACAGCTACATTGGCTCCGGTCAGCCCTGGGACCTGGACCGGTCCGACGGCGGCGTGCACATCCTGCCCCCTTACATGCGTGAGGGCGACCAGGGTACCTGGTATAAGGGCACGGCCAACGCCATCTATCAGAATATCGGATTCCTGGATATGTATGATCCCGAGTATGTGGTCATCCTCTCCGGCGACCATATCTATAAGATGGACTACTCCGACATGGTGGACTTCCACAAGAAGACCCAGGCGGCCTGTACCATCTCCGTGCTGGAGGTCACCCTGGAGGAGGCCACCCGCTTCGGCATCATGAACGTGGATGAGAACGATCAGGTCTACGAGTTTGAGGAAAAGCCCAAGCATCCCAAGAGCACTCTGGCCTCCATGGGCATCTATGTGTTCACCTGGAAGAAGCTGCGTCAGTACCTCATCGATGACGAGGCCGATCCCAACTCCTCCAACGACTTTGGTAAGAACATCATCCCCAACATGCTCGCCGCCGGCGAGAAGCTGATGACCTACCGCTTCCATGGTTACTGGAAGGACGTGGGCACCATCAACTCCCTGTGGGATGCCAACATGGATATGCTGGCCATCAACAGCGGCATCAGCATGTACGACAACAGCTGGCCCATCTATGCCCGTACTCCCGTTAAGCCTCCCCATGTCACCGGTCCTAACGCTCAGGTGTCCCACTCTCTGGTCACCGGCGGCTGCCGCGTGGACGGCGTGGTGGAGAACTCGGTGCTCTTCAACTCCGTCACCGTGGAGGAGGGAGCCGATATCCAGTACTCCATCCTGATGCCCGGCGCCGTGGTCAAGAAGGGCGCTGTAGTGTCCTACGCCATCGTGGCGGAGGGTGCGGTCATTGAGGAGGAGGCCACCGTGGGCGCGCCGCCCTCGGACGACCCCGATTGGGGCATTGCCGTGGTGGCCGGTGGAGTCACCGTTGGCCCCAAGGCCGTGATCAAACCCAGCGCTATGATTCGTGAAGATGTGAAAGGAGGTGAGCAGGCGTGAACGATCTGCACGGAATTGTCTTCGCTTGCCGCTCTGATGCCAATCTGGGGGAGCTGACCCGTCCCCGCAACACCTGCTCCCTGCCCTTCGGCGGCCGTTACCGCCTGATTGATTTCATGCTCTCCAACTACGTCAACGCCGGTATCCCCGACGTGGGCATTATTGTTCACCAGAGTTATCAGTCCCTGCTGGACCACGTGGGTTCCGGTAAGGATTGGGACCTGAGCCGCAAGCACGGCGGCCTGCGCATCCTGCCTCCCTTCGGCTATGCTGAGCGGGGCGGCGAGTATAAGGGCAACATGGACGCCCTGGCCGGTGTGGCTGACTATCTGGAGAATATCCGCCAGGATTACGTGATCCTGGCCTGGGGCGACATGGCGGTGAACCTGCCTGTGGCCGAGGTCTTCCAGCAGCACCTGGATTCCGGCGCCGATGTGACCATGGTCTGCACCCCCACCCTGAAGGGCGCTCCCCGCTTCTCCGAGTACGTGGAAGTGGACGAGACTGGCCGTGTCACCGATCTGTCGGTCCACCCTGTGGCCGCCGACAAGACTCTGGAGAGCCTGGGGGTCTACATCCTCTCCAAGAAGCTGCTCATGGATATGGTGGACTACTGCGCCGCCCATGACATCTACAATTTCAGCCGCGGTGTGCTCCAGCCCCGCCTGAAGACCCTGAAGCTCATGTCCTATGTGCATAAGGGTTATGTGGCCCGCTTCCAGTCGGTGAGCGGCTACTTTGAGCGCTCCATGGATCTGCTGGATCCTGAGGTGCGGGATGAGCTGTTTAACCCCGCCCGTCCCATCCGGACCAAGGACCGCTCCAACCCCTCTACTTACTATGGCCCCGAGGCCAAGTCCAACCACTCTCTGGTGGCCGACGGCTGCCGCATTGAGGGTGAGGTGGAGAATTCCATCATCTTCCGCGGCGTGACCATTGAAAAGGGCGCCCGGGTGTCCAACAGCGTGCTGATGCAGGGTACCGTGGTTAAGAGCGGCGCCTCGCTGGCTTACGTCATCGCGGACAAAAACGTTACCGTCAATCAGGACCGCATGCTGATGGGCCACTTTACCTATCCTCTGGCCATCGCGAAGGAATCGGTCGTGTAAGCTGAGTTAAACTCCATCACGCCGGGGGCCGGGCGGAGTACCGCCCGGCTTTCCGGGGATGGAGTTTGCTTGTTCTTAATATCTGGAACTGGGAAAGGGGAACTGATATGAAAATTTTGTTTGCCTCCTCCGAGGTGGCCCCGTTTATTAAAACCGGCGGTCTGGCCGATGTGGCCGGCTCTCTGCCCAAGGCTCTGGCCCAGGCGGGTCATGAGGTCAAGGTAATTCTCCCCCTTTATGAAGGCATCGGCGGCGAGTGGCGCAGCCAGATGACCTTCCTGAAGTATTTCAACGTCACCCTGTCCTGGCGGCAGGTTTACTGCGGCGTGTTCTCTTTGGAGCGCGACGGCGTGACCTACTGGTTCGTGGACAACGAGTATTATTTCAAGCGCTGGCAGCTCTACGGTCACTTCGATGACTGTGAGCGCTTCGCTTACTTCTCCCGGGCTGTCATCGAGACTCCCGGTCAGCTGGACTTCTGGCCCGACGTGATCCACTGCAACGACTGGCAGACCGCTCTGGTGCCCATCTATCTGCTGGAGGAGAAGTACCGTATTCCTCAGCTGGGGCGGGCCAAGAGCGTGTTCACCATCCACAACATCGAGTATCAGGGCCGCTACGGCGACCAGGTGCTGGAGGATGTCATCGGTCTGGACAAGAGCTACTTCAATGAGGGTATGCTGGCTTACCACGATGACGTGAACCTGATGAAGGGTGCCATCATGGCCTCCGACTTTGTCACCACCGTCTCTCCCACCTACGCCAATGAGCTGAAGATCCCCTTCTATGCCCACGGCATGGACGGTGTCATCAACCAGCAGAGCGGCAAGGTCCAGGGTATCCTCAACGGCATCGACATGGATCTGTACAACCCTGCCACCAACCCCGGTTTGGCCTCCAACTTTACCGCGGATGATCCCGTGGAGGGCAAGCTGGCCTGCAAGCTGGCTCTGCAGCGTGCAGTGGGCCTGCAGGAGAACGCAGATGTGCCTATCATTGCCTGTATCTCCCGTCTGGTGGGCCACAAGGGCTTCTCTCTGGTCACTGACGTGCTCCACCAGATCATGGGCATGAACGTGCAGATGGTGGTGCTGGGTACTGGCGACTGGCAGTTTGAGGAGGCCTTCCGCAATGCCCAGCAGCAGTATCCCGGCCGTTTCTCCGCGCAGATCACCTATTCCGGACCTCTGTCCACCATGATCTACGCCGGCGCGGATCTGTTCCTCATGCCCTCGGTGAGCGAGCCCTGCGGCCTGAGCCAGATGATCGCCATGCGCTACGGCACTGTGCCCATCGTCCGTGAGACCGGCGGCCTGAAGGATACCGTGTTCCCCTATAACAAGTTCACCGGCGAGGGCCGCGGCTTTACCTTCACCGATATCAACGCCAATGACATGCTCTGGGTCATTCGCGAGGCCGTGGACCTCTATTACAACAATAAGGAGGCCTGGCGCGGCCTTCAGAAGGAAGGCATGACCGCCGACTTCAGCTGGGATCATTCGGCCCAGCAGTATCTGGATATCTATCAGCGCATCCAAGGTTAAGCAAGCAATTTGGTCAGCCGGGCGGACAGAAATGTCCGCCCGGTTTTTTTGCCTGCACACAGAAAAAAGCACCGGTTTTCTACTGAATTTTGCACAAGCAAAATCACCGTTTCCAAGGCGGCAAACCCTTCTCCCATAAGCATTTCCGCCAAACTTTTCGGAATCGCTGGCATTTTTAGGGAAGGAGCGCTCTGCGCATTTGACGTGGGTACGGGAGTATGGTAAAATATGTCCCGTGCCGCACCTGCGGCAGGAAAAATGCTATTAAGAATTTTGATACGGGAGGCAACATCATGGCTGAATATACTAAGGCCCAGCTTACCGAACTGATTATCGGGAAACTTCACCGCAATTTTGGACGGGACGTAGAAGACGCCACTCCTAACCATATGTTTAAGGCCTGTGCTCTGGTGCTGCGGGACATCATGTCTGGCCACCAGATGAATACCAGCAACCAGGTGTGGGAGGGCCAGGAGCGCCAGGTCCACTACCTGTCCCTGGAGTTCCTGATGGGCCGCTCTCTGGAGAAGAACGCCTACAACCTGGGCATTCTGGATACACTGAAGGAGGCTCTGGAGGGGCTTGGCTTCTCTGCCTCTGATCTGTTCGAGATCGAGCCCGATGCCGGTCTGGGCAACGGCGGCCTGGGCCGTCTGGCTGCCTGCTACCTGGACTCCATGACCACCCTGGAGATCCCCGCCACCGGCTATTCTATCTGCTATGAGCTGGGTATCTTCAAGCAGAAGATCGTGGACGGCAAGCAGGTGGAGCAGGCCGACAACTGGCTGGGCCTGGGCGACGCCTGGCTCATCCCCAAGATGGATGAGACCGAGGAGGTCCGGTTCGGCGGCAAGATCGTGGACCACTGGGATGACAAGGGCCACAACCACCCCGAGCATGTGGGCTACACCACCGTGCTGGCCATTCCCCGCGATATGGAGATCGCCGGCTACAAGACCAACCACACCAACGTGCTGCGCCTGTGGGATGCCAAGAGCCCGGTGCCCGTGGATATGTCCCTGTACTCCCGGGGCGAGTATCTGAAGGCGGTAGAGCAGCAGGCCATGGCCGAGGTTATTGCCAAGGTGCTGTATCCTGACGACAACCACTACGAGGGCAAGTCTCTGCGTCTGAAGCAGCAGTACTTCTTCGTTTCCGCTACCGTACAGTCCATCGTGCGCAAGCACCGTGCCCAGTACGGCACGCTGCGTAACTTCCATGAGAAGCACGTCATCCAGATCAACGACACCCATCCCACTCTGGTCATCCCCGAGCTCATGCGCATTCTGCTGGACGTGGAGGGCTACAGCTGGGACGAGGCCTGGAATATTGTCACCCACACCGTGGCCTACACCAACCACACCGTGCTGGCCGAGGCTCTGGAGCGCTGGCCTCAGGGGCTCATCGAGACCCTGCTGCCCCGTATCTGGCAGATCCTCAAGGAGATCGCTGCCCGCTATCAGCGTCAGCTGGAGCAGCACTTCGGCGGCGATATGAACAAGGTCTCCAAGATGGCCATCATCTGGAACGGCGAGGTCCGCATGGCCAACCTGTGCATCTGCGCCTGCTATGCCGTCAACGGCGTGTCTGCGCTGCACTCTGAGATCCTGAAGAAGGACGTGTTCCACGACGCGTACACCATGCACCCCGAGCAGTTCAAGAACGTGACCAACGGCATCGACCACCGCCGCTGGCTGTCCCAGATCAACCCCAAGCTGGACGCTCTGGTGCGTGAGTGCACCGGCGGCGATGACTATCTCCTCCACCCCGACGCGATCCTGGGCCTGGAGAAGTACAAGAACGACAAGGCTGTTCTGGAGCGCCTGGAGGCCATCAAGAAGGAGAATAAGCGCCGCTTTGCCTCTTATCTGGCCCGGGAGAGCGGTGTCATGCTCAATACTGACGCCATCTTCGATGTTCAGGTCAAGCGTCTGCACGAGTATAAGCGTCAGCTGCTGAATGTGCTGCACATCGTACACCTCTATAATCAGCTGCGGGATAACCCCAACATGGAGTTTACTCCCCAGACCTTCCTGTTTGGCGCCAAGGCGGCTCCCGGCTACCATGTTGCCAAGCGGATCATCCAGCTCATCAACTCCCTGTCCGCTCAGATCAACGCCGATCCCATCTGCAAGGATAAGCTGCAGGTGGTCTTCCTGGAGAACTACCGTGTCTCCCTGGCTGAGAAGTTGATGCCCGCCAGCGAGCTGTCTGAGCAGATTTCTACCGCCGGCAAGGAGGCCAGCGGCACCGGCAACATGAAGTTCATGATGAACGGCGCGCTGACCATAGGTACCCTGGACGGTGCCAATGTGGAGATGCACCAGAAGCTGGGCGACGAGAACATCTTCCTGTTCGGTCTCACCGCCGACCAGGTGACCTCCATGAAGGCCAATGGCTATCATCCTCAGGACTACTACCACCAGAACGGCGACCTGAAGCGGGTCATCGACCAGATCTCCGCCGGTTTTGACGACAAGGAGTCCTATGCCGATCTGATGGACCGCCTGCTGCGCAGCGCTGGAGGCAGCCCCGCCGACGACTATATGCTGCTGGCTGACTTTGACAGCTATCGTCAGGCCCACTGCCGCGCTCTGGAGACCTACGCTGACCAGCAGCGCTGGAATCAGATGTCTCTCATCAACATCGCGCGCTCCGGCATCTTTGCCGCCGACCGCTCTATCCGCGACTATGCCCGGGATATCTGGCAGGTGCCCACCCGTGACTGATTCATTTCCCATCGATAAAAATAAGGTCCGCTTTTGCGGACCTTATTTTTTGTCGGCTCTTGCCAAAATGGGGGAAATGCACTACAATAAAGTAGAAAAGAAGCGGACTGCCAGCTAGAAATAGCTGTCAGAATAGAATCATTTGCAGGAGGAAAAGGTTATGGTTTCCATTGCTTCGGATCATGGCGGCTATCGCCTGAAAGAACATATCAAAGCGTATTTGACGGCCAAGGGCATCAGCGTGCTGGACTGCGGCTGTGACAGCCTGGACAGCTGTGACTATCCCATTTTCGGAAAGGCAGCGGCCCAGGCGGTGGCTGACGGCCGCTGCGAAAAGGGTATTGTGATCTGCACCACCGGCATCGGTATCTCCATCTGTGCCAATAAGGTCAAGGGAATCCGTTGCGGCTTGTGCAGCGATCCTTTATCGGCTGAATTAACGCGCAAGCATAACAATGCCAACATGCTGGCCATGGGTGCGGGAATCATTGGCCCCAATATGGCTGAGCGCATCGTGGATGTGTTCCTCTCCACTGAATTTGAGGGAGGCCGCCACGCTCGCCGTGTTGGCCTGATGATGGATATCGAAAACGAGCAGTAACATAAAAAAACCTGGCGACCGAGGTCGCCAGGTTTTTTTATGTTGGGGAAATTGCAATCGCTGGAGTGTTAGGACCAGTCATAGGTGACGGTAAACTCCTTGGAGCCGCCGTCCTCAAAGGTGACGGTCACAGTGATCTCCATGCTGTCGCCGCTGGTGCAGCTGGCCAGAGTCTCAGACTTATCAAAGGTCAGCTCCAGGTTGGGGTCAGAGTAGGAGACAGTCGCTTCGGTGTCAGTGCCCACGGCGGACTCGGCATAGGTGCCGGTGCCGGTGGCCTTGACGGAGGAGATATTAGAGGAGATATCCAGACCAGCGGGGGCGATGGTCAGCTTCACGCCGGCAGCAGCCAGGCCGCTGGAGGAAGTGGCATCATCCACGGTCACGGTGTCGCTGAGGTAAACAGCGGTCAGGGTGATGTTGCCCTGCACGTTGGCAATCACGTCGCCGGCGACGTACAGGTTGCCCTCGCCATCAGACCAACCCAGGAACTGGTGGCTGCCGTAGGTGGGCTCAGTGCCGCTGATGGTAAAGTCCTTGCCCTGAACGGCAGTAGCCTCCTGGGGAGCGCCGGAGCCGGAGCCGGCGGAGTAGGTCACCTTGTAGTTGGCGGGAGCCACGTTGCCGGAAACCGCCTGGATAAACACGGCCTTCACAGCGCCGTCCTTCAAAATGACGGTGGCCAGGTCGTTGGCATCGGTCTTGATGCCGTTGATGGTGCCCACGGTCAGGTCCTTGCCGTCGTACTTCACGACCAGAGCGTTGTCCTGGAAGCTGTAGTAGGTGAAGCCCTGGTTCTCGTTACCAAAGCCAACCACGCCGTTCTCCACGCGCTTGGTACCGTCGTTGACAGAAGCAATCTCGCTGGTGTACAGGTTGACCTTGGTGACCAGGCCATTGGCGTCCATGGAGTAGCTCTTCACGGAGAAGATGCCCTCAGCCTTCAGGGTGGAGGCAGCAGCAGAGCTCTTCTTCACGTCCAGAGTGGTGACCTTGCCGTCGACCACAGCGTCAAAGGTGTAGTACTCGCCGCGGTTGTCCTTGTTCTCGGCGGCGGAAGCGTCGCCCACCACGAAGGTCACCTGCTCGGCGGTGTTGCTCTCCAGCACGGCGGACTCAATGTAAACCACCTTGGCCATGTTGGAGGAGCTCTTAAAGACGACAGTCTTGGTGGTGCTGTTGTCGTCGCTGATGTTGGGTACGTTCTGGATACCGGTGTAGATCACGTAGTCATCGCCGTCCTTGACCTGGAAGATGGTCTGGCTGTTGGCGTAGACAGTGGCGCCGTTGATAGTCATAGCGGCCTTACCGGTCTCGATGTTCAGGTTGTTGTCGGAAGAAGCGGCAGCGCTGCTCTTGTCAGCCAGAGTATAGACGTTGTCGCTGTCCTTGGTGTAGGCAACAATGTGCTTGTCCAGAGAAGAAGCGGAAGACTCGGTCTCCACCTCGATCACCTTGCCGTCGGTGAGCAGCAGCTTGGCGTAGTGGGTGGTGGTACCGAACTTGGTGTCATCCTGATAGCCCACCACGAAGGCGTAGTCGCTGGAGGACTCAGCCTCGCCGATGGCAATCACGTAGCCCTGAGCGTCCAGATAGAACACTACGTCCTTATCCACGGAGCCAGTGGTGATGTAATCGCTGGTCTTAAACTGAGCAGAATACTGATAGGTCTGGCCATCCACCACGAAGCTCTCGTTGGCGGTGACCTTGGTCACCTCGCCGGAGACCTTGCGGGCGGCAGTCATGGACTCGATCTCAGAGGTCTTCTTGCTGTAGGTGAAGAGGACCACATCGTCCACGTCATAGCCGGTAGCCTCAAACTTCTTGCCGTCGGCCACAGGAGTCTGGGACAGGTCGGAGACGATCACATAGGGCTCCTCGTCCTCATCCACGTCGTCCTGACCCATCACAGAGGAGATCTGGCCGGCGTAGGTGTTTACGATGGAGACGACCACAGAACCCTTCTCGCTGGAGGAGACATACTCCTTGGTGACGAAGATCTCCATCACGGTGCCGTTGCCGGTACCCAGCAGAGCGTTGTCGTTGCTCTTGGACACATTGCTCTGGGAGAAGGTGCTGCCGGTGGTGCCGTCCAGGTTGATGGTCCAGGTGTACTTGTTGGAGTCAGCCAGGGTCTCACCCACGGTGTTGAACAGCTCCTTGCCGGTGACCTCGCCGCTCAGTATGTAGTCGGCCTCGTCGGCGGCAACCACGACCTGCTCACCCTTGTAGTTCCAGGTGCGGGCGGGACGGGCAAAGGCATCGGAAGTGACGGCGGTGTCGATCTTCAGGCTGCCGTCGAAGAGCTTCTCGCCCAGCTGAACGGCATACTTGCCATCGTCCAGCACCTTGTCGGCCATAGCCTTGGCGTAGTCGGCGGAGCTGGTGATGTCCTTGTACTCCACATCGCCGGTAATGGTGATGTCGCCCACAATGATGGTAGAGCCGTTCTTGGTAGGCTGAACCATGGTGGCCTCCAGGGTGTTCAGAGCCAGCTGAGCCACATTGTTGCGGGACAGAGCGTCGTTGGCGCCGGTGTTAATGTCCTTAAACAGGTCAATGGAAGAGGCCTGCTTAATGGTGGCGATCTGCCAGTCGCTGCCGAAGTCGGAGCTGTACTGGAAGTAGCCCAGAGCCTTCATCATCATCAGGCTGGCCTGCACGGCGGTAACGGGATCGTTGGAGCCGTAGGTGGTGGCGCTGGTACCGCTGGTCACGCCGGCGGCGTAGCAGGCGGCCACATAGGGACGGGCCCACTCAGGCACATCAGTGAAGGGGATGGAAGCGTTCTTGAAGTCCTCCACCTTCAGACCCAGCAGATTGGACATCACAACGGCCATCTCGGCGCGGGTGACCTGCTTGTCGGGGTTGAAGTTTCCATTCTGATCGCCGACCATCACGCCAACGGCCTGCATCACGGCAATGGCCTCCTGGTGGTGGTTGGATGATACGTCAGCATAGCTTGCGGCGCCGGCGCCCGCGACCATCATGCTGGAGAGCATAGTGGCGGAGAGGGCCAGGCTCAGAGTCCGCTTTAGGTTTCTCATTGAGAGTTCCTCCTTACAAAATTTGGTCAAAGAAAGTTGACTGCCAAGTACAGGAAAGCATAACGACCCTTACACACATAAAATGGTTTCATATTCCAACTAAAAATCCAATAAAGCAATAAAATTGGATTAAAAAAGTTGATATGGTAGACATTTGGTAGACACAAAAAGAAAGGGGAAAAAAGAACTGCTTTGAAACCCTTGTGTCGCAAGGGTTTCAAAGCAGTTCTTGGTAGACCTTTGGTAGACGATTGGTAAACGGTGTTGGAAAACTTTAGGCTTTTTCAAAGCGATATCCTACGCCGCGCAGAGTAACAATACGGTCGCTGTACGGAGAAATTGCGTGACGTACTTGCTTGATATGCGTATCCAATGTGCGGGTATCCTCAGGCAATTCGCCGCCCCAGACTGTATCCAGTAATTTTTTTCGCGAAAATACCACATCTGGGTGGCTGGCCAGCAGGGTCAGAAGATCAAATTCTTTTGGGGTAAGGCTGACCAGCGTGCCGTCTACAAGGACACGGCGGGCGGTCAGGTCAATATAAATTCCGTCTCGTTCAATGGATTGGGGCTCTAAGGAATCCAAGGACTTGCCCCGCTTTAAGATAGCAGAAATGCGCAGCATCAATTCTCTGGGGGAAAAGGGTTTCGTCATATAATCATCGGCGCCCAGTTCCAGGCCGTGAATACGGTCTTGTTCGCTGGTGCGCTCGGTAAGCATTAAAATAGGGACCTGAGAAAAGCTGCGAATCGTTTGACATACCGAAAATCCATCCATTTCCGGTAAAAGAATAGCCAAAATAATAATATCAAACGCATTTTGGCGGCACATGGAAACCGCGGTGTAGCCATCACCGGCCTCCGCGATCTCGTATCCCTCCAGGCGTGCGTGGCGGCCGATTTGGCCGCGGACAGCCATATCACTGTCTACAATCAGGATACGTTTCATGGGGGACCTCCTCTCTCTCCTGGGGAAAGGCGGGCGGCAGTGTTTTGGGGCAGTACAAGCAGACACCCCGAACCCGCCTGTTAGCGCGGGGGAAGAAAAATCCGATAAACGATGGGAAACCGGGCCTGTCAGGACCAGGATTCCCAGATTTGCGGGCAATAGCCCACAGTGGCCTGTTTTCCGTTGCGGACAATGGGGAGATTAAGCAGCGTGGGATCTTCGTAAAGCTTATCCAGCTTGGCCTGATCCGAAGCCAGGTATTCCAGCAGGGTATAATCTGGATGTTTGGGATCTATCATTGCCTCCAGACCCACCGCTTGCCGTACGCTGGACAATTCTCCGCGGCTCATACCGTACTTCCGCACATCGATGGCCTGAAACTTAATGCGCCGTTCTTTAAACCAGCGCTCCGCCTTTTTGGTATCGAAGCTTTTGGAAGCGCCGAAGATCTGAATATTCATTCATCAACCTCCCATACGGACAAAAATGGCAAAGTTCGGGAAGATACCGCCACAGCGGTTATTGAAGATGGAGCAGTAAAAGAACAACCGATTTGGCGACATAAAACGCGGAATTTCTCGCATAATATGCGCCATAAGCATATTTTTTGTCCATACTGTCCAAAGGTGGCGAAGTGCGGCGGAGCAAGCTCAAACCGATCCATGGGAGTCCCTCCTTCCGACCGTATATTTTGTAGGAAAAGTATACCATATTTCCAGGGAGGGGACAAGAGGTGGACCAAAATTAACCGGAGAAATGGCCCGATCATGGTCACAATCACAAACTTTTTGGCAGATCCGCCCTGGGTGGTATACATTTTGGGAGAGTTGTGCTATACTAAAGCAACCATTGCAGCGCAGTTCGCAGAAAAAACGGGCGAATGCTGCAGACAGTGTGCCGGAGTTGCGGATAAAAGCGGCTCTGGGTTTGATTGGTGACGCGCTGGCGGTGACAGGACGAAAGGCGCGTACAAAAAGAAAACAGGACGTAAGAGGCGAAAGAATCTCTCACCTCCCGCGGCGAAGCAGGGCCGGGGCAGAGGGACCTTCCGTCTGTTTTCCGTGCGCGGGCACGGTCTTTCGCCATGCGTCCAGAGATACAAAAGGTATTAAAGTTCACTTATATTACAGTAAAGGAGTTATTATGGCTGAAAAACTGAAAATTATTTCTCTGGGCGGTCTCAATGAGATCGGTAAGAACCTGACTGTTTACGAGTATGGCAACGACATTATTGTCGTGGACTGCGGCATGGGCTTCCCGGACGATGACATGTATGGTATCGACGTGGTCATTCCCGATGTCAGCTACCTTATTAAAAATCAGAGCAAGATCCGGGGCATTTTTATCACCCATGGACACGAGGACCACATCGGTGCTCTGCCCTATGTCCTGCGCTCGGTGAATGCCCCCATCTATGCCACCCGTATGAGCGCGGGCCTTATTAAATTAAAGCTGGAGGAGCATCGCCTGCTCTCCAAAACCAAGCTCATTACCTGCGAGGCGGGCAACGTCATCCAGGCGGGCAAATTCTCCGTGGAGTTCATCCACGTCAACCACTCCATTGCCGATGCGGTGGCCTTTGCTATCCGCTGCCCTCTGGGTGTCTGCGTGCATACCGGAGACTTCAAGATCGACGCTACCCCCATCCAGGGCGGCATGATCGACCTGGCCCGTCTGGGCCAGCTGGGCAACGAGGGTGTGCTGGCGCTGCTGGCCGACTCCACCAATGTGGAGCGTCCCGGCTTTACCCGTACTGAGCGCAGCGTGGGTGCCTCCTTTGATGCCCTGTTCCGTGGCTGTGAGGAGCGCATTATCGTCACCACCTTTGCCTCCAACGTGGACCGCATCCAGCAGATCATCGATGTAGCCTCCCGCTATGGCCGGAAGGTAGCGGTCACTGGCCGTTCTATGGAGAATATTATGAAGGTCTCCACGGAACTGGGCTATATGAATATCCCCGACGGAGTCCTGATGGATCTCAACCACATTAAATCCCTGCCGAAGAATAAGGTATGTATCATTACCACCGGCAGCCAGGGCGAGACCATGTCGGCTCTGAGCCGTATGGCCTTCTCCACCCACCGCCAGGTAGATATCCAGCCCGGCGACCGGATCATTATCTCTGCCTCTGCCATTCCGGGCAATGAGAACTCCATTGGCAACGTCATTAACGAGCTCTACCGCAAGGGCGCGGAGGTCCTCAATGAGCGTGAGCGCGCCCTGCACGTCTCCGGCCACGCCTGCCAGGAGGAGCTGAAGATCATCCACGCTCTGGTCAAGCCCAAGTACTTCATTCCCGTCCACGGCGAGCAGCGTATGCTGCAGATCCACGCCAAACTGGCCTGTGAAGTGGGCATGGATCCCCGCAACGTGATCATCAGCGACATTGGCCGGGTTATTGAGTTTACGGCCAAGGGCTGCAAGCTGGCTGGTACCGTCACCGCGGGCAAGGTGTTCGTGGACGGCTCCGGCGTAGGCGATGTGGGCAGCGTGGTTCTGCGTGACCGCCGCCATCTGGCCGAGGATGGTATGGTAGTGGTAGTGGCCGCCATGTCCGGGGAGGACGGCGCGCTGGTATCCGGTCCGGATATCATCACCCGTGGCTTTGTATATGTAAAGGAGTCCGAGGGACTGATGGAGGAGCTGCGCCAGGTGGCGTTGGACTCCATTCTCAGCGTAGATATCCGCTACGCCACCGACTGGTCGGCCATCAAGCAGACCATCAAGAGCGACCTGTCCAACTACCTTTATAAAAAGACAAAGCGTTCTCCCATGATCCTGCCTGTGATCATGGAAGTCTAACCTACTTTTTTCGAGAAAAAAGTAGGCAAAAAAGCTTCCTGCGAAACTTCGTTTCGCCTCGGAAAGCCCTCCTGCAAGGAGTTCCTCGGCCCCGAGGCAGAGGAGTAAAATAAAATACCGTCATCTCATGAAAGGTGGGCCGACTTTTCCGTAAGGAATCGAGGCTCACCTTTCATGTATCCCCTCTCGAAAAAGTGGCGCAGCCATTTTTTCGAAAAAAAGCCCCTGGGTGTACGCGTACGAGCAACACCCAGGGGCTTTTTGCCATATTTGAAGGGGTATGTCCACCAAAACTTCTACCAATTTGGGCCGATTATATCCCTCCGCAAAAAAAGCAGGTATAAAACCGGGAAAGCTGGGCACTGTGCCCAAAAGGGAAAATCCTCCAAGAACATTTTCGGGGAAAAAGCCCATGGAAATCCTCAAAAGGCCGTATTGTAACAATTCTGACGCAATGTTACGGTTGTGTTACACTTGATCAAAACCCGTTGACGAACCGGGTTCGATGGAGTATGATACGTGTACAGGCAAGGGGAGTTATGCTTTGCAATTTTGGCTAAAAAGTTCGCTTTTTTCCCAAATCCTAAAAGAAAACGCTCCTTCCTGAATAAAAAAGGAGGAATTCCAATGAGAAACCTGAAGCGTGCTCTCAGCCTGCTCCTGTCCTCTACCATGGTTCTTGGTATGCTGGTCATGGGTTCCAGCGCTGCGAGCTACAAGGATGTGACTTCCGAGTATAACAAGGAAGCCATCGACGTCATGGAGGCTGTCTCTGTCATGGTGGGCGACGAGAACGGGAACTTCAATCCCGATCAGAAGGTGACCCGCGCTCAGATGGCGGTCGTCATGGCCAACCTGCTGGACCTGAAGGTGGACGACTTCAAGAACGCCGTTCTGCCCTTCACCGACGTGCCCGAGTGGGCCCGCCCCTTTGTGGCCGCCTGCTATGCTGACGGCATCACCGCCGGCACCAGCGCCACCACCTACGGCAGCAACGATACCGTCACCGCTGCTCAGGCTGGCCTGATGATGCTGAAGGCTCTGGGCTATTTCCAGAACCAGGGTGACTTCGGCGGCGACTGGCAGCTGGCCGCTGTCAAGCAGGCTTCCAAGATCGACCTGTATGACGGCATCAACGCCGGCGCTACCACTGCCCTGACCCGTAACGAGGTTGCTCAGCTGGGTCTGAACACCCTGGAGGCTACCATGGTCGAGCCTGACGGCACCAGCGGCAGCATTGACCTGGGCGATATTGTCATCGACCTGGGCGGCACCAAGTATGCCGAGGTCGTCAGCAGTTCTTCCTATGCCAAGGCTTTTGCTGACCAGAATGATGACAAGGACGGCAACAAGTACACCGTTCAGCTGGGCGAGAAGCTGTATGACGGCGACCTGAAGAAGGGCGACGGCGATACTAAGGATGACTTCGGTCGTAAGGCTGACACCTGGACCTATAAGACCTCTGAGATCGGCACCTATTCCGCCGAGGCCGATGCCACCTACACCGCCGAGGTCAAGAGCGAGGATCTGTACAAGGATCTGGGCCTGAATAAGGAAACCAAGGCTACCGTTTATACCGATGGCTCTAACAACAACTCTGATTTCACCATCAAGAAGAACAGCGATGCTCCTCTGGGCGGCAACGGCGTTCTGGTCGAGGCCTATAAGGACAGCAACGACAACGTCACCCTGACTGTGATCAATACCTACCTGGCTCAGGTGGACGGCGATTACGATAAGGACGACGAGGAGCTAGAGCTGGCCAGCCTGGATGACGTGAAGTCTTACAGCGGCACTCTGTCCAGCGACGACTTCTCCGGCCTGAATGCCTTTGAGGATGAGGACTATGTCCTGCTGACCATCGCCAATGACGAGGTCAAGAGCATCGAGAAGGCTGAGGTCCTGAACGCCACTGTCACCTCCTATACCAAGGGCAAGAGCGTGACCGCCGACGGCACTAAGTATGAGTACAGCGCTTCTGCTGAGTCCGCTCAGACTGAGAAAGTCTACACCCTGAAGGATGAGTATACTCTGGTCCTGGACAAGAGCGGCTATGTCCTGTACACCGACGGTGTTGAGGCCAGCGGCAACTATGTCTATGTTACCGAGTTTGGTTATGAGGGTGCGGTCAATCAGACCTGGGTGGCCAATGCCTACTTCGCCAACGGCACCTCCGAGGTCATCAAGGTCCACAGCAACAGCAAGATGAATGACCAAAAGGCTGGCGAGGGCGTTGAGAAAAATGCTGGCTGGTACACCTACACCACCAAGAGCGACAAGTACGTGCTGACTCCTGCGGGCGATGGTGACGAGAAGATTGTGGTCAAGCCTAACTACAATATTACTAGCACTGAGAAGTTCATCACCGAGAATGGCAAGGTGTCCATCAACAACATTGACGGCACCCTGAAGGCCAACTCCAAGACCGTATTCCTCATCGACGATGGCGATAAGGTCACCCTGTATACCGGCATCAAGAATGTACCTGACATCAAGGTCAAGGACAGCAAGAATGCCGCTGCTTCCGCTGTGGTGGAGAACGGCTATGTGACCTACCTGTATGTGGATGCTGAGAACTGCTCCATCAAGGGTGCCTCCAGCAGCAGCTCTGATCGTGTCTACATCCTGGATACCAGCTATGACGAGAGCATCAACGAAAACGATGACACCTACTACACCTATGATGCTATTGTCAACGGCAAGGAGACCACCATCAACACCACCGACAATAGCTATGTGGCTGGCCTGTACACCAACGTCAGCTATGATGCCAACGACTATGTTGACAGCATGGACATCGTTGCTAGCAATGACAACGACGATTACAACATGTACAACGACTTTGGCAACGGCGTCGTGATCCTGTATCAGGATGGCGTGCTGACCTTCGGTGGACAGTATGCTAAGAACCCTGTTAACCTGGTCCTGGCCGACAGCTACAAGATTTTTGTGGTTGAGACTGACGGTGATGTAACTACCGTCACTGCCAGCAAGCTGGCTAAGGATTATGAGGCTGCTATGAGCTTCAAGGGCACCGTCTACACCACTCTGGATGAGGACGGCTATGTTGCTGAGGTCTACTGCCAGCTGGCTCAGTAATCCCAATTAAATCGTCTGATATGAAGTTCCGTATCAGATAAAAACGGCGTCCCGGATCAACTCCGGGACGCCGCTTTTTTACAGCAAAGCCATATAGTGGTATAAAACACCGGAAGAATTGGCTTTAATGTCATCGGAGTCATTCTCATAGACGCAGAATCCCTTGGGTTTGATCTCCACAATAATTTGGGACCCGGTTTTGACCGGGTGGTCGGGCAGGGCTAGACCGCCGAAGTAGTAGGTCTGATACTGCTGGGAAAGATAGCCGTTAGATTGCAGAGTAAAAACAGCAGATGGTTTTTTCCCTAAGGAGATAATCTGACTTGGTTCGCCATTTCCTGTGTAGGTTCCTACAATCCAATGAGGCTGAGCTTCCAAAGTCTCCACTCGTCTATTAATATCTTCTACATTGGACAACTCTGCTTTCCCCGCCAGTGCTTCGTCCAGCTTTTGATTATCTTGATTAAACTCCTCCCTCAGTACCTGGTCTGTGGCCTCCCACTGGCACAGACCGTAGTGTTCTGTATAATTGCTCGCCATAGGTATTCCTCCTTCAAAAGTAGCTTTCACCTATGGTGGAAATCCGTCTGCAAGTGCATATTCTTATACAAATATTGGTAATTATGTCCCGCCATGCTCTTTTGCAGGCGGGATTTTTTATGCCTTGGTATACCGCAGGTCTACCAAATGTCTACCACGGGTCATCTGGAAACCCTTGGGCCGCAACAGTTTCCAGTCATTTTCTTGCTTCTTCCATTTACTCCGTCTACCAAAAGTCTACCACTTCAATTATTTTTTATTATTTCCGCTCAATTTTTATTATTTATATCAAATTATTCAATTAATTAAAAGAAGCAAGGGTCGTTATGCTTTGCAATTTTGGCTAAAAAGTTCGCTTTTTTCCCAAATCCTAAAAGAAAACGCTCCTTCCTGAATAAAAAAGGAGGAATTCCAATGAGAAACCTGAAGCGTGCTCTCAGCCTGCTCCTGTCCTCTACCATGGTTCTTGGTATGCTGGTCATGGGTTCCAGCGCTGCGAGCTATCAGGACGTCAAGACTTCCCACAATACGGAAGCCATTGAGGTCCTGCAGGCCGTCGGCATCATGACCGGCGACCAGAACGGCAAGTTCAACCCCGATGCCAAGGTCACTCGTAACGAGATGGCCGTCATCATGTGCAACCTGCTGGACTACACCGTAGCCAGCTACAAGGGCACTGCTCCCTTTACCGATGTGCCCGCTTGGGCTGAGCCCTATGTGGCCGCCTGCTATACCAACGGTATCACTGCCGGTATCAGCGCCACTCAGTATGGCGGTAATCAGACCGTTACCACTGGTGAGGCTGCTCTGATGCTGCTGAAGGCCCTGGGCTACTTCCAGTATAGCGGCGACTTCGGCCAGGATTGGCTGGTCGAGACCACCAAGACCGGCAGCACCGCTGGCCTGTTTGGTGGCGTGAAAAACGGCGCCCGCGAGGCTCTGACCCGCAACGATGTGGCTCAGATGGTGCTCAACACTCTGAAGGCCGATGTTGTGGTTGCTGAGAAGAACGGCAGCGACATTACCGTGGGTGATATTGTCATCTCCGGCGGTAAGGCTACCTACACCGCCCGCGTCAGCACCGACTCCGACTACAAGGCCATCAGCGACGCCAAGGTGGACGGCAAGTACACCGTTCAGCTGGGTGAGGAGCTGTATGACGGCAAGCTGGTAAAGGCCGGCAGCGCTGAGGACGATTTCGGCCGTCCCTCCGTCAAGTGGACCTACAAGAGCCAGGAAGTTGGCGTTTACTCTGACAAGGCCGAGGCTGTTTACACCGCTTCTGTTGAGAAGCAGGAGCTGTACGATCTGATTGGCAGCGAGGTCTACAATGACCTGAAGAACGACAAGGCTGACTTCTCCGTCTATGTGGACGGCGTGCAGGTCAAGAATGCCAAGCTGGGCGACTACATTGTCAAGAACAGCAGCGACGATGCTGACAAGGACAACATCAAGAAGGGCGCTACCACTGAGGTCTTCGTGGATGACGACAACAATGTTGTGATCACTGTCATCAACACCTATGTGGCCCAGGTCGACGGCGACTATGACAAGGACGACAAGGAGCTGGATCTGAAACCTCTGGATGGTACTAAGCTTCCTGCCGTGAAGGACATGACCCTGTCTGCGGATGATTTTGACTATCTGGATTCCTATGCCGACAAGGACTATGTTCTGGTCACTGTGGCTGGCGACCAGATCCAGACCATTCAGTCTGCTGAGGTTATCAACGGCACTGTGAACTCTTACACCGAGAAGAAGAGCGTCACTGTGGATGGCACCAAGTATGAGTACAGCATGAACTACACTGATGCTCAGGATGCGAAGGTCACCTATGACCTGGGCGACAAGTATATTGTGGTTCTGGACACCAACGGCTATGTTCTGTTCACCGACGGCGCTGAGGCCTCTGACAACTACGTCTATGTAGAGCAGATGGATACAGCCGGCGGCGTGAAGAAGAATCTGGAGGCTGACGCCTACTTCATGGACGGCACCAACAAAGTCATTGTGGTTGACAACGACGATGATTTCAAAGCCGAGGCTGAGGGCAAGAACAAGGGCTGGTACACCTACGACGAGAAGAACAACGGCAAGTTTGAGCTGAATAAGGTTGACAAGAAGGTCACTGAGGATCAGAATGGTGTTACTAAGGGTAATGTAATTACCAAGAACGGTAGCAGCTACGTTTACTACTCTGATTCTAAGAAGTTCTCTGCCAACACCGCTACCACCTTCGTAGTGAACGATGATGGAAAGATCACCGTTTACAACGGCATCAAGAACGTGCCCGACATCACCGTGAATGGCAAGGATAATGCTGTTGTAACGGCTGTTATGGACGGCAAGTATGCTGAGGTTGTTTACATCTCCTGCGACAATCTGTCCATCTCCGGCGACAGCGGCGACCGCGTCTACATCCTGAGTGAGGACTACGACGCCAGCGTTGATAAGGATGATAACAAGTACTATGAGTACGACGCCATTGTCAACGGCAAGATCGGTACCATCAAGGCTACCACCAAGGACCTGAAGGTTGGCCTGTACATGAACGTCTCCTATGATGAGGACGGCTACATGAACGACCAGAAGAAGGTCAACAACGCCAAGGACGATGACTTCAAGGCCTATACCCTGAACGACGGCAAGATTGCCTACTCTGACGGTGTGCTGTCTCTGGGCAAGAATGATCTGGTTCTGGCCGACGACTACACCATCTTCCTGAACGACGACGGCACCGGCAAGACCAGCTCTGCCAGCAAGCTGGCCCGCGACTATGAGAAGGGCTACACTGGTGTCATCTATGTCTTTGAGAACGACAAGGATGAGGCTGTTGAGGTCTATGTTATGGCCAAGGCCGAGACTGAGAAGCCTGAGACTCCTGATTCCGATTACAACATGACCAGCAAGACTCTGCGTGCAACTACGGACAAGACCAACTTTGCGGTTACCTTTGATACTGTAGATGCGCTGACTACTAATGATCAGATTCAGGTGACTATCACCAAGAAGAATGCTTCTGAGGGCGATGCTCTGGTTGGAACCAGTGCTATGATTAGTGCCCAGGCAGCAAAGACCCAGAATGTGAACACTCAGATTGCTATTCCCGGTGCTGGCAACTATGTAGCCGAGATTACCGTGTACAGCGCTTCTGGTGAAGTTCTGGCTACTGGTACTACTGCTACCACTTATATTGCTAAGTAACAATTATAGTTGGATAGCTTAAAAGAAAGGAGAAGCAACGCTTCTCCTTTCTTTTTTATTATTATTTCCATGCCAAATAATAAAATTCTGTTTCACTTGCGTTGGAAAAAATAGTATCACTGCGGTCATAGTAGACTCTGAATCCCTGCCCCTCTATGCTTAAAACGGTTTTTTGACTGTACTTTCCCTGCACTGTTACGGGTTTTTCCGGCAGAGCCAGACCGCCGTAATAATAATCAGTGTAAGGGTCGGCAGAATACCCTCTGGACACAAATACCAAAACCGCCTTTGGGGTAAAGCCCAGGGAGATCAGGCGGCTCTCGGTGTTGTCGCCGGTGTAGCTGCCGAGCACCAACTGGGGCATCCCCTCCAACTGCTCCAGCCGCTGGCCCAACTGCTGCATGGCCGATTGCTCGGCCTTCTTTTCCTCCAGATTCAATAGGGCTGCATCTACTTTCGTATTATCCTGATTAAATTCCTCCCTCAATACCTGGTCTGTGGCCTCCCACTGGCACAGTCCGTAGTTTTCTGTGTAATTGCTCGCCATAAAGGTGCCTCCTTAAAAAGTAGCGTTCACCTATGGTGAGAATCAGTCTGCAAGTGCATAATATTATACAAATATTGGTAATTACGTCCCGCCATGCTCTTTTGCAGGCGGGATTTTTTATGCCTTAGTCTACCGCAAGTCTACCAAATGTCTACCATAAAATCTCCGCAAACCCTTGCAAGACAAGGGGTTACGGTAAGTTCTATTTGCAAACTGGAAAGATATGTCTACCAAATGTCTACCAAATTAACTTTTTGCTTTTATTTTTGCTACTAAATCAATTTTTATATCGGAATATGAAACCATTTTTAATATGTAAGGGTCGTTATGCTTTGCGATTTTGGCAAAAAAGTTCGCTTTTTGTCCAATATTTAGGAGAAAACACCCCTTCCTGAATAAAAAAGGAGGAATTTCCAATGAGAAACCTGAAGCGTGCTCTCAGCCTGCTCCTGTCCTCTACCATGGTTCTTGGTATGCTGGTCATGGGCTCCAGCGCTGCGGGCTACAAGGATGTCGATGATTCCAACAAGAATCAGGAAGCCATCGAGGTCCTTCAGGCTGTCGGCGTCATGTCTGGCGTTGACAACAAGGGTAACTTTAATCCCGACGGAAGTGTTACCCGTAACCAGATGGCCGTTATCATGGCTCATCTGCTGAAGCTGGACTACGACTATTATCGTGGTACCAATCCCTTTACCGACGTGCCCGAGTGGGCCGCTCCCTATGTGGCCGCTTGTGCTGCTGAGGGCGTGATCGCTGGTATCGGCAACAACCAGTTCGGCGGCGAGATGAAGGTCACCGCGGCTCAGGCCAGCCTGATGATCATGAAGGCTCTGGGCTACTTCCAGAACGCCGAGGACTTCGGC
>CDTY01008462.1_pt1 | contig 98718 bp, 88 predicted proteins | sample 557731 | NCBI WGS metagenome assembly CDTY01 (sample SAMEA3182101, study PRJEB8094) | gut metagenome | biome: human; feature: gut; material: Stool; isolation source: human stool | place: Canada | collected 2013-02-12
TGCCGTGCAAAACCCCTCAGTCACGGCTTGCGCCGTGCCAGCCCCCCTAATAGTGGGGCCCTTGGCAAAGAGGATAAGTTTCTGCTTTATGGTCAACACGCAGACGCTGCCGCCCTGCCAAGGCCTCCCCTACTAGGGGAGGTGGCTTTGCGCAGCAAAGACGGAAGGGTTGTACAAAGGCGAAGCCTGCCCGTGAGACAGACCCCCCTGCAAAGGGGGGCTTTTTTTATGCGCATTTTGCTCCCAAAAGTGCCAAATTGTGGAACACGCCGGAAATGCTGGAAAAACTTTGGGCAGAACACCGAAAAATTTTCACAGTTTTGTCCCTTATGGCCTATGCGGAGCCGCGGGGCGGTGTGGTATCCTTGATACAGTAAAACGTTCTGCATCCATGTGGCGAGACACTGCCCGGAAAGGAGGCCGTGGACATGAAATGTGTCGTAGTCGATATGCGCAACAGGCTCTTTGGCGATGCGATATCGGGTTCCCTGCAGCACTTTGACTCAGGGTTCCGGGTCTACCAGACCGAAGGAACCGCTGCGGAGGATCTGTGTGCGGACACCCATGCCGATGTTCTTGTTGCAGAGGTCACGGCCTACCCGCCGTGGCGGCTGGAACAGCGGCTGGACCTGTGCCGGAGGCTGCGGCAGGGGTTGCCCGGCTGCCGGGTGGCGCTGGTGGTAGATGAGGTGTGCGAGCCTCAACTGGCGGACCAGGTGCGGCGGGCGAAAAAGGACGGTCTGATCGACGGGTTCTTTTACAGCTCTGTCTCCTCCGACTATCTCTCTGCTATGATCGATGCCCTGTGATCCCTTGAAACAAACAGCATGATTCTGGAAAGGAGCAACTACCATGACGAACAAAAAACTGAAGATGGCGGCAATGTCCGTGGCCCTGACCGCCTGTGTGGCCGCAAGCCCTCTGGCAGCAAACGCAGATGCTCCGGAAGCAGCTCCGGGAGAACCGAAAACGGAGCCTGTGACGGAGGAAACCAAGAAAGAGGAAAACACCGCAGAACCTCAGGTCAATCTGGAAGCGAAAAACGCTCAGGAGACCCTGAAGGATGCGGAAGTCAAATACAATAAAGACAACCCCAAAGACAACCCCACGACCAACCCTGACGGCTTCCAGAAGCTGGATGGCGTGATCGTGACCAACCCAAACCCCGACCCCAACCCCAACCCCGGCAGCGGCGAGACCAACCCCAACCCCGACAGCGGTGAGACCAACCCAAACCCCGACCCCGACAGCGGCAAGACTGACCCCAACCCCAACCCCGACCCCGAGGGCGGCAAGACTGACCCCGAAGAGAAAAAGCCCGAGGAGATAAAGCCCGAAGAGAAAAAGCCCGAGGAGAAAAAGCCCGAGCAGATCGGCACCGCTGAAAAGACCGAGAAGTCCGAGACCAACGTGGAGACGAAACCCAACCCCGGCGCAGAGCCCATTGTGGACACCACCACCCCGCCCACTGTGGAGAAGAACCCGGACGGCTCCACCACCATCACCCAGCCCACCGTGACCCCCGGCACGGAGACCACCACCACCGGCACCGGCGAGGCCACGGGCAATCTGCACGAGAAAAAGGAAGAGGTTCCGAAAGCGGACATCAACCTAAAGGAAGAGCTGGGCGAGAAGCCGGACATCAGCTGGAATATTGAGAAGGGCGCTGACGCGGTCAACGGCTACAAGGTAGAGGAAGTGACCAACTCTGACGATGGCAACCAGCAGACCCTCAAGCTGAGGAAAGAGGAAAAAACCACCGCCGAGATGACCGCCGAAGACATCGCCAAGCTGGTGGATGCCGAAAAGCCCACGGTGAACCCCGACGGCACCTATACCCTCACCCGGACCGAGACCATTCTGGACGCAGAGGGCAACCCCCAGACCCGCACCACCTACATCACCATTCGGGACAACAAGGTCACCACCAAGACCACCACCGAGCTGACCATCACCCGGGAGAAGGTTGAGCACAACGAAGAGACAAGCATCCCCACCGATGTGGTGTTTAATGATGTCCAGCTCAATAACGGCGAGACCCTGCCCTACACCAAACTGGACGAGATGCTGAAGGAAAAGGGCGACAAGAACGACGATGGCAGCGTAAAGGACGGCAAGTACACCTACCAGGAGACTGACGAGGATGGCACTGTCCGGGAGTACACCATCACGATCGACACCACCAGCACCGATCAGCTGAGCAGCGCAGAAATCGTTGCCAAGCTGAACAACGACCGCTACTCTGCTGAGGGCGAAGATATCTATTACCGTGCCGACAACGGCGAACGGGTAAAGCTGGACGTAAAGCAGAAAGCCGTGCTTCGCCGGAACCTGTCCGTTAACATCAGCGTTACCGAGACCAAGAAGGGCAGCGTAGAAAACGAGAGCACGAGGCCCGAAGAAGAGAGCAAGGCTAAGATGAACGCCATCCGGAAAGCCCTGAACAACGCAGTGGTTAAGCTGGGCGTTGAGGACCCCGTCAAGGCAGAGCTGGAGAGTGCCATTGCCAACGAAACTCTTAACCCGAACGGCGGCACCTTTGAGGTGAAATTGAAAGATGGCAAAACCTACACCCTGACCTACACCGGTGCGGACGTGAGGGTTGAAGCTAAGGAGGCAAAGAAACCCGATGTTCCCGGCAAGAACCCCGAGGACATCACCGATGTGAAGGACAACACCGTCACCGGCACGGCGTATGTGACAGGCTCCAAGATCACCTATCTCGATGGTGGAAAATATGCAACCACTGGTATGGGCGGACTGGGTATTGGTGAGAATTTCAATACGAAACCGGATGGTGCAACTGAGGTTAAAACGGATCCCAATACTGGCCGGATCACCAGCTATAAGGATAAAGATGGCAAGACCCATAGCTTTGAGTATGATGATAATGTTGACCTGGAACACCTGTCTCCCGAAGAAAGAGCAGAACTGGATAAGGCTGCAACAAAGAACGGCTGGACTACGAAAGACCTGACCGCAAACCTGACCCGGGTGCGCTGGACGGTCAAATCCCCCGATACCACGGAAACCAAGACCGAGAACATTAATAGGCCGCCGGTTGACCTGTCAGAAGAGAAGAAGTGGAGCAGCAGCCAGAACAGTAGCGATGGAACGTTTAACTTTACTGATCTTAAACCCAACGGAACGACCTATACAGGGATGAAGCTGGATAGCACGGATGATGAAGCTGGAACCAAAACCTACAAAAAGACCGAAGACAATGGCACCGTGACCATCATCACCGTTACCACCCGGCAGCTGACTGAGGATGAGATCAAGGCTAAGTTTGACGGAAAATTCGGCGAAGGCAAGTACGAAAGGGATGCTGCCAAACGTACCGTTACCTACACGGGAGAAGATGGCAAGACCTACACGGCAAGCTACGATGATCGGGCAGAGGAGCTGACTGTGGAAGTCCAGAAGCCGCAGCCGGACGTGGTTACAGGCACCGGCAGCACGAAGGAAGAAGCCGAAAATGCGTTCCACGCGAAGCTGGATGAAGCCCGTAAAAAAGCTGAGGATGACGGTGAGCAACTTGTCATCGAGTACGATGACAACGGCGTGATCAAGACCCTGATCTATACCAGCGAAACGAAATGGGAAGAGGTTATCAAGGTAGTGGGACATGTGGTCAACTATAATGCCATGACCGATGCCGAGCTGACTACGTACCTGAAGGAGCTGGAAGCCACCGCCAAGAAGGACGGCAAATACTACACTGGCTCCACCAGGTGGAAAACGCCTTACTACTGGGATGATGACACTGGTAAGATGCAGCGTGTTCCTCCGGAGGAGGAGATTGATCAGAGGTGGGACGGAGACTATGTAATAATCGATGGTGAAGAGCATAGAGTCCACTATAACAGGAACGACATCGACCACCTTGATCTGGCAACGGATTCCCATCTGACCCTGTCGGAGAAGGAGAAAGACGGAAAGGCGAAGACCGATGACTGCGTCCTGCTGAACCCCACGCTGAAATGGAGCGAGAGTGCAGAAACGCTTGTAAAGGGAGGAGGCACACAGGCGAACTTTGTGGATCGCATCACCTACGACCACGAGAATGACAACAATCCAAGCACCGGCCACTACGAGTATCCCCGTGCCAGCTGGGATGAGAAAACGTCCGCAAAAGATGACAACGCCCCCACAAAGAGCGTTTTCTACAAGGTCGAGGGCAAGGTGGCTTACGGCAAACTGGGCGATGCCTATGAGAAAGCGCCTGGCGAGCGGGGTTATGCGGCCGCTAAACAGAGAGCAGAGGCTGACCTGAAAAAATATATAGCAGATCATCCGGAGCTGGACCTGAGCAAGGCACAGGTCGTTGAGATCTACAAGGACCAGACAAAGGGCGGCGGCAAACGCTACTACCAGATCTACCTGTACCAGTCGGACCTGACGGCCTACGGCTATATGTCCGATGACAACAACACCTGCGGCAATGCACTTTTCGAACCGGGCAGTAAGAGTAAGTTCAGCTACATTGGCGGTTACGACCTGACCCTTGGAGACCTGACCCAGACCGATGAGAAGCACGTGGTGGCCATGGGCAAGAACACGACCGCCCTCTCCGCAACCTTTAAGCGCAGGAAGCTGGAAAACCTGACCAACAGAGAACTGCGCTACACCCCCATCTCCGAAACGGTAACCGTTGTCACCCCGGGCGAAGAAACTACGGGCAGTGAACTTTCCGGCAGCTACAGTGCCGACTACAGCAAAACAGCAGATTACAGGGACGAACAGCAGCAAGGTGGCATTGAAGGCACCGGCACCGGCTCCTACAAGAGCTTTACCAACCTGCTCCACAACGTCTTTAACGGTAATGGTACCGGCACCGTGGAAGGCGGCTTTATCAAGTACGAGTACCACACCGAGAAGGACAAGGACGGCACCCCCGTGAAGTTTGAGGCAGACAAGATGGTAGTGACCACCAAGCAGGATGCGGAAGTGCACTACACCTTTACCTCTCAGGAGAGCCGGGATGTGTGGATCAAGGGCTACACCCAGACCGTGGTGCCGCCCGTGAACCCGGGCCCCGATACGCCCGAGCTGCCTCCGGTGGAGGACGCAAAGCCCGCCCCCGCCCCGGCTCCCGCCCCCGAGGCTCCGGTGCTGCCCGTGGTGCAGGATGCAAGACCTGACCCCGCTCCCGCCCCGGCCCCCGCTCCCGCTCCTGAGACCCCGGTGCTCCCGGCGGTGCAGGATGCCAAGCTGATCCAGACCGGCACCAGCGGCTGGCTGGCAGACCTGATGCTGGGCGCAGGCATGGTGCTGTCTGCAGCGGGATATTGGATGGAGCGCAAGCGCAAGGCCATGTTCTACAAGTCCCAGCACTGAACCCCAACCCCCAAAGGTCCCGGGCAAACGCCCCGCTGACCCTTTGGGCCATGCATCACATTCCTTAACGATTCCCCCAAAAAGTTGCTCCCCCAGAATCTCCTGTTGATCGCTATTCCCTGAGGCAGCGGGCCCGCACGCCGCTGCCTCGCCCCGGAGGGTCCCGCAAGCCCTCCGGGGCTTTTTTTGTTGGCCGCACAGCCCGTTCCGGCAGAAAAAAACAGGGCTGCTCCACATCTCTGTGGGGCAGTCCTGTCTGGCTGCGCGGGTCGGCGCACGGGCTTCCGGGGTTTCCCCCGAAAAGGTGCGGCTCAGCGCGCGGTTTTCTTTTCCTCCGGAGCCTCCGGGTTGTTTTCCAGGTTCAGCTCGGGCATCAGCTCGTTGCTGATGATGGTCAGCATCTGTTCCAGCTTCTTCACGTCCTCTTTGGGGAAGCGCTTGTTCACCCGCTGGACCACCGTGCTCAGGTAGGAGTAGCTGATGTTGTAGTAGTCGATATACTTCTGGGTGGGCCGCAGGTGATACTCCCGGCGGTCGGTGGTGGATTGGATCTTTTCCACATAGCCCTTGCGCACCAGCGAGCCGATCTTATACGCCGCGTTGGGGGTGGAGATCTGCATCATCCGGGAAAACTCCGCAATGGTGGGCTCCCCCATGGCCATAATACCCTCCATGCAAAAGGATTCCACCGTGGTCAGGGTCGCCTCACGGGTGGCAAAGCGCTGGAACACGTTCTGGTAGAAATGGAGCTTGAACTTGGTATAGACATCGTTGAATGCTTTTTCCAGCATGGTACGGTCTCCCTTCGAACACTCAATTTCCTTTAGTATATCACGCTTTGGTCTTTTTGCCCAGCTTTACGCGCAGAATGTTCAGCACCACCAGCTCCAGCACAATGGCAACGCCCAGCAGGATCAGCGAGGTCCACAGGCTGGCGCTGCTGCCCAGGAACATCTGGGTCAGGCCGGTGATCACATAGCACGCGGCGGAACAGGATGCGGCGGTAATGGCGTAGGGCAGCTGGGTGGAAACATGGTTCACATGGCTGCAATGCGCACCGGCAGAGGCCATGATGGTGGTGTCGGAAATGGGAGAGCAGTGGTCGCCGCACACAGCGCCGGACAGGCAGGCCGCAATGGAGACCACCAGCATCTCGCCCTGCGGGAAAGCGTGGCAGACGATGGGGATCAGGATGGAGAAGGTGCCCCAGGAGGTGCCGGTGGCAAAGGCCAGGAACACCGCCACCAGGAAGATGATGACCGGCAGCAGGTACTGCAGGGCGGCAGCGGAGCCGCCCAGCAGGTTGGCAACGTAATATTTTGCACCCAGCAGGTTGGTCATGCCGGAAAGCGTCCAGGCCAGGGTCAGGATCAGCATGGGGCTGACCATGGCCTTGAAGCCCTCGGGGATGCAGGCGGCAAAATCCTGGAACGTCATCACGCTGCGGACACGGTAGAACACAAAGGTGAACATCAGGGCAATGCTGCTGCCCAGCACCAGACCGGCGGAGGCGTTGCAGTCGGAGAAGGCGGTGATGAAGTCCACGCCCTCAAAGAAGCCGCCGGTGTAGATCAGGCCAAGGATGCAGGCCGCGATCAGCACCAGCACCGGGGCCACCAGATCAATGACATGGCCGTGGGCATCGTCCTCGGTATCCACATCGTCGCCGTAGGGGCGGTCGGCTGTGGTGAAAAGGTCACCGGCCCGGGCGTTGTCCTCGTGCTGCTTCATGGAGCAGTAGTCCGTGCCCGTGAAGATGAGGAACAGGCTCATCACAATGGTCAGCAGGGCGTAATAGTTGTAGGGAATGGTGCGCAGGAACATGGTAAAGCCGTTGATGCCGGAGCCTTCGGGCACGCTGGAGGTAACGGCGGCGGCCCAGCTGGACACCGGAGCAATGATGCACACCGGGGCGGCGGTGGAATCAATGAGGTAGGCCAGCTTTGCGCGGGAGACCTTCTGCCGGTCGGTCACGGGGCGCATCACGGAGCCCACGGTCAGGCAGTTGAAGTAGTCGTCCACAAAAATGAGCACGCCCAGAATAAGGGTGGCAAACTGCGCCCCGGCCCGGGTGTGGATGTGGGTGGAAGCCCAGCGGCCAAAGGCGGCGCTGCCGCCGGCCTTGTTCATCAGGGCCACCAGAATGCCCAGCATCACCAGAAAGACCAGAATGCCCACGTTGCTGCTGTCAGAGAGCTTGGCGACCATGCCGCCGTCCTCGTTGAAGAACAGGGTGGTGACCGCCAGCTCCAGGTTGCCGTTGGCAAAGAGCAGCGCGCCGGTGGCAATGCCCACCAGCAGGGAGGTGTAGACCTCCTTGGTGTTCAGGGCCAGCACAATGGCCACCACCGGCGGCAGCAGGGAAAGCATGGAGCTGTACACCGCGGGGGCGTAGCTGGCTGGGTCGGCAATGGTGCCGGGGGTGGCTGCGGTGCACCACAGCAGCAGGGCAAACACCAGCAGTGCCCCCACCCAGGAGAGATTTGTCTTTTTCATAAATGATTCCTCGCTTGATTTTTTGTCCCGGCCCGGGGCAGACTATCCCTATTGCAAACGGAAAGGGGGCCGCCGCCACGCCGGATTATAAAGCGCTGTATTTTGAGCTGTTCCGCGCCAACGAACAGGCCATCCGCCTGCTGACCGCCGCCCAGCAAAAGGCAGAAGCGCAGGTGATGGAAGAGGACAGAGAGCCGCTGTATATGCACGGCCAGCCTGCCCACAATGCCAAAGGCTCCCCCTTTGGGGGAGCTGGCAGCGCCAACGGCGCTGACTGAGAGGGCGAGGCCGTTACCCCTTTTTGCTCTCTGCCTTTGCGGCAAACTTGGCGTTGTTGATGATGAACCGCTCGTGCACGCCGCCGCCCACGGGGCCTTTCTCGTCGTGCAGGGAGACCTTGAACACCAGCTTGCGGCCCTCCACGGCGGTCAGCTCGCTCTCGCAGGTCACAGTCATGCCCACAGGGGTGGGGGCGCTGTGCTCCAGCTCCAGCCGGGTGCCCACGGTGCCGCAGCCCTCGTCCAGCGCGGCGGCAACGCTCATCCAGCAGGTTTTTTCGGCCAGTGCCACCAGCGCGGGGGTGGCAAACACGTCCAGCGTGCCGCTGCCCATGGTCTTTGCAGTGTTCTCGGAAGTAACGGCGACACTCTGCTCGCCGCGGATTCCAGCTTCCAACATAAAAATACGTCCTTTCCAGATGCCCGAAGGCGAAAATTTTGAAATACATTGTTAGAATACCACACTTTTGGCACAGATGCATCTGTTTGGGCGTTTTTTTCTGCAAATCTCCTTCTGTTTGGCATGATTTGGGGTATGATTGGCCCGAATGGATGGGAAACGTGATTGATTTCCGGAAATTTTATGACATCATCACCGCATTCCTCCGTGTGCTGGGCGAAAAATATGATGCCCTCGGCTTCCTGCCCGCCGCTGCGGCAGCACTGTGCGGGATGTGTCGGCTGTGGATTTTAATAGAACGAAAGAAAAAAGTGCAAAAAGATTGACAATAGAGAATGCAAGCGGGTATCATAGAAACAATGGTAACTTTGCGGCGCGAAAATTACAGCTCCTATTATGGAACGTCCGCATAAAGAACAGAGGCTATGATATGGAGGAATCACGATGGAGAATGCAGTAAAAAAGAAATTGAGCCCCAAAGTAGTTCTTTTGATAGCAATTGCGTTGATTGCCTTGTTTGTTGCAGCGCTTGCATATCAGCCGAACGAAAAGGAGCCGCCAGAACCGAAAGTTGATATTACAGTTACGCTGAAAAATATTGTCGAAACAAGTGATTTGTCTACTTCGGTATTTAAGTATGAAGGAATTGTAGAAGTTCCAGATCCCAAAAAACCTAAAAACATTGACTATTACATCTGTTATAGCGCAGAAGTCTATGCGGGAATTGACTTTTCGGAGGTTCAGTTCATAGAGGATAAAGAAAAGAAGGCCATTACCGCAAAACTTCCGGAAGTCAAAATTCTTGATACAGTTGTTGATCCCAATAAATTGGATTTTCTCTTTATGGATAAAAAGGCCAACAATGTGACTGTGACGGCTACCGCGTTAACTGCCTGCGAAACAGATATTCAGCAGGAGTGCACGTCGGAAAGTGCACTCTTAGAAACCGCTCGAACAAATGCAATAAATGTGGTAAGGGCATTGGCAGAACCTGTTGTTGAACAGGTTTGTGAAGATTACACGCTTGTTATAGAATAAGGAGATGTAAAGATGAAAATAAAAAAGTATGCTGCACTTCTCCTGGCGGGACTGATGCTTGTTTGCTGCGTTTCATGCGGTAAAAATGAGGTGGCGGAGGTTGTTCTTCCAGAACCGGAAGAAGGCCGACTGAAATCAATTTGCCAGCTGTCTGTATTAGAAGGATATTTTCATAATGTGGTAAAGTATCAAAAAGAAAATAAAAAGACTGGATTTCTGAAACCAAAAGATACATATCTGTGGGTCGAATACACCGGTGTCGCAAAGTATGGTCTGGATGCATCAAAGGTGAAGATGGAAATATCTGGAAAGGAAATTACGATTACGCTTCCCAAGGCAAAGTTGTTATACACTAAGGTCGATTCTACTTCGCTGGATGAAAACTCGTACATCGTTGCAAAAGATTCCGCAAAAGTGACCGCAGAAGATAGTAAGGTCATTTTGGCTGAAGCGAAAAAGAAATTAGATAAAGAAGCTGCCGATTATAAAGAGCTTTTTACGAAAGCACAGCAACATGCGCAGGAACTGATGGAGGACTATGTCAAGAATATTGTGACGGCTTCCGGAGTAGATGCGAATGAATATACGATCAATTGGGTCTATTTGGATGAAGAGTGAGCTTGACATTTTGCCAACAGACAAAATGTTTTGAAAGTATAGCTGTTCTGCCCCACCGGGCAGGGCGGCTTTTTGTTTGCCCAAAACGCCTGCTGCTTGCAAATTAAAACTGCAAATTTCTTGCGTTTTGCGGTTTGTTTTAACTATTTTGAAAAGTGGACAGAAATCTTTGAAAAACCCCTTGACAGAAGCTCTTCTGCATGATAACATGAACACATGAACAGACGTTCATGTAAAACGCGGCAAAAGGAGAACGGACATGATCGGATTGGAGCAGATGACCCCGGCGGGGCAGGAAAACACGGAACCGGTGGTGATGCCGGATGACGAGGTGCTGTATGAGCTGGCCGACCTGTTCCGGGTGTTCGGCGACTCCACCCGCATCAAGATCTTATATGCGCTGCATGACAATGAGCTCTGCGTGCAGGACATTGCCAATGCGGTGCAGCTGAGCCAGTCGGCAGTAAGCCACCAGCTCCGGGTGCTTAAGGACACCAAGCTCGTGCGCTTCCGCCGGGATGGCAAAACCGTTTACTATGCACTGGATGATGACCATGTGAGAAGCATCCTGTCGATGGGCATGGACCACATTGAGGAGTAAACGGAAAACGCAGTACAAAGCCTCCGGGCGCACAAGGCGTGCCTGAGAGGTCCACATAAAATAAAGAGAGGTACCTATGATGAAGAAGACCTACAAGATCGAAGTTGACTGCGCAAACTGCGCCCAGAAGATGGAGGATGCCGCCAACACCGTTGCAGGTGTGGCACAGGCTACCGTCAGCTTTATGACCCAGAAGATGAAGGTCGAGTTTGCTGAGGGTGCAGACCCCCACGATACCATGGTGAACGTTCTGGCTGCCTGCAAAAAGGTCGAGGACGACTGCGAGATCTTTGATATCTGAGGAAACAGGGGTTTGTAACTCCGGTACGGCTCCCCTGCGGGGGAGCTTTTTGTGACGCATTTTTCGGGCAGAACGGACCAAAAGCCGGTGCGGAAAACTGTGGAAAAGAAAACGGGTTTTCAACAGTTTCCACCGGGTTTTCAACAGCCTCTGCGAAAAAGTGCAAAAAGAAACGCGAAAAAGCAGGTTTTCTCCGGGAAAAGTCCGTGGAAAACTCAGGGGAAAACGTGGAAAAGTCTATCCCGTGGGGAAAACCTGTTGAATCCACCCCGCCCGCCGCAGCGCATTGCGGCCCAGAACCCAGAAAAAAGGAGAGTACAGATATGAATAAAAAGCAGAAGAAGAACCTGTACCGGATCATTGCTGCTCTGGTGCTGGTGCTCATCCTCAAATTGCTGCCCCAGTTCCCCACGCCGGTGGAGCTGCTGCTCTACTGCATCCCCTATCTGGTGGTCGGCTGGGATGTGCTCCGCAAGGCACTGCTGGGCATCAAGAACCGCCAGCCCTTTGACGAGTGCTTCCTGATGGCTGTTGCCACCGTGGGCGCGTTTGCGCTGGGCGATTATGTGGAGGGCTGTGCCGTTATCATCTTCTACCAGATCGGCGAGCTGTTCCAGAGCGTGGCCGTGGGCAAGAGCCGCCAGAGCATTTCCAGCCTGATGGATATCCGCCCCGATTACGCCAACGTTGAGGACGAGGACGGCAAACTGGAGCAGGTGGACCCCGATGATGTGGAGGTAGGCACCGTGATCGTGGTCCAGCCCGGCGAGCGGGTGCCCATTGATGGCATCATCGTGGAGGGAACTTCTGCCCTGAACACTGCCGCCCTGACCGGCGAGAGCCTGCCCCGGGATGTCCGCTCCGGCGATGAGGTCATCAGCGGCTGTGTGAACATGACCGGCCTGCTGAAGGTGCGGACCACCAAGGAGTTCGGCGAGTCTACCGTTTCCAAGATCCTCGACCTCGTGGAAAATTCCAGCATGAAGAAGGCCCGCGCCGAGAACTTCATCACCCGCTTTGCCCGGGTCTACACCCCCGCCGTCTGCTACGGCGCACTGGCGCTGGCCTTTGTTCCCCCCATCGTTCTGCTGCTGATGGGCCAGCCCGCCCGCTTCGGTGACTGGGTCTACCGCGCCCTGACCTTCCTGGTCATCAGCTGCCCCTGCGCTCTGGTCATCTCCATCCCGCTGAGCTTCTTCGGCGGCATCGGCGGCGCGTCCGCCTGCGGCATCCTGGTCAAGGGCTCCACCTATCTGGAGGAGCTGGCCCGCACCGGCATCGTGGTGTTTGATAAGACCGGCACCCTGACCCAGGGCACCTTCAAGGTGGTGGGCATCCACCCCGAAAACGGCGTGACCGGGGATGCCCTTGTGGAAGCCGCCGCACTGGCCGAGAGCTGGTCCAAGCACCCCATCTCCCTGAGCATCAAGAACGCTTACGGTAAGGACATCGACCCCAACCGTGTGACCGATGTGCAGGAGCTGGGCGGCCACGGCGTGACCGCAAAGGTGGACGGCAAAACCGTCGCCGCCGGCAACGCCCGCCTGATGGCAAAGCTGGGCCTGACAGTTCCCGAGATCACCGAGCCGGGTACCATCGTCCATGTTGCCATGGAGGGCAGATACGCAGGCTATCTGCTCATCGCCGATGTGGTCAAACCCCACAGCGCTGCTGCCATCAGGGGCCTGAAACAGGCCGGTGTCCGCAAGACGGTCATGCTGACCGGCGACGCGGAGCCTGTGGCAAAGGCCGTTTCCGCCGAGCTGGGGCTGGATGAATACCATGCAGGCCTGCTGCCCGGCGACAAGGTGGACCAGATCGAAACGCTCCTGGCCGCAAAGCAGCCCAAAGAAAACCTCGCTTTTGTGGGCGACGGCATCAACGATGCCCCGGTTTTGTCCCGTGCCGATGTGGGCATCGCCATGGGTGCTCTGGGCTCCGATGCTGCCATCGAGGCCGCTGACGTTGTCCTGATGGACGATGACCCGGCCAAGATCGCGCTGGCCATGCGCATTGCCCGCCGCACCCTGCGCATCGTGTATCAGAACATCGTGTTTGCTCTGGCAATCAAGTTCGCCTGCCTGGTGCTGGGTGCGCTGGGTCTGGCCAGCATGTGGACCGCCATCTTCGCCGATGTGGGCGTGATGGTGCTGGCCGTGCTGAACGCCACCCGTGCCCTGTACACCAAAGATCTTGCAAAAAAGAATGTGCAGTGACCGCGCTTTCTGCCCCCGCCTGAGCGCTGATGCCCCGGCGGGGGCTTTTCGCTGCCGGTGAATTGCATTCTGCCCGGAGTGATGGTACAATAGGACACAGTGACCCCCGCCGCCGGACGTTTTTCCGGCAGATAGATGGAAGAAAGAAGGCTTTTTATCATGAGCATGAACACGGTTCCTGAGCGTCTGGCCGCCCTGCGGGCTGCCATGAAGGCCAACGGCGTGGACGTTTATCTGATCCCGGTGGGTGACCCGCATTCCAGCGAGTACCTGCCCGACCATTACACCTCCCTGACCTATTTCTCCGGCTTCCACGGCGAAAACTCCAACTTCGTCGTCACCCCCACCGAGAGCGCTGTCTGGGCAGACGGCCGCTACTTTGTGCAGGCCGAAAAGGAGATCGCCGGTACCGAGATCCAGCTGATGCGGATGGGTGAGCCGGGCGTGCCCACCGTGGAGGAATACTGCGGCAAGGTGCTGCCTGAGAACGGCGTGCTGGGCCTGTGCGGCCTGACCGCTTCCTGCGGGCTGGTGCGCGGCGTGCAGAAGGAGCTGGATGCCAAGAAGGGCACCATCAAGACCCTGAACCTTGAGGATGAGCTGTGGACCGAGGGCCGCCCCGCCCGGCCTGCCACCCCGGCATGGATCCTGCCCAAGGAGTATGCAGGCTTCTCCCCTGCCGAAAAGCTGGAGCGCCTGCGCGGCAAACTCAAGGAACTGGGCTGCACCGCACAGCTGGTGGGCAAGCTGGATAATCTGGCCTGGCTGCTGAACCTGCGCGCCATGGATATCCAGTGCACTCCCTATGCCATGTCCTACTGCTATGTGACCCCGGAGCGCGCGGTGCTCTTCATCAACACCGCACGTCTGGGTGCGGAAGCTGCCGCAGAGCTCAAGGCCAACGGCGTGGAGATCCAGGAGTACGATGATGTGCTCAAGTTCCTGGCCGCTGAGACCGAGCCCCAGACCGTGCTGGCCGACCCTGCATCCGTGAACTTTGCCGTTTACGAGACTCTGCAGAACAACGCCGCCCTGACCGTGAAGGATGAGGCCGACCCCCTGCTGCCCATGAAGGGCGTGAAGAATGAGGTCGAGCTGGCTCACGACCGCGAAGCCCATCTGCGGGATGCGGTTGCCATGGTGCGGTTCCAGAAGGAGCTGGAAGAGCGTCTGGCTGCCGGGGAAGAGCTGACCGAGCTGACTGTGGACGAGATCCTCCACAAGTACCGCTCCGCACAGGACAAATTCATCGTGGAGAGCTTTGGCACCATTGCCGCCTACGGTGGAAACGCTGCCATGATGCACTACCACGCCACCGAGGAGGACCATGCCAAGCTGGAGCGCAAGGGCTTCCTGCTGGTGGACAGTGGTGCCACCTATCTGGACGGCACCACCGATATCACCCGCACCTACCCGCTGGGTGAGCTGACCGAGGACGAAAAGCTGTTCTACACCTGGACCCTGCAGTGCCACATCGACATTGCAAAGGCTGTCTGGCTGAACTACTGCGACGGCCACATGCTGGATACCATTGCCCGTGAGCCGCTGTGGCAGCACCTCATCAACTACCGCTGCGGCACTGGCCACAGCGTCAGCTTTGTGGGCAACGTCCACGAGGGTCCCCACGCCCTGAACGGCCGCAACACCACGGTGTTCCAGCCGGGCATGATCATCACCGATGAGCCGGGCGTGTACGAGGCCGGTCAGGTGGGCATCCGCATTGAGAACGAACTGGAGTGCTACCACAAGGCCGACAACCAGTACGGCACCTTCCTGGCCTTCCGTCCGCTGACCTTTGTGCCCATTGCCACCTCTCCTGTGGTGCCCGGTGTCCTGACCCGGGACGAGCTGGATTGGCTGAACGCCTACCACCGCGAAGTGTTTGAGAAGCTGGCTCCCCGCCTGAATGAAGAAGAGCGGGATTGGCTGGCAAAGAAGTGCGCTGCCATCGGAGCATAACCACAAAAAAGGGAGACCCCCGCAGGGGGTCTCCCGATTTTGGTTTATTCTTTCCGGTTTTTCCAATATTCCTTGGCTTCCTCAATGATCTTTTTGAAGGGGCCGGAGGGGTAGGTGCTCTCGGCGATATCCACCAGGAACTTATACAGCTGGGGCCGCACCTCCTCGTACATTCCAAGGCGGGTGTAGAGGTCTTTATAATACCGGAACGTCTGGATCTTGTTCTGCACGATGGAGGCCGGGTTGATCTGGGTGTGGCAGATGCTCTGGGGATTCTGGACGTAGTAGTAACCGGCTTTGTCAATGGAGACAAAGGTCTCGGCATACTGGATATACTGCATGTTGAACACCAGATCCTCGGCCCATTTCAGCTCGCTGGTGAACTGGATGTCATTGCCGGTGAGCAGGATGCGGCGGTAGAGCTTGTTCCAGAGCACACTGTAAAAGTAGGAGGCAGGCTTGTCCATCAGCCGCAGGGCAAAGGTGTCCTTGTCGTAGACCCCGGCGGGCAGGAAACCGTATTCCCGCACCTCAGGGGGCCGGGCAACACTCATCACGCCCAGATTGTCCTCCAGCTTTTCCAGCACCTGCTCGGGCTTTGTGGCCCCGGCGGGGATCACCATCTTGTAGGGCGCAATCACAAGGTCTGCGTGGTGCGTCTCGGCGGCTTCCACCAGATGCTGGGTGAAGTCCGGGTCGATGTAGTCATCGCTGTCCACGAACTGGACATACTCGCCCCCGGCCAGCTTCAGGCCCAGGTTGCGGGTGTCGGACACGCCGGAGTTTTCCTTGTCCACCAGCACGATGCGGCTGTCCCTGGCGCGGAACTCCTCACACACGGGCAGGCTGTGATCCTTGGAGCCATCGTTCAGGATGATGAGTTCGATGTTTTTATAGGTCTGGTTCAGGATGCTGCCGATGCAGCGGGCCAGATGGTTCTGAGCGTTGTACACGGGCAGGATGATGCTGACGAGCGGCTGATCCATGGCGGTGTCCCTCATTTCTTTTTTCGTCCATAATACTCCCTCATGGCGCAAAAATCAAGCGCTGTGCAGAGAGAAAGGAGGAGCGGATATGATCTTTCACATTGCGGTGTGCAGCCCGGACCCTGTGCTGCGGGGCCGGGTGCAGCGCCACTGCATGGAATATTATGCCCGCCGGGCCGATGCCTGCATCGTGGAGCAGCTGGAAAGCACGGCGGCCCTGCTGCGGCAGGAGGAAGCGGGCTCCCGGTACGAGCTCTACCTCATTGAGCTGCCTGCCGCCAACCCGTGCAGCGGCCTGCAGGCGGCAGCAGAGCTGCGCCGCCGGGGTGTGCGGGCCCCGCTGGCCTTTCTGGCCCACACCACGGCCTATGCCTATGAAGCGTTCCGGGTGGACGCGATGCAGTACCTGCATATCCCGTTCCGTCCGGAGCAGCTGACGGCCCTGCTGGACCGGGCCACCGAGCCGGAATACGGCCCGGTCATCCCGGTCACCACGGCCATGGGCCTGCGGGCCCTGCCCTTTGCGGACATCGAGTATCTGGAGTGCACCCACCATGTGGTGCACTACCACCTTGCCAGCGGCGAGGACGTGGCCTCTCTTTCTCTGCGGGTCCCCTTTTCCGAGGTGGCAAAGCCCCTGCTGGCCGATGCCCGTTTTCTGCAGCCCCACCGCTCCTATGTGGTCAACCTTGCCGCCGCCGCCCAGCTCTCCTCCGGGGAGCTCTGGATGCGCAGCGGGGCACGGGTGCCCATTCCCCGGGGGCGTGAGCCCGCCGTAAGGGCGGCGTTCCGGGCGTTTCTGGAAGGATAGGGTGTCTTACAGGAGCAGCTCGTTTTCTTTGCGGTCGGAACAGCGGGCTCTCAGGAAATCGGTCACCTGTGCAACAATGGCGGCATCCACAGACCGGGCGTGAACCGGACAGCGGGAAACACAGCGCATACAGGTAATGCACCTGGACGGATCGGTAACGGTGAAGTTATCGTAGGAGATGGCTCCCACGGGGCATTCCCGTGCACAGAGTCCGCAGGAAGTGCAATTGGCATTGACAGTGGGAATCAGCCCGGCCCGCTTCGCTTTGCAGTTATGCTCTCCGGGAATTGGCGGACAGGTATCGGAGCCGGAAGTGAATTTTTCGAGGATCTGCTTGCCGAAAGCGGTCAGCTGCTGGCAATCGGCATCGTCCGGACGGCCGGCGGCAAATTCAGGCAGCAGACTGTGTGCCGCAACGGCAGAAACTGTGGCAATGGGCTGGAACCCGGCGTTCCGGGCATAGTCTTCCATCTGGGCAAGGGTGTTATCAACGGCACGGTTGCCGTAGACCGCTGCCAGGGCGCAGCGGGCACCATTGCCCTGTAAGAGTGCCAGACGATCCAGAGCGGGCTGAGGTGCCATGGCCTCAAAAGCTGGCATCGCAATCAGAACGAGGTCATCTGCGCTGAATGGAATGGCAGGTGCGGTAAAGTTCTGTGCGGACAAGTCAATGGTCTGCACCTCCGGCCAGGTCTCGGTGAGCGCCTTTGCAACACGTTCCGTGCCGCCGGTGGGGCTGAAAATGAGTTGGAAACAGGTCATAAGAAATCCTCCTTGATGTAAAAAATAAAACTACATCTTAAAATGGAGTATACCACTGAAAAGATGTAGTGTCAATATTTACACCAAAAGGAAGATGCGATAAAATAAGAGAGGGAGGGTTACGCCTATGCACATCAGCAATAAATGTTCCATTGCGGTTCACTGTCTGGTTTTTCTTTCAGAGTACGGTGAAAGGGAAAAAGTGACCAGTGAACTGCTTTCATGTTCGACAGGGTGCAACCCAGTCACCATCCGCAATATCCTCAGTGCCCTGAAAAAAGACGAGATCATCACGGTAAAGCCCGGCACGGGCGGTGCGGCGCTTGCTCTGCCGCCGGAGAAGATCGATCTGTATCGGATCTGTTCTGTCGTAGACCCGGAGGCGATTGATAAAATGATCGGGATTCATAATTCTCCTTCGCCCTTTTGTCCGGTGGGCCGGAACATCGGCAATGTGCTGGGCAAAACCTACGATACGTTGAAAAACAATCTGATCGCCAGTATGAAAACCATCACGCTGGAACAGATCCTTGCCGATTATCACGCGGTTCTGGCAGAAGAAAAAAATAAGAAGAGCTGAAAATGTAAAACCCCGCCTTTTTTGGCGGGGTTTTATTGCTGTATCCTTATACCTTATTCCAGTCCAGCTCCGTCCAGTCGGTCAGGAACTGGTCGCTGACCTCCCGCAGGGCGGGCTCATCGGATTTGCTGGCGGCATCGGCGATGCCGATGACGTGGAAGCCTGCGTCGTGGGCGGTGCGGGCGGCGTAGAGGGAATCTTCACAGACAACGCACCGGTCGGGGTCAGTGCCGCCCAGGCGTGCAAGGGTCTGGAAAAATACATCCGGCCTGCTCTTGTGGAGCGCTCCCTGTGCCTCCACATAGAAGTCGAAATATTCATCGATGCCCAAACGGGTGAGCACGGTGCGGCACTGGGCGCTCCAGGTGTTGGAGCAGATGCACATGTGGGCACCCTCGGCCTTCAGGCGGGCCAGCAGCTCCCGCACGCCGGGCTTGAGCTCCACGGTCTCGTAGAGCTTGGTGATAACATCCCACATCACATCGTTGTAGTCCTCCATTTTCAGGGGCAGGTCGTACTCCCGGATGAGGTAGGCCGCGCCATCGGCCATGCCCATGGTCAGGAGCGTTTTGTGGAGGTCAGATTTTGGGGTGCGGCCATAGCGGGCCAGCAGGGCATCGGGCGCACCCTCCCATACCACGGTCATGCTGTCGGTCAGGGTGCCGTCCATATCAAAGATCCAGTTGTTGCAGTGCATTGTTTTACCTCCACCATCGTTTCACACAAGTTAACAAAATTATACCATGGATTTTGTTCCAAAAACAGGGAGAATTTTTCCGGAAAATATGGTATACTTCTGACAGATTTCCAAAGAATGACTAGGAGGCGTTCCAGATGGCACAGAATGATACCCCGGTCAAGGCACTGGTGCTGGCAGGCGGCGGTGCGCGCGGCAGCTATCAGGTGGGTGTGTGGCGTGCCCTGACCGAGCTGGGCTGGCGGCCCCAGATCATCACCGGCACCAGTGTGGGCAGCCTGAACGGTGCCATGTTTGCGCTGGACCTGTACGAAACGGCCCGGGATATGTGGATGAGCATCCGCAGCCAGGACGTGATGGAGCTGCCGGAGGAAAACGCCGACCTCTCTGAGCTGCACGCCTTCCTGCGGGAAGTGGTGCGGGACGGCGGCATGGACGTGACCCCGCTGGAAGAGATCGTGGAGCGGGTGCTGGATGAGGATGCCCTGCGGGCTTCGCCCATCCGGTTCGGCCTTGTCACCGTAGAAAAGCGGGGGCTGAAGCCCCGGGAGCTGACGCTGGAGGATATCCCGGCGGGCAAGGTGAAGGATTATCTGCTGGCCTCGGCCGCCTGTTTCCCCGCCCTGCGGGCAAAGCAGATCGACGGGGTGCAGTTTCTGGATGGCGGCTACCGGGACAATATGCCCACCGCGCTGGCCCAGAAGATGGGCGCGGAGGAGCTGGTCTGTGTTGATCTGGAAGGGGTGGGCATCACCCTGCCCAACCGCACCGGCCTGCCCACCACTATGATCCGCAGCTACTGGGAGCTGGGGGACATCCTCCACTTTGACCCCGATACCGCCAGACGGAACATGGAGCTGGGCTACTACGATACCCGCCGCGCCATGGGATATCTGCGGGGCTGCGCCTATGCCGTTTCCACCAGCGCCGAGAGCTGTGAGGATGCCGCCGCCTTTGCGTGGAAATTCCAGCAGGTGCAGAAGGCGGTGCGGGAAAAATACCCCGTGACCCTGACAGCGGATGCGGCCCTGCTGCTGGCCAACATGAAGGATGCCCAGCTGGCCCCGCTGGAAGCTGCCGCCGAGGATGCGGGCGTGGACCCCACCGTGTTCTATACCACCCGGACACTGGCGGAAGCCTTTTTGGAAAAATGCGACCGGGAGCGCATCGAGAGCTTTGCGCCCCTGTTTGAGGGCAGCGGCAATGCGGCACAGGCCGCGCGGGCCGCTCTGCTGCCCAATACGTTCTTACAGGCATTGGTCTGCCGTGCCCTTACCGGGCCGGTACTGCCGGAGGTGATCGAGGAATGAAGGTCTATCAGGGACACAGCGCCTCGCCGGGCCTTGTGATGGGACAGGTGAGCCGGTTGGAGCGCTGGCACGAAAATTTTTCTGCCGGGCCGTTCAACGCGGAACGGGAACAGCGCCTGCTGGAAAATGCTGTCCGTACAGCCCAGCGTGAGCTGGACGGCATGGCAGACCGCAGCGGCCCCACGGAGCAGGCCATCTTCCTGTTCCAGAGCATGATGCTGGAAGATGAAGGCTTTATGAACGAGGTCAAATTCCAGATCAAGGCGGGCATCAGCGCTGCCGAAGCCATGTACCGTGCGGGCAACCGCTATGCAGAGCAGCTTGCGGCCATGGAGGACAACGCCTACATGCAGCTGCGCAGTGCGGATATTCTGGATGCCGCCCGCCGCGTGGTGAACGTGCTGACCAACCGTCCCCGGGTCTGGCTGGCGCTGGATCACCCGGTGATCCTGGCGGCAGAGATGCTGATGCCCAGCGATCTGTTCAGCGTTCCGGCGGGGATGATCCTGGGCATCATCACTTCGGAGGGCAATAAGCAGAGCCACGCGGCGATCATTGCGCGGGCCATGCACATTCCCTGCGTGGTGCAGGTGGGACGGGAGTTTCTGGACGACTGCGACGGCCGCACCGTGGTGCTGGATGCCAACAACGGCGAGTGCATCCTGGACCCGGATGCCAACACCCGCCAGCAGGCGGTCAGCCGCATCTGCGAGCTGCAGTGGGAGAGCGCGGAAGCCGCCCGCATCAGCGTCCTGCCCAACCGGACAAAGGATGATGTGCCGTTTGAGCTCCTGGCCAACTGCTACGGGCAGGAGGATATCGAATCGGCGCTGCAGGCAGGCGCTTCCGGCGTGGGCCTGCTGCGCAGCGGCTATATGATGCTGCCGGGCCGCCCGGTGGACGAGCAGGAGCAGTTCGTGTTCTATCAATCCTGCATTGCCGCCGCAAAGGGCGGTGTGGTGACAGTGCGCACCTTTGATTTTGGTGTGGACCGCGCCATGGCCGATATCCATAGGGGGCTGGAATCCTCCAAGCTGGGCCTGCGGGGCATCCGCAGCAGCCTGCGCCAGACCCATCAGTTTGAGACGCAGATCTGCGCCCTGCTCCGGGCGGCAGCCCACGGCCCCCTGCGGGTCATGTTCCCCATGGTGACCAACCTCGAAGATTGGGATGAGGCCATGCGGCTGGTAGCGCACTGCCGCCAATTGCTGCGGGAGCGCGGAGAGGAGTTTGACCCGGATACGCCCTTTGGCGTGATGTTCGGGGTGCCCTCGGCCTGCCTGACGGCAGAGGAATTCGTGGAGCACGGGTGCAATTTCTTTGTCATCGAGACAAACGACCTGACCCAGTACACCCACGCGGTGGATCGGGATATCTCCATTGCCGAGCGCTACTACCGCCCGGCCAGCCACGCAATGAAAAAGCTCATCCGCATGGTGGTGGAGGCTGCCCGGGAGGGAGGGATCCCCGTGACCATCTGCGGCAGCGCGGTGGGCAATCCGGCCAACACCCTGCAATATCTGCAGCTGGGCCTGCGGAGCTTCTCCGTCAGCCCGCAAAACCTCATTGAGGTGAAAAAAGCGCTGATGAACGCGAAAATTAAGTAAACAAAAAGGACGGCATGCGCCGTCCTTTTTGTATATGTGGAAATAAAAATTACTCTAAGTTGCCCGTCAGGGTCATCACGGCAGAGAGCACCGCCAGCGGGGCGGTCTCGCACCGGAGGATGCGGGGGCCGAGGCCGACCGTTTTCACACCGGCATTGGCGGCCATTTCAGCCTCTTCCACGGCAAAGCCGCCCTCGGCACCGGTGATGAGGGCGATCTTCAGCCGATGGCCGTCGGCAGGCTTTGCGTCTGCCAGCAGCTGGCGCAGGGGCGCGCCGCCCAGCTCGTAGCAGAAGAGCACGAGGTCGTACCCTTCCAGACTGCGGCAGAGGGCCCCGAAATTGGGCAGAGGCAGGGCGACATCCGGCAGCACACCCCGGCCGCACTGCTTGGCGGCTTCAAAGGCGATGCGGTTGTAGCGCTCGTTTTTCTGCTCCTCCTTTTTGGGGGCGGCCACGCAGTACCGGCTGAAGAAGGGCACAAAGTGGGTGCAGCCCAGCTCCACGCCGTGGCGGATGACCTGTTCCAGCTTGTCCTGCTTGGGGTAACCCACGAACAGGGTCACTTCCACGCTGGGTTCGGCGGCGCTGGGATAGCCCGGCTCCACGCTGAACTCCACCGTCTCCGGCCCGAAGCCGGTGATGGTGGCGGTGTATTCCACGGCGTTGCCGTCACATAAGATGACAGTGTCCCCCAGCCTGCCCCGCATCACGCGGGAAAGATGATGGGCATCGGCCCCCCGCAGGGTGGCGGTGCCATTGGAGATTTCGGTTGTAAAATAACGGTGAGGCATAGTGGTTCTCCTTAAACGTCCTCGCCCTCTCAGTCTTTGCTTCGCAAATCCAGCTCCCCCAAAGTGGGAGCCTTTGGCAGTCCACGCAAACTTCATCTTTTTGCCAAGGCCTCTCCCTTTGGGAGAGGTGGCACCGAAGGTGACGGAGAGGGTAAGCCAGCTGAAAGAAATCATGAAAGCTTCTGCAATTACGCTTTTTTGCAGACGATACACTCCCAGCCGCGCTTCTCCTTCACTTCCTGCACGGTCAGGCCGGCGGCTTCCAGAGCGGCGATCACCTCGTCCTTGCGGCTGTCGATGATGCCGCTGGCAATAAAGGTGGCGTTTTCGGCCATCAGGCCGGGCACGGCGGGGGCAAGGCTGATGATGGCGTTTGCCACGATGTTGGCGGTGATGATATCGTACCTGCTGCTGGCCTTGTCGGACAGGTCGCCCACCAGAACGGTCAGCTTGTCGGCCACGCCGTTCAGGGCCGCATTCTCGCCTGCGGTGCGCACGGCCACGGGGTCGATGTCCACACCCTCGGCACTGCCTGCGCCCAGCTTGAGGGCGGCAATGGCAAGGATGCCGCTGCCGGTGCCGATGTCCAGCACCCGCTCACCGCCCATGACCCGCTCGTCCAGCGCTTCCAGGCAGAGGCTGGTGGTCTCGTGGCCGCCGGTGCCAAAGGCAAGGCCGGGGTCAAGGATCAGCTTGACGCGGTCGGTGTCGTACTCCTGCCAGGAGGGCACGATGGCCAGCCGTTTGCCAATGTCCATGGGGTGGTAGTATTTGCGCCAGCCGTTCTGCCAGTCCTCCTGCTCCACGCCCTCGGTCTCCACGGTGTAGGCGATGCCCGCCGCTTCCATCCGGGCCTGAATGAGGGCCAGCGTCTCCACGGGGGAAGCGCCCGGCTCCAGATACATGTGGATGATCACAGTGTCGCGGGGCTTGTCCAGCAGCTCCTGCTCGATCAGATCCACATGGGCGATCTCGGCCACCTGCTGCTCGATGTCGCTGTAATCCTCGATATAGATGCCGCCTTCGGCGATCATGGTGGCAACGGCCTCGGCGTTGTCGGCATCGGCCTTGGCCACGGTCAGGCGGATATCAGTCCATTCCATAAAAAGAACCTCCCTGGGTCTTGTATTTTCTATTTATAAGTATAGTACCCGATTCCGGCGCGGGATGCAAGCGGTTTGGGAAGAAAGGGCAAAAGAAAAGTTTTTTCAGAATCCTGCTCTGAAATGCGCAATAATTCCAAAAAGTTTTTCACGAAAGATGCAAATTCAAGGATTTTTGGTGCAAAATTGCGAAAACGGGCGTGAACCCTATTTCTTTTTTTCGGAGGATGTGTTAAAATATTGTTACGCAATTATGGACAGCCTGCAACCAGAGGCATCCATAACAACAACATTCTTTAAGGAGGAATGTGTCTTATGATGAAGTATCTCCAGAAACTGGGCAAAGCTCTGATGCTTCCCGTCGCTGTGCTGCCGATCTGCGGCATCCTGATGGGTCTCGGTTATGCCCTGGCCCCGGGTGTCATGGGCGTTCCCGGTGCTGCAACTTCCGGTGCAGCTTACACCGTTGGCTTCCTGCTGGTCAAGGCAGGCGGCGCTCTGATCGATAACATGGCATGGCTGTTCGCCATCGGCGCAGCCGTTGGCCTGGCTGATGACCACGACGGTACCGCTGGTCTGGCTGGCCTGGTCAGCTACCTGATGATGCAGCAGCTGCTGAGCCCCGGCGTGGTCAGCATGGTGCGCACCCTGGAAGAGGGCACCGCTACCTACATCGCTTTCCAGAAGGTGGCCGGCAACTCTTTCATCGGCATCCTGGCCGCTGTGGTGGGTGCAGCCTGCTACAACAAGTTCAAGAGCACTCAGATGCCTGACTGGCTGGCATTCTTCTCCGGCAAGCGCTTCGTTGCAATCGCCACCGGCCTGATCTCCATCGTTGTTTCTGTCGCTCTGCTGTTCGTCTGGCCCGTCATCTTCGATGCACTGGTCGCCATTGGCAGAGGCATCGAAGGCATGGACGGCATCGGTGCTGGCATCTACGCCTTCCTGAACCGTCTGCTGATCCCCACCGGCCTGCACCACGCTCTGAACAATGTGTTCTGGTTCGACACCATCGGCCTGGGCGACCTGTCCCACTTCTGGGCAGGTGAGACCTCTGCTGATGTGGGCTGGAGCCTGGGTATGTACATGTCCGGCTTCTTCCCCTGCATGATGTTCGGTATCGCCGGTGCTGCACTGGCTATGGTCCGTACCGCCAAGAACAAGAAGGCTGCCATCGGTCTGGTTCTGTCCGCTGCCATCTGCGCCTTCGTCTGCGGCGTTACCGAGCCCTTTGAGTTCGGCTTCATGTTCCTGTGCTTCCCGCTGTACGTTGTGTACTCCGCTCTGTACGGCATCTTCACCATCATCACCTACTACTCCGGTTTCCGTGCTGGCTTCTGCTTCTCCGCAGGTGCTACCGACCTGGTGTTCTCCGCTTCTCTGCCTGCAGCTGCTAAGACCTGGATGATCATTCCTCTGGGCATCGCTGCATTCGTGGTGTTCTACTTCGTGTTCTACTTCGCCATCACCAAGTTCGACCTGAAGACCCCCGGCCGTGAGGACGAGGATGCCGAAGAGGCTGAGAAGAAGGTCGTTCTGGCCAACAACAACTATACTGAGGTTGCTGCTGGCGTGCTGAAGGCCATCGGCGGCAAGGAGAACGTCTCCAGCGTGGACTACTGCGCTACCCGCCTGCGCTTCACCATTAAGGACTACACCGCTGTGGATGAGAAGGCTGTGAAGGCTGCCGGTGCTGCCGGTGTCATCCGCCCCGACAAGACCACCTGCCAGGTCATCATCGGCACCAAGGTGCAGTTCGTGTATGATGAGCTGAAGAAGATGCTGTAAGCATCCTTCTGAGCACGTTTCCGTGCGGAAGGCTGGTTGCTTCCGCATCCGTTCCCAAACTGTAAAAATGCCGCTGAGGGCGGGCGTTTACGCCCCGCTTTCGGCGGCATTTTGTTTTGTTCACAAACCGGCTACCCTTTTGGCTGGAAAATATGCTATACTGAAAACAACAAAGCAAAATAACAGGAGGTTCCCCATTATGAAGATCATTCGTGCAAAAGATTACAAGGACATGTCCCGCAAGGCTGCCAACATCATCTCCGCACAGGTCATTATGAAGCCCAACTGCGTGCTGGGTCTGGCGACCGGCGGCACCCCTGTTGGCGCATACGCTCAGCTGGTGGACTGGTACAACAAGGGTGACCTGGATTTCTCTGAGGTCACCACCGTCAATCTGGACGAGTACCGCGGCCTGCCCAAGGAGCATCCCGAAAGCTATTGGAGCTTTATGCACAAGAACCTGTTTGACAAGGTCAACATCCGCCCCGAGGCCATCCATCTGCCCGACGGCACCAACCCCGATGCTGTGGATGCCTGCAAAAAGTACAACGAGATCATCCACAGCGTGGGCGGCATCGACCTGCAGCTGCTGGGCCTTGGCCCCAACGGTCACATCGGCTTCAATGAGCCGGGCGAGGCCTTTGAGCTGGAGACCCACTGCGTGGATCTGACCCCTGCCACCATCGAGGCCAACAAGCGCTTCTTTGACGGCAACGAGGATCTGGTGCCCAAGCAGGCCTACACCATGGGCATCAAGACCATCATGCAGGCCCGCAAGGTTCTGGTGGTGGCCAACGGTCTGGCAAAGGCCAAGGCAGTCAAGGCGGTCGTCTCCGGCCCTGTGACCCCCGAGTGCCCGGGCTCCATCCTGCAGATGCACCCCGACTGCATCCTTGTGGCCGATGAGGAAGCACTGAGCCTGCTGTAATTAAACCTCTCCGTCATTGCTGCGCAATGCCACCTCCCCTAATGAGGGGAGGCCTTGGCAGCCGATTTCAGTGAATCTTTTTGCCAAAGGCTCCCCTACAAGGGGAGCTGGCGGGCGCAAGCCCGACTGAGAGGTTGCACGAAGGAAAGCGTGAGAATAAGAATATGATCATCAAAAATGCTCTGATTTATACCCCCCGCCACACCTTTGAGGAGGGGAGCCTGACCATCCGGGAGGGGCGCATCGTGCCCTTTGCACAGCCGGAGGAAGGCGAAGAGATCGTGGATGCCAAGGGCGCTTACGCTCTGCCGGGCCTTGTGGATATCCACTTCCACGGTGCTATGGGCAAGGATTTCTGTGACGGCAATGAAGAAGCCATCCAGACTCTGGCCGATTTTGAGGCCGGTAAGGGCGTGCTGGCCATCTGCCCCGCCACCATGACCTTTTCGGAAGAGATCCTGAACGGCGTGATGGATGCTGCCGCCGCCCATCAAAACGGCAGAGGCGCAGACCTTGTGGGTATCAACATGGAGGGGCCCTTCATCAGCCCCAACAAGGTGGGTGCCCAGAACCCGGAGTATCTCCACAAGGCGGATGTTGCCATGTTCCGCCGCCTGCAGAAACGGGCAAACGGCCTGATCAAGCTGGTGGATATCGCCCCGGAGGAGCCGGGTGCGCTGGAGTTCATTGCCGCCTGCCATGACGAGGTGCGCATCTCCATTGCCCACACCTGCACCAGCTACGACACCGCCAACGCCGCCTTTGACGCAGGCGCGACCCACATGACCCACCTGTACAACGCCATGCCCGGCATCACCCACCGGGAGCCCGGCCCCATCATTGCGGCGCTGGAACGGGGCGCGGAGGTGGAGCTCATCACCGACAACGTTCACATCCACCCGGCCATGGTGCGGTTCACCTTCAACACCTTCGGGGATGACCATGTCATCCTGATCGCCGACAGCATGATGGCCTGCGGCCTGCCCGATGGCCAGTACAGCCTGGGCGGTCAGGCGGTCACGGTCAGCGGCCCCCGCGCCACCCTGACCGAGCACCCCGGCACCATTGCGGGCAGTGCCACCTGCCTGTACGACTGCATGAAGCGTGCCGTGCTGGAGATGAACGTCCCGCTGGAAAGCGCTGTCCGCGCCGCCAGCGAAAACCCCGCCAAGAGCATTGGCATCGACAATGATTACGGCAGTCTGGCAGCAGGCCGCTACGGCAATGTGATCCTGGCGGACAAGGAGCTGAATATTCAGGCTGTCTACCAGAAAGGAACCCGTATCGTATGAACCCCCAGAGCCTGACCTGGCGGCTGCTGACCGCCGAAGAGCTGACGAACGTTTACCTGAACGAGATGCGCCGGGATTTTCCTGCCGGAGAGCTGAAGCCCCTGAGCATGATCCTGAACAGCGAGGCCGCCGGTACCGCCCACACCTGGGGCGTGTATGAGGACAACGCGCTGGTGGCGTATCTGTTGATGGTGCGGCCCGTGGGCTGTGAGGTGAGCCAGCTGGACTACTTTGCCGTTCTGCCCCAGTATCGGGCCGGCGGCATCGGAGCCGCTCTGCTGGCCGCCCTGCCTGACCACGAGAAGGGCGCGCAGGCCATCCTCATTGAAGCGGAGTGCCCTGAAAAAGCGGAGGACGAGGCCATGGCCGTGCGCCGCCTGGGCTTTTACGCCCGGTGCGGGGCCAAGGACACCGGCTGGACAGAGCATCTCTTTGATGCCTGGTTCCGGGTGCTGGTGCTCCCCTGCTGCGGCGGAAAGGTTCGCAGCCCCGAGGAAGCCGTGCGGCAGCTGGCAGACTGCTACCGCCGCACCATGGGTGAGCCCCAGTGGCGCAGGAACGTCACCTTCTACCGCCCCGATGGCGTGGAGGTGCAGTTCTGAGAGGTTGAATTCTGTCCCTTGACAGTCTGGGTAAATATGGTACTATGATGATAGGAACAAACCAGATCTGAAATGGGAGGAATTTCTGATGCGCAATGTTTTTTCCCGCCGTGATTTTCTGAAAGCATCTGCCGCCGCTGTGCTGGCCGCTTCTGCCGCTGGTGTCCTCACCGGCTGCGATGGGGGCGGCAGCGAGATCCCGTCCGCAACCATCGGGCTGGGTGAGTTTGAAGTGACCATGACCGGCAACATGACCATCACTGGTGATGAGGTCGTGGGCAATGAGAACGCCAACGGCTACCTTTGCAAACCCAATGTGCGGATTCGGTACAATGGTGCAGCCAGCGAGATCAAATACAATTTTGCCGGTGTCTTTGTGGCAAAAATTGATAAGACCGCGCTGGAACTGACCAATGGAAAAGAGGAAATCTCCTCTAAACTGACAAAGACTTATGTGCCGCAGTTCCGTGCAAAGGCCAGTGGGTACGGTTCTTTTAAGCAGGGCGTACCCTTCAAGCTGTATGTGACCCTGCAAGGCAGGACAGCTGAGTTTGCTCTGACGAGTGACGGCAAAGTGACAGTCTCCGCTGTCGATAAAGTCTAATATCCCCCAAAAGCCCGAGGTGCACCTGCACCCCGGGCTTTTTTGCGCCCAAATTTTACATTGGGGCAAAAACATGTCCAAACAATTTACCTCGATTTTTCCCGCTTGTGGTCGAAGCGGCTTACCGACTGGGATACAATAGTGCCGTACCCAAGGAAAACACGAAAACAAGAGCCGGGAACGGAAAGCCCGGATGTTTGGAGGACAAATATTATGAAAAAGATCACGCGTCGTTCGTTTCTCACTGTCTGCGGTGCAGTTGCTGCCGCTGCTGCCCTGACCGCCTGCGGCGGTTCTGCTTCCTCTGCTGCAGCTTCTTCTGCCTCTGCCGCTGCAGGCTCCACTGCTTCTTCCACCGCTGCTGCCCTGTCCGGCAACGTTGCTACCGGTGGTTCCACCTCCATGAAGAACGTCATCGCTGCCCTGACCGAAGGCTTTGCTGAGGTTGAGCCGGGTGTCACCGTCAGCTACGACCCCACCGGTTCCGGCGCAGGCATCACCGGTGCTACCGATAAGACCCTGGACATCGGCCTGTCCTCTCGTGCCCTGAAGGACGACGAGAAGGCTGACGTGGAGGGCACCACCATCGCTCTGGATGGCATTGCCATCATCGTAAACAATGCAAGCAAGGTGGAGGACCTGACTGTTGACCAGCTCAAACAGATGTTTACCGGCGAGATCACCAACTGGTCTGAGGTCGGCGGCGACGACGGCGAGATTGTTCTGATCGGCCGTGAGGCTGGCTCCGGCACCCGTGATGGCTTTGAGAGCATCGTGGATGTCAAGGACAGCTGCAAGTACGCGCAGGAGCTGACCGCTACCGGCGCTGTCATCAGCGCTGTGGAGGCCAACCCTCTGGCCATCGGCTACGCTTCCCTGTCCGCTGTGGGCGACACCGTGAAGATGGTCACCGTTGGCGGTGTGGAGTGCAGCGAGGAGACCGTCAAGGACGGCAGCTACGAGGTGCAGCGTCCCTTCGTGTTCGTCACCAACAAGTCTGTCACCCTGTCTGAGCAGGCACAGGCTTTCTTCGACTTTGCCACCAGTGCCGATGCTGCTGACCTGATCCGCACTGCCGGTGCTGTTCCTGTGAATGAGTAATTGCGGAAAGCAATGATGCTATGAACAACAAAAAGATTTCTCTCCCCAGAACCCCTGCTGAGTGGCTGGAAGCGGTGATGAACTTCATCTTCTTCCTCTGCGGCATTCTGGCGGTGGGCTGTGTGCTCCTGATCTCGGTGTACATGGTCATCTCCGGTGTGCCTGCCATCCAGGAGATCGGGCTGTTCCGGTTCCTGTTCGGCACCCGGTGGGCTTCCACCGCTGCCGACCCGGCCTACGGCATCCTGCCCTTCATCCTGTCCAGCGTTTACGGCACGCTGGGTGCCACCGTGATCGGTGTGCCCATCGGCCTGCTGACGGCGGTGTTCCTCTCCAAGGCCGCAGGCCCGAAGGTGCGCACCGTGGTCGTGACCGCCATTGAGCTGCTGAGCGGCATCCCCAGCGTGGTGTTCGGCCTGCTGGGTATGCAGGTGCTGGTGCCCGCCGTGGCCAAGACCTTTGGCAAGGCCTCCGGTGCCTGCCTGCTGAGCGCCATCGTGGTGCTGGCGGTGATGATCCTGCCCAGCATCGTGTCGGTGTCGGTCACAGCGCTCAACGCTGTGCCGCCGGAGTATGAGCAGGGCAGCCTGGCTCTGGGCGCAACGGATGCCGAGACCTGGTTCAAGGTCAGCGTCCCCGCTGCCAGGAGCGGCATTGCCGCCGGTATCGTGCTGGGCATCGGCCGTGCCATCGGCGAGGCCATGGCCGTGATGATGGTGGCTGGCAACAGCCCCAACATGCCGGACAGCCTGTTCCGCAGCGTCACCTTCCTGACCACCGCCATTGCCAAGGAGATGAGCTACGCCAGCGGCCTGCAGAAACAGGCGCTGTTCAGCATTGCGCTGGTGCTGTTCGTCTTTATCATGGGCATCAATATCCTGCTCAATGTGGTGTTGAAGGGAGGAAAGCGCGATGAATAACAGTGCTTCTGCCTCCCGCCGCACCTGGAACCGCGTGATGAACGCTCTGGTCTGGGCCTCGGCTGTGCTGGTCATCGTACTGGTGGCGGGCATTCTGGGCATGGTGCTGGTGCGCGGCATCCCGCACATCAGCTGGAAATTCCTGACCACCACCGCCAGTGTGCTGAAGGGCACGGACGGCATCCTGCCTGCGATCCTCAACACGCTGTATGTCATCCTGCTGACGCTTTTGATCGTACTGCCGCTGGGTGTGGGCGCGGCCGTTTACCTGACCGAGTACGCCCAGAACCGCAAGGTCATCTCGGTGATCGAGTTCACCAACGAAACGCTGGCGGGCATCCCCAGTATCATTTACGGTCTGGTGGGTATGCTGGTGTTCGCCCAGACACTGGGCTTCCAGACCTGCCTGCTCTCCGGCAGCCTGACGCTGGTGATCATGAACCTGCCCACCATCATCCGCACCACCCAGGAATCCCTGAAAACGGTGCCCCAGGGCTACCGTGAGGGTGCGCTGGGTCTGGGCGCGGGCAAATGGCACATCATCCGCACCATCGTGCTGCCCTGCAGCATCGACGGCATCGTGACCGGCTGCATCCTGGCCGTGGGCCGCATCGTGGGCGAAAGCGCCGCGCTGCTCTTCACCGCCGGTGCCGCCGAGGTCATTGCCAACGGCGTGCTCAAGGCCTACACCTCCAACGGTGCCACCCTGTCGGTGCTGCTCTACCTCCGTGCCTTTGAGGACGGCGATTTCGACTCCGCCTGGGCCATTGGTGCAGTGCTGCTGGTGCTGGTGCTTGCCATCAATCTGGCAGCCCGGCTGGCCAAAACCAAACTGAAACAGAAGCAGTAAATAACTCCCTCCGTCATCGCTGCGCGATGCCACCTCCCTCACGGAGGGAGGCTTATCCTGCCCGCAACGCAAAAGGCTCCCTCTCAGAGGGAGCTGGCGCGGCATAGCCGCGACTGAGGGAGTCAATACAAGAGGAAAACTATGGAAAACGTATCACCCATTCTCACAGCCAAAAACCTGAACCTCTGGTACGGGGATTTCAAGGCGCTGAAAGATATTTCGCTGGACATGGGCGAGCGGGAGATCACGGCCCTCATCGGCCCCTCCGGCTGCGGCAAGTCCACCTTCCTGAAGACCCTGAACCGGATGAACGACCTTGTGCCCGGGATCCGCATCGAGGGTGATGTCCGCCTGAAAGGGCAGGATATCTTTGCCCGCGAGATGCAGCCCACCGAGCTGCGCCGCCGGGTGGGCATGGTGTTCCAGAAGGCCAACCCCTTCCCCATGAGCATCTACGATAACATCACCTACGGCCCCAGGCTGCACGGTGTGCACAACAAGGCAGAGCTGGACGAGCTGGTGGAAAGCTCCCTGAAGGGTGCCGCCCTCTGGAACGAGGTCAAGGACCGCCTGAAAAAGAGTGCTCTGGGCCTTTCCGGCGGCCAGCAGCAGCGCCTGTGCATTGCCCGCGCCCTGGCTGTCAAGCCCGAAGTCCTGCTGATGGATGAGCCCACCAGCGCCCTGGACCCCGGCTCCACCATGAAGGTGGAGGAGCTGATGAACGAGCTGAAAAAGAACTACACCGTGGTCATCGTGACCCATAACATGCAGCAGGCAGCCCGTATCAGCGACCGCACCGCCTTCTTTCTGCTGGGCGAGCTGGTGGAAGCCGGCCCCACGGCGCAGATCTTCAGCACCCCGCAGGATAAGCGCACCGAGGATTACATTTCGGGCCGGTTCGGCTAAGGAGAAAAACGCAATGAGCAACCGCACACAATACGAAAACGACCTTGCCGCCCTGAAAACGGCCCTGACCGAGATGGGTCAGAGCGCTGCCGATGCCGTGAAAGCTGCAATGGAGGCCCTCTGCACCGCCGATGCCGAGGCTGCCGCCGCCGTGGCGCAGGGCGATGGCCGCATCAACAACATGGAGCGGGACATTGAGCACCGCTGCATGACCCTGCTGCTCCGCCAGCAGCCGGTGGCAGGCGACCTGCGCCGCATCTCCACCGCCATGAAGGTGGTCACGGATGTGGAGCGCATCGGCGACCATGCCTCCGATATCGCGGAGATCATCCCTCATCTGGTCACTGTCCGCAAGGAGGGCGACCCTGCTGTGAGCCAGGCCATCAAGATGGGCCAGAAGGCGCACAAGATGATCCTGGATGCCCTGAATGCCCTGACCTCTGAGGACGAGCAGGCCGCCCTCAAGGTCATTGCCGCCGACGATGAGGTGGACTACGATTTCAACGCCATCAAGCATACGCTGGCGCAGGAGATCGCCGCCGACCCCGGCAAGGTGGATGCCGCCCTGGATCTGCTCATGGTCATCAAATATCTGGAGCGCATCGGCGACCACGCCGTGAACCTGGCCGAGTGGGTGGAGTTCGTCCGCAGCGGGCGTTATCATAACGAAAATATGTTCTGATCTTTTGTTTCTGTAAAAATTTGAGCTTCCTGCAATTATTTCTGTGACCCGCCCGTATTATAGGCAGAAAGGCTTCCCCAGAAAGCCTGATGAACTGGCTGCGGCGGGTGTCCGGCATCCCCCTGTCCCCGCCCGCCGCTGCCGCAACGGAGGGTTTTAACGCTATGGTACAGACCAAGAATTTCCCGCTGGAAACGCGCGGCGAGGCGGTCAGCCGCGAAGCGCTGGTCCAGGCGGCATTACAGGAGATCACCCAGAATTACCGCGAAGCAAGCCTTTCCAATGTGGCCCGCAGCTACGGCGTTTCGCTGGCGTATGTCAGCGAGTGCGTCCGGGCCCAGACCGGAAAGACCTATAAGGAGCTGCTGCAGAAGCACCGGATGGAGACCGCCGCCCGCCTGCTGCGCCGCAGTGACCTGAACATCCAGCAGATCATCACCCAGGTGGGCTACGAGAACACCAGCTACTTCTACCGCCTGTTCCATGAGCGGTATGGCCAGAGCCCCCGGGAGTACCGCCGGGCACGCAGCCAGCGCACATAAGCGCATCAGTGAACGACCCTCTCCGCCTTTGCAGCAGGCTTTGACGGAGAGGGCCGTTTTGTGTTATATTAAGGCAGAACGATCAGGGTGGGCAGCGGCCTGCCGGAAGAGAGGTTGGATGACGATGTTTCGTGGAGCAAGACGTGCAGATCTGGATGCGATCCTGAAAATTTATGCCCGCGCCCGGCAGGCGATGGCGGATTCCGGCAACCCCACCCAGTGGGGAGATCATTTCCCGCCGCAGGAGCTGCTGGAAGAGGACATTGATTCCAACCGGCTGTTCCTCTACCTTGTCAACGGCGAGCTGGAGGGCGTGTTTGCCTTTATCCTTGGCCCGGATCCCACCTATGCCCGGATCGAGGATGGCAAGTGGCTGAACGATACCCTGCCCTACGGCACCATCCACCGGCTGGCTTCGGCGGGCAGGCACCCCGGCGTTGCCGCCGCTGTGATCACCTGGTGTCTGGAGCACTGCGAGAGCCTGCGGGCCGACACCCACGCCGACAACAAGATCATGCAGCACCTGCTGGAAGAAAACGGCTTTACCAAGTGCGGCATCATCCATGTGGAGGATGGCACGCCCCGCATTGCCTACCAGAAAATGTCCCTTACCCTGCCTTTGCGCCGGGATTGAACCGCAAAAATGCGCCGCCCCACCGGAAACGATGGAGCGGCGCTGTTTTTATGCGGTTCTGTCAGCCGTGGAAGGGAGCGGGTGCGCCTGCGTTCAGGAAGCGGCAGCTGCCGGAGCTTCCGGGGCGGGCTGCTCTGCCGCAGTTTCTTCCGGCGTGGGCTGGAAATACTTCTCGTACAGCTCCATGCCGATGCGGTAGCCCTGCCACACGATGACCGCTGTGCCTGCACCGGCCACGCCGATGATGGCGGCAGTGCCCAGAATGCTGGGCTCGCTCTCGATGGTGGCATCCCGGTACTGGGCTTCCACGGTCACGGTGCTGCCCTTGGCCACGCTGCCCGCCGGGATGGTAAAGCTCTCCTCGTTGTAGGCGACCGCCGGGTTGCCCAGCAGGCTGGCTTCATCCATGGCCCACAGGTCGAACACCATGCCCTCGGGCACGGCGCTCTGGTCCAGCGTCACCTTGACCTCGGCATCCACCGGCACGCTGGCGCTGGTCATGGCTTCGCCGCCGTTGTAGGTGAACGTGCCGCCTTTTACCGTCAGGGTGTAGGTGGGGGCTTCGGGTTCGGGCTCGGGTTTGGGTTCGGGCTTCGGTTCGGGCTTGGGGTCATCCTTACCCGGTACAGGAGCGGCGTTCAGCACAACATCTTCATTATCGTTTTCCACGGTGAAAATGTAGCCGACCGGATAATCTTCTATTAACCCGCCATAATTGAGCTTCTGATTGATGGAAGTGACGGGTTTGACATTGCCATTCTTTACCAGGTTTACACGAAGCTTTGGAGTGCCAGTAAAATAAAACTTGGTTTGAATTGCCTGATAGGCAATGCCATCTAGTTCAGCAGAAATAAAATAGTCTTCCACTTCGGTTATGGTGTGAGACTCAATACCTTCAGGTGCATTCTCAAATAGGCAGTCAAGCATTGTACCGCCATGGTTTGTGACTGCTATGCTGGAAGAAGAGTTGAAGAAATACGAATTCTTGACGGTATTGCGATTCTCGAAAATGTTGTTAATAACAGCCTTTTCTACAGTGCCATAATTTGTTACTTTTTTGGAGAACATGCCGCCAATTGTAGTGACCCCGTCTTTAATGATGACAGGACAGTTGACTTCTGATTGTTCCCAAAAAGAATAATCTCCGCTTTCCAGCGTCAGCGTTTTATTGCTCTTCTCAAACCTCCAGCCGTTGCCGCTGTAATCCTGGGTGCCGCCCTTGGTGCCAACGGGGTAGCCGTCTTTATCGATCACCAGCCGGGTCAGCTTGCTCAGGGTAACGGTGCCCGCATTGGCGGGTGGTGCGGTAAAAGTGACATAAACATGATCAGCATTATAGTGATAGCGTGCACTTGGTGCCCAATCTTTTAACAAACAATGTGTGTTGTTTGTGTTTCCGAATGTAACATCAATAGGAAATAATGTTTCTGGCCAGCTATCGAAAAAACCATATAGGATGGTGACACTGGTATTATAGTAGGAATTGGGAATGACATAAACGCTTGAGCCGAGATCCTTGATTTCTGCATAAAAACTCTCATAGCTGCCATTCTGCTGGGAATTCACATTCAAGGTATAGCCGTTATCGACATTGCCACCTGTTGGTTTTTTACGAAAAATGCCGCCGGTAATAGTACCATGATTTATAACGGGCATTGAGTAAGTGCCACTCGTTATAGTGCCATGATTGGTAATACTGGAACCAGGATTCTTGATGTCCCAAAAACTACCATTTACAATCGTTGCGTTTTTCTCTATGATGGTAGAACATGCAATACTGTTATAATCCTTACGGATGCTTCCGTAATCTTTCAAATCATAGGTAGTAGGGCTTTCGGGGGCGATGGTCAAAACTTTAGCCGTAGCATCATAGCTCCAGCCATCACCGGTATAAATTTTGTGCCCATCAGAATTGATTGTAGGAGTTATATCATCGTGAACCGGATAACCTTGCCTAAATCGCAAAGGTTTCAAGGGGGAGCCGCCTCCCTCCGCCCACGCTGTGATTGCCGACACAGGCAGAAGCGTTACCGCCATGCACAGCGCCACCAGAAGGCTGATAAGTCGTTTCTTCATAGGGGGTCCCTCACTTTCTTTGGGCCGGAAGTGGAGCTCCGGCAAAAATGGATGCTCTTACTTCCTTAAATACACGCCGCGCGGAATCCTTTCACCCTTTTTCAAAAAAATTTGAAAAAAAAAACGAACTGCAAAACAGTCCGTTTTCGGGTCATCTTTCGTAATGTGTCCAAAGGCTTAAAATCTTGATGGTTTGCTCTTCTTCAAAAACATCATACACAAGGCGGTGCTGTACGTTGATGCGCCTGCTGTACGAGCCGTTCAAATCGCCCACCAGCTTTTCATAGGGCGGTGGGTTCTGGAACGGATTTTCTTTTATAACGGAGATCAGCGCCTTCGCTTTTTCGTCAAGATGGGCGGATTTCAGCTTTGGAATGTCCTTGAGCGCGGTTTTCGCATAAACAATCTTGTACATTTACCACTCCACAGCCGATTCGTCAACACAATCTTCCAGCGGTTCGGCCTTGGCCGCCATGAGCTTTTCCCGCATTCCCGGCACGGAGACGAGATAAAGCGTTTCCATAATGCCGCTGTAATCTTCTTCCGAAAGCAGAACAGCGTTGCCGTCTTTGGTGCAGATGTTCAGCGGTTCATTGTACTTTACGGTCTGCTCTACATACTGGAAAGCATTCTTGCGAAAGTTCGTGATATTAGTGGTCGTCATCGTGCATCACCTCTTATGTACATAATAGCGTACATGCTGCGCGGTGTCAAGACCTTTTTTGCCGAACTGGGGGCTTGTGGAGCGGGGGCAATCGTTCTATAATACAAGCTGTGAAATGAATCACAAAAGGGGTGGAACGTATGGACAAAAAACTGAACGAGGCCGTGGCGGCGCTGCGGCCCCAGATGGTGGCGGCGCTCCAGCGGCTGGTGCGCAGGCGCAGTGTGGAGGCCGACCCGCTGCCGGGCAAGCCCTTTGGCGAGGAGGTGGATGCCTGCTTTGCCGAGGCGCTGACCCTCTGCCATGAGCTGGGCTTTGAGACCACCGACATGGATCGGTACATCGGCTGGTGCGAGATCGGCACCGGGGACGAGATGGTGGCGGTGCTGGGGCATCTGGACGTGGTGCCCGAGGGCGAGGGCTGGCATCACCCGCCCTACGCCGCCGAGATCGAGGGCGGCAGGCTGTATGGCCGGGGTGCCATTGACGACAAAGGCCCGGTGGTGGCCAGCCTGTTCGCGCTGAAAGCCATCCGGGATCTGGGCATTCCGCTCAACCGCCGTGTCCGGCTGCTGTTCGGCCTGAACGAGGAGACCAACGACCGGGACGTGCTGTACTACAAGGCCCACGGCGGGGAGATCCCGGTGCTGGGCTTTACCCCGGACGGCGAGTATCCGCTCATCAACGGCGAAAAGGGCATCCTGAACGAAAGCTATGCCGTTCAGCTGCACCAGACCGGTGCCTGGCAGCTGAACAGGGTGCAGGGCGGCGTGGCCGGCAATGTGGTGCCGGACTACGCCTGCGCTGTGCTGACCGCCCCGGCGGGGGCCGCCCTGCCGGATGCGGAGCACATCACCGTGACAGCCGTCCCCGGCGGCTATCAGGTGGAAGCGGTGGGCGTTTCGGCCCACGGCAGCCACCCGGAGCAGGGCGAAAACGCCATCGGGCGGCTGGTGTGCTACCTCGACCGGCTGCCGCTGGAGGGGGATGCCAAGCAGGCCGTGCACTTTCTGGCCGAGAAGCTGGGCACCGATCCCTACGGCGAGCGCCTGCTGGGCCACCGGCTGGAGGATGCGCTCTCCGGCCCCATGAGCTGCAACTGGGGGCTGATCGAGGGCGACGCGCAGCATCTGTGGGTCAAGCTGAACTACCGCTATCCTGTGACCATGGAACGGGCAGACTGCCAGCCCGCTGTGCAGGCCGCCTTTGAGGCCGCAGGCTGGGCGCTGGATGGGCAGGTGCACAAGGAAAAGCTCTACTACCCTGCCGAGACCCCGCTGGTCAGCGCCCTGCTGGAGGTTTACCGGGATGCCACCGGCGACAATGCCCCGCCCAAGTGCATCGGCGGCGGCACCTACGCCAAGATGCTGCCCAATGTGGTGGCCTTTGGCCCCCTGTTCGCGGGTGACCCGGTCACAGAGCATCAGCCCGATGAATGCATCGATCTGGAACGTCTGGTGCAGAACGCCCAGATCATTGCAAACGCCATTGTCAAGCTGGCAAACCTGCCGCTGGAATAAGAAGGAGGACGGGACTATGAAGATCACACAGGTGCGGCTGGGCCGCATTTCCACCCCGCTGCGGGTGCCGTTCAAAACGGCACTGCGCACTGTGAACAGCGTTGAGGATGTTATCGTGGAGCTCCACACCGATACCGGTGCGGTGGGCTACGGCGAAGCACCCCCGACCGGTGTTATCACCGGCGACACCACCGGGGCCATCCTCGGTGCCATTCAGGATCATATCGCCCCTGCCCTGCTGGGCCGCGACCTCGATGAATTTGAGGATCTGACCGCCGCTGTGCAGAAGGCGCTTGTCCACAACACCAGCGCCAAGGCCGCTGTGGACATGGCCCTGTGGGACCTGCTGGGCCAGAAGTACAGCGCCCCTGTTTACCGGATGCTGGGCGGTGCCCGCAAAAACATCGTGACCGATATCACCATCAGCGTCAACCCGCCCGAGGAGATGGCCCGGGATGCCCGCACCGCCGTCCAGCGCGGCTACGACTGCCTGAAGGTCAAGGTGGGCATTGACCCTGAGCTGGATGTGGCCCGCCTTGCCGCGGTGCGGCAGGCCGTGGGCCGGGACATCAAGCTCCGCATCGATGCTAACCAGGCCTGGAATGCCAAGCAGGCGGTCCGCATCCTGAACCAGATGCAGGAGAAGGGGCTGGACATTGAGTTCGTGGAGCAGCCCGTGCCCGCCGCAGACCTTGAGGGGATGCAGTATGTCACCCGCCATGCCGATGTGCCCGTGCTGGCCGACGAGAGCGTGTTCAGCCCGGCAGATGCCCTGCGGATCATGCAGACCGGCGCGGCCGACCTGGTGAACATCAAGCTGATGAAGTGCGGCGGCATCACCAATGCCCTGCGCATTGCCGCCGCCGCTGAGGTGTACGGCGTGGAGTGCATGATCGGCTGTATGCTGGAAGCAAAGATCTCGGTCAACGCCGCTGTGGAGCTGGCCTGTGCCAAGAAGATCGTCACCAAGATCGACCTCGACGGCCCGGTGCTCTGCAGCGAGGACCACATCCTCGGCGGTGCCGTGTTCGACGAAAAGAACATCACCGTCTCCGACGCGCCCGGCATGGGCATTCAGGGCTTTGTGCCCGGCAAGGTGTCCTATCTCGACTAAAACAGGAACAGACCGCATCCCGAAACACACGGGGTGCGGTCTCTTTTTGTGAAATTGTATTCTGTGTGCGGACAGTGAAAAAAGCTCGTGTCTGTATATGTTGAAATGAAAAACAAAAAAAGCGGGCAAAATCTTTGACTTTTCGGCCTGCAAGGCGTATAATCGTACTTGTTCCGTGTAGAGGAATGGGAAAACTGTGCGCAATAGGCGCACAATCTGGATAGGGGAGTAGAAAAGTTATGAAAACATTGAAAGCGGTTGCGGCAAGGTACAACGCCACCAGCCTGATCCTGCGCATCGTCATCGGCCTTGTGGTCGGTGCGGTGCTGGCACTGGCGGTGCCCGGTGCGGGCTGGGTGGAAGAGTTCGGCAGCCTGTTCGTGGGTGCCCTGAAGGGCATTGCCCCGGTGCTGGTGTTCATTATCGTGGCCAGTGCGCTGGCGCAGGGCACGTCCAAGCTGGACCGGCGCTTTGGCACGGTCATCTGGCTGTACATGCTCACCACCTTCCTGGCCGCCGCCATTGCGGTGGTGACCAGCTTCCTGTTCCCTCAGACCGTCGTTCTGGCTGAGGCGGCAGAATCCGAGGTGGTGCCCCAGGGTCTGGGCGAGGTGATGAACACCCTGCTCACCAACTTTGTGGCAAACCCCGTCAGTGCCCTGCTGAACGGCAATTACATCGGCATCCTGTTCTGGGCCTGCCTGTTCGGTCTGGCCATGAAGAAGTACGGCGCGGACAGCACCAAGCTGTTCCTGGCAAACACAGCGGATGCAGTCTCCCAGATCGTCCGCTGGATCATCAATCTGGCACCCTTCGGCATCATGGGCCTTGTGTACACCAACGTGTCCAGCAACGGCCTGTCCATCTTTACCCAGTACGGCAGGCTGCTGCTCCTGCTGGTGGGCACCATGCTCTTTATGGCACTGGTCGTCTCGCCCTTCATCATCTTTGTGTATCTGCACTGCAACCCGTATCCGCTGGTGTTCCGCTGCCTGCGTGAATCCGGCCTGACCGCCTTCTTCACCCGCAGCTCTGCCGCCAACATCCCGGTCAATATGGATCTGTGCGAAAAGCTGGGGCTGGATAAGGATATGTATTCCGTCTCCATCCCGCTGGGCGCTACCATCAATATGGATGGTGCCGCCATCACCATTACCATTATGACGCTGGCTGCGGCCAATACGCTGGGCATTCAGGTGTCCCTGCCCGCCGCCATCCTTCTTTCGGTGATGAGCGCTCTGGGTGCCTGCGGCGCTTCCGGCGTGGCTGGCGGCTCCCTGCTGCTGATCCCCATGGCCTGCTCCCTGTTCGGCATCTCCAATGATATCGCCATGCAGGTGGTCGGTGTCGGCTTTATCATCGGCGTGGTGCAGGATTCCGTGGAAACTGCCCTGAACTCCGCCGGTGACGTGGAATTTGCCGCCACAGCGGAATATCACCAGTGGCGCAAGGAGGGCAAGCCCTTGCCGGCGTTCCTGTGCAAGTGATGCAAAACTGAAATGGCTTTTCAAAGGCTGCTGTGCTGCTGGCACGGCGGCCTTTTTGTTTGGAACTTTTTTCTGGGCATTTTGCACAGGAAAGCCCTCGTCCTGTTTGAAATTGACGGATTCTGACGGATTTTGCATGAGAGTATCCCCTTTTACAGAAGAAATTCTGGGCAAAACGGAGAGAAAATCTGAAAAAACTTTCCAAACAAGGTTTCAATCGTCCATGTATACAAGAACTTTATTTTTCATAAAAAACGTTTTGTGCTAGTTGCGCAAAGGACGAAAGAACGTTAAAAATGTATCACTAAATTCATAGTTTGTTCATAGAATTTATAAAACGATTTCATAATTGAGTGGCATAATATGGCCATCCTCAGAGAGGGGAACAAAAGAACGAAGGGTTCTGAACGGTTCCGCTCTGAGGATGCAGGGAAATAGAGGCCCTGCCAAAAAACACAATGACATTTACCGATATACGGAGGATATTTATTATGATGAACAAGAACACTGCTATTCTGGACAACACTATGATGGACGCTTACCTGACTGTCACCGAGGGCGTGTCCGATAACTGCGGCATTGGCCTGGCTTTTGCAAGCCTGCTCGAGAGCGCAAAGAAGAACTTTGTCAACCAGAGCAACCGCCGCGCTGTCAATGCAAGCTTTGCCGGCTGATCTTCTCCAATTTGCCGGTTGAAGATTCTCCTTCTTTTTTTGTTACAGCTGCTGCCACACTGTAATATGAACTGAAAAGCCCGGAACCACCTGCCGCCATAGCAGGTACGGTTCCGGGCTTTTTTGCTGTGTGGGTTCGGCCAGCGCAGGGGTTTTAAGCCGTCAGCTTTGCTTTCTGCAGCGCGGCCACGATCAGCGGAATGAGGATGAGCTGCGCCACGATGCCGGGCACAGCAGTGAGCACCGCACCGGACAGGAACGCGCTGAACGGGAAGCTGGAGCCGGACAGACCGGCCAGCACAAAGCGCACCGCACCCCAGACAAGGCGGCCTGCCACCATTGAGGTGACAAGGGCGGCGTAGATCATGGGCAGGGTGTGCTGCACCTTGCGGTACATGAAACCGGCCACAGCGCCGTATGTGGCCAGCTCAAAGGCCATGGCGATGGCAATGGGGTACATCGGGGGCATCCCGAACAGCACCGAGCGGAGCAGCGGGGCGGCAAAGCCCAGTGCCAGGCCCCAGGGGCCGCCCAGCACGAAGCCAGCCAGCAGCACCGGGAAGTGCATGGGGCAGAGCATGTTGCCGATCTGAGGCACATGGCCGGTGATCATGGGCAGCACAAAGGCCAGTGCCAGAAACAGTGCGGTCAGCACCAGATCACGGGTCGCGGAACGGGTCTTGGTATTCATCAATGATTCCTCCTGAAAATGCGCAGACAAAAAGGGCCTGCCGCCAGCACGCGCGCCAGCGGCAGACCCCTTCATGGTGTCTGTTTCAAAATAATGTTTGCGGGGAGAAACACGGGCTTCGGCCCGCAAAGCCCCGGCTTCAGCCGGGAATTGTGCAAAAAGTATAGCAGATGCAAAGCCGCCTTGTCAAGCTCAGCGGATGAGGATGGTTACGGGGTGGTGTTTGCGGATTTTTGAAATTTGTAGATGTAATAAAAGGAATCTTCACCGGGGCCTTCTGCAAATGTACTGTTACAGACATTGGTGTGAGAATAACCATTGTCGGAGGCTGCATTCAATTCGGCATCAGAAAGCAAAGCGGCCAAAAACTGCAAAAATGTTTTGCGGGGGCAAAATGGCCCTGCATTTTCAACAAAAACGGGAACATTTACAAGCGATTTTGCCAAGGGATGTACATTTTGACGAAAGAACCTTGACGTTTTTGCATAGAATAGATAATATAGACTTGAGAAATAGCGCATCGGGGCGTACGGCCCGGGTGCGTACCATAATCCGATGCAAACGCTGAGGTTCATACGGGAGGACCAAAGATGACAAATGCAGAAAAGCTTACCCTGGCAAAACACGCCTGCCACATCCGCATGGGCGTGATCGAGGGCACTCACAGCGCCAAGTGCGGCCATCCGGGCGGCAGCCTGGATATCGCCGAGGTGCTGGCGTACCTCTATTTCGTAGAGATGAAGGTGGATCCGAAGGATCCCAAGAATCCTGACCGCGACCGTCTGGTGCTCTCCAAGGGCCATGCGGCTCCGGCGCTGTACGCCGCGCTGGCTGAGCGTGGGTTCTTCCCGGTGGAGGACCTCAAGACCCTGCGCAAGATCGGCAGCTACCTGCAGGGCCACCCCAACATGAACAGTGTGCCGGGCGTGGATATGTCCACCGGCAGTCTGGGTCAGGGCGTGAGCGCCGCCTGCGGTATGGCACTGGGTGCCAAGCACGCCGGCAAGCCCATCAATGTTTACACCATCCTGGGTGACGGCGAGGTGGAAGAGGGCGAGTGCTGGGAGGCCTTTATGTTTGCTTCTCACTACGGCCTGTCCAACCTCTGCGTTATGCTGGACCGCAACCATCTGCAGATCGACGGCACCACCGAGACCGTGATGAACAGCGCCCCGCTGGAGGAGAAGCTGAAGGCCTTCAACTTCAACGTGCTGACCATCAACGGCCACGATCTTGATGCCATTGAGAGCGCCATCGCCGCTTTCCACGCTGAGAACGAAAAGCCCACCTGCATCATTCTGGATACCCTCAAGGGCAAGGGCGTTTCCTTTATGGAGAACTCCGTTGACTGGCACGGCAAGGGCCCCAACGATGAGGAATACGCACAGGCCATGCAGGAGCTGAATGCAGCTTACGCCGCGCTGGAAGAGGAGGACAAGTAAGATGGCAGAAGTGAAGAAGATCGCTACCCGTGACAGCTACGGCAACACCCTGAAGGAGCTGGCCGCCGAGGGCCACGACGACCTGGTGGTGCTGGACGCTGACCTGGCTGCCGCCACCAAGACCGGCATGTTCCGCAAGGCGCACCCGGACCGTCACTTCGACTGCGGCATTGCAGAGGGCAACATGATGGGCGTGGCCGCAGGTCTGGCCACCATGGGTTATGTTCCCTTTGTTTCCAGCTTTGCCATGTTTGCCGCAGGCCGTGCCTTTGAGCAGATCCGCAACTCGATTGCTTACCCCCGCCTGAACGTCAAGATCGGTGCCACCCACGGCGGCATCTCTGTGGGCGAGGACGGTGCTTCCCACCAGTGCTGCGAGGACTTTGCCCTGATGCGCAGCCTGCCCGGCATGACCGTGATCTGCCCCGCAGACGATGTGGAGGCCCGTGCCGCTGTGCGTGCCGCTTACGCCATGCAGGGCCCTGTTTACCTGCGCTTCGGCCGTCTGGCTGTGCCGGTGTTCCACGATGAGGCTACCTATCACTTTGAGCTGGGCAAGGGCGAGCAGATCACCGAGGGCAGCGACATTGCCATCATCGCTACCGGCCTGATGGTCAACGAGGCCCGTCTGGCTGCCGAGCAGCTGGCTGCCGAGGGCATCCACGCCCGGGTCATCAACATCCACACCATCAAGCCTCTGGATGAGGAGATCGTCCTCAAGGCCGCCAAGGAGTGCGGCAAGGTCATCACCGCCGAGGAGCACAGCGTCATCGGCGGTCTGGGCGAGGCTGTCTGCGCCGTCCTGAGCGAGAAGCTGCCTACCCCTGTCCGCCGCGTGGGCGTGCAGGACAAGTTCGGCTGCTCCGGCCCCGCATGGGACCTGCTCAAGCTGTACGGTCTGGATGCAGCGACCATCTGCAAGACCGCTCACGAGATGCTGGGCTGATCCAGAAAGTCAATAAAAGCCGGTCGGCGTATGCCGACCGGCTTTTTGCGTGCAATTACCGTAAAAATTCGTGATTTTTCCGCACGATATCCGGGGAAACGTGCTGGCTGCTTGCACCCGGCGGCAAAGTGTGTTAAAGTGGGGCCAGATAAAAATTTTGAGAGAAGGAGCACCGCTATGAAATACGATTTCACTTCCATCATGGACCGCCACGGCAAGGATGCCATTGCAGTGGATGGCCTTGGCACCGGCTTTGCCCCCGCCGCCCCCAAGGAGGGCTTTGATGCTATCCCCATGTGGGTGGCCGATATGAACTTCCCCACCGTGCCCACCATCCAGGAAGCCATCATCGAGCGCACCAACCACCCCGCGTTTGGCTACTTCAACCCCACCGATGAATACTTCGATTCCATCATCCGGTGGCAGGCAAAGCGCAACGGCGTGCAGGGCCTGACCAAGGAGTGCATCGGCTACGAGAACGGCGTGCTGGGCGGCGTGATCAGCGCCCTGAACTGCGTCTGCTCCAGGGGCGATAAGATCCTGATCCACAGCCCCACCTACATGGGCTTCACCCTGAGCCTGAAGAACAACGGCTACGAGGCTGTCCACAGCCCGCTGGTCAAGGATGAGAACGGCGTGTGGCGGATGGACTTTGAGGACATGGAAAAGCACCTGAAAGAGGAAAAGATCCATGCCGCCATCATGTGCAACCCCCACAACCCCTGCGGCCGTGTGTGGGAGCGCTGGGAGCTGGAAAAGGCCATGGAGCTGTACAAGAAGTACGATGTGTATGTGGTCTCCGATGAGATCTGGTCGGACATCATTCTGAGCGGAAACAAGCACATCCCCACCCAGTCTGTGAGCGAGGATGCCCGCCAGCGCACCGCCGCTTTCTATGCCCCCTCCAAGACCTTCAATCTGGCTGGTCTGGTGGGCAGCTACCATATCGTTTACAACAACTGGTGGCGTGACCGCATGGAAAAAGAGTCCAGCCTGAGCCACTACAACATGATGAACGTCCTCTCCATGCACGCCCTGATCGGTGCTTACAAGCCCGAGGGCTACGAGTGGACCGACGAGCTCTGCGAGGTGCTGACCGGCAACATCGACTTTGCCTGCGATTACATCGAGAAGCATTTCGAGGGCGTGACCGTCTCCAAGCCGCAGGGCACCTACATGCTGTTCGTGGACTGCACCGACTGGTGCAAGGCCCACGGCAAGACCATTGAGGATGTGGAGCACGCCTGCTGGGATGTGGGCGCTGCCATCCAGGATGGCACCATGTTCTTTGGCCCCTGCCACCTGCGCATGAATCTGGCTTCTCCCCGTTCCCGCATCGAGGAGGCGTTCCACCGCATGGACAAGTACGTTTTTAACGCATGATCGCTTAAACACAGCAAAAAGTCCCGACCAGAACGGCCGGGACTTTTTTGCGTTTAATTCAGATCGAAATTGCCCACCAGCAGGTAGTAGAGCGCCTCTACCACCAGCGCTGCCGAAAGCTGGGAAGGCATCATATCGCTGGCAATGCGCTGGATACGGTTGGAGGCCAGCAGGGTATAGCTGGCGTGGCCTGCCAGCGCCGAGCGCTTGTCGCAGGTGATGAGGATGACCGGTGTGCCGTTCTTCTTGGCGGCACGGGCGGCCGTCTCCAGCGTCTCGCAGCGGCCTGCGCTGGAAATGAGCAGCAGGGCATCTTTTGGGGTCAGTGCCGAAGCGAAAGACCGTGCCTTTTCTGGCACCGGGCTGATCATGCAGCGCTTGCCCAGACTGCCCAGCTTGAGCGAAGCATCCATGGCAACGGGCAGGCTGCTGCCGTTGGCTTCGATCTCAATGATCTCTGCCGCCCGTAGAATGGAAAGCACCTTTCTCAGCTGGACAAGGTTCAAGGCCTGAATGGTGGCCTGAACCTCCTCCTGACGGTTGTTCTGAAGATCGAGCAGGGCCTGGTGCAGCGGATCATTGGGGGGCCTTTTGCGGGCCTCCGTTTCCTGCTGCTCCAGCACATCCCGTGCAAGCTCCAGTTGGAATTTGCGATAATTTGCGTAGCCGAGCTTGTGGCACAGCCGGGTGACCGTGGCTTCGGACGAGTGGCTGGCCTTTGCAAGCTCCGCAGAGGTGGCGACCGAGGCCCACTTTACATCTGCAAGAATGCAGTCCGCAATGCGCCGTTCGGCGCTGTAAAGCTGGAGCCCGGAGCACAGCTGGGTGACGACGCTTCCCGGGGAATCGTGCATAGCAATACCTCCCTGTGCGCGCTGTGCATTGGGCACAACGCACAGTACTCTGGGAATAGTATACCGATTTTTTGGTGAAAAATCAATTGAATCTGGCAAGAAAATGCATATCGTTCCAAAATAAACCGGGATCCCGCCAGAACCCGCTGTCTGTCAAATTCTCCAAACCGGAATAAGCTGCGCTGAAATTACAAAAAAAAAGGACTGCTCCGCTGGAGCAGTCCTTTTTGCGTTTTGAGGGGCGGGAAGGTGCGATCAGCACCCTTCCTTTTCGGCCAGCTTCCGGCCCATGAGCACGCCCATGACGGAGGCCATCATCAGGCCGCGGGTCCAGCCGGAGGAGTCACCCAGGCAGTGCAGGCCCCGGATGTTGGTGTCGAGGTTCTCGTCCATCTTGACCTTGTTGGAGTAGAACTTCAGCTCGGGGCTGTAGAGCAGGGTCTCGTTGGCGGCAAAGCCGGGCACGACCATATCCAGCATCTTGATGAACTCGATGATGTTGGTCATGGCGCGGTAAGGCATGGCGGCGGTGATATCACCGGCCACGGCATCCTTCAGGGTGGGCTTGACGTTAGATTGCGCCAGCTCCTTGGGCCAGGTGCGCTTGCCGTCCAGAATGTCGCCGTAGCGCTGGACCAGGATGTGGCCCGCGCCCAGCATGTTGGTCAGCTCACCCACCTTCTGGGCGTAGGCGATGGGCTGGTTGAAGGGTTCGGTGAAGTTGTGGGAGACGAGGATGGCCAGGTTGGTGTTCTCGCTCTTCTTCTCCTTGAAGCTGTGGCCGTTGACCACGGCCAGATCGTTGTCGTAGTTCTCCTGAGCCACAAAGCCGCCGGGGTTCTGGCAGAAGGTGCGCACCTTGTTCTTCCAGGGCTTGGGGTAGCCAATGAGCTTGGACTCGTACAGCACCTTGTTCACCTTTTCCATGACCTCGTTGCGGCATTCCACGCGCACGCCGATGTCAACGGTGCCGGGCTTGTGGGCGATGTGGTGCTCGGCGCAGATCTTCTCCAGCCAGTCGGCACCGCGGCGGCCCGTGCCGATGACCACAGTATCGGCATAAACAGCATGGGCTTCCTCGTCCTTGGGTCCCTTGATGAACACGCCCTTGCACTCCTCGTTCTCCAGGATGATGTTCTCGCACTCGGTGCTGAACAGCATCTCCACGCCGTTGTCGGCCAGATAGTTCTGGATGGCCAGATACAGCTGCTGGGCCTTCTCGGTGCCCAGATGACGGATGGGGCAGTCCACCAGCTTCAGGCCGGCGTGGATGGCGTTCTTGCGGATCTCCTTGATGTCCTCTCCGGTGTAAATGCCCTCCACATGGGGGTCGGCACCGAACTCGAGGTAGATCTTATCGGTGTAATGGATGAGCTCCTGTGCGAACTCCTCGCCGATCAGGCTGGGCAGGTCGCCGCCCACCTCATAGGAGAGGCTCAGCTTGCCGTCCGAGAACGCGCCTGCACCGGAGAAGCCGGTGGTGATGGCGCAGGTGGGGCGGCAGTTGACGCAGTGGCCCAGCTCGGCCTTGGGGCAGTGGCGCTTTTCCACCGGCTTGCCCTTTTCCACCAGCAGGATCTTTTTCTTGCTGCCGTGGCGCAGCAGCTCTACAGCGGTGAAGATGCCGGCCGGACCGGCACCCACAATGATCAGATCGTATTTTTCCATCTCTAGTTTTATCCTTTGCTATTAGTTACAAACTCCCTCAGTCGCCTGTCGGCGACAGCTCCCTCGGAGAGGAAGCCTTTTCTCGGAGGGAAGCTTTATGGGGGTGGCCAAAGCCTCCCTCATGGAGGGAGGTGGCATCGCGCAGCGATGACGGAGGGAGTTTAATCCTCTTCCTGCTCCACCTCAGCGCTCTCATCCACATGATCCAGCTCCACGGCGGAGGCTTCCACGTCGGCAGGGGCGATGTCCGGGGCGATCACGCCGTCACCGTTCAGATCCTGACCGGTCAGGGATTCCAGCATGGACTGGGTCTCGGGGTGGAGCTTGGCAAAGCGGCGGATGGCCAGCACAGTGTACAGAGCGCTGATCAGGTTGATGGCACCCTCAATGATGAGGATGATGCCAATGGCCATGACCAGCGTCTCCATGGTGCCGAAGGGGTTCAGGATCATCACCACGCCCAGCACCACGCTGAGCACCGGCAGCAGCAAGAAGCCCTTCCAACTGGGGTACTCACAGCGGCGCAGGTCCAGAGCGTTCTGGATGCGGCCCAGGCTGTCGAAGATGACGAACAGGCCGAACACGATGGGCAGGATGCGCACCACGATGTCGCTGCGGAGGATCAGGAACGCGCCCAGGCCCAGGCAGATGATGCCCGAGATGAGGGTGAGCTGGCTCTGGAAGATGCCGCGCTCCACGGCAAAGTAGCGCACCAGCTGAACGGCGGCGCACACCAGCACCACGCCACCCAGGGCGTAGCAGACCACGTTGAGGGCGGTGGAGGGCCGCATGAGCAGGAAGATGCCCAGCCCCAGGTAAAGCACGCTCATCAGGATCAGATTCCATTTCAACTTCTTTGCCATAAAAGGTCACGTTCCTTTCTTGTGCCGGACGGGTTTTGAAACGGTTTACTGTGCAGCGGCAGCGTTGTCGTACATGGGCTCGATGATCTTTTTGTCCAGGCGGGCAAAGAACACAAAGCTCAGGGTCACACTGACCAGCTCTGCAATGACGAAGGACCACCACACCATATTCACGTTGCCGGTCTTACTCAGCAGCCAGGCGGCGGGCAGCAGGACCACCAGCTGGCGGCAGACCGAGATGATCAGGCTGAACATGCCGTTGCCCAGCGCCTGGAAGGTGGAGGACAGGATGATGCTCATGCCGGCCAGCAGGAAGTGGAAACAGATGATGCGCAGGGCAGGCTTGCCGATGGCCAGCATGGCCTCGCTGGCGGAGAACAGGCCCAGCAGCTTGTCGGGCAGGAACTGGAACAGCAGGAAGCCGACCAGCATGATGGCCTCGGCATAGAACATGGCGCACTTGATGGTCTTTTTGACGCGGTCGGGCTTGCGGGCACCGTAGTTGTAGCCGATGATGGGCACCATGCCGTTGTTCATGCCGAAGATGGGCATGAACACGAAGCTCTGCAGCTTGAAGTAAACGCCGAACACGGCCACGGCGGTGGCGGTAAAGGCCATGAGGATCTGGTTCATCAGGAAGGTCATCACGCTGCCCACGCACTGCATGGCGATGCTGGGCAGGCCGACAACGTAGATCCGTTTGATGGCTTCGGCGCTGGGGCGGAAGCCCTTGAAATCCAGCTGGATATCGGGGTTCTTGCGGAGGTTGAGGTAGAAGGAGACCCCTGCGCCGCAGAACTGGCCGATGACGGTGGCCAAAGCTGCACCGGTGGTGCCGGACAGAGCCTCGCCGCAGTAGCCGAAGATGAAGATGGGGTCAAGGATGATGTTGACGATGGCACCCACCAGCTGGCTGATCATGCTCAGGGTGGTGCGGCTGGTAGCGGCCAGCAGTTTCTCGTTCATCACCTGCATGAACATGCCCAGGCTGAGCACGCAGCAGATGGTCAGGTAGCGGATGCCCTGCTCGGCGATGTCGGCATCGGCGGTCTGGGCGTAGAAGTAGGGGCGCACAACGGTCAGGCCCAGCACCAGAAAGACCAGGTAGCTGCACAGCGCCAGGAACAGGCCGTTCTCGGCGGTCTTGTTGGCGCGGTACTGGTTCTTTTCGCCCAGGCTCTTGGAGAGCAGGGCGTTGACACCCACGCCGGTGCCGATGCCCACGGCGAACATCAGGTTCTGCAGCGAAAAGGCCAGAGAGACGGCGGTCAGAGCGTTCTCACTGACACGGGCGACAAAGATTGAGTCCACCACGTTGTACAGTGCCTGCACCAGCATGGAGATCATCATCGGGATGCTGAGCTTGATCAGCAGCGGGTTGACATCCATGGTGCCCATGATATTTTCGGGTTCGGAAAGATTGAGCTGTTTGTTTTCCACGATTTCTCCTTTTGACGTTGAATGATAGACGAGGGTTTATGCTTGAACAGGAGGGAGGTGTTCCGCCCCTCCTGTGGTGTCCGGCGATCGCTTCGTGCTGTAAACAGCACCCGCGTTTCGCTGACCGCCGCGCCAACGGCTCCTCCCTTCATCCGCCACTGGCGGTGGTCGTTGCCGTTGCCCAAAACGTGGGCAGAGCACAAAAGCACCCTACCCACGAAGCAGCATTGTTTTTTGGGCCGTCCGGCCCGGCGGGGATCACTCAGCCATGGTCTTTTCCTTGGCGGCGACAGCGTCCAGGATCATCTTGACGCAGGTCTCGCGGCCCAGGGCGGCGTTGATGGCCAGATCATAGTTGTGGGCATCGCCCCAGCGGTTCTGGGTGTAGTAGTTGTAGTAGGCAGCACGGTTGCGGTCGGTCTTTTCGATCTCTTCCTTGATGCCCTTCTCGTCGTGTGCTTTGACCAACGGGTCGGTCTTGGCCAGCTCACGCCGCCATTCCACCGGTGCGTAGATGAACACGCGCAGTACATCCTTGCGCTCCCGCAGCACATAGTCACCGCAGCGGCCCAGAATGACGCAGGGGCCTTCCTCGGCCAGCTGCTTGATGATGCGGCTCTGCAGGATGAACACCTGATCACCCAGCGGGAGCTCGTTGCCCATGGTATACAGGCTGTACAGCAGGCTGTGGGTGCGGCGTTTTTCGCTGGCGGCTACGGCTTCCTCCGAGAGGCCGGAGTGCTTTGCGGCCATGGTGATCAGCTCCTTGTCGTAGAGCTTGATGCCCAGTGCGTTTGCAACATCCTCTGCGATGTAGTTGCCGCCGGTGCAGTACTCACGTCCAATGGTGATGATCGTTTTTGCCATAATGTGTTCCTCCCTATGTTGTGGTTTCTATCCCGAAAAGCGCTTTGCGCTGCCGGCTCAGAGGCCGGGCTGCACGGTGCTTGGGTCCTGTTGGGGTGCGGCAGGCTCTGCCGCGGGCTTGGGGGGCGCGGGGAGACGGACTTCCGCCACCCGCATCCGCCCGGTCTGGTCCACCGCGTACACGCTGCAGCGGCCGCCTGCGGCCAGCTGTTCGGGCGGGAAGAGCAGCCCTCCCTCGGGCGTGCGCTCCATCCGGCGGAAGGTGCGGTGGGCAGTGGTGGCGTGGGCCACGCCATCGTGGACGGCATAGGCCGCCCAGCCGGAAAAATCCTCCGGCAGCGGGTCCTGCTGGCCCCGCTGCTCAAAGAGATAGCTGCCATCCTCGGCGCGGGTCAGGTCGCACCGCACCCGGTTGGGCAGATCAGCGGCCACTTCCCGCTGCTTGGGCCGCAGGGCAATGGCCCGGCCCGTGAAGTATCGCATAAAATCCGCCAGCGCCATGGTGCAGTTCACGGCACCGTCACTGTCGGCAGTGGGGTCGTTCAGCAGCACGAAATCCGCCAGAACGGCATCATCGTGCCCGAAGCCCCGCAGGCCCATCCAGACCCCCACGGGGTCCCGCTGGCCCCGGACGCGGCGCTCCACCCGGACTGCGATGGAGCAGTCATCGTGGATCTGGGCGCGCAGGTCTGCCAGATCCATCCAGGCCTGCCAGCAGGGGTAGCCGCAGCAGCCCGCCGCCGCAGCCGCAAAGGCGGCATTGCCGGTGGAGCTGGTGGCTTTGTCCTCCATGGCGTAGGCAACTTCCTCAGGCAGGATATCCTCGCCGTAGCGGTTCATCAGGGCCGCCATCACAAGGGGCAGGTCCATCTCCCGGCCAAAGCTGGGGTCGTGGGCGCTCAGGCAGTATTCCGGCAGGTAGAGCCGCCGGTTCAGCGGGTGGCCGTTGTGCTTCTCCCAGGCAAGGGGGCGTGCGGCGGCGGCCAGCAGCCGGACAGCCGGGGTCGCCTTGTCATCGTTGGTGGAAAGGTTCACCTGCAGCTGGATGCCGGTGCCGCCGCCCGGCGTGGCGACGGTGACGGTATCCCCCATCAGGAACACCAGCCCGTCCTCGCTCTGGGCTTTGATGCTGCAGCGGGGGTAATCCGGTGCCCACTTGCCAAAGCTGAGCCAGCCGGTCCAGGTGTTCCCGGCATAGACCCGGCAGCGCACCTCGACCATGGTGTTGTGGGGGGCGCTGGCGTTCCAGCTGACATTCAGGTTGCAGAAGGCCGGCATGGCGAACTCCGGGGTGGTATAGCTGCCGTAGGGCAGGTAGCGGCCGGCGGAGGAATCCAGCACCACCGCGCCGCTTTCCAGCGCCACATTGTCCAGTGCGCCCCGGGAGAAGGTCTCGGTGCCGTGCAGCACCAGATTGTTCCGTTGTTCCATCCGCACTTCTCTCCTTTGCGCGCTGTGGACGGCGCAGTGTTATTCTTCGGGGGTGTCCTGGCCGCGCTCGGCGCGCAGCTCCTTTTCCAGCTGGGCATCGTGGAGCTTCTGGATGCTCTCCTCAATGTGGAACACCCGGTTCAGGTCGCCGTAGACGATCTGGCAGCAGATCTCGCACTGGAACCAGAAGCCGAACACCAGCATCAGCAGCAGGCCCAGCGGCATGCACAGGATCACCAGGCCCCAGAACAGGATGGTGACCAGCGCTGCGGCCAGCGCGTGGGGCAGGAACGCGATCATGCAGTTCAGGCTGTTTTTCAGCGTCAGGCGCAGGGGCTGATCCAGCAGCACGATCTGGGGCCACATGTAGGAAAACAGCATGTGGAACAGCACAAGATTCAGCACCGTGGCCACCCACATGGGAACGCCCACGTTGGTGCCGTGGTACAGCATGTTGAAGCAGAAATAGACCAGGAAGATCTGCACCGTGACGACCACGCAGTACAGGATGCCGGGCAGGATGCTGGCCTTGAAGTTCTGCCGGAAGGCCCGGCGGTAGGTTGTCCACCAGTAACCGGCCTCGTCACGCAGGGCGCGCAGCACCGTGTCGTACATGCCGGCCAGCGCGGGGCCTGCAAGGATGCCGCCCGCAATGGCGCTGACGATCATTACGGTCAGGTTGTTCATCAGGAAGCCGATGTACACCAGGCAGATCACCGGCAGAAAGCCGATGCAGGTGAGCAGGTTTGCAAGGAACATGCTGCTCATATCGCGGCCCACCAGCTCAAAAAAGCGGCCTACGCCCGTTTTGCGGGGCGTGTCCTTTTCAACGCCCGGCCCGTCCTTGAAATCTTTAGAAGAAGGAAATAAACCCATTTGTTCTGGAATACCTCTCTTTTGTAATGGGCAGCAATGCCATTGTGCTACCTTTCTGCTTATAAATATACCCGGATTTTGTGGATTTTGCAAGCTAAAAAGCACGTATTTGTAAAAAAAGTGTGTTCTCTCCCATTTTGTCCCAAAGTATGTTACAATGATACTGGCCTTTTTGGCCGGAAGGAGGAAAGGAATTTGAGCATTTTACGCACCATTGCGTTATTCGTTTATCTGTTTGGCTATATGATCGTGCACTATGCCACCCTGCGCCGGGCCGAGCGTGCCCTGGCTGCCGGGGATCTGGATACGGTGGAGCAGATCGTCAAGGCCAACATCCCCCGCTGGAGCCGGGGCATCCTGCGTGTTACGGGGGCCCGGATGACGGTGGAAGGGCAGAAGAATATCCCGGCGGGGCCCTGCGTGTTCGTGGGCAACCACCGCAGCTACTATGATATCCCCATCCTGCTGACCGCGCTGGACGCGCCCCACGGCATTCTGGCAAAGGAGGAGCTGGAAAAGATCCCCCTGCTCAACCGCTGGATGAAGCTGCTGGGCTGTGTGTTCGTCAAGCGGGATGACATCCGCGCTTCCGTCAAGGCCCTGAACGATGCCACCGCCATCGTGGAGAGCGGCCGGAGCTTCGTCATCTTCCCCGAGGGCACCCGCTACAAGGGCGAAGAGGGCGGCGCGGGCGAGTTCAAGGCCGGTGCCTTCCGCATTGCCATCAAGACGGGGGTGCCCGTGGTGCCGGTGGCCATCTCCGGCGCGCGGGGCCTGTTTGAGGGCCACGGCCTGCGGGCCACACCCGGCGATATCCGGGTGCGCATCCTGCCCGCCATCCAGACCGCAGGCATGAGCAAGGCCGAGCAGAAGCAGCTGCCCGATGCCGTGCGCCAGACCATTCTGGCCCAACTGTAAGGAGAACTATGGCAAGCTATCGTTACGAGCGGGACATCGACCCCGCAGACCTTGCCCCGCGGGCGGAAAAACAGTATACCCGCAAAGAGCGCTGGGCCAACTGGTGGGATTATAACCTCAAGTGGGTCCTCCTGATCGGCATTGCAGCGGCTTTTGTGGCGTACAGCTTCATCGGGCAGTATTTCTTTACCACCAAGCCCGATTATAATGTGGCGGTGGTGGCCCCCTACTACCTGCCGGATGATACCGTGACCGCCCTGCAGGAGCAGCTGGCCCGGTATGGCGAGGACCTGAACGGCGACGGCAAAACGGTCGTGACCCTGAATGTCTACACGCTGGATTATTCTGCCGGGGACACCCAGACCGAGAGCGATGCCTACCTGACCATGGCGGGCACCACCAAGCTGGCCACGGATGTGGCGGGCGGCCTGAGCTCGGTGTTCCTGCTGTATGACCCGGCAGGCTTTCAGGAGAGCACCGGCTCCCTGCGGTATCTGGACGGCACCCTGCCCGAGGCCGGAAGCGACAGCGACTGGTGGAACATGGTCTACCGCTGGACGGACTGCCCGGTGCTGGCCGGGCTTGACCTGGGCGAGTACCGTGCCGACACCACCCACGCCCAGGGCGGCGACAGCCAGACCTATCTCGCAGATTTCTACGTCGGGATGCGCGGGGCCTGGAACACTGGCACCGAGGAGAACCTTGCGGGCGGCGAGGAGCTTTGGCAGGCACTGACCGCCGGGGCAGTCTCCACCGTGGAAGCGGAGGGGTGAGTCGATGCGGTTCCGTCTCCTGCGCCGGGAAAAAGGCGCGCCCCGCCGCCCGGCCCCCGCGCCGGAGCCGCCTGCCGCGCCCGCTCCGCCCCGTGCCGCTGAGCTGGAAAACCCCTATGGGAGATACTATGGAACGGCGCGGAGCCGGGAAGATCTGAAACGCTGAAGAGGTGCTGCCACGGGCGGCACCTCTTCAATTCTATTCGCCTCTTACAGGTGCTAGTTGAAAAGTTATCCACCCTGAAACCGTGCGCCCTTTGTTGTTTCCGTGTCCGAGTTATGGTATACTAATCCAGTATCACGAAATGCAAAGGATGTGGAATGATGGACGCACTGGAACAGGCCCGCCGGGAGATCGACACGGTGGATGCCCAGCTGGCTGCCCTGTTTGAGCGGCGGATGAAGGCGGTGCTCAGCGTGGCGGAATACAAAAAGGCCCATGGCCTGCCCATCTTTGATGCCGCCCGCGAAAAGGTGGTGCTGGACAAGGCCGAAGCGCGGATCGGGGACCCGGCCCTGCGCCCCTATTACCGGGACCATGTGCAGAACATGATGGACGTGGCCAAGCAGTACGAGGCCGAGGTGCTGGGCCGCAACCGCGCCGCCTATCAGGGCGTGGAGGGTGCCTTTGCCCACATCGCGCTTCGGGCGCTCTTTCCCCATGCCGAGGCCGTGAGCTGCCCCACCTGGGATGAGGTGTTCGATGCTGTGGAGAAGGGCGATGCCGCCCACGGCGTGGTGCCTTTTGAAAACAGCCACGCGGGGGATGTGTCGGCGGTGCTGGACCTGTGCTATAACCACCCCGGGCTGTGGGTGGTGGATGTCTACGACCTGCCCATCTCCCAGAACCTGCTGGTGCTGCCCGGCACCCAGCTTTCCGACCTGACCCGTGTGTACAGCCACCAGCAGGCCATTGCCCAGAGCGAGACCTTCCTGAAGCAGTTCGGCCTGCCTGCCACGGCCATGCCCAACACGGCCATGGCGGCAAAGTTTGTGGCGGAGAGCGGCGACCGGACCAAGGCCGCCATTGCCAGCGTGGAAACGGCAGCGCTGTACGGGCTGGAGGTGCTGGTGCCCAGCATCAACACCGATGGCGACAATACCACCCGCTTCATCGTCCTCAGCCGCGAAAAGCCCACGGCGGGCAACCGGTTCTCCCTGCTGTTCACGCTGGACAACAAGCCCGGCAAGCTGGCCGAGGTCATTCAGGTCATCGGTGCCAGCGGCTACGATATGGAGTCCATCAAGAGCCGCCCGCTGCCCCACGTCCCCTTTGATTATTATTTTTACGTCGAGCTGGTGGGAGACCCCGCCGCCGAAAAGACCGCCGCGCTGCTGCGCGAGCTGAATCATGTCTGCCGCACGGTACGGCTGTTAGGAGTGTATACGAAATGAGCGATTTCATCGGGACAAAGCTCACCATGAATCTGGGAGAGCGCAGTTATGATATCATCCTGAAAAACGGTGCACTGGAAAACCTGTACCAGTTTGCCCGGCTGGACCGCAAGGTGGCCGTTGTCACCGACAGCGGTGTGCCTGCCGAGTATGCCCAGCGCGTGGCCGACCAGTGCCGGGAATCCACCATCATCACGGTGCCGCAGGGCGAGGCCAGCAAGAGCTTCAAGATCCTGGAAACGGTGCTCCGGCAGATGCTGGAGTTCAACATGGGCCGCGGCGACCTGGTGGTGGCCGTGGGCGGCGGCGTGGTCGGTGATCTGGCCGGATTTGCCGCTGCCATCTACATGCGGGGCATCGATTTTATCAACTGCCCCACCACCACCCTTTCCATGATCGATTCCTCCATCGGCGGCAAGACCGCTGTGGATCTGGGCGATACCAAAAACATCGTGGGCGCGTTCTGGCAGCCCAAGCTGGTCATCGTGGACCCGGCCACCCTTTCCACCCTGCCCCGCCGCCACTACATCAACGGTCTGGCGGAGGCGGTCAAGGCGGGCCTGCTGGCGGACCCCGAGCTGTTCGCCATCTTTGAAAAGGGCGATATCGACACCCAAATCAGCGAGATCATCTACCGCAGCCTGCGGTTCAAGAAGAACGTTGTGGAGCAGGATGAGACCGAGCGCGGGATGCGCAAGGCCCTGAACTTCGGCCACACCATCGGCCACGGCATCGAGGCTGTCAAGGGCATCAAGGGCCGCCGCACCGTGGGCCTGTTCCACGGCGAATGCGTGGCGTTGGGGATGCTGCCCATGATCGAATCCAAGGCACTGCAGAAGCGGGTGCGGGCGGTCTACCGCCGCATTGGCCTGCCCACCCGCACCACCTATAACAAGGAAAAGGTGCTGGCCGAGATGCTGCACGATAAAAAGGCCCAGGGCGGCCAGATCACGGTGATCAAGGTGCCGGGTCTGGGCTGCTGGCGGGCCGAGACCATCCCCGTGGAGGGCCTGCGCCCCCTGCTGGGTGTGGAGGAGTAAGCCATGAAAAACACCTTTGGCAGCGACCTTTCGCTGACCATTTTTGGCGAGAGCCACGGCAGGGCTGTCGGCGCGGTGCTGGACGGCATGGCGGCGGGCGTGCCCGTGGAGGAAGCCTTTCTTGCTGCCTGCATGGACAAGCGCCGTGCCCGGGGCGACGGCCTTTCCACCCCCCGTGTGGAGGGAGATGCGGTGCAGTTTTTGTCCGGCGTGGTCAACGGCCGCACCACCGGCACCGCCATTGCCCTGATGATCGAAAACCAGAACACCCGCAGCGGCGACTATGCCAAAACGGCTGACCTGCTGCGGCCCGGCCACGCGGATTACACCGCCTACGCCAAGTACCACGGCTATCAGGATGCCCGGGGCGGCGGCCACTTTTCAGGCCGCGTCACCGCCGCGCTGGTGGCGGGCGGCGCTTTGGTGCTGGGAGCCCTGAACCGGGCCGGGATCGAGATCGTGACGCACATCGGGCGGTGTGCCGGGATCAGCGATACCCCCTTTGCGCTGGACAATCCCGCCGCGCTGGCGGCGCAGGCCGAGGCACTGCTGAACAAGTCCGAGGGCTTTGCCCTGCTGGACGGCAGTGTGGAGGAATCCATGAAAGCTGCCATCCGTGCCGCCGGTGCCGAGGGCGACAGCGTGGGCGGCGTGCTGGAGACCGCCATTCTGGGCTTGCCCGCAGGCGTGGGCGAACCCTATTTCGACAGCGTGGAGAGCAAGCTCGCTCACCTGGCCTTCTCCATCCCGGCGGTCAAGGGCATCGAGTTCGGTTCCGGCTTCGGCTTTGCGGACCAGAAGGGCTCGGAGGCCAACGATGCCTTCCGGATGCAGGGGGAGCGCATCGTCACCGCCACCAACCACAATGCGGGCCTGAACGGCGGCATCTCCAACGGAATGCCCGTGGTGTTCCGCACGGCGGTCAAGCCTACCCCCAGCATCTACAAAACGCAGGACACGGTGGATTATATCGCAAAGAAGGACGCAGAGCTGTCCATTCAGGGCCGCCACGACCCCTGCATCGTGCCCCGGGCCGCCATTGTGCAGACCTGCGCCGCCGCGCTGGCCGTGGGCGATCTGCTCACCGCAAAATACGGCATGGCCTGGATGGAGGACCCCACCGGCTACCGCAAGGAGGTGCTGTAAATGGAATACGGACTCATCGGCGGGCGGCTGGGCCACTCCTACTCCAAGGTCATCCACGAGATGCTCTGCGGCTACCGGTACGACCTGTGCCCCCTGCCCACGGAAGAGGAAGTCCGGGCCTTTCTGACCCGGCGGCAGTTCAGGGCCATCAATGTCACCATCCCCTATAAGCTGGTGGTCATGGAGTACTGCTCCTACATCGACCCCCACGCCAAGGCCATCAACGCCGTGAACACCATCGTCAACAGGAACGGCCTGCTCTACGGCTACAACACCGATTACCCCGGCTTCTCCTACCTGTGCGATGCACACGGGGTGGAGTTCAAGGACAGGACCGTGCTCATTCTGGGCACCGGCGGCACCCACAACACCACCTGGGCCGTGGCCCATGACCGGGGCGCGAAACAGATCTATACCGTCAGCCGCCATCCCGACCCCGAAAAGGGAGAGCTGACTTATGCTCAGGCCCTGACCACCGGGGCGCAGATCATCATCAACACCACGCCGGTGGGCATGTACCCCAATGTGGGCGTGAGCGCCCTGGATATCACCTCCATGCCCGGGCTGGAAGCCGTGATCGATGTCATCTATAATCCCGATAAGACCGAGCTCATCCTCCAGGCCGAGGAGCTGGGCGTGCCCGTTGCCGTCGGCGGTCTGGAAATGCTGGTGGCGCAGGCTGTATATGCGGCAGAATTTTTCCTCGACCGCAAGTTTGAGGATGCCGGTGCCGAGATCGCCCGTGTGACCAGCGAACTGCGGCGGGAACAGCTGAACATTGCCCTCATCGGGATGCCCTCCTCGGGCAAATCCACCCTGGGCCGCGCTCTGGCGGAACGGCTGGGCAAGCGGTTCGTGGATCTGGACGAGGAGATCGTCAAGGCCGACGGCCGGAGCATCCCGGACATTTTTGCCGCTGAGGGGGAGGCAGGCTTCCGGAAGCTGGAGGCCGCGCAGACCGCCCGCTTTGCCAGGGAGAACCGGCAGGTCATCTCCTGCGGCGGCGGCGTGGTCAAAGACCCGGCAAACCTCCGGGCGCTCCACGCCAACGGCATTGTGCTCTTTATCGACCGGCCGCTGGAAGATCTGCTGGTGGGCGGCGGAAGGCCCCTTTCCACCAGCCCCGAGGCCCTGAAAACCATGGAAGCCCAGCGCCGCCCGCTCTATCTGGCGGCAGCGGATGCTGTGATCCCCAACAAGACCACCCCTGCGGATGCCGTGACGGCGGCAATGGAGGCGCTGGATGAAATTTTTAGTCATTAACGGTCCCAACCTCAACCTGACCCAGTTCACGGAGCCGGGCATGGAGGGGCAGATCGATTTTAATACACTGCTGGATTATATCGAGGCGGGCTGTGCCCAGATGGATGTTCAGGTGGACTTTTTTCAGTCCAACCACGAGGGTGACCTCATCGATGAGATCCAGTCGGCGGCAGGCCGGGCCGATGGCATCATCCTCAACCCGGGCGGCTACGCCTATTACAGCGTGGCCATTCTGGAAGCGCTGCAGGTGTGCGGCGTGCCCGCCGTGGAAGTGATGCTGGCCGACCCCAGCGGCAAGGAGCCCTTCCGCAGCGTGGATGTGGTCTCCTTTGGCTGTCAGGGCCGCTTTGCAGGCGAGGGGGTCAGCGGATATCTCCATGCCTGCGCCTACCTTGTGCAGCTGCTCCGGCTGGATGGCGGTGCGCAGACGCACTTGGTGCAGTAACAACCCTCTCAGTCTCGCATTCGCTCGCCAGCTCCCCCGAAGGGGGAGCCCTTGGCAAGTAGGGCAGGCTGTGCAGCAAAACTGAAAGCATAGAGACAAAACAGAAGGGAAAAGAAACAAGATGATCATTTCGACCAAAAAAGGCACCCCCAAGGAAGAGCTGGAAAAGATCGTAGACAAATTCGAGAAGCAGGGCCTGGATGTGACCCTGATCACCGGCAAGGATTACAATGTGTTCGGTCTGGTGGGCGATACCACCAAGATCGATGAGCGCGACGTGCTGGCCAACCCCTGGATCGACAACGTCACCCGCGTGTCCGCTCCCTATAAGCGGGCCAACCGCCTGTTCCACCCCGCCGATTCCATCATTGACTGCGGCGGCGTGAAGATCGGCAGGGGCGAGAAGATCGCCGTGATGGCAGGCCCCTGCAGCATCGAGGGCGAGGAGCAGGCACTGCGCATTGCCAACGGTGTAAAGGCAGGCGGTGCAAGCCTGTTCCGCGGCGGCGCTTATAAGCCCCGCACCTCTCCCTACTCCTTCCAGGGTCTGGAGACCGAGGGCATCCTCGATATGGTCAAGGCACGGGAGGCCACCGGAATGCCCATCGTGTCCGAGCTGATGAGCGAGGACCGGATCCCGGAGTTTGAGGAATATGTGGACGTGGTGCAGATCGGTGCCCGCAACATGCAGAATTTCCAGCTGCTCAAGGCCGTGGGTAAGATGCACAAGCCTGTTCTGCTCAAGCGCGGCCTGTGCAACACCATCGAGGAGTGGATCATGTCCGCAGAGTATATCATGGCCGGCGGCAACGAGCAGGTCATTCTCTGCGAGCGGGGTATCCGCACCTTTGAGAAGTACACCCGCAACACCCTCGACCTCTCCGCTGTGCCCATCATCCACGAAAAGACCCATCTGCCCATCATCGTGGACCCCAGCCACGCCACCGGCAAGGCCAATCTGGTTGAGCCGATGATGATCGCCGCTGTGGCCGCCGGTGCCGACGGTCTGGAGGTGGAAGTCCACTATGATCCCCGCCACGCATGGAGCGATGGCGCACAGTGCCTGACCCCGGATGCCTTTGCACAGGCCATGGCAAAGTGCCGTCAGGTCGCATGGGCCATTGGCCGGGATATGTAAGATGGATGTGGTGGTAAAACGCGCCCGCGCAGTGGCGGGCAGGATCGCCGCGCCGCCCAGCAAAAGCATGGCTCACCGGGCGGTGCTCTGCGCGGCGCTGGCAAAGGGGACCTCCCATCTCCATCATCTTGCTTTCAGCAAGGATATCTCCGCCACGCTGGGCGCGGCGGGCCGACTGTGCGCCCGTGTCACCACCGGTGAAAACGACGCGGTGGTGGAGGGGCTGGGCCGTTTTCTGCCGGTTGATGCCCCCGTGGACTGCTGTGAGAGCGGCAGTACCCTGCGCTTCCTCATCCCACTGGCCAGCCTGACCGGGCAGGAAGTGACTTTTACGGGCCGTGGGCGGCTGATGGAGCGGCCCCAGTCGGTCTACAAAACGCTGTATCAGCAGCAGGGCCTGCGTTTTGAGCAGGGCGCGGACCGCCTGACTGTGGAAGGTGCCCTGACCCCGGGCGAATACGAGCTGGCGGGCAACGTGTCCAGCCAGTTCATCAGCGGGCTGCTGTTTGCCCTGCCCCTGCTGGGCGGCACCAGCACCCTGCACCTCATCCCGCCTGTGGAGAGCCGGAGCTACATCGATATGACCCGCGCGGTGCAGCACGCCTTTGGCGTGGAGAGCCGCTGGCTGGGTGAAAATACGCTGGAAATTCCCGGCGGGCAGCACTATCTTCCCGGTGATTACACCGTGGAGGGCGATTACAGCCAGGCGGCTTTTCCTGCCGTGCTGGGCGCTGTGACCGGCGGTGTGGCCATCACCGGCCTGTCTGAGGAGACCTTGCAGGGCGATGCCGCCATTCTGGAGATCCTCCGGCGGTGCGGTGCAAGATTTACCCGCACCGGGCAGGGCGTGGTGTTTGAAAAGGCCCCGCTCCACGGAACGGACATCGACCTTGCCGACTGCCCCGACCTGGGCCCCGTGCTGATGGTGCTGGGCCTGCTGTGTGAGGGAACCACGGTCATCCGCAACGCCGAGCGTCTCCGCATCAAGGAGAGTGACCGCATCGAGGCCATGGAGACCGAGTTGCGGGCCTGCGGCGGGCAGCTGGAGAGCGAGGGCGGCACCATTACCATCCATGGCTGTGCCGGGGCGCTCCATGCCCCGGAGCAGCCGCTTTCCGGCCACAACGACCACCGCGTGGTGATGAGCCTTGCGGTGCTGGCGCTGGCCGCCGGGCTGGCCCTGCCCATCAGCGGGGCCGAGGCCGTTGCCAAGAGCTGGCCGGATTTTCTGGAAGCCATCAAGCCTTTGGGCGCGGAGGTGGAACATGTTGGATAAATCAAAGCGCTATCTCATTGTGGGTCTGGGCCTGCTGGGCGGCAAGTACGCCTTGGAGCTGAGCAGGGCCGGGTTCCATGTGGACGGCATCAACCGCAGCGAGGGCCATCTGCAGTATGCCCTCGACCACGGCTATATCGCCAGCGGCAAGACCCACGATTTTGAGGATCTGGTGCGTCAGGCCGATCATATCATCTTTGGCTTGTACCCCACGGCCCTGATCGAGTGGTTCCGGACCTATGGCCACCTGCTGAAGGAGGGCTGCATCTTTACCGATGTGTCGGGCGTAAAGACCGGTCTGGTGGAGCCCATTCAGGCCATGTGCAGGCCGGGTGTGGAGTTCATTGCCAGCCACCCCATGGCGGGCCGTGAGACCTCCAGCGTGGAGCACGCCGCTGAGGTGAATTTTGCCCCGGCCAACTTCATTGTGACCCCCACGGAAAAGAACACCCCGGAGGCCGTTCAGTGGGCCAGGGAGCTGGCCGAGGTGCTGGGCTTCAAGCATATCTGCACCCTGACCGTGCAGGAGCATGACAGGATGATCGGCTATGTCAGCCAGCTCTGCCATGCCATCGCCGTCAGCCTGATGTGCGCCAACGACAATACCTCGCTGTGCGAGTACACTGGAGATTCCTTCCGGGACCTGACCCGCATTGCACGCATCAACGATAAGATGTGGGCGGAGCTGTTCCTCTGGAACAAGGAAAACCTCATCTCCGAGATCGACCAGTTCAGCGGGGCGCTGAACGAGATGCGCAACGCCCTTGTGGCCGATGACCGGGAAAAGCTGGAGGAGATGTTCCGCCTGTCCACCCAGCGCCGCGCGGCGTTTGATAAGAAAGCGCCGTAACCTTTTCAGCACACAGCACTGCTGTTTTTTTCAGCTCCCCTGCTGGGGAGCTGGAAGCGAGACTGAGAGGTTTGGCACAACACGAAAAAATGAGGTGTACCGAATGCCCAAACAGGAAGGCCAGAAATCCAAGCTGCTGGCGCTATTGCGCATTTTTGAGCAGCAGACCGATGAAAACCACCTGCTGAATGTGCCGCAGCTGGTGGAGCTGCTGGAGGCGCAGGGCATCCGCTGCGAGCGCAAGAGCGTGTACAGCGATATTGAGGCACTGGGTGCGCTGGGCTATGACATCAAGCTGCGCCGGGGCCGGGGCGGCGGGTATTTCCTTGCCAGCCGCACCTTTGATCTGGCGGAGCTCAAGCTGCTGGTGGATGCCGTGCAGGCAAGCCGGGTGGTATCCGGCACCACGAGCAGGCGGCTGATCCACAAGCTGGAAAAGCTCTGCTCCAACTACGAGGGCAGCCAGCTGCAGCGTCAAGTCTATGTGGAGGGCCGCCCCAAGACCGACAGCAAGAGCCTGCTGTACAGCATTGATGCCCTGCACGAGGCCATCAACAACGGTAAAATGGTGGAGTTCCTCTACAGAAAAGCCGACAGCCGCGAGAAAGAGAAAAGGACCGTCAGCCCGTGGCAGCTGGCCTGGGAGAACGGGTGCTACTACCTCATTGCCTTTGCCGACGAAAAGGGCATCCGCCATTACCGGGTGGACAAGATGAGCGGGGTCCGGGTGCTGGATGCGCCCCGGCGGGGTCAGGAGCAGTTTGCGGATCTTGACCTGCCTGCCTATCTGCGCAAGCACTTTGGAATGTACGGCGGGCCGGAGCATCGCGTTACCCTACGGTGCACCGCTGATCTGGAAGGTGCCATGCGGGAGCGCTTTGGCGCAACGCCCATGTTTTTACCCGAGGAGAATGGCTGCTTCCATTTTGATGTCCCCATCTGCGTCAGTGACCAGTTCTATGGCTGGGTCTGCGGCTTTGGCGGCAAGATAGAAGTGGTCGCCCCGCCCGAAGTGCGGCAGGGAATGCGGGAGATGACCGCCCGGCTGGCAGAACAGCATCAATAACAAAAAAGGACTGCGAAAGCAGTCCTTTTTGCGTGTTTACGGTTCCTTCAATTCCAGATCACTGGGCAGGATCAGATCCAGGGCAGCGGCGGGCTCGGCGACAAGGCGGCGGCTCTGGTGGAAGATGGCCTTTTCCAGTGTGTTGCGGGCAAGGCGGCCATTGCCGGCAGTGCGGGCATCGGCTGCCTGCCAGCGGGCATAATAGCCCAGCAGGGGTTCGGTGCAGGCTTCGGCCAGGGTGTAGCCCTTGTTTTTGGCAAGGACCCGGGTGATCTGCAGCAGCTCCACGGCGGTGTAGTCCGGGAACTCGATCCGGTTGGGAAAACGGCTGGCAAGGCCGCTGTTGGCGGTGAGGAAGGTCTCCATCTCCCTGGTGTAACCCGCCAGAATGACCACCAGCTCATCCCGGTGATCCTCCATCCCCTTCACCAGCGTGTCGATGGCTTCCAGCCCGAAGCTGTCCTGCTCGCCGCGGTAAAGGCTGTATGCCTCGTCAATGAAGAGCACACCACCCAGCGCGCTCTCGATGACGCTGTTGGTCAGGGGGGCGGTGTGGCCGGTGTAGCGGCCCACCAGATCGGCACGGGTCACCTCCACCAGCTGGCCGCCCTTGAGGGCACCAATGGCTTTCAGATACCGTGCCACCAGCCGGGCAATGGTGGTCTTGCCGGTGCCGGGGTTGCCCGTGAAGATCATGTGCATCGAAAGGCTGGCGGTCTTGAGCCCGGCGGCGGCGCGGCGCTGCTGCACCTGCAGGTTGTCGGCCAGACCGAACACATATTCCTTGACCGGGGCAAGGCCCACCAGCTCGTTGATCTCGGCGCGGATGGCATCCAGTGCGCCGGTGTAGGCGGCGGGCAGCAGGTCGAACAGGAGCTGGTCTGCGCCGTCGTTCAGACGGAACAGCACCCCTTCCGGCCCGGCGGTCAGGGTCACGGTGCCGGTCAGGGTTTCATCGGTCCGCAGGCAGTATTCACTCAGGGCGCGGAAGATGTGGTCAGTGCACGCGGAAAGGCCTGCCGCACCCTTCTGTGCGGTGCACTGGGCCGCGACATAGTCCCGCACGTCGGCCCCGGCGGAAAGGGTCAGCCCCAGCCGAGTGCGGATCTTCTGGGCCAGCGCGTTGAGCTGCTGTGCGGCAAGGGCGGCCAGATCCTCCCGGGTGTAGGAGGCCGTCTCGCAGACATCTCCCAGTGCCGACACCAGCGCCGCACCGAATTTGTCAGCCAGTGCCTCCCGGCCCTTGTGGGAGTAGAAGATGAGGTATTTGCCGCAGGGGTCGATGCGGCTGACGGCTCCCGGGGCCAGCGCTGTGCCTGCATCCACAAGGATACCCTCTTTGTTCACGAGATACCGGCTGGACAGGGGGGCACTGCCCTTGACGGCCAGATCAGACAGGGTCTTCAGAAAGCCGGGATAACAGCTCTCGTAGTGCTCAAAGGCAAGGATCTCCCCGGGCGCGTGCAGGGCAGCGTAGAGGTCCTGCAGGAAGAGCTTCTCGGCTCCGGAATTGGGGTAAAGGGCCAGATCCAGCGTGGCGATCCTGTCGCTCTGCAAAAGGCCCCGGGCCGCCATGCAGCGGGCAGTTTCTTCCAGTGCAAAATGCCTGCCTGTGCCTGCCCCGCCTGTGAGCAGGATGACATTGCGGGCGGCGGGGGCTTCGGTGCCCAGCACAAAGGGGCGGCGCATGGCCCGCACCACGCTGTCCACAAAAGCATCCTGCCCCAGCACCGTCTGCTTGACCTCGGCGGCAAGGCCTTCAAAGCTGCCCAGATGCTCCGGCTTCACGTCGGTGGTGCCCCTGGCCAGCAGGCCTTCGTCCTCCATGTCCCGCAGCATCTGGCGGCTGCTTTCCAGCGCGGCGGCGGTGGCATCGCTCTGGGTTTTGAGCTGGGCGTTCTGCTGCTTCAACAGCTCGTCCAGCCGTTTCTGCTGTTCCAGAAGCGCCGCGTTCAGGTCAGGCAGGGCGGCGCTGCCGCCTGTTTTGGGTGCAGAAGTGCCGGGGGCGGCCTTGAATCTGCCCCCCGGGCCGAACACGCCGTTCATCAGACTTTCCCAATCATCGGTGTATGCCATAAAACTTCCCTCCGTGCAGTGTTTTTTCTTTCAGTATAGTGGAGTCTGGTACGTTTTGCAAGGAAAGGGTTGAAATAAAGGACAAAGTTCGTTACACTATTGTCAAATGAAAGGATGAATTGCCATGGAGCCAAGAACACCTGCTGAATGGAAGACGTTGTTTGAGAGCGAAGCCTTTGCCCGCCAGACGGAATACTACGGCCCGCTGGGGGTGGAGTATACCCCCGCCGGGACACACCTGCGCCTGTGGGCTCCCACGGCAAAACAGGCAGCAGTGAACCTGTACCGCCGGGGCACCGGCGGGGCCTGTGTGGGCACCCTGCCCCTGCAGCAGCAGGACAAGGGTGTGTGGAGCATCTATCTGCCCGGCGACCAGCACGGAAAATACTACGATTTCACCCTTACCACCCCGTTTGGCACCTGCAATGCAGCGGACCCCTACGCCCGCTCGGCAGGGGTGAACGGGGTGCGCAGCATGATCTTTGACCCGGCCCGGGTAGACCCGCAGGGCTGGGAGCGGGATGTGCGGCCGGTGATCCCACCGGCCCGGCGCAGCGTTTGGGAGGTCAACGTCCGGGATTTCTCGCAGGACCCGGCCAGCGGCGTGCACACAGCCTGGCGGGGCAAATTTCTGGCCTTTACCCAGCAGGGCACGACCCTGAGCAGCGACGGCATCCACCCCACCTGCCTGAATTACCTCAAGCGGCTGGGGGTGAGCTATGTCCAGCTCATGCCAATCTTCGATTTTGGCAGCGTGGATGAGAGCCGCCCCCTGACCCGGCAGTATAACTGGGGCTACGACCCCACCAACTTCAATGTGCCCGAGGGCAGCTACTCCACCGACCCCACCCGGGGTGAGGTGCGGGTGCGGGAGTGCAAGCAGATGATCGCGGCCCTCCATGCGGCGGGCATCGGCGTTGTAATGGACGTGGTGTATAACCACATGTACCGCTCCGACAATGTGCTGAACCGGGTGGTGCCCCTCTACTACTTCCGCCAGAACGATGACGGTTCCCTCTCCAACGGCAGCGGCTGCGGCAACGAGTTTGCCTCCGAGCGGCCCATGGCCCGGCGCTATCTCATTGATTCGGTGCTCTACTGGGCACGGGAATATCACATCGACGGCTTCCGGTTTGACCTGATGGGCCTGTATGACGTGGAGACCATGAACCTCCTCCGGGCTGAACTGGACAAGCTGCCCGGCGGGCGGGATATCCTGATGTACGGTGAGCCGTGGCAGGGCGGCTGCAGCGCCCTGCACCGGTACGAGGCCAACAAGAACAACCTGAACATGCTGAACGAGCGCATCGGCATCTTTTGCGACAACACCCGGGATGCCATCAAGGGCGGCTGCTTCGATGCCCGGGAGCCGGGCTTTGTGGAGGGCAAGCCCGGGAGTTTCTGGGATATCGGTGCTTCGGTGGCGGCGTGGTGCCGCAGTGAAAAGCTGCCGCCTCACGCCCCGGGGCAGATCATCAGCTACGTTTCGGCCCACGACAACTTTACCCTGTGGGATAAGCTCCTGATGGTGCGCTACGCCCGCCCGGAGTTTGCCGCTGTGGACAAGACCGCCCTGGCCCAGAACCGGCTGGCAGCGGGCATCTACCTGACCAGCATGGGCCTGCCTTTCTGGCAGGCGGGCGAGGAGTTTGCCCGCACCAAGAAGGGGCAGGGCAACAGCTACCGCTCCAGCCCGGCCCTCAACCGGCTGGACTGGCACCGGGCCGAACAGTTCCACAGCCTTGTGGATTACTACCGCGGGCTCATTGGTCTGCGGGCGGCGTTCCCCCGGCTGGGCGCGCTGGACAAGGCCAGCCCTGCCGCCATCGAGTTCTTCCCGCTGGAACAGCCTCTTGTGGGCTGGCGGCTCCCCGCCCAGTGGGGCGACGGCGCGGCATGGAGCGCCCTGTGCGTCTACTATAACCCCACCGAGACGGCGCAGGTCGTCACCCTGCCCGGCGGCAGCTGGAAGCTGCTGAGTGACGGCATCTCCTCCAGCCTGTGGCGGGGCAGCAGCCGCATCTGCACCGGCCAGACCGTCCTCCTGCCCCTGAGTGCCACCGTGTTCGGGCAGGTATAAAAATACGGTCTGCCGTTGCTTGACAACCTGCAATTAAAAATCCCCTGACCAGTTCAACGCCGGTCAGGGGATTTTTGATTTATGGATCAGGAAAAAGATTGGGGAGAATCAGGAGTTTTTCTGTGCCTGCTGAGTCTGGGCGTTCTTTTCGCCCAGGGTCAGGCTGACGGTCTGCATCTGGCCTTCCCGGGCCACGGTGATGGAAAGGGTATCACCGGCGGCATGCTGCTGGATCAGGGTGCCAAGGTCGTCCTTCTGGGCGATCTCGGTGCCGTCGATGCTCACGATGCGGTCACCGGTCTTCAGACCGGCCTTGTCGGCGGGGCCGCCCTGCACAACATCCACAACGTAAACGCCGTAGGCATTGACGTTGAGCTGTGCGGCGGTCTGGGCATCGGTCACAGCCAGATAGGTGATGCCCATGTAGGGGCGGCCGGAGACATAGCCATTCTCCAGCAGATCCTGTGCCACCTTGATGGCATCGTTGATGGGGATGGCAAAGCCCAGACCCTCCGCATCGCTGGAGGAGGACTTTGCGTTGACCAGACCGATGAGCTCACCGTTCATGTTGAACAGGCCGCCGCCGGAGTTGCCGGGGCTGACAGAGGCATCCATCTGGATCAGGGACATGGTGTTGGTGGAGCTGGTGCCCTGAATGGTCACGCTGCGGTTCAGGGCGCTGACGATGCCGCTGGTCACGGTGCCGCCCAGCTCACCCAGCGGGTTGCCCACGGCCAGCACGCTCTCGCCCACGGCAAGGCTGTCGCTGTTGCCAACGGTGGCGGGGGTCAGGTCAGTGGCATCGATCTTGAGGACAGCCACATCGCTGGTGTCATCCTCGCCCACCACGGTGGCGGGGTAATCGGTATCGCCGATGGTTACGGTGATGTTGGACGCGCCGGACACAACATGCGCACAGGTCAGGATATAACCGTCGGAGCTGATCACGACACCGCTGCCAGCGCCGCTCTCCACCTGGCTCTGGCCGTACCAGGACCACTGGGAGTAGACCACCTGCTCGGTGGTAATGACCACAACGCTGGGGCTGACCATCTCAGAGACCTGAGCGGTGGTCATGCCGGAAGCGGTGTTCACCGCGGAGGCAGAGCCGGAATCACTGCTGGACGTGGAGGAAGGTGCCACCTGCTGGATGACCACCTTGCCGCCTGTGTTGCCCACCCGGGCTCCAACAAAGCCGCCGACAAAGCCCATGGCTGCTGCCAGCACCAGCGCAACTGCACTGCGGGCGATATTGCCGTTTTTCCGGCGGCGCTTTTTGGGAGGCTGCTTGGGGCTTCCCTGTGCGGCCTGATACCGGGGGCCTTCCGGAGGCGGCACCGCGCCGCCATCGCTGCCGCTGTTCGGCTCGGCCTGGGGGGCAGCCTGTGCGGCCTCGCCGTAGGTGCCTGCCGTGTTGGCGGTGTTCATGCCGGAGGAGCCGACGTTGGGGTAGCCGGTCTCGCCGGTCTGGCTATGTTCAGAGGAATAATCGTATTCCCACTTGTTCTCGTTATCCATACTGGTTACTTCCTTTCTCAAAGGGAATGGTTCGGAGGGGGCGCTTCTGCCGCACCTCCTTGGAACTGTTTCTATTGTATCCGGTAATTGTGAAAAGGAATCGCTGACCGGGTGAAGAATATGTGAAATAAGGTCGCAGCGGGAAGCCTTGACAGCGGCGCGGGGGCTTGGTATTTTAAAGGTGCAGCGCAGAAGCCGGCAGCGTTGCGAAACCTCTCCGTCATCTTCGCTTTGCTAAACCTCTCAGTCGCGGGCGCTGCCGCGACAGCTCCCCTAGTAGGGGAGCCCTTGGCAGAGGATTTGTTTTTCGCAATGATCGCTGGCGCTCCAAAACCAATGCCTGCCGCAGGACAAACAGGAGCGAAGCGCTGACCCACGAAAACGCGACGGTATGCCAAGGCCTCTCCTACTAGGAGAGGTGGCATCGAGCGAAGCGATGATGACGGAGAGGTTTAGCCCAGCAGGGCAAGCCCGCGAAAAGGAGCAAATTATGAAACTGGAAAAGATTCCGGGCGGTTATGCCCTGTATAAAGAGAAAACCATCATTGGCACCTGCCGGGCCCGGCCCGCGGAGCAGGGCGCGGACATCACTGCCCTGACCATTGTGCCGGAATGGCGGCGCAAGGGCTACGGTTCCTACCTGTTAAAAGAGGTATTGCGCAGCCTGGGCGGCTATGACAAAGAGAGCGCCACGGTGTTCACGGCTCCTCTGCCTGCCGATGCGGGGGAGCTGGCCTTCTGGGCAAAGTTCGGCTTTGCGGCAGAGGGCAGCGGCCTGTGCCGCCGCCGCACCCCCGACCTGACGGCCGTGAAGCTTGTGCAGGACTTCCTCGCCGCGCGGCTGGCTGACCCCAGGCTCTGCATCGATGCCACCTGCGGCAACGGGGGCGACACGGCCTTTCTCTGCCGCCTTGTGGGCGAAGAGGGCCGAGTGCTGGGCTTTGACATCCAGCCCGAAGCCATTGCCTCCACCCGACAGAACCTTGCACGGAAGGGCCTTGCGGCAGAGCTTCACTGCGACAGCCACGCCAACCTCTTACAATATGTACAGCCCGGCACCGTCGATGCCGTGATGTTCAACTTCGGCTGGCTGCCCGGTGCCGACCACGGGGTGTTCTCCCACGCCCAAAGCAGCATCCCGGCGCTGGAAGCTGCCCTCGAGGCCCTGCGGCCCGGCGGGGTGCTCAGCGCCATCCTGTACAGCGGCAAGGTCATCGGTTCCGACGAAAAGACCGAGATCCTCCAATGGATGCGCTCCCGGCCCCTGAAACAGTGCACCGCCCTTGTCTGCGGTTTCGCCAATTGGGCCGATACCGCCCCCTTGCCCTGCTTCCTCCTGAAAAAATAACAAAAACTCTTGCATCTAGGTGGAATTGCTGGTAAAATATAAGTTGTGTGTAATTTTGGAGGGCAGGTTCTGCTCTGTACAACCTCTCAGTCTCGCATTCGCTCGACAGCTCCCCTAGTAGGGGAGCCCTTGGCATTGCGTAAAGCTTTCCCGTTTTGCCAAGGCCTCTCCTACTAGGAGAGGTGGCATTGCGTAGCAATGACGGAGAGGTTGTACAAAGACGAAGCCTGCCCAAGAGCAAGAAACTATGGGAGTTTCCGATGTAAGTGCATCTTTGTTTTGACAAATATCCCCCATCAATTTAGGAGAAATCAATATATGACAAATCGTGAAGAGATCGAGCGCCGCCGGACGTTTGCGATCATCAGCCACCCCGATGCCGGCAAAACGACCCTGACCGAAAAGCTGCTGCTGTACGGTGGAGCCATCAATCAGGCCGGCTCCGTCAAGGGCAAGCAGAGCGCCAAGCACGCTGTGTCCGACTGGATGGACATCGAGAAGCAGCGCGGTATTTCTGTCACTTCCTCTGTCCTGCAGTTCAACTATGCAGGCAAGTGCGTGAACATTCTGGATACCCCGGGCCATCAGGACTTTTCGGAGGATACCTACCGCACCCTGATGGCAGCGGACTCCGCTGTCATGGTCATCGATGCGGCAAAGGGCGTTGAGGCCCAGACCATCAAGCTGTTCAAGGTCTGCACCCTGCGTCACATCCCCATCTTTACCTTCATCAACAAGATGGACCGCGAAGCCCGCGACCCCTTTGAGCTGATGGAGAACATTGAGGAGATCCTGGGCATCAAGACCTACCCCATGAACTGGCCCATCGGCTGCGGCAAGGAGTTCAAGGGCGTGTTTGACCGCAACACCCGCAAGGTGCTGGCTTTCTCCAGCGACGGCCGCGCCAACGGCGTGAAGAAGGTCAACGAGACCGAGGCCGAACTGGGCGATGCCGCACTGGACGAGCTGCTGACCCCCTACCTGCACCAGCAGCTGGTGGACGAGATCGAGCTGCTGGACGGCGCTGCCGAGGAATTTGACCTCGACAAGGTGCTGCGCGGTGAGCTGAGCCCCGTGTTCTTTGGCTCTGCTCTGACCAACTTCGGCGTGGAGCCCTTTCTGGAAAACTTCCTGCGGCTCACCCCCACCCCGCTGGCCCGTGTGGACAGCCTGACCGGCGAGCCGGTGGACCCCTGCCGCGACGAGTTCTCGGCCTTCATCTTCAAGATCCAGGCCAACATGAACAAGGCCCACCGTGACCGCATCGCCTTTATGCGCATCTGCTCCGGCAAGTTCGAGCGCGGCATGGAGGCTTACCACGTGCAGGAGGGCAAGAACATCAAGCTTGCCACCGGCACCCAGCTGATGGCGCAGGATCGCGCCATCGTGGATGAGGCCTACGCGGGCGATATCATCGGCCTGTTTGACCCGGGCATCTTCTCCATCGGCGACACCCTGTGCACCGGCAAAAAGAAGGTCGAGTTTGCGGGCATCCCCACCTTCTCACCGGAGCATTTTGCCCGCATCGAGCAGAAGGACACCATGAAGCGCAAGCAGTTCGTGAAGGGTATGGAGCAGATCGCCCAGGAGGGTGCCATCCAGATCTTCCGCGAAGTCGGCGGCGGCATGGAGGAGGTCGTGGTCGGCGTGGTCGGTGTGCTGCAGCTGGAAGTGCTGGAGTACCGCCTGAACACCGAGTACAACGTGGAGATCCGGATGCAGCAGCTGCCCTTTGAGCAGCTGCGCTGGGTGAAGAACGACCCCGACACCTACAACCTGCGCGACCTGGACCTGACCAGCGATACCAAGGCTGTGGAGGATATGAAGGGCAACCGTCTGCTGCTGTTCACCTCTGATTGGGCCGTCCGCTGGGCCGAGACCCACAACGACACGCTGGAATTGAGCGAGTTCGGCAATATCTGATTGGAAAAAAGAGAGCTGCTGTGCGGAGCTGACTCGCACCGCAGTTCTCTTTTTTATAAAAAGCAAAAATACAACAAAAGATGCCAGCCTCTGTATGAATGGTTCCCATTGCGGGGAACACTGCTGGCATGGAGGGAAACGTATATGGAAAACCTGAACATTGGCCGCAGCGGCATCGAAGTGCCTTTTCTGGGCATGGGCACCTGGGCCATCGGCGGCGGCAGCTGGTGGGGCGACAACGATGATGCCCTTTCGGTCAAAGCCATCCAGACTGCTGTGGAGCAGGGCATCCGGTGGATCGACACCGCGCCCATCTACGGCCTGTACCACAGCGAGACCGTGGTGGGCGAGGCCCTGAAGCACATCGACCGGGACAAGGTGGTGCTCTCCACCAAATGCGGCCTGGAGTGGCGGCATGAAACGCCGGTGCTCCACAAGGTCGTGGACGGCACCGCCGTCTACCGGGACCTCTCGGCGCAGAGCATCATTGAGGACGTGGAGGACAGCCTGCGCCGCCTGGGCACCGACCACCTGGATGTGCTGTACACCCACTGGCAGAGCCCGGACCTCGGCCTCTATCCGCTGGAGGAGACCGTGGAGGCCATGATGAAGCTGAAGGAGCAGGGCAAGATCCGCGCCATTGGTGCGTCCAACGTGACGGCGGATCTCATCCGGGGCTACTGCCGGTACGGCCAGCTGGATGTCATTCAGGAGAAGTACAGCCTGCTGACCCGCCGCATCGAAAAGCAGCTCCTGCCCACCTGCAGGGAACTGGGTGTTTCGGTGCAGGCCTACTCCCCGCTGGAGCAGGGTCTGCTCACCGGCAAGGTCACCATGGAGACCACTTTCCCCGAGGGCAGCACCCGGAACAGCAACCCCAGCTTCCAGCCCGCCCGCCGGAAGCAGGCGCTGGACCTGCTGGCCAAGTGGGACGACCTGACCGGGAAATACGACTGCACCATGGCCCAGCTGGTCATTGCCCTGACGGCCCGGATGATCCCCGGCCTGCATGTGCTGTGCGGTGCCCGCACCCCGGAGCAGGTGCTGGACAATGCCGGTGCACTGAATATCAAACTGGATGGCGCGGATGCCGTCCGCATGAAGTGGGACGTGGATGCCATTTCCTGAGCCGGTGCTTCAGAACAAAAGCAGATAACCAAAAAGGGACGATGCCGCAAAAGCATCGTCCCTTTTTGGTTATTTGTGCTCCTTCAGCTGGCAGAGGAAGTCATCGGCTTCGATGGCCTCCGGGGTGAAGGAATTGTTCTTCCACCAGCTGACCAGCGCGGTGGCAATGGTCAGGCCGGTGGAGACCAGCTGCTCCAGCTCTGCCGATTCAATGGGCAGGACACGGTGGCCGGTGGCACTGAGCACCTGATTGGTCAGCGCCAGTGCCAGCGCCGCCGTGCGGGCCAGCGTGGCGGGAGAGATTTTGCATTTCTTCATGGGGAACTCCTTTCTTTTATAGGATGGTACGGTCGAGCCCCGCCCGGTGGAGCAGGGCGGGATAATCCTTTTCGGTGCGGCTCAGGTCCACGGGGCCGGAGATGCCGGGTACCCTGCCCCTGCTGGTGTACTGCCACATCCCGTGCCTGCGGGCCGGGCGTTTGCCCCGGTAGTCCGCCAGCCAGAGGTCGAAGGAGGCCAGCGTGTCCATGTGCAGGGCAGTATCTGCAAAATGGGTGTAGGTGTATACCATGGCGTACAGGCCCCAGTGCTCCAGCTGCCGTGCCGCCCCGGCAACAAGGGCGGAGAGCGCGTCCGGTGTCAGGGCACGCAGGCGGGCATCCTCCACGTCGATGGCAACAGGCAGCTGAAGCCGCTTTCCCCTGAGGGCATCGTGCAGGAGGGCCAGCTCAGCATCCCGCTGTGGGGCGGTAACGGCACAGCTGTAATAGTAGCCCCCAACCGGGATGCCCAGCCGGGTGCAGGCAGAGTAGTTTGTTTCAAACATGGGGTCGATGTAGGGCGTGCCGCTCCTGCTGCCCAGTGCGCGCAGCATCACGCCGTGGACCCTGCCGCTGGCTTTTACGGTATCCCAGTCTATGCCGCCCTGCCAGCGGGAGACATCCAGCACTGTGAACATCAGGTGGCCTCCAGCAGGGTCTTGAGGGCGGCGGGAGTGACGGTGTCCACCACCAGACTGCCATCGCTGCGGATGGACAGCACCCGCAGGAGGGCACCAGCCTGCGGGGCCACCGGGGCAGGCAGCGCGCCTACGTCCTGCGCGTCCAGCACCACCGCGCCGCCTTTGCCGTTGACACTGAGCAGGGTGCCGTCCTCGGGCGCAAAGGATTCGGCGCGCAGGGCGGCGCTCTCGGCGCGGGAAGCTGAGGTCGCGGCACGGCTGCCATTCAGTGCGGCCCGCTCGGCAGCGTCGGCAGCGGCCTGCGCCTGCCGGGCGGCACTGGCCTCACTGGCGGCACTGTTCTGGGCCGCCTGCACCGCCGCATCGGCCTGCCCCGATACCTGGGCGATGAACTGTTCGTACACCGAGGGACTGGGCTCCTCCTCGGTGCCGTCGGTGGGCAGAATGTCGTAGACATCGTACCGGCCCGGGCGGGTGTAAGCGGTATAGCCGCTGCCGTCGGTGGCGGCCAGCATCCATTGCCCGGCGGGCCAGCCCGTGAAGCTGCGGCCCACGGGCGCGCTGTGCGCTGCATCCAGCACAAGGGGTGCGGCAAGGGTGCCGTCGCTGTGGCGGATGTGCAGGGTGACGCTGCAACCGGCCCATTCCGCAGGCAGCTGGAACACCAGCCGGTCCACGCCCTCGGCGTTCTGTGCGCCCAGGTGCAGCCGGGCGGGCTGGGCTGTGAATTCGGTGCCGCCCAGCGTGCGGGGAGTGATCTTGATCTGCATAAAAACCTTCCTTTCTTCTTTTTGACCCCATTGTACCGGTTTGCGGCAGGGCACGGAAGTGTGGTCTTTTTTTATGGCGTTTTTTACCTTTCGGCATTTTGCTGGAAGCCGGTTTTTGACAGAAACTGCGGAGAAACTCCCCGTTATTTCCGGCAGGAAAACAGCGGGGAATTTGTGCCGCAAAATGTCGGATTACGCATGATTGATGCGCCGGAATGTGCAAAAGAGCCCGGCGATTTCTCCCCGGAAAACAGATTTGAAATGTTAAAAAATTATGAACGAATACGACCAATTTTTTGGGAAAATTTCAGAAGGAAACGACCGAAATCATTCTGAATCAGGGGAAACAATATACAGATTGCACAAAAAACTATGTGAAACAATTGTCAAGCCGAAGCGCGCGGATTTGACAAATGGGCCGTCGTCTGCTAAAATAGTGCCCGCTCAACGGATCATACACACGTTGGAGCGTTTAAATTTTATTTCTCAGGAAGTAAAACGCCGTATAAAAAGACGGCCCTTTGCAGGGAAAAATGCCCTGCGCTTTGCGGGCAAAGGAAGAGCCCGCCGCATTCCCAAATGATGAAAAGAGAGGAGTTGTCTCGTATCGCTTCCGTCAAATTTCAAAAAGCATTGTCTGACCGCGCTCGTGCGGTCACACCCCGTGTGCTGGCGTTCTGCGTCATGGCAGTGAGCCTTGTGTTCACTTTGGCCGTGACCGCCGCGAATCTGCGGCTGACCTACGTCACCGACTCCGATGGTGCGCGTCAGCTGGTGGTCAGCAGTGAGACTGACCCTGCCCGCGTCATGAGCCTTTCCGGCATTGAGGCCGAAGAGGGCGACCACGTTTACTACACCGCGTTCAGCGGCAATCTTGCCACCCTGAACATTGAGCGGGCCTTCACCGTGAACATCCAGGCCGACGGCCAGGAGTACCCGGTGAAGATGGCCTTTGGCACCGTTGCCGATGCGCTGGAGCGCGCCGGCATCACCCTGGAGGCAGATGACTACACCGAGCCTGCGCTGGATCAGCTGGTCACTGTGGGCAGTGAGATCACGGTGCACCGGGTGGACTACCAGGACAAGGTGGAGACCCAGACCATCCCCTATGACACCCAGTATGTCTACACCAGCCTGTACTTCCGCAACACCGGCCGGGCCACCACCCTGCAGCATGGGGCGGAAGGTCAGCAGACCGTGACCACCCGCGAAAAGTATGTGGACGGCGAGCTGGAAAACAGCATGGTGGTGGATGTGACCACCACGGTGGAGCCCACCGACCATGTCATCAAGACCTATGGTGCCGGTGCGCCCGTTTCTCCCCTGACCGGGCCGGACGGCACCACCAACGCCCCCGCCTCGTACAGCCAGGTCCTCACCGGCAAGGCCACGGGCTATTATTCCCGCACGGGCAAGGGCTCGTCGGGCCTGGGCCTGGGCTACGGCACCGTTGCCGTTGACCCCAGCGTTATCCCCTATGGCACGCTGCTGTACATCACTTCCACGGACGGCAGCTTTGTTTACGGTTATGCCGTTGCCACCGACACCGGTATCGCGGTGCAGAAGGGCCAGATCCTGGTGGACCTGTTCTATGAGACCTACGCAGAGTCGGTCATCAACGGAGCCATTCAGGTCAACGTTTACGTTGTAGGTTGAACCGCATAGCACACGGAAAAATTTGAAAAAGCACCCGCTTCAGTTTCCTGGATTTGCAGGAAAAATGAGGCGGGTCTTTCTTTTTGCCCTATATTCTGTAAAGTTTGCCGAGAATTCTTGTGTAAAATTGGATAAGTTGACCACAATGGAAAAATATTGACGAAAAGATTATGGTAGATTTTGACGGAAAGCCCTTGAAAAATCGGACAAAATTCTTTAATATAAGAGAGTACAAAGGTATAGGCTCACTGCGGCCTGTACGGGGAGGAGCTGTTTATGAGACCGACGGAAGAAAAGATCCAGAAAGATCCCTCGGATCTGCCGATTTATCTGTTCAAGCAGGGCAACAACTGCGAAGCATACCGTTACTTTGGTGCACACCTTGAGACCCGCGCCGGAGAGTCCGGTGTGGTGTTCCGTGTTTGGGCACCCCATGCAGCCGCCATCAGTGTGGTGGGCGATTTCAACAGCTGGAAACCGGGCAGCCACCCGATGCGTAAAGTGGATGGGGATTCTGTCTGGGAGCTGTTCATCCCCGGCGTAAAGGAATACGATGTCTACAAGTACTGTGTGACCACCCGGGGCGGCGACCTGATCTACAAGGCCGACCCCTATGCGTTCCATGCGGAGACCCGGCCCTCCAACGGCAGCAAGGTCTACGATATCACCGGCTTTGCCTGGCACGATGATGCCTGGCAGACTGCTCAGAAAAAGGCGGACGTGATCAACGGCCCGATGAACATCTACGAGATGCACGCGGGCAGCTGGAAGCTGAAGGACGAGAAGGTTCCCTATAATTATTCCGAGCTGGCCGATGAGCTGATCCCCTACATCCGGGAGATGGGCTACACCCATGTGGAGCTGCTGCCCGTGATGGAATATCCCTTCGACGGCAGCTGGGGCTACCAGGTCACGGGCTATTTTGCCCCCACCAGCCGCTACGGCACCCCCAAGGACTTCATGGCCTTTGTGGACAAGATGCATGAGGCCGGCATCGGTGTCATCATGGACTGGGTGCCCGCCCACTTCCCGAAGGATGGCTTCGGCCTGTACAACTTTGACGGAGAGGCCTGCTACGAGGACCCCAACCCCAAGCGCGGTGAGCATAAAGAATGGGGCACCATGGTGTTCGACTTCGGCCGCAGCGAGGTGCAGAGCTTCCTGATCTCCAGCGCCCTGTACTGGCTGGAGCAGTACCACATCGATGGCCTGCGCGTGGATGCCGTGGCCTCCATGCTGTATCTGGATTACAACCGCAAGCAGGGCGAATGGGAGCCCAATAAGAATGGCGGCAAGGAGAACCTGGAAGCAGTGGCTTTCCTGCGCAAGCTGAACGATACGGTTCTGGGCCGCCACCCCCACAAGTGCATGATCGCGGAGGAGTCCACCGCATGGCCCATGGTCACCAAACCGGCCAGCGACGGCGGCCTGGGCTTCAACTTCAAGTGGAACATGGGCTGGATGAACGACATGCTCAGCTACATGAAGACCGACCCGCTCTTCCGCGCGGGCAACCACAACAAGGTCACCTTCAGCTTCTTCTATGCCTTCAGCGAAAACTTTGTGCTGCCCATCAGCCACGATGAAGTGGTGTACGGCAAGGGCAGCCTGATCAACAAGATGCCGGGCGAGTACGAGGCAAAGTTTGCCAACCTGCGCACCTTCTTCGGCTATATGATGGCCCACCCCGGCAAGAAGCTGCTGTTCATGGGGCAGGAGTTTGGCCAGTTCACGGAGTGGAACGAGGAAAAGCAGCTGGATTGGATGTTGCTGGACTACGACAAGCACACCGAGCTGCAGAACTACGTCAAGACCCTGAACGCCTTCTATAAAGAGCACCCCGCCTTCTGGCAGATCGATTACAGCTGGGAGGGCTTCCAGTGGATCGTGCCCGATGACTCCAAGCAGAGCGTGATCGCCTTCCTGCGCAAGGACGCAAACGGCAAGCAGATCCTGGTGGTCTGCAACTTCAACCCCGTCCTGCGCGAGGGCTATGCCCTGGGCGCACCTGTGGCAGGTACATACAAGGAAGTGCTGAACAGCGATGATGAGACCTTCGGCGGTTCCGGCGCGGTCCATAACAAGTCCGTGCGCACCCACAAAAAGCCCCTGCATGGCTTTGAGCAGAGCATTACCATCACCCTGCCGCCCATGAGCACCCTGTATTTTGAGGTGCCCACCAAGCGCACCCGCAAGGCAGCAGATCCGGCCAAGACGGCCCAGACCGTGAAAAAGACCGCTGCCAAAAAGACAGCCGCCAAGACCACGAAGACTGCCAAGGCTGAGCCTGCCGTGAAGGAGGAAAAGCCCAAAAAGACCTCTACCCGCAAGGCAAAGGCAGAAGCGGAACCTGCACCGGAAAAGGCTCCGGCCAAGCGCGGCCGGAAGCCCAAGGCAGAAGCCGCTGCCGCGCCCAAAGCAGCACCCGCCAAGCGGGGCCGCAAACCCAAAGCCGAGCCCGCTGAAGCTGCCCCTGCGGCAGCCGAAAAGCCTGCCCGCAAGCCCCGCGCCAAAAAGGCCGCCAAGACCGAGGAGTGACCGGGGCGCATCCGCACAACACAGTCAAACCATTTCCAAATCCAATAAATCCGGAAATGTGTAAAAGGGGAGAATAAAGCTATGGCAAAAGAAATTGTGGCAATGATCCTTGCCGGCGGACGTGGCTCGCGCTTGTACGCGCTGACACAGAAAACGGCAAAACCTGCAGTGGGATTCGGCGGCAAATACCGCATTGTGGACTTCCCGCTGTCCAACTGCGTCAACTCCAACATTGATACTGTGGGCATCGCAACCCAGTATCAGCCCCAGAAGCTGAACGAGTACATCGGCAACGGCCAGCCTTGGGATCTGGATCGCCTGTACGGCGGCGTGCACACCCTGCCCCCCTACGAGCAGGCAAAGGGCACCGACTGGTACAAGGGCACTGCAAACGCCATCTACCAGAACATCAGCTTCATCGACAGCTATGATCCCGAGTACGTCATCATCCTGTCCGGTGACCAGATCTGCAAGCAGGACTACGCCGACTTCCTGCGCTTCCACAAGGAAAAGGGCGCGGAGTTCTCCGTGGCTGTCATGGAGGTCGATTGGAAGGAAGCTTCCCGCTTTGGCCTGATGGTGGCAGACGAGAACGATAAGATCACCGAGTTCCAGGAGAAGCCCCCGGTTCCCAAGTCCAACCTGGCTTCCATGGGCATTTACATCTTCAACTGGGATGTGCTGAAGAAGTACCTGGAAGAGGACGAGGCTGATCCCAACTCCAAGAACGACTTTGGCATGAACATCATCCCCGCTCTGCTGCGGGATGGCCGCAAGATGTATGCTTACCACTTCAACGGCTACTGGCGTGACGTGGGCACCATCGACAGCCTGTGGGAAGCCAACATGGAAGTGCTGGACCCCGAGAACTCCGGCATTGATATCTTCGACAAGAAGTGGAAGATCTACAGCCGCAACCCCGTGCTGCCCGCCCAGAAGATCGGCCCCCGCGCCGTGGTGCAGGATTCCCTCATCACGGAGGGCTGCCAGATCTATGGCCGCGTCCAGCACTCTGTCCTGAGCGCAGGCGTTACCGTGGAAGAGGGCGCTACCGTTGAGGATGCTGTCCTGATGGATGGCGTTGTGGTCAAGGCAGGTGCCGTGGTCAAGCGCTGCATCCTGGCTGAGAACGTTGTGGTGGGTGCCGGTGCCAAGATCGGCGGCGAGGGCCCCATTGCACATGTGGGTACCGGCCTTACCGTTGGCGCAGGCGCTACCGTAAAAGAGGGTGCCAAAGTATTTGATTCCGTCAAGGAGGGCGAGGAAGTATGCTGAGCCAGAACAACAATGCGTTGGGCATCATTTTCCCCAACAGCTATGATAACACCGTACCGGAGCTTGTGACTGAGCGCACCATGGCTTCGATCCCCTTTGCAGGCCGTTACCGCATGGTGGACTTTATGCTGTCCAGCATGGCAAACTGCGGCATCTCCAATGTCTCCATCGTGGTGCGCAAGAACTACCACTCCCTGATGGATCATCTGGGCACTGGCCGTGAGTGGGATATGGCCCGCCGTCACGGCGGCCTGAACATCGTGCCTCCCTTTGCAGAAAAGGGCGTGCGCATTTATTCCGGCCGTGTGGAGGCTCTGGGCTCCATCCTGAGCTACCTGGAGAACCAGAAGGAGAAGTACGTTGTGATGAGCGATGCCAACATCGCCATCAACTATGATTTCAACGCCCTGCTGGCTGCCCATCAGGCAAGCGGCGCGGATGTGACCATCGCCTACCAGAAGACCGAGATCCCCGAGGGCCGCAAGAACGACAACTACACCCTGACTGTGGATGCCGATGGCCGTGTGACTGAGCTGCTGTTCAACGATTACCGCCCCGGTGTCCAGAACCTGGACCTGAACATCTACGTTCTGGAGCGCGAGACCCTGATCAAGCTGGTCAAGGATGCGACCTCCCGCGGCCTGATCTACTTTGAGCGTGACATCCTGGCCCACAACGTCAACATCCTGAACATCCGTGCTCTGGAGTACACCGGCTATGTGGCCCATGTCTGCGACATGAAGAGCTACTTTGATGAGAACCTCAAGCTCATCGATGAGAAGAACCTGAACGCTCTGTTCCCCAAGGAGAGCCCTGTCTACACCAAGATCCGTGATGACAACCCCGTGCGCTACGTCAACGGCTCTTCCGTCAGCAATTCCCTGCTGGCCGATGGCTGTGTCATCGAGGGCACCGTGGAGAACTGCGTGCTGTTCCGCGGTGTTCGCGTCAAGAAGGGTGCTGTGGTCAGAAACTGTGTCCTGATGCAGGATACCGTTGTGGAACCAGGCGCTCAGCTGGACTGCGTTGTCACCGATAAGAACGTGCGTGTGACCGCCGACAAGAAGCTCTCCGGTACCGAGAGCTTCCCGGTCTATGTTCAGAAGAACCACACCGTCTGAGCCTGACACACTGAAACTTTCACAGGGGCGGCTCCCCTCCCCGGTAGCCCCTCTCAAAGAGGGGCGGGGGCCTTTGCGCCCCCGCCCGCTCTTTGCGTATCCGCCCTTTTTTCTGGAAAGGAGAAATACTATGAAGATCCTGTATGCCGCTTCGGAAGCGACCCCCTTTGCCAAGTCCGGCGGTCTGGCCGACGTGGCAGGCTCCCTGCCCAAGGCTCTGGTCAAGGACGGCGTGGATGCCCGCGTCATCATGCCGCTGTACGGCGACCTGAAAATGCGCGACAAGCTGGAGTATGTCACCAACTACTCGGTGCCCGTGGGCTGGCGCAGCCAGTACTGCGGCCTGTTCAAGGCTGAGGTCAACGGCGTGACCTACTACTTCCTGGACAACGAGTATTACTTCAAGCGCCGCGGCCTGTACGGCTTTTACGATGACGGCGAGCGCTTTGCCTTCTTCTCCCGCGCTGTGCTGGAGACCCTGTTCTACATCGACTTCACCCCCGATATCATCAACTGCAACGACTGGCAGACCGCGCTGGTTCCCGTTTACCTGAACCTGTACTACCGCCATCTGGATAAGTTCAACCGGATCAAGACCATCTTCACCATCCACAACATCGCATATCAGGGCAAGTACGGCACCGATATCCTGGAGGATACCTGCGGCATCGGCCGCCGTGACCAGCACATCGTGGAGTACGATGGCTGCGCCAACTTTATGAAGGGTGCCTTTGAGACGGCAGATAAGATCACCACCGTCAGCCCTACCTACGCACAGGAGATCCTGGACCCCTGGTTCAGCTACGGTCTGGATGCCCTGCTGCGGGAAAAGCAGTATAAGCTCTGCGGCATCCTGAACGGCATCGATATGGAGGCCAATAACCCCGCCACTGACCCCAAGATCCCCTTCAACTACGATGTGACCAACGTTGAAGAAGGCAAGGCAAAGTGCAAGGAGGCCCTGCAGGACAAGTTTGGCCTGCACAAGGATGGCAGCCCCGTCTTTGCCATGGTCAGCCGCATGGTCGGCATGAAGGGCTTTGACCTGGTGCAGAGCATTGCCGATGGTCTGGTGGACCGCGGCATCGAGCTGGTCATTCTGGGCAGCGGCGAGAACCAGTACGAGACCTTCTTCTCTGACCTGTGCGCCCGTCACCCGGGCCGCGTGGGCACCTACATCGGCTTTGAGCCGGCCCTGTCTCAGGAGATCTACGCCGGTGCAGACGTGTTTATCATGCCTTCCAAGAGTGAGCCCTGCGGCCTGGCACAGATGGTGGCCTGCCGCTACGGCACGCCTCCCATCGTCCGCGAGACCGGTGGCCTGCGGGATTCCATCCATGACTGCACGCTGGGCGAGGGCAACGGCTTTACCTTTGCCGGTTACAGCGCCCATGAGCTGTACGATGCCTGCTGCCGTGCACAGGATCGCTACTACAACAAAGAGGACTGGAACAACCTCGTCAAGCACGACATGGAATGCGATTTCAGCTGGGACCTCTCTGCCAAGAGCTACGAGGGCCTGTACAACGAGACCGCAAACCTCTGGTAAATCATTTTCATAAGTTTGCCTTTTGCCGCCCGGTTCGCAGGAGCCGGGCGGCTTTTTTGCGGACTTCCACATAAATTTTACAAGAATCATCCGCAAAAAGCAGCAAGGCACCTTTGCACTTCCGACAGGACTGTGCTACAATGAAAAACATTGACAGCTCTTTCCTGTTTTTGAAGAAATGGCAGAGTAGATAAGGAGAACGATATGAACTGGAAACGTGTCATCAGCGGCGTGCTGGCAGCAGCGATGCTGTCCGCTCTGCCGGTGCAGCTTCTGGTGTCGGCGGAAGGCACGGAGGCGGTCGGGCAGGCCGATGGCTGGGAGGAACTGACCACTCTGGAATCTCTTGACGAAAGCAATACTTTCTTTTACAGCAAGGACGACCAGACGTTTGAGAAGATCACCCACCCGGAAAAGGATGTCAAAACCGCAGACGGCATCGTGGACTATCTGGGAGACGGTGCGGTGGCGGTCGTGACTGACCCGGAGGATGCCGCCTACAACGCCGGTGACCGGGGTCAGAACTACGCATGGTCGGCGGTCGGCTACGGCGACTGGCTGTATGTGGGCACCTGCTACGCCGCCATCGGCAACACCCTCTCCCTGATGAAGAGCAGTCTGGGCGACGAATACGACGACAAGGTGCTTGCCGCCACCTTTGATGCCCTTTACAACGGCACTTTCTTTCTGACCGAGGAGGATGGCGGCCGGCCCAAGGGCGTGTTGGTGAAGATCAACACCAAGACCGGCGAGACCAAGGTGTTGATGTCCGGCTCCTACAACGGTTACACACCCCTGTTCCGCAACGCATTGGAGTATCACGGCAAGCTGTACTTCTGCGGCAGTGTGGGTGGCGGCGGCATCGGCTTTCTGCCCAGCATCTGGCAGGTAGACCCGGCTACCGACGAGTGCAAGCCGGTGTATATCGGTCTGAACAGTGTGCAGGATTATGCCGCAGCCTACCAGCAGGGCATCTCCGTGGGCATCCGCGGTATGTGTGTCTACAAGGATCAGCTGGTCATCAGCAACGTGACCATGGATGCCGCCACCGGCAAGAGCAGCGCCGCCCTGCTGATCTCCTCCGACCCGGAAAAGGGCTTTACCCAGATCGCGGATTCCGACAGCCTGTTCAACTATCCCGCCTATCACTACGCCGACAGCATCTACGGCGGCAGCATTTGGGATATGGCTGAGTTCAACGGCCGCCTGTATGTTTCCATCTGCACCGGAACCGAGGACAATATGCCGGACGACAACACCATGCAGTCCTTTGCACTGGTGCGGGGCGACCAGAACCCCGACGGCACCTTCACATGGACCCCCGTGGCAGGCGATCAGGAAAAGGATGGTGCCCGCTACACCTTCGGCATCGACCCGGAACGCACCCGCTCCGGTGCGGCGAACCTGATCGTGTACAACGACCACCTCTATATTGGTGAGTACAACGATGAAGAGATCGCACTGGAGCGCATCCTCTTTGCCAAGACCGGCAAGAACGCCGATGGTCAGTTTGGCGGCGGGCTGGACTGCCGGTTCATCAACGCCAATCTGGAACAGTCGGTGAACCTGTACCGCATGGACAGGGACGAGAACATGGAGCTTGTGGTGGGCAATGTCACCAAGATGTTCCCCAACGGCAGTCTGTCCGGGCTGGGGTCCGGCTTTGGGCGCAACGAGAACCAGTACATCTGGCGGATGCAGGTGTATGATGGCAAGCTGTATGTGGGCACCTTTGACACCAGCAGTATGCTGGAGTGCGTTGGTCAGTTCGTCAACGGCAACCTGCTGACGCGCACCCCCGCGCAGTGGAAGACCCAGTGGGAATACCTCAAGACCCTGATGAAGGCACTGCAGGCGACGGACCCCGACGGCAACGGGAACCCCGACACGCTGGCCCAGACCATCAAGTTTTCCTACAAATTCGTGTTCGAGAACATCACGGTCAGCAACATCGCCAGTGCCATCCGGCTGCTCAACTACATGCGCAAGGCAAAGCAGGGCTTTGACCTGTATGTTTCGGAGGACGGCGTGAACTTCCAGACCATCACCGTGGACGGTTTTGGAGACCCCTACAACCATGGTCTGCGGGTATTCGCCACCACCGACCAGGGCCTGTGCCTTGGCACTGCCAATCCCTTCTACGGCACGCAGGTGTGGATCAAGCGCAAGGACAGCTGACCCCCGCACTTCCAGGATAACGCCGCCCGGCTCTCAAATGAGCTGGGCGGTTTTTGCGTTTTGCACAAGAAACCTATCATATTTTTGGTATTGATGCTGCCGGAGACGGACATACTCCACCGTGGACGTACAATTATGGCGTTAGTGTGAACGAACTATGAAGTTTTACCAAAAATCGGTGGAAAATTGATTGAAAAGTTCAGTGAATTGAATTATACTATCCATATGAGCTTCTTAACCGGAGCGAAACCATTGCGAAAGGGTGCGGCGGGCTGCTGTTTCGGGCCTGCGCACAGAGGGAGGGCGACACCGCATGAAGGGCTGGTACAAGGCGCTGGAAGATCTTGTCTGGCTGACCCAGCTGGGCCTGAATATGCTGCTGCCGCTGGTCATGTGCCTGGGCGGTGCCTGGTGGGCGGTGAACAGCTGGAGCTGGCCGGAATGGGTGTTCCTGCCGGCCATCCTGCTGGGCCTTGCCTCCGGGGCGCAGAACTTCTGGTATTTTGCCAAGGAGCACCTGGACCGCGCCAAAAAGGAAAAACCGAAGCGGGTGGGGTTCAACTCACATCAGTAAACATCACAGGAGGTTCCCCTTTATGAAACTACAGCCGGAATCCAAAAAGGAGCTGACGCGCATCGCCTGCGGCACGGCCATCTGCACCGCTGCCCTGTGGGTGGCCTTTGCGGCGATGCACCTGGTTGGCTGGGTGAAATTTGATTACACTGTCGTTCTGGGCAGTCTCATCGGCGCGGCCGTGGCCATCGGCAACTTTGCGGGCATCTGCATCGTGTGTCAGAAGGTCATCGACGAGCAGGATGAGAAGCGGCGCAAAGCCACATTACAAGCTTCCTACAACGTCAGAATGCTTTTGCAGGCGGTGTGGATCATCGTGTCCATCGGGGCACCCTGCTTCCAGCCCTTTGCCAGCGTTCTGCCCTTGCTGTTCCCGCGTGTTACGATCTACTACCTGCAAATAACCGGCAAGTACAAGCCCCTTGCACCGGCCGGGCCCTCGGTGGATGTCTCTGTGGAGGACGACCCCGAACCCGCCCCGGAGCCGGAGGCTGAACCCCGTGACGAAGGGGGTGAAACGTAACAAATGGAACTGAACGGCGCAAAGATCCTGTATACCATCCATACCGATATCCCCCTGCTGGGCGATCTCAAGATCACCCAGACCCTAGTCACTACCTGGATCGTCATGGCGCTGCTTTCGGGCCTGGCCATCTGGCTGGGCGGCAACCTCAAGCTGGAAAATGTCTCAAAGCGGCAGGCCGCGGCCGAGTTCATTGTGGAGCGGCTGGATCAGTTCGTGCACGACAACATGGGGTATCACTTTGACAAGTATATCCCCCTGATCGGCTCGATCTTCGCTCTGAGCATCGGCTGCAACCTCATCAGTGTCATTGGCCTGTGGAGCCCCACGGCCGACCTGAACACTGAGGCTGCGTGGGCCATTGTGGTGTTTGTGCTGATCATGTACTACAAGATCAAGACCAACGGCATCTTTTCCTATCTAAAGGGCCTGCTGGACCCGATCTTCATCATGGCACCCATCAATGTGCTGTCGGAGATCTCGACCCCCGTCAGCATGGCGTTCCGTCACTTTGGCAACATCCTGTCCGGTACTGTCATTTCCACACTGCTGTACTGGGCGCTGGCAAGCCTGAGCCATGTCATCTTCGGCTGGCTGCCCGGCTTCCTGAGCCAGATCCAGCTGTTCCAGATCGGCATCCCGGCCTTTACGGGCCTGTATTTCGACTGGTTCGGCGGCTGCATTCAGGCGTTCATCTTCTGTACCCTGACCGCAATTTTCATCAAACGTGCTGCCGGTGAGGACTAAGCCCTCACAACGGCATCTCCCAAAACAAAAACTTTTTTGGAGGACAAAACTTATGACTGACTTTCAGTACCTTGCTCGTGGTATCGCCCTGGCAGGCTGCGGCATCGGCGCAGGCTGCGCACTGATCGCAGGTATCGGCCCCGGTATCGGCGAAGGCAACGCTGCCGCCGCTGCCTGTGAGGCCGTGGGCCGCCAGCCTGAGTGCAAGAGCGATGTGACCAGCACCCTGATCCTGGGCGTTGCACTTTCCGAGACCACCGGTATTTACGGCTTTGTTACCGGCCTGCTGCTGATCTTCCTGGCACCCGGCATGTTTATGAAGTTCCTGGCATAAGCGGAACCTTTTACAAAAGAACGAAAGGAGACGCTTATGGAACTGTACCAGGCGTTGATCACGCTGGACGGCTGGACCTTTCTGGCCCAGATCTGCAACCTGATGATCCAGCTGCTCATCTTCAAAAAGTTCCTGCTGAATCCGGTCAAAAAGGTGATCGCCGAGCGCAAGGCCAAGGCGGACAGCCAGATCGCCGATGCTGCAAAGCTGCGCACGGAGGCTGAGGCCATGAAAGCGGAGTACGAGCAGAACCTGCAGAATGCCCGCGCCGAGGCCAACCAGATCGTTGCCCGTGCCCAGAAAACGGCCACCGCCCGCGGTGAAGAGATCGTGGGCGAGGCCCGTGCACAGGCCGCTGCCCTGAAGCAGAAGGCGGAGGCTGACATTGCGCAGGAGCGCAAGAAGGCCGTGAACGAGGCAAAGGACGAGATCGGCGGCATGGCCATGGAGATCGCCTCCAAGGTGGTCGAGCGTGAGATCAAGGAAGCCGACCACAAGGACCTGATCGACGAATTTATCAAAAACGTGGGTGAAGCATCATGACCGAGACAGCAAGGATGTACGGCGGAAGCCTGTATGACCTGGCAGCGGAGGAAGGGCTGGAGACCCGCATTCTGGGCGAGCTGGACGAGGCCGTGGCGCTTTTTAAGGCAAGCCCGGAGTACCTGCATCTGCTCAGCACCCCCAGCATCCCCAAAAAGGAGCGCTGCGGCCTGCTGGACGAAGCGCTGCGGGATCGGGTCCACCTCTATGTGCTGAACTTTTTGAAGATCCTGTGCGAGAAGGGCACCCTGCGGGAGCTGCCCGGCTGCGCCCGGGCCTACCGGGTGCGCTACAATCAGGCACACGGTATTCTGGAAGCAGCGGCAACCACTGCAGTGGCTATGACGGAGCAGCAGGTGAAGAGCCTGCACGAAAAGCTGGAAAAGCTCACCGGCAAGACCATCGACCTGAAAACAAAGGTCGATCCGGCTGTGCTGGGCGGCATCCGGCTGGATATCGAGGGCACCGAGCTGGACGGCACGGTTCAGAACCGTCTGGCGGCGCTGCGCAGGGATATCGCTTCCGTGACACTGTGATCCATCGAATTTCCACCCGAAAGATTTTAAGAATTGAGTGGTGAATACAAGACAATGCAACTGAAACCTGAAGAGATCTCCAAGATCATCCGTGCCCAGATCAAGCACTACGAGAATGTCATCGAGCAGAGCGAAGTCGGCACGGTCATCATGGTAGGCGACGGCATCGCCCGGGCCAGCGGCCTGGAAAAGTGCATGGCAGGTGAGCTGCTTCAGTTTGACAACGGCGAATACGGTATGGCCCAGAACCTGGAGGAAAACACGGTCTCCATCGTTCTGCTGGGCTCCGATGTCGGCATCAAGGAAGGCAGCACCGTCAAGCGCACCGGCAAGGTCGTTTCCGTGCCCGTGGGCGAGGCGATGATCGGCCGCGTGGTCAATGCACTGGGCCAGCCCATCGACGGCGCAGGCCCCATTGAGACCACCGAGTTCCGGGCCATCGAGAGCCCGGCCCCCGGCATCATCGACCGCCAGCCGGTCAAGGAACCCCTGCAGACCGGCATCAAGGCCATCGACTCCATGATCCCCATCGGCCGCGGCCAGCGTGAGCTGATCATCGGCGACCGCCAGACCGGCAAGACCACCATTGCATCGGATACCATCATCAACCAGAAGGGCAAGGATGTCATCTGTATCTATGTTGCCATCGGTCAGAAGCGCTCCACCGTGGCAAACCTGGTGCAGAGCCTGACCGAGGCCGGTGCCATGAGCTACACCATCGTGGTGTCCGCCACGGCCTCCGAGCTGTCCCCCCTGCAGTATATCGCCCCCTACTCCGGCTGTGCCATGGGCGAATATTTCATGCACCAGGGCAAGCATGTCCTCATCATCTATGATGATCTTTCCAAGCACGCGGTGGCCTACCGTGCTCTCTCGCTGCTGATCCGCCGTCCCCCGGGACGTGAGGCTTACCCCGGCGATGTTTTCTACCTGCACTCCCGTCTGCTGGAGCGCGCGGCCAAGCTCTCCAATGAGCTGGGCGGCGGCAGCCTGACGGCTCTGCCCATCATCGAGACCCAGGCGGGTGACGTTTCGGCCTACATCCCCACCAACGTCATCTCCATCACCGATGGTCAGATCTTCCTGGAAACGGAGCTGTTCCACTCGGGCGTTATGCCCGCTGTCAACCCCGGCATCTCGGTGTCCCGTGTTGGCGGCAACGCCCAGATCAAGGCCATGAAGAAGGTGGCCGGCACCCTGAAGCTGATCTACTCCCAGTACCGCGAGCTGCAGTCCTTTGCCCAGTTCGGTTCCGATCTGGACGCGGACACCAAGGCCCGCCTGGCACAGGGCGAGCGCATTGTGGAAGTGCTCAAGCAGAACCGCTCGGCCCCTGTGCCTGTGGAAAAGCAGGTGGCGATCCTGTATGCCACCATCCATGATCTTCTGGTCAAGGTCAAGGTGGCTGATGTGGCCGAATACGAAAAGGGTCTGTACGAATATCTCGAGAATGATGCCGCCGGTGCCGCTGTGATGGAGACCATCCGCACCACCGGCAATCTGGACAAGGACACCGAGGAAGCACTCAAGGGCGTTCTGTCCGCTTACACCGAGAGCTTCGTCAAGGCGCACTGAGGGAAGGAGGCGTAACGCATGGCAGGTTCCATGAAGGACATCAAGCTGCGCATCAAAAGCGTAGAGAGTACCATGCAGATCACCAAGGCCATGGAGCTGGTGGCTTCCTCCAAAATGCGCCGTGCCAAGGAGCGGGTGGAACACAGCCGCCCCTACTTTGAAACGCTGCACGACACGCTGACCGGCATTGCGGCTGCAGACCCCCGGGCCCGCAGCCCCTACCTGCGCCGGGCAGAGATCAAACGCACCCTGCTGGTTGTCATTGCAGGCGACCGCGGCCTGGCCGGTGGATATAACTCCAACGTGCTCAAGCAGGCGGAGGCCCAGCAGGGCCCGGTCACGGTGCTGCCCATTGGCAAAAGAAGTCAGGAGTACTTTGCCCACCACGGGGCCGACCTGTTCACCGAAGAGGTGCTGCTGGCGGCGGATGTTTCGGTGGGTGAGTGCTTTGCCCTCTCCCGGAAGATCACCGAGGGCTACCTGAAGGGCGATTACGACGCAGTGAAACTCTGCTACACCCGGTTCGACTCGATGATGACCCAGACCGCTGTCACCATGGAGGTGCTGCCCCTGACCATTGAGCCCACCGAGGAACAGAAGGCCGCTGCCCGCCGCAGTCAGATCCTGTACAAGCCCAGCAGCGAGGAAGTGTTCCGCGCCATCATCCCCGAGTATGTGGCCGGTATCGTTTATGGTGCCGTGTGCGAGAGCGTGGCCAGTGAGCTGGCCGCCCGCCGCACCGCCATGGATGCCGCCACCAAGAACGCGGGCGAAATGATCGACCATCTGAATCTGTATTACAACCGCGCCCGTCAGGCTGCCATCACGCAGGAGATCACCGAGATCGTGGCAGGCGCAGAAATCTAAAAAAGGAGTTGTAGCCTATGTCCGAAAAACACATCGGCAAGGTGATCCAGGTCATCGGCCCGGTGCTGGACATCCAGTTCAAGGATGGCGAGCTGCCGGACCTGCTCAACGCCATTGAGATCGACAACCACGGCCGGAAGCTGGTGGTGGAGGTCGCTCAGCTCACCGGCGACAATGTGGCCCGCTGCATTGCCATGAGCAGCACCGATGGCCTGGTGCGCGGCACGGATGCCGTGGACACCGGCGAGTCCATCCGGGTGCCTGTGGGTGACCAGTGCCTGGGCCGCGTGTTCAACCTGCTGGGTGAGCCGGTGGACAACAAGCCTGCCCCCACCCCGGAGGCCTACTGGCCCATCCACCGCCCTGCCCCCAGCTATGAGGAGCAGCAGTCCACCACAGAGATCCTGGAGACCGGCATCAAGGTCGTTGACCTGATCTGCCCCTACGCAAAGGGCGGCAAGATCGGTCTGTTCGGCGGTGCCGGTGTCGGTAAGACCGTCCTGATCCAGGAGCTGATCTATAACATTGCCACCGAGCACAACGGCTACTCGGTGTTCACCGGCGTTGGCGAGCGCACCCGCGAGGGCAACGACCTGTACGGTGAAATGACCGAGAGCGGCGTTATCAACAAGACCGCTCTGGTCTACGGCCAGATGAACGAGCCTCCCGGAGCCCGTATGCGCGTGGCCCTGTCCGGCCTGACCATGGCGGAGTACTTCCGCGATGTCAAGAATCAGGACGTGCTGCTCTTCATCGACAACATCTTCCGTTTCACGCAGGCAGGCTCTGAGGTCTCGGCTCTGCTGGGCCGTATGCCCTCTGCCGTGGGTTACCAGCCCACCCTGGCCACTGAGATGGGCGCTCTGCAGGAGCGCATCACCTCCACCCGCAAGGGTTCCATCACCTCGGTGCAGGCTGTCTACGTTCCCGCCGACGACCTGACCGACCCGGCCCCTGCCACCACCTTCACCCATCTGGATGCCACCACGGTCCTGAGCCGTGACATTGCATCTCAGGGCATCTACCCCGCTGTGGACCCGCTGGATTCCACCAGCCGCATCCTCAGCCCCGAGGTCGTGGGTCAGGAGCACTACGAGATCGCCCGCGATGTTCAGAAGGTGCTGCAGCGCTACAAGGAGCTGCAGGATATCATTGCCATCATGGGCATGGACGAACTGAGCGAAGAGGACAAGCTGACCGTCAGCCGCGCCCGCAAGGTGCAGCGCTTCCTGAGCCAGAGCTTCCATGTTGCGGAGCAGTTCACCGGTATGCCCGGTCAGTATGTGCCGCTGAAGGAGACCCTGCGCGGCTTCAGGATGATCCTGAACGGCGAGTGCGATGACCTGCCCGAGAGCGCCTTCCTGTTCGCGGGCACCATCGACGATGTGTTCGCCAAGGCGAAGAAAGGGTAAACCATGACGACCTTTCATCTGACGGTGGTCACGCCGGACGGCTGTGCCTTTGACGGTCAGGCGGAACGGGTGGTCTGCCGTGCCATCGACGGCGACCTTGCCATTCTGGCAAAGCATGGTGATTACTGCACCGCACTGGGAATGGGCGAAGCCCATATCGTGGACGCGGACGGTCAGCGCCGCCGCGCCGCCTGCATGGGCGGAATGCTCACCGTGCTGAACGGGGATGTCCATCTGGTCGCTACCACCTGGGAGTGGGCCGAGGAGATCGACCAGGCCCGCGCCGAGGCCTCCAAGAAGCGCGCCGAAGAGATCCTGGCCCGGAAGGACCTGGATGAGCGCGAATATGAGCTGGCCCAGGCCCGCCTCAAGCGCGCCCTCGTCCGCACCTCTGTCCACTGACCCCGGAGCGCTGGACAAATCAGCGCCGCTGTGGTACACTGGTATCAGAAAAATCAAATCAACAAAGGCTCCTTTGGAGTGCTGCAAACAGGGACCCCCCTGAAACCGGGGTTACATGTTTGCGGGCATTCTGAAGGAGCTTTTTTGATGCAAAGGAGGATGTGCATGAAGAAAAATCTGGATATGACAGAGGGAAAGCCGATCTCCCTGCTGTGGGCGTTTACCTTTCCTACATTGATGGGCAACCTGCTGAATCAGGTCTACTCCATCACCGACAGCATCGTGGTGGGGCGGTATCTCGGGCAGACCGCCCTTGCGGCGGTGGGCAGCACCATGCCGGTGATCCTGCTGCTGGCAGCCCTGATGATCGGCATCAATGTGGGCGTGGGGATCATCATCAGCCGGTACTTTGGCCAAAAGAACGAGGAGCTGATGCGGAGGGCCTTTGTGAACAGCCTGTATCTGGGGCTGTTCCTGTCGGCAGGGATGATGGTGATGGGCCTGACCTTCTCCGGTACCATCCTGCGGTGGATGGGGACCCCGGAGGGCCCCCTGCAGGAAGCCACTGCCTATCTGGAGATCAGTTTCATCACTATGATCTGCCCCTTGATGTATTATTTGTTTTCCAGTGCATTCCGGGGCTTGGGGGACAGCCAGACAGCGCTGTACTGCCTGATCGTCTCCGTTCTGAGTAATATTGGCCTGGACGTGCTGTTTGTGGCTGTGTTCCGCTGGGGAGTGGCCGGGTCTGCCTGGGCCACGGCACTGGCGCAGGCCCTGTCGGCGGTGGTGGCGGCGGTGCTGCTGTTCCGCAAATATCCCATGATGCGGATGCGGCGGCAGGACCTCCGGCTCCATGGAAAGCTGCTGCGGCAGATCACGGTGCTGGCCATTCCCATTGCGGTGCAGTCTGCCTTCAACAATCTGGGCAATTTGGTGGCACAGAGTGCCGTCAATCTGTTCGGCGAGGCCACCATGGCGGCCTACACTGCCGCCAGCCGCATCGGAACGCTGGCCCTGATGCCGGTGGAGACCATCGGTTCCTCCCTCAGCGTCTATGCCTCCCAGAACCACGGAGCCGGCAAGCCGCAGCGCATCCGGCAAGGAGTACTGGCCTCCCTGCAGCTGTCTCTGGTGGTCAGCACCGTGCTGGGAGTGTTTCTGCTGCTCTGCGGCCGCCAGATGGCAGGGCTGTTCCTCGCAGAACCGTCTGCGGAGATCCTGACTGTGGTGCAGCGGTTTCTGCTGATCACGGCGGTGCCGGGGATCCTGGCCGGTGTGATGCAGGTGTATCAGCAGGTGCTCCGCGGCGTTGACAGGGCAAATCAGGCACTGATGGGCGGCGTGATGCAGCTCATTACAAAAATTGCGGTGGTGGCTGTGGGCGCATGGGGAATGCGGAACCTGGATGTGGTCTGGCTTGGTTGGCCCGCTTCCTTTGTGGCCGGAACCGTGATCCCGTACTTCTGCTTTCAGAAGATCGCGCGGGAAATAGAAACAGAATAAAACAGAAAGCACCCCCGGAAGGCAGAACGCTCTCCGGGGGTGCTGTGTATTGATAGATCAGTTGAGCCGCAGGCTGTCCAGCACAGCGTTGACCACATCCAGCCCCACCTGACCGGGGGCGCTGGCCGTGCCGGGATTGGCAAAGGTCATGACAGAGCCAAAGGCCTCGCCGCACAGGCGGCTCACGGCTCCCAGTGCGCCCATGCTCATGGTAATGACGGGCGTTTCGGGGTGGTGGTCGGTCATCTCAGCGGTGGCGGACAGCAGCTCCAGCACATCGGCACGGCTCTGGGGCATCACGGCCAGCTTGGGCAGGTCGGCCCCCGCCTGCTGCATGGCCACCATCCGGGAGACCATCTCGGCCTTGGGCGGGGTCTTATGGAAGTCGTGGCTGGAGCACACGACCTTGACCCCGGCGGTGTGCGCGTCCTGAACCAGTGCGGGAAGGTCTGTGCCTGCGGTGAAGAACTCGATATCAATGAGGTCAGCGCAATCGGTATCCAGAACCGTGCGGAGAAAACGGAGGTATCCCTCATGGCTGACCGGTATGCTGCCGCCCTCTTCCTTCGTGCGCAGGGTCACAAGCAGCAGCTTCTCCTTTAAGAGGACCCGCAGCTTTGCCAGGCAGCGCACCACTGCCCCGGGGTTGGCGGCTGCATCAAACAGATCGACACGCCATTCCACACAATCGGCGCACAGTGTGGAAAACGCAACGGCCTTTTCCAGGATCGCAGCTTCGGTGCGCTCTACGATGGGCAGAATGACTTTGGGGCGGCCTTCGCCGATACGGCAGCCGCGGACAGGAACACAGGACATGGCGCTTCTCCTTTATATTAAAGTATAGCTATCTCATACAGGATACGGGATGACCCCATGATACGTTCTGCCCGCCGCCTTGTCAAGAAAGGAGCAAGCATTGTTTATCGGGAGAACAGAGGAATTTTATCCCCTGCAAAGAATTTGGAAAAAAGATGTCAAAAAGTGTTGACAGAAGGCTGGGGATGTGGTATTATACTTGAGCGCCAAGGGCCGCCGGAAAGAATGACTTCTGAAAGCGGCAGAAGCAAAGCGAAAGAACCAATATGGATACGTTGAAAAGCGAGCCACAAGTTCGAAAAGATCGAAAAGCTTCTGAAAAAAGCACTTGACAAAAAATCACTTCTGTGGTAAAATAATCAAGTCGTCAGCCGCAAGGCTGAGGCGTACAGGACCTTGAAAATTGAACAATATCGAAAAACTTGTAACGGAACCTATTTTCGTGTTGGAAAAACACGTTAAACAATTCCAAACAAAGTAATTCACACAGGACGCAAGCGATTGCGTGCTGAGCGAAAAAGATTTAACACTTTTTAAGTGATAAATATCATTTATAAAGAGTTTGATCCTGGCTCAGGACGAACGCTGGCGGCGCGCCTAACACATGCAAGTCGAACGAGAGAGAGGGAGCTTGCTTCCTCAATCGAGTGGCGAACGGGTGAGTAACGCGTGAGGAACCTGCCTCAAAGAGGGGGACAACAGTTGGAAACG
>CDTY01035769.1_pt1 | contig 95841 bp, 119 predicted proteins | sample 557731 | NCBI WGS metagenome assembly CDTY01 (sample SAMEA3182101, study PRJEB8094) | gut metagenome | biome: human; feature: gut; material: Stool; isolation source: human stool | place: Canada | collected 2013-02-12
CCTCAGTTTCCAGCCGGACGCTTTCCGCCGTCAGCTGCGTGGTATCCACGCCAGCTTCGTGCAGAGCATTCCCGGTGGCAGCCAAACGCTGCTCATAAGTGTTCAGGGAGGCCGTGGTCTTGTCGATCTGCGCTTGTTTGGAAAGCAGCTTGTTTTCCAACGCAGAGGAATAACCCTCGGTCTCCTGAATCTCTTTCTGGATGTTGTCGTACTGTTGCTGCAAAACAGAAAGCCGCTGACGGGTTGCGTCAACGGCCTGCTGCTGCTTCTGGTACGCCGAAATGTCGGATTGTACTTTGTTCAACAGCTGAATCTTCCCCTGCGTTTCCACAAGGGCAGACTGAGCAGCCTTGAATGTACTGGAAAAGCTGCTGTTCTGTTTGGCGGACAGGTTGAACAGCAGCTCCCACTCTTTACGAGCCACTACTTACCGTCCTTTCTCGCTCTCTGGCGCTCGGCAATGAGATCATTGCTGCTGCGGATCCATTGCCGGAACTGATACAGGGGCATTTCCAGCCAGTAGGGCGCAGGCGTACAGTTGACCTGTGCCATTGCAAGCACCTGTCGCCGCAGCCACACGCCGCCATCACCGGTTACAAGTCCGACCTCAGCAAAAAATTTCTCGCTTTGGTGCGGATGGTGTTGTAGTCCCGGATGCTCATAGCACCAATGACATCAACACCGATAGGCTCGGTACACGCCCGGCAGGCCATGCGGATAAGGTAGCCCGCACTCATCGAGGGGATGATAACCGGCTGCTTCAGAGCCGTAAGCTCGGCCTCGATGGCGAGGGAGTCATTGCCGGTCAGCTTGCCCCAGTCGAACGTGAGGGATTCGTAGTGCTTGCCCTCGTAGTCAAGGGGCTTCTGGAGCTTGTGGGTGTAGGTGTACGGGTCAGCAGCGGCAGCAGCCTTTGCGGCGGCAGCCTGAGCTGCATCAAATTCTTTCGGGTCAATGACGGCGTTCATGCTGGATAGCTCCTTTCACGCTCAAAAAATAGGCCGGGACTGCAAAATGCAGCTCCGGCGGAACGGTATATGCGGATTACTTGCCCAGGGCCGCACGGACACCGGCCAGATAATCCACACCGTTGATGTAGCAGATGAAGTTGAGGGGGTCCAGTTCACGCACCTTCTTACCGTTGATGTACGTTGCCCAGTAGCGGACAGCGTACTCACCGGAGCCAGAGGTGGGCGTTGCGGGGGCAATGGCGCCGCCCTTGGTCGATTTGGGCACGACCACGAAAATATGCTTTTCCTTCCGTGCCTCGACCGTGCCCGCAACAGGATCCTCATACTGGTTTGCCACACGCAGGTCAATGTTGTGACGGCGCAGCTCCGACAACTGGACGGACTGCGGCGTGGTGGTGCGGAATTCCAGACCAAGGGTCATAGCCTCCAAATGGCCCAGAATGACCGCTTCGACGTTACCACCGACACCAGCGCCCGAAATGCTCTGCGTCAGAAAGGTAACGTCCGGCAGGGTAACTTTCGACATACCCAGATACTCCACGCTGTCCTCATAGACCGCGAAGTTGATAACGCTCTGATCGATTGCCATTGTAGTGCCTCCTTTTTAGGACTGGAGTGCGCTGGTCACATAGTCAGCGTCATATTCCAGCACAAAATCAATCTCCTGCGCCGGAGAGGGCGGGGTCATGTAGACGTGCAGCTTGATTTTGCCCGCCATCAGGCTGGTCAGCGGGTTCTCGTTTTCCAGCATTTCCACACGGGCACCCAGCAGATAGCCTGCGCCCACCAGACCGTTCAGCCAGATGTTGGCGCTATCCAGAATGGTGTCGATGAGACGACGGTTCATCGGCTTGTCGAGCTTGCTCCAGAACGTCTTGATGAGGGTGTTGGAGACGTAGTCGAACATACGGCTGAGCGGGATGAAGTAGTCCTTCACATCCGTGGACTTGGGGTAGCACGCAGTATGGTTGCCCCAAGCGGTCCAGCCGCCCATAAAGTTCAGGAAGGTGCAGATGCCTGCAGCATCAACAACAAGGGCCTGATTATAGGTCAGGTTGATGGTGTTGCCGTCGTCGTCGCACAGGCCGTCGATGTGAACGGTCTTGTTGGAGGGGCTTTCATAGGGAATGCCCTCGTTGCCGGTATCGGTTTCTGCAAGGCAGCCCGCCTCGACGGTGGAGCCGTGGAAACGCAGATCACCGAGGGTGCCATTGGGCCAGCACAGGATGGTCTTTTCGGTATAGGTGCCGCTGTTTTTCGCCTGAACCGCAGCGGTATAGGTCTTTGCGGAAATGTCCACCAGAGCCTTGCCGGTAAACATGCCGTTGATGGAGCCAGCCTTTGCGTCCATAACAGCTGCAACGGTGGCATCCTGGGAGAAGCCGGGAGCCATAATCAGGTCGGGCACAATGCCGAACATGGTCAAGCACAGCTCAATCTGCTCAACAGCGGCGGACACATCGGAAGCCTCGGCGGTCTCGCCAACGGGCAGGAAAATGACCGGCTGGCAGGCGCACAGCTTGAAGTGGTAGTACATCACCTCACAGACGGTGTACTTGGCCCAGTCGTCGTCATAACCCAGCTGTTCCTTTGCCTCATCATAGCTGGTGCAGAGCACCGGGAGGCCAGAGGTCGCAGCAGTACCGGTCGCCTTAGACAGCGGTGCGGTGCCAATGACAAAGGGAATGCCGCAGGTTGCGGTGTTCGGTGTCGCCACGGCGGTGTCGGCGCGGCTGACATTGATACCATGATCTGCCATAGTATGTATTCCTCCTTACTTGGATTTGGCGAGCATCCGTGCAAATGCAAGGACGGCCTCGCCGCGTGCTTTTACCTTTTCAGGCGTGGTGTGCAGCTCGTCCACATTGATGATGAAGTCGGCCACACCGGGATATTTCTCGGTGGCAATCTTCACATCATCACGCTCTACAGCCTCCGCAGCGGCGCAGGGGTAAATCGTGTTTTTCTGGATGTAGCCCAGAATGGACGGGCCGACGTAAATAGAAACGCTGGGCTTGCTCTGTGCAGGCTCGGCGCTCACGGTGTTTTCGGCGGGCTGTTCCGCCGTGGTCTTTTTCACCGCCATAATTCAATGTCCTCCGTTTGCTGCACGGTCGGCAGCTTCCAGTAGGTGATCATTTCTCCGGCATAGTAGGGCTTCGATTCCTCGTCATAAGGAATGCTTTCCAACTTGTGGTCGGGAGAAATATCGAGAGTGAACTGATACCGGGGCTTTCCATCCGCTCCGACAGCGCCCACCTTGCGGACTTTCAGCAGCTCTACCCGGAAACGCTCCATCATGTTCAGGAGTGCAAGGTCGCCCTCCTGCTCGTCCGGGTTGTAGCAGCAGAAAATAGAGCGCACGGAAACGACCGTGCGCTCCTCGCTGCCGGGCTGCTGTTCCGTTTCCAGCGGAATGACCCGGTGGATGATGTAGGGGGCCTTTTTCTTGGCCGCCCTGCTGTCAGGCAGCCGCATCAGGTAGACTTCCGGGGCACGGTAGGCTTGCTCGGTGTCGCCCTGCTGCATAGCCACCGGGAGAATCATGTCGGCCATGATTTTCTCGGTGAATGCTTTCAGCTGTTCAAGCAAAACCACACTGGTCATATCACACACCCCATCCGTTCAAAACTCGCGTGATTTCATGCTCAATGCGTTCCTCATATGTGGAGGCCATTTTCGCCTCGATGGAGTCCATGACAACCTCATTGGAATACATCATCTGCGGGGTAGCCGGGCCGAAAAGCTCCTTAACCGGGAATCTTTTTTCGCCCTGCCTCTCGTAGATACCATAATGAGAACCCATTTTCGCCTCGAAAGCGTGGTCCAGCGCCTGTCGGGCACTGGATTTCTTCACACGGGTAACAACGCGGCCGCTGCGGTCTACCTTGGTGTCGAAAACTCTAAGGGGGATGACGCTGCCACGGTAGCCGAAGTTGATAGAAACCTCGCCGCTGCTGGCCCGCTGAATGTTGTTGACATTCTTGGTGCGGTTGGTGAATTCGCTGCTGCTGATGGCGTACTCCTGCGTGACCGCCCGCTTTGCTACCGTCTTTCCGGCAGCAGCGGCACGGGCAAGCGCAGAGCCAACGGCACGATTGGCGCCACCGGGAATCCCGGAAAGGATGGCTGACACGCGGTCAAATCCCTCCTCTGCAATGTCAACAGCAATGCCAGCGGCCACGCTGTGCATCATGGTGTCTGTTGTCACATCACTCATTCGTCAATCGCCTCCAATTCCACCCGCAGCATCCCCATTTCGCAGACAGAGGATGCCACATAGTAGCTGCGGACAAATCCGTTTTCGTCAATGCCCAGTTTGCAGCCCTGCTCCGGCTGCTTCCCGCCGATGGCTGCAATATCGCAATGCAACACCCGGCTTACCCGGTATATGCCCTCCGCATGGTCACTGATGCTCTGACGCACCCGCTCCTTTTCGGAGAGGCCGGTCATGACAATGGGAATATCCGAATACTCCTCACCGTCATAGTAGACCGTGTGCGTTTCTGCAAACTCGTCCGGATTCAGAAAGACGCTGTTCAGGTCTTCCTGCACAGCGTCCTTGAAGCTGCTCATGCGGTGGGCATCGCAGCAGACAGCTCCGGGGTCTCGGTGCTCTCGTCACCGGGAACAACGTCCTCGGCGCAGATAGCCTCGACGAGTTCATCCTTGGTCTTGAGCTGCTTGGTTTCGATGCCCATATCCGCCGCCAGCTTCTTCAGCTCAGCAACAGTCATGTCCTGCAACTGGTTGGGGTCAAGGTGGGCCGTCCCAGAGCCGCCCTGCTGGGTTTCGGCTGTGGGGGTGTCGTTACCTTCCGCAGTCGCCGGAGCCGCCGCAAGGGTGCTCGCCGTGCCTCTGTCGGTGATGTACGGGGATTTTGCCACGCCCAGCCCGATAAGGCGGCGTGCTTCGCTTTCGCTGACCTCGCACTGTTCACCACGCATGACGGTGTGAACGCCCGTCTTGGTGCGGCAGCCATAGCCGCCGCAAAGAATCTCAACAAGCATCGGTATACTTCCTTTCTGGCCAGACTTAGCCGACCACGTTCTTGACGCGGATCCACGGGCAGTAGTTGTGGGGTGCAGCCAGCGGGCGGGCCTTGAGAATGGTCTTGCGCAGGTCGTTCTCCTGATTGAGGCTGAACTTCGGAACACGGCGACTTGCGATGGTGGTATGCTTGGTATCACCGTAGTTGATCTGGGTGATGGCACCATACATCAGGTGGCCGCAGCCGGGAGCGGTGACCAAGGCATCGGTCTTGGGGAACTGAGGCCGCACCTTGCCCTCATCGTCAACATAGGTCTCGTCAACGGAGATCAGGTTCAGCTTGTGCCCCTTGAAGTTCAGGGTGCCACCATAGACCACACCATGATACGGGCTGAGCTGCTCCTCAATCTGGCCCACAATGATGCCAGAGTTCTTGTCCAGCAGGCGCTGCACCTTTTCGAGGTCCAGAACGGCATTGTAGGTATCGGCACCCAGCAGCAGGTCTGCGGAAGCCAGACCACGGCTGGACAGCATATCACACATGGCAGCAACATCCTCAAAGAATTTGCCGCCTTCCTCGTTCCACTTTGCAGCAGGGACATAGATATGGTCGTTCTCGTGGCCGGGGTTGTAGAACTTCACAACCTTCGTATCGCCCTTGGTCTGGTTGTCGATCATTTCCTGCATGGTGCAGCCGTTATCCAGCATAGTCTGGGCACACATCCACTCCTCACGGCGAACGATGCGGGCATCCATATCTGCCAGGTCTTTCTGGGTCAGCTTGGCCGCACGCTGCGCCGGGGTGCTGTTGGCATAGATAGCCTCACCGAAGCCACGCTTCGTCAGGTCGTCGGTGGACAGCTCACGGCTCATGCCGATGAATGCAGGTTCAAGCTCATGGATCTCGTAGCCCATGCGCTCCATCGGAATTGCGCCGACACGAGGCGCAACAAAGGCTGCCATCTTCTGGTCGCCGTCCATGTACTCGGTCAGAACCTTGTTGGACGCAAAGATGTCCTCGTCGCTGGTCGGAAAATAGCGGTCACGGAAGAAAGTCTTCTTGGGGACGACCCTCTTATAGACGGCCATCAGGGTGTAGGTATCGAAAAAATTCAGTTCAGCAGGCATGATATATCCTCCTTACAGTGCCGGTGCAGCGGCCTTGAAAAAGATGCCGCCCTCGCGCAGGGCATCCTTGTCAGCCTCGGTCATGGTGTAGCTGTCGGCCACAATGCACTTGTTGGTGTTGAAGCAGCCCGTCAGGTACACAGGGACGGTCACATCATCGGACGTGCCGACCTCAACGTCATCACACAGGATGCAGTTGGCAGTCAGCACCTCGTCGCCAGTGGCCGCGGTGCCCAGCACCACCAGTTTGCCATCGCCGGAAGTGCCGCTGGACTTTGCCAGAATGGTGCCACGCTTGATGGTGGCAGCCTCGGCCAGCTTACGGATGGTGCCGCCGCTGACCACCAGCTTAGGATAGATGTCGGCAATCAGGCCGTCATAATCCATGCTGCCCAGTCTTTTGTTCAGCTCAGTCATTGTAGTGTTCCTCCTTACTTTTTCTCGTCCCCGTCAAGCAGCGCAGCGACGGCAGCATCAGCCGCAGCCATGCGTTCAGCCGGGGTCTTGGGTGCATTGCCCGTTGCATCGGGCAGGGACTCCGGGTCGCCGGTTGCGGATGCGCCCGGCACGGCCTCCACGCCCTGGGCACCGGATGCCTGATTGTCGTCCGCCAGATTCTTCAGGAACTCGTGGCCCTGCGCAGCTGCGGCCTTGGCAGCGCGGAAAGCCAGCTCGCGGGCATCGCAAGCGGTCTTGCCGTACTTGGCCTCCTGAACCATAGTCGGGTCGAACAGGTTGGCCACCTCGTCAATTTCAGACAGGCGGGTGCGCTCGTTCTGGGATGCCTGTTCAGAAGCGCTCTGCTCAAGCTGGCGGCACAGCTCCGGGTTTTCCTTGCGAAGCTCCTCGATGGTAGTTGCCATAGTGGTATGTCCTCCTTCGTTGGACTGGGCGGCGGGTGCCGCCGGTGTATTTGCAGTAGCGGTCGCAGGTGCAGCCGCTTTAGCCATAGGAATATTGCCGGGCAGTTTTGTGCCCGGTCTCAGGTGCAGGGCGTGGCCCTTGGCGTAGATGGTCTGCCGGTCGGCACTTGCGGAGATCTCCACCGGCTCGGCATCATCCAGCAGCTCATTTGCAAAGCCCTTTTCCACGGCCTCTTTGCCGGTCATGTAGGTGGTATCGGACATCATGTGCAAAAGCACGGTCTCGGAGAGGCCGGTCTTCCGCTTATAGATGGAAACCTGACTCTTATCCCATGCGTCGTTGGCATCTGCGGCTTTGCGCAGTTCATCGGCGTTGTAGTTGCCCCAGATGAGCGACCAGCACTTGTGAATCATCACGAGGCTGGATGGGTTGGCTTTGACGGTGTCGCAGGCGCACATGATAAGGCTGCCGCCGGACATGGCCACGCCGTCCACAATACAGGTCAGTTTCGTGCCCTTGGCGGCCAGCTCACGCAGCCTGTTGTGAATCAGGATGGAAACGCCAGCATCGCCGCCCACGCTGTCCATGCGGATGGTGATCTCCGAACAATGCTCGACCTGCTGCAAGTCGGACAGGAACTCGCTCTCAATGATGTACTGACCCGGAATCGGCTCACCCGTCCACCAATCCGTGGGCTGCGTGTCCACGATCTGGCCGTACATGGTGATGTCAGCGCTCTGGCCGTCAGTGCTGGCCATTGCATAGCAGGGCCGCTGGATGCTCACCATCGGGGTGCTACTCGGTGCTTTCGGCATTTTCTTTACCTCCCTGTGTAGTGACACTTTCTGTGGTTTCGATTACGCCCTCGCTGCCCGCAGCTTTGAGCTGCTCATTTTCGTGGGCCAGCTCTGCGACATTGTCCTCCCAGTCGCCGCCGCCCAGCTCGCGTGTGACCTGCTCATGGGTGCGGAAGCCGTGATGGGTCTGGAGCACGGCGGCCTCGACCTCTTTCTTCGGGTCAAGGGTGCCCTGTACAGGCCCAATCCACCGTGCGCCACACCATGCAGCACGCACCAGAGGGTCATCAAAAAAGCCCGGGGCGATTACTCGTCCACGGGCCACAGCCTCAGAAAGCCAAATTTCATATACAGGCTGGCAGAAGCTGCCTACCAGCCATGCACGCCGCATCTTGATACCTTCCCATGCCTCCAAAAGAGAGGCACGGCTGGCCGAGTAGCTGGCGTTGAACTCTTTCAGCAACAGCTCATACGGCATTTCAATGGCACCACCCATGAGTTTGCACAGCGTTTTGACGAACGTATCAAACCCTGCGGTGGGAATATTGGGGTTTCCGAACTTGATGTCCTCGCCCTTGCCGAGGTGCGCAACCGTACCCGGCCCCATCTCATACTCGTTCGGGCTGTGGCTGGCGTTGTCAGCCTTTGGGTTGTCCACAGGAACACCGCCGAGATCTCCGCTGCCGGTTTCGTCAAACGGGATAGCGTTCTTCGGGGTATCGGTGACAATCCATGCCGTGAAGAAGCTCTGCACCAGAGCTGCCAACAGTTCCGACTCCGTATATCTGCGAAGCTGGAGCAGCGGTTCGATGATGGGTGCAATGAGCGGGACACCACGGTACTGGTCCGGACGTTCGGACTCCATAATGTGCAGGATCTGGGGCAGCCCAGTTGTCGCACCGACCGCCTCCACTCGCTGCCATTTGGTGATGTCATTCCGCCACTCATGCGGATATGTGTTGCGGACGTGGTAGGCCACGATCATGCCGCTGCTGTCCACTTCCACACCATCATAGATTTTGTTCCCGGTGTTGGGGTTTGTACCCTCGGTATAGCCCAGGCCATCCAGCATACCGCCGAGCTTATCCGGGGTGGACACACGGTCAGCCTCCACCAGATGCAGCCGCAGCCCGTAGGGGTGCAGCTTGTCCGGGTCACGAATTTTCACCACGGCGAACACATCACCGCTCATAAGCCAGCTTTTCAGGGCCAACTGCTGCAAGCCGTAGAAATCGTTCAGCCCCATGGCATCACAACTGCGGCGGTTTTCGGCCCAAAGCCGGAACTCTGCCTCGGTTTTACTCTGCCACTCTTTGGCTTTTTCCGGGGATAGCCCCAGTACGTTTCGGTCAACGGTCGCTTTCAAGGTCAGCCCGGTGCCAACGATCTTCGTTCGATTCGTGTTGATGGCACTGGTCGCAACAGGTGCGCTCATGTAGAGCATTCTGCTCCGCTGCCGCAGAATATCTGCGTTGTCGTGAATATCGCTGCTCGGAGAGCTGCTGTTGGGGAAGAAAGCCCGCAGCGCACGCCGTTTGTAGGATGCGCCCGCCTCGCTGTATCCGCTGGCCTGCGGTGCAGCGGTAACGCGGTATCTGACACTCAAGAGTAATCGCCTCCGTAATTTTCAAACTAAGCGGGCTGGCTGGGGAAAGGAGTAAAAAGCAGCCAGCCCGCGGCAAAGGCCCTTTCGGGCCGTCACCCTAAAGGATCACCAATCGCGCGGGATAACGGAGAATGCCTTGCGGGCACTCTGGCCGTTCAGCAGCGCGGTCAGTTCATCGACCTTTTCCTCGGCATCTTTGATCTCATCGCTGAGCTTGCCGAGGTCAAGACGTGTGAGTTCCCGGTCGTCCAGACGGTAGCTTTTCACGCCACCGGAAAGCAGCTTGTTGTAGGCCACATACAGGTTATCAAGCCGCTTCGTGTGGAACTCCAGCCGCTTTTTGATGGTCACGGTATCCATAACTCACACCTCACCAGTCGTCTAAAAAGTTCTCCCGCCTCCGGCCGGGGGACGGCTGGGGACGGGAGACGGGTTGTTGAATATTTATCACCGGGGCTGCCAGTGCCTCTGGTGCCTTGCCGCGCAGCCTTTTCAGCGCCCGGTCGATGGCATCAAGGTCTTTCGGCAGCACCTTGTAGGCCGCTATGGCATAGTTTCGGCAGTCAAGAGGTTCGTTTCGCTCATGGCCGGAGATTTTATCCCATTGCCACGGGTTGCGGTGGCCCTCTTTGTATATCAAATGCTCTGACAAGAGGCCGTTGAAGTAGCCGAGGCCGTAATCGTCCCGGCGTGGGAAGTGGCAGTACCGAGGGCCCGGCTCCTGCACTTTCAAATCGTCCATGATGATTTGCTTGCCAGCGTCAACGCCCAACTGGTACTGCCAGCACATCCCGATGTAGCGGTTCTGCACCGTGATTTTCACCTGCTTTGGCGGGCCTGTGAACGGCCGGTCGGAGCCGGGAAAGCCCTTGATGCAGAAAACCTTTTTGCCGATGCGGTCATGGCAGCGCTGGCGCACCTCTTGGGTGAAATGGCCGCCCTCGTCTACAAATTTGATGGAAACGGGCAGCTCTAGGCCGTCAACAAATTTCAGCTTGCGGTCGAAAACCAGCTCGTCCAGTTGCTGCCAGACCTCGTCACTGTCCGGGCGGCCAGAGATGATGCCTTTTTCGATGCCCCATGTTTCCCCGAAGTGACCGAAGCCCACGATCTCGTACTCCATGCGGTCGTCCTGCGTATCAACGCCAGCGGTCAGCACCAGCACACCATCCGGCAGTTCCGCAGGGTATTCCTCCCTGCGGCCAAGCATGGTGTCCTCGTCCTGCACATCGCCGCGATCTTCCCACAGCAGCCCCAGACGGGTGTTGTAGACAACCTGCATCTTCTTGGTATCGCCCAGGGCATTCAGGTATTTCAGCACGGTATCTTTCCATGCTGCCCACTGCGAAACAAAGCTGTTCAGCCAAAAGCTGCGGATACCGTTCTCATAGGCGGCGGGATTTTCCGCTTGCCAGTGAGCTGGTGCACGCTTCATGGTCACTTCGTCCGAAATGCAGGCGCACTCCGGGCAGAGATACCACACGTCCTTGACCTTGTAGGTTTTCTCTCCGTGGGTTTCGATGGTGTCATACTCGTACCGAATATCTTCCCAACGCAGTTCATGGAATCCCTTGCAGTGCGGGCACTGGGATACCCAGCGCTCCATCGTGCCCTTGACGTAGGACTTGGCAATGGCACTGTGTCCCTTGATGGTGGGTGTGCTGACTTCCACAGCCTTTGCGTTGTAGAAAGTGGTCTGCCGGGCCATTGCCAGTTCCCAAGGGTCGCCCTCTGTGCCGGCACTCACTGCCCAGCGGTCACGCTCGTCACCCAGCACATAGCGGATGGGCTTTGATGCCAGAGCGTGCGCCTCGGTAGATCCGCACATGGTCAGGATGCCGCCGGGATAACTTTTCTGCAAAATCGTGTTGCCGCTGTCCCGGCTCTTTTTCTCCGCGACCTTGGCCCGCAGTGTAGGGCAGTCTCGTATCATGGGGGCGATACGGAGCTTGCTGTACTCCTTGGCATCCGTCATTTGGGGATGGATGAAAAGAATACTGCCGGGGTCAACGTCAATGGTGCGGCCTATGACATTGTTTTCAAACTCCGACTTGCCGACCTGTGAGGACGCAACGACAACGATATGATGGATGCGCGGGTCGGAGAATGCGTCCATGATCTCCACCAGATAGGGCGTGCGGCTGTTACGCCAGCGGCCCTGCTCGGCAGACGCTTCCGGGGACAGGACGCGGTTTTGTGTGGCCCACTCGCTCACGGACACATTGGGCGGGGGCCGGATAGCTGCCACCAGCTTTGACACCAGAGCATTCAGACGGTCAACCGCTGCATTCTCACTCATCGTCGTCACCAGCCAGCTTTTCAGCCCACGCCTTGCGTTCACGGACACGGGCCTCATACTTTGCCGGGTCGTAACGGAACATGGCGATTTCCTCGGCTATCTGATTCACCTCGCCACGCATATACTCTGCCACCTCTGCCGGGTCAGACAGAGCAGCCGCATTGATGGCAACACGGCTGGGCAGCGCCATCAGCGCACCCCGGACGGTGTAGATAAGCTCAGAGGTCATAGCGGCCACATCCTCACTGCGGTGCATCTGCCCGGACAGCTCTTTTGCCTCAGCTTGAGCGATTTTCGCTTTGCTGGCTTTGAGCGTAGCTTCTGCTTTCTGCTTGATGTGGTCCAGCTTTTTGGCCTCTGCCGCTTCCTCTTTGGTCAGCCCGCCACGGGCAGTGCTGGCATTGTAGGCCTGCACTGCGTCACCAAGGACAAATTTTCCTCGACTGACGGTGGTGAGCACCCCATCCTGTGTGAGCTGCTGCACCCTGCGGTTCGTGATGCCCAGCACGGCGGCCAGTTGGGTGGTGGTCACAGTCATGTCAGCAACTCTTTCTTTTGTCGGCATTCAGAAACCACCTCCTTTTTTGTAAAACTCTTTGGAAAATCACAGCGAAGTCATTATACAAACCGTAACGAAATGACTGATTTTTCCCTCACTAACTAGCTTGGTTTCGGGGTCGTCGAGCCCGCTCAGTATGGGGCACCCCCGTCACAGTACCTTTTCGTCACCGAACGAGCCATCGTCGGCCCGCTCCTGTCCGCTGTTGGGCGGATGCAGAAAGGCTTCGACCACAGCAGGGTCATACTCGATGGTACACTCGATGCTGTCCATAGGGACGCTGGGACAGGCGTATACGGTTACGGTGTTCATGGTGTCGTGCTCCTTTCAGCAGGGAATGCTCACGCTTTGAATCTTCCTATAGGCATCCAGACGCAGCTCCTTCTTGTCGCCGTCGTAGGTTGCCTCGTAGTACATACAGTCAGGGACGGTGGTGGACAGCCAAGCCTTGTTGTTCTGAAGGGTGCTGCCGCACCAGAGTACGCACACGTCTTTCACGCCGATCTTCTGGAGATGTGCCAGCTCAGCGTTTGCATTATAGAGGCTGGCGACGGCAGCAATGGCGGATGCCACAAAATCATAGTAGTCCATAGTGATGATTCCTTTCCTCGAGATAAAGCCCCTGCCAGCATGAGCGCTGGCAAGGACGATTTCATACGCTGCGGATGACCTGAGCCTTGGAGTATGTGTCGTGACCCTTGGTCATCATGTTCAGGAAATCGTCTTTGGTAAAGCCGGACAGGCGGAAGATTTCTTCGGGCTTCATGCCCAGCTGCTTGCCGATTTCCTCCACGGTCTTGCCCTCGTCAATGAGTTTCTTGACAATGGCTTTCATCGGCTCCAACAGGTGGGTGCCACGGGCACGGTTGTGGGTTATGGTGCCGTACACGTCGGCGCTCTCGTCGCCGTGGTGGTCTACGACTACGACCGGCACTTTGCCGCCCAGCAGGGACAGCAGCGGCTCCCGGCCCGATACAGTCCAGCGATGGAAGCCGTCAATGATGGTGCCGTCAGGGCGTACCACGATGGGCAGTGTCCAGCCGTTGGTCAGGATAGACTGGATAAGCAGCTTCAGGTTTTCCTCGCTGACCTTGTTGGGGTTGTAGTCGTTGGCGTGAATAGTGTTGCGGTCTACCCACTGGAGGGATGCCAGCGGGGCGAATACATCAATGCTTTCCATGGTTCTGCTCCTCCTTGATGCGGGCGTTGTGGTCGTTGTAGATGGTGGTCCAGAGAATGCGCAGGATACGCATTTTGGGGTCTCCGTACAACAGGCCCTCGTACATGGTCTTGTAGTGCTTCTGCTCAGCGATGCCGTAGGTCTTGATGAACAGGCCACGCCAGTGCTCGATGTGGGACAGGGTGTCCTTGGCGATGGTGTAGCGCTCCGGGTGCAGGAACAGAAGGTCTTTGCAGAGGGCTTTATAGTCCTTTTTCTCGGATTCTTCTTCCAGCTCCCCACGCTTGCGGGTGGTGCGCCGGAACATTTCAGAATCCCAGTAGAGCAGAACGAGGTAGGCATTGGGTTCTCGCCGCTGGATGCGCTCCCACAGGTCGTTGTCCGTTTCAGCTATCCAACGGAGGCCCTGTGTGCCGCAGTCACCGAAGAATGCGCACAGCCGGAGGGCATTCTTTCGGACACCCGCCTCATAGAGCCTCATGTAGATCTCAGGAAATTCAAGGTTTCGCTCCTTGATGTACAGCCACACATCGGAGTCCTTCCAGTCGTAGATGGGATAGAACTTGCCGCCGCGGGTGATGCGCTCCATTTTGGTGTTGGCAATGCACTTGAAGCGGGTCAGGCTTTCCGCCGTGCGCAGACCGACAAGCTGGATGCCGTCAGAAAACGCCTTGGAGCAGAACGTCTGGTAGTTCATTTCCCCTGCATAGTGGAGGTAGGGACTGTACATGATGGCAAAATCGGGCGGTTTGCGCATCCAGACATCTTCCTTGCCCGGCTCCCACGTTATCCACGATTCGGAGCTGGACAGGTGGTCAATGACGGACACCTGCTTGAACGGCAGGCAAAACCACAAGAATTTTGCGCCGACCGACAGGAAGTTGCGCCGCCAGCGGTATGCTGCATCGACCATCGAGGGGTAAAGCCCCTCCTCATCGATGAATGTCACCGTCAGCTGCTTGGGGTCCAGCTCACCGGAGAGAATCATTTCATAAACGAGGTTGGCCATGCACAGGCTATCCTTGCCGGAAGAAAAGCTCAGGTAGATTTTGCAGCCGTTGGCGAACACATTTCGGATGCGGATCTTCGCAGCCTGCAACACGTTCAGGTTGCTTTCCACTACTTTCACAGGCATATCAGCTCACCACACTTCGGGCAGCGGATGTACCGGTGCTGCTCTGCGCCGCTGGCCGCCTCAGGAACAGCGGTTTCCGGCTCGGTAGGTGTAGACACCTCCAACACCGGGGAGGGCTGCTGCGGAGGCTCGGAGACGGTGGACACGGGCTGTGGGTCGGGCGGCGCTACCGGATAGGTAGGCGCTGCTGCATAGGGGACGTGTTCCTCATTCTGCTGGCGGTTGATGGACGAAATCTCGCTCTCCGGGAATTCTCCGTAGGAGCCAATCATTTCGTCCGCTTCATCCTCGGTGCTGTTCAGCATTTCCAGCAGATCGGCATCCCAGCCCGGGACATCCACATCACCGTCCAGCTCCTTGACCAGTTCCTCGATGGCATCCACATCAGTGAATCCCAGCTCATAGACCTTGTTGTCGGCCATCATGAGCTTTTTCTTCTGAACATCGGTCAGGCCGACCATGACATAGCAGTCACAGGTTTCCCGGCCCATGCGGAGCAGCGCTTCATACAGACCGTTACCGGCGATGATCTCACCGTCCTCGGCCACGACCAGCGGCTTGACCTGCCCGAACATTTCAATGCTGCGGATGTACTCGGTCAACTGCTTCTCGGAATGCCGGCGGATGTTGTGGGCGGGCTTGTGCAGCTCGGACAGCTTCTTTACCGTGATTTTCATCGTGCATCCTCCTTTCGGTCAGAAACGAGGTGCAGGACCACGGAGGCCAGCAGCACAAAGATGATGATGTACACCCGAAGCTCGCTCATCAGCGTCCAGATGCCCATGACACCCAGCGGGATCACGAGCTGCCACGAGGTAACAGTGAGCACGTCAATGAGAAAGCCGATGTTCTCACCGAACACCAGATACTCCGAATAGAGGTAGGTGGACAGCGAGGACAGCGCAATGATGGTGATCAGGATAGCCTTGAGCGTGTTCAGCAGTGGGCTGAAATTGACCCATGTGAGCAGCGCAGCCAGCACCATGTAGACACCGAACATCACGCCAGCCAGCACAAAGGACTTTTTCATGTTGCCGTGCTGGGTGCCATCTTCATTTTTGTCGTTGTAGGAGAACAGCGAGTAGTAGTACGGATAAGTGAACGGGCCGGGCAGCAGCAGGAAGCCTTTGTAGAGGCCCGTCTGGATACCGGCAGCAGTCAGGCCGGGGTCGATGTTGACGAATGCACCGTGGGTGTATACCAGCGCGGCAATGACAACGACTGCCAGCAGACCGTAAACAACCACCCATGAAAAGCCATCAGACAGGACGTTCCGAATCATGCCCTCTTTCAGAAGCATAAACAGGAACACAAGGCAGGTGCCGTAGACAATCAATGTGCCTCCGGTGGTGCCGATCGGCGTGTCGCCGAAGATCTCATAGATGCCGGACATCTGCGTCCATGTCTGGAACACGGTCAAAAAGCCGATGAAGTAGAACATCACCTTGCTCTGCATGATGCGCCGGACGGTCGGGATGTACTCCGCAAACAGACCGAAGAAGATACAGGCCAGCGAGTTGAAAACCGCCCAGATGATAGCCGCAGCAGCGCCGTTGTTGATGGCCAGCGTGCGGAAGTTCATCAGGGAGCCGACTCCTGCCCATGATGCAACGATGGAACAGGCGTAGAAAATGGTGGGGTTTGCCTTGAATTTTGCCTTGATTTTCTGATACATGGAAAATCTCCTTCTTTGTGACTGGGCACGGCGAAATGCCCAGCTGCAGCACCTCGGCTTTTCGGGGTGCTACGGTGATGCCGCACGCAAAGGAGCAACGCGCGGCCCGGAATCCTCCTTTCAGGCAATAAAATAGCGGCACCCACCGGGAATGGTGAGCACCGCTTGGCTTGATTTGAATTTTGCATCCTAATCATATCACTCGGAACGTCCGTTGTCATCTGAATCCATCGGTAAGCTTCGGCATCCATCCGAAACCATCCGACAACGTCCGACAGCGAGTGAAACCATCCCCTTGATTCTCAACGATTTCCACTTTGAATTCAACTTTTCAGGGGGTAAAAGTTAAATTCATTTCAATTTTGAGCTGATTTTGTGTGGATTTCTGATTTGAATTTCAGTTTTGGGGCAAAAATAAAAAGCCCCGCAAATGCAGGGCTTATCGGTCAGTTTTTGTTGAGGTAGTTGTATGCCATCCGGCTGACCCCATCTTCGGTATATCCTTTTCCCAGAACTCCGGCAACTTCGGCCCATGAGTAGCAGCGGATAAACCGCAGTCTGAAAACCAGATACATCCGAGCATCCACAATGCTCTTGCAGTAGGCCTCGACTTTGGGCTTTTCCTGCGCTGCCAGCTCTTCCAGCCAGCGGATGCGCTCGTCCATGTCGGCCAACTCTACAGCCAGATCTCCGACTTTATCCCGGACACCCGGCGTGTGGGGCATCCCGGTCAGTTGTGGGGAGGCGGGAGTGATTCTTTGTCGCAGTCGCTCCAAGGCTTCACGGTCTTTTTCGAGGGTCATCTGAATGTCATAGTACTTGGACAATTCCTGTAATGTCACAACCTACCTCCGTCATAATTCAGCTACCGTCTTGCGGCGGCGCCTCTATTATTTTATCACATTTTGCTGTCGGAAGGTAGACCGGAAGTCCACAAATTATGTGGTCTGCACCAATTTTGCACAGGCCGGGCACAGTATAGGTCTGGCCCTGGGCATCGGTGCGCTGGATGGCCGGGTTAAGGGGTATGTAGTTCTCGCAAGACAGACAGCTCATTCGTCCACCCTCTCGATTTTCGGGAACGGTTCGTGCCCCAGTGGAACGGGATCAAATGACCTGTTTGTTGTGCCCGGTGCCTCACGTTTATTTTCTGGGGCATCTAACCACTGCTGATGCTCGATAGCGTGTACAAGGTCGATGCACGTTCCCCATGAATCGTGTTGCCGCTCCCGGTGTCCAAACGGTGGGTAGGCCAGTTTATAGGCAGCCTCAAACATCGTTTCGATGCAATGCTTTCGTTCGTTATAGACGCGGATGTCGTATGGTTTCTCATAGAGTTGCTTTTTGTCCTCTCCATCAAAGACCAAATCCTCTGTCAAGGGTTCAAACTGCCCCATGCGCAGCCTCATATACTCGTCCACAGCCACGCTGATGATACGCAACTGTTCTTCCGAGATTTCAACGCAGTACTTCATTTTTTCTCTCCCTCATCGCCATCATGATAGCTAACGCCGAATAATGCCGGAATCAAAAAGAACCAAAGCGCCCTCAGATTTCCGGTGACGTGGATTGCGGTTGACACCGCCAACCCCACTGAAATCCACTCCGCTGCATAGATAAGCGCAACCCATTTCATTCCGGCACCTCCTGTTTGCCGTTGCCAAAACTCCGGGCAAATACCGCCCGTTGGATAAAGTCCACATCCTCTGCAATAGACCGTACCGATGAATTATCAGAGCGGATTTCAAAGGAACGGAGAATGAAGTGCTTCAAAGTGTCCAGACTGTAACCTGCGATTGACTTCCCGAAGAATGCGGTAAGGATTTCAATAATGGTTTCCTCATGCCGAGCGAACTCGCATCCATAGACTTTGTGTTCAGGAATAAAGGACACCCAGTAGGTAAACCGAGACTTATCGTGACCGGCTTTCAGGTCAAGGCAGCGGGTTTCGGTTTGCAAGTAGCGGACTGCCCGGTCGGTTATCCGATTCAGCTCCTTTTCCCCAATGGTGCAGCCATCCGGGAAAAGTTCTTCCATGAACTGAAGAAAAAGCTGTTCGCCATTGGCACAATCGAACACGTCATGCCATGTGGCAGCCCATTCGGCCATTGCTTCTCTTTTTTCAAAGAGAATTGTGCAGGCCAGTCTGACAAAGTTGGCCGGAGATTCAACCATGAAATGCAGTTGTTCCATTGTCATATTCAGCCTCCATACACGCTTTCTTGCAAGCCTCACACTTTTTGTACGGCTGTTCAAGCCAGCAGTCGAACAGTAAACACTTCGGTTTTCTGTACTCCGGTGGAGCCTTGCGTCCGTGGGTTTGAGTACGAAACGTATGGTACTTGCACACCTCTTTGCCCCAAAAATCTCCGCCGAATTCGCAACTTTCACGACCCGGCGAAACTTCATGCTTAACTGTGATGGTTTTCATTTTTTCACCTCCGGCGGCTCCAGCAGCGGTGCCCACAGCTTCACATGCCCGTAGTGGCCATCCTCTGCACGGTGGCCATCCTCAATGTGCCACGTCCCGTTTTCGACCCAGCCTTTCATGGTGTGGCCGCTCTCGCAGCACACCCATACGATGTCGCTTATCACGGCGCAGTGCTTTTCGCCGGCGCATTCCCAGCTTTCTTCATGGGCGATTGGCGGGTTCTTGGCATCATGCCATGACATCTGGCGCACAAAGTCAACGACCATCTGGCTGGCCTCGTGCAGGGCTTTGGCAGCAGCGTCTTTGCCTTTGAAGCCGTTGTAATATTCAATCTCGGCCAGAGCGTCCAAATCCGTTGCCGGGTCGATGAGGCGGCAGGCTTCCTCAAGGGTCATTCGATGTACCTCCGTGTGTCCTTGTTCCAGTGCAGCGTGATGGGGTTGCCGCACTTGCAGGGAATGGTGATCTCCGGCTCCATGATGTTGGTCTTGCCTTTGGCCACCAGCCCGCAGCAGCCGCAGGCGAACTCATAGGGGGCAAGCCCCCTCTCAAGCGAGATCGTGGCCCCGCAGCGGCAGCCGATGGACATCTGCGAAACGTGGAGGTATGTACCAAACTCCTTACCGCAGCAGGGGCAGCGCAGCCGCAGCAGCCCCCGTGCGCCGGGCTCCGGCGGGCGATTACTCTTTCTCATGGTCGGCTCCTTTCTCGGTCTGAAACCGAATCACTTCCCGGAACAGCAGCTCATTGTTGTGCTCCGATTCAGTCATAAAGTTGATGTACTCCCGGAACAACTGGCGGTCATGCTGCTGCCGGCTGGTTTCGCCCAGCAGGGCACCGATAGCCACGCCCACGGCCAGTATCGCAATGTTGATGAAGATCTGATCAGGCATTGTCATCACCCAGCACTTTCTCGATGAGGTCAAAGACCATTTCCCGGTCTTCGGTGGTCAGGAAGTCAGCCGCCATGATTTCAAACTTGAGGCGGTCAGCGTATTCTTTCAAATCACCCATGGTTTACTCCTCTCCCAGCTGGGCAAGGATCTCGTTGCCCTTGTCCATCAGTTCATCCCGCCGTTTTTTCTGCTCAGCCTCCAGCTTTTCCATTTCCGCCTGATACTTTTTCAGAGTTCCCGGCCGGAAATTCTTGCTCTTGCCCATGCGGATTTTTGCGGCAATTTTCTTGTGCTGCTGAACGGTCTGGCGCAGTTCGGTGTCCGTGGTCAGAATCTGGTAGCGATGGTGGCAGCCGGGGCAGGTGAAATACTGCACCATGTAATCGCCGCTCCATGTACTGCGGATGCCGGCTGTCTGGATGCTGAACGGTGTGCCGCAGCGGTCACACTTTACAAGGTCGGTCATTCGCCATACTCCTTTCTGCACAGCTGGAACGCATTGCAGTGGTCATCGCAAGTTTTGCAGCACTTGTCGCATTCAGGGTGAGCAGCTTTGCACTTATCACAGGGTGTGTCCGCTTTGCTGCCGGATCCATACACCGCAAAAAGCTGGTGGGTGCCGTCCTGCAAGGCCTTTTCGTCATCGGCCATTTCATAGCCGAGGGCGGTCAGCAGTTCATAGGTGCTGTCGAGGTCGTCATTTTTGCGGTGAACGAACTTGCTTGCACCTGTCGGCCCATTCCATTCCGTGCTCCAATAGCCCTCATGAATGCCGTCCGTTGCATCAAAGGCAACTGCCAAGAGAATCTTCTCCGGTTCGGTATCGTAAGCGTTGAACATTTTCAGGGCATCTTCCAGTTCCGTGTCTTCCCGAATCTGCTCATCCAGACCGATGCCGAGCAGCCGCAACACGTTTTCGTCATCCTCCATGTGCCGATATTCGGTCAGAATCGGGGTGGAATAAGCCAAGATTTCCGGCAGGTGCTTTCTGCACTCTGCGGGAGTTAAGTCCTTCACGAAGTCCCAGCGCAGCTCGTACATGAGCTTCGTAACAGCGGCAAACTGTTCTCTCGCAAGCTGCTCGGTGGCTCTTGCGGCCTCCCTCGCCGAGTTGCTGGCATCCTCGGCTTCCGTATCGCGAGGTTTGTACAGGTCAATCTGATTTTCACTGACCTTATAGACATAAGCAACCTTGTCGGCATCTTCCGGCATGATGACTTCCTTTTTTGTGCCCCATTTGCCATACGCATTTACGTGTTCGTGTGTCTGGTAGGTGGCCTGCGGATCTTCCACGGCGAATTTTTTGAGCTGCTCAATCCATTCGGCCTTTTGGTGCTGCCATTTTTGCTGTTCCAGCGCATCCTGCATAGCCCTGTTGAAGTTCTGGGTGCCGAGGGTCTCCAACACCCGGTTTCTGGCTTCCAAGTCCTCGATTTTGTCCAGCTGGGCGAAGTCAGACAGGGTTGCACCGCGCTTTTCGGCTTTCTTGAAGCTGTCGTGGTTCAGTTCCAGCAGCTTGATACGCCGCCGAACGGTGGACTGTGAGAAGCCGGATTTGTCGGAGATCTGCTCCACGGTCTGCCCAAAGTCCATCATCATCTGGAAGCCCTGAGCCTGTTCGTAGACGGTGAGGTCTGACCGCTGCATATTCTCCACCATCATGGTCTGCATCTGCTCCCGCTCATCCATCTCAACGATGGCGCAGGGCAGCTCGTAAAGCCCGGCCTGCTGCGCTGCCGCTGCCCGGCGATGGCCGATGATGATGGTGTAGTCGTCACCCACCCACATAACCTTGGGAGCCCATGCTGCTGCGGCGGCGGCTGCATCGCCGCCCTCGTCAACGCACTTGCTGATGTACTCCCGGCTGCTGAGGTAGTGACCGGGAATGACCGTCAGGTTCTGGTACACGCCGTTTTCCTTGATGCTGGCCGCCAACTCGGACAGGTCGCCCAGCTCCTTGCGGGGGTTATCCGGGTGCGGGTGAAGCTGCCGGATAGGGATATAAGTAATGTCTGCCATAGGGGTTACTCCTTTCTTGATTCAGGTTAGAAAAACGTGAGCTGCCCGGTTTTGGTTTCGTTAAGAGGCTCATTTTCCGGGGCTTTAGGCTCATTTTTGATAGATTTTTGCAAATTTGCGGGTTTAATATCGGTTTTTTCGATTTTTGTAGGTTCGCCTTTCGGCTCAAACAGCAGGTTCATCTGCGCTATCTGGCGGCGCATATACCACACATCGGTTGAGAAAAGCGGCATATACCAGATGCGGTTTTGTGGTCCTGCGGGCAGCAATCCGCGGCTGTCGTAGGCCGTTGCCGGGTTCACGAGTGTGTCACCGATGACTACATATCCAGCGCAGCCCATGAAGCTGCACTGGATGTAGCACATCAGCCCAACGATAAAGTCAATGTCTTGGGCTATGACAAGGACTTTGTTGTGGTAGCAGATATTCCGTCTTTTGCAGACGTTCAAAAAGGCAAGCAGCGTGGCGCCAGCTCCACAGGCCGGGTCAGATACCGAGATAAAGCCCTCCATGTCCGGGTGCAGCTTCGGGTTAAACGTGATCTCGGCCATGCAGCGGCACACATCGTAGGGGGTGAAGAACTGCCCGGCGTGGTCATTGCCCAGCTCACACATCATGTACAAGGAGCCGAGGAAATCTTGGTCGGGGTTCTGTTCCATGCCCATGACCACCTCGGCCAGCATTTCGGCCATGCCGTCCCGCTCTTTGGCGGAGTATTTGGAAATGATGGTCTGATACATCTTGGTGCGCTCCGTGGCGTTTACCTTGTCCGTGCTGTTTGATATCTCAATAGCGGTCAGGGTGACGAAATCCTCCCAAATCTCCCAGCGGCTATGTTTTCCGGTCAGGCCATTGAAGATTTTGAGGAAATTCTTCTGGTGGTCGTCCCGGATGCTGCGCGTTACTGCTGCCTTTGCCATGGATTATTCCTCCTCGCTGTCTGCCTTGGCGAGGTAGTAGCGGCCATCGTAGAAGTCAATCACGCCGGCCGTTTCCAGTTCATCCAGCAGGGCGATGGCCTTTTCTGCGGTCACACCCATCTGCTGTTCCAGCAGGGCCTGCGTGATGCCGTCGTTCTGCCGGGCAATCTCGGTGGCCTTTGCCAGCTCGTCCTCTGCGGGCGCTTCGGCCTCGGCATCGTCTGCATCATCGGTATCATCCTCGATTTCTTCCAGCTTTTCGGCATCCGGGGGCAGGTCGGGAGCCTTTTCCTCAGGCTCCTTTGCGGTGGTTTCAGGAATTTCCGGCATCTTCCCGCCGATGGCTTTCAGCCGGCCGCTCTCAATCAGCTCACGGAAGAAGAACTGGCAGTAGTAGGAGTGCATATTCTTGAAGATGTTCTTGATTTTGCCGAACAGGGCATCCTCAATGGTGAAGGTCTTGCTCATGCGGTAGACCAGCACACCATCCTTCATGGTGAACAGGAGGTAGGCATCCGGGGAGATGTAGCTGTCCTCGCTGGCGGTTTCCAGCATGGACATCTGTTCGCCCACACCCTTGATGGGGCGGATAATCAGCTTGATGGGGTAGCTGTTCTTGATGAACGTGTAGGTCAGGTCGTGCGCCTCGCAGATGTTCTTCAGCTTGGTGCGCTGGGCGGCGAACTTAGAGGCTTCGTTTTCGTAGCTATCCATGGTATGTGCTCCTTTCAAGTAGCAGAAAAATGATAATCGTTCTCTCGGTTTTCAATGGCGGTCAGACCCACAGCGTAGGCTGCCCACACATCGGCTTTGAAGCCGTAAAAGAAATCCGGGTTCTTTTTTGTACCACGGCCATTTTTGAGGTCGTGGTCTGCGAATCGGTCAATGAGTGCCCGCCGGATGGCAGCATCATTGGCGCGGGTGTTGTGGCAGATGTGTCGCTTCTCCTCGATGCGGCACAGCAGCCGTACCGGGCAGCAGGTGTTCAGGGCTTGGTAGAAGCGGCCGATCCAGAGGACGGTATCGAATACCTCCCGGCCTACAGACATTCCGTAGGAGGCCACCATCTCGATGACCGCCCACCGCCAGCCCTGTGCCCTGGCAGAGGAAAGCTTTTGCAGCAGCTCTGCATTGTCGATTTTTCCGAATTCCAGAGGGCGCAGGGTGCTGCGATCAATCACGCAGTAGCCAGACTGGGTGTTGCCGGGGTCGATAGCGATAATCGGACAGGTGCTCACAGGTACGACCTCCCAAACTCTTGGATGAACCGCGCCTCCGGCCAGCCGTAATACTCCATGGCCTTTTTCTGCGCCCACTTTTTCAAGCGGAGGTCTGCCTCCCGGTTGGTATGTACGGCAGTCACACCGTTCTGGTGGCACCAAGGGCAGAGATTTGCCCACAGGCCAAGTCGCTTGCTCTTATCCCGGTACGGTCCGAAAAAGACTTCGTGCCGGGCGGTGCGATACCGCCCGCAAATCAGACAGGTGGGGCTCTTGCTGAGGATGCTGGGCGCATAGCCATTGCTGTCCAGCTTCTCTCCGTACTCATTTTTTGCCATGTCAATGCGTCCTCCTACGTTCAAAAGACTGCTGGGAAACCTGCTGCATCACCAGTTGAATCTTATCCTGCATACTCTGGTCAGCCAGCACATTGACAGGCTGCGCAGTTGCACCGATGCGCCCAAGGGTCTGTGCCCGGACACGCTTGATAAAGTTCAGCTGCTGCTTGCGGAACTCCTTGTCCACTTCTGCGGCATCCTTGCTGCCATCAATATCTGTAACTTCCAGATCCGGAGCTTGCATGGCATCGGCAGCGCAGCGGCGCAGCTTTTCCATTGCTACGTCCAAACCGTCCTCGTGCGCCCACTGGTTCAACTGCTCATAGTTGGCGTGGCTTTCTTTGCGCAGCCGTTCCAGCCGTTCTGGACCATAGTGCAGTATGTCAATAACTGCCTTTGCGTAAATCTGCCATGCGATTCTTGCAGCTTTGTTTCCAGCAATCTGATATTGCTGCTCTTTGCGGCCACGAGGTGCCCGTAGCATCGGGATGCGGTAGTCGGAAGTGACATACCCCGCCAACCAGCTTTCCCGAATGGCCTCGGCCCTGGCTTTAGAGGGGCGGCCATCGGCATCTGGGGTCATAATGACTTCGGTGTTCTGATCTTCCAGTTCGTGAATCCTGTCTGTAATGCGGTCAAGGCGGGTCTTGCCAACACCGAACTCCTGATGCAGCGCAATGGTGGTACACAGGCACACGATTTGGCTGACAGCCTGTTGAGTGTCATCCATCTCGGTCTGAAACGACTTTTTCACGGCTCTGCACCTCCTGAAACGATCCAGACCCGGCGGGAACCCCAGCCAGACCAGCTTAGAGCCTCTGCATGGGTGTTCACCGACACGTCCAGCTTGTTACCTACCACAGCACTCCCGGTGTCCTGAACGACCCGGAGACCTACACCCTCGATATAGACCACCGTGCCGTAGGGCAGGATGCTGGTGTCAGCTGCCACGGTCACGCCCGGCTGCACCTTTGCGCCGCTGGATGTAATTCCGTGTCCCTCGCCGCAGATGTGGACGTATTCTTCGGCACAATAGGCCGTGCAGCTGAACGACCCGGCGTATGTAAGGGTCAAATCGGTCTGGGCGTTCAGCTCTGCGGTCAGGTTATCTACCTCGGTCTGAAGCCGGCCGACATTTTCCTCCGCGTCAATCGCCCGCGTCTGCCAGTTCTGAAAACGGCTGGCGTAAATATCCCGCTCGATTTCCAACTCGTCCACCCGCCGGGAGTAGGCCGTGCTTGCGAGGATGCAGCCAACCATCGCACACGAAACGCACACGATCAGGCTGCGGAATGGTCTTTTCGACCTCATGTCGTGCCACCTCCAATCTGTGCCGGGGCTGCGCCGCCGGGCAGAGCCGGGGGCTGCAAACTCTCAATCGGGGCATCCTGCACAGCCCGGTCAAAGCCCGGACGGACGAACTGGCGCAGATCCGCGCTGCTGCGGCTGCTGAAAATCTCCGACAGGTCTGCCGGGGAGCCAGCCCATCGCTGCACCACCATCGGGAGGGCGGCGAAGATTTTCGCATTTTCCTTTTTGAAATCTTCGCCTTTCAGCTTGCGCCCATCGGGGGCAATGAATCCACCGTGGGTCTGGTAGTACAGATTTGCCTCGATTTTCCGGGCAGCTGCCGCAGCCTGCGTCCAAAGGTCATTTGCCGAGGGCTGCTGGGCTGACAGCAGCTTTTTGATTTCAGCGCACCAGTCCACAATCAGCTGGTTCTGGAATCTGCACTGTGTAAAGGCCGTATACAGTGCCTTTTCCACAATCTCGTCCGGGATGGTGCCAAACGCCCGGATGTAGATTTGCGTGTCAGCCCTGCGCTCCTCCAAGCTGCGGGCGCGGCCGTAGTGGTCATCGATGACCACTAGCAGCTCACGCAATTTCGTATCGGTCATGTTGTCGAGCCTCCTAAAAGTTCTCCGAAAATTTCATCGTAGTCATCGGCAGCAGAACGCTTTGGCTGCTGACCCGCCGGGGGCTTGCGCCGCTCGTCACGGGACTGCACGTCACCAAGGGTTCTCACACCCTCGTTTTTCCATACTTTCAGGATGCCGTTGACGTAGGACCATTTGCGAACCCCGGCCAGAGCGGCCTTTTTGATGGCCAGCAAGATGAGGTCGTCCGTAAAAATCTCCCGCCAGCCCAGCAGGTCTTCCCGCGCTGCTGGTGGGAAACCTCCGAGATTGTCCTCGAAAGAGCGGATGATCTCAGCCAGCCCAGCATCGACGGTCGGACTACCGTTATCTCTTACTCTTTCTCTGTTCTCTATATCTTTCTCTTTATCTATCTCTATCTCTTTCTCTGTATGGACATTGTCCACATTGTTGTCCTCGTTGCTGTCTGCACACTTTGGGGGAAGTTGTCTGCGGCGGTTTTCACGCTGAAGGCGCTTCTGCGCAGAGTAGTCTGTTTCACTGCCGACAATGTCTGAGTAGTTGGCCAAAACGAGAACACCATCTTTGTCCTCATAAATTAGACCGATTTGCTTATAGACTTCCAAAGCAACACGGACAGTTGCCAACGAGAACCATTTGCATTCGCGCTGAATTTTTTCCACATCATAAGGAATAATCATATCCCCGATTTGGAAAGCCAGTCGGCCGCCAGTGTTGATGGTTTTGAGACAGAGCATTTGATAAAGGACAACATAGTTGGCACCATCGGGCTGCCCCATGAGGTAATCGATCATGTCCGACGACATAAACGAGTCCTTGAGCTTAATCCAGTAATACCGTTTTCCAGTTGCCATTATCAGCCCCCCTTAGAACGGCAGGTCGTCGCTGTCATCGATGACCGAGAAATCGTCAGGGTCGCCCTGCGAGTAGCTGGGCTGCTGCCATTGCTGCCGCTGGTTCTGGGTGGCGAAGCCCATCTGCTGCGGCTGCTGATTCTGATAGGGCGGCTGCTGGTAGCCCGGCGGCGGTGCCTCACCGCCATCATCCACTCGCTGCTCCGTTTTGGGGCCGCAAAAGTGAATCTTCTGGACCACAAACTCGGTGGCGGTGCGCTTCTGACCGTTCTTGTCTTCGTAGGAGCGGGTCTGGCACTGGCACTCCACAAGAGCCGTGCTTCCCTTGCGGAAATACTGGCAAACGAACTCTGCCGTTTTACGCCATGCCACGAAATTCAGCCAATCGGTAGCCCGCCGGCCATCCTGACCGACATTGTCCCGGTCAACGGCCATGCGAAAGCTGGCGACTGTCAGGCCGCTCTGTGTGGTCCGCATTTCAGGATCAGCAGCGAAGCGGCCCTGAAATGTGCAATTATTCAGCATACGCGTTCTCCTGCCTGACGTTGCAAAATGCGTTCCGCATCTCCTGCACGAAAGTGCCAGTGTTGTAAGCATCACCGTTGGCGCTCTTCTGGTAGATGATGGCGAGCTCGGTCTGTGCCCGAAGCAAGTCCTTGTACTCCTCAACCGGGATAGCGATGGTCTGGACGTTCAAATCTTCCATAACTGGTTCCTTTCTTCTCGCATGATGCGGACCACCTTGCGGCACTGGTCCACATCGAACATTCCAATATGCGTAAATTCAATCGGGGTGCCCATCTTCTCGGACAGCCAGCGGTAGGCCTCATTCCGGCGGCCACGGTAGGGACCGTATTTCCAGAGCGGGTCAAATGCTGCATGAGCTGCCTTTTTCCAGTTGCGCAACTCCGAATTTGCCAAGCGGCCAAGGGGTTTGTCAGACCCCTTGTGTACGCCGACATAGGCACCGCAGCGAGGGCAGAGGTAAATCATGCCGAAGCTGTGGCCGTGGTAAACCACCGAACTGTCTACGAAGTCTGCGGGCGTTCCGCAGTAGTCGCAGATGACGATTCGGCCTTTCATCGTGACCATTCCTCCTTGTACCGGGCCAACTGCTCCGGGGTATCCGTCTCGATACCCAGAGCCTTGGCTTCATCAATCGCACCGTCAATCAGGTGTGAAAATTCTTTCGTGTCCATCTTGCTGGTGTCCTTGTAAACCAAGTAGCAGTTGAACCATTTTCCGTCCTCTTCCCGCACATCAAAGCAGCGGGTGTATTTGTAGAGGTCGTGAACATCCACGCTGACCGGAAGTTTGAAGCCCACGGTGCAGCCATCCTTATCTCTCGCAACCGTGCCGTAGGCCACAACCAGCCGCTCTTTCACAAGGTCGTCCGATTCGCCAGTTTCGGCGGCGATCTTGTTGACCAGAACATGGAAGTAGGCGTTTGCACTGTGGCTGCGCTTGTTGCGGTGCTTCTTGATTTCAATGTCCAGCAGCGGCTCCTGATTCAGCTTGTCCCACAGACTTCGGAAATCAGAATCAACTTCCAGCGTGATACGCTGCTTGCGGTTCAGGCTGAAGCTCATATCCACCAGCCGCCCGGTCATAAGGCTTTCCAGTGTTCTTTGAACACATCCATCAGACCGAAAGCATCCAGCCAGTCGAAAAAGTCCGCAATGATGGGGCAAATGTCAGGCGTTTCATCCCGGCGATAGCACTCTGTCCAGACATCCATGCCGTTGCTGACAAGGTAGGAGAACGTCTGGGCCTCCGGGATCAGCAGCATATAGGTAGGATGCTGGGTGCTGGAATAGAACTTTCCGCGCTCGTAGCCCTTGCTGAACTTGATGTCGTAGATGGTGCCGGCTTTCAGGGCATCGAGGCGACCATACAGAACCACATCCATGCCGCGTACCTGAATCTTCCGGCGGGCTTTGAACTGCAGTTGCCCGCCATTGACGATGGCAGCAATCTGCCCGGCAGCCCAGCTCCACGGATTGTTGGGGTCATCGTGGCCGTTGACAATGGCAGTCACGAGGTTCTCAAAGTCGATGCCGTTCTGCATGGCCTCTGTGCGAGGTGTAGGTTCACGTTTCAGAACCAGCATGAATTCCGCCAGAGGGTCGCCCTCGGTGGTCAAATCCTCGTAGGGATTCTCCCGGATAAGGTGCAGCCACGAGGACAGCAGCGAGTGAGTAATGAGGTATGCAGCCATTTACTGCGCCTCCTCTGCGGATTTGGGAACGTACTTGACCGCGTTGGAATCGAATGCCAGACCGATGGCAGCGATTTTGGCTTTCCACATAGCGTTCAGTTCCCGGCTGGAAGTCAGGTGATGCTGCAAGCCCTTGAACGGCTGCATAGCGGCATTGGCGGTGTCTGCATCCTTGATGCCAGCAATGATTTTGCTGCCCTCCTGCATAACCTGTTCGTACGCCTCGTTCTCCTTGGCGTTTGCAGCTACTTCCTCGGCGGCCTTGCTGTTGTACTCCTCGAACAGCTTGGTCAGGAAGTCGTTCTGGCTGCCGGGAGTGAGGGCCGGAATCTTGTAGATGCCGTGGATGCCACGGGTGCCTTTGGCGAAATACTTCTCGCAGTTGGAGAAGCCAATGGTGCGGTCGTTGCCGTACATCTCCACGAAGCCGCCCAGATCCATAGGCTCCCAGACGTTGTTCTTGGTCTGACCCTCGACCTTGATGCGGAGGCGGGTGTTGTCGCCATCCTTTTCCTCGGTGGCGTGGAAAACGACCACGATGTTCTTCTTCAACTCATAGAAGCAGTAGTCCATCAGCCGAACGAACTCACGACCTACGAAGCCGTAACCTTTGAGGGACAGGCTGCCATCACGCTGGCCGTACTTGGGGTTCTGCTTGATAGCCCACAGGCCCATCAGGGAAATCAGCTTACCGGCGGTATCAAACACCAGCGTCTCAAAGTCGTTGAGGTTCTCCGGTTTCAGGTCGTTCAGGATCTCGTCATAGCTGCGGGGCTGGATGTACGGCATACGATACCGGGGCTCGATGCGGTCAATGCCGAAATCACAGTCGATGTGCAGCGGACGGGGTGCGGACAGGGCCAGAGTGGACTTGCCGATGCCGGGGTAGCCAGCAATCAGCATACGGATTTTCTTTGCGCCATCCTGAATGTCGTTGGGATTGCGAATCATAATGTTTACTCCTTTTCTCTTGGTGGGTTTACTTGTGGAACATAACGGTCTTGCCAGTGGTACGGTTCAGCAGAACCATGTGATCCGGGGCATCCCGGACGCAGAGGTACAGGCGGAAGTCCCAGCCCTGTGCGGAAAGGGCCTCTTTCTGCTTGCGGGTCAGCTTTTTGCCTCTTACTTTCAAAAAATCACCCCCTCCTCGGCCTTGTTGACAGCGATGTTCAGAGTGATGGTCTCCCGGCAGCGGAGGCCGAAGTTGCCGCCCGGGCCGAACATCTTGGTTTTCTCGAACTCCTTTGCGCTGTACACGCTGGCACAGTTGAGAACATTGGGAATGCGGTCAGGGTGGACTGCCCGGAACGCCTGACACGCCATGTGGTAGTTGGGTGCCCAGATCTCCGTCCATCCTCCGCAGTACGGCTGAACATCATCTGAGCCGTATGTGAAGTAGAATTTTTCCAGGTCCATCACTCAGCCTCGCTTTCGTTCTTGATGCAGATACCGAGCGCAGAGAACAAGAGCATCAGGCCAACTTCATCTCCGTCATCCAGGCTCATAAAGTCGAGCTCCCCGGCCACAAAGCCCTCACGGAGAATCACAGCGGTGCCCACAATGGGCTGACCATGTTCCGGCGTACCGTAGAGAATGCTGGCAATGTTGTTGATGGCGTAGCCTTTCAGCAGTCCCTCATCATCAATCACCATGCACAGTCCTTCCGGCAGATACTTTGGATGAACCACCTCAATGCAACCGCCGACCTCTTTCTGGAGGTTGTCCAGCAGCGGTTCGCCGAAGTCCTTGAACTGCATCTGATTCTCGGTGTCAAATACCAATCCTTTCATAAAAATCACTCCTTTTCCGGGAAGCACTCGTTGACTTCCCATGCATCTGCGGCCTCTAAGCAGCGGTCGCAGCCAACGATTGTGCCATCATCGGTGCGGTAGATGGTATCGCACCTCTGGTGGCAGAGGGGGCACACAGGAGGCTCAGGGTAGCCAGCTTCTTCGTCAGTCGGATACAGCATCCAGCACCTCCCGGAGCTTGCGCCCCATCCAGCGGCCTACATCATCGAACATCCCCATGCTGTCCAGCCAGACAAACAGGGCTGCGATAACAGAGGTCACAGCAAACTGCGCCGCCGGGGCACGAGCTGCTGCCTGTTCGGCGGTGATGCCGTACACGATCATCAGAATCCGGGTCATTCCTTACACTCCCTTTCTTTGCGAGCCTTGCGGGCAGCCGTTTGGGCTTCCAGCTTCTCGCGGTTCCCGGGCTGGGCGATGAATTTTTTGAATCCCGCCAGCGTTACGCGGCCAAAGCTCTCACCGACTTCCGGGGGAATATCGGCCACGTTGATGTGAATTGTGGTGTCCATGTGGTCCTCCTGTTTTGAAGTAGGCAAGCAGTCTACTTACAGAGCAAAAAAAATCTGCTCCATTTCCTCCGTTCCGATGTGGAGCAACTCGCACAGACTTTTAATTTCAGGTGCGGTAAAATCGGTTTTATTCCGAATTTTGTTCAAAAATCCCTGATATGAAAGGCCAATGCGATTTGCAATATACTTCATCTTGTAGCCGGAGGCATCAATCTTTGCTTTGAGCAAAGTGGTATTGGTCACAGTAAGTTCACCTCGCTTTCCGTTCGGCGTAGACTGGTTGTCTACTGGGCGTATATTACCACCTCGTAGACCGAATGTCAACTATTTTTTTGAAAAATTTGAAAAAATGTTGACCTCATGCCTACGCCGTATTATAATTGCATCAGAAGAATTTAGGGGGATGCAAAACCATGACCATCGGACAAAGAGTGAAAATTCGACGTGAAGAATTGGGGATGTCCCAAGAAGAACTAGCAAAGAAAATCGGCTATAAGTCGAAATCATCTATCAATAAGATTGAGCTTGGCTTCCGTGTCCTCACGCAGTCTAAAATCAAGGCTATTGCTGATGCACTTGATACGACCCCGTCTTACATCATGGGATGGGATGAAGAAGCCAGCCGGAATGAGTGGGCTTCGAAATTCCGCGACAGCGTGATGCAGATTTTGAATAATGCAGATCCGGCCGACTTAGAGGCTGCGGGTATCAGCGTTCAGGAAATCGAAGAAGAACTGAGCGGCAGCGACTCTATTTCGTTGGTGACGGCCTGCGCCATTGCGGATGAGCTGGGCGAGTCGCTGGATTCTCTGCTGGGTCATACTCCCAAGGAAATGATAAAGGCCGCCCTCCAGCAGGAGGACGGCCAAACGGCTGAAATTATTGAGCTGCTTCTTGATTTACCGGCAGATCGGCAGCAGGAGGCGTTGAGCTATCTTCGTTACCTTTCAGGGCGTGCAGAAAAATAAGCAATCGCTCCTTATCAGCATCCGACAGTTTTTTGATTTTGGCAAAGATATCCGACCATTCGCTCGTAGTCATACGGCATGGCTCCTTTCTCAAATTTACTGTCGGCAGCAACTGAATTATATCAAATACGCACCCGCTTTTCAGGGATTCGTAGAATTATACCGAAAATCGGAAAAATATTGCGAATTTTGAAGAAGATAATCGTGAGGTGATGGTTGATGGCCCGAAAAAAGAATATTGCTGCGGGTCAGAATGCCGTCATTTATGCCCGCTATTCCTCCCACAACCAGCGAGAGGTCAGCATTGAGCAGCAGGTCAGAGAGTGCATGAAGCACGCTGCCGAGCTGGGGCTGCACGTCGTTGGAACCTATGAGGACAGGGCCATCAGCGGCAAGACCGATAAGCGGCCCAACTTCCAGCGAATGATGCGGGATGCTGAAAAAGGCAAATTTCAGGCGGTTGTGGCATGGAAGTCAAACCGCATTGGCCGCAATATGCTTCAGGCAATGGTCAACGAGGCCAAACTGGAAGACTGCGGCGTGAAGGTGTTCTACGCCGAGGAAGATTTTGACGATACAGCCGCCGGGCGTTTCGCATTGAGGAACATGATGAATGTGAATCAATTCTACAGCGAGAACATGGCGGAGGACATCACCCGGGGGCTGTATGATAACGCCAGCAAGTGCATGGCGAACGGTCGGCAGCCCTTGGGCTACAAGCGGGGTGAGGATGGCCGTGTGGTGCTGGATGAAGCGAATGCGGCCGTTGTGCGGGAAATATTCACCCGTGTGGCTGCTGGTGACCTGTTCGTGGACATTGCGCGAGATCTCAATGCCCAGGGCATCAAGACCAGCAAGGGAGCCAACTGGAACAAAGGCAGCTTCCAGAGTATTTGCCAGAACGAGCGGTACCGGGGCATCTACATATACGGGGATGTCCGGGTGGCCGATGGCATTCCACGCATAGTGAGCGATGATTTGTGGTACAGGGTACAGGAGGCCATGAGGATGAAAAAGAATCCAGTCGGAACCCGGCACCGTGTCGGGGCAGAAGATTATCTGCTGACCGGGAAGCTGCGCTGCGGGCATTGTGGCAGCTACATGACGGGCGTATCTGGCACCAGTAGAAACGGCGAGCTGCATTACTACTACACCTGCCAGAAGCGGCGCACCGAGCACGCCTGTGACAAGAAGAACATCCGCCGGGATGTCATTGAACCGGCTGTGGCTCAGGCCATCAAAATGTACTGCTTGACCGATGATGTCATTGCGTGGATAGCAGATCGGACGGTCGAATACTGGGAAAAGCACGACAATGACCTCCAGATTGAGGCGTTGGAGCAGCAGTTGGAGGAAAATAAAAAAGCCACCTCGAATATGCTGAAAGCCATCGAGATGGGGATTATCACAGAGGCCACCCGCACCCGGATGGTCGAGCTTGAGACTGAGCAATCCCGGCTGAGCGTCCAGCTGAATGTGGCCAAAGAGGATGTCGTGAAAATCGACCGGGAGCAAATCATCTCCTATCTGGAACTGCTGCAGCAGGGTGACATCCACGACCGGGATTTTCAGATGGAGCTGTTCAAAAACTTCCTCGTGGCCGTCTATGTCTACGATGATAACCGCATGAAGCTGGTGTTCTCCTGCATGGGAGACCAGAATAGCGTCGAAATTCCTTTGGAAACCGGAGAAGACCCGCCCGATGGCGGGCTGTCACCGGATGCTAAAATGTTCGTTTTGACTCCTGATAGCTCCACCAAAAAAGCACTGTACTTCGTAGGAAGTATGGTGCTTTTCTTTTTTATTCCGGCAAAAAGATCAGGGGTGCACCGCTCGCCATGCAGGCGGGCCAGTGACACCCCCGATCTCAAACGAAACCGTTATCTGATTTAACGCTTGCAGTGTTTTCCGCGCCGCCAGCTCCATGCCAAGGCCCGCCAGCGTATCTCTACGCTGACGGGTTTTTTATGGGCGCGGGTGGATTACGCGAGCCGCGCTGCTAAAAACAGCCCACCGGGCTGTTTTTGCCCCTTCTTCTGCGACGGGGCCGCAGCTGTTCGAATCCGCCCGCATGAAAACCCAAACTTTCTGCAAACAGAAAACCGCCAGCGTATCTCTACACTGGCGGGCTTTTTACGGGCGCGGGTGGATTCGAACAAGAAATCTTTTAACACGCCCAGATTATCATGTTGTTTTTGCTTGGAATCATGCGGATTTTCGGACACTTAGCTTTCGACTTCCCGGAACCAGTCCGCCGTTCTAGCGATAAAAACGGGTTACAAAGTGGGTTATTTTGTACGCGGAGAATACTCTGCCAGAGCATCTGAAACGGCCATTGCTGCCGTGTCAGCCCTGCCGTCAACAGCATGGCTGTACCAGCCGTAAGTATCCATACTTTTGCTGTGCCCTACCATGCGGCGCAGTTCTGCCGGGGACACGGCATCCTCGATGATGCTCACAAAGGTGTGCCGCAGCTCGTACAGACTGACCGGCGGGTCAATGCCGTTGCTGCGCTGGTAAAACTGCCAGTAGTTATAGAGGCTGTGCTCATTCTCCAACAGGAAGATTGGATCATCTCCCCGAAGAGGCCGCTCCTCTTCAAAGGCCCGCTGCTGCAGCTGAGCGTGGAGTTCCGCAGCCGCCAGCGGATGCAAGACCACCGTGCGGATAGCATTTTCGTTCTTGCCGTGTGTTTCCTCATCAAAGGTATTGATAGCCCGGCCAATGTGAATCCGGTCTCCGTCCAGATCGCCTACGCGCAGCCCCAGCAGCTCCCCGGGGCGCAGGCCGGTCAGGACCGCAAAGCGGTATGCATGGATATTGGCATCCTGTTCAACCTTGCCACGGACGATGCGTGTATCTACAGAAAGCAGAACCCGCAGCGCGTCCGGCTGAAGGATCTTTCGGCCCTTTGGACGTGCTCCCCTGGGTACCGTGAGCCCCTCGTCCTCTGGCCGCAGGGCGGTGTATTTGTGCTGCCTTGCCCATTTCACAAAGCTGACTTCAACCGCCCGGATTCCCTGTAATGTTTTCTTAGAGAGGTTTCCCCTGCTCTTTCGAGTGGCCTGCGGGTTCATGCTGCCTTCCTTGTATGCCCGATTCAGCACATCCTGCAGCATTCCCGTATTCAGGTCACCGATCCGGCGGTCGCCCACCACTGGCAGGATGTAGTTCTGTCCGAACTTTTCCACCTGCTGGGCATAGCTTGTGCCGGCGGTGGCCCGCACCGAGATCAGATACTCTTTCCAGACCTCCGAGCAGCGCTTGGTGGTGCTACAGATGCCCTCATCCAGCCAGGCATCCGCTTTTGCATTTGCTTCCCGCTGGCCGGTACGGCCCGGCTTTGCACTGGTGAACGTCTTGCGCACGCCGTCCTTCTGCACCTTGATCTGCCAGCGGTTCTGGTTCGGCAGCCACTGGGCGGTGTTGGTTCGCATTCCCATAAAAAATACCTCCTTTGGGGTACACTTTGACAAGCCCGCCCAAAAGAGGTATAATCGCATTGCTTGAGTGTGCGATGACCTCCTTTGGAGCGAGCCGCTTATCTTAACTCCCTCGGTGTTCCAGCACCGGGGGAGTTTTTTTATTGCTGCCCGTCAATATTCCAGCATGGGCAGGCTTTTTTTATTTTTGAGCCAGATCAAACAGATATGCGCTTGCTTCTCCAAGCTCAGACTTCTGGCCGTCTGTCATGTAAGGCAAATACGGCTCAAATGCCTGATGGTATTTTTCGGCCCAGTTCTGTTTTGCCTTTGCTGTTTTCAGGCCCTCGATTTTTGCCTGATACTTTTCTTCTGTTCGATGAATGATTTCCTTTACAGCATCATCCCGGAAGCTAAGGCTGCGATACTTCTTCAAATCAGCTGTAGCGCTTACCGGGGCACCATATTTTTTGCACTCTTCAAGTTCCATCAAACGGCCAACGCAAAAATCGTATCTCGTAAAGAAGGTATCCGGTTCAGTAGTCGTCTGAAGGATTTTTGCGCTCTCCTGAGCCTGTTTCAAAAACTGTGGAGCCAAGACCCTTGCATTTGCGCGAGAATCAACAAGGCCAGTCTGCCCCATCCATTCAGGATTAGGAGAGTAGAGCTGTGCAGGTTCATTCACTTCGCTTGTGCTTTCTTCTGTCGCGCAACTCTGATTTGTAATGCATGCCGTTCTCGGGCGCGTAATTGCGTTGAATGCCATAAAGATCAAAACCATTACAAGAAACGGTATTGCAAAGAAGAAAAATAAAACCAGCAGAAGCATTCCTGTTGTTTCTGTTGCCGCATCCTTTCCAACCAGACACATAGTCGGAAGAATTGCCCCCACAACACACGAAGCAATCAGTTGTTTATTCGTAAGACTGGTTCTTTCCAAGTTGCCTGAGGCTGCGCTGAGATCCTGTCGAGTCCGTCCTCGTTTAGTCTGACCGAAAGCCGCACGCGAGACAGCGTTGGTTGTCCTGGTCACACTTCTATCAAAGGACCTCATGGCCTGGGCATACTTTTTGGAATACCCAACAGATTTTCTATTTGACATGGCAGACTTCCTCCAACATCAGATATCCCGGCAGAGCCCAACGGCCTTGCCTTCAATGACAACGGCATTCATATCTTCCCGGCTGAGGATAATGCTGCTGAAAGCCGGATTCTCCGGCCGCAGTTCAATGAAGTTCTCGTGCAGATAGACATGCTTCAGGGTAGCCTCTTCCCCGATCCGCACAGCAGCGATCTCGCCGTTCTCCACCTCTGGCTGACTGCGAATCGCCACCAGATCACCATCGTGGATGCGGGGTTCCATGCTGTCGCCCTTGCAGGTCAGTGTAAAGGTGGAGTGCCAGCGGGAAGGCACGCACACCATTTGCTCGATGTTCTCTTCTGCTGTGATGGGCGTACCGCAGGCGATCCGCCCTACAAGCGGCACCACATCCATGGCTGGCATCGGCTCAAAGCCCGGCGGAACGGTAGGTTCTCTGGATGCAGCCGGGGCGGGCTGTTCCTCCCAGCCCATCAGATAGGCGGGAGACACTCTCAGCCGTTTTGCAATGGCATCTACTTTATCTGTCGGTATGTTTGTTACAATGTTATTCTCATACTTATATACAGCTTGCTTTGATACGCCAATGTAGTCAGCAAGCTCCTGCTGGGTTACGTCTTGCTCCTGACGCACCTGTCGAATGCGATCACCTACAGTCACCATGAGCACCTCCTTTAATATCTATAGTATAGCAGATAAACTGACGGTTTACAATATTTTTAATCGAATTACCAGAAATAACTTGACAGGTTACAGATATGGTGTTATTATACTCGTAACCTCACAAGTTACATCGAGGTCGTTTGGAGGTGAAAACGTGGTAAATGTCAATTTACTCAAGTCGTACATGGTCAGAGCGGGTTACACCCAGAAAAAATTGGCTCAAGAGCTCGGGATTTCGGAGCAAACCTTAACTCGCAAGCTCAAGAAACGTGTCTTTGGCACGGACGAAGCCTCAAAGATTGTAGAGCTTTTAAGTATCGACAATCCGCAGGCTGTATTTTTCGGCCACTGAGTAACCTGTGAAGTTACATCAAAGGAGGTGAACAACGTGAAAATCGAAATTGTTGGCAAGCCCAAAGAAATTGCCGCTCTTGTATTAGCGGTACAAGAGCGGCAATCGCAGATTGTAAACCAGTTAGCACTTAGCCCCGTTTACAACACATCCCGGACGCAGAACAACACTTCCCAAAGCAATTTGACACACAAGCGGGTTATTGAGGATTCGGGCGAAGCGGATTCGGCAGTACATTCGCAAAGCTTATCTGAGTTTGGGGCGATTGGTGCGCACACCATGCAAACTGAACGTTATAAATAAACTTTGTGAATTGGCAGGGTCGGAAGTTGAACTAAGTATTCCAGTTGCGGCGTTTGTGTGCGTTCACCAGCCCAATAGGCGTATAAGTGATCATAAAACTCTGCTACCGAAAAGTCTACTTTCCAATAATCGCCATTCCAAAGCAAATCCATTCCGCCAAATAAAAGTGACGCATCATAAACGGGCGTATCGTCAGGAGCTTCAAATTCAAATATCTGTTGAGCATTTTTTCGCAGAAGCTCCCAATCAGATCCCTGCAATGAACCTAGAGCAAAAAAAGATGTCAGGCGTGATGGAGCATCTGGAAAATTGTGCTGCCGAATCATTTCAAGAGCCAATTCAATGCTTTTGCTGCGAGAAAACCTGATGTCTTGATCAAGTTCATTTGCTCGTATTAAAGAAAATCCATCGTAGGAAAGTTCTCGGCACAATTTAAAATTTAGTCGCGTGTCCAGATAATACTCGCCATGGTGGGACAGTCCATTTTGAAATGATTTCACAAAATGAGAGTTCCGCACAGAGTTGCTGAGTTCGGAGAGCGGTTTGAGTTCAATTCTTTGCCCATCCGTCAGTGTTCTTAATCTATCAATGTGATACAATTTCATAATTTCACCTTCCTTCTGCCCAAGTATACCGCAGAAGGGAGCCATCAACAAGGAGATGAAAACCATGAAGAAGCCTTATCTCAAGCTCCGCCGTCTCATTGAGGACGAGGGGCTGGAAATTCAAGAACTGGCAGAGCGAACCAGTATTCCCCGCAGTACCTTATATGAGCGTGTCAACATGCCAGAAAACGCCGGAAAGTGGAGCTGGAAAGAAATTGTCGCCATCTGTACCGTGCTGCACATTCAGCCCGAAAAAATCGGGGAGTATTTCTTCCCGGCAATCGCAAAGGAGGAAAAGACCGCATGAAACCTTACACCCTTGCATCCGAGCGGGCCGCAGCGCCCACTGGATGCGCGTACATCGCACCGCTGTTTTGGAACAAGTGGTTCCGTTGGGACGGTAGTCAGGCATCTGGCTGCTACCAGCTGGGCGGACAAATCAAGGATGAAAGCCACACCGGGCTGCAGATTTTTGCTGATGGCGAATGGCACCCGGTCATCGGATGGGCATTGGACGACTGCAGACCCGCAGTCAATTGTCTTCAGGAGGTAGGAGCATAAATATCAGCCCGAACGCTCAGTTAAAAATCCAGCTGGGGAAGGATGGGAACCCCAAGATTTATGCCTGCGGTACAGAGATGGAACAGAAAGCCATTTGCGCCGCTCTGATTGCCGGGATTTGCATAGATCAAAGAAATCCGGAAGCATTGCTCAGCATAGTGACTACTGCCGCAGACCTCATGGACAGAATGGAGGAATCCCCCAATGAAGATTAAATCCCGCGTCTGGTACTGGCTGGCTGCTGCCAGCGGTGCCGTAAGTCTGCTGTACGGCATGGGCATCGAGGGCGGTGCACAGCTGGGCAGCTCCATCTCTGACAGCCAGTTCGTCACGGCCCTGTGCCTGGTTCTGGCAGCGGTAGCGTTCCTGCGGCTGGGCTTTGCCGCCCAGGACCGTGAACAGAATGCCCGCCGCTATGGCCGCGTTGACCGCACCCACGCCCGCACCGAAGAGCCGGAGTACCGGCAGAACCGGAGGGGTGCATGACCACGAAGCGCATGAAAAAACTCCTGATGGGCATGGGCCTGTCCCGCAATCAGGTCAACAGTATGGTGCTGTCACAGCGCGCCGAAGGCTCAAAGAAAGTCAGCAATGAGCTTTATTATTTTGTTGTGAAGCAAAACATTCCCAAGATCGATGCGGAACTTTTACCGTATCTCAAAAGCTTTGTGCTGGCATGAAAAGCAAATGAGCCCGCCCGTGCTGGTAACACGGACGAGCCCAAAGGGTGATGGAATTCACAAGCCCCATCACCCTTGATGATATCACATCAGAAAGGATTTTACAAATGAAAGGTATTTTAGCCGAACCGGGCAAGGCCCCGGTGATCGCATCCCTGCCCGACAGCCTGTGGGCCATTGAGAACCGGCTGGGAACTCCCTGCGAGATGATCGTGATGCCCCGCACCCCGGCGGTGCTGTTCGTGGGCCGGTACGATGGTCCCATCCAACCCGCCAGTCTGCTCAACCGGAAGTACCGAGGCCGCCAGCTTTACGGGCCTATCCTCTGCTACGGATGGAAGGGCAACAACATCCAGCCCATGAACAAGGATGTACAGACCGAGATGCTGGACCGCCTGAAGGGCACGGAGGTAAGGGTATGATCATCAGCCAAAACAGCAACGATGTTTACTACGCCTATACCCGTGGGCGCTTCTGGCGCTGGGACGAATCCGCGCGGGTCTGGAAGGAAAGCCATCTGCTGGCACAGAAGTTCGGCAAAGCCAAGACCGCTGAAAAGCGGCTGACCCCGGAAGCGTTTCTGACCAGCGACGAGTTCATCCCCATGGACGACTACGAGCTTCCGCAGTCGATGCTGACGGCCCTCAGGGAGGCCAAGCCCTGCAAGAATGCACCGGTAGACCCGGTGGAAGAGGAGCCGGAAGTCCCCGGAACCCAGACGGCACAGGAAAAGCCCCTGACCACCGTGCCGGATGCGATGCGCCCGGCGTTCGATTATTCCGGCCTGACCGACCAGACCGTGGAAGACCTGCATTTTGCGGAGAACGAATACCGCCACGGCAAGCAGATGGCCGAGCGCGGCCTTGTCCACATGGGCAATGCCATTGCCGCTGCCCATGATGCGCTGTGCGGCACCGTTGTCGCACAATGCGACAACGGTAAGTTCGCCAAAAAAGAAGATACCTTCCGGGCGTGGTGCGTGTCCATCGGCATCACCAAGGATACCGCTTACCGGCTGTTGCAGGTCTCGGCACTGCTGGACGGAAGCAGCCCCCGCCAGCAGAAGATCCTGAAGGAGCTGTCTCCCACTCTGCTGTATGCCGTGGCAAAACCCAGCGCCCCGGCAGAGCTGGTGGAGCAGGTTAAGAGTGGTGACATCACCACCAACAAGCAGTATCAGGAAGCCCTTGCCCAGATCAAAGCCGAGAAAGAGCGCGCCGATGCTGCCGAGACTGAGCGGGACAAGCTGCTGGGTGCCCAGAATCGGGCTGCTTGGGCGGAAAGCCACATCCAAGATGTCGAAGCCCAGCGGGATGCCGCCCTTGCGGATGTTCAGGGCCTGACCGAGCAGAACGCCAAGCTCCAGCAGAGCTACCACGATGCAGACGAGAGCCGCATTGCGGCCAACCTCCAGCGCCAGAAAGCCGAAGCTGAACGCGACAGGGCCGAAGCCCGCGCTAAGGACGCGGAGAACCAGCTTGCAGGCTCCCGGCAGGTGGCCGAAGCGGCCAAGCTCCGGGGCGACAAGCTCAAGGCCGAGAATGACGCACTCAAGAAGCAGCCCATCACCGCGGTGGTGGACAAGGAAGAGGTGGAGCGTCAGGCCAGGGAAATGGCCGCCGAGATGACCGCCGACCTGCGGGCACAGCTGGAACAGGCCGCTTCCGGCAGTGAACAGGATGCCCACAGCTCCTATGACAACGTGCTGCTGGCCGACCGCTCTTTCCAGAACATCGGCAAAATGGTGGTTCCGGCCCTCCGCAGGCTTCCGCCCGAACAGCGGGAGCAGCTGACCAATATGCTTGTTCACACACTCGGACAGATCCAAGGGGAGGTATCCAGATGTCTGTAACCATCACGGCCCTTGAGGCCGAAAACGTCAAGCGCATCAAGGCCGTTGCGCTCACTCCTGCCCCCACCGGGCTCACCCTCGTGGGCGGCAACAACAATCAGGGCAAGACAAGCGTGCTGGATGCCCTTGCCTGGGCGCTGGGTGGCGACCGCTTCCGCCCCAATGCCGCACAGCGGGACGGGGCCGTGGCTCCCGCCCATCTCAAGGTCACCCTTTCCAATGGCGTGATCGTGGAGCGCAAGGGCAAAAACGGCACCCTGACCGTTACCGACCCCACCGGGCGGCGCAGCGGCCAGCAGCTGCTCAATGCCTTTATCGAGCCGCTGGCCCTTGACCTGCCCCGCTTCATGGAAGCATCCGACAAGGAGAAAGCGGACATACTGCTGCGCATCATCGGCATCGGCACCGAGCTGCACATCCGGGATCTTGAGATCAAGTCTCTGTACGACAAGCGCACCTTCACCGGCCAGCTGGCCCAGCAGAAAAAGCACTTTGCCGAGGAGCTGATCTCCTACCCAGATGCCCCGGAAGAACCGGTCAGCGCCTCCGACCTCATCCGCCAGCAGCAGGAGATCCTGGCCCGCAACGGCGAGAATCAGCGGCTGCGCCAAAATCTTGCCGGGCTGGAAGAGAAAGCCCGTGTGCTGGCAGATCGCCGCACGCAGCTGGAACAAACCCTTGCGCTGCTGGTGAAGGAGCAGGACGAAGTGAATGAATCGCTTTGCACGGCCCGGAAATCTGCCGAGAACCTGCAGGACGAATCCACCGCAGAGTTGGAGGCATCCATCCGGGGCATCGAGGAGACCAACCGCAAGGTCCGGGCCAACCTGGAAAAGTCCCGCGCCGAGGATGAAGCGGCCCGGTATGCCAGCGACTACGACAAGCTCACCGAAGCCATCACCCAGAAGCGGGCTGACCGCATGGCCCTGCTGAACGGTGCCGACCTGCCCCTGCCTGAGCTGAGTGTGGAGGACGGTGCCCTTACTTATAAAGGAAAGCACTGGCGGGATATGTCCGGCAGTGACCAGCTGCGGGTAGCCGCCGCCATCGTCCGCCGCCTGAACCCGGACTGCGGTTTTGTGCTGCTGGACAAGCTGGAGCAGATGGACATGACCACCCTGACCGAGTTTGGCCGCTGGCTGGAAGCAGAGCACCTGCAGGCCATCGCCACCCGGGTCTCCACCGGCAGCGAGTGCCAGATCATCATTGAGGACGGCATGGTAAAGGATGCCGAGCCGCCCGTCACCGAAAAGCCCCAGCCCAGGAGCTGGACGAAAGGAGCGTTCTAAATGAGCAAGTATGCCATCACCGCCGGGGTGCAGGATTCCCCGGTCAAGACCGTTCTGTATGGCCCCGAGGGCATCGGCAAGAGCACCTTTGCCTCCCACTTCCCGGACCCGGTGTTCATCGACACTGAGGGCGGCACCAAGCGGCTGAACGTCAAGCGCCTGCCCCAGCCCACCAGCTGGGCCATGCTGCTGGACGAGGTAGCCGAGGTGCGCAGGGGAAATATCCCCTGCGGCACGCTGGTCATCGACACCGCCGACTGGGCCGAACGGCTGGCCATTGATGCCGTCTGCGCCAAGGCCAAGGTGGACGGGCTGGAGGGCTTCGGCTACGGCAAGGGCTACACCTACCTGAAAGAGGAGTTCGGCAAGCTGCTGGACGCGCTGGAAGAGGTGCTGAACACCGGACACAATGTTCTGGTCCTTGCCCACGCGGCCATTACCAAGTTCGAGCAGCCGGACGCTGCTGGCTCCTACGACCGCTGGACCATGAAGACCACCAAGCAGGTAGAGCCGCTGATCCGGGAGTGGTGCGATATGCTGCTCTTTGTCAACTATCAGACCGTGGTGGAAAAGAGCAGCAGTGCCCCCAACGCAAAAAACAAGGTCACCGGCGGCCGCCGGGTCATGTACACCACCCATCACCCCTGCTGGGATGCCAAGAACCGCTTTGGCCTGCCCGACGAGATGCCTTTTGATTACGCCGGCATCGCCGCCTGCATCCCCGGCACCGCACCTGCGCCTGCACCGAAGCCGAGGCCGGAACCGCACCCCCAGCCGGAAGCTGACATCCTGCCCGCGCCCGCCCCGCAGCCGGAACCGCCCGCCGAGACGGTGCCACAAGCTCTGCTGGTGCCAGACCTGATCGCACTGGGCGTGCCGGAAAAGCTGGCTCCCCTGATGAGCGCAAACAACGTCACGCTGGAGGAGCTGCAGGCAGTGGTGGGCAAGCGGGGCTATTTCCCCGAGGATATGCCCATCCGGGACTATCCGGCCGATTTCGTAGAGGGCTGTCTGGTGGCCGCATGGCCCCAGGTGCTCCAGATGGTGCTGGACAGCCGTGACCTGCCGTTTTGACAATTGAAAGGAGAACTTACTTATGAATGACATGAACACCGACCACGCCCTGAGCTGGGACGACGAATTTACCAACGAGCAGCAGGAGTTCGTACTCCTGCCCGAGGGCGATTATGCCTTTGAGGTCATCGGCATGGAACGTGCCCGCTTTGAGGGCAGCGCCAAGCTGCCGCCCTGCTCCATGGCAAAGCTGACCCTGAAGATCTTCGGCGGGGCCAAGGGTGACACCACCGTCACTGACCGGCTCTACCTCCACACCAAGACCCAGGGCCTGCTGGGTGCTTTCTTTGAGAGCATCGGCCAGTGCAAGCGGGGCGAGACCTTCCGCCCCCGCTGGAACGAGGTGGTAGGTGCCCGGGGCTGGTGCAAGCTGGGCATCCGGGAGTACACCAAGCAGAGCGGCCCCAACGCAGGCAAGACCGGCCAGAGCAACGAGGTCACCCGCTTCCTGCCGCCGCCGGAACCCAAGGCCGCACCCGCTCAGGGCTGGACACAGGGGGCATTCTGATGGCGAACATCCAAGCCCTGCGTCCCTATCAGCAGGCCGCCCGGGACAGCATCCACGCCCAGTGGGAGCAGGGCCGTCTGCGCACGCTGCTGGTGCTGCCCACCGGCACCGGCAAGACCATCGTGTTCGCCTCCGTTGCCGCCGATCAGGTGCGTGCCGGGAACCGGGTGCTCATCCTGGCCCACCGGGGCGAGCTGCTGGAACAGGCGGCAGACAAGCTCCAGCGTTCCACCGGCCTTGTCAGCGCCGTGGAAAAGGCAGAATCCACCTGCCTGAACAGCTGGTTCCGGGTGGTGGTGGGCAGCGTGCAGACCCTGCAGCGCCCCGCCCGACTGGAACGCTTTCCCCGGGACTACTTCGGCACCATCATCATTGACGAGGCCCACCACGCCATCACCGACGGCTACCGCCGCATCCTGGACTACTTCGAGAGTGCAAAGGTGCTGGGCGTGACCGCAACGCCCGACCGCGGCGACATGCGGAACCTGGGCGAGGTGTTCGACAGCCTGGCCTATGAGTACAAGCTGACCGATGCCATCAAAGAGGGCTATCTGTGCAAGATCATGGCCCAGACCATTCCCCTGCAGCTGGACATCTCCGAAGTTGGCTTCACCAGCGGTGACTATTCGCTGGGGCAGCTGGGCACGGCGCTGGACCCATATCTGGAGCAGATCGCCGCCGAGATGGTGCAGCGGTGCAGGGGCCGCAAGACGGTGGTGTTCCTGCCCCTCATCAAAACCAGCCAGAAGTTCCGGGATCTGCTCAACGCCAAGGGGTTCCAGGCCGCCGAGGTCAACGGCCAGAGCGCCGACCGCAAGGAAGTGCTGGCCGACTTCGATGCCGGGAAGTACAACGTACTCTGCAATTCCATGCTGCTCACCGAGGGCTGGGACTGCCCCAGTGTGGACTGTGTGGTGGTGCTGCGGCCCACCAAAGTGCGCAGCCTGTACAGCCAGATGGTGGGGCGCGGCACACGTCTGGCCGAGGGCAAGACCGACCTGCTGCTCCTCGACTTTTTGTGGATGACCGACAAACACGAGCTCTGCCGCCCGGCAGACCTTGTGTGCGAGGACAGGGCCGTGGCCCGGCAGATGACCGAAAATCTGGCAGAGACCGGTGTGCCCGAGGACATCGAGGAAGCCGCCGCTCAGGCCTGCGAGGACGTGGTGGCCCAGCGGGAAGAAGCCCTTGCAAAACAGCTGGCCGAACAGCGCCGCAAAAAGGCAAAGCTGGTGGACCCGCTCCAATACGAAATGAGCATTCAGGCCGAGGACCTGTCCGGCTATGTACCGGCTTTTGGCTGGGAAGCCGGGCCGCCCACCGAACAGCAGACCACCGCCCTCGAAAAGCTGGGCATTCTGCCGGATGCGGTGGCGTCGGCGGGCAAGGCCAGCCTTTTGCTGGACCGGCTGCACAAGCGCCGGGATGAAGGCCTCACCACACCAAAACAGATCCGCTGTCTGGAAAAATACGGCTTCCAGCATGTGGGCACATGGAGTTTTGAGCAGGCCAAACACATGATCGACCGCATTGCGGCCCAGGGCTGGCGGGGTGTGCCCAAGGGTGTTACCCCAAGCACCTATACGCCGCCCGCCCCGCCTGAAACACCCGCATGGGATGTATGGTAACGCAGATGAATGATGAGATCGAACTCAAAGAAGCATTGGACTTCATTTCCCCGGCCTCCCTGACTTATGAGGAATGGACGATGGTGGGCATGGGCCTCAAGGAAGCGGGCCTGCCCGTCACCGTCTGGGAAGCATGGAGCGCCCGGGACGGGGGCCGCTACCACAAGGGTGAGTGTGCCCGGAAGTGGGAGAGCTTTCACGGCAGCACAAAGCCTGTCACCGAGAGCAGCATTTTCCAGCTGGCCTACAGCCACGGATGGAGCGGCCCCACGGGTCACGCGCTGGACTGGGGCGACGAGCTCACCACCGGCTCCTCCAGAACGGAGGGGCAGCTGGTGGACCCCCGGTGGGTGGAATCCCATGACCTGGCTCTGCCTGAGCAGTGGGACCCAGTTGACCAGCTCAGGCGCTACCTGCAGGCCCTTTTTGAGCAGGACGAGCACGTGGCCTATGTGACCGAGAGCGTCATGGCCGACGACCGCCGCCGCCCCACCAGAGGCTGCTGGGACCGCACCGCAGGCCAGCTCATCGCAGAGCTGGACACCTGCGGCGGGGACATCGGCAAGGTGGTGGGCGACTGCGACCCCGAGGTGGGCGCGTGGATCTGCTTCAACCCGGTGGACGGAACGGGCCGCAAGGATGCCAATATCACCGCCTACCGCTACGCTCTGGTGGAATGCGACAACATGGATCTGGGCAGACAGCAGGCCATCATCAAGCAGCTGGAGCTCCCCTGTGCCGCCCTGGTCTACTCCGGCGGCAAGAGCGTCCACGCCATCGTCAAGGTGGATGCCCCGGATTACACCGAATACCGCAAGCGGGTGGATTACCTCTATGCCGCCTGCCAGAAGAATGGTCTGACCCTCGACCAGCAGAACCGCAACCCCAGCCGCCTTTCCCGGATGCCCGGCATCCTGCGCGGCAGTCAGCGGCAGACCCTGCTGGAGACCAACATCGGCAAAAGCTGCTGGGACGAGTGGCGGGACTGGCTGGAAGCCGAGACCGATGAGCTGCCCGAAACCGAAAGTCTGGCTGACGACTGGAACGACCTGCCGCCGCTGGCCGATGCCCTCATCACCGGGGTGCTGCGCAAGGGTCACAAGATGCTGCTGGCAGGCCCCAGCAAGGCGGGCAAGAGCTTCGCCCTCATTGAGCTGTGCATTGCCATTGCCGAGGGCACGCCCTGGCTGGGCCGCTTTTCCTGTGCCCAGGGCAAGGTGCTGTACATCAACCTCGAACTGGACCGGGCCTCCTGCCTGCACCGCTTCAAGGATGTGTATACTGCCCTCGGCCTGCCCCCGCAGAACCTGCGGAACATTGACATCTGGAACCTGCGCGGTGCTTCCGTCCCCATGGACAAGCTGGCCCCCAAGCTCATCCGCCGGGCGGGTAAGAAAGGCTACACCGCCGTCATCCTCGACCCCATCTACAAAGTCATCACCGGTGACGAGAACAGCGCCGACCAGATGGCAAAGTTCTGCAACCAGTTCGACCTTGTCTGCCGTGCGCTGGACTGTGCCGTGATCTACTGCCACCACCACTCCAAGGGGGCCCAGGGCGGCAAGCGCAGCATGGACCGCGCCAGCGGCTCCGGCGTGTTTGCCCGTGACCCGGATGCCATGCTGGATATGACAGAGCTCACCCCCACCGATGCCATCTTGGAACAGCTCCACAACAAGGCCGCCTGCCGGGTGCTCAAGGCAATGCTGGACAAGCGCGGCCATGCCGATGCCTACGGCCCGGACGATGCCCTGAGCAAAAGCCGGATGCTGGCCATTGCCAAAGAACACCTTGGCATGGCCGACTTGCGGGCCATCGATGCCCAGATCGCAGCCGCCCGGAAAAAAGCCGACAGCATGACCGCCTGGCGCATTGAGGGCACCCTGCGCGAGTTCGCACGCTTCGACCCGGTGAACCTCTGGTTCGACTACCCTGTCCACAAGCCGGACACCGGCCTGCTGGAGGATCTGCAGCCAGACAGCGATTACAAGTCACTGGGTACCCGGGGCGCATCCAAGCGCTGGGGCAATAAGGACAAAGTCAGCAAGGACAAAAAGGCCGAGCTGGACACCGCCTTTGAAGCCTGCATGATGGATGGCAAGGTAACGGTCTACTCCATGGCCGAATATATGGGGCTGAAACCGGATACTGTACGCCGTCGTTTGAAAGCGGACGGCGGCTTCTGGATCGACGGCGCGGACATCGGCCGCAAAGAACCCGGCAGCGCAGGGTAAATTACAGCCTGCAATATTTCGCTTTACACATAGTACAAAAACGGTAAAATAGCGGCTATCACAAATCCGCATCCGCTTACGGATTTCGGAAAATAGCGGCTATTTTTCCGAATCCGGGACGGAAAATAGCCTATATATAATATACAAAATCCGTCCGTGTGTGATGGGGTCTCCCAGAGGATGGGGCGAACACAGCCCCCATCCCTCCGGGGAACCCTCCCCATCACGTTGGCCGAATAAAAAAGAAAGAACGAGGTGAAACGAACGTGCAATTTTTGCCCATTGCTCAATTCTTCCTGCCCATGAAGCCGCCCACCACCACCCACAACGCCAAGGAGCTGCACGCCTACATGAAGGGCGGCAAGCCCTGTGCCGTGCTCCACGACAGCGCCGAACTGAAAGCCGCCCGGGCCAAGCTCCACGCCCATCTGGCACCCCATGCGCCGGATCAGCCCGTGCCCGCCGGAAAGCCAGTACGGCTGGTGGTCAAGTGGTGCTTTGCCCCCGAGGGCCGCCCGGACGGCAGCTGGCGCACCTCCAAACCTGACACCGACAATCTGGAAAAGGCCCTCAAGGACGAGATGACCCGCCTGCACTTCTGGCACGATGATGCCCAGGTGTGCAGCGAGATCGTGGAAAAGTTCTGGTCGGACCCCTGCGGTGTGTTCGTGCGTGTGGAGGTGTGGGGATGACCGATGAGCGCGAAGTTCCTGATTATCAGACCGTGAAAGCATGGTTTCGGCAGCTTTGGGAACTTGAGGCTGATATCGAGAGCGTTCAGGTCGAGATTCGGCGGCTGAAGGACAGCGCCACCCAATGCACTGCCAATCTCAGCGGAATGCCTTCCGGCTCTGGTGACGGTGACAAGGTTGGAAGCTGCATTGCCAATGCAGACGCTGAAGAGCACACCCGCCAGCGGCTTGAACGCGAACTCGAAACAATGCGTGCCGAAGCTATCCACCGTATCCGGCACATCACCGGCACCAAGAGCAGCCAGCTGATGCAGGAATGCCTTTACCGCTACTATGTCAAACACCAGAAGCAGGTCGTCATTGCCAATGACTTGAGCCTGCCCAACGAAAACCGTGTATCCCTCTACGTCCGGGAAGGCTGCAAATACCTTGCTACCGTCTGGGATACGTTTAGCCTGTAATTACATTCTGCCTGTATGCTACTTGTATAGACGAAACAAGCATTCTCTGGTAGAATCGGTACAAGCGGAACCGCGCAGAGTGGTGCGCCGCTTCAAAGCAGCCTCCTGAGTACCTCCATAATGAATTGCTCCTTTTGGACCTTTTGCCGCTTAACAGCATTTTTCTCCTTCTTGTGCTTTGCGGGCTGCTTTCAAAGATCACACTTGCCGTTCCGGGCTGTCCCGGGGCGGCTTTTTTGTACCCTGACGACGAGAGAGGTGGTGACGTGTCGAATGAAAAGAATCTCATTCCGTTCAATGAACGAACGGAGAGCGAACAGAGAGAGATCGCCCAGAAGGGCGGCATTGCATCCGGTGCGGCCCGCCGCCGCAAACGGTCCATGCGTCAGGCGGCTGACTACTACCTGAGCCTGCCGGAGACCGACCGCCGCCGGGTGAATGCCATGCTGCGGGACCAGATTGACCCGGAGGACGTGGACAACCAGATGAGCGTGGTCATGGGCATTGCAGAGCAGGCCAAGCGGGGCAACCCTCAGGCCGCCGCCGTGCTGCTGAAGATGCTGGGGGAGGAGACCGTACAGGAAGACCCAGGCGCGGATGCTCTGGCAAAGGCCAAGGAGCTGCTGGGAGGTGTGGACAGTGCCATTGACTGAGTTTCAGCAGGAGTACCTGCGCAACTGTTCCCACCGGTGGAACGTCAAGACCGGAGCCACCCGAAGCGGCAAGACCTACCTGGACTGCGCCGTGACCATCCCGAAGCGGATCTGCGCGGCCCGGGGCGAAGGCCTGCTGGTGCTCATGGGCAACACCCTGGGCACACTGGAGCGCAATGTGCTGTCCCTGATGCGGGAGCTCTGGGGCCCCGACCTTGTAGGTGTGATCCGCACCTCGGCAGCAGGCAACGTGGTACAGCTGTTCGGCAAGAAGGTCTATGTCCTCGGCGCTGACAACAAGAAACACATCGCCCGCATCCAAGGCGCTGCCTTTGAGTACGTCTACGGTGACGAGATCACCACCTGGGACGAAGGCGTGTTCCAGATGTTGAAAAGCCGCCTTTCCTGCCCCCACTCCCATTTTGACGGCACCTGCAACCCGGAAAGCCCCACTCACTGGTTCAAGAAGTTTCTGGACAGTGACGCTGACATCTACTGTCAGGCGTATACCATCGACGATAACCCTACACTTCCGGCCCAGTTCGTGGCCGATCTGAAAAAAGAATACACCGGCACGGTCTACTATAACCGCTTTATCTTGGGGCAGTGGATGGCCGCCAACGGCGTGATCTACCGCCTGCTGGCCGACAGCCTTGCCGCCGGAGATGGGCGCTTTTTCTGGCCTGTGGGCAAGCCGCTGCACCCGTGGCGGGTACGCATCGGGGTGGACTTTGGCGGCAACGGCTCCAAACACGCCTTTGTGGCAACGGCCATCCTGCCGGGTTATTCCGGCGTGGTGGGGCTGGCTTCCCAGCGCATCGACCCTGTGGCGCAGGATGCCGACTTTCTGGCCGACCGACTGCTGGAGTTCTGCATGGCTGTCTTTGCCCGCTGGGGCGAGATCCAGTTCATCTTCTGCGACAGTGCGGAGCAGACCCTCATCAATCACATCCGGGCCCGGCTCCGGCGCTGCAAGCTCAGCTGGCTGGCCGACCGGGTGGAGAACAGTGCCAAGATCCGCATCAATGACCGCATCCGCCTGACCTGCATCCTGATGGGCGGCGGGCGGTTCTGGCTGCTGCCGGAAGCTGCCACCCTCCGGGATGCCCTTGCCACGGCCCTGTACAGCGGAAAGCACCCCGGCGTGGACGAGCGGCTGGATGACGGCAGCACCGATATCGACACATTGGACGCTTACGAGTACACCATCGAGCGCGATTTCAAGAGGTTGACCAACACATGAACATCACCGCATTTCTGAACTACCTGAACAAGACGCGCGGGTGGGCCATCGATGCCGACTACTACGGCCACATCGAGACCTGGCGGCAGTGGTGGCAGGGCAGCGTGCCCAAGGTGCACACCCGTGCCGCTGAATACGCAAACGGCACCAAGAAGCGCCCCATTGCCTCCCTGCGGATGCCGAAACGGGTCTGCGAGGACTGGGCAAACCTGCTTCTGAACGACCGCACCACCTTCCAGATCAAGGACGCTGCCACCGCCCGGTATCTGCTGGGCGATGATGAGCAGCAGGTGGGCGGCCTGCTCCGGGAGCTGCACTTCTGGCGCAATGCCAACGCTCTGGTGGAACAGGCCTACTGGTCCGGCACCGGTGCCTTTGTACTGAGTGCCGAAAACCTGACTGTCGTGAAGGGGAAAGCGGTTCCCGGCCCGGATACCCGCCTGAAGCTGGACTATGACCCGGCTTCCTGCATCCTGCCCCTGCGGGTGGAACGGGGCATCGTGACCGAAGCGGCCTTTGTCTCCGAGTGCATGATGGAGGGCAAGCCCGCGGTCTATCTGCAGACCCACACCGGCAATGAGACCCGGCGCACCATCCGCAACGAGTGGTTCCGGGTAACGGATGGAGTTTCAGGTGCTCCGGTGTTTGAAGCGCTGCAGGCCCCGCCGGGCACGGCAGAAAGCATCACGGTGGAGGGTTCCCCGCCCTGGTTTGCCCTGTTCAGCCCGGCAGCAGTCAAGAACCTTGACGGCGGCACAGGGCTGGGCATGAGCATCTTTGCCGAAGCGCTGGCCGAGGCCCAGGGCATCGACCTTGCCTTTGACAACTACCGGGAGGATATCCGGCTGGGGCACAAGAAGATCTTCTACTCTGCGGACATCTGCCGCAAGGTGGTGGACCAAGAGGGTGTGGAGCACTCTATTCCGCCCGATGACGATGTGCAGAGCCAGTTCGTCACCCTGCCCCAAAAGGAAGGGAGCCTCGACCAGTCCAGCGAATACCACGAATACAACCCTGACCTGCGGGTGGAACAGAACCACAAGGCTGTTCAGGATATGCTGAACCTGTTCAGCTTCAAGTGCGGCTTGGGCTGTCACCGGTACAACTTTGAGCTGGGCAACGTCACCACGGCCACCGAGTACAACGGCAGCCGTCAGGATCTGGTGGCCAGCGCCAATAAGAACCAGATCCCCATCGAGGGGGCGCTGGTGGGCATCGTGCGGGCCATCCTGTGGGCAGCAAAGAACCTGCAGGGAGCGGCGGTAGACCCCGAAACGCCCATCTCTGTGGACTGGGACGACAGCTATGTCACCGATGCCGAGACCCGGATGAGCCAGATGCGAGACGATGCCCTGAGCGGCCTTTTGCCCCGGTACAAGTATCTGTCTGCCCGGTACGGGGTCAGTGAAGAGGATGCCCGCAAACTGGCGCAGGAAGCTGCTGACGAAAACAAACAGCCTGAGCTGAGCTTCGGCGGGGGTGCCTGATGCTGGCCCCGGACTACCTCGACCACGCACCCGACCAGCTTGTGATGCTCTGGCAGCAGGTCGAGGACGATATCCTGCGGGACGTGGCCCGGCGCATCTCCAAAATGGAAGCCCTGACCCCCACGGCCAACTGGCAGCTGTGGCGATATGAGCAGACCGAAGCCCTCCGACAGGACGTAGTAAAGAAGCTGGCCCGCTACACCGGCAAGAGCGAAGCTGAGATCCGGCGGCTCATGCAGGAAGCGGTCACCCGGGCCATGGAGGCCGAGGACGAGATCTACTACCACTACGGCAAAGAGCCCACGCCCTTTGCTGACAATGCCACCCTGCAGGCCCTGCTCAACGCTGGCTACCAGCAGACGGCGGGAACCTTCCACAACTTAACTGCCACCACGGCCAACACCGTCAGCGGCCAGTTTGAAGCCGCCCTCGACCGCGCCCATCTCAAGGTGAGCAGCGGTGCGTTCGACTACAAGAGCGCCGTCAAGAGCGCGGTGGACAGTCTGGCCGACACCATGAAGTACGTCACCTACCCCACCGGCCACACCGACACACTGGAAGTAGCCGCCCGCCGGGCGGTGCTGACTGGCGTGAACCAGACCGGTGCAAAGCTGCAGGTGGCCCGGGCCGATGAGATGGGGGTTGAGTTCTTCGAGACCACGGCCCACGGCGGGGCCCGGCCTTCCCACGCTGAGTGGCAGGGCAGGCAGTTCCACCGGGGCGGCGCTGTGGACTACATGGGCAAGCATTACCCGGACTTCGAGGCCGCCACCGGCTACGGCACCGGAGCAGGGCTGTGCGGCTGGAACTGCCGTCACACCTTCTTTTCCATCTTCCCGGAGCTGGGCCCCGCACCCGCCTGGACACAGGCAGACCTGGTAGCCCTGAACGCCCGGGACATCGAGTACAACGGCGGCAAGTACACCCGGTACGAGATCAGCCAGATGCAGCGGGCCAGGGAGCGCACCGTGCGCAAGTACAAGCGCCGGTATCTGGCTGAGGATGCCGCCGGGGCCGATACCACCGCCAGCGCGGTAAAGCTCCGGCAGGCCCGTCAGGAGCTGTCTGACTTTATCAGCGCCACAGGCGGCAGGGCGGACAGCGCCCGCACCAGCGTTGCCGGGTTTGGCCGGAGCGAGGCGGGCAAGGCCAGTTATACAGCCCGAAAGCAGGAACGTTTTGATTCTGCAAATGTGGAATTGCAACAGATGCGTGAGGCTGGTACAATAAAGGCGAAAGGCAAGTTGATTGAATCGCCGCCTGCACCCAATGAAATCAACTTTGCGAGCGAACACGTTCTGCAGCGCTGGGCAGAACGTGGCATGGGGCCGATGGATGCCGAACGCATTATCCGCTCTTCCAAAGTCGCAATGTCCCAGCGTAACGGAACACAGACCTGTTACTATTCCGAGTATGGTTTTGTTGCCATTGGGCAGAACGGCAATGTTTCCAGTATCGGGCCGCTGGATGAGGGCGGTCAAAAATTGATGGAGGTGGTTAAGAAGCATGGTATTCCGCACTAGCGATACAGCAAAGCCGGAAGAATGGTTTTGCCCTATCTATAACCGCAAAATCGACTGCGGTTTGTGCTTTGAGGTCTCCAATATTGGCGATGATACTCTTTGCCTGAAGGGTGACGATAAGCCACCTTGCAATTGGGCAGAAGCCCATAAGACCTGCCTTAATTGTCCCCGTTATGCCGACTGGGACTGACCAAACCTAATACCGCAAGCGTCTTTGCTCGTTTGAGCAGGGGCGCTTTTTTCATGCCGTATTCGCTCAGTTGGCAGAGCGCCGGTCTCCAAAACCGGATGCCGCAGGTTCGATTCCTGCATACGGTGCCATCGCAGAGGGCAGTGCGTACCCTGCCCACAGCCAAACACGGACGGAGAACCGTGTCACCAAACCGTGGTTTCACCAACAGAAAGGAGTTTTTCCACCATGAAGCGTGAAGACGTGAAGAACAAGATCCCCGGCATTACCGAGGAGCAGCTGAACTGGATCATGGCCGAGAACGGCAACGATGTCAACCGGGAAAAGACTGCCGCCGAACAGTACAAAACCCAGCTGGAAAACACCCAGGCTCAGCTCAAGACCGCCCAGGACGGCCTTGCCGCCTTTGACGGCAAGAAGAAGCCCGAGGAATACGAGGCAGACATTGCCAAACTCAAGGACGATATGCAGGCACAGGCTGAGGGCTTTGCCTTTGACAATGCCCTGAACACCGCCATTCTGGGAGCCAAGGGCCGCAGCGTCAAGGCGGTCCGGGCACTGCTGGATCTGGATGCCCTCAAGGGCTCCAAGGACCGTTCCACCGATATCTCCAAGGCACTGGAAGAAGCCGCCAAGGCGAACCCCTGGGCCTTTGGCGAGGCGGAAGAGGGCGGCGCTGGTTCCGTTCACGTTTCCAGCGGCAAAGAGCACGGCACCCCGCCCGCCGGGGACGTTGATCCCGTGACCGCTGCCTTCAAGGCGATGAACCCCGATATCAACATTGAATGAGAGAAAGGATATTCTTATGGCACATGAAGCACAGGTCCGCTATTCCAATCTGGTCGACCTCAAGCTGCGCAAGACGCTGGTGAAGAAAGTCGGCGTGATCTGCAACAACCGCTACGAGGGCAGCCCCAAGGCAGGTTCCGTCAAGGTTCCTGTCCGTGACACCGAGGTGGTGGTGAACGACTACGACAAGGCCAAGGGTGCAAAGCAGACCAGCGGTGACACCACCTACCTCACCGTCAACATCGACCACGACAAAGCCGTGAATGAGATCATCGATGGTTTCGATGCAGAGAGCGTTCCCGGCAATCTGGTGGCTGACCGCCTGGACAGCGCCGGTTACTCTCTGGGCCTGCAGATGGATTCTGACGGCTCCGTGGAGCTGACCACCGCAGGCACTGCCTTCGGCAATACCACTGCCCTGACCGAAAAGACCATCTACGCCAACATCGTGGATGCACGCACTCAGCAGTCCTCCATCGGCGTACCCACCGCAGGCCGCTGGCTGCTGGTCTCCCCGGACACCTACGGCCTGCTCCTGAAGAGCCCCGAGTTCATCAAGGCTTCCGACCTGGGCGACGCGGTCGTTCAGACCGGCGCTGTGGGCAAGATCGCAGGCTACACCGTGTTCGAGGATTCCACCCTGGGCGAGAACGTGGAGTATGTGGCCGGTCATCCCAACTGGTTCGCCGTCATCGATGAGTGGGCCGTTCCCGTCCACCTGCAGGATCTCTCCGGCTCTGGCGATTTCATCGGCGCATCTGCCGTGCAGGGCCGCAAGGTCTACGCCTACAAGGTCACCAAGAGCCAGACCATTCTTGTTAAGAAGAAGGTCGCAGCATAAGGAGGCCGCTATGCTTTACTGCACCTACGAACAGTACCTTGGAGCGGGCGGTACGCTGGACGAGGCCGCCTTTGATACGCTGTGCGCCCGGGCTTCCCGGCTCATCGACCGGCACACCTTTGGCCGGGCAGAGCCCCACGCCAGGGCCTGTGCCGGGTGCGCCGCCCTGCTGGCCGATGCCTGCGTCCAGATCGTCGATGCCATGAGCGCCGCACAGAGCGCTTGTGCCGTGCCCGGGGCTTCCAGCGTGTCCAACGATGGCTACTCTGTCACCTTCGCCAGCGGGGCGCTTTCTGAGCGGCTTGCAGCGGAAGCGCGTGGCATCCTCTCCAACGCGCTGGGTAATGACCCCCACGGCCTGCTGTATCGGGGGTGTTTCTGATGCAGTGCAGCGTTACCGTTGTGAACCTCATCCACGACACCGCCACCGAGATTGACCGGCCTGTCTGCCATGTCATCCCCGGGTGCAGCTGGCGGGAGAAGCTGGACACCTCCGGCGGCGACCCCCAGCGGACGGTGCACATCCGGCTGCCCCCTGCGGCGGGCTACCTGCCCTATTTCCAGTGGGCAAAGCTCCCGCCCGGGGAAAAGGCGGCACACTGGACGCTCAAGCGGGGCGGCAAACTCATCTGCGGCGCTGTCCGCAGCCTGACCGAGGCTGAGTATGCCGCCCTCGAGAAAACTTATATCTGCTGCACGGTGGCGGCGGTCTCCGATTGTCGGGAACCGCTGCTGCCGCATTTTCATGTAGAGGGGAGCTGAGAAAATGAGCAAGCCTGTTTTTGATCAGCCCTACGGCCTGCGCTACAAGGTGGACGGCGTTCAGATGCAGCTTTCCTGGCGGCCTGACTTCGGTGCCGAAAAGACTGCTGCCCTGCAAAAAGCGCAGTATGCCATGGCACAGGAAGCGGCCCGGCTCATCGACAGCTATGTTCCGCTGGACACCGGCACACTGAAAAACAGCGTGCAGACTGCTTCCAAGTATGACGAGGGCCTTTTGGTGTACAACACCCCTTACGCCCGCAAGCAGTATTACCTGCACGCCGAGGGCAGCGATCTGCGTACCTTCATGGGCAACAAAGAACGTGGGCAGGAAGCCGACAAGTACAAAGGTCTGCGCGGCTCCTACTGGGGCCAGCGAGCACTTGCAGACATGGGAGAGCATCTAGCCCTTTATGCGACCCGTGCCGTTACCATGTTCTGGGGAGGGATGGGCCACTTATGAGCGAGAAAGCCACCATCACGGCTATGCGGGAGTGGCTCAAGACCTGCCCTCTCATCGCCGAAGAACAGACAGAGAACGGGGCAGCATTCCGTATCTCCGGGCTTTCCCCGGAGCCGGTGGCCGAGTTTTCCATTGAGGATTCCCCCACAGACCCTGTGCTGACCACTTATTTCTCCGGCAGGAACATGGCCAAAAGCTATGTATTCCTGAGCCGCCGGGAATACAGCGAGGCCCAGAGCACCCAGATTGCCAACAGCGGCTTTTTTGAGCAGCTGACCGACTGGGTGCTTGCCCAGAATGACCGGCATAACCTGCCCCAGCTGGAAGCCCCAAAGCAGCCCCTCAGCGTATCGGTCACCGCATCGGGCTATATCGTTACCAGCAGCGCCGGAAGCTGCAAAATGCAGATGCAGCTCCGGCTCGTTTATTACCAACCGAAAGGAGTTTCAACATGACTGTTACTGAAGCTGTTACCGCCTCCGGCATCACCCCCAGCGCCGACTACAAGGGCATCGAGAACACCGATGACTTTGTGCTGGCCATCTGCACCGAGGCCAGCAAGAAGGATGCCGTTAAGGATTGGACCGTCTGTGCCGACCATGTGCGGGAGCACAGCGGCGCACTGAACGCTTCCACCTCTGACAATACCTACATCCGCACCGGCCCCGTTACCACCAAGGGCAGCGTTCAGCGCACTCTCGCCATCAACGGCGACCGCTGCAAGGGCGATGCGTTCCAGGACTTCATTCTGGGCCACGAGATGATCTATGGTTTCGGCCAGAGCGTCATCCTGCCCTACGTCTATTTCTCCCTGCGCACCGGCAAGGGCGAGAAGGGCGAAGCCGCATTCATCGTCACCAGCGACGTGGGCGGTTCTGCCGGTGCCATTGCTACCTTTGCCTGCGATGTAAAGGGCATCGGCACCCCTGCCAAGTTCGACTATTCTACCGCTGCGGCAGGCTGATCCTGCCCGTAGCTCTGTGCCCTCGTCCTGACCGGCGAGGGCTTTTTTGATAGGAGACGACCATGAAGATCTTTGATAAGGAATTTGCGTTTTCCAGCCTGAACGCCAACGATATCGAGCGGCTGGAGCAGGCAAAGGCAAAGCTGGAAAAGGCCGAGGAGGCCGAGCGTCAGCGTGCACAGCAGACCCCTAACATGAGCTATGCCGAGGGTATCCGCGGCCAGTGCCGCATCGTGGAAGCGTTTGTCGATGATGTGCTGGGCAAAGGGTCTGCGGCAGCTCTGGGGCTGGACGGCAATGACCTGGGCAAGGCCCTGACCGTGATGACCGAACTGACCCGGGCTACCAATCAGGAAAAGCAGAAGTTTGACCCCAGCCTTCTGGCTCCTCAGCTGAACCGTGAGCAGCGGCGCAAGGCAAAGCGCCGCCGTCATCATGGCTGACATCCTGCTGGAACCACTGCCTACCGAGTGGGAGGGCCGCGTTATCGACCCGGACTTTCGGCCCATGGTCTGGCTGTCGAACCAGTATCAGCGCAAGCGGGAGAAAAAGGACACCCTTGCCTTTGCGCAGGAAGCGTTCCGACGCTTCTACCGGGAGCCGATTCCTCCCCAACTGGCCCCGGAGGCCTATGAAAGCCTGCTGCGCTTTTACCACGGGGCCGACCCGCCCGGACGTTCCGGCGGCAAAGGCAGCGGTTCCGGTGAGCTTGCCATGGATTTTGCCTGTGACGCGGACTATCTGACCGCGGCTTTTCAGCAGGCTTACCACATCGACCTTACGGCAGAGCACGTCCACTGGTGGCGGTTTCTGGCTCTGCTACGGGGGCTGCCGGAGGAAACCACCATGGCGAAGATCATGTCTTGGCGCACGATGGACACCTCCGGCATGGAGGGCAGGCAGCGCCAGCAGTACGAGGACCTGAAGGAGACCTTTGCCCTGCCCAAAGAACTGCGGCACACCCGGACGGCAGTCACGGTGGCCGACCACAATGCCGCCTTCCTGCAGCGGCTCAGGCATGGCGATGATGAGGAGGTGAGCGCCCCCAATGGCTGATTTCAGTATTACGGGTGATGTCCGGCTGAACAGCGACCCGGCAGAGCAGAGCGTCAATAAGTGGACGGTGGCTGCCGGGCAGATGATCGCCGATTTCGCTAAGAAAGCCGCCGATGCCCTGATGAACGTGGTGAAGAGCGGCTTGTCCTACAACCGGGACATGGAGAGCTACCTCACCAATTTCAAGGTCATGCTGGGTGACGAACAGCTTGCCGCCGAAAAGCTGGAAGAGATCCGCAAAATGGCAGCATCCACACCATTCACCCTTTCTGATCTGACTGAGGGCACCCAGACCCTGCTGCAGTTTGGCATTGCGGCAGACGACACCACCAACGTGCTGCAGATGCTGGGCGACATTTCTCTGGGCAACGCGGACAAGATGCAGACCCTTGTCCGGGCCTATGGCAAGATGTCCAGCGCCCAGAAGGTCACGCTGGAAAACGTGAACATGATGATCGACGCGGGCTTCAACCCGCTCAATCAGATCTGTGAGGCCACCGGTGAATCCATGGCTGACCTGTATAAGCGCATCTCGGACGGCAAGGTGGGCTTTGAGGAATTGCAGGCCGCTGTGGAAGCCGCCACCAGTCAGGGCGGGCAGTTCTACAACGGTATGCTGGAGGCCAGCCAAACCTTCAACGGGCGACTGTCTACCCTGCAGGACAACGTGGCTGCCCTTACCGGCAAACTGACTGACGGCCTGTTCTCGGCTCTCGGCGACCTCATCGTCAAGGCCAACGAGCTGGTGGTCTCCATCACGGAGGATGACCAGAAGCTGGCCAAACTGAAAGACACCATTGGTCTGGTCATCACCGTTGTTACCTCTGTCGGCGTGGCATTTCTGACCTATAAGGGCTACCTGACCGCCACCTCTGCCGCCACTGTAGTACAGACGGCAGCCACCACAGCCCTTGCCGCCGCACAGGATGCGGCCCAAAATGGTGCGACCGGCCTGGCTATCGCACAGGAAGTCCTAAACAAAACACTGAAAGCCAACCCCATCGGGCTTGTAGTTTCAGTTCTGGCCGCTCTAGCAACGGCCCTTGTGACTGCCTATCAGACCAGTGAGACCTTCCGGAACATCGTGAACGGGGCCTTTCAGGCTGTGGCGAACATCGCAAAGAGCGCCATTGGGGCGGCCATCGGATGGCTTGACAAGCTCAGTTACAAGCTGAACAGCTTCCTCGGGAAGAATGGCTATACCGGCTTTTCCAGCTACGATGACTACAAAGCAGACAAGGATGCACAGGCCGCAGCGGCCACTTCCAAAGCCAACCGGGAGGCCCGGCACAAGGCAGCCCAGGCCGGGCAAGGCATCAGCACCAAGAGCTGGACGGAACTGCAAGAGGAGGCCAAAGCTGCACAAAAGACCACTGAGCAAGCGGCCAGTGCTGTTTCCGCATCCTCGAAAAAGGCCAGTTCTTCCGCCAAAAAGGCTGCATCTGAGGTAGTGAACTCCATTACCTCCACCAGCACGCAGATTGAGAACGGGGTCACCCGTACCACCGAAACGGTCCATGAGACCCTGAAAAACGGCACGAAACAGCAGAAGCAGACCGTCACCGAAACCAGCCGTCAGATGGTGGACGGTGTCCTCTCGGACGTTAAGACCATCACCACTACAGCGGCAGATGGAACAAAGAAGGTCACGCAGAGCATCGAAGCCGTCCGTGACGTAGTTTCTACGGTCACCGCGACCCAGACGGCCCTCGTGGACGGGGCCAAGGTCACCACCCAGACCACCACCGAGACGCTGGCAGACGGCAGCGAGCAGGTCAAGCGGGTCATCACCAGCACCGGCACTGAGGTCATCGAGGGCGTGCAGCACACGGTCAAGACCGTGACCACCATCGCCGCCGACGGCACACAGACTGTGGCAAAAACCATCGAGGATGCCGGGCCCCAGTACGGCAGCGTGGGTGAGCTGCTGACCACCCAGTTCCGCACCAAGCTCACCGAGGGCTGGGAACAGATCCAGTCTGACATCCAGACGGATGCGCTGGGGGCCATCGAGACGCTGGCAACGGCCCTCAAGGATGGCGACCTCGAGAGCCTGGGTCTGTGGGCGGCCAGCTACTTCTGGCAGGCCTGCACCAAGGAGCAGCAGACCCAGATTCAGGCCGTAGCCATGGGGGCCCTGAACCAGCTGGGCAGCGCCCTTTCCGGCGTGTTCGGGAACCTGAGCCAAATGGCCATGGGTCTGGTGGCGCAGTTCGTGCCCGCCGCAGCCAGCGCAACCACGAGCCAGATCGCCCTGAACACCGCCATGGACGCAAACCCCATCCTCTTCGTCATCTCCCTCATCGGGATGCTGGTGGGTGCCCTGTTGAGCTTTTCCGGCAAAAACAAGGATGTGGCCAACGGCTTCCAGTCCGTCTGGGCGGGCGTTGAGGACTTTATGAGCTACATCTTCGAGGGCCTGATGCGCATCGTGGCGGCGGGCATCGAGGGCTTTGTCATCCTCATCAACGGCCTCATCGGCCTGTATAACTCCGTGGCGTGGCTCTGGGGCGACCATGTGGATTACATCAGCAATCCAGCCTGGAACTTTGCCAACCAAATTGCCGCCGACCGCAAGGCCCGGCAGGCCGAGCGGAAAAAGCAGCAGGAAGCTGCCAACAACCCCAGCAGCTCCGGTTCTTCTGCCTCCTCCCAGAAGGTCATCGAGAGCATGACCGACACCAGCAAGACCACCAATGCGGATGGCAGCACCGTGACCACCAAAGTGCTCACCGAGAAGCTGCAGGACGAGACCGGCAAGATCACTCAGAGGGTGACCAAGACCGTCACCGAGGCAGGTACCAAGCTGGTGGACGGCGTGGAGCGCTCCTACAAGACCGTGACCACCTATGTGGACGGCATCCAGACCAAAGTGGAACGCAGTCTGGATGACATCACCAAGACCACCACAGGCACAAAACCTGGCTCCACCACGCCGACGGCCCCCACCCCGGACAAAGACCTGACCGACGCTGTGGAGGCCAACACCGAGGCCCTGCTGGCCGCAAACAGCAAGTTGGCCGAGATGGTGCGGCAGGCCGATTCTCTGGTGCTGTCGGACAACATGGCCATCACCCGGTCTGTGGCCGCTTCCGGCACGGCACAGGTGGCCGCAGCCGCCAACCAATACCACCGGGAGGGCGACACCAACATCATCCAAAATATCTACTCCAAGGCCCAGACGGCGGCAGACCTCCAGCGGGAAGCACGCTGGGAAGCCGACCGGGCCAAGGCCCAGAAACGATGAAAGGAGGGCTCCACAATGCCATTCAGAAAAGACCATTTGCAGCTGGTCACAGATGCCGGGGCCACTCTCGACATCGGGTGGGACTACGGCACGCCCTACTCCCTCGACCCCATCAACGGCGTGGACGTGGACGTGCAGACCGCTCAGGGCGTGAACCAGGTGGGCGTGAGCGTGGAGCGCCAGAGCGTGGCCGGGGTGAGCCGTGAACTCATCATCCACTGCCACAGCCCCCACGGCGACGCAGATGCCGCCCTTCTGCTGGAAAAGCTGCCCTACTTCACCAGCGGCACAATGTATTTCGAGGACAAATACTTCTGCCGGTTTGTTCTTTCCAAGACCCCCTACACAAAGAGCATCCACCCCTACCCGGTGCTGGATTTCATGCTCTTCTGCCCGAAGCCCTTCTGGTACGACCTGACCGCCCAGAGCTTCTGCATCAACGGGTTTGTGCCCAGCTTCAGGCTGCCCATCAATTACAGCACGCCCCATCGGTTCGGCGTGCGCACCTCCATCGGCTGGCTGAACGCGGTCAACCCCGGGGCGCTGGCGGTGCCCTTCACGGCCACCCTCAAGAGCGACGGCGCTGTGGTCAACCCGTGCGTGCTGAACATCATCACCGGCCAGAGCATCCGCATCCTGACCACCCTGACCCCCGGGCAGGTCATCGAGATCTACCGCACCACCACCGACAAGCTGGCCGTCAAGCGGACAGAGGACGGCACGGAGGAGAACATCTTTTCTTTGCTGGATGAAGATTCTGACCTGCTGGAGCTGGCCCCGGGAGACAACTTACTCAAGGCCACCGCCGACAGTGGCGAGACCAGCCTGCATGTGACGGTGCGCTTTTATCCCATGGTCTCGGGTATTCTGCCGGAGGTGATCTCGTGACACTGGACGTTTTGGATGAACTGACCCTCGCCCGGCTGGGCCGGGTAGAGGTGTGGGTGAGCCTTTACTGGGACGAGCCCTACAACACCGAGGGCGAGTTCACGCTGGAGGTGCGCCCCACCGAGGAGAACCTGTCCCTGCTCCGGGAGGGCCGCTGGCTGCGCCGCAGTGACAGCGATGTGCCCATGCGCATCTGCCACCGGAGCAACGAGAACACCGACAGCAACTTAGTGGTCACCGGCTTCCCGGGGACGTGGATCTTCACCAAGCGAGCCTGCACTTCCCTCGTGAAGCGTGAGAACGCCGAGGCTGCCATGCGCAGGCTGGTCAGCGCAATGCAGCCGTGGCCCAAGCTGGAGCTGGGTGCTGCTGTGGGCTTCGACACCACCTACACTGCACAGACCTCCGGCGGCAGCATCATGGACTACCTGATGACCATCGGCGCGGCTTGTGATCTGGGCTTCCGGGTGCGGCTGGCAGGCAAGAACGCAGACAAGAAGCTGCTGTTCGAGGTCTACCGGCCCACCGCTGATCCAAGCAACAAGTTCAGCACAAAGTGGGGCAACCTGCAGCAGGCCGCGTGGGCCTTCGGGGATTCCGACTACGCCAACGTCGCCATCGTGCAGGGCGCTGGCGAGGGCGATGCCCGGGCCACCGTCACCGTGGGCCTGACGGATGCCACCGGTGCCGACCGGCGGGAGCTTTACGTCGATGCCCGGGACGTACAGCCGGACGAGGAAAAGGGTGAGACCAGCAAGAGCCAAGCCTACCTCGAGCGGCTCATGGCCCGGGGCACCAACAAATTGTTGGAACAGCTCCGCACCGGCTCCATTGAGTTGACCATCGATGCCGAGGGGCTCTCCCCTGGTGACGTGGCCTTTTGTACCATCCCGGAGCTGGGCTACAAGGCCACCGTCCGGGTGGCCGATGTCATCACCCAAAGCCAGAGCGACAGCACCACCCGCACCGTGCGGCTGGGTACGCCGGTCTGGCGCAAGCTGTAAGGAGATGATCTTTTGAGCAAAATCGTTTTATATCCCGCCAACGGCTACGATTTCGATGCCGCAGACGTGGCAGCATACCTTGCGGGCCTCACCAGCGGCGTATTCAGCTCCGCTGAGGACTTCCCGGTGACAGCCGCAGGCGGGCTGAAGGTCACCGTGGGGGCGGGCCGTGGCTGGGTGCACCCCAGCCGCTTCACCGGCTACTCCATCACCAAGCGGGAGGCCGACACCCTGACCATGCCGCTGGCCGACCCGTCTCTCCACCGCATCGACCGCATCGTCATGCGCTATGATGCCGGTGCCAGAGCCGCCAGCCTGCAGGTGCTGCAGGGCACGGCATCCAGCACACCCACGGCCCCCGCCATCTCCCGCACCGAGCTGATCTACGACCTCTGCCTTGCCGAGATCACCCGCCCGGCAGCGGCTACCAGCATCACCACGGGCCAGATCACCGACACCCGGCTGGACGAGGCGCTCTGCGGCATCGTGCGGGACGGTGTGACCGGCATCCCCACCGACGAGCTGCTGGCCGCTGCCAAGGAGCGCATCAACGCACTGGAGGAGACGGCCAGCGCCGCCGCCAAAGAGGCCGCCGCCAGTAAGACCGCAGCGGCACAGTCGGAGGCCAACGCCGAGACGTACAAAGAGGCCGCTGCCACGTCGGAAAGCAACGCCGCGGGCAGCGCCTCCGCCTCGGCCGGTTCCGCTGTCGCAGCCGCCCGGAGCGAGAGCGCCGCTGCGGGAAGTGCCACGGAAGCAGCCGGTTCGGCCAGCGCGGCGGAAAAGTCCAAAACGGCGGCGGCGACATCTGAGAGCAACGCGGCCAAACATGAGGAAGCCGCCAAGAAAGCCTCCGATGAGGCCGGGGCCAAGGCGGGGACAGATAAGACCTTGAGCATTGAGAACGCACCGGCGGATGCGGCGGCGGTAAGAAAGCTGATCGAAGAATCCCTTGCCGCTCAGCGTGCGGAGGATTACGCCAAAATCAAATTCTGGGCCAGTCCTGACCCCACCAGCCCGGCAGCGATCTTTGGTGGAACATGGGAACGGATTGAAGGGCGCTTTATCATTGGCGCTTCCAGTGCCTACCCTGTGGGCACAACCGGCGGCAGCGCCACTCACACCCAGACTGTGGCCGAGATGCCCAGCCATAACCATAGCGGCAGTACCGGCAGTGCTGGCTCTCATATCCATAGCGGCAGTACCAACAGCGCTGGTTCCCACAGCCACAGTGCATCCACCGGCAGCGCAGGCGGGCATAGCCACAGTGGCACGACCAATTTGGCTGGCGAACATAGTCACACTACAAGAATGGGTGTGCTTAGTTCGGGTGAAAGCGCGACTTTTTATGCAAAAACCACCTACTCTAGCAACAATACAAACAAGGTCTCCACCGATTCCGCCGGTTCCCACACCCACAGCTTCAGCACGAACAGCGCAGGCGGGCACAGCCACTCTGTTAGCATCGGGGACGCTGGCGCTCACTCTCATACCGTGAGCATCGGGGACGCTGGCGCTCACACTCATACCGTGAGCATCGGCAGCACCGGCAGCGGGCAGGCAATGGACATCCTGAACCCCTACCACGCCCTGTACATCTGGGTGCGGGTGGATGATGCCGCATGAAAGGAGTAACTATGAAAATAATTGATGAGTCCGGCACAATGCTTACAACAGAGCCGGATCTGGAAGCGGGCTATCTGGTGGAAGATGTTGAAGTTGTTCACCATGATGCCGTAGAGGGCACAGCTCCGCAGTGGCACAGAGAGACCGCAAAGCTGCCGGACGGCTCTCTCGCCATCTACTACCGGGATGGTAAAGAGATTGGCCGGGACATGGTGAAGGTCATCGATGTGCCCGGTGTTGACCCTCAGCCCGCCTGGGATGAGGAAGTGCCGGTGATGCGGTACATCCGCTACACCGCCGAAGAGTTGGCCCAGCGGGAAAAGGAGAAGCAGGAAGCCCAGCAGCGGCAGGAGGCACTGGACAAGCTGCCCGAAACACTGGCCGCCCTGCAAGCCGCCCAGGCAGATGCGGATGCGCTGAATGTTGACCAGGCCTACCGGCTGACGCTGCTGGAGCTGGGGATCACGGAGTAAGCCCCTCTGCCAAGAGGACGATAACATTTTTAAGATGGGGCACTGCCCCGGAAAGGACAAACCTATGTTGTACCGTACCTGTAAACGCATGATCGAACGCGGCAATCTGGAGGGCATGAGCACCAAGCTGGACGTATTCTACGCCGCCGGTAAGCTGACCGATGACGAGTACAAGGAGCTGACCGAGCTGCTGGCCGAGAAGGAGGCGCAGAATGCCCAGAACAATTCTTGACGTGAGCAAATGGCAGGGCCGCATTGACTGGGACAAGGTCAATGCAAGCGGCCTTGTCTCCGGCGTGATGATCCGGGCCATGGGCAACAGCAAAGAGGGAAAACCCAGCAAACCCTACATCGACCACTACTTTGCCCGCAACTATGCCGAGTGCACCCGGCTGGGCATCCCGGTGGGCGTGTACGGCTACTTCAAGGCCACCACCAAGGCACAGGCCGACAGGGAGCTGGCCCTGTTCAAGCAGGCGCTGGGCGGCAGAGCCTTCCAGCTGCCGGTGGCTGTGGACATCGAGGACAAGCTTCAGGCGGCCCTGAGCAAGTCCGCCCTGACCGACATCGTGACCCACTGCCTGAGCGTGGTGGAAAGCTGGGGCGTGTACGCCATGCTCTACACCGGCCTGAACTTCGGGCAGACCAACCTTTACATGGGTGGCGCGGCCCTCAAGCCCTACGACGTATGGCTGGCGGCCTATCGCACCAAGAAGCCCGCCCCTGACTGGGCCTTCGGGATGTGGCAGTACACCCGCAGCGGAAAGATTCCCGGCATTGCCACAGGCGTAGACCTGAGCGTGGCCTACAAGGACTACGCGGGCATCGTCCAGCGGGCCGGGCTGGGGCAGGTCAGGGGGTGAGACCGATGGAGACGATTCTGGCCGCTGTGATCACCGGCGGCGTGACGCTGATCGGTGTGCTGATCGCCAACGGCAAGACGCAGGCTGTGACCGAGACTAAGCTGGAGGAGCTGACCCGGGAGGTGCGGCTGCACAACAACTTCGCTCAGCGGGTGCCGGTGATCGAGGAGCAGCTGAAAGTTGCAAACCACCGCATTGCCGATCTGGAAGAACATGAATACGAAAGAGAAAGGAACTGACCTATGACTAACAGAAAAATCCCCGCCGCGACCATCGCCCGCACCGTTGTGCTGGCACTGGCCCTCGTCAACCAGCTGCTGAGCACAGCAGGCAAGCCGGTGCTGCCTATCGACAGCGCCAGCGTGGAGCAGTGGGTGACGGCTGGCCTGACCACCGCTGCCGCCATCTGGGCATGGTGGGAGAACAACAGCTTTACTCCCGAGGCCATCCACGCAGATGAGCTGCTGGATCAGATGCAGGGGAAGATCAAGTAAGAGTACATAGCAACAGCCCCGGGGAGCCTGATGGTTCCTCGGGGCTGTTTTCTTTTGGCATGTTTCGGCATATTCCGACGCATTCCGCATTATCCGGCACATTCTGACATTTTCCGGTTAAAGTTGGATGGAAAGGATGTGCAAACAATGCCCGATGTGAAAATTACGGACTCCCCTGCCCAGCTGGATCAAATTCTTAGGCCTCTGGGGATTACCCGAAGCTCAAAGAATTACCGAGTTCTCTGCGAATGTATGGCTCTGATCTGTGAGCAGGAGGATCGGCTGGAAGCCGTACAGAAGGAGATCTATATCCCCATCTCAGACCAGCGGCACTGCAAGTGGTCCGCCATTCAAAGTGCCGTCCGGCGTGCAGCAGAGAAAGCCTGGGCGCTGAACCCCGAGGGCGTTCAGCAACTGGCTGGCTACCCACTGACCGGTGCACCCAGCGCGGTGCAGTTCTTGGAGATGCTTTACAATGCCGTGGTGAGAGGGTAACGAAAAGGCTGCCATGCGAGCGTGATGCGTGGCAGCCTTTTTTTGTTGATTTTTGCATAGTTTTCCGCAGAAAGTGGGTTTGACTGTGGGTTACAACAAAAGAAAAACACCCAGAAACTTACGTCTCTAGGTGTTTTATCTTGGTGGGCGCGGGTGGATTCGAACCACCGAAGCTGAAAAGCAGCAGATTTACAGTCTGTCCCCATTGGCCACTCGGGAACACGCCCATATCCTATTTGCAGTCATCGCTGACTGCCTGTATATTTTATCATCTGAAGTGGCATTTGTCAACTACTTTTTCCACGGATTTTCTCTTTTTCTGTCGTTCTCTATTTTCCTGCGTTTTACCGCAATAAAAGCACTTCCTATAACAGCAAAAGACCCCAAAACGTTTTCCGTTTTGAGGTCTTTTTGGAGCTGGTGACAGGAGTTGAACCTGCAACCCACTGATTACAAATCAGTTGCGCTGCCATTGCGCCACACCAGCATCGGTTACCTAGATAGTATACCACCAGCGGGCGGGTTTGGCAAGGCTTGATTTCTGATTCTACGGTTATTCCACGGTCACGCTCTTGGCGAGATTGCGGGGCTTATCCACATCACAGCCGCGCAGAACAGCCATATAGTAGGCAAACAGCTGCAGTGGAACGATGAGCTGCAGGGGCATCAGCAGGTCATCGTAGTCATCCAGACGCACCACATAGTCGGCCACGCCATCGGGCACCACGGCATCCCGGGTGGTGAAGAGCAGGACTTTTGCGCCGCGGCTCTTGGTCTCCTTGGCGTTGGAGATGGTCTTTTCGTAGACCTGCTTCTGGGTGGCAAGGGCGATCACCGGCACGCCGTCTGTTACCAGACTGATGGTGCCATGCTTGAGTTCACCCGCCGCATAAGCATCCGAGTGGACATAGCTGATTTCCTTCAGCTTCAGGCTGCCCTCCAGCGAGAGCGAATAGTCGAACCCGCGGCCGATGAAGAAGCAGCTCTGGGTATTGACGAAACGGCTGGCCAGATACTTGATCTGCTCACAATCGGCCAGGCGGGGCTTGATGACCTCCCCGGCCCGGAGCAGCTCTGCCGTCAGGCGGCGGATCTCGGCATCGGTCTGCATTCCCCGGGCGTAAGCCAGCCGCAGGGCGAACAGGTAGAGCACGCACATCTGCACCATGTAGGCCTTGGTGGAGGCCACGGCGATCTCAGGGCCGGCATAGGTGTACATGACATAGTCCGCCGCGCGGGCAATGCTGCTGCCCACCACGTTCACAATGGCCAACACCGGCACACCCCGGCTCTTGGCCAGCTTGAGGGCTGCCAGCGTATCGCTGGTCTCGCCCGACTGGCTGATGATGATGACCAGATCCTCCGGCCGCAGGATGGGGTTCCGGTAGCGGAACTCGCTGGCGATCTCCACCTGTGCAGGCACCCGGGCCAGCGCCTCGATGGCAGCCTTGCCCACCATGCCCGCGTGCATGGCCGTGCCGCAGCCCACCAGATGCACCGTGCCAATGCGGCGCAGCCGCTCATCCGTCAGCTCAGGAACGCGCAGATCGGGCAGACCGTTTTCCACACGGGGGCTCACCGTGGCCGTGATGGCCGCAGGCTGTTCGTTGATCTCCTTCAGCATGAAGTGCGGGTAGCCGCCCTTTTCAGCGGCTTCCTGATCCCAGTTGGCGGTCAGAACCTCCCGCTCCACCGGCTCCGCGAACTCATTGTAGAAGCGGATGCTGTCGGCGTTCACCACCGCCATGTCCCCCTCTTCCAGTACGCTGTACCGGCGGGTATATTTCAGCAGCGCCGGGATATCCGACGCAATAAAGTTTTCCTCTTCGCCCCAGCCCACGATGAGCGGGCTCTCCCGCTTGACCGCAAACAGGGTATCCGGGAAATCCCGGAACAGAACAGCCAGCGCATAGCTGCCCCGTACCATGGCCAGAGCGGCGCGCAGGGCTTTGAGGGGCTCGCCCTCATAACAGCTGTCGATGAGCTTGACCAGGACCTCGGTGTCGGTCTCGCTCTCAAAGGTATAGCCCTTGGCCATGAGCCGCTCCTTCAGCACACCATAGTTCTCGATGATGCCGTTGTGGACGATGCTCACCCGGGGCGTGGAATGCGGGTGGCTGTTCACATCGCTGGGTTCCCCATGGGTCGCCCACCGGGTGTGGCCGATGCCGCAGCCGCTCCGGGCCAAGGCCTCCACCGCCAGCCGCTTGCGCAGCTCCGCCAGACGGCCCTTGCTCTTGACCACCCGGATGCCGCCCTCCAAAGCCAGGGCCACACCGGCGGAATCATAGCCGCGGTACTCCAGCTTTTCCAGACCATCCAGCAAAACATCCTGTGCATTCCGTTTTCCAACATAACCAACAATGCCACACATACAAAACACCTCCATGCCGACAGCCCGGCGCAAAAAACGCGCGCAGCACAGCTGTCAGCCTCCTGTAACAGTTTATGTTCTTGTATGGCTTTCTTTGAGGGGATCTGTTACGGTATCACTGCCGATTTTTGCCCCTCTCTGCGGCTGGTATAGCCCATGGTCAGCCGGAGAAACATCCGCCGAATTTTTCGATGATTCCTCTCCTCGTCACCCTCACGGCTGTCACCCGTGTGGCCCGGCGCTTTGTGTCAACTGGTGGCAGACATCACTCCTCTCAATTAGAATCCTCTTAGACAAAGCCCTGCTATTAAACCCCACCGTCATCCCTTCGGGATGACACCGCCCCTACTAGGGGCGGCCTTGGCAGAGCAATACAGTTTGTGTATATAGGGAAACTTTACGAAATGCCAAGGGCCCCACTATTAGGGGGCTGGCGGGCGTAAGCCCGCCTGAGGGGTTTGACCCATTATCTTTTTCCCAGCATCTTATGCAGTTTCGGCCGCCACACCAGCTGATACACCTGCAGCAGGTTGTGGAGCGCCCGGTCATACAGCAGAAAGGCAACATTGCCCATGGCAAGGGTGGCCAGCGAGACCGCCAGCGCGGTGGTCTTCAGCTCCTGCGAAATGCTGCCCGCAGGCACCAGCAGCAGCACCAGCCCGTACATAGCCAGCACGGCACCGTTGCAGAGCAGCAGCTTGCACAGCACCCGCACCAGCGGCAGACGGATGCGCTCAAACCGTGGCTTGACCAGCGGGTAATACCCCAGCAGGAACACAAAGACCAGCGCCACCTCCTTATCCGGCACAAAGAGCAGGCTGAGCAGGCTCACCGCGCCGTAGGCTGTCAGGGCCATGGTCCTGCCGCACTCCACGCAGACCGTAGCGATAAGCAGGCTGGCCACCGCCGGGGCAATGAACATCAGCACCGGCACCACGGCCCCCAGCAGCATCAGGGCCACGCTCAGGGCAGCCGCCATGCCGCAGTAGGCCATCGCCCAGCTCTTGCGGGCCTTCACGGCAGCTCCCAGCGCACGGGCTGGTTCTCCGGGTCCAGCGGCTCCACCGCATGGCGCAGGCCCAGGATCATAATATTGTCGATCAGGCTCTTGTTCAGCTTGACATCCAGCATCCCGTAGGCGCGCACCAGATCGTTTGCCGCAGCCAGCGACTGCCGCCGGGCATTTTCCAGTGCAGCACCGGGGTCCTCGACACCATTGACCAGATACACATTGTACCGCTCGGCCCGCTTGTCATCGGCCACACGGCCCGCCTTATCCAGCAGGTAGAACACCCGCCCGATGCAGCTGCCGATATAGCGCATACTCTTGCGCTGGCTGTTCTCATCGGTGGCAAGCGTGGAGTAGAGCGCGCCATAGATGTTGCTCATAGGCTCGGCAACCTCGGTGTAGTTCTTGGCGTTCAGGTTCATCTGAACGATCGCCTGCTCCTGCTCCTGTTCAAACAGCCGTTCCAGCGCGGGGTTCTCCTGCACGGCCTTTTCGTAGGCGCGGCGGAGCAGGATGCGGTCGATGGTGCGCTTCACCCGCTGTTTGAAGGGCAGCTCGTCACAGCGGCGGTCCTGCAGCTTATGCCAGCCCAGCAGCACCTCCACCTGCGCGGCCAGCCGGATGCCCTGGGTCTGGCACATCATCGGCCTCCAGCAGAGCGTCCAGGGCAGGCGCACCTTTTTGCAGGTCGCCTCCCGCCCGGCCAGGCTGTCTGACAGCAGTGCGAACAGAACCCCGTTGTGCTGCAGCAGACTGCACGAGTAGAGCCCGTAGGTCGTGTTCAGCTGATACTGCACGCCCCGCAGATACCATTGGTAGATATTATAATCCCGGATGGTAAGCTCCGGAAGATAAGGCCGCATCCGACCGTCCATGTCTTTTTGTTCTCCTGTTTACTTTTTCTTGAATTCGGCGGTACGCTTCCCGTCAAAGCCCTGCTTGGGCATCGGCTTTGCCTTGTGCTCAAACTTGGGGGCCTCATAGTACATATACAGCTGGCAGGGGATCATACCGTTGTACATCTTGCGGCGCTTGTTGGCGCGCTTGCCGTAGTGGCTCTCAAACTCCATATCGGCAGTGATGGCGTACAGGCCCGCGCAGGGATGCTCGGCCATCTGCTGGCCCAGAGTGCGGGCCAGCTTGGCGGCACCCTCGATGGTGTTCATCCGCTCGCCGTACGGGGGATTGGTCAGAACGATGGCTTCGGGCTTTGCCGCAAAGTCAGCGACATCGGCCACCTCAAAATGGCAGCGCTTTTCCACACCGGCCAGCTTAGCGTTGGCATTGGCCAGTGCCACGGCGGCGGGGTCGATATCGTAGCCAAAGGCTTCAAAGCCCACATCCAGCTTGGACTCCGCCAGCGCTTTCTGGCGCTGCTCGGCCCAGAGGGAAGCGGGCACAAAGCTGTAACGCTCGGCGGCAAAGCGGCGCTTGAGGCCGGGGGCAATATTCATGGCCTTCTGGGCGGCTTCGATCAGCAGGGTGCCGCTGCCGCAGAAGGGATCTTCCACCAGACTGTCGCGGCGGACACGGCCCAGGTCGGCAATGGTCGCAGCCAGCGTCTCACGGATGGGGGCCTCCATGGCGTTGCGGCGGTAGCCGCGCTTGTGCAGGCCCTCGCCGGTGGTATCCAGCATGATCTCGCAGACATTCTTGCGCAGCATGAAGCGGATCTTGTACTCCGCGCCGGTCTCGGGCAGAACAGAGGTATGATGCTTGTTCATCAGGCGCTTGACCACAGCCTTTTTGATGATGCTCTGGCAGGCAGGCACGCTGGTGAGCTGGCTGTTCAGAGAAGAGCCGGTCACAGGGAAGGCGGCATCGGCGGGCAGCAGCTCTTCCCAGGGGATGCTGTACACGCCGTCAAACAGCTCATCGAAGGTGGAAGCGGGGTAGGTGTTGAGGAGCAGCATCACGCGCTCCACCGTGCGCAGGTTCAGGTTGGCGGCAGCGATCATCTCCGGCCCGCCCGCAAAGGTCAGGCGGCCATCCCCTACCCGGATGTTCTCGGCCCCAATGCGGGTCAGCTCAAATTTCGCAGTTGCCTCGCAGCCAAAGAAGCAGGGTGCGATCAGTTCAAATTTTGCAGGCATTCTGGTTCCTTTCTTGTCCGTGGGCGTTGCCGCACCACCAAAAAACAGGCCCGCCCCGCTGGGGCAGGCCAGGTTCGTTCTATGGCTCAGCGGCCGCGGCGGGAGCGCGGTGCATAACCGCCGCCGCGGCGGTTGTTGGTCTCGTGGTCGAGGTCGGCCATCTTTTCCTCGCTCTGGCTCTTGAAGCGGCTCATCATATCCTCAAAGCTCAGGTTATCGCTCTTGGCCGGGGCCTTGGGCTGCCACACACGGGGTGCTGCATCCCGGGCAGGGCCGCGCCCGCCCTCACGAGGGGGCCGTCCGCCGCCGCGGGAATTGCCGAAATGGCCGCCCTCGCGGGGGCCGTTCTGGCGCGGGCCGCCGGGCCGGGGCCCACGGTCACTGCGCGGCTGACGGGGTGCCGGCGGCAGCAGCCGCTTGATGGACAGCGCGATCTTGCCGTCCGGTGCAATGTTGATGACCTGCACCTTCACAGCATCGCCGTCGTGCAGCACCGTGTTGATATCCTGCACATATTCATTGGACACCTCGGAAATGTGGACCATGCCCGATTTGCCCTCAGGCAGCGCAACAAACGCGCCAAAGGGCTTTACGCCGGTCACACGGCCTTCCAGTACGTTCCCTACCTCAATTGCCAAAACTCAATACTCCTTGCTCTCTTTTTGTGGGGGCACCGGGTCTGTCCGCAGAGCTGCCCGGCGGGGTGTGCCCTCAGTTGCCGGTCACATCCACAAAGATGCGCTCGTTGGGGGCTGCGTAGTTGTAAGAATCCCGGGCGACCCACTCGGTCACATCGTCAGCATCGCCGCTGAGGATGCGCTTCATCTCCTCGTTCTGGGTCTTTTGCTGTTCGATCTGCTCGCTCAGCGTCTGCAATTCCGCACGCCGGGAGCTGATGGACACCTGATTGGAGATGTAGGCCACCAGCATACTCAACAGCAGCAGAATGAAGAAAAGACGAAGGATCGTCCGCACAAACGGGCTGCGTCTGCGCTTTTTCCGGGTGGTATTTGCCATTTTTCAGCGCCTCCTGTGCTCAGCAGGCCCGAAACGCCTGTACTCTTACTTTGATACGTTAGAATTATACAACAACCGCTGTGTGCTTGGCAAGTTCTTTTTCGGTTTTTTTGCGCTTCTTTTTTGCGCGCGGCGCGCTCTGGCCTGCTCCACCCGGTTTTTGCGGGCTGCTGCCAGCGGCTGCAATGCCCGCCGGGCCAGCCGGAGCGGTCCCGCCGCCAACCAGAACAGCCCCTGTTCCAGTGCCTGCAGAGCAGGCCGCAGAAGCCGTTCGGCCCCAAAAGCACAGAGGAAGGCGCTGCCTGGCATATACCACCGCAGCACGCCCCCGGCGCTCAGGGCGGCGGCATAGCTCTGCAGCCCCAGCAGGACAGCCCCCACAAGGGCCATATCCGGCAGGAACGCCGCCCGCCCCCTGACCGGAAACACCGCGCGCACGCTGCCCAGCACAAGGCCCAGCAGGGCGCAGGCAGCCGCCTCCTGCCCGATGAGCGCGGGCGCAAGAGCCGGTGCCATCAGCGGAGCAGCCGGGACAGAAAGCCGCCCGGGGTGCGCGCGGCGGTGTACTCCACCGTATCGATGCGGCCCGTCAGCTTCACTTCCCCGCTGTCGAGATCAAGGCTGGTCACGTTGAGCTGTGCCCCGGCCAGCTGCAGCACGCCCCGGGCTGTTTCAATGGCGGCGCTCTCCGCGTTGCACTGCAGCACCCGTCTGACTCCTGTTACCGTCAGCTTTTCCCGGTTCTCCAGGATGAGGTCGCTGTTCCCCGCCTGCTCTGCCATGCACCTCTCCCCCTTCTGGTGAAGGTTATGCAAACAGCATCCGGGATAGAACCTCTCCGTCAGCCCTTCGGGCCGCCATCTCTCCAAATAGGCGAGGCAAGGATGCAACAGCATAAACCTGGCTCCCCTATTAGGGGAGCTGGTGCAAAGCGCCTGAGAGGTTATTCCGAAATGATTTCGTACATCTCCCGGGCCACATCCTTGGTGCGGGGCTCCACATCAGAGAGCACCTTTACCTTGATGGGCCGGTTGCCGAAGGTGACCTCGATGATGTCCCCTTCCTTGACCGCCTGGCTGGCCTTGGCGATCTTGCCATTGATGAGGATGCGGCCCGCATCGGCCACCTCATTTGCCACGGTGCGGCGCTTGATGAGCCGCGAAACTTTCAGGTATTTATCCAGTCTCATGTTATGATCCTCCAGAAAAGCAGGCCCTCTCCATCATTGCGCTTTGTCCGCCGCCGCACCTCCGGACAGGGGAGCTGGCAACGCGAAGCGTTGACTGAGAGGTTTTACAAAAAAACCGCCGGAACCACTGCGGCCCCGGCGGCAAAGATCAAACTTACAGGGTATCCTTCAGAGCCTTGCCCGGCTTAAAGACAATGCTCTTGGAAGCAGCGATGGTGATGGGCTCACGGGTGCGGGGGTTGATGCCCTGGCGCTCTGCGCGCTCACGGATCTCAAAAGTGCCAAAGCCGGAGATGGTGATCTTCTCACCCTCAGCCATTGCCTTGCTCAGTGCATCGAAAGCGGCGTTGACAGCCAGCTCGGCGCTCTTCTTGCTCATCTCGGTGTTTGCTGCAACCTGTGCGATCAGATCGGTCTTGGTCATAATGGGGTACCTCCACAAAATTTTACTCAGCTTTTTCTATCAGACAGTGGCAGGGCGTTCCTGCCCGTCCGAATCTTCGGTCTTTTGCAGCAGCTCCTGACGGAACCGCCCGGATGCAAAGGTCAGGGCCTCTTCCGCGTCCACACCGGCCAGCCGCATGGCATTGGCCGCTGCAAACAGCAGCGCCCCAGCCCGCTCGGCGGCATTTTCCGGCACCGCTTCCTCCCAGCCGCGCTCAGCAGCCTTCAGGGCAGCGGCGGCATCCTCTGCCGTCTGCGCAAACGCGCCCTTGCGGGCGGCACGCTTCTGCATCTTCTGGGCATACATCAGGGCGGGCAGGGTGGCCGGAACCGTGTTCAGCTCATCCGCCAGCGTGGTGCGGCCCTTTTCCTTATTTTTGAGCGCATCCCAGCTGTTTATACCGGCATTTTCAGCCGCCGAAGAGGCAAAGATGTTCGGGTGCCGGAACACCAGCTTCTCGCACACCTCCCGGCAGACCTGCTCAAAATCGAACCGGCCCCGCTCTTCCTCAATGACGGTATGGAACGCCACCTGCATCAGAACGTCGCCCAGCTCCTCGCGCATCATGGCCGCGTCATCGGCATCAATGGCTTCCAGCGCCTCGCAGGTCTCCTCCAGAAAGTTCTTCCGGATGGATGCGTGGGTCTGCACCTTATCCCAGGGGCAGCCGTTTTCTCTGTCGCGCAGAATGCGGATGATCTGCAGCAGATCCTCCGCCGTGTAGCGTTCCCGTTCGGGCCAGTCCTGCATGGGTGCACTCCCCTTTCCTCTGCTCAAAAACCTGAGCTCGATTGTACCGCAGAATCTGCGATTTTTCAAGGGGACAAGCGCATTTTCCGGCTTTTCATTTCAATTGTTTCCAGAATTTTCACACTTTGCCCTGTTTCTGTGCAGAAAGGGCGGCATCCCCCTACGGGGACACCGCCCTTTCAAGGCTTTTGCGTTACAGCTGTGCGCCGCACTTGTTGCAGAACAGCGCATCCTCAGAGACCGGCGCGCCGCACTGGGGGCAGGTCTTTTTGTCCGTGTCAGGCTTTTTGTCCTTTTCCACGGTCGGCTCAACGGTGATGCCGCTGTCCTCGGCGGGCTCCTCGTCCAGATCGTGGGTGATGACCTCGGCAGCGGGGCCAAGGCTCTCCTTGAGGGCGTTCAGGTTGGACTCGATGCTGCTGATCATCTCGATATACTTATCCACAAGGGGCTGGTTCTCCTCGTTGCCCTTGGCCAGGCTGTAGACCAGTGCACCCAGCTGACGCTGTGCCCGGGCAAGCTTGGTCTGCTCCGAGACGATCTTTGCCTGCGTTCTGCCGCGCTCTGCCAGATCCATGGCGGCATTGCGGCCCTTTTCCGCATATTCCAGACCCATTTCCTTGATCTTATTGAAATCCATAATGACACCTCTCTTACGGGCATTGGCCCTGTGTGTGCTGTCAGATGATGGTTTCATTATAGCGCACTCAGGCACTGATTGCAACGAATCCACCGCAACTTTTACAGTTTCGTGCGGATTTGGAAACAGTTTTTTCGCATTTGAACAAGAGAATGGAACATTTTCCCCGCAGAGCGCGATTTTATTTTACGGCACTGCCGTAGAACTCCCGCAGCATGCTGTCGGCGGGCAGAAGCTCCAGATCCAGCGGGACCACGTGCTCAAAGCGGCGGGCAGTCTCGTCCCAGAGCTCGGCGTTGTGGCCCTCCAACGTGAACTGGCGGCGCACGATGCCCAGCAGCCTGGAGATCAGGCCAAGCTCATAGGTAAAGGAAGTGTCCAGCAGAAAGTCCGCCGTGGTCTTGAAGCCCTTGATATACCGGGTCTCGCCGTCCAGCACCCGGTCCCACATGGCAAGAGTCTTTTCGGGGCTGCGGCCCCGGGCGGCAGCGTCCCGCAGGGTGCGGCGGCACAGGCGGATGTCCTGGGTGTTGATGACCCGGCGGCCGTCGATGGCATATTCCTCCCGCAGGCCGGCGTAGATGCGGTAGACATCCTCCGCAGGCACAAGGCCGGTGAGCTCCGGGTTCAGGGCATGGATACCTTCCACGATGCAGACACCGCCCTGCAGGTCCACGGCCTCAGTCTCGTCGGAGCGCCGCTCGTTGGCAAAATCATAGATGGGCAGGGTGGTCCGGCCTGTCTCGCTCAGCTCATGCAGGCACTGCCGGACAAGGGGCAGATCCATGGTATCGGGGTTTTCGTAATCCAGGGTGCCGTCGGGCAGGCGGGGGTAGAACTCCGCCCCACGGAAAAAATTATCCAGGCTGACCACATGGGCGTATGTTCCCTGCCGGATCAGCTCCTCGGCCAGCTTGTGGGCGCTGGTGGTCTTGCCGCTGGCCGACGGGCCGGTGAGCATGACGATCTTGGTGCCGGAAAGGCGCACCTTTTCGGCGGCGTACTTCACGCGGTCGCGGTAGCTCTGCTCGCTCAGGGCGGCAAGTTCCTGCGGACTGCGGGCGGCAACGTTGTACAGCCCGACTTCAACCAGACGTTTCGGAACCCAAATCGTGATCATAAAAATCAGCCACTCCTTTTTTGCGCTCCAGTACCTCCGCAAAGCGCTGGATATACTCTGTCGGATACTTGAAATTGAAGATGCGCTGCATCCGTCGGCCGCCGTCGGCCACCAGCTTGGTGCTGCCGCCTGCTCCGGCCGAAAGGATGGTCTGGACTTCCTCCATGATATAGATATTATAGTACCCCTCATGGCCCGGCTTGCACCAGCCCACATTTTCCAGATTCTGCAGGGTATTCTTCTGGCGGTAGAGGTAATAGGGGCGATATCCTGCATCGGCCAGCAGCTGGCATTTTTCCAGCATGGCCGCTACGTCTGCATAGTCGTTCTCCTTCTGGTCCTCGATGACGATGCGGGAGGCCCGCTTGAGGGTCAGGGTGTGAACGGTGATGTTCTCGGGGTCCAGCGCGATGGCCTGCCGCAGGCTGTGCTCAAAGCCCGCGACCGTATCGCCGGGCAGGCCCGCGATGAGGTCCATGTTGATGTCCTCATGGCCCGCCCTCCGGGCATCGGCATAGCAGTCCAGGATATCCTGCGCCGAGTGCCTGCGGCCAATGCCCGCCAGCACCTCGTCCGAGAAGGTCTGGGGGTTGATGGAAATGCGGGTGGCACCATACTCTTTGATGACAGCCAGCTTTTCGGCATCGGTGCAGTCAGGGCGGCCCGCCTCCACCGTGTACTCCACCACCTTGGAAAGGTCAAAGTTCTCCCGAACCGTGCCCATGAGCTGGCGGAGCTGGTCAGCGGACAGGCTGGTGGGGGTGCCGCCGCCGATATAGATGCTGCACAGCTTCAGTCCCGCCTTGTCGGCCTGCTCCCGGATGGCCTCCACCTCTCTGCACAAGCAGTCCACATAGGGCTGCACCAGCTTGCGGTCCCGGTCAAGGTTGCAGCTGACAAAGCTGCAGTAGCTGCACCGGGAGGGGCAGAACGGGATGCCGAGATACAGGCTGTACGTTTTGGGGGCGCTGCCCAGCTTCAGGATGGGTTCCTGCAGGTCGGCGATGGCCTTGGCCATGTCGTACTTCTGCCGGGAGCAGTCAAAACGCTCCAGAAAGAACCGGTCGATGTCAGCTTCGGTCCAGCCCGCGGCCCGCTTGTCGTGGATGAGCCGCACCGGGCGTACGCCGGTCATCTTGCCCCAGGGCGGGCGGATGCCGGTCCAGCTCCGCAGCAGGTCATAGGTCAGGCTGGCAAGGGTGAACTCCACCGTCTCGCCGCCTGCTTCCACGGGGCGGGGCAATGGAGCCGCCGCATCCCTGCTCTGGCCCTGCTCCCGCACCATGGCGTACAGACTATCCTCTTTTTTCTCGGCCCAGACACAGTCCTCGCCCTCTTCCGGCGGGGTAAGGGTGAGCGGAGCCATAGGGTAAAACAGGCGCACCAGATGCTCCACCTCGTAGCCGGAGGGCAGGCCGGTAATATAAATCTTCATGTTTTTCTCTCTTTATCCTTAAAAATCCGCATTCCCGCCGCGCAGGGCGCTGCGGATATAGAAATTGTTCGCCAGTTCCTCGCCAAGGGTGGAAAAATCCCCGTGGCCGGGCAGCAGCTGGGTCTCTTTGGGGATGGGCAGGCCCGCCAGCTTGCGCAGGCTGGCATCCATTTTCTGCATACTGCCGCCCTCCAGATCGGTGCGGCCAATGCTGCCCTGGAACACGGTATCGCCCACAAAGAGATAGTCCCCGCACAGCAGCACCACACCGCCCTCGGTATGGCCGGGGGTGTGCCAGACGGTAAAGGTCAGCTCATCCACGGTGAGCTTTTCCCCCTCCGCATAGCCGCTGTCCGCGCTTTTCAGGGGAAAAAGCTGGCTGCCCCTGCAGTCGGCAGGCTCACAGTAGATCCGGGCCTTCCACTCCCGGCTCAGCACCCCTGCACTGCCCACATGGTCATAGTGGCCGTGGGTGCAGAGGATGGTGGTGAGCGTCGCATTGTTCTCTTTGAAAATTTTATCGTACTCCTGCACTTCGGCGGCGGGGTCAATGACCACTGCATGGCCCGCATCGGAGATCAGGACAAAGCTGTTGGTATAAAACGGCGCAGCGCCGAGAAGATGAAATGCTTTCATATTCGATATCCTTCTAACTGTTCAGATGTTCCGGCTTTGCCGGGGGCGGGCCGTTACGAGTGGTGCGCCCACTCGTCCGTGTCGATGACAATGGTACAGGGCCCCTCGTTCACCAGAGACACCTGCATATCCGCGCCGAACTCGCCGTGCTGCACATCCCTGAGGCCCTGCCGGTTCATCTCGGCAAGGAACAACTCGTAGGCATCCACCGCAAGCGGGGCCCGGGCCGCTTTGATAAAGCTGGGGCGGTAGCCCTTTTTCGTGTCGCCGTAGAGCGTGAACTGGCTGACCACCAGTGCCGAATAGCCCAGGTCCTTTGCGCTGAGGTTCAGCTTGTCGTTTTCGTCCTTGAAGATGCGCAGGCCCGCACACTTATCTGCCAGCTTGGGCACGATGTCCAGCGTATCGGTATCCCGGACACCCAGCAGGATGACCAGGCCGGGGCCGATGGAGCGGGGCTCCCCGCCGTTGACCCGGACAGAAGCGGAGGACACTGCCTGAATGACTGCACGCATGGTTTAACTCCTTGTCACTTTGAGCACATCCTTAATCTTGGACAGACGCGCCACCACACGGTTCAGGTGCTCGGTATTGTTGATGCCGATGGTCAGGCTGACCACGGCGCAGTTGTTTTCTACCTGACGGGCGTTCATGGTGTAGATGGGCACCCGGATATCGGCCAGAGCGCTCAGCACATCCCGCAGCAGCTCGTTGCGGTCCAGCGCCACGATCTCAAGGCCGGCCTTGTAGCTGTCCTTGACGCTGTCGGCCCAGTAAGCCTTGACCCAGCGGGGGGCGTTGGTGGGGTCCTTCATGCTGGAGATGGCATTGACACAGCTCTGCTTGTGGATGGACACGCCAAAACCGCGGGTGATAAAGCCCACGATGGGGTCGCCGGGCAGCGGGCTGCAGCACTTGGCGAACTTGATGGGGGTGTTGTCGAAGCCCTCCACCACCACACCGTCGGTGGCGTGGACCTTGCTCAGATCCACCTTGGCCAGCTGCTCGTTCTTGCCCTCCTCGCTCTTCCGCTTCTGCCACTCTTCCTTCAGCTTGGGCAGGCAGTTTGCAATGGTGATGCCGCCGTAGCCGATGGCGGCATACAGCTCCTCGGCGTTGTTCTGGCGCAGGCGGCGGCAGCAGCTGCCGATGAATTCATCCAGCTCGTCGTCGGGGATGAAGATCATCTCCCGGCGCAGCTCCCGGGCCAGCGTGTCGCGGCCCTCCTGGATGTTCTCCTCCCGGCGCATCTTCTTGAACCAGTTGCGGATTTTGCTCTTGGCCTCGCTGGTACGCACGATCTTCAGCCAGTCGCGGCTGGGGCCCTTGTCCGCCGGGCCGAGGATGACTTCAATGATCTCGCCGGTGGAAACAATGTGGTCAATGGGCACCATCCGGTTGTTGACCTTGCAGCCCACCATCCGGTTGCCGACGGCGGAGTGGATGGCATAGGCAAAGTCGATGCAGGTGGCACCCGTGGGCAGGTTGATGACATCGCCCTTGGGGGTAAAGGCAAAGACCTCCTCGGGCAGCAGGTCGCTCTTCAGGTCATGGAGCAGGTTGCCGGAGTCCTCGCTGACGCGCTGGTTTTCCAGCAGCTGGCTGACCCAGGCCAGGCGCTCGTCCAGCTTATCGTGGCCATCCAGCCCTTCCTTGTACTTCCAGTGGGCGGCAACGCCATACTCTGCCTGTTCATCCATCTTGCGGGTGCGGATCTGCACCTCAAAGGGGATGCCCTCGTGGCCGATGACGGTGGTGTGCAGGCTCTGGTAGCCGTTGGGCTTGGGGGTGGAGATATAATCCTTAAAGCGGTTGGGCAGCGGGTGGTACATATCGTGGATGAGGCCCAGGGTGCTGTAACACTCAGCCAGCGTATCCAGAATGACACGGACGGCATAGATATCGTAGATCTCATCGAAGGACTTGTTCTGCATGATGGTCTTGCGGTAGATGCCGTAGATGCTCTTGACCCGGCGCTTGATGGTGGCACCCTCGATGCCGCTCTCCTTCAGCCGCAGCTCGATGACACCGGACACTCTGGCAAGGAACTCCTCCCCTGCACGCTCGCTCAGCATCTTGCTGATCTCCTCGTAGCCCACAGGGTCAAGGTAGTGCAGGCTGCGGTCCTCCAGCTCCTCCTTGACGTTCAGGATGCCCAGACGGTTGGCGATGGGGGCATAGACCTCCATCGTCTCGCGGGCCTTGTCGCGGCGCTTCTGCTCAGGCCAGGCATCGCCGGTGCGCATATTGTGGAGCCGGTCGCAGAGCTTGATGATCATCACGCGGACATCCCGGCTCATGGCCAGCAGCATCTTGCGCAGGTTCTCGGCCTGCAGCTCCTCGATGTTGGAGAACTGGATCTTGGTCAGCTTGGTCACGCCGTCCACCAGCAGGGCCACTTCCTCGCCAAAGGCGGCGGTCAGGTCCTCCAGCGTGGTGGGGGTATCCTCCACCACGTCATGGAGCAGGGCGGCGGCAATGCTCTCCGAATCCATGCCCAGATCCAGCACCAGGCGGGCCACGGCCAGCGGGTGGCAGATGTAGGGCTCGCCGCTGCGGCGGCAGACCCCGTTGTGCGCCTTGTTGGCAAGGTCATAGGCCTTGGTGATCATCTCCATGTTGTAGGCCTTGCCGCTGGCCTTGATGGCCTCGCAGAGCTTCTCCCAGGTAACGATCTCAGGCCGCACCTCACTGGGCAGGGCACCCTCGGGCGCGTCGGCCGGCAGGGCCGTGGCGTTCACGGTAGACACCTCCGGCACCGGCTGATGCAGATGCGTTTTTGCGGAGTAAAGATCCTCCGCCGGTTTCTTTCCCTCTGGCATATTTTTACTCCTCCAGACATTTCAGGATGGGGGCATCGGCCAGGTTCTTCTTGCCTGCCGTGGGAACCAGCTCCCAGAACTTTGCCCCGCCGTGCTCCACGGCGGCGATCAGGCCCACCTGTTCCAGGGCCGTCAGAGCCACCAGCGTTTTGCCGGTGTGCTCCTCCCCCAGCTTTGCAAACAGGGGCTGCATATCCTCGGCGTGCCAGCGCCGGGCCTGCAGTTCCCGGTAAACGGTAATGATATCACTGCGCTCCGGTGCGATCAGGGCGCGCTGCTGGGCAGTCAGCGGACTGCCGCGGCGCAAAGCCTGCACCAGCGCGGTCTGCTGGGCGGCGGCGTTGCCAAAGCCCGCCGGGTGCAGCTCCAGAATGCGTCCCGAAAGCTGTGCGCCCCGGGCTGCCTCGTAAACCGAGAGGCTCAGGGCCGCGTCCACCACATCGCCGGTGGCATAGGGCAGCTGCTCCGGGTGCATCCCGAACCAGACCGCATAGATGCAGGCATTGCCCTGCCGCAGGCGCAGGCGGCAGTGCCGCCCCTCCGAAACAGGGTAGACTCCCTCCACCACGGCCTTTTCCAGCAGGAACACCGGGGCGGGGTTTTCGGCACCGTAGGGAGCCAGCTGGTCCAGCCGCCGGACAGATTCCACGGTGATGCGGTCGAGATGGATGGACAGGTCGCATTCCAGCGGCGGAGTCACCAGCACCGGGCACTCCCGGGCAGCCCACTCGTTCAGGCGGCGGCGCAGCTCCGGCAGGTTCTCCTCCCGTACCGAAAGGCCCGCCGCCATGGCGTGGCCGCCGAAGCGGAGGAGAAGATCCTCACAGGAGGCAATGCAGGCGTGCAGGTTGAAGCCCTGCACACTGCGGCCGCTGCCCTTGCCCTCGCCGTGCTCATCAATGGACACCACGATGACGGGGCGGCCAGTCTTTTCCACCAGCCGGGATGCCACGATGCCAATGACACCGGGGTGCCAGTCCCGGCCCCAGATCAGGATGACCCGGTCCTCCAGAATGGCGGGCTCGGCCTCCAACTGGGCCTGCGCGGCCTTGGCGATCTCGCCCTCGGTCTCCTGCCGGGCGGCGTTGATCTCGTTCAGTTTATGTGCCAGCTCGGCAGCGCGTTCCTCATCCTCACACAGCACCAGCTGCAGGGCGGTCACAGCGCTGTCCATCCGGCCCGCTGCGTTGATGCGGGGGGCAATGGCGTAGCTGACATTCTCGGCGGTCACGGGCTTGCCGCCCAGCCCCACCTCATCCAGCAGGGCCAGAAGGCCGGGCCGGTCAGAGTGCTGCAGCAGGTGCAGGCCCGCCTTGACCAGGGTGCGGTTCTCGCCGGTCAGGGGCATCACGTCTGCCACGGTGCCCACGGCGGCAAGGTCGCCGCAGTAATCCAGCATCTCCTCGGGCGGGCAGCCGTCCAGCGCGGCACAGAGCTTGAAGGCCACACCTGCGCCGCACAGGCCCTTGAAGGGGCTGGTATCATCGGCGCGGCGGGGGTCCACCACGGCAACGGCTTTGGGCAGGGTATCATGGGGCAGATGGTGATCGGTGACGATCAGGTCCACTCCCAGTGAAGCCGCAAACTCAGCTTCCTCCAGCGCGGAGATGCCGTTGTCCACCGTCACGATGAGCTGGCAGCCCTTATCGTGGATGGACTGGATGGCATTTTTGGAAAGGCCGTAACCATCGCCTTCACGGCTGGGCAGCATACACTTGACGTTGGCTCCCATTCCTTTGAGGTGCTGGTAGAGCAGGGCGGTGGCGGTCACGCCGTCCACATCGTAGTCGCCAAAGACAACAATGGTCTCTTCCCGGTCGATGGCATCGAGGATGCGGGCACAGGCCTTGTCCATGTCGGTCAGGAGCATGGGGTCGGTCAGTTCTTCCTCGCCCGACAGCAGGGTCAGGGCCTCGGCAGGGTCGGTAATGCCGCGCGCGGCCAGAATGCCTGCCAGCAGGCCCGCCTCCTTCTGCTGGGCGGCCAGCGTCATCTGATATTTTTCCTCGCTCCACGGCTCCCCATCCATCGTTTCCATGGCGCGGCTTTCCAGCTCCTCGGTGCTCTGCTGGGCAATGGCCGCGGTCAGCTCCTTCAGGGCAGAGCGGTCCAGCGGCTTCAGGTTCCAGGCCCGGTAGGTCGTCATAACAGTCCCTCCCCGGTCAGGCCGTCATTGGCCAGCATTCCCTGCAGTGCGGCGATCTCGCTGGAAACATCCATGGCAACGTCAGAAAGCAGATTATCATACAGGTTGCTGTAAGCCTGGTTCAGGGTGTGCAGGATGCCCGCGATATCCCGGCGGATGGTCTCTGCATTTTCGCCCTGCTGGCCCTGCACATCGTTGTAGGTGTGCAGCAGCTTCAGGGTTGTGGGGATATAGTATTCCGCAAAGCGGCGGGCCTTGGGCAGGCTTTCCGGGTGCGCTTCCAGCCACTCGCAGATGGCGGTGGTGGTCTTTTGCATCGTTTCCAGCTCTTCCCGGCCCTGCGCGTCCTGCATGAGCTGCTGCTCCTGCTCCAGCACCTTGGCAAAGCGGCGGGCGGTCTCAAGGTTCAGGGGCGTTTCGGCGGTATCCCCCTGCTCAGGCTGTGCGGGGGCTGGCTGAGGCTCCGGGCGCTCCTGCGCGGCGCGGTAATCCTCCGCCGTCAGGTACACAGTCTCCGTTTTCTCATCCAGCCATGCATTCAGCCAGCCCTTGCGGATGCTTTTTTTCAGCCGCTTGAGCGTTTTTTTCTTTTTCTGGTGGGTCAGGTCGGCCAGCATCTCCACCGGCAGGCCCTTGCCGCCGTCCATGCTGTCGGCAAGGTCGGCCAGCTGGCCCATCTGCCTGCCCGCTTCCCTCTGGGAAACGCCGCAGGCCGCCATCCAGCCAAAGCCCGCCGTGGCAAGGCCCAGCACGCTGCTGACGATGCCAAGCACATTGTAGGCGGTGTTCATAGCGTAGTCCGTGCCCGTCATCAGGATGCCGCCGCCCTCAGCAGTCGACACCACAACGTCGCCCAAAGCAGCCGGCGAAATAATGCCCAGCCCGATGAGGCAGCCCAGTGTCCCCAGCCCGAAAAGCACCGCAAAGATGATGCCCACAGCCAGCAGAGCCACGCCCGAGCTGTAACGCTCCTTGGCGCATTTCCGCAGCTTTTCCACCGGGGTCAGCTCCGGGCGCGATGCAAAGAAATTTCTGGCCCACTGGGGCATCCCGGCGTACCGCTCTGCCGTGCCGCCGTTGGCATGGGCCTGCCGCTGGCTCTGGTAGTAGCTGTCCCGGGCCTGCCGCATGGCCTTGCCCGCCTCCGAGATGCCGTAATTGGCCGCATGAACAGCGGCCTTGCCCACATCAAAGGCCCGGTCGCCGATGTCCATGCCCCGGCCCTCAAAGCCGTGGGCAAAGGCATCGGACATGATGTCGCCAAAGGCGCGCAGCTGCTCTTCCAGCTCCTGCTGCACCTGTTTTCCCTCGTTTTCTTGTGTTGTATCGTTTTCACGATGGTTCATCAATATTCCTCACCCTTCTGCCGGTGCATACCGGCCGATGATCGCACGGGCGACCCGCAGGCCGTCCACGGCGGCACTCATAATGCCGCCCGCATATCCGGCCCCCTCGCCGCAGGGGTACAACCCCGCCAGCTGGGCCGATTCCAAGGTCTCCTCCCGTTTCAGCCGCACGGGGCTGCTGGTGCGGGTCTCAAGGCCCGTGAGGATGGCTTCCGGCGCGGTGTAGCCCGCAATTTTACGCTCGTAGGCGCGCAGGCCCGCCCGCAGGGTATCGGCCAGCTCCCCGGGCAGCAAAGCTCCCAGATCCGCAGCCACAACGCCCCGGTCATAGGTAGGCTCCACCCGGCCGATGTTCAGCTGGCCTTTGCCCTCCAGAAAGCTCTGCACATTCTCAGCCGGGGCCGCATACGCCCCGCCCCGGCGGCCTGCAGCGTAGGCTTTTGCCTCCAGCTCCCGCTGGAAAGCGATGGCCCTGCGCGGGTCGCCCGCAAAATCCTCAGCTCCCACGCTGACCACCACCGCCGCGTTGGCGTTTTTGCCGTCCCGGGCGTGGTAGCTCATGCCGTTGGTGACCACATGGCCGGTCTCGCTGGCCGAAGCCACCACCTGACCGCCGGGGCACATGCAGAAGGTGTACACGCACCGGTCTCCCACATGCTGGGAGAGCTGATACTCTCCGCGCGGCAGGGCCGGATGCCCGGCGGCCTCGTGGTACAGGCTCTTCTCGATCTCGCTCTGCAGGTGCTCTGCCCGGAAACCCACGCTGAAGGGCTTGCACTCCAGCACAAGACCGCTGTCCATCAGCATCCCGAAGGTATCCCGGGCCGAGTGGCCCACGGCAAACACCAGCGCTTCACAGGGGAAGGTCCCGCCGGTGGTAAAGATGCCGGTCAGCCGTCCATTCTTCTGCTCAAAACCGGTGAGGGCCGTGTTGAAGTGCACCTCGCCGCCCAGGGTTTCGATCTCCCTGCGGATGGAGGTGATAACGCCCCGGAGCAGGTCGGTGCCCACATGGGGCTTCTGCTTCCAGGCGATCTCCGCCGGGGCTCCGTGCTGCAGAAATACCTCGGTGACAAAGCCGCAGAGCTCATCCCCGATGCGGGTGGTCAGCTTGCCGTCCGAAAAGGTGCCTGCGCCGCCCTCGCCAAACTGGATGTTGGCGTTGGGGTCCAGCTCGCCGGTGGCAGAGAAGTGCTCCACAGCCTTCACACGCTCGTTCAGCGCCGGGCCGCGCTCCAGCACGATGGGCTTGTAGCCCTGCCGGGCCAGCAGCAGCGCCGCAAACAGGCCCGCCGGGCCCAGCCCGCAGACCACAGGCCGGTGGGGCAGGCGCTGGGTGCCGTTCTGAACGCTGAGATCCGTTTTGCCGCGGATAGCAACGCAGGGCGAGGCCCCTGCATACGCAGATTCCTCACCCTCGTCCTTAAGCGTTACCGCTATGGTATACACCAGCTTTGGCTGCCCGTGGCGGGCATCCACCGACAGCCTGGCCACGCCCAGATGGGCCGCCTTGCTGCGGGGGATGCGCGCCAGATGCAGCGCTTTCTCGAATGCCTGCGGCTCCCCGGCAGAGAGCGGCAGGCGGATATCTCTTACTAGTATCATCTATCAGGTTTCGCTTTCTATTTTCAGCCTCCTCACCCTCTCCGTCATTGCTAACGCAATGCCACCTCCCCCAAAGTGGGAGGCCTTGGCAATATTTGCAAACTTCATCTTTATGCCAAGGGCTCTCCCTTCGGGAGAGCTGGCGAGCGAAGCGAGACTGAGAGGGTGAGCCAGCTCAGTTACTTTCTATCTTGCACTGGATGACATAGCTCCCCAGCGCAAAGATCTTACCATTGGAGGGCACATACAGGCGGCAGGCAATGTTCTGCTGCCCTGCGGCCACATAGAAATCATCCGCATCGATCTCAATGACCACCTGCTCGGGCACCAGCGTATCCAGCAGACCCGCCGGGCCGCAGAGGGTCACATTCATCAGCCGCTCGGTCTGCACGGTCAGGGTATAGGTGGAGGGCAGATTGACCACCTGCACGCAGCTGGCGGGCAGGTTCATGGTCTTGGTCTCGAGCTTGGAGCTGTCGAAGCTGACCGTGATGCTGGAAATGTTGTCCAGCAGGCGGATATTGCCCGGCAGCTCGATGGGCAGCTCATACACCTTGTTCGGCGCAAAGGTGGAAAGATCGATGGTGCCAACAGACAGGGTGGAGAGCTTTTCGATCTGGCTCTCGGGCCCGGCGACATTCAGGGTCTGCTTGCTCAGGGAATAGACCAGCACCGAAGGATCAAAATTCCGGGGCGCGTTGATAAAGCTGACCGACACGGGCAGGGTGGCCATCTTGTAGACCTCCAGCGTGACCTCCACGCTGGACTCCTCCAGATTCGTGTATTCAAACTTGACCTCACTGCCGCTCTTGGTATAAAAGCGCAGGGCGGTGTCCAGCGTGACAGAATCGGTGAGCTCCCCCTTGTGGGTCACCTCGGCGGTGCAGGTCTCCACCTTATCGATCTCGGTGCTGGGGCCGGAGAGGGTCACCGTCTCCTTGGAGAGCTCGGTGCCATAGAGGATATAGCCGTCCGCAATGGTCAGGTAGTTGGTGGTCACGGTGATGGGCACCGTTTTCTCCTCCACCACGTCAAACACCACGTCCACGCTGTTGTCGCCGCCCTCAATGGAAACGGACACGCCATTGAGCAGGGTGTTCACGCCCCGCACCTGCAGGTGCAGGGTCTTTTCGCCGCTGTCCCGCACGCCGGACCAGTCCGGGTAGACCACGAAATCAGAGGAAGTCAGGCTGCCGATGGTGTAGCCATCGCCCGAGAGCTTCAGGCTGACGTACTTTTCCGGCGCGCTGACGATGCTCAGGCCCCGGGAGGTGTACGCGGCGGAATCATAGGTGAAATCCACCGGCACGTTGTTGATGGTGCGGGTGGTGCCGGGCTGGACGACGATGGTGACCACCATCCATGCCACAATGGCACCCACGATAGCCAGCAGCAGCCGAATGCGGCGGTCGTCCAGAATGCTCTTGGTGTGCTGGATGGCAGGCTTTGTGCCGTTGGTACGATTGCTGCTCACTGCTGCTCATCCTCCTCTTTCTGGTTCATCCAGTTCAGCAGGCTCTTGACCTTGCCGCGCCAGCCGTCGGCAGCTGCCTTTTCGCTGGCGGTCTCCTTGGGGATCATCTCATCCACCAGCCGGGTGTACAGGGTCTGGCGGTCAAAGTGGCGGATCAGCACACCGTTCTTTGCCATGGAGATGATGCCGGTCTCCTCACTGACCACAACGGCAATGGCATCCGAATTCTCCGCAATGCCCAGGCAGGCGCGGTGGCGGGTGCCCATATCTTTGCCCAGATCTAGGTTGTTGGACAGGGGCAGCACACAGCCCGCCGCCTTGATGCGGCCATTCTCAATGATGGCGGCACCGTCGTGCAAGGGGGTACCCTCGTAGAAGATGGTGCCCAGCACCTCCAGATTGACGGCACTGTTCACGGGTGTGCCGGTGCGCACGATTTCAGAGAGGTTGGTGTTGCGCTCCAGCACGATCAGGGCACCGGTCTTGGTCTCGGAAAAGCGCTCGGCGGCATCGCAGATGGCAATGATGGCGCTGCGCCAGGCCCCCTTGAAGCTGGGGTCATTGTAGCGTCCCTTGATGTTGAAGAGCTTGCCCGCCCACTGGTCGGTCTGGCCCATCCGCTCCAATGCGCGGCGGATCTCCGGCTGGAACAGGACCACCAGTGTCAGCAGGCCGACCTGCAGCAGCGAGTTCAGCAGCCAGGTGACGGTGCGCATGTTCAGCACGTTGGCCACCAGATAGACCGCCAGCACCAGCAGCGCGCCCTTGGCCAGCTGCCCGGCGCGGGTGCGGTTGATGATGCCCAGCAGCTGGTAGATCAGGAAAGCAATGATGACGATATCCAGCAGATCGGCCAGCTTGAAGGTCTGGAAATTGGCGATGATCGAATTCAGAGTCATCAGAGTGTCTCTCCCGTTACAGCTTCTCGATCAGGGCGACAGCATGGGCGGCAATGCCCAGGCCCTCGCCGGTAAAGCCCAGATGCTCCTCGGTGGTGGCCTTGACGCTCACAGCATCCACCGGCATCCCGAAGGCTGCGGCCAGATTTTCCCGCATGGCGGGGATGTAGGGGGCCAGCTTGGGCTTCTGGCAGAGCAGGGTGGAATCGATGTTCACGATCTTCCAGCCCTTCTCCCGCATGATGCGTGCCACATGCTGCGCCAGCTGCAGGCTGTCGGCACCGGCGTAGGCGGGGTCGGTATCCGGGAAGTGCTTACCGATGTCGCCCAGTGCGGCGGCACCCAGCACAGCGTCCATCACGGCGTGGGCCAGCACATCGGCATCCGAGTGGCCCAGCAGGCCCTTTTCAAAAGGCACCTCCACGCCGCCCAGGATCAGCTTGCGGTCCTCGACCAGACGGTGAACATCATAACCATGACCAATGCGCATATCATTTCCTTCTTTCTGTTCGGCGCGGGGCAGATCCTCCCGCGTTGTGATCTTCAGATTGGCGTAATCCCCCTGGGTCAGCTGCACCGGGCGGCCGGTCAGTTCAAACAGGCTGCAGTCATCGGTGACCAGGCGGGCTTTTTCCGCATCCAGCTCGTCCAGCGCGGCCAGATACGCCGCACGGTCGAAGCACTGGGGGGTCTGCACCGCATACAGGGTGCTGCGGTCAGGGGTATCAGTGACCATGCAATGCTCCGGCACGGTCTTGCCGTCGCCCCGCACAGCCCGCTTGACGGTATCCTTTACCGGCACGGCGGGGGCGGCAGCACCGCAGGCAGCGGCTGCTTCCAGCGCCGCCGTGATGACAGCCTGACTGACAAAGGGACGGGCGGCATCATGGACAGCCACCAGCTCTCCGTGGGCGGCCAGCACGCCGTTCTTCGCGCTCTCGGCACGGGTCGCGCCGCCCTGCACCACCTGCACCGGCTTTGTGCAGGCCGCGGCCTGCTGTTCCAGAAATTCCCGGTTCTTCCCGGCCACCAGAACGATCTCGCTGACCAGCGGACACTCCGCAAAGGCGCGGATGCTCCGCTGCACCACGGTCTCCCCGCCCAGATCAAAGCTGAGCTTGTCAAACCCCATGCGGGTGGAGGACCCTGCCGCCACCAGAACGGCTGATACTTTCTTTTCCAATTTCTGCACCTGCCCTGCTCTTATTCTCCCGGGAAATGCCACCCGGGGCACAGATAGAATAAACCATGTTTTATTATACCGTATCGCCCGGCAAACTGCAACCGATTTTATACAGCAAAAATGCCCCTCTGCGGCAGGGCAGAGGGGCAAAAACGCTTCTTTTTTCAGGAGATCACTTCAGGATGGGCTCGATGGCGGCAGCCAGAGCATCCTTCTGTGCCTGGGCTTCCTCCAGGGTCTTGCCCAGGGTGGTGAAGTAGGTCTTGATCTTGGGCTCAGTGCCGGAGGGACGCACCACAACGGTCGCGCCATTTTCCAGCGTGTAGATCAGGACATTGGCGGCGGGCAGGCCGGTCTCCTCGGGCTTCTTGTAGTCCATGACCTTGACGACCTTGTGGCCGCCGATCTCGGTCAGGGGCTCGTCACGCAGCTTCTGCATGATGGAAGCCATCTTCTCCATGCCGGTCAGGCCGGGGAACTCAAAGCTGTCCACCTTGTTCAGGTAGCGGCCGTACTGTGCGTAGATCTCTTCCAGACGCTGCTTGATGGAGGAACCGATGCTGCGGTAGTAAGCGGCCATCTCGCAGATCAGCATGGAGCCGATCACGGCATCCTTATCGCGGACATAGGGGCCTGCCAGGTAGCCGTAGCTCTCCTCAAAGCCGAAGATGAAGCGGTCCACTTCACCGGCAGCTTCCAGATTGGCGATCTGATCGCCGATCCACTTGAAGCCGGTCAGAACGTTGCGCATCTCCACGCCGTAGTGCTTTGCCACAGCGTCGGCCAGCGGGGTGGAAACGATGGACTTGACCGCCACGGGGTTTGCGGGCATGGTGCCCTTTTCAATGCGTCCGGCGCAGATGTAATCCAGCAGCAGAACGCCCATTTCGTTGCCGGAGACCAGCTCATAGCTGCCGTCCGGGCACTTCATGGCAATGCCCACGCGGTCTGCATCGGGGTCGGTGGCCAGCATCAGGTCAGCACCGGTCTTGGTGGCCAGCTCCAAGCCCAGCTTCAGGGCCTCAAAGATCTCAGGGTTGGGGTAGGAGCAGGTGGTAAAGTAGCCGTTGGGGTACTCCTGCTCGGGTACGATGGTGATATCGGTGATGCCCATATCGTTCAGCACATGGGTCACAGGCACCAGACCGGAACCGTTCAGGGGGCTGTACACCAGCTTCAGGCCGGCAGTCCGGCACAGACCGGGGCGCACCTGACGTGCCTCGATGGCATCGTACAGGGCCTTCTTGCAGTCATCGTCCACAAAGCGGATCAGGCCCTGCTCCACGCCAGCGGCAAAGGAGATGTACTTTGCGCCGGTCAGAACCTCGGTCTTCTGGATCTCATCATAGACGATGGCGGCGGCATCATCGGTCATCTGGCAGCCATCCGGGCCGTAGGCCTTGTAGCCGTTGTACTTGGCGGGGTTGTGGGAAGCGGTAACCATGATACCGGCGTTGCACTCGTAGTAACGGGTGGCAAAGCTCAGGGCAGGCACAGGCATCAGGGCATCATAGATGCGCACCTTGATGCCGTTGGCGGCCAGAACACCGGCGGCGGTCTTGGCAAAGACATCGCTCTTCAGGCGGCTGTCGTAGCTGATGGCGACAGTCTGGCTGCCGCCCTGGGTCTTGACCCAGTTTGCCAGGCCCTGGGTGGCCTGACGGACAACATAGATGTTCATGCGGTTGGTACCGGCACCCAGCACACCGCGCAGACCGGCGGTGCCAAACTTCAGGGCCACGGCAAAGCGGTCCTTGATCTCCTCGTCATTGCCCTCAATCTTGCGCAGCTCCGGTTTCAGATCCGCGTCCTCCAGATCCGCAGCCAGCCAGCGCTTATACTCATCCAGATACATATTGCACACCTTACCTTTAATTCGTATTTCGCACAGGGATAGTTTTTCCAAACCTACTTATACTATAAACCCTTTCTTGGTACTGTGTCAATTCCATATTATGTAAGAATTTTTCCTCCGCAAATCATACAAATATTACAAAGATTTCAGCCTTTTCCATCATTTGGGGCTTTCGTGCTGTCCGCAGAGCCTGCGGCAGTGCCCGCGCATTGACAAGCCCACTGCCCGACACTATAATTGGGACAATAGAATATTTTGCCGAGGCCGGACATTTTCCCGGTCACTTTCCCCATCGGGCCGCAGACGCGGCGTGAGGAGGCCCCATGTATTCCGTTCTGAAAAGCTATGGTCTGAACGGCCTGAACGGCTTTGCCGTGGCCGTGGAAGCCGATGTCTCCGGCGGCCTGCCCGCCTTTTCGCTGGTGGGCCTGCCGGATTCCGCCGTGCGGGAAAGCGGCGACCGTGTCCGCTCTGCCGTGAAGAATCTGGGCTACAAATGGCCCGACCGCCACATCACGGTCAACCTTGCCCCGGCGGACATCCGCAAGAGCGGCCCGGTATATGACCTGCCCCTGCTGCTGGCGGTGCTGGCATCCTCCGGCCAGATGGAGGAGCCGCCTGCCGACGCGGCTTTTCTGGGGGAGCTGGCACTGGACGGCAGCCTGCGCCCGGTTTCGGGCGTGCTGCCCATGGCGCTGGCGGCGGCAGCAGACGGCATCCGCAGCCTGTATGTGCCCGCCGAAAACGCCGCCGAAGCCGCCGAGGCGGGTGGCGACGCGATGCAGGTCTACCCCGCCCACACGGCCCGGGAGGTCGTGGATGCGCTGCGGGGCCTTGTGCCCCTCTCCCCCGCCGCCCCCATCCCCTTTGACCCCGCTTCCGGCTGGAATGCCGCCCCGGATTTTGCGGATGTGATGGGCCAGCCGCTGGCCCGCCGGGCCATGGTGCTGGCGGCAGCCGGTGGGCACAACGTGCTGCTCATCGGCGCGCCCGGCACCGGCAAATCCATGCTGGCCAAGCGCCTGCC
>CDTY01028351.1_pt1 | contig 94270 bp, 73 predicted proteins | sample 557731 | NCBI WGS metagenome assembly CDTY01 (sample SAMEA3182101, study PRJEB8094) | gut metagenome | biome: human; feature: gut; material: Stool; isolation source: human stool | place: Canada | collected 2013-02-12
GTTTTGTTGTTCGGCGTGTCGTGGTGCTGGGAATTGCTAGGAATCGGTTGAACATTCGTTTTGGTCATTGTACCTCCTGTCTGTTCGATAACTCCTCGGTGAAGTTATGTAAAGCACGACACGCCGTTGCTGTTCGCACCGTCAGGTGCGAACCATGAGCAGGGTTTGGGGCAGGCACGCCCCAACAAGATCACTTCGGAAATGCAGACGCATTGTAGAAGTGAAGTCCCGGATGGACAGGAAATTTTCAAGAATTGAAAATTTGTGGCCACGGGACGGTTCTTGCCCTCTACCGCTGCGCTCAAAATCGTTTCCGGGTAATTGTTTCCGAATTGTTAAGGCGTAAAAATAAGTAGAGGTTGTGCTGCTCATGTATGTGGGTCACCGTTTGCTCCGAACGAAGTTCCTGCCCCTGTTTGTGCAGCGGCGTTGTCTGGCTCGCTCACGGAAAGTGTGAGGTCATGGCACGGTATCACGTTCAGACGGCTTATTCAAGATTCAAGGTGCGGTATGAAGAAAGCTAGGCGCAGTGCGAACACTGCGTTCTGATTCTTTCAAGCACAAGAATAACGCTTTAAGGTTGTGCTGTCAACAACCGAAAGAGAATTTTGGAAAATTGTACAACCACATAAGATTTTATTTGTGAAAAAGAAAAATACCGCCCACGCAGCGCAGCGATGATTTTGTCGGGTGAATCGGCGGCAAAATGAATCGGGTGTGTTGCGGAGCGGTTAATCTTTCAGGGATAATCCACGGTGAGGCAGTGTTCAAAATGAACACGACCACATCTTGTGAATGGCTTTTGACCAATCCACAAAATCAGTGGGATTTGTGACAGAGATTATCATGGATTAAACGGTTCGTCAAGATGCTTTTGCAAATTTTATTGTGGTAAAGTGGTGATAGTAGGACTTATATGAACACATTGTGCCTATGCTACATCAAATTCTTTAGCGAGCATGACAAAATCTGCACAGCGGATTTGTGAATCCTTACAGAAGCTGAAAATAATTTGCTCAAAATTTGAGATGTGATGCAGAACGTGGTAGAATGAAAGCAAAACAAAAATTGCTTTTCAATTCAGTGAGATGAATACGATAGATAGAGGAGAAACCAAAATGGGCAATGAAACGAAAATCAATCCTTTTGCCAGAATCCTGAATGCGGTAACAAAAGTCAATCCGAATTTAGCAAGCCAGAAAGAGGAAACGGCATCGCAAACGGTAGTCAATTCAGAACTTGCGCAGGCGCATGAGATTGAAGCACAAGTGCAGGAACAGTTGCTGTTGGGAAAATATTCTGTGGTGAAACCGCTGGATGTTGTATCGGGTGAAGCTGATTTGTACTTGTGCAACTATCAAGAAAAATCGTATGTTGCAAAAATTTACCGCAGAGATGTTGCAATCAAAAGCGAAGTCATGCAGGCGTTAAAGGAAATCCAATCGCCGTATGTTGCGCATATGATTGATACTGGAATGGTCGATGGAAAAACGGTAGAGATTTTGCCGTACTATAAGAACGGAAGCCTTCAGGGTAAAAGACTTTCGTACCAAGAACTACGGGAAACGGTGATCCCTTGCATCAATGAGGCGTTGAAAGAACTGCACAAAATCGGTGTGATTCATAAAGATTTGAAGCCGTCTAATATTATGCGGCTTGATAATGGTCGGGATGTTGCTATTATTGACTTCGGTATCAGCTCTGTGATTGACGATGGCAGAACGGTGCTTGTTACCAAAACCGGAATGACACCGGAATACTCTGCGCCTGAAACATTCCGCAGCGTTTTTCTGGAAGAATCGGACTACTACTCGCTTGGAATAACACTCTACGAATTGTTCTGTGGGCGCACTCCGTATGCGGGGATGTCGAACGACGAAATCACACAGTATATGTCCATCCAAAAGATTCCGTTCCCGGATGAGATGCCGAAAGCGCTGAAAGAACTGATTGCAGGACTGACATACAGTGATCTTGCCAACCGCAATGACAAAAAAAATCCCAATCGCCGTTGGACTTACGAAGAAGTCTGCAACTGGTGCGCTGGAAAATATCAGCCGATTCCGGGTGAGGCTAACATTGAATCTAATACTGCCCGGATCCCTGCTTACAAATTTCGAGGTGAACTGTACACAGACACAACCGAACTGGTGCAGGTATTGGCCTCTGATTGGGACAATGGCAAAAAGCAGCTCTATCGTGGATTGCTCACCGGATTTTTCATGGCCTGTGATCCGGAAATTGCAGAAGCCTGCATGGATGCAGAAGACAGCGTAACAAAGCACGGTGAAAACGAAGATGTTGCGTTCTGGAATCTGTTGTACAAAATGGCTCCCGGCATGGATGCGTTGTTCTGGAAAAATCAGAAGTACGAATCGCTGAATGCCTTCGGAACAGACTTGATGAAAAAGCTGCGTAGCGGGAATGTGGAAGAATGCCCCGTGTGGAATGAAATGCTGTCTTATGGTTTGATTTCTTCGTATATGAAGGCTCATAAGTTCAGCGAGGCACAGGTGAAAGGAGCAGAATCCATTGAATCCGCAGTGCGACTGAATAAAGCAAATGCCAAAACGATGGCGCTTAATTATTATTTGTTGGCTTATCTGATTTCTGGAGACAGTGAGTTCGTTCTGTCTGGTAAACAGTTTGATTCTATCGATGCGCTGGCAGAGCATATGAATACGCTGCTTACGAGTTCCTTTGATAAGTTCGATGTGTTCTGCAAAAATATTATCGGTGTGGATAATTCTCTTGACCCGCAGTTTGAGGCGTGGCTGATTGCACAGGGTAAGAGCAATGAGATTGAACAGTGGAAAAAGACGCTTTTATAAAGTAAAAGGAGATATTGTAAATTGGAAGCAGGAGTAGGTTGCTTATTTGCCTTTGTATTTTTGGTTGGAGAACTCTTTCTGTTCTCTGGGCAATTTAGAGAAGAAATGGCAGGCAACGAAGTTGCTAGTTTTTGTGCATTCATTGCGTTGATATTTAATGTTGTATTTGTTGGAATGCTAATTAAGGGAATCATAAAATCAGCAGAAGAATCGAGAGAACGAAAAGAACAAGAGCACAGAAAACAGATTCAAGATGAAATTTCGGAGATTGTAAAGCAATATACAGTTCAAGAAGATGCAACGAAAAATAATGTTCCCAGTATAACAAAAATTGATAATCCGCTTGTGGATTCGGAAGTGGTATTCTGCGTGAAAACATACATTCGGGAAGCAGAAGAACAAGAGCAAAAGATTATAGAATTGCGAGCAAAAATTCAGAAGATTCTGAATTACAATAATTATGTGACAGGAGAACAAAATCTCGAATACTTGAAGCAGAAAGAACCTGAGTTAAGAGTGCTGAAAGATGAATTGTTGGATGCACAGAAGCCACAGGATAATCGGAAAATTGTTCTGAATGAAACCACTTCTCAAGAACTTGAAGACATTCGCAACTCTATTGTGGAGAGTGGGAAAAGCCAGAAAGTACGTAACATGGGAAATCTTGATTGGAAAACGGTAACAGAGGTGTCGATGCCCGTTGAGCTGAAATATTTCCGGTCTCAAACAAAACCTGTGATGTTACACTTGATGGACTACTGCTTTTGCATCTTTTCTAAAACGATTCTGGTATTCACACTGGAAGGAAGATTTGTTACTGCGCTGCAAAGAAGCTGCTTTAGAGTGAACGTGCAACGTGACCGTGAACGAGCTTATTTTAATTTAGAGACCCAAAGCTATTCGAGCAATGCGGTTGGAACGGATTCCAAGTGCATTGATAAGGGTGAGGAACGGCACACCTGGCTCCATACTTGCAAGGATGGCAGTATGGATCTTCGGTATAGAAACAACTATCGAATCAATTATCGCTATGATACGATGGAATACGGAAGGATTCGTTTTTCGGTTGCGGATTTTACGGAAGAATTTAAGTTTAGTGCGGAGCAAGCAATTTTGGCGGCAGAAAAAGCAGCAGAGGAAAATGAGAAGTATAAGGTTACACGAGAAAGCAATAACGAATCAAGCGTTATAAACTTGTTGCAACTGCTTGAACCATCCAGCAAATCGGCAAGAGAACTAGAAGAGCGATATATAAAATTAGATGTTCCCCAGAAAAAATACTGTTACATTGAAAGAAGTTGAACGCAATGTCTGGCCCGAAATCATCAAGATATACATTGACCGCTGCCCAGCGGAGAGCCATTGAAGAACAGCGCAGAATTGAGCAGGAGCGAAAAGAGAACTGTATCTGGGTGAAAAATATGCTTGGACAGATACAAAAAGAAAACAGCACGTTCGTTCGGGAACAGGCTGTTGCAAAGGAGCTTACTGCAAAAACTGGAAACGATCATGGTTTGCAGCGGTTGATTCAGGAAATGCAAGAAACGGTTACAAGTGCTGTTGCGCTTGCTCAGAACGTGGAATCGAAGGATGCCGCCCACGTGAAAGTCATCTGCACGCAAATCAAGCAACGGCAAGCTGAAATTGCGTTGCTTCAGCAGAAGATCCGGCAAGCGGCGCAAGAAAATGACGAGGCACTTGGACGCTATTTTGGCGTCAGCATTGCGGACGCATTCTCTGCGAAAAATGATGTGTCGGATACTCCGGCAGAAGAAATTACTGATAGCTCAGAAAACCTGAAAGCAAAAATTTGCGCCGAGTTGACCAAAGTGCTGGATGCACAGCCGAAAATCTCAGATGACCTTTTTGCACGGGGAGAGCAGGCGAAATCTGCTTTGGAAAAATTGCAGGATGAAGAACACTTGAAGAACTTTGCGGCTATTACTGTGATGCCGCTGCTTGCCGATTGCCAAAAAGAAATCGTTACGTATGAGAGGATTTTTGAGGTGTACTCACAGACCAGGGGTTGCTATGAAGCTCTGTGTTTGTCCGCAGAGGTTGAGCCAAAAGAAATGCGCTGCTGTCAGGCAGGGCTGGAAATGCTGCAAAAAGAGATCGAGAGGCTCCAACAGCAGCTTGCAGAGGACGATGAACGAGCCTACATCAGCCAGAGCATTGACGAAGTGATGGCAGAAATGGGTTATGATGTGATCGGTCAGCGTCAGGTGCACAAAAAGAACGGACGGCACTTTACCAACGAGTTGTACGCTTACAAGGATGGAACGGCGGTAAACGTGACCTATGCCGATGACGGCAAAATCACCATGGAACTGGGTGGATTGGACACGGATGACCGCTTGCCGGATGCGGCAGAGGCCAAACAACTGTGCGAATCTATGGAATCTTTCTGCGATGATTTCTCAGAGATTGAAAAGCGGCTGGAAGCGAAAGGCGTGGTTTTGAAAAATCGGATGGCACTGCTTCCTCCATCCGAAGACTATGCGCAGATCATCAACGTATCGGATTATGAAACAACTGCACCTATTGATACATTCAAGGCAAATAATAGATGCAGTGGCATAGGGCAAGGTAAGGAACGGTATTTGAAGGAGTAAAAAACGATTATGTCAAAATTCAAGATTTGTCCATTTTGCGGGGCGAAAAACGCCCCTTCCCTGATGGACTGCGAGAACTGCTCGGCAGATTTGATGGGGGTTCGCATTATGGACGAAGACGATGAACCGAAACCAGAAACTTCGCCTTTGGAAGAACCGTCGAAGGTACTTGTCCGTATCTGCGATTGCGGGGCACAAAACCCATCCAACGCCCGCAAGTGCAGTGCCTGCGGAGAAGATATTTCGGATATCCTTCCAACAGAGTTGGAAGCAGCGCAGGAAAAGTATCGGTTGACCAGTCTGGACGGAACCTTTGCATACGACATTACGGAAGACGAGGCCGTTGTAGGGCGAGAACATAAACTGCAGTGCTTTCTGGCTGGAAAGAGCTATGTGAGCCGAAAACAATGCCGTTTTTATATGCAGGACGGGAAACTTTATCTGGAAAATCTGAGTAGCACCAATCCGACATTTGTGAATGACCAGCAAATTGGAAGTACGGTTGAGGTTAAAGATGGCGATGAGGTCGGCTTAGGCGGCTTCTGCAAAGATGGAAAGCGGCAAGAACTAGCGGCGTATCTTCTGGTAAGGAAAATCTGATGTATATTGCACGAATTTTGTATCCAGTGGAGGTGCTGGGTCCCGGAAAGCGCATCGGTATTTGGTTCTGCGGCTGCCCCAGACGCTGCGAAGGATGTAGCAACCCGGAATTGTGGGAATTTCAGGAGCGATATCAGGTGTCACAGGAACGGGTCATGCAGATGATCCATAAAATTGCCGACAACTACCCGGTGGACGGTTTTACCCTGACAGGCGGTGATCCACTTTTTCAATTTGATGCCTGTATGAAGCTGATTCAGGAACTTAAAACTATTAGCCCGGATATTCTGGTATATACCGGCTATACATTTGATGAGCTGCTAGGAAAAGATTTGGCTGGGATTTCTGTTTTGATCGATGGGCCATATCTTCAGGAGCGAAACAACGGGTGCTTTCTCCGTGGGTCGGAAAATCAGAATATCCGGATTTTGGAGGAGCAACTGAGAGCAAAGTACACAAATTATCTGGAAAACGGACAGAACCAAATTCAGAACTTTACTGTGGGCGACACGGTGGTGTCGGTTGGAATCCACAAAAAAGAGTTCTCTTTTTGAACGATGCAGGAGGTCAACATGAGCGAATACACTGAACTTACCGCAAAAATCGAAGCGCTGGAAAAGCGTGTGAAGTATCTGGAAGATACCTTTGCGACACTTGCAGATATGAATAAATCCAGCGAGATGGGGCAGTTTATCGCTCAGCGGCAGCGTGTGCTTATTGCAAGTAAACTGGTCAATGCGGCAGCAGGTACTCAAAAACTGAATGCGGATGCCCAGCAGCAAGTCATTGACCAACTGGCGGCAGAAAAAGCGGCTATGGATGCTAAAATTGAGGAGGCTATCCGAGCATCTGCACAGAATACGCCTGTCGAGGATGCTTTGGCAGAGCAGTTTACTTATCGAGACGTGCCCGGCGGTGTGGAGATTCAGGGGTTCACTGGATTTGATGTGGGAGAAGAACTGATAATTCCACAGAAAATCAAAGAAAAGACGGTCGTTGGCATAGGAGAAGAAGCATTTGCAAAAATGACCTTCAGAAAGGCAATCCTACCGGAGAAACTTCAGTATATCGGAAACGATGCCTTTTTCGATTGCAAGCAGTTATCGGTTGTTAATTTACCAGAGTCACTGAAAGAACTCCGCTTTAGATGCCTAGCCAGAACAGCTATTCGGCAAATAAAAATTCCTTCAAAATGCGTTGTGATTCCTAGTTGCTGTTTTGAAGATTGTAAATTTTTGCAGACAGTTATATTGCCAGAGAAGCTCGAAGAAATCGAATGGAATGCGTTTGAAAATTCGGGTGTGGAGAGTATTATTATTCCCGCTAGTGTAAAGAAAATTGAGCGGGATGCATTTGATTGCCATGATCACAATAATAAAAGAAATATACATATTGCCGTACTCGGTAAATGTACAGAGTTTGAGTCTATGCCGTACAGAATATTTGGTGAAGTTACTATATATTGCTTGGCAAGCAGTACAGTTCAAAATCAGGCTAGATTAAATGGCATTCAGGTAAAACCACTTAGTGAATTTAAGAATATATAAGGTGTACACCTATGGATGAATTGGAAAAACTCCGAAAAGAAAATCGTCTGCTAAAGGACAAAATTCAGAAATTGGAAGAAACTCTTTCAATTGTTGCAGATATGAACAAGTCTAATGAGATTGGTGTGTACATTAAATGTCGGCAACGAATGATTTCATTGATGCGACTGGTGAATAATACATCAGAAAATACAAAAGTGAATGGTTTAGCACAACAAGAAAAACTCAAACGGGCAGAAGAAGAAAAAACAGTTTTGGATGCTAAGATACTGAAAGAAACCGGAATTTCTATGTGGGAAATTTCAAATAGAGAAGTAAACTATACACCTGAAAATCAATTTACGTATAGAAATATAGCGTTGGGAATTGAAATCGTTTCATATATAGGAAAGACAAATGCAGAAGAAGTGAGAATCCCCAAAATAATACAAGGCCAAAATGTTGTAGGGATTGGAGAACGTGCATTTATAGGGAAAGATATAAAGAGAGTGTATTTGCCCAGTACGATTCAGTACATTAAGAGGAAAGCGTTTAGTGGATGTCACCAGTTGGAACACATAAGCATTCCAGAGGGCATAAAAGAAATGGGCGAATACAGTTTTTCTTTGACTGGGTTAAGAGAAGTGATAATTCCAAAAAGTATAAGAAAAATTCCTAACGATTGCTTTTCAGAATGCTCCCAATTGAACAAGATTGAACTGAAAGAGGGTCTGTGTTATATCGGAAGATATGCTTTTTCAGCGACAAAGTTAGAAGAAATAGTGATTCCTGCAAGTGTTTCTATCATTGAATATAACGCATTTGCGGGTATTCGGTCTGCAACCCGAAAGACAAAAGTAGTTCTTCTGGGAAATTCAATATATCCAAAAGAGCTACCGGACAATATTGTGGTTGAGCATAGAAATAAATAATTATAAGGAATCAAAATGAGTGACTATATTTCAAAATGGCACAAAGAACTTGAGATTTTCTCAAAAATTAAGCCGTTGCTAATCTTAGAGGGTGATGTGCTGGATTCTTACCAGTATCCGAAGGAAGGAAGTACCCCGAAGGGGAGCATTCTGCGGCTGTCGGAGTATCTGCATTTCTTTTTCAAGGATTCCGGCTATCAGAATATTATCTTTTACGATAGTCTACGGGGTTTTTATAATAATTGCGAGGAAGAATACACAAAAGCCTTTGCAAAGCTGGTGAATGCCCCTGTCGATAATCATACAATCAAGTGCACTTTTAAGGGCAGGAATAACACCGCTTCGGATATTGCCTACTCCGCACTGACCCAGAACCGGGAAGCATCAGTTATTATCATGAACTTTGCATCCCGGTATATCGTGAAACCGGATAATATGGACCAGAGTGAAGTGGATAGTTTTACTCTGTTGCTACAAGCATCTTTGGAAGCGAAGGATGTGCGGACAGAAAACGGCAGCATCCTGAAAAATCTGCTGGTGCTGATCGTAAACAAGACGAACGATCTCCCGGCGTGGTTCTATCTGCAAAATCCGAATGTCAAAACGATTACGGTTACATATCCATCCAGAGAAGAACGTGAAGTACTGGTGAAGGGGGCGAACTTCCCCAGCTTCTTTGCAAAGGATGTTTACGAGGCAGAAAAAGAGTATTATGCCGCACACCCGGAGGAACTGGAAAAGATTCAGGATCGATTTGTGGCGCTGACAGATGGTTTCAGCTTCACGGAGATCAACGGCCTGCGCAGACTTTGCAAAAATGAACGCATTGCGGTGCGGGATATGTGCGATGTCATCGACCTATATAAGTACGGCATCAAGGAGAATCCTTGGAAGACCTTGCAGTTGGAAGAAATCAAAAATGCAAAAACGACTTTTGAAGCCCGTGTGAAAGGGCAAGACTATGCCATCTCCAAAACGCTGGATGTTATCAAGCGTGCTATCACCGGAATGTCCGGCTTGCAGGGCTCGTCGCACAGCCGCCCGAAGGGTGTCCTGTTTTATGCAGGTCCTACCGGTACGGGCAAAACAGAAACAGCCAAAACATTGGCAGAACTTCTGTTTGGGGACGAGAGCTGCTGCATTCGTTTTGACATGAGCGAATATTCCCAGAGCCACAGCGACCAGAAGCTACTCGGTGCGCCTCCGGGCTACGTTGGTTACGAAGCAGGCGGTCAGCTCACGAATGCAGTCAAAAAGAACCCCTTTTCCATTCTGCTGTTTGATGAAATCGAAAAAGCACACCCCTCGATTCTGGATAAGTTCCTTCAGATTCTGGAGGATGGCCGCATGACGGATGGACAGGGCAATACTGTTTATTTTTCGGAAACAATTATCATATTTACCAGTAATCTTGGCATTTATACGCGCGGTGCAGACGGTACACGGGAGGCCAATGTGACCAGTGATATGCCGTATCAGGAGATGTCTGTGCGTGTCCGGGATGCTATCGAGAATTATTTCAAGCTGGATTTGGGCCGCCCGGAAATTTTGAATCGTATCGGTGAAAATATTGTTGTGTTCGATTATATCCGTCCGGAAGTTGCAGTTCGTATTCTGAAATCGCAGGTGGACAAGATCATCCGCAATCTTCAAAGCGAAAAGCGCATTGCGGTGTCCTTGTCGGATGCGGCCTATCAGACGCTGGAAGAAAAGGCGCTGGCAAACCTGTCAAACGGTGGCCGTGGCATCGGTAATATTGTCGAAAACTTCCTGATCAACCCGCTGGCACGCTATCTTTTCGACCACGAGATCTTTGGGGATGCCACCCTGAAAATTGATGAGATCCAAGTGGATGCTCTGCCACCGGAGTTGAAATGTTCCTGAGGTGAAACGATGAAAATCTATGCGGCAACCCAGAAAGGTGTGCAGAAAGCCCAGAATGAGGACAGAGTAGTTTTGAATCAGAACATTCTGTCTATGGGCATACATGAATGTGAATGCACAGAGGGCTTTGTGGCGGTTACAGATGGTGTTGGTGGAAATAATGCCGGGGCAGTGGCATCCCAATTCGTTGCGGAGGAACTGGGAAAATGTGACCACACGATTGAAAATTTGACGGAAATCAATCGAAAACTGATTGAACGCTCACGGACGGATGAAGCCCTTGCAGGAATGGCAACAACACTGGCTTTGATGGACTTTACCGAAGATTCTGCAAAAATAACTTATGTGGGCAATACACGAGTGTATGCGGTAGTCAACGAAAAATACCTGAAGCAACTGACACGGGATGATACCACGCTGGAATACTTGCTGGCAACCGGACAACTGGACTCTTTCACGGCGGAATCCTTTGAGCGTAAAAATGAAATCACAGCTTGTTTTGGCGCAGACAATCCGGCTTTGCTGAAATTGAAGCAGATTGATGTTTCGGGACAGGATATGCTGATTGTCACATCGGATGGTATCCACGACCATGTAAGCATTGATGAAATGGAAGATATTTATTGTGCGGCAGATGCTAAGATGGAGTTTTGTAAAAAGCTGATAGAGCAGGCTGTGGAAAATGGATCGATGGATGATATAAGTGTTGTAGTGCTTAATAAAGAATAATTTTAAGGAAGTGGAGACTTTATATGGGCTGTGGAGGAATCATTGTTTCTTACGGGATGCTTGGCATTTTAATATTGGGATGTATTGTGTGTTCTATATGGGAATTCATAATGCTTTTTAGTAATGGACTGCAAGTTCTTCCATTATTAGGAAGCTTGATTTCTTTGATTGGAATTAGTGTCTGGATGACTAAAGATAGAATACAAAAAGATAATTTTGATATTTATAACGAATCATTTAAGCTTATATTGATTTTTGGTGCTATACAGTTTTGTTTCTGGCTTCCAATTGAATTCGATGACAAGGATCGAATGATGTTGATATTTAGTGTTGCGTCATTTGGGCAAGTTGCAAAGTGTTGCATTGGAAATATTGTGTCGCGTTCTTTTGAAGAATCCAGAAATGAGAAAATAAAAGGATGGCGTGAGTATCTTTGCGGCTATTACCATAGGCAGGCAGATACCTTGCAAAATATGGTAAAGCTATTTGGGTCATCGAAGCGAACTTCTGGTGCAGTAGAGAATTTGATGAATCTATTAATAATCTGTGGATGTACAAAGTTAGGAAGTGCTTTTCAAAATTCGGATATCAATCGAAATGAAAATTTAGTAGGAACATTAAAAACAGAACTTTCAAAGATTGGTTTAGCAGAAGCTATCAGCGATGACATGACAATTGCTACAATGAAAGAAAACATGCAAAAATTAATTCCACAGATACAAGAACGAGCAAAGCATTATCAGGAAAAATATTTCAGTACATCTGATTACAAAGTTGTAAAAAAAGAATATGAGCATGTATTGGAATTGGAAAAGAATGTGCAAACACAGGAACAAAAGCAGCTAAGAAGCAAGTCGAAAAGATGGGGGATTTTTATTGGAGTGATGGCGGTTACTTCAATCGCTGCTTCAGTTGCATGGACGGTATACAATGACTGCAAGAATGAAAATATTTATCAAGAAGCACTAGAACAACAACATTTGGAAAATTATATCGCGGCGAATGATTTGTTTGAGGAGATTCGCGGCTATAAAGATGTTGATATGCTTATAGATAATCAAAAGTTCGAAGTTGAACATCAGCGTATTCTGCAAGCAAATATTGGAGACATTGTGATATTTGGTGAATGTCCCGATGAAACGCTGGAAGTATCGGGGCCAATTGAGTGGATTGTTTTGAACAAGCAAAACGGAAAGATAATGTTAATTAGTAAAGACATATTGATACATAAACCATATAATAAAAATACGGGTGAAATTACATGGGAATGTTCTACGTTACGAAACTGGTTAAACTCAATATTTTATATGGAAGCATTTGAAAAAAAAGAGAGAGTGTGGATTAGTAGAAGCTCGATAGCAAATAATGATAATTTAGTTTATGACACTCCTGCGGGTGAAAATACGGTTGACCGCATTTTTCTCCTAAGTAGTGACGAAGCAACTGAGATGTTGCCTCTAAAGGAAGCGTCAGACTGGTGGTGGCTTCGGTCACCAGGGATGGACGCTCAAAATGTAGCGAGAGTATCTATAAATGGAACGTTTGTTCTCTATCGTGGAGCACTGGCTGTTAGAAGCGGTGGCGTACGTCCGGTTATGTGGGTGAGCTGAAGAGGAGCAATTTATGAATTTATATGAGCTGTATAGCCAATATGAAAAATCATATTATGGTATTCCTGTATCAAACGACAAGTTTTGGGACACTGGAACAAGCAGGCCGAGTTGTTTGGATTTTATTGAAAGCCACTATAAACTGGGGCGCAAAGAAAAATGTATGATGTTTGACTTTTTGGAAAAATATTTGGAGCATGGAAAACATCAGCACACAATTTCTCTCTATTTAATGGGAATGGCCTTTATGGAGAAAAGTTCAACTCTGAGAGATAAGCTGATAAACCAATTACAAAGTTTTTTGACTTATTATAAGGATTGGTATGTCAGGAGAGCGGACGAGTACAATCTTTTATATACATGGTATTTGACGGCAATGTATCATGACGTTGCAAGTTGTATTGAGAAAGAGGAAATCCTGAAATATCCAACAACTGAACAAAAGAACCTTAGCTATTGGTTGGAGAACTTAGAGATTCAGCATTCGCCATACAAGAATTTTGATAAACGATTGAAAGGTATCCCACAAAGATTTCCTGAGAAATTGATTGAAAATTATTTTGTATATCGAGCTGATTCAGAAGATGCTAGAGTACATAAGGAATTTTTGCGTGATCATGGTATTCTGGCGGGATATTTATTTTATGATAGATTTATAAAGAATTTTTTGAATCATTGTGAGGGCGCAGAACCCGATGAAAAATGCTTTATATGTAAAGAAAGCAATCTTGTGTGGAATATAGAACGGATTTCTCATGCAGCATATGTGGCAGATGCGATTATTTGCCACAATATATCGATAAGCGACAGTGAGAATGCCAATATAAAATATGAAAAATATAACTTGTATCCACTTTTGTATGATGAACACAATGAGAACAAGCTGTCCATAAAAAAATATCCATTACAATTCATGTTGTGCCTGTTGGATACGATTGAGCCAATTAAACGCTTTGCGAAAAAACCTTATGATGGTGATATGGAGCCTAAGGATGTATTATCTCATGTATACCTTGAATTTGGGGATTATGGGATGATAGTTCGATGGAATGAACAAATAGAAAGGAATGGAGAAATCTTCCATAAATGGTGTGATGCACTTAAAGACTTGCAAAACTGGATGGATGTTCGATGCGAGGCGATGAATATGGACATGGGAATCGCCATTTCTTGGAATACCAATTGAAATCAACAATTGCTCTTGACAATAGGCTCTCTTTCTCGTAAAATGATTTTAGAAAATACTATTATTGAAAATACGAAAGGATGTTTTATGGGAAAGATGATCTTAGATGACCTCCGCAAGCGTCTGGAACGTCTGGACGAAGACGCAGACCTGATGATCGACAATAACGACCGCTATCAGATGGTGATTGTGGGCGGCAGTGCATTCATTTTGATGGGTAAGCTGACCCGCGCCACCCATGACATTGATGCCTTGAGTGTTCCGAAAGAACTGTATAGCTTGCTCGGCAAGTACGACATCAACACCGATGTGGAAGCTTACATCGACAATTTCCCGTATAACTTCCAAGACCGGCTCCAGCCGCTGCCCTTTGGTGGAACAAAGGTACAGTTCTACACACCCAGTCTGGAGGATTTGGTGATTGCAAAGCTCTGCTCGTTCCGGGATACTGACAAGGCAGACGTAGAGAGCGAAGCTGTACGGAACTCTTTGGATTGGGACTTGCTGGAACACCTTGCAACGGATGAAGATGAACTGAAAGCCAGCATCTTGAACGACTGGCGGTATCGGGATTTTTATATCCGTTATCAGGAGTATGTGGAGAGGTGGAGACCATGCGAAAGCTGACATTTGAGGGCTTCCTGAAGCAGTATGTGGCAGAGCTTTCTGGGGTGCAGACGGCAAGCGTCCATAAGCTGGCAGCTTGTCTAAATGAAAATCCCCGCCTGAAAGAACCGCTGTTTCTCTATGCGCTGGCCTTTAATAAAGTAGAACTGCTGCTCCGCTACACCGCAAACAGTGCTGTTGCTGCAGAATATGAGCAGCTTTCCAATCGCTATTCGCTGGCGCAAATGCGACTGCTTCTGGAAAAGCAATCACCAGAATTGCCGGAAGGCTATTTGAAGGTTTGGCGCAGTTATTGTTCGGTGCGGGATGCCGTCCTTGCAGACAATGACACAAAAGAGTTGATCCATCGCCGGGTATTGGAACTTCAGCAAAAAAAGAAATTGACGAATTATCGCCTTTACACAGACTTGAAGCTGAATCCGGGCAATGTGAATGCATGGCTCAAACACAACGATTCCAGCAAAATGAGCCTCGACTGTGCGCGCCAGATCTACAAGTATGCAAAAAGCTACCCATCTGTTCGATAAGAAAAAGGAAGTGAGCCTATGACCGCCGTAATCTATGCCCGCTATTCAGATGATCAAAGACAGCGGCAAGAAGCTGTTTGATGTTGTTCTCGTCTGGAAATTTGACCGCTTCGCACGAAACCGTTTTGATAGCGCAAATTACAAGATGAAGAACGGTGCCCACCTGATTTCCGTTATGGAACCCATTGCTGAGGATTCACAGGGCATTCTGGTGGAAACCCTTCTGGAAGGTATGGCGGAATACTATTCCGCAGAGCTGTCCGAAAAGGTGATTCGCGGTCAGACCGAGAACGCTTTGAAAGGAAAGTGCACTGACGGTACGGGAACCATCGGCTACAAAATCGATGATGACAAGTTTTATCATCTTGACCCGCTGACCTCGCCGTTGGTGCTGGAAGCCTTTCAGCGGTATGACAACGGTGATAAGATGGTGGAAATCGTAAACTTTCTCAATGACAAGGGTGTCCACAATATGCTGGGCGGAAAAATGACCCACAGTAGTGTGAACACCATGCTGAAGAACCGTCGGTACATTGGCGAACTGTCTTTCCGGGATATCGTTGTGCCGGATGCAATTCCGGTTATTGTTCCGAAAGACCTGTTTGACCGGGTGCAGAAGCATCTGGATAAGAACAAGCGTGCCCCTGCCTGTGGCAAGGCAGATGAGGAATATCTGCTGACCACCAAGCTGTTCTGCGGCAAGTGTGGTGCGCTGATGTTCGGCGAAAGCGGAACCAGTGCTACCGGGCGCACCTACTATTATTATAAATGCGCCAACGTCAAGCGGCGCAAGGGCTGCAATAAAAAGACCGTGCAGAAGGACTGGCTGGAAGATCTGGTCGTCCGGGAGACCATGAAGCTGATTCAGGACGATGCGGTGATCGACAAGATCGTTCAACTGGTCATGGATGTCCAGAATCAGGAGAACACCACGATCCCGCTGCTGGAAAAGCAACTGCGAGAGGTCAACAAAAAGCTGGACAACATGATGAAGGCGATCGAGGACGGCTTGTACACCCGGACAACAAAAGAACGTCTGGAAGCTTTGGAAATCCAAAAGGATGAGCTGACTGCAAAAATCGCAGATGAAAAGTTGAAGAAGCCCAGCTTCAATGAGGATTTCATCCGATTCTGGCTGATGAAATTTAGAAAGTTCGATATTTCGCAGAAAAAGCAACGAAAAGCGTTGATTGAAATTTTTGTCAATGCCATTTTTCTGTACGATGACTGGATGCTGCTCACGTTCAACTATAAGGATGGCACCCAAACCGTCCGGTTTGAGGACACTTTGACCGCCGATTCAGCGGAGGAAAAAAGTTCGGATTTGTTCGGCTCTGCTGGACCATTTAAATCCAACGATTTCACGTTAGAAATCGTTGGATTTTTTTCGTTTACGGGCTGGTCTCATTTGGGTTTGACCACAATTTTGACCACAATGCCAAAGATTTTATCTGGTCAATCGCAGGGATAGGTGGGCTTTTTGAGCGCAACATCATCTGCTGCGATATGCGAGCCAGCGTTGATGCCGTCGCTTTGAAAAGCTGGCTCGCGATAATTCGTGCCGTTCCGTCCAATTTTCAGGCCGAAAATGCCTCACTGAACAACTGGACCGCACTCTGCCGAATGGATTCCTGAACATGGAGATAATGCTCAGTCATTTCGGTATCGGCATGGCCTACGATGCTCTGGATGGTCTGGATATCCACGCCCAATGCCTGCATCTGCGATACATAGGTGTGGCAGCAGCTGTGCGGTGTGAGCAAGCGGACATCGCCCGCTTCTTCCAGAGATTTGCGAAATACATCCCGGAAATGGGTGGGATTGCAGGGCAAGCCGGTCTTGGAGCTTTCCCAGATGAACTGGTCGGTGGTATCCCGCAGCTTGATGGCACACGGGCGGACATTCAGCGGCACCGGAATATCCCGGATACTGTCTTTGGATTTCGGACTGCCGATGCTGACTGTACCTTTTACGACCTTTACTGCCTGCCGGATGTGAATGACAGAGCCATCTTCTTCAATAAACTGCGGCTCCAAAGCCAGAAGTTCCTGCATTATCAAAAACAATTACCTCCGCATGATCTATTGAAGCTCATCGTCAAAGCTGCTGTCTTACTCTTTCTCAATGCGGCTCCCGCCAAACACATGCGACATTTCCATGTGCGCCAGTGCTTCGTCAATCAGAGCCACTTCTACGGCAGACAGCACAATATCCGCTGCACCGGCGTTTTCCTGTAAACGGTTAAGTTTCCGGGTGCCGGGGATTGGTACGATATAAGGCTTTTTGCACAGCATCCACGCCAGTGAGATCTGGGCAGGTGTTGCATTTTTCTCGGCGGCAAGACGGTGTAACAGTTCCAGCAGGGCGCGGTTCTGGTCAATGCTGTCTGGCTGGAACTGCGGCATGACGCTGCGGTAGTCCGTGCCTACTTCAAACTTGGAAGTCTTATCGTATTTTCCGGAGAGAAAACCGTTTGCAAGCGGCGAGAATGCCACATAACCAATGTGCAGTTCTTCCAGAACCGGGAACAGGCTTTCGTACCAGCGGGCCATCATGGAGTAACGGTTCTGGATGGCCGTTACCGGGCAGACTGCGTGTGCTCGGCGGATGGTCTCCTCGGTGGCTTCCGAAAGGCCCCAGTGAGTGATCTTGCCCTCCCGAATCAGGTCAGCCATTACACCGGCCACTTCCTCAATGGGCACCTTGGGGTCAAGCCGATGCTGATAATACAGGTCAATATGGTCGGTGCCCAGCCGCTTGAGGGAGGCATCTACCGATGCACGGATAACTTCCGGGCGGGAATCCGGCACCAGCGGCTTGTTGACTGCCGTACTGGTCATGTCAAAATGGATGCCGAACTTGGTCGCCAGAACGATTTTATCTCGGTAGGGTTTCAGGGCAGCACCCACCAGTTCCTCGTTGTCGTGGGGATTATCCGGTGTGCCGTAGACTTCGGCGGTGTCAAAGAACGTATAGCCCATACCCACGGCCTGCGCCAGCAGTTCGGTCATTTCCTTCTTGTTGGCAGGTGCGCCGTAGGCATGGCTCATGCCCATACAGCCCAGACCAACAGCAGAAACGGTTAGGTCATTGCCCAAAGTACGATATTCCATGTTAAGATTCCTCCTTATTTGCAAAAACACTTTCCAGCCATGCGGCGTAATCGTTCACCCAGCCGCCATCCGAGCCAAAGCCGTGGGGCCAGCCATTCAGCACGATGCGTCCGGTGGAAATGCCCATATTCTGAATCACATCATACTGCTGCTGGAATTGGCGGTAGAAGGGGTCCTCCGTGCCGTAAACGTAGAATGTTGGCGGCAGATCACCCTCGGCCAGCCAGTCCGGGTCCATGTTGCCCACGCTGAGCCGCCCATAGAACGAATAGATCATGCCCGCCGCCGAAGCGTGAGCAGGAACAGCATCCAGCGCATCGGGTACATAGCTTTCATCCAGAGCAGTGCCGTTGACATCTTCATCGTAGTGCATCAGAAATTCGCCCGCCTGAATGCCGCCTGCGGAAAAGCCCATAACTGCAATATCGTCAGGGTCAATGCCGTAAACATCCGCATTCTGCCGCACAAAGCGGACAGCCCGCGCTACATCCAGCGCGCCTTCCTCCTGCGTGTAGGGCGACAGACGGTAATCTACGATGAAGGTCTGGAAGCCCAGCTCCCGTAGAGCCGCTGCCGTGGGCAGAGAATCGGTATAGTTTCCACGGAACTGATACGCACCGCCTGCCATCAACACCACAGCACCTTTCGGTTGTACTCCGGTGCGGACGGGAATTGCCGTCACATAGGGGCGGAAATCCCAGTTGTCAAAATAACCGGTCATTGCAGCGGTGAACTGCGTTTTAGCCGGAACGTTGCCTTCTTCCCACAGGTACAACGCCTGAATATGGTTAGGGTCTGCCGAGGTGTTCAGCACGGTCGCATTGTCCACTGGTTCCGGCATCTTTTGTAGCATGGCGGTACGGGAATAATCCTCGATTTTTCCAGTGCCGTAGTTGTATGCTGCCGGGAAATCATCCGGCGTTGCAACGGTGTCGGCAGAAGTGCCGATGCGCAGGTCGCTGCCTGCCGGGAACGAGCTGCTTTCGGTTTCATTTCGTTTCGTCATAGCATCCTCGATGGCGGAAACTCCGCTTTCCAAATTGCTGCCGGGGGCTTCTGCGCGGCTGGTGTCGCAGGCCGAAAGGCCGACAGCAAGTACTGCCGCGAGAAGCAGTGCAGTCCATTTTTTCGTCATAACAGTTTCCTCACGGTTTCAGGTGTTTTCTTCCCAGAACGCTACGGCATGATCGAGCCAGCCTTCGGCAGAGGTGCCGGTGCCCAAGCCAAAACCGTGGGCAAGGCCCGGAAAGACTTCGATCTCGGCAGGGGTGCCCTGAGAGCGGATGGTTTCAATGCGCCAGCGCATCACGCGTTCGTCTGCGATGTAGTCCCGGTCACCCACACAGGCATAAGTGGGCGGCTCGTTGCCGTAGACTTCCCCCAGCCCGGTGTACTGCATGATGACGGCTCCCGGCTGCGGATACGCCTGTTCACCGAAGGATGCCGTGCCGTAGCTGCCCAGCCACGCCGCCATCCGTGCCCCGGCAGAACCGCCCCAGAGGGAGTAGCCGCTGGTGTCTACTTCCAGTTCCTCCGCATGGGTAAAGACAAAGGCAATGGCCCGTGCCAGATCTTCGCAGGCGGTCTGTGCGCCGGGGCGGTAGATGAGCGCAAAAGCGTTGTACTCCTTGCGGGAAAGTTCCAGTGCATGAGGAAAGCTGTCCTGCATGGCCCCCACATACGCAAACGCACCGCCTGCGTTGCAGATGGAAAATTTTGCGCCGGGATTACCCTTGAAGTAGAATAAGCCGGTGTCAGCTTTGTCCGGGTCAGCGGCTTTTTCGTCCTCGGTGTAAATATCGTAAAAGATGGTCTGCCCGTCCGCTGCACGCTGGCGCAGGGTGTTACAGATGTCCACTGTTTCGTCCGGGTCGATGTTGTTATAGTAGGTAAGATGCAGTTGCTCCAGCGTGTCGCCGCTGTAATAAGAGCGTTCCACAGGGAAGATCAGCCGCCCATAATCACCGAAAACCGGGTCATTCCGTACGGTTTCGATGGGCGTGGTGCGGGTATAAGTTTGGGTGGTCGTTTGCATGGAATCCTTTCTTTCCGGGGTGGAGGAACTGGGTGCAGCACCTGCCCGGCAGCCTGCCAGAAGCAGCCCTGCACCCGCCAGAAGTTTTGTGAATTGCCGTCGGTTCAAAATTTCTCTCCTATCACTTGTGTTTGGAAACGATCCAGTTCAGAATATCGGCATCATCAAAGACAACATTTGCGGCAGCATGGTAGCCGGGCATGACCACCATCATGGGGTACTTCCGGGTGGGGTCGTAATCATCCGGCAGGTAGTAGCTGTAATGGATGAGTCCCTCAGTACTGTCCAATGTCTGCTCCCGGACAAGCCCAGTCTGGATGTTTCCGGTTTCCGAAGAAGCACTCTCCGAAACAGCCGAATCCACTTCGGACGAGGTCGTGATGGATGTGCTGGCCGAAACCGAAGAAACCGTATTGACTGGCACAGAGGATGCCGCCCCGGTGCAGGCGGATAATAAAACGGTCAAAGCGGTGGAAACCGCGAAAATCACGCTGCGCATAAAATCACCTCGCAAAAATCAGGGAAATGGGAAAGCCGGGACGTTTCCGTCCCGGCTTTCCCTGCAACAAAGAAGGAATATGGAACACTTCCTCAATGATGGAAGTTTGTGAAGATAGCAGGTTCTTTTTCGGGCAGGCCGATCTGTTGCTTGCCTATCTGGATACTCTTCATCAAAAAGGCCATGTTGCGGCCAAGGGTGCGCATGGTCTGCAAGCCCTCGGCATCTTTCTTGACCTCCTCGGCAGAGCCGCCGTAGACCATGTTCCAATACTGGCTGCTGGCCACTGGCATCCCACACATGGTAAAATATTTGTTCAGCACATCGTAGGAAGCAGTGTTGCCGCCGCGCCGACAGGTCACGACCGAAGCACCCACTTTCATGGTCTTGTCGATGTTCAGGGTACTGAAGAACAGGCGGTCCATAAAGGAGATCGCACCGCCTGCCGGGGAACCAAAGTACACCGGTGCGCCAATGACAAAGGCATCGGCTTCAGCCAACTTGGGGGCTACTTCGTTGACAATATCATCAAAGACGCACTTGTTGGAGCCGGTGCTGTGGCAGCGGCGGCAGGCGATGCAGCCCCGGATGTCCTTGTTGCCCACATGGACGATCTCGGTTTCAATGCCCTCGGCTTCCAGCGTATTTGCCAGTTCGGTCAGGGCCGTAAAGGTGCAGCCGTTGGGCCGCGGACTGCCGTTGATGAGCAATGCTTTCATACAAACATCCTCCTTTTGATTTACTCTCTATTTCAAAAATTACCGCAAGAGAAAATTCTCCTCACACAAAAGCTCTGCTTACAGGTTCAGGCCATTTACCCAGCTTGCAATGTCAGCTTCACTGCTGCCGCGGCTGAACCGCTGGCCGTCCAGCCAAGTGCCGGCGTCCGCTAATTCTGCCAGCAGATCACCGCTCTGGCCGATGCCGGAGGAAGTCGAAGTGCAGAACGGAATGACCGTTTTGCCGGTGAAGTCATTGACGGCAACAAAGCTGCTCATGGGCCATGCGGCAATGCCCCACCAGATGGGGTAGCCGATGAACACGGTGTCGTAATCGTCCCAGCCGTCCACATTGGTGCTTTCCAAAGCCACAGCACGAAGGCCCTCGTCGTTGTGTTCACGGGAAACGCGGCTGTCATTGTTCGTCCAAGTCAGGTCATCGGAGGTATAAGGGTCAGACGGAACGACTTCAAACAGGTCAGCACCCACGGTGTCGGCGATGGCCTGCGCCACACCTTCCGTCGTGCCGGTGGCGGAGAAATACACCACCAGCGTTTTGCCCATAGTCGTTACCGTGCTGGTAGCTTCCGAAGAAGCAGCCGCGCTGGATGCGGCTTCACTGGAAGCGGCAACAGACGATGCCGCCGAGGAAGCCGCAGAAGAACTGCTCACACTGCTAGCGGAATTGCCGGAGCAGGAAGCCAGCAGCAGGGCGGCAGCAGATGCGCCGGCAACCTGCAAAAACTGGCGGCGGGAAATTTTATTCTTCATCTTATTCATCTGCATTTACCCTTTCATCTGGTTCATTTTCCGCAAAAAACTCTCCGCACCCAGCTGCAAACTGCTTGAAATTTACTTCTGATCGTCCACGGGAGGAAACATGGTGGCGAATGCCGCCAGCTTATCCTCTGTGACCTCATAATACCGTTTATCCTTGTTCAGCGTGGTGATCTCCTGCATTTCTGCATCGGTCAGCGCAAAATCGAACACATCGAAGTTGTCGTGGATGTGGGCCGGGTTCTTGGAGCCGGGAATGACCACATTGCCTGCCTGAATGTGCCAGCGCAGAATAATTTGCACGTTGCTCTTGCCGTACTTTGTTGCAAGGCGGGTGAACAACGGCTCTTCCAGCAGGCCCTTGTCAGCGTGGCCCAGCGGATACCATGCCTGAATCACCATGCCATTCTCGGCGAGGAAGGCTTTCAGTTCTTTCTGCTGGGCGTAGGGGTGAACTTCGGTCTGGAGGATGGTGGGCTTGACTTCGCAGATGCTCAGAATTTCTTTGATCTGCTCCTCGTTGAAGTTGGACAGACCGATGGCACGGACTTTGCCCTCCTTGTAAGCCTTTTCCATCAGGCGATAACCGGCAACGTAATCACCGGCAGGCTGGTGAATGAGCAGCAGGTCGATGTAGGGGGTGTCCAGACGGGCAAGTGTCTTGTCCACAGCATCGGCATCGGTGTAGAAGCTGGGCCACAGTTTGGTTTCGAGGAAAATCTCCTCCCGCTGCAAGCCGGACTTCTTCATGGCGCGGCCCACGGCTTTTTCGTTGCAGTAGGCGTTGGCGGTGTCGATCAAGCGGTAGCCGTTCTGCAAGGCGCTGACGCAGGAGGCCTCTGCCTCGTCCGGGGTCAAAAGAAATGTGCCAATACCGGCCATGGGCATTTTCACGCCGTTATTGAGCGTTGCGTATTCCATAAAAGATTCCTCCTTAAATGTTCTTTCCAAGTTTCGTGGCTTCGTTTTTATTGGTCGCCATGCCGCCGTAGGTCATGCCATGCTCCTTATTTCAGTTTTTGATATTCTTCTTCACTCACTGGTTCACACCACTGACTGCGGCGGTTTTCTCCGGGTACTTCCACAGCCAGATGGGAGAACCAGCTGTCCGGCGCAGCGCCGTGCCAGTGCTTTACACCGGGCATAATGTTGATCACATCGCCGGGGTGCAGCTCCTGCGGCTCTTTGCCCCATTCCTGATAGTAGCCCCGGCCTGCCACGCAGACGAGGATCTGCCCGCCGCCCTTGTGGATATGCCAGTTGTTGCGGCAGCCGGGTTCAAAGGTCACATTGAAGATTTTGACCTGCTCCGTGGAGACTGGCGCAAGATAGCTCTGCCCGCTGAAATACTGTGCAAAGCCGTCATTGGGCGCGCCGATGGGGAAGACTATACTGTTCTGGTGCAGCTGCTTTTCATCAGTGTTTTCCGCATCTGCCCAGATGTCCTTTGCCATTCGGAATGCCGCCCAAGCCTTGGGCCAACCCGCATAAAACGCAGCGTGCGTCAGGATTTCCGCAATTTCACTGCGGGTGATTCCGTTTTCCTTGGCCATTTGCAGATGATGTCCGAAAGAGGTATCCGTCAGCCCCTGCGCCATCAGTGCTGTCACGGTGATGAGGGAACGGTCGCGTGCAGAAAGCTCGCTTTCCCGGCTCCAAACCTCACCGAAAAGAACATCATCATTGAGCTGCGCGAACTTCGGCGCAAATTCACCAAGCACATCTCTGCCTGCTGTAATTTTCTTCATGGTCACTTGCACTCCTTCAAAATTTCGTAAATCTCGTCATGGCTCAGCTTCTTGCAGCAGCCGCCGGTCAGCACGGTGGAATCGGCCACAGCCTTGAGGTCGGTGTCGGCAGGGAGGCCCAGTTCTGCAAAGGTGGTGGGCATCCCGATCTCCTTGATGAAGGCCGCCAGAGCCTCCACGCCAGCCTGTGCCAGTTTCAGCTCGGATTTGCCCGCTGGGTCGATGCCCCAGACGTTCTGTGCAAAGCGGGCGAACCGTGCAGTGTTGGCCGGGAGCAGGTGACGGTACAGTACCGGGTGAATGACCGCCAGACCAGCACCGTGGTTGCAGTTGGTGTAGGCACCCAGCTGATGCTCGATCATGTGACACTGGAAGTCAGTGACCTTGCCGATTTTCAGGATGCCGTTTTCGGCCATAGCCGAAGCCCATGCCAGCTCGCTGCGGGCCTCGTAGTTGTCCTTGTCGGTCAACAGGACGCGGATGTTGCGGATGACGCTGCGCATGACGGCTTCGTTGATGTCATCGGAGAGGTTGTTCTCGTCCGGCTTGCCGAAGTAAGTTTCCATCGCGTGGCTCAGGGTGTCGAACGCACCGGAAATGACCTGCTTCATGGGAACGGACAACGTGTAGGTGGGGTCGAGGAAAGCAAAGTCGGCCTGTGCACCCCACAGGGCCCCCTTTATCTTCTTTTCCTCATGGGTGATGACCGCGCCGTTGTTCATCTCGGAGCCGGTACCGAACACCGTGACGATGGTGCCCAGCGGGATGAACTCAGTGGGACGAGTATGCTTGGTGTTTTCCAGCTCCCACAAATCTTCGTCCACCTTGGCCTGTGCGGACACCACCTTGCAGCAGTCGGACACGGAACCGCCGCCCACGGCAAGGATCAAATCCACATGGTTCTCACGGGCCAGCTTTGCACCCTCCTGCACCTTGGCGTAAGTGGGATTGGGCATGATGCCGGGAAACTCTACGATGCGCTTACCCTCGGCGTTCAGAATACCGACGATTTCATCATAGATACCATTGTGCTTGATAGAACCGCTGCCGTAGGCCAGCATCACGGTATCGCCGTAGTGCTCCAGCAGACAGCCCAGATATTCCTTCACGCCACCCTTGCCGAAATAAACCTTGGTCTTGTTTTCAAACAGAAAATTGTTCATAGCCGTTACGCTCCTTTATATAAAACTGGGAAATCAGACGTTTTTGCCCATCTCGTAGGCTTCCTTCATGGCCGGGGAGGACATCACCTCGCCGGGCCGATATACGCCGGTGCCGTAGATGACCCCCTTTTCCTTGGCACCATTCAGGCAGGCGGTAAAGCCCCGGAAACACTCCAAGGTGCAGGCCATGGCAGCACGGTTATCGTCCGCGCAGGTCATGATGAAATAGAACTCCTTGTTCGGAATGTTCGTCCACCGGGCAAGGCTGCGGTCGATGATGATCTTCATCTGTGCATCAATGGAGTAGAAGTACACTGGGCTTGCCATCACGATAACATCTGCCGCCTGCATTGCGTCCAGAATTTCGCTCATGTCATCGTTCAGGGCACACTTGCCGCCGTGGTCACGGCAGTAATAGCAGGCATTGCAGGGCACAATCTTCTTGCTGCGCACGAAGATCTTTTGCACTTCGTTGCCGCTCTCCTGCGCACCACGCATAAACTCACTGCACAGCAGGTCGGAGTTGCCGTCCTTGCGGGGACTGCCGGACAAAATCAAGACTTTCTTCATCGGTCGTTCCTCCTTTGAGATACTCTCTTTTTCTGGTTCCAGTATAGCGCAAGTCTGCATTTCCCGGAATCTCCACTTTGTTCACTTGTTTGAACTCAAAGGTTCAAACAACCCGCTTGACCCCCTGATTGTAACACTTAGAGTCAGCTTTAGGTCAAGTGCATCTTTTGTAAAAAGAAAAAGCCACTGCATGATTTCTCATGCAGCAGCTTCTCGTTGCAGTGGCGTATCAGCGATACAATTCCTTGCTGGCTATTTTAGCCGCATCCAGAAAACGCTGAACGGCAGGCGTTGGATTCGGGGAGTGCAGGATACCATAGGGGATGCCGTAATCCCAATCTACTGGAATCACTTTCAGCAATGGGTGGACATTGGCCCAGCCCGGAATTGCCAGCAGCACATCGTTGGTGTTTTCGCAGCGGTTGAAGATATCCATGCTGTAAAATTCAAAATCCACGATATTTACTTGTGGATGGTGCTGCCATAAATCATCCCGCAGTTCATCTACATAGTGGCTCCATCCACGGTGCATCAGCAGTAGATTTTCGCCGTACAGGTCTGTGATCTGCAAGCGGTCTTTTGCCGCAAGTTTATGATGGATGGAAACCGCGCAGTAAAACGGCCTGCGAACCAGTTCCAGACCGGCACATTTGCGCAGATGCAGCATCGTTTCATCAAAGATGCCGCCTACTACATCAATGTTCGTGCCGAGGTTCGCCAGAATTTCCCGTGCATTTTCCGGGGTGTTTTCAAAAGGCACAATCTGGAATTTGATGTCCGGGCAGATGGTCTGCACTTTCGACCACAGTTCCATGAGCAGCTGGGCAGGTGTCATGGGAGAGGAACCAATGCGGATGACGTTGGAATCCTCCTGCATTGCGTTCCGGGCACGAATGACAGAATCATGGCAGTATTGAATGATGTACTTGGCATCCTGATACATGGAACGGCCTGCTTTGGTCAGTGTTAGTCCCCGGCGAGTACGCTCGAACAGCCTGACACCAAGGGAATCTTCCAATAGGTTGATCTGCTTGATGATGGCCGTTGGCGTGATGTAGCTTTCCTCTGCCGCCTTGTTGAAGCTGCCTGCATCCGCCACACGGATGAAGGTTTCCAGCTGATGATTGTACATGAAAACACCTGCCCTTCGGAGATTTTTATAAGAATAGGATAACATCCGATTGTGTTAAAATCAAGAAGTGTTCCAGCGAGATAAGCGGTATGCGATTGTAGCAAACAGGGCATTCGTCTATGCGACAATAAAGCAAAAAGCTCTAGGCTTAACCCCTCTTCTTTGCGTATTTTTCTGATCTGTTCTCCAACAAGGGATGCTAGTTCGGCTGGTTCAGATTCAGGCTGATCTTTCGCTTTTTTCACAGAGAACACCTCATTTGCGGGCAATCATCAGATGCCACGGAACGTAAAGGTGAACTCCACAGGCTTGGTTACATCAGGAATATACTCCGGGTGGACATTGGCACCCCAGCTGTCATCACCGCCGACGCCCATCTGCTCACCGATGGCACGAATCACCGTGTAATGGACCGGGGGCAGCTCGTAGGGATGCTTGGCACTCTCCATTTCATGGGGAGTGTAGGGCAGTGCAGAGAAGAACATGGGCTTTGCGGCATCTGCGGTAAACAGCAGCCCGCGACCCTTGCGGTCCACTACCTTTGCCCAGCGCACAGCGGTCTTTGCACCGCACTCCTGCGGCACAAGGTACTGTGCCATGTTGTCTGCGACTTTGTTCTGGTAAATGCCCAGCTTGGCACCATGCTGACGATCCCAGTAGGTCTCCGCAGGGCCGTTTCCGTACCACTCCACCGTGTCGTAGTCAGCGTCGATCTTGAACAGTACGCCGAACTCCGGCATTGCTGCAAGTCCTTCCACCGGGTCATAGTGCAGGGTGGTCTGGATGCGGCCATCACCGAACACACGGTACTGCAGGCTGCACTCTGCTGCGGGGCTGGTCTGCAGGTTATAGAGATAGGTCACGACCACGCTGTCGGCTTCCACCTCGCAGGTGGGGTTCTGGAGGATGGTGCCGCCATGAACAGACGGGATTTCCTTGCCGATGCCCTTGGCGGTAGCGTACAGGCTTGCCAGCTTCCACTGACCGCGAACGCCGCCCATGTTGTTGCCGCAGTCGTTGTCGGTGGGAGCGCGCCAGAAGTTGGGCCGGGGAATCTCCTGAATCATCTCCTTGCCAGCATAGCGGTAGGAAGTCAGACCGCCGTTCAGATCGGAGAACAAAACATCGAAATTCTCACCCCGGACACCGATGTTGTGTGTACCGTGCGTAACGGTAAATGGCGTGACCTTCTTGCTGGGAATGGAACGAACCACAGCGATCACACCCTGTCCAAAGGCGACTTCATGGCCCTTCTTTGCCCAGCTGGTGTCCTCCTTCAAACGGAAGCTGATGGTCACTGCATATTCACCGGGGAGCGCAGGAACCATAAACGGCAGCGGGAAGCTGGAACGCTCTTCGGGAGCAACATCAATATTGGTCAGTTCCTGCTGCTGATACAGCTTTCCATCACGATGCAGCAGTGCAACGCAGTCGAAAGCATCCGTAGAGGTGAACAGGTTCTTGTTCCAGACTTCAAAGCCAGAGTTGTCGATGGAAATAGCGATGTTCTGATAGCAGAACTTGACCTCCTGCATCTTGGGAGAGGGAGCACGGTCACCACCGTAGGCAATGCCGTTTCCGCTGAAATTATAGTCGGTAGGACGCTCACCGAAGTCGCCGCCGTAGGCTTGGAACCACTTGCCGTAGCGGTCTTTTTTCCAGATGGACTGGTCGATGTAATCCCAGATGAAGCCGCCCTGATAGCCGCAGTCCTTCTGGTCGGCAAGTTCCGTGTACTTGTGCAAAGCACCGTTGGAGTTGCCCATAGCATGAGAGTATTCGCACTCGATATAAGGCCGCTTATCGCCCTGTGCCAGATACTCTTTAATGTCCTTGACCGTGCTGTACATATGGCTCTCGATATCGGTGGTTTCGAGAAAGCGGGGATCGTTGACCACACCTTCGTAATGCACCAGACGGGTGTCATCAAAGCGGCGGACCATCTCTGCCATCTGGAGCAGGGTCTCACCGCCAAACGATTCGTTGCCCAGAGACCAGATCAGAACAGCAGGATGATTTTTGTCACGCTGGTAAGTGGAATTCATGCGGTCAAACAAGACGGCTTTCCACTCCGGCTTATCATTGGGCAAAACGCCCTCGATGCCGCGAATGCCAGCCTGATGGATGTCCCATGTGCCATGGGATTCCAGATTGTTCTCTGCGATCAGATACAGACCATACTCATCGCACAGGTCGTACAGCGCATCCTGATTCTGGTAATGGCTGGTGCGGATGGCATTGATGTTGTTCTGCTTCATGGTGATGATGTCCCGAAGCAGTTCCTCATGGGTGTGTACGCCCACAGCACGACCCGTAATGGAGCTGAACTCATGACGGTTGGCACCCTTGAACACGATGCGCTTGCCGTTGAGCAGCATCCGATTGTTCTTCAGCTCGAACTTGCGGAAACCGACTTTCTGCCCGGTCACCTCTGCCAGATGGCCTGCATCGTCCAGCAGCTCGATTTCCAGTTCATACAGAGCCGGGTCCTCTGCACTCCACAGGTGGGGGTTCTCCACCGCATGGCTGAACAGAACAGAGCCGCCGTTCAGTGCGATTTTTTCGGAGAACACTTCCAGTTCACTGCGGCGCAGGGTCAGACGGGCTGCGCCCTTACCCTCCACCTGCAATGCAACTTCCAGCGTGGAATGAGTAAAATCATTCCCGGCAAACAGCGTTTTGACGGATATATCTTCCAGATGCACGGTGGGGATGGCGTACAGCCACACGCTGCGGAAGATACCAGAGAAGCGGAAGAAGTCCTGATCTTCGCACCAGCTGGAGGAAGTCCACTTGAACACCTGCACAGCAAGTTTGTTCACGCCCGGCTGGAGATAGGGAGTCAGATCGAATGCGTGTGCGGAGAAGCTGTCCTCGGTGTAACCCACATAAGACCCGTTCAGCCAAAGAGCCATGCCGCTTTCCACACCCTCGAACTCGATGTGGACGGGCTTGCCCTGCATGGATTCCGGCAGCTCGAAGTATTTTACATAGCTTGCCACCGGATTGAACCGCTGCGGGATCTCGCCCGGCTGTACTTCTTCACGGCCATCCCACGGATACTGAATATTCGCGTACTGGGGAATGTCGTAGCCTTCCATCTGGATGTGTGCCGGAACATGAATGTCATCCCAGCCGCTGCAATCGTAATCCGTCTTTTCAAAGCCGGGGATGGCACTGGTGTAGTTCTTTGCGTAGGCGAATTTCCAGATACCGTCCAGCTTCAGCGCAAGCGAAGATTCTCCTGCCAGATATTCTTCGCGGGAAGCGTAAGTACGGAAACTTGCATGAGCATTCAGCACGTTTTCCTTGAAAAAGGTGGGGTCTTTTACTTTTGCAAAATCAAATGCAGCCATAGTATTTCCTCATTTACCTTTTATAATTTTATAATATTTCTCCAGCCTCCCCGGAGGAATCGCTGGATTCCTCCGGGGAACAGCAGATGAAGGAGAAATGATAATGGCTTGTTATCAGACTGCTGCACGCAGTTTTTCATTTGCTTCTTCGACCTTCATACGAGAGAGAATGAAGGTGATGATGGCATCCAGAGCAAACGGAATCACCAGATACATGATCTTCAGCATATTGATGCAGGAATCCGGCTGAACGGTCAGAGCGCTGTCAAAATAGCTTGCTGCCAGCAGCCAGCCGGTGATGGCAGTACCCAGACCGCCGCCCAGCTTCACACCGAGAGAAGTGCAGGAGTACATCGTGCCATCCACGCGCTTATGCTTCGTCAGCCAAGTATATTCAGAGCAAGCAGCAATCGCAGCGTTCATATCGCCCTGCCAAGGACCCTGACCAAGAGCTGCGATTGCAGTAAAGAGCAGCATCAGGGTCACATTGCCGCTGCCCATGTAACCAGCTACAGCAACCAGTGCACGAGAAATCGTTGCCAGAGTATAGCTCATTACATTCAGCTTATACATTCCATTCCACTTTGCAACCAAGGTCGGGGTGAACACCAGTGCGATGATCAGAGGAATGTTGATTGCCCAAGAGAATACACCGAACAGATTCTGGTTGCCAAGGATGTAGGTTGCATAGTAGGTGCCCATGCTGATCATGGCACCGTAGATCTGCTGCAAAATGTAGGTGACGCAAATCATCATATAAAATTTGTTACCAGCAAGCAGCTTTGCAGCCTGGACCAGATTGTACTTTTCGTCCTGCTCGATTTCCTTTTTGTTGGTGGTATCCACCAATTCGCCTTCCGGCAGTTCCTTCACGGAGAAAACGGAGAGGGTGTTGACAAGCAGACCGATGATGGCGTAGATGATTGCAACAGTGCGCCAACCGGCAGCACCACCGCCCAATGCCGTAACAGCACCCAGCGTGATGGACTGGATGAGCAGGCTGGTGGCAAAGGCGAACATGAAACGCCAAGAACCCATCTCGACCTGTTCGGCACTGTTCTTCGTGACGAGAGCAGTCAGTGCAGAGTAAGCAATGTTGTTGGCAGTGTAGAATACAGCGTTCAGCAGAGTATATGCGATCAGGAACCATGCATACTGTGCAAACTGTCCCAGATTGGTCGGGATGGCGAAAATTGCCACCAGCGTAATGGCACAGCCAATGTAGCCGTACAGCATCCAGGGACGGGCTTTGCCCATCTTAGAATGCGTTTTGTCAATCAAAGAACCAAAGAAAATGTCCGTCACACCGTCCAGCAGTTTGGAAACTGCAATCAGGGTGCCGACAATACCGGGGTTCAGGCCAACGGTGTTGGTCAGATAGATCATGACGAAGGAGGACAGGAATGCATACACCACGTTGCCTGCAATATCGCCTGAACCATAGCCGACTTTATTATACCACTTTAGATAACGTTTCCCAGTCATTGTGCTTTCTCCCATCTTGCTTGTTTTGTGTGGGCGCGACCAATCTGCTGCGCACTTCAGACTGGAATTCTCATTACGCAAGTTGCCCAAATCTCTTGCGTTTCGTCTGAAAATATTATAGAATCTAATGGAACGAAAAGATATAGACAAGATGGAACAAAATATGCACAAAATCAAAGAGTTTGTGATTTTTTGATAGAACATTTCCCAAATCACTGTAAAATCTCTGAAGATGAGGAGGACGCAGGGATGTATTTCAACTCAGGATATTTGAACAACTCCCGTTTGGATTTCAAAGACTACTCAAAGCCGCTGGTCGTAGGCAGCTGCGGCACTTATCGCTTGAAAAAACGCCCTAAGCTGCCTACTTTTTGGGCAAAGGGTCGCAGAGACTATCAAATCCTCTATGTGGCATCTGGTAAAGCACACTTCTGGTTCGATGGTGTTGAGGAAGTGGTGACTTCTGGACACATGGTGCTTTATCAGCCGAAAGAAATCCAGAAGTACGTCTACTATGTAGAAGATCATCCAGAGGTGTTCTGGATTCACTTTACAGGATATGATGTCAAAAACATCCTGAACTATCACGGAATACCCTTGGACAAGCACGTTTTTTACAGCGGCACACTGCCGGATTACAAAATGCTGTTCCGAAAGATCATCCGGGAACTGCAGCAATGTGAATATGGCTATGAAGACTATATTGCTTCTCTCTTCAACATCATTCTGCTTTTAGTAAGCAGGCAACAGCAGGAAAGCGAGAAAACAACTACAAGCATCCCCGAAGAAATCGAAGCCGCCGCTGCCTACTTTAACGAGAATTATAATACAAAGGTCAGTGTGGACGATTACGCAGAATCGCTGCATATCAGTACGAACTGGTTTATCCGTAATTTTAAGCAGTACATGAAAATAAGCCCTGCACAATACATCCTGTCCCTTCGGATGGTAAATGCACAAAGCTTATTGGAGAACACCGAATACAATATTGGAGAAATTGCAGAGATCGTAGGATATGATAACCCACTCTATTTTAGCCGGGTATTCAAGAAAGAGTATGGTGTCAGTCCGGCACAGTACCGAAAGAATCTGGAAGAATCTACTGAAAAATGAGAAAGATTCCTTATAAATAAGGAGAGTAGAACCGTGCCGATAAAAAATGCGATCCACAGCCAACAAGTCTACGACCCAACGGATGAATCCATCATGGCAGAGCAGGAACTTTGCATGGAGCGGCTGTATGCTTATTGAAAAAATGGTATCTACCATTTTTTACTTTAGGGAGCAGTGTCAGTTCTTCTAGCCTCATACTGGATAATGCAATGCTCCTATGAAGAGCCTCATACAATCGGTTGGCTCAATGCAAATATGTCCTCCTTTGTGGAGTTCATCAACACGCTGTCATAAGCACGGAGTTCCCCTGCGAACCAAACATTCCGATATAAAAAGGACGCTGCCGCCTCTGGGTGAGAGGTTGCAGCGTCCTTTTGACATCAGAGGGCGAATGATTTGTCAGACCGAACGGTTCTCAGTAAATTGGATGCTTTTAGCTTGCATTTTCCTGATTTTCAAGAATGCGCCAGCCGTCCATCAGGTCTGAATTTTCCATAATAAAGGTGTGGGCAGTATCCTGTCCCCACGAGTTGTCGTATTTCAGCATCAGATAATCGCTCAACTCGGTTCGATTTTTGAACTTCAACAAGCGATATGGCTCCTGAAAAGCGACCTTTTCGACGAAATATACTGCATCCGATGTGGGAAGCATAACGCCGACATGACCGATCATAAGAGAATTGTCCGTTTCAGAGAATTGGTCGTGCAGGACTACGGAGACAAGACGAATCTTATCATCTTCCGCAAAAGAGAGGTCGCGTTTCTTCCATTCCTGCTGAATCGTTTTCAAATGGGTAGGAATATCAGTCGTATTGGTGGTTTTAACCGGAGCGAACAGTGCATCAAACTTTTGTCTTTCATCGCCGCAAAGGGATTCCGGGTCAGAATCCAGCGTTTCATAGTCCATAAACAGGGTGTCCTCGGCTGAATCAAGGTCTGCCTTGCCCGTGACAGTGATAAAATCACCGAACAGCCCACAGGCAGTGATCCGACAGTTCCAGCCGGGGAAGGTATCGTATTTTTCCGTCCATGCGTCCTGCATGGAGTAAGGATCGTATTTCAGATCCGAAGGCTTGGCATTTTCAAACCCTGTGGTGAGCCATGCCGGGTCCACAGCATTGTTGAACTTTTGCACATGATCAAAGAAGGTCTGTATCCGCAGGTCGGATACGCCGGCATCCTGCAAAAGTTTAGAAAGAAGATCCTGTGTATCCGAATCTGCCAAATTGGAGTATTCAATTTGCTGAAGGACGGGCTGAGAAGTTTTTTGAGTGCAGCCTCCTGCCAGAAGCGCACCGCAAAAAAGTGCAGCGGTGCAGACAAGAAAAGTTCGACGTTTCAAAAATGGTCACCTCGTTGTGTTTTTTGGAAAGTTTCTTTGAGTGCCGGAGTCTCAACCATAAGCGAAGAGAGCAACGCCGTTGGTCTCGTAACGAATGGTATCACAGATAAACAAAGAAAATCAATGACTTCTGTCGTATTTGACCATATATATTGTTGCAGTATCCATATCCCATACGGCTAACGCCTATTTGGGGAAAGACGATGCGGCAGCTTTCTGAACGATTTTATTCATGTCGGACACAACAGGAGTATACCCAAATTGGAATAAAAATTTTCCGTTTTTTCCGAACGGAAGGTTCAAATCGCTTTCCAGATAGATGGAGGATGCCAACTTGCGAAGCGCGGCACGGCAATCCCATAGATTCCCCCATGCTGCAGTGGAAGCTTGAAGAAAAGCCTCGCCCACATTATAATAGGCCGTAATCTTGATGTGCGTGAGGCTTTCCTCTGTATAAGATTTGTAGAGCCAGGAAGATCCATATGGCATCTTTTCCAGACCGATTTCACAGAGATAATGCTGCTCCTCAGAGATGTGTTTCTTCTTTTTCATACATTCTTTCGCTTGTATAATGCCGGGCAGATGTTCTTCGGCGGGGCTTCTTCCAAGAAAAATCACTCGTGAAGATTGAAACGGAAGTTTTACGGTACGTAGTGCCAGCAAGCAGGCTTTTTCTTTGCCGGGATTTATGCTATACTTATTAAATAAATCAAATCAATGGGCAGGAGGAACCAGCGTGGAGGATTACCGCACCATCCGGGGCACGGCCACCGGCGAATATGAGGAAAAGAAGAGCCGCTTTATTGCGCAGCTCTCCTTTGCGGACAGCGAGGAAAAGGCGGTGGCTTTTTTGGAGCAGGTGCGGGCAGCCAACCGCACGGCCCGGCACAATGTGTACGCCTACCGCCTGCGGGAGGGCAACCGGGAGCGCTACTCCGATGACGGTGAACCGGCCAAGACGGCGGGAACTCCGGCACTGGAAGTGCTGCAGCACAGCGGATTGACCGACCTTGTCGTGGTCATCACCCGGTACTTTGGCGGCGTGCTGCTGGGCACCGGCGGCCTGGTACGGGCCTATACCACCGCCACCGCCCGCGCGCTGGAAGCCGCCGAGGTGGTCACGGTACGCAGTGTGGTGGAGCTGGAAGTGACGGTGGATTACTCACTCTATGAGCGGGCGGCGTTGCTCATCCAGGCGGCGGGGGCAAAGCTTGCAGACCCTCAGTTCACCGACCGTGTCACACTGCGCTGGCAGATGCCCGAGGGTACGGAGCCGCCCTTGCTGGAGCAGCTCCGGGAGTTGACCCGGGGCGGTGCACAGGTAAGTGTGTCACAGCCGTTCTACGCTCCGTTCTGACCTGCAAACCGACTGCCTGCCGTTATGACACAGACTTCCCTGCGGGAAAGTCTGGCGAGCAGCAGCAAGATCGAGAAATTTTATTCGTTCCAAGACAAAAACTTTCCCCCTTCGACAGGGCGGGTGTGCTATACTTGCCGCAGACGCGGCATGGGGATCGGCTGCGCCGTGCGAGAGGAGGGGGAGAAAACAGAAAGTGAGGGTTCCTGATGGATGTACGACAGCGCACCGAAGAGATCGAGCGGCTGACCTTGGCCCCCTGGGCAACATTCAGCGATGCCAGCCGGGGCAGGGTGAGGCCCGAAGAGCAGGACCCTATCCGTCCGGTGTTCCAGCGGGACCGTGACCGGATCATCCACTGCAAGGCGTTCCGGCGGCTCAAGCAGAAAACGCAGGTATTTCTCTCACCGGAGGGCGACCTCTACCGCACCCGGCTCACCCATACACTGGAGGTGGCGCAGATCGCCCGCACCATCGCCCGCGCCCTGCGCCTCAACGAGGATCTGACCGAGGCCATCAGTCTGGCCCATGACCTGGGGCACACGCCCTTTGGCCACGCAGGGGAGAGCGCATTGGACAAGCTCTGCCCGGAGGGGTTCCGGCATTATATGCAGAGCCTGCGTGTGGTGGACAAGCTGGAAAAGGACGGCAGGGGCCTGAACCTGACCTGGGAGGTGCGCAATGGCATCGTGACCCATACCAAGGGCACCTGGGCGGCTACCCCGGAGGGACGCATCGTCCGCATGGCGGATCAGATCGCCTTTGTGAACCACGATATCGAGGATGCCGTGCGTGCCGGTGTGCTGGACCCGGCCACTCTGCCCAGAGAATGCACCGCCGTGCTGGGTGAGACGAAGTCGCAGCGCATCACCACCATGATCAACAGCATCCTGCGCAGCAGCGAGGGGAATGTGCAGGTGGGCGCAGAGGAGAACGAAGCCTTCCTGGCCCTCAAGGATTTCATGTACCGCACCGTCTATGTGGATCGCAGCGCCAAAAAGGAAGAACAGAAGGTGGAAAAGGTGCTCACCGAGCTGTATGAGTATTACCTGACCCACATCGAACAGATGTCCAACTTCTACCTGCAGCTGGCCTATCAGGAAGGACGCGACCGCGCAGTGACGGACTATATCAGCGGCATGAGTGATGAATTTGCCATCCGTACCTTTGAGGATGTCTTTGTGCCCCGCAAGTGGCATGTGTTATAAAAGGAGCATCGGAATACCAAAATGATCCCACACGAATATATTGAGGAACTGACCCGCCGCACCGATATCGTGGATGTGGTGGGCAACTACGTCCAGCTCAAGCGGAAGGGGCGGCTGTATGGCGGCCTGTGCCCCTTCCACAGCGAAAAGACCCCCTCGTTCTACGTCTACCCGGACACCCAGAGCTTTTACTGCTTTGGCTGCGGTGTGGGCGGCGATGTCATCCACTTCGTCCGCCGCATCAACAGCATCGACTACACCGAGGCAGTCAAGATGCTGGCTGCCCGCGCGGGAATGCCGGAGCCGCAGGAGGACGATAAGACGGGCCGTCTGCGAAGCCGCATCCTTTCCATGAACAAGGAAGCCGCACGGTACTTCCACGCCTGCCTGAATTCCACGGTCGAGGAAGCCCGGCAGGCCCGGGCCTACTGGCGGCGGCGCGGTCTGGACGACAAGACCATCGTCCGGTTCGGGCTGGGCTATGCACCGGATGACGGGCAGGGGCTGTACCAGTATCTGCGCGATAAGGGGTACAACCAGCAGGAGCTGGATGCCAGCGGCCTGTTCAAGCGCAGCCAGTCAGGCCGGATCTACTGCCTGTTCTGGAAGCGGGTGATGACCCCCATCTTTGACCTGCGGGGCAACATCATAGCCTTTGGCGGGCGTGTGCTGGACGATTCCAAACCCAAGTACGTCAACAGCCCCGAGACACTGGTCTACCACAAGTCGGATACCGTGTTCGCACTGCAGATCGCCAAGAAGAGCGCTTCCCGGCGGTTCGTTCTCTGCGAGGGTTACATGGACGTTATTTCCATGCATCAGGCGGGGATCGACACGGCGGTCTGCGCCTGCGGCACGGCCCTGACTCCGGATCAGGTAAAGCTCATCAGCCAGTACGCGGAGGAAGTCATCCTGAGCTACGACTCGGATGAGGCCGGTCAGAAGGCTACCCTGCGCTCGCTGGAACTGTTCCGCAACAGCCCGGTCAAGGTGGGTGTGCTGCAGATCCCGGGTGCAAAAGATCCGGATGAGTACATCAAAAAGTATGGCTCCGAGCGGTTCAAGGCACTGCTGGACGGCGTGGGCAATGCGCTGGACTTCCGGCTGGGGCGGCTCAAGAACAAATACGACCTTAAGCAGGATGCCCAGCGGCTGGAATATGTCAAAGAAGCCGTGAATATGCTGGCGGAGCGCTCCAACCCCACCGAGCAGGAGGTCTACGCCGGGCGGCTGGCCGAGGAGACGAACATCTCCAAGAACGCCATTATGACCCAGCTTGCCGATGCAGTAAAGCGCTCCAACAGCAAGCGCCGGTGGGCGCAGAATCAGGCACGGCTGCAGTCCGGTGAGATGCACCAGATCAGCGTGCCGTACAGTGCGGGCGGCTCTCAGGCGCTGGGGGTTGCCTCGGCAGAACAGCGGCTGCTGGCCGCCATGCTCCGGGAGCCCAGCTATATCCTGCAGGTGCGGGCCCAGCTCAGCCCGGAAAAGTTCGTTCTGCCCCAGCAGAAGGAGCTGTACGAAGCGTTTCTGCAGTGCCAGGAGCAGGGAATCGAGATCAGCCTTTCCACCCTGCGCCCCTTTGTGAGCGAAGAGGCGCTGAATGAGCTGAGCCGCCTTGCGGCACAATACAGCGATGTGAACTGTACGCCGGACGATATCCGGCTCTATCTGGACCGCATTGCCTGGGGCACCCCCGTGGCAGGCAAGGCGGCCGAAATGTCCAATGATGATTTGATACGGTATCTCCAGTCGATGCGAGAAAAGAAGCAGGGCACAGACCCTGCGGACGACTGACCGTTCCTCTCCTCCGGCTGGAGCTGGAAGGAGAAAGAATCATGCGGAAATTGTCGCAGACGGAAGAACTGGTAAAGATCCTGGCAGGCCGGGCCCGCCGCCATACCCTGACACCCGAGCAGATCAGCCGGGCCATGGATGAGCAGGAATACGATGTATCCGGGCTGGATGCGCTGTATGCGGTGCTGGAAGCCCGGGGCATCCGTGTAACCGAAGAAGAAGCGGACATGCCCATGCTGGATGAAACACAGATCGGGGAACTGGAGCACGAGCTCTCGGCCGAGGGCGTAGCGCTGGATGACCCGGTGAAGGCATATCTGAAGGAGATCGGCCGGGTGCCGCTGCTGACAATGGAACAGGAGCTGGAGCTTGCCCGGGCCGCGCAGGCCGGGGACGCGGATGCCCGGCGGAAACTGAGCGAAGCAAACCTGCGGCTGGTGGTCTCGGTGGCCAAGCGCTATGCCGGGCGGGGGCTGCCCTTTCTCGATCTCATTCAGGAAGGAAACCTCGGCCTGATGAAAGCGGCAGAAAAGTTTGAACCTGACCGGGGGTTCCGGTTCTCGACCTACGCGACATGGTGGATCCGGCAGTCCATCACCCGGGCCATTGCCGATCAGGGGCGGGTCATCCGCATCCCGGTGCATCTGGTGGAGAGCATCAACCGGGTGAAAAAGACGACAGGGGAGCTTCTGCGCAAAAACGGCAGGGAACCCACAGCCGAAGAGATCGCCGTCCGGCTGGACATGGAGCCTGACCGGGTGCGGGAGCTGCTGCAGCTGGCGCAGGACCCCATCAGCCTGGAAACACCGGTGGGCGAGGAAGAAGATGCCCACCTGGAGGATTTTATTCAGGATGAGGAAGCAGGCGTTCCGGTGGACGAGGCCGGGCGGGAACTGCTGCGGCGGGAGCTGGCAAACGTCCTCAAGAGCCTGACACCCCGGGAGGAACGGGTGCTGACCCTGCGCTTCGGGCTGGAGGACGGGCAGGCCCGCACCCTGGAAGAGCTGGGAAAGGAATTCAACGTGACCCGGGAACGCATCCGGCAGATCGAGGCCAAGGCTCTGCGCAAGCTGCGCCATCCCAGCCGCGCAAAGCGCCTGCGGGATTATCTGGAAGAATGAGCACATAAGGGCACCGCAGGCAGCTGCGGTGCTTTTTGCATGGGCAGGGGAGAGCACGCATCAAGAGCCAAGGTATACAAAATGCACAAGGGTGTTTTTGGTGAGAACGTGCAAAACTCAAAAATCAAGAGCCAAAATGCGCAAAGCTTACACGCGCCCGTGCGTGCCATGAAATCGCGGGCTTGACAAAAATATTGGGCCAAAATGCGAAAAATGGCTTGACAGCAAGGCTTTTGAGGTGTATACTGCATTAGTATCACATAATGGCCTAGTGCGCCAAAAAGGGAGCTGTACTGGAAGCGGCTGGACGGTGTTGACCGAAAAGTTTGTGAAAAGCGACGAACTTCCTTGGAGGATACGGGTCGATTTATGTGTGTGTGCTCAAATCTGACCCGTATAACGCAATATCCGTAGAGTATAAAAGTAAGGAGTGGTTGATTTTATGATGAAAGTCAAGCCCGTAAAGCTCGGCAAAACCGAGCGCATGAGCTTCTCCCACATCGACGAAGTCATCAGTATGCCGAACCTGATCGAGGTCCAGAAGAACTCTTATCAGTGGTTCCTGGACGAGGGCCTGAAAGAGGTCTTCCACGACATCGGCACCATTGAGGACTACACCGGTAACCTGGCGCTGAGCTTCGTGGACTTCCGTCTGGATAAGGAGCCCAAGTACAGCATCAAGGAGTGCAAGGAGCGCGACGTGACCTACGCTGCCCCCCTGCGCGTGACTGCCCGTCTGCTGAACAAGGAGACCGGCGAGGTCAAGGACCAGGAAATTTTCATGGGCGACTTCCCGCTGATGACCGATGCGGGCACCTTTGTGATCAACGGTGCTGAACGTGCTATCGTCAGCCAGCTGGTCCGTTCTCCCGGCGTATTCTACGGAGATGCCAAAGATAAGGTGGGCAACGACCTGTACAGCGCAACCATGAACCCCAACCGCGGTGCATGGCTGGAGTACGAGACCGATGCCTCCAACGTGTTCTATGTCCGTATCGATAAGAACCGCAAGCTGCCCGTCACCGTGCTGTGCCGTGCGCTGGGCCTTTCCTCTGATGAGGAGATCCTGAACTTCTTCGGCGAGGATGAGCGCATCCTGGCCACTCTGGAGAAGGATACCACCAAGAACCAGGACGAGGGCCTGCTGGAGGTCTACCGCAAGCTGCGCCCCGGCGAGCCCCCCACGGTGGAGTCCGCTACCAACCAGATCAACATGCTGTTCTTCGATCCGCGCCGCTACGACCTGTCTCGTTTCGGCCGCTACAAGATGAACAAGAAGCTGTCTCTGGCCCGCCGCATCACCGGCTTTGTTGCCGCTGAGAACATCGTTGCTCCTCTGACCGGCGAGATCATCGTTGAGGCCAAGGGCAAGATCACCCGTGAGCTGGCCGAGAAGGCGGATGCCGCCGGTGTGGATACCGTTATTCTGAGCATCGAGGGCAAGAAGGTCAAGGTCATCACCAACGGCTGTGTGGACGCACAGGGCTTCTTCTCCTTTGATGTCAAGGAGTGCGGCATCAACGAGCGCTGCTCCTTTGATGAGATCAAGAAGATCCTCGACACCACCTCCGATGTGGAGGAGCAGAAGGAAATGCTCCGCCGCAACCATGACCAGCTGATCGGCCGCACCGTCACCGTGAAGGACATCCTGTCCTCCATCAACTACCTGAACGGTCTGGGCCACGGCGTTGGCACCACCGATGATATCGACCATCTGGGCAACCGCCGCATCCGCAGCGTTGGTGAGCTGCTGCAGAACCAGTTCCGCATCGGCTTCTCCCGCATGGAGCGCGTCATCCGTGAGCGCATGACCCTGCAGAGCCAGGATCAGAGCGTTATCACCCCGCAGGCACTGATCAACATCCGTCCTGTGGTCGCCGCTATCAAGGAGTTCTTCGGCTCCTCTCCGCTGTCTCAGTTCATGGACCAGAACAACCCTCTGGCCGAGCTGACCCACAAGCGCCGTCTGTCTGCTCTGGGCCCCGGCGGTCTGAGCCGTGACCGCGCAGGTTTCGAGGTCCGTGACGTTCACTACAGCCACTATGGCCGTATGTGCCCCATTGAGACCCCTGAAGGCCCCAACATCGGTCTGATCTCCTATCTGGCATCCTACGCCAAGATCAACGAGTACGGCTTCGTTGAGGCTCCCTACCGCAAGGTCAAAAAGACTTACGACGAAAACGGCAAGCTGATCGATCAGGTCGTTACCGATGAAGTGGAGTATATGACCGCTGACGTTGAGGACGAGTACGTTGTTGCTCAGGCCAACGAGCCTCTGGATGAGACCAAGCACTTCATCCGTCCCCGCGTTTCTGCCCGCCGCCGCGATGACATCCTGGAAATCGATGCCGATAAGGTCGATTATATGGACGTTTCGCCCCGAATGATGGTCTCTGTTGCGACCGCCTGCATCCCCTTCCTGGAGAACGATGACTGTAACCGTGCTCTGATGGGCTCCAACATGCAGCGTCAGGCAGTGCCTCTGATGGTCACCCAGCAGCCCATCGTGGCTACCGGTATGGAATACAAGGCTGCCACCGACTCCGGCACCGCTGTTCTGGCAAAGAACGACGGTATCGTTGAGAAGATGGATGCCGACCACGTCACCGTCCGCAATGCACAGGGCGGCGTGGACAACTACCCGCTGGTCAAGTTTGCCCGCTCCAACGCAGGCACCTGCATCAACCAGCGTCCCATCGTTGAGGTGGGCGAGAGCGTCAAGGCCGGTCAGGTGCTGGCCGACGGCCCCGCAATGCGCAACGGTGAGATCTCTCTGGGTAAGAACGCCCTCATCGGCTTTATGACCTGGGAGGGCTACAACTACGAGGACGCTGTCCTGCTGAACGAGAAGATCGTCCGCGAGGATGTGTACACCTCGATCCATATTGAAGAGTACGAGACCGAGTCCCGTGACACCAAGCTCGGACCTGAGGAGATCACCCGTGATATCCCCAACGTCTCCGAGGATGCCCTGAAGGATCTGGACGAGCGCGGCATCATCCGCATCGGTGCCGAGGTCAAGAGCGGCGACATCCTGGTCGGCAAGGTCACCCCGAAGGGTGAGACCGAGCTGACCGCTGAGGAGCGCCTGCTCCGCGCCATCTTCGGCGAGAAGGCCCGCGAAGTCCGTGATACCTCTCTGCGTGTGCCCCACGGCGAGTACGGCATCATCGTGGATGTCAAGGTCTTTACTCCCGAAAACAGCGATGAGCTGCAGCCCGGTGTCCGCGAGGTCGTCCGCTGCTACATCGCTCAGAAGCGTAAGATCAGCGTCGGCGATAAGATGGCAGGCCGTCACGGCAACAAGGGTGTCGTTTCCCGCATCCTGCCGCAGGAGGATATGCCCTACCTGCCCGACGGCACCCCGCTGGACATCGTGCTGAACCCCCTGGGCGTTCCTTCCCGTATGAACATCGGTCAGGTGCTGGAAGTCAACCTGGGCTACGCTGCCAAGGCATGCGGCATCAAGGTTATGACCCCCGTGTTCGATTCCGCGCGTGAGAACGACATCGGCGATACCTTCGACACCGCCCGTGAGCTGTGGCACGGTGAGAATGCTCCCGCATATCCCACCAAGCTGCCCAAGATCATGGGTGAGAAGGGCCATATCATCGACTTCTCCAAGATCGAGCTGGACCGTGATGGCAAGACCACCGTTTACGATGGCCGTACCGGCGAGAAGTTCGATAACCGCGTTACCGTTGGTTATATGTACTACCTCAAGCTGCATCACCTGGTCGATGATAAGATCCATGCCCGTTCCACCGGCCCCTACTCTCTGGTCACCCAGCAGCCTCTGGGCGGCAAGGCTCAGTTCGGCGGTCAGCGCTTCGGCGAGATGGAAGTCTGGGCTCTGGAAGCTTACGGTGCCGCTTACACCCTGCAGGAGATCCTGACCGTCAAGTCCGATGACGTTGAGGGCCGTGTCAAGACCTACGAGGCCATTGTTAAGGGCGAACCCATCCCGCAGCCCGGCATCCCCGAGTCCTTCCGCGTTATGCTGAAGGAGCTGCAGTCTCTGGGTATGGACGTTGTGGTCCAGGACAAGGACGGCAACGAGATCGATATGCGCCAGAACTTCGACGACGAAGAGACCGGCTTCGATATGCGTGATGTTGCAGGTTCCGAGACTGTTACCAACGAGAATGAGCTGCTGAACGATTACACCATCAAGGATGCTGACGCAGGCTTCGATGATCCTTCTGTGCTGGAAGATGACAACTCCGGCAGTGCGGCTCCCGCTTCCGACGAAGTGGATTTTTAACTAGAGATTAAGAAAGGGTTCGTTTCATGGAAAACAACGTTTTCGATTCCATTAAAATCGGCCTGGCTTCTCCGGAGCAGATCCGCAACTGGAGCTACGGCGAGGTCAAGAAGCCTGAGACCATCAACTACCGCACCCTGAAGCCGGAGCGCGACGGCCTGTACTGCGAGCGCATTTTTGGACCTACCAAGGACTGGGAGTGCCACTGCGGCAAGTACAAGCGCATCCGCTACAAGGGCAAGATCTGTGATCGCTGCGGTGTCGAGGTCACCAAGGCAAAGGTTCGTCGTGAGCGCATGGGCCACATTGAGCTGGCCGCGCCCGTCAGCCACATCTGGTACTTCAAGGGCATCCCCAGCCGCATTGGCCTGATGCTGGACATCAGCCCCCGCCTGCTGGAGAAGGTCCTGTACTTTGCAAGCTATATCGTTACCGATCCCGGTCTGACCCCGCTGGAAAAGAAGCAGCTGCTGACCGAGAAGGAATACCGTGAGATGCGTGAGCGCTACGGCGATGAGTTTGAGGCATCCATGGGTGCTGAGGCCATCCAGGAGCTGCTGAAGGAGATCGATCTGGATCAGCTGAGCGCTGAGCTGACCGCTGAGGTGGAAAAGTCTTCCGGCCAGAAGAAGGTCCGCATCCTGAAGCGTCTGGAGGTCGTTGAGGCATTCCGCATTTCCGGCAACCGCCCTGAGTGGATGGTCATGGACGTGCTGCCCGTGCTGCCCCCCGATCTGCGCCCCATGGTCCAGCTGGACGGCGGCCGTTTTGCCACCTCCGACCTGAACGACCTGTACCGCCGCGTGATCAACCGCAATAACCGTCTGCGCCGCCTGCTGGAGCTGGGTGCTCCCGACATCATCGTGCGCAACGAGAAGCGGATGCTGCAGGAAGCAGTTGACAGCCTGATCGACAACGGCCGCCGCGGCCGCCCGGTCACCGGCCCCAACAACCGTGCCCTGAAGAGCCTGTCCGATCTGCTGAAGGGCAAGCAGGGCCGCTTCCGCCAGAACCTGCTGGGCAAGCGTGTTGACTACTCCGGCCGTTCTGTTATCGTCGTCGGCCCTGAGCTGAAGATGGATCAGTGCGGTCTGCCCAAGGAGATGGCTCTGGAGCTGTTCAAGCCCTTCGTGATGAAGGATCTGGTCGAGAAGGGTGTTGCCAACAACATCAAGTCTGCCCGTAAGATGGTCGAGCGTGCAAAGCCCGAGGTCTGGGACAGCCTGGAGACCGTGATCAAGGGCCACCCGGTCCTGCTGAACCGTGCACCTACCCTGCACCGTCTGGGCATTCAGGCCTTCAACCCCGTGCTGGTCGAGGGCCGTGCCATCAAGCTGCACCCCCTGGCATGTACCGCGTTCAACGCCGACTTCGATGGTGACCAGATGGCAGTTCACCTGCCCCTGGGCGAGGATGCCTGCCGCGAGGCCAAGATGCTGATGCTGGCTTCCGGCAACCTGCTGAAGCCCTCTGACGGCGCACCTGTTACCGTTCCTACTCAGGATATGATCCTGGGCAGCTACTACCTGACCACCGTTCGTGAGAACGAAGAGGGCGCAGGCAAGATCTTCCGTGATGAGAACGAGGCCCTGATGGCCTATGCAGAGCACGTTGTGACCCTGCACGCACCCATCAAGGTCCGCCGCACCATGGTCATTGATGGTGTGGAGCGCACCGGTCTGGTGGATGCCACCGTCGGCCGGATCATCTTCAATAACCCCGTTCCTCAGAACCTGGGTTATATCGACCGCACCGACCCGGAGCACTGGCTGGAGTATGAGGTCAGCTTCCGCGTGACCAAAAAGACCCTGCCCGACATCATTTCCCGCTGCATGACCCGCAATGGCACCCGTGCCTGCGCAAAGATGCTGGACTCCATCAAGGCTCAGGGCTATAAGTATTCCACCCTGTCTGCAATCTCTGTTGCTGTGTGTGACGCTGTCATTCCTCCGCAGAAGGACGAGCTGATCGCTGACGCGGATAAGCAGGTCTCTCAGGTCAACAAGCTGTTCAACCGCGGCCTGATCTCTGAGAACGAGCGTTACACCCAGACCATCAACATCTGGCAGGCAACCACCGATAAGGTCTCCAAGGCTCTGGCAGCCAACCTGCCCAAGGACAACGAGATCTTTATGATGGCTGATTCCGGTGCGCGTGGTTCTATGAACCAGATCAAGCAGCTGGCTGGCATGCGCGGCCTGCTGGCCAACACCGCAGGTAAGACCATCGAGATGCCCATTCGTGCAAACTACCGCGAAGGTCTGAACATTCTGGAATATTTCGTTTCTGCCCGTGGCGCTCGTAAGGGTCTGGCCGATACCGCTCTGCGTACCGCTGACTCCGGCTACCTGACCCGCCGCATGGTCGATGTCTCTCAGGAGGTCATTGTCCGTGAGATCGACTGCGGCACCACCGACGGCCTGTGGGTCTCTGAGATCCACGAAGGCAAGGAGAAGATCGAGAGCTTCCGTGAGCGTATCATCGGCCGTTACGCTGTGGGCGATGTGATCAACCCCGTCACCGGCGAGGTCATCGTACCTGAGGGCAAGATGATCGACCTGTACGATGCCAACGACATCGAGGCTGCAGGCATCACCAAGCTGAAGATCCGCAGCCTGCTGACCTGCCGCGCCAAGGTGGGTGTCTGCGCACACTGCTACGGCAGCGATATGGCAAACGGTGAGCCCGTCCAGTTGGGCGAGTCCATCGGTGTCATCGCAGCAGAGTCCATCGGCGAGCCCGGCACCCAGCTGACCATGCGTACCTTCCATACCGGCGGTATTGCATCTGCTGAGGATATTACCCAGGGTCTTCCCCGTGTTGAGGAGCTGTTCGAGAGCCGCCGTCCCAAGAGCATGGCCATTATGAGCGAGATCTCCGGTGTTGTCTCTCAGGATGACACCAAGAAGAACGTCGTCATCAAGGTCACCGGCAAGGATGAGAACGGTGCCGAGGTGGTGAAGAGTTACTCCATCCCCTTCACCCAGCATGCACGTGTCATGCCCGGCGATCGTGTGGAGAAGGGCGACATCATCACCCGCGAAGGTGTTCTGTATCCCCAGGATATCCTGGCCATCAAGGGTCTGAGCGATGTGCAGAACTACCTGATCAGCGAAGTCCAGAAGGTCTACCGTCTGCAGGGCGTTGAGATCAACGATAAGCATATCGAGGTCATCGTCCGTCAGATGTGCCGCAAGGTCCGCGTGACCGACTCCGGCTCCTCCGACCTGATCGGTGGTGCACTGGCAAACCGTCTGGAAGTTGAGAACATCAACGCCGAGCTGCAGAAGCGCATTGATGACGGTGAAGAGGGCATCAAGCTGGTCGAGTATCAGCAGGTGCTGCTGGGCATCACCAAGGCTGCCCTGGCAAACGAGTCCTTCCTGTCTGCCGCATCCTTCCAGGAGACCACCCGTGTCCTGACCGAAGCCGCTATCAAGGGCAAGGTTGACCCGCTGGCCGGCCTGAAGGAGAACGTCATCATCGGTAAGCTGATCCCCGCCGGTACCGGTCTGCCGGAGGTGCGTGAGGATCTGAAGCGCCGTGAGCAGGAGCGCGACGAGGCTGTTGCCGCTGAGCTGGCTGCCGCAAACCAGCAGTAAAACTCTGTCTGCCTGGAACTGAATCGATCCATGAGCCGCCTTTCCCTGAACGCAGGGGAGGGCGGTTTTTTTGATTTGAAACTCCCTTCGTCATTGCTTCGCAATGCCACCTCCCTCTGGGAGGGAGGCCTGCTTGGCCCGAAGCAGGGGAAAGGCCCCCTCTGAGAGGGGGCTGTCTGCGCAGCAGACTGAGGGAGTAAAGGAAAAATCGGTGGTTGAGTCCTTCGGCGAATAAAACAAAAAAATATTGGAAAAACTGTTGACATTCCTAATCAAAACGAGTATTATATAACTGTTGCGCGTCCCCATAGGGGAAGTGCGGCTAAAAAGTCGGAAAATATCCGATGTTCACTATTAAGAAAGGAGAAACAAAATGCCTACTTTTAACCAGCTTGTACGCAAAGGCCGTGAGGTCCTGGTTACCAAGAGCACCGCTCCCGCCCTGCAGAAGACTTATAACTCTCAGAAGAAGCAGTACTCTGATCTGAGCAGCCCCCAGAAGCGTGGTGTCTGCACTGCAGTTCGTACCATGACCCCCAAGAAGCCTAACTCTGCTCTGCGTAAGGTTGCTCGTGTCCGCCTCACGAATGGTATCGAGGTCACCTCTTACATTCCCGGTATCGGCCATAACCTGCAGGAGCACTCCGTCGTGCTGATCCGTGGCGGCCGTGTTAAGGACCTGCCCGGTGTGCGTTACCACATCATCCGTGGTACCCTGGATACTCAGGGTGTGGCAGGCCGTAACCAGGCCCGCTCCAAGTACGGCGCAAAGCGTCCTAAGGCCGGTGCTGCAAAGAAGTAATTGAGGACAACCGCCATAAACGGCTTTCCATTATATAAATAACAAGTCCGCATTGTGCGGAGGGTAACGGTTTATGTAAGGTCAGCTCTTTGTGACACAACGGGAGTTTTATTACTTTCGAGTACCGATGATATCATTCTGTGAAGGAGGGAAGAAAGATGCCTAGAAGAGGTAACATTGCTAAGCGCGATGTCTTAGCTGATCCTATTTACAATTCCAAGATGGTCACCCGTCTGGTCAACAGCGTGATGCTGGATGGCAAGAAGGGCGTCGCTCAGAAGATCGTTTACGAGGCTTTCTCCATGATTCAGGAAAAGACCGGCAACGATCCTCTGGAAACTTTCGAGAAGGCGATGGAGAACATCATGCCCAGCCTCGAGTGCAAGACCCGCCGTGTTGGTGGCGCTAACTACCAGGTTCCTCTGGAAGTCAGCCCTGCCCGCCGCGAGACCCTGGGTCTGCGCTGGCTGACCGCTTACAGCCGCAGCCGTGGTGAGAAGACCATGGCCCAGCGTCTGGCCGCCGAGATCATGGATGCTGCCAACAACACTGGTAACGCCGTGAAGAAGCGCGAGGATACCCACAAGATGGCCGAGGCCAACAAGGCTTTCGCTCATTTCCGTTATTGATCTGTTCTGTAGGAGGTTAATTTCATGGCTACACCCAGAGAAGTTTCTCTTCAGATGACGAGAAATATCGGCATTATGGCCCACATTGATGCTGGTAAGACTACGACTACCGAGCGTATTCTGTACTACACCGGCATCAACCACAAGATCGGCGAAGTCCACGATGGCGGTGCCACCATGGACTGGATGGTTCAGGAGCAGGAGCGTGGTATTACCATCACTTCCGCTGCTACCACCTGCTACTGGAGCCACTCTGAGACCCAGAAGGATCCGGTTGCATTCAAGAAGAACCGTCACCGCATCAACATCATCGACACCCCGGGCCACGTGGACTTTACTGTTGAGGTCCAGCGTTCCCTGCGCGTCCTGGACGGTTCTGTGACCGTTCTGGCTGCTAAGGGCGGTGTCGAGCCTCAGTCTGAGACCGTTTGGCGTCAGGCTGATGAGTACAAAGTCCCCCGCATGGTTTACGTCAACAAGATGGATACCATGGGTGCCGACTTCTTCCGCTGCATCAAGATGCTGCATGATCGTCTGCACGCTAACGGCGTGGCAATCCAGCTGCCCATCGGCCAGGAGGATACCTTCCGTGGTATCGTTGACCTGGTCGATATGAACGCTGAGGTCTACTACGACGATATGGGCAACGACATGCGCACTGAGCCCATCCCCGAGGATATGGTCGAGCAGGCTGAAGAGTACCGTAACATTCTGGTCGAGGCTGTTGCCGAGAACGACGAAGTGCTGATGGAAAAGTACCTCGAGGGTGAGGAGATCACTCGTGAGGAACTGAAGGCTGCCATCCGCAAGGAGACCATTGCAAATACTCTGGTTCCCGTTACCTGCGGTTCTTCCTACAAGAACCGTGGTGTCCAGAAGCTGCTGGACGCTATCGTGGACTATATGCCCGCACCTACCGATGTCGAGGACATCAAGGGTGTGAATCCTGAGACCGAAGAGCAGGAGACCCGTCCGTCTTCCGACGACGCTCCCTTCGCAGCTCTGGCCTTCAAGATCGCTACCGACCCGTTCGTTGGTAAGCTGGCTTACTTCCGTGTCTACTCCGGTAAGGTCGAGGCAGGTACTACTGTCTACAACTCCGTGAAGGACACCAAGGAGCGTATGGGCCGCATCTTGCAGATGCACTCCAACCACCGCAAGGATATCGACTGCTGCTATGCAGGTGATATCGCTGCTGTTGTCGGTCTGAAGAACACCACCACTGGTGATACTCTGTGTGATGAGAATCATCCCATCATTCTGGAGTCCATGAAGTTCCCCGAGCCCGTTATCCGCGTTGCAATCGAGCCCAAGACCAAGGCCGGCAACGAGAAGATGGGCATCGCGCTGGCAAAGCTGGCCGAAGAGGATCCTACCTTCAAGACCTACACTGATGAAGAGACTGGTCAGACCATCATCGCAGGCATGGGCGAGCTCCATCTGGAGATCATTGTCGACCGCCTGCTGCGTGAGTTCAAGGTCGAGGCCAACGTTGGCGCACCTCAGGTCGCTTACCGTGAGACCATCCGCAAGGAGGCCAATCAGGAGACCAAGTACGCACGTCAGTCCGGTGGTAAGGGCCAGTACGGTCATGTTAAGATCAAGATCGAGCCCAACGAGCCCGGCAAGGGTTACGAGTTCGTCAACGCCATCGTTGGCGGTGCCATCCCGAAGGAATACATCCCGGCTATCGACAATGGTATCCAGGGTGCTATGAAGTCCGGTGTTCTGGCTGGCTATCCTGTCGTTGATGTCAAGGTCACCCTGTGGGATGGTTCTTATCATGAGGTCGACTCCTCTGAAATGGCCTTCTCCATTGCAGGTTCTATGGCATTCAAGGATGCTATGCGCAAGGCTGACCCCATCATCACCGAGCCCATCATGAAGGTTGCTGTTATCGTTCCTGATGAGTATCTGGGCGATGTCATCGGCGACCTGAACTCTCGCCGTGGCCAGATCCAGGGCATGGAGGCAATGGCAGGCACTCAGCGTGTCAACGCTTTCGTTCCTTTGGCTCAGATGTTCGGCTACGCCACCGACCTGCGTTCCAAGACCCAGGGCCGTGGCCAGTATGTCATGGAGCCTTCTCACTACGAGCCGGTTCCCAAGAACATTGCCGACCAGATCATTGCTGGCCGTACCAAGGCTTGATTGCCTGAAACAAAGTAAAATTTTGCCGGGGTAGTGTAGCTCCGGCAAAATTTCCTGTAAAAGCACTTGATTTTACAGGACAAATTTAGTAGAATAGTTTTGCAATGCAATTCTGTGTTTGCAGGACTGTTGTAACCAAATTCAATCCGTTTAAGGGAGGATATTCCAATGGCTGAAAAGGCAAAATTTGACCGTTCTAAGCCGCATGTTAACATCGGCACCATCGGTCACGTTGACCACGGCAAGACCACTCTGACCGCCGCTATCACCAAGTATCTGGCACTGAAGGGCGACGCAGACTTCATGGACTATGCCAACATCGATAAGGCTCCCGAGGAGCGCGCTCGTGGTATTACGATCAACTCCGCTCACGTCGAGTACCAGACCGATGCTCGTCACTACGCTCACGTTGACTGCCCGGGCCATGCTGACTACGTTAAGAACATGATCACCGGTGCTGCTCAGATGGACGGCGCTATCCTGGTCGTTGCTGCTACCGATGGTCCCATGCCCCAGACCCGTGAGCACATCCTGCTGGCTCGTCAGGTCGGCGTGCCTTATATCGTCGTGTTCATGAACAAGTGCGATATGGTCGACGATGAGGAGCTGCTGGATCTGGTCGAGATGGAGATCCGTGAGCTGCTGAGCGAGTATGACTTCCCCGGCGACGACACCCCCATCATCCGTGGCTCCGCTCTGAAGGCTCTGGAGTCCACCTCCAAGGATCCTGATGCACCCGAGTATGCTTGCATCAAGGAGCTGATGGACGCTGTTGACAGCTATATCCCCAACCCCGATCGTGAGGAAGACAAGCCCTTCCTGATGCCCATCGAGGATGTCATGACCATTTCCGGCCGTGGTACTGTTGCTACCGGTCGTGTTGAGCGTGGCGTTGCTAAGGTTGGCGATGCAATGGAGATCGTCGGCATTAAGCCCGATCGTTTGAGCACCACCATCACTGGCCTGGAGATGTTCCGTAAGTCTCTGGACTTCGCTGAGGCTGGCGATAACATCGGCGCTCTGCTGCGTGGTGTTGACCGTACCCAGATCGAGCGTGGCCAGGTTCTGGCTAAGCCCGGCACTGTCCATCCCCACAAGGTCTTCGAGTCTCAGGTCTACGTCCTGACCAAGGACGAAGGCGGCCGTCACACCCCCTTCTTCTCCAACTATCGTCCTCAGTTCTACTTCCGTACCACTGACGTGACCGGCATCATCACCCTGCCCGAAGGCACCGAGATGTGCATGCCCGGCGATAACGTTCAGATGCACGTTGAGCTGCTGACCCCCGTTGCTATGGAAGAGGGCCTGCGTTTCGCTATCCGTGAGGGTGGCCGTACCGTTGGTTCCGGCGTTGTTGGCAAGATCATTGAGTGATTTTGACCCTTCGCGCCTGTTCTAAGGCAAAAGGTTAAACTTACAAAGAGCCTTCCCATTCCGGAGAGTGGGAAGGCTCTTTTTGCGCTATCGGCGAATCAAAGGGAAAAGCCTCTTGTTCTGCATTCCGCAGAGCAGGAGGCTTTTTATGCTGCCGGGGAATCAGCCGAGCAGATTATATTGATTGGATCGTTTCTGAGCAATTTCATACACTTCATCGTCAGCACGGACACCGATGACGATCACCAGCATTTCCGTCTCGGTGCGGCGCAGCTGATAGACGACCCGCAGGCCGGAAGCACGAAGCTTGATTTTTAGAAATCCAGCCAGATTGGTGCGGCTATGGTTGCCCAAAGTTTTTCCATAACCATTTTCTTCAGCAGGCAGGGGATTTTGCTGCACTTTTTTGATGGCTTTCAGGACAAGGAGCCGTTGGCTGCCATCCAGTGCTTTCAGATCTTTTTCGGCCTCGGGAAGGTATTCCAGTGTCCAGCTCATTCGATGTCTACCTCGTCAAAATCTGCGAGGTCCTCTGCCGTGATACCCAAGCGGCGGTTCATTTCTGTCTCGGATATGACTGTGGCGGGGTCATAGTGCACCATCCGTTCGGTGGCAATGGTCAACAGGCGGGCATCGTTCACCTCATCCATCAGACGAACGTATTCCTCAGGTGAGAGAAGCACGCATTCGGCGGTGTTGTTCTTCATCACAACTTTTGCACCGTTCCGTTTGACATCGTCGAAAATCTTTCCCGCCAGGCCGCGGTTGAATTGAGTGATCGGGATCGTATTGGTAATAGCGCTTACAACAGATGCCATGTCTGTCAGCTCCTTTCTATGGTTATAGTATAGCAGCTATCTGTAAAAATAGCAATAGAAATCGCAGTAAATTCACTGATGACATAAAGGCGGACAAAAGTTGGAGGAATTTTTGTTGTAGATCTGTTTACAAATAAAGGTTGTTATGATATCCTGACATTAAAGAGAGAAGATGTCGGAGAATGGAGGACGGCACTATGGCGTTTGACTATAAAAAGGAGTACAAGGAGTTTTATCTTCCACCCAGGAAGCCGGGTATTGTGACTGTTCCGCCGATGAATTTTGTGTCTGTACAGGGCAGGGGAGACCCCAATGAACCAGGTGGAGAGTATCAGGCGGCAATGGAGTTGCTGTATGGCATTGCCTTTACCATCAAGATGAGCTACAAGGGAAGCCATAAGATCGACGGTTACTTTGAATATGTTGTCCCACCGTTGGAGGGTTTGTGGCATCAGGAGGGGGTGGACGGTGTGGACTACGCCCACAAAGAATGCTTTGAGTGGACAAGTATGATCCGCCTGCCGGATTTCGTGACCCGGGAAGTGTTCGATTGGGCCGTTCAGGAAGCGACTGCAAAAAAGAAGAAGGATTTCTCCAAAGTGCAGTTCCTCCACTATGAGGAGGGACTTTGTGTGCAGTGTATGCATGTTGGCTCTTATGATACTGAACCGGAGACGCTGGAGCAGATGGACGCTTTTGCGCGGGAACAGGGTTATGAGACGGATTTTACAGGGCACCGCCGTCACCACGAAATTTACCTCAGCGATCCGCGCCGGACAGCACCGGAAAAACTGAAAACAGTACTGCGGCATCCTGTTCGTGCAAAATAAAATCGGGAAAGTTCACAAAGACTGTCGATTTTCGTTGTGAGATGTGCTATACTAAATCTACCTATAGAAACATCTCGAAAAAGGGAGGAGAACATCATGCAGCATGAAACTGTCATCGTGCTGGACTTTGGCGGCCAGTACAATCAGCTGATCGCGCGCCGTGTCCGCGAGAACAATGTCTACTGTGAAATCTATTCCTACAAAACCGACCTGTCGGTCATCAAGGCGAAGAACCCCAAGGGCATCATCTTCACCGGCGGCCCCAACAGCGTTTATCTGGAAGATTCGCCCACCATCGACCCCGAGATCTTCAACTGGGGCATCCCTGTGCTGGGAATCTGCTACGGCAGCCAGCTGATGATGCACCTGTTGGGCGGTCATGTCTGCCGTGCCCCTGAGCGTGAGTACGGCAAGACCGAGGTCTTTGTGGACAACAGCAGCAAGATGTTTGAGGATGTTCAGCCCTCCACCATCTGCTGGATGAGCCACAACGACTACATCGAGCAGGCAGCCCCCGGCTTCAAGATCACCGCACACACCGTGAACTGCCCTGTGGCTGCTGCAGAGAACGCCGAGAAGGGCCTGTACGCTGTTCAGTTCCACCCGGAAGTGCTCCACACCGCTGAGGGCAAGAAGATGCTCCGCAACTTCGTGTATAACGTCTGTGGCTGCTCCGGTGACTGGAAGATGGACTCCTTCGTGGAGAACAATGTCAAGGCTCTGCGGGAGCGCATTGGCGACGGCAAAGTGCTGTGTGCCCTGTCCGGCGGCGTGGATTCCTCGGTGCTGGCTGCGATGCTGGCAAAGGCCATCGGAAAGCAGCTGACCTGCGTGTTTGTGGACCACGGCCTGCTCCGCAAGAACGAAAAGGAAGAGGTCTGCTCTGTCTTTGGCCCGGGCAATGCCAACGGCTTTGATATCAACTTCATCTGCGTGGATGCCCGCGACCGTTATTTCAGCAAGCTGGCCGGTGTTACCGAGCCCGAGCGCAAGCGTAAGATCATTGGCGAGGAGTTCATCCGCGTCTTTGAGGAGCAGGCAAAGCAGATCGGTAAGGTGGATTTCCTGGCACAGGGCACCATCTATCCTGACGTTGTGGAGAGCGGCCTGGGCGGCGAATCCACTGTCATCAAGAGCCACCACAATGTCGGCGGCCTGCCCGATACCGTGGACTTCAAGGAGCTGGTGGAGCCCCTGCGCAACCTGTTTAAGGATGAAGTGCGTCAGGTTGGCCGTGAGCTGGGCCTGCCTGAGTATCTGGTCAGCCGTCAGCCGTTCCCCGGCCCCGGTTTGGGCATCCGCATCATCGGTGAGGTGACCCCCGAAAAGGTTGCCATCGTGCAGGATGCAGACGCGATCTGGCGTGAGGAGATCGCCAAGGCTGGTCTGGATAAGGAGATCAACCAGTATTACGCCGCTCTGACCAATATGCGCAGCGTCGGCGTGATGGGTGACGAGCGTACCTATGACTACGCTGTGGCCCTGCGTGCTGTGACCACCACCGACTTTATGACGGCTGAGAGCTACAATGTGCCCTGGGATGTTCTGGGCACCGTGACCAGCCGTATCGTCAATGAGGTCAAGCACGTCAACCGTGTGTTCTACGATTGCACCGGTAAGCCGCCCGCCACCATCGAGCTCGAGTAATCTGCAAACCCTAAAAAGTATTGATGCAATGCAATATTTTGAGAGCCAAAAGGCTCTGTGATACTGCTTTGATACTATCAGGCGATTATTCATAAAGAGAGACATGAGAATGCCCTCTGAGAAACGGTAAGTTTTTCAGAGGGCATTTTTGTGTCTTTTATTCTTTACGCCACTTTTTCTTCGGCTCGTAGCGTCCGCAACCATCGGCGGTCTGGGGCCAGTTGAGCTTCCATTCCAGATACTCTTCCTTGGTGATCTCGCCCTCCCGGAGCTGTTTCTTGCGGAGCTGCCACTCCTTTAAGAACTCATCCAGCAGGCGATATCGGAAGCTGACTGCCATGTGCTTTTCCGGGAAATCCGGGTCGGTGGTGTCTGTGACCTCGTAGAGCCGGGTGCCGGGGTAGTGCTCGTCCAGCTCGAACAGGGTGTACATCACATCCTCTGCGGCGTACAGGGTCGACTCATAGAGGGAACGGTAGTTCACATCCAGTACCTCCGCAATCTTGCGGAGCAGCTCTTCCTTGGGAGTGCGGGTGTTGCTTTCGTATTGTGCGATACGGATGTCTGCGCTTTTCTCCTCAAACCCGATGGCAATGCCCAGTTCTTTCTGGGTCATACCTCGGAGGTTGCGGGCACGTTTGATGCGGTCACCGACTGCCATGCGATTGCCTCCTGACTTAAACATATTTGTTGAACCTAGTATAGCACAGAAAAATAGGAGGTGCAATAGAAAATAAACAAAAAAGTTTAAGATTTTACCTGAAAACCTCTTGACTTAACGGAATGTGTTTAGTATAATGAAAGCACAAAAAGATAAGCAAAAATGCTTAGTAAAATTGAATGACCGCCAAACTGATCCAAACCGCCAAGACCTTCCGAAAGGAAGCGAGCGCTCCACAAGGGGACGGCACAGCACCGCAAAGGGGATATGCCTGCCGGAAGTCAGCGAGGATGAAGCGGCACCGAAATGAAACCGACAAGGAAAGGACAAAAAATGGCAAACAGCATTTTTATCAAGGCAGACGAGCTGGCAAAGGAGCTGGACATCTCGCAGGGGCTAGCGTACAAAATGATCGCCCAGTGGAACGAGGAACTGAGAGCCAAGGGCTACACGACCGTGGGAGGCCGGGTAAGCAGGAGGTACTATCAGGAGAAGATCTACGGGGCAGGGGAGGAGTGATAGGATGCCAGCCTACAAGGACAACAGGCAGGGCACATGGTACGCTTCCTTCTACTTCGAGAACTGGCAAGGTGTGAAGCAGAAGAAGCTGAAACGGGGATTTGCCACCAAGAAGGATGCTCTGGCGTGGGAGCGGGAGTTCCTTCTTCAACAGGCGGCAGACCTGACCATGACATTTGAAGCCTTTGTGGAAATTTATATCACGGACAAAAAGAAGCGACTCCGGGAAAACACATGGTTTACCAAGGAGCATATCATCCGAACGAAAATCTTACCGTATTTCAAAGAAAAGCGGCTCAGCGAGATAAAGCCACGGGATGTGATTGCATGGCAGAACGAGATGCTGAACTACCGGGACAAAAACGGCAAGGCCTACTCGCCGACCTACCTCAAGACGCTGCATGGACAACTCAGTGCCATTCTGAATCACGCCGTCCGGTTCTACGGGCTGAAATCAAACGCAGCAGCCACAGCCGGGTGTATGGGGTCAGAAAAGCACAAGGAAATGCTTTTCTGGACAAAGGAAGAGTACCTCAAATTCGCAGAAGTCATGATGGACAAGCCGCAATCCTATTACGCTTTTGAGGTCCTCTACTGGTGTGGCATCCGGGAGGGCGAGCTGCTGGCTCTGACTCCGGCAGACTTCGACTTGGACAAGGGGCTGCTCTCCATCACCAAATCCTATCAAAGGCTGAAAGGCCGGGATGTGATCACCGACCCGAAAACACCCAAGAGCGTCCGGGTCATCCAAATGCCGCAGTTTCTGACGGATGAAATCAGAGACTATCTGAAATCCCTCTACAAAGTCCAGCCGGATCAGCGGATCTTTGAGGTGACCAAGAGCTACCTGCACCACGAGATGGACAGGGGAGCCAAGGAAGCCGGGGTGAAGCGGATACGAATCCACGACCTACGGCACCCGTATGTCAAGCACACGACAAAAATTTTTAGCTTGCGCTCGATGGCTTTTCAAGCGCAGGCTTATCCTGATGCTCGGTGAAAAACTCGCGGAGCTTGTCAGCTTCTTCGGGGAGGACAAAGCCGAAGCCCTGTCCGTCCACTCTGCAATAGAAAGCGATTTTCATGTCTGCCTCCTCAATCGAAAATGTCTTGGATTTTGTATGCGATCTCAATGCGCTTATCAGGGTACACCAGCACCCGGTCGATTAGCAGCTCGGCCAGCTCGGTGGTCAGCGTGTCCGCATCGAAAATCGCCTTGGACGCTTTCTTGCGGCTGTCCTGCCGTGCCTGTTCGTCTTGCTTCTGCTTCGCCTGTGCCAATACTGCGGCATAGGCATTTTTTGTTTTCAGCAGCAGCTCGTCACACGCGGCCTTTTCCGCCTTGTAGGTGTTCAGGTCAATCTCGCCCATGAGATAGCGTTCATACAAGGCGCGCTTACCGTCTTGCAGTGCCTCGATCTGCTGCTCATATTCGGTGCGTTCCGGTACGGAAGCATCCACCCGGAGCGTACCGTCAGGGGCAAGCGGTGCGGCGGCTTCCATTTGCTTTTTCAGCGTCAGGAATACCGCCTGTTCCAGCTCTGCGGCGTTCAGACGCATCTTGTGGCAGCGGCTTTCTTCGTCTGCCTCGGAATGGCGGCAGTAGTAATACGAGGTTTTCTGCATGGTGCGGGACAGCGCATGACCGCAGCAGCCGCAGAAGGCTTTGCCTTTCAGCGGATAGTCCCGCTTTTTCTTGTTTGGCTGGGAAAATCGGAGCTGGCTGGCCTGCACGGTATCAAACACAGCTTTCTCAACGATGGCCGGGTGATGGTCGGGGATAATGTACCACGATTCTCTGTCCTTCAGGCGGCTTCTGGTGCCGCCTACTTCGAGAACCGCCCTCTTGCCGATCACATACACGCCGGTGTAGCGTTCGTCCTCCAAAATGCGGAGAATGGTGGATGTACTCCAAATCCCGTGACAGCGGGAAATATCGTGGGTATGATTGCCGTGCGCCGCTTTGTACTGGCCGGGAGTGGGGATGCTTCTGCGGAACAGCTCCCGCGTGATGGCGGTGGCGTTGATACCCTCTGCGGCAAGCTGGAAGATAAGCTGCACGATGGCAGCGGCCTCCGGGTCAGGCTCCATTTTGCCATCGGCGCTTTTGCGGTAGCCGTAGGGACAAATCTTGCTCTGATACTCGCCGCGCTGCATCTTGGCGTACTTGGCGCTCTTGGTTTTGATGGACATATCGCGGCTGTAATACTCGCTGATGAGATACTTGAACGCCACGTCCATGCCGCCGGTGTCGCCCTTGAATTTGCTGCTGTCGAAATCGTCGCTGATGGAAATGAAGCGGGTATGGAACAGCGGGAACACGCGCTCGATAAAGTAGCCGGTTTCAATGCTGTTTCGCCCGAAGCGGGAAAAATCCTTGACGATGATGCAGTCGATTTGATTGGCCCGCACCAGCTCAATGAGCTTCTGTACCTGCGGACGCTCAAAATTTGTGCCGCTGTACCCATTGTCGATGAACTCCGTGATCTCCGCGTTCAGGGCTTCGGGCATGGAAGCCGCATATTCATGGAGAGCAAGGCTCTGATTTTCAATGCTCAGGCTATCGTACTTGTAGTCCTCAATGGAGAGGCGGATGTAGAGGGCGATCACATATTTCTGCATTGTTCCAGCACCTCCGCATAGGTTTCAAACTCGCTCTGAAAGCGATAGCGCACCGTGATCTGCTTGTCGTGGGATACCTCGATGCGGGCGATCAGCCGCTCGATGAGTGCGCCGGTCAGCGCACGGTCGGTCTTGATCTGCGCGGCATCCTGCTTCAGTGCCCGGTGCTGCTCAAGCTGCGTATCCATCGTTCGCAGGCCGTCCTCCAACTGTTCCATTTCCACGGAGAGGTCGGCAATGCGGCTTTCGTACTTCTCCTTGTAGTCAAAGTATTCACCCTTGGTGAGAACGCCTTGGACGAGGTTTTCATATAAACTCCGCACGATACCGCGAAGCCGCTGGATTTCCTGCTTGCGGCTGGTGATCTTCTCCCGCAGCTCAGCGCGGTCAGCGGCCTGCCGGGGCAGCTCCGCAAGGGAGAGGGTATATTGCCCCAGCTCCGTATCAAGCGCGTCCTGAAGCATATCTGCCAACATATCCAGCAACGCATCCTCGCGGATGGTCACGCCGGGGCAGGCATCCTTGCTGATTCGGCTCTGGCTCAGACAATGGTAGAAGTACACATCGTCAGACTTCTTGCGGATATTCCGCTGCCGGTGCAGGCTGCCGCCACAATGGGCGCAGAACACCTTGCCTTTGAACAAATTCGGCGTGAAGGCTTTGACCTCCCGCGCCTTGGCGCGGCTGGCGGTCTGATTGAGAATTTCCTGCACCGCCGCGAACTGTTCCCGGCTGATGATGGCCTCATGGGTGTCCCGCACCACCGTCCATTCCTCGGCATCGGCCTTGACCTGCCGGTGATCCACGGTTTTGGTCTGCCCCTGAACGAGATCTCCGGTGTAGACCTCGGAGCGGAGAATAACGCCGACCGTTCGGGTCTGCCACTTGCCGTTGCCGAGCAAATTTGCGTGGGTGATCTTGCCCTGCATCTTCTTGTAGTGGCTGGGGGTGAGAACGCCAGCCTCGTTCAGCCGCACGGCAATGGTATTGAGGCCAGCGCCCTCGGAAGCCCAGCGGAACATCCGCTGCACCACAACGGCGGCAACAGGGTCGATGATAAGCTGGTGGCAATCGTCCTCCGCTTTCAAATAGCCGTAGGGAGTACGCGCACCGATGAACTTGCCGTCCTTCATGGCCTGCCGCTGCTGCGCCCTGATCTTGCGCCCGATGTCTAAAGCGTAGGCTTCGTTTATCATGTTCCGCAGCGGGATGATGATACCGGAATGGGCATCTTCCGGGTTGGCGGTGTCGAAGTTTTCGTTGACCGCAATAAAGCGGATGCTGTGGATGCGGAAATACTGCTCGATGTAGTAGCCGGTGTCGATGGTGTTTCGCCCCAAACGGGAGAGGTCTTTGACAATCACGCAGTTTATATGACCGGCCTCAATATCCGAGAGCATCTGCTGAAAGCCCGGACGGTGGAAGTTTGTCCCGGTCGCGCCGTTGTCGATATAGGTATCGTATACGCTGATCTCCGGGTACTGCTCCAGATAGCGGGCAATAATCATCTGCTGGGTTTCAATGGATACGCTGTGCGTGTGGGTATCCTCCACCGAAAGGCGGACGTAGATCGCGGCGCGGCAAGCGGCGTCGGCCTCTTGCACGGCTACCGCAGCCGTTTCTTTCCTGCTTTTTCTCGCCATGCTCAGCCCACCTTTCTCTGTTCGTAATCTTTCTGCTGCGCTGCCAGCGCCAAAAGCTGCAACGCCTTTTTGTATTCGTCCTCATGGGTAAAGGTAATATCCAGCTCCTTTTTGCCACGGACGCGGATGCTCTGTACCATGTGAATGAGCGCCCTGCGGTCTAAGGTTTCCAGCGTGGAGAACTGCGTAAACTGTGAAATCCAGCGGTTGCGCTCACTTCGATTTTCCAGCACCTCCGTGAGCTTTTCCTTGAGAACGCGGACGCTCTCGCGGATGTCCTCGGCCTGCTTGGTGTACTTGGCTTTGTAGGAGGCGTATTCTTCCTTGGTAAGCATACCTCCCACAAGGCTTTCATAGAGCCGTGCCTTGAACTCCAGCACCTGCTCCAACCGGCGCTCGTTGTCGGTGATGTGGTCGCTGTATTCCTTGGCAAGCGCCTGATTGATGCTGGTCTGGTCAATGCCGGTCAGCAGCGCCTCCAGAGAAGCAATATTGCCGATATAGGCTTTCAGGCTGTCCCGCACACAGTCGATCAGGCTGCTTTCTTTCAGCATGACCGGATGGGCGCAACCCTTTTTCTTGCCGGTGGGACAATAATAGTAGTGGTACTCCTTGCCGTTCGCACGGTTGGTCTTGCGGGTCATGCGGCTTCCGCAGCACCCGCAGATCAGAATACCAGAGAACAGGTACACCGTATCCTCGTTGGGAGAAGTGCGGGTATCCAGTCCCTTAATGCGCTGCACCAGCTCAAAATCCTGACGGGCGATCAATGCTTCGTGGGCATCCGGGACACGCACCCACTCGGAGGCGGGGCGCTGCTCCATCTGCTTGATCTTGTAATGCGGCGTACCCTGTTTGCCCTGCACCAGCGTTCCGGTGTAGGTTTCGTCCTGCAAGATGCGGATGATGGTGGTGGCCGACCACTTGCAGTCAGCCTTGTCCGCATAGCCCTTTTTCGCGTAGGGCAGACCGTTGTTCTTCTTGTAAGCCAGCGGGGAGAGGATACCCAGCCGGTTCAGCTCTGATGCAATCTTGGAGGCGCTTGCGCCCTCCAGCCGCATACGGAAGATGTCGCAGACAACGCGGGCGGCGTAGGGGTCAGGGACGAGCAAATTCTTGTTGTCCTCGGCTTTCATGTAGCCGTACACCGGGAACGCACCGACGAAATCGCCGTTGCGCCGCTTCACGTCCAGAGAGGTGCGGGTCTTGATGGAAATGTCCCGGCAGTAGGCTTCGTTCATAATGTTCTTGACCGATACGGTCAGATCATCGCCGCTGTCGTGGGCGGTGTCGATGCTGTCGGTGATAGCGATGAAGCGCACCCCGTAGGCCGGGAATACCCGGCGCAGATACCGGCCAGTTTCGATGTACTCGCGCCCTAAGCGGGAGAGGTCTTTTACGATGACGCAGTTGATATTGCCATCGGTGACATCCTGCATCATTTCCTTGAACGCAGGGCGGTCAAAGATGATGCCGCTGTATCCATCGTCGATCTTTTCGGAAACGACCTCAATATCCGGGTTGCGCTCTACAAAGTTTTCAATGAGCTTGCGCTGATTGGAAACGCTGTCGCTTTCGCTGGAATGATCGTCGGTGTAGGACAGGCGGATATAAGCGGTTGCTTTGTATTTAGGCATGAAAAAGCACTCCTTTCTCCCGGACTGCTCCCGCATGAAAAGAGTGGTTATCTGGCTATTAGGTTTTCATCCTTTTCCACACCGATCATAGCACTCTCTGCGGAAAAAAGCGAGGATGTCGCTCAGCGCAAAATGCCTTGCAGACATTCCTCCAACGTAACACCGTTCCCGGCAAAGCAGGCGTTTACCACGAAATCGCCGCAGCGGAAGCGGTAGGGATTTTTGATCTGGCGGATAAAGGCGGCAATGCGTTCTTCCTTGGGAAGATTTTTGTCAACAGATACTTCCCGGATGTCCACCAGCTCATCCGTGTGGATTCGGGATTCGTTTGGCGTTGGCTGCATCATGGCGATCTCCTTTCTCGGTTTGGTGGGTTTCCTCAAGGTCACATGAATGCGCTGATGGGAAAGCCCGTCAGCGCATGGTATCTGACTTTGAGAGGCGGCTGCGCGGGCAGAATTGGAGCCACATAACATAATGGCGAATACCGGCGCAGCCGCTCTGCTTGTCCATTTGAGAAAATCTATCCTATTTGCCACGCGCCCCGGATAGTGGGCATGATGCAGGCCGCCCTTGGCAGGGCTGTCATAACTCCACGATACCGCTGCCTCAAAGGGCTGGCGCATACCGCAGGGTTCCCCCTCAAGTCTGTGGGAGGGCGTGAGCAAGTTTCATTATCCGCCGCGCTGTCATCGCGCCCGATTTGCCGAATCGGGTCTAAGGCTGCGTAGATCGCTCGGATGGCTTTTCCGGAATCGCCTCCTTGAAGCCATCGTCGTGGCGGCGCACCTTATGCCGCTATCACGCGGGTTTTGTGCCTGCATCATGGTCTATTCAGTTTTCAACGTTCAACGAAAGGCTTCGTGGAGAATGTCCCTTCACCTATCGCCGATTTTGGGCCACTTTTGCAAGGTGTTTTTGAAAAACCTCAGAAATATTTTTTGATTTTTCTGATTGCTGCTGTAATGTTGAGAGAAATAGCCTGATGCGACACGCCTTCGACTTTTCCAATCTCGTCAATCGTCATTCCATCCACGAAATACATCCACATCCTGCGGAACTGAGTGTCCGTCAGGTGCTTCCTGATTTGCGTAACCTTTTGGGTGCTACGGCGGATTTCCGCCACCCGGTCATGCGCCTGCTCCATGCAGACATCCGCAGCGGGAATAGATGCTGCTTCCTCGGAAAGCTCGTCCAGTGCAAGGGTATGATTAGCGTAGACATGATCCTCTTTCTCGGAAGCATGATAGTCTGCATCCGACAGGGACTTCCATTTCAGAAATTCTTCCTCGCTGGCAAAGTCCTCGCGGGTCAGGCGGATGATGGCTTCGTTGGCATCCATGTAAACGATAGCGTTGGGGTCTTTCTTGTTCAGCGCATAGCTGCTCTTTCTGTTAAACATAATATGTCCTCCGTTTCGGTGTTGGGTGAGTGGTGAACCAGACCAACACCGGCGGAGAACGACAGCCGACAGGAAAACGTAAAAAGGCGCTCGAACAGGCATGATGACCTGAACGAGCGCCTTGCGTGCGAGTGAAAACATGAGTAACGAATACTGTACCGGGAGGGGCTAAATCACGGATGAACCAAACCGCATAAAAAGAGAGCTGCAACTCGCTTTCGTGAGTGCAGCTCGTCTGGGGGATAGCCGCGTGCTTTTTGAAGTGGACGGCTAATCGGTGCTTATGCTTTTTTACATGACCGCGAGCGGCCTTAGCAGTATCTCCTGTTCATCCGTGACATCATAAAAATACCTCCAATTCGCTGAATGTGATTTGCGGCTCATTCAATGTGAGCTTCATGTGTATTTAAGTGAATTGAGGCTCACTCTACAATGTAGTAGAGGTGATTTACAATGAACTTTCTTGACCTGTTCGCCCAAAAGCTTCGCGAAAAGCGGGAGCAGAAAAAGATCACGCAGCGCGAATTAGCGGAACGGCTTAATATGTGTACCCGAACTGTCATTGAGATTGAAAAGTGCAAGAGCAATCCGAAATTTGAAACGGTTGCGCTGATCTCAGAAGAAATGGACATCAGTCTGGATGGAATCGTGTTCCACGATAGAGCGCCGCAGACCGTTGCCAAGTGCGTTCTTGATTACTTTGCAGGAAAGGGTGAAGAAGAGTCGCAACGGTACATAGACCTGTGCATGAGCGCAGATAAGCTGAAGTGATGTACAGGGGAAAACAAAAGGGCCGATGATTGTCTTTCATGTAGAGCAGCCAGTGGGCTTATATTTTCCCCACTGGCTGCTCTTGTCCGCACAGTTGGAACGACGGGCATTAGTATCCTATTTTTCCTGTTTGTGTGCATCCCGGATCTTTTCAAAGGTGTCCTGACTGATGGCGTGTTCAATCCGGCAAGCATCTCGCTCTGCAATTTCAGGGTCAACGCCAGCTGCGATAAATTGCTCTGTAAAGAACTGATGCCGCTCATAAATTTTTTCGGCAACATTCCGGCCTGTTTCGGTCAAATGCAAAACGTAATCACTATCTACCGTTAAAAAGCCCCCTTCACGCAAAGCCGACACCGCATAGCTTACACTGGCTTTTGAAACTCCAACACGCCGTGCAACATCAATAGAGCGGACAGCACCGTGATTCTTTTGAAGAACCAGCACAGCCTCCAGATAATCCTCTCCGGACGCATGAAGTTTCATTAAGACCTCCCTTATGCAGATAATTTCTGTTCGGCGTTCCACATGGCCGCATACTTTCCGCCTTTAGCCAGCAATTCATCGTGAGTACCGGCTTCAGCAATCTTTCCGCCAGATACCACAAGGATTTGATCTGCATTTTTGACAATGGAAAGGGTATGAGCAATCATTACCACTGTCTTTTTTTCTTTCAGCAGATTGGCGATGGCTCGCTTTACGGCAAGCTCATTTTCAATATCAAGAGATGCTGTTGCTTCATCCAAAAGTAGGATGGGGCTATTTTTCAGGATAGCGCGGGCTATTGAAATTCGCTGACGCTCACCGCCAGAGAGAAGATTTCCATTCTCGCCAGTCGGCGTATCGTATCCCTTTTCCATCTTGCGGATGAAGCCGTCACAGTTGGCCTCCCGGCAGGCGGCTTCGATTTCCTCATCCGTGGCCTCGGGGCGGGCGTGCCGGATATTCTCACGAATGGTATCATCAAAGAGAAATACATCCTGATCTACCATAGAGATTTGTTCCAGTACACGCTCGGCAGCTACATGATTTATGGGTTTACCACCAATGGAAATCGTTCCGCCTGTTGCCTCGTAATATTCTGCAATCAGGTTCAGAATGGTAGATTTGCCGGAACCGGAGTCCCCGACAATGGCCGTGAGCTTCTGGTCTGGCACTGTAAAGGTGGCGTGTTTCAGCACCGGCTCTCCGGGCACATAGGAAAAGTCCACACTATCGAAGGTAATCTCATGGGTAGCTATCTGAAGCGGCTCCATACTGCCAGTTTCCTCCGGCTCATTCATTACACCCAAGATTTTGTTTTTCGAGATCATCAGGTTCTTATAACTGGTGAGGTCTACAAAAATCGAGTTAGCCAACTTTGCACAAAACAGGGGTAACATACAAATCAAAAGGTAGTCTACAGTGTTCAGTGTCCCTGCGATCCAAGGTGCATAGGACAACCAGATAACCAGCGGACAGGACAGCCAACTTAAAATGCCAAAGCCCGCACCAATGGGAAGCACCTTTGCTTCGTATACAAAGCTGATCCGGCAAAACTCCCGCATGGCGTTGATAACGGTTTTGTTCTTCATACCGCCTACACCATAAGCTCGGAAAGTCTGAATACCAGAAACATATTCAACAATGCTGCTGACGTTCTCCGCACAAATATCGTTCTTTTCTTTTCCGTATTTCCGTACCATGCGGAAAGAAAGCCACAGGCCGGGGATTAAAAGAAGGTCTGCTATCAGCAGGATAATTCCAGCTGGAACATAAAGCGTCATAACAAAGACAATCAACATCAATGACAGGGCAAAATTCTTTGCCAAATCTCCGACTTTATGGGTCAGGATTTTTTCGTAGTTGTTTACATCGCTTGTGATGGTGTTGATATAATCGCCGGTCTGCCCCTGCGTAAAGCGGGACAGTGGGATGCGCTTCAAATGGTCACCCATAAAAAGCCGAATATTCTTACTGACCTCCGCACCGCCAATCTGCGCTTTGGTATAACCGTAGCTGTAAATCAGGATACGGAGAAGAAAAACCACTGCAATAATACCGGTCAGAGCCAGAACGCGGTTCATGTCAAATTGACCCGACCACAAAAACTGCATAACAGAGTAAAGCAGCATAAACAGGCTGCCGGAGAGAAGTCCTTCCAGAACGGTTCCGCCGACACCAATATAGAAATTGCGGTTTTTTTTCAATACATCATGCTCATTCATGCTGCTCGCCTCCCTCCAACTGATAAGTGATATTCCGGGCTGTCTCGTAGTCTTTCCACGCATTTCGATAGTAGGCGTTGTTCTTTCGGACTTCCTCATGGGTTCCGACACAGGTAATTGTGTGATTTTCAACCACTGCTACACGCTCGCACATCTTCAACGCGCTCAAACGATGGGCTACCACAATGACGGTCTTTCCCTTGCAGAGATTTTGAATGGCTTTGTCAATCTCCATCTGATTTTCCGGGTCAGAGGCGCTTGTGGCTTCGTCTAAAATCAAAATGGGGGCGTTCTTCAGGATAGCGCGGGCAATGGCAATCCGCTGTTTTTCACCGCCGGAGAAGCGAGAGCCAAAGCTGCCCACTTTCGTGTCATATCCATCTGGCAAGGACATGATAAAATCGTCAATCTGCGCCTCTTTTGCAGCAGCCCGCACTTCTTCCAGAGTGGCGTTGCTGCCCATTCGGATATTTTCTAAAACGCTGTCACGGGTCAGGAATGTCTTTTGAAATACGATGGCTACATTTTTCAGAATGGTATCGTAGTCAAGCTCCTTGACATTTTTTCCACCAATCAGCACTTCGCCCTCCTGCACATCATAGAAGCGGGAGATCAGTTCAATCACAGTGCTTTTGCCGGCACCAGACTGTCCCACAAGAGCCACGCGTTCCCCGTCATTGATTTTGAGGTTGACACCTTGCAGTACATCGGTCTTGCCGTCATAGGAAAATCGGACATTGCGAAGTTCAATATCGTGATTTTGGGGGAAGCCCGTTCCACCCTCATAAATCGGAATATCCAGGATTTCTTTGGTCTTGGTAACAGCGTTCAGTACATTAGCAAAATTAGTCCCCAGTTCTTGCAGGGGGCGGATTTCCGTCAGATACATGGAACCTACATAGACGAACAGCAAAAATGCGCTGGCCGCCAGTGAGCCTTTGAGGAAAAACATTCCGCCGATTGGAACCATCAGCAACATCCCACATTCGATGATAACAACAAAGGCCGCATAAGGTGGCCCCATGCGCCGGGAAGTTTCATTCCACATGGCGTTTTCTTCCTGGATAGCGTCTGAAAACTTTTGAAACGATTTGCTCCCCATATTATAGGCTTTAATCAATTTCATACCGCTGATGTACTCAATCATAACCGAGTTCAGTGTGGTAATGGAGCGATTGGCCCGTTCCATCAGGTCATCCGTGTTGCGGAACATCATCCCCATTACAACAACAGCAAGGATCAGCGGAACCAGGGAAATCAATGCCAGAGGAATATTGACGGTCATCAGGTAAATAAAGATGACTACCGGCCCAACCAGATAGCACACAAGGTCAGGAAGGTTATGGGCCAGGAACAACTCCAGCTTTTCAATATCTTCATTCAGAACCGTTTTTATATCCCCGGTGCGCCGTTCATTCAAGGCACCCAAAGGAGCTCTGGCCATGTGTTCCGCCACCATGCAGCGCACTTTGAACAGTGCGCCATATGCGCCTTTATGGGCTGCCACGCCGGAACAGCCGAATAATGCAAAACGCAGGGTGACAGCGGCGGCAATCATTGCCACAGTCTGTACCACAAGTTCTTTTGTGCAGGCATTGTTAAATGTGGCATCCATCAGCCTGTAAATCCCAATATACGGAACAATAATGCAAAGCCCACTGCACATGGACAGCAGGATTGCCAGGAACAGCCAGATTTTCTGGCCTCCGGCCCAATGGAGCAGCAGTGCTACTCTGTTTTCTTTTTTCTGCTTCATAGACTACCTCTCCTTTCCATCTGAAACAGAGAACAGCTCTCTCAATTTCGGGAGGGCATCCATTGTAACTGGTACATCATCGGGCATTTCTCCCTCGTCAAAATGCAGGACACGTGAGCAGGTACGGCAGACAAATTCAAAATCGTGGGTGACAATGAAAATAACTTTTCCCGTATTGGACAATCGGCGGATCAGTCCTGCCACCTGTGTCATACTGTCAAAGTCAAGGCCGCTGGTCGGTTCATCGAATACCAGCAGATCTTTCCCACAAATCATACTGACGGCTACCGCCACCCGTTGTTTTTGACCGCCGGAAAGTGTGTTTGGATGGCGTTCCCGGTATGGAGCAAGCCCCAGTTCCTCCAAAGTCACATTTACCAGCGTTTGATTTGGATTGCGGATGCCAAAGGAGCACTCTGCTTCCTCACTGTCAGCAAAAAGTTCATAATTTACATCCTGCATAACCATATAGGAGCGTTTCAGCCTTGCCTTACGCTCCATCGACTTACCTTCCCACAGGAATTGTCCCTCGCAGTCTTTGTGAAGTCCGCAGAGGGCGCGGGAAAATGTAGTCTTTCCGGCTCCGTTATGGCCGACCACGCCAATCACTTCACCCTTTCCTGCGGATAAGCCAATATCATGCAAAATGGTTCGCTTCTTGTAACTGAGCGTCACATTCCGCAGCTCTAATACCGGGATAGGGGCAATCGAGTGGGGTTTAGGTGGGAACACCGCCCGAAGATCAACTGCCCGCAGGCCCATGCGTTCACGCTCCTGTTCCGACAGCTGTCGAAATTCTTCCGGGGTATAAATCCCTTTGATTTCTCCTTTTTCCAGATAAACGATTCGGTCGGCCAGTTCCATCAGGTAGTACAGCCGGTGTTCTGCTATCAAAACCGTTTTGCCCTGCTTTTTTATCAGCCGCAAATGCTCTCTCAACTCCTGAATGGAAGTCATATCCAAATTGGAGGACGGTTCATCCAGTAAATAAATCTGTGGGTTCATGGCATAAACAGAAGCGAAGGCGATTTTCTGCTTTTCACCGCCGGACAGTTCAAAAATATTCCTGTTCCGCAGCTTTTGAATACGCAGATCGTCGGCTGTCTGTTCCACTCGCTCTATCAGCTCTTGTGGAGGACGAGCCTCGTTCTCAATGCCAAAGGCAATCTCGCTGTCTGTGTCCACATTGAAAAACTGTGTCCGTGGATTTTGGAAAACGGAGCCGACCTTAGCAGCAATCTGATACATGGGGCGGCTGCTGATTTCCTGACCATCTACCAGCACACGGCCTTGAAGCTCTCCCTGATAAAACTGAGGAATTAGTCCATTCACCAGCCTTGTGATCGTTGTTTTTCCGCACCCGCTGCGGCCACAGAACAGGACACATTCTCCGTCCGAAATTCTCAGATTGATGTCGCGCAGCCCATCATGCTCCTGCCCGGTATAGGCAAACGATACATTTTCAAACTCGATCACCCAATCACACCTCCCCGCACACACAATTCAAAAATCAGAAAAGCTACGGCAACAGCCATAACTCCCCAATCAGCAACTCCGCATTTTATCTGAACAAGACAGGTGCGGGGATGGGGATTTTCAATTCCACGAGTGACAGAGGCGATAGAAAGTTCATCCGCCGCTTTTGAAGCCGCCATCATCAAAGGCACATAGATACACTCAACCGTCATACCCGGATGAGCCAGAAAGCCAGCCAGAGAAGGGGAAACATCTCTCATCTGCATAGCGTCTTTGATATAACGCCAGTCCTCTTGAATGGTTGGAATATACCGCAGCATGACCGCCAACGGGATCACTAATTTCTTCGGCGCATGGACGCGGTTCATTGCGGATAGAAACTCATTTACCTTTGTTGTTGACAATACAATTCCGGCTAACATTCCACAGGCGTAGACTTTATGAAACAGACCTAAAAAGGCGATGAACATAGTCCGTAGCGTCCCTGTCATTTCGGCCATGATCCAGACCGTCAGAACGCAGATTACAGCATAGAAGCATACTGCCTTAATGACATATTTCCATTTTCCAAAGAAGGCCCCTAATGCTGCGATCAGCACAACAAGGGCAAACTGATATGTCAGCGAAGGGGAGAGCATGGAAGATAAAACACATAAAAGGATAAGAAAGAGTTTGGCCCGTGGGTCGAGCCAAAGCCCTTTCTTATGGCGTTCACCGCTCATGCCGTGATACCCGCCTTTTCAAACTGCTTTTTCAGCATTTTGCAGCCTACAAAGGCGCTGATCGCAGATGTAATGATAGCAGCGGCAAACATGGCAATCAGAATGCCGGTGTTAGCGGTTGCCTGCATGGTGTCGATGTAGCTCTGTTCGGTTCCATTACCCAGCATGGTCTGCGCCCAGCCGTTGGGATCAACAAAGAACACGATATATGAACCAGTGCCACCGAGAGAGAACAGGATATAAGACAGGCTGTTGAGTTTTTTGCTTTTGTACTGCCCTGCACCAGCAACAAAGTCCGCGACAATCGCCATGATCAGATAGCCCAATGCAAAAGCCCAGTGCATACCGGTCACGAACCAAATAATACCCATGATAACGCCCATTATAGAAAGGCTCCAACGCTTATGTACTTTTGCAATCAGCAAAAGATAAATGGGGCCAGCAAGCAGCCCACCTCCTGCTGGCATGAAAAAAGTAAGTACAGGATTCGTTGCAAAAAAGACACCGCCCACCAATACAAAAACAAATAACAGTGCAGTAAAAATACCTGTTGTTACAAGGTCTTTCACTGTCAGACCTTTGTTCATAGAATTTACTTGATTACTCATTTTGACCTCCTACCTTTCATTGTCTTGACTCGACAAGTGGTTTGTGATATTCTTCGGTTAGATAGTTCTAACCACTGTCTAATACAATACGCATTTATCGAACAACATTCAATAGGTCCCGGCGATGTTCGTCTGTTCCTTTCAAAAGTTCGTCTAATCGTTGCAAAAAGGAGGCGGTCTGTTTTCATGTCTGAAATTATTGACCAGTTTTATACACCGTTGCTGATTGAACACGGTTTTATCCATGACCCAGACAACCAGCAATATGGGGCATTAGGTGACTGCTGGAAACTTTCTCCCGAAGTTGGAGAAGGCTCCTACTGGACTTATGGACAGAAAGACCTATATGATATTAAAATCCACAACTTTTCCTTCCACGAAGATTTCATGTTGGAATGTTCCCTGCCGGAATGTCTGAGTATCACTCGGTATGACTCTATTTCCGGGGAGGAATTATCTCCATACCGTAGGCTGTCTGCCGGTTGTATCAAAACATTTATTGGAGGCTACGCTCCATACAAGGCTTTGATACATAAAAATATTCCAATCCGTTCGGTTGGGATTGAGATTGCACCGGCATATTATGAGGACTACCTGAAAAAACTGTACCCAGAGGCACAGATCAATCCTGTGGATGCATTTCGGAAGATCGACCAAACTTCCGACTTTCCAGAAATGTCACGGTTACTCACAGAAATCAAAGACTATCGCGGGGAAGGGATTGCCGCAAAACTTTTTTATGAGGGTAAAGTCGCAGAAGCTGTTTCAATGGTGGTGGAATATCAGAAGAAACATCCTGATAAACCAGCCCATAAGCTCTCTCAACAGGATATTGAAAATCTCCAAATAGTTGCCGCTTATCTTAGCGATCACTATGCTTTTGATATTCCTCTGGAACGGCTAACACAGATTGCCTGCATGGGAACAACAAAGCTCAAAAGCTGTTTTAAGAAATACTACGACTGCACCATCACGGAATATGTTCAACAGCGGCGCATGAGCCAAGCAGAATATCTGCTGGCATATACAGAGCTGACAGTCGGGCAAGTTGCCCAAACAGTAGGCTATTCCACTTCAAGCCGATTTGCAGAATTATTCCGAAAAAGCACGGGATTGTTGCCATTAGAGTACAGAAAAAACGCACAGCGAAAGTAAAATGAGCGCCAGGGGGAACTCTGGCGCTCACATGATTATTGAAATATCAACTCTTGAAAAATAGTTTCCTCCACCTGCACTTTCAGCGTGTTCATCAGCCCCACCCAGCGCATAGGGTCACAGGCTTTCAGTTCCTCGGTGACGCCCGCTACCTCCATCATGCGGAATAGCGAGAACGGTGGTTATTCCGAAATTATTCTGATTCGGGATAATACTGGCAAGCAATGCAAAGCGGTACCCACTTTGCGAAAACAAGCGGATTCCGTTTACACGGAGCCCGCCTGTTTCATGCTTGTTGGGGCGCTGCCCCAATCCCCGCAGAACACAAGTTTTGTGTTCTGGAACGATGGATAAATCCATCGGCTGCGCGATTTTTCAAATCGCTTGTGGGCGGGCAGCTCAGCGCTGCTCCGCCTCTTTTTCCCGTCGTTCATTCGCTTCCTCCTGCTCCTTATCCAACTCCAGAATACGGTCGATATTGGCCTTGGCCGTCAGCAGCTCTTTCATTTCCTCACGGGCTTTTCGGTAGTCGGCGTAGGCCGCTTTCTTCTCCGCCAGCAGCTCGGCGTACTCGGTATTCAGCGCCTTGATGGTGGGCAGCTTCTTGAAGCCCAGTCCATCAAAATAGTTCTTTGCGGCCTTGTGAATCGTGATCTCGCTTTCATGCTCTGCAAGAAATTTCTTGGAGTACCCGGCCTTGCGATAGGCAACGTAGGTATCGCGGGTCTTGGCGTAATTGGCAATATGCTCCCGCAGCACCGCAATCTCAGCCATGCGCTTTTCCGCAGACTTGATCCTTGCGGAAAGCTCATTGAAGTGAGCGGACGCTTCCGCCGCTTTCTCTGAGAGAACGGCGTAATCTAAAAGCTCATGGTCTTGCAGATAGGCCACCGTCTGTGCCATCTGCTTCAAATTGAACAACGTCGCCCAACGCGCATAACCGGCACCTTTGCCAGCGCGTAGTTTTGTCTGAATGTCCACCAGAAGATTCCCGCTGCGCTTTTCCGGTTTGACCGGTGCGGCGGCGTTCTTTCGTGGTGTATGCGCCTTTTCACCTGCAATCACCGCGCGGAGATCTGCGGGAGTATAACCGTCACCGAGGGTATCCATGCGAATGGACTTTTTCTGTTCGCCGCCTAACAGGGACGGGACTTTCTTGCCCTTGACCTCATACCCGGCCTGCCGCAGCAGCTCCAGCAGCGCTTCAAAACTGTCGGGCTTTTGTGTCAGCGCATCGTCAATGGCCGCGCAGATTCGCTCCCGGTGGGAGGGCTTCTTTTTGTCGCCCAGCCACTTGTTGTAGCTCTTGCCGTGGCGCTTCGGATTCTCCACGATGGAGTAGCCGTTCTCGATGCAGATGGTATCGTTGAGCCGCCGCACGGCGCGGCTGCTACCCCAAAAGTTTCTGAATTTCCGGGTCTGGCTGAGTGCGGTGGAGTTCCAGATCACATGATTGTGAATATGGGCTTTGTCGATATGGGTGCAGACGATATAGGCGTGATTGCCCTTGGTGAAGCGCTTGGCCAGCTCACAGCCCAAACGGTTCGCGTCCTCCGGTGTGATCTCTCCGGGGACAAAGGACTGCCGCAGATGGTAGGCAATCACATCATCCTCGCCGCGCACTCTGCCGGTCTTTTGGATGTACTGATTCTTGGTGAAAAGAAACTCGGCGTCGGCGATCCGGCTGTCGCATTGCCAGCTCGTAATCAGCCTGCCGCCGTCCGTCTTTTGCGGATTTTCGGTGTAGTCGATGATGGCGCTGATGGCCTGTCCCACCGTGCGGCCTTTGCCGGTGTGGAGAGGCATCAGGCGTGTGGTTGCCATGATGGACACCTCCTTGAAAAGTAAAACGGCCTGCCGTAGCAGACCGTTTGAAGTGTATGATGTGTAACATGAAAGGTGAGATGAAATTTTTAATACTGCTTATTTTATCAGTTCATGAATGGCCTTCACAATCGTAAGTCCATAGTCAACAAGGAAGGTCTTTTGCTCTTCGGAATATGTCTTCCTTTCTGCTATTGCTTCGTCTGTGCAATGTCTAAAACACTGCATTTGCTTTCTGTAGTTTTTTACTATCGTATCGTCAATGAACCCACAACACACTTTTTCATATTCTGGCGTAATAAATTTTCCATCTTGCTTCAACATATTTTCAATAAGATTTGCAATCTCAGCAATTTTCTCGTCTGTATGCATACAGTTGAAAGACGCCTGTCTGGTAGAGATTTCGATGAATTTTTGGTTTATAGAATCGCTCACCTCAATGTTGCAAGACTTTTGCATAAATGTCAGCTCCGCAACAAAGGCTCTTCTGGTTGCATAGCGGACGGTTCCATTATCGTCTCCACCCAGTGCGATAATTCGGTTCCTAATTTCTCCGTATGTGAAGTCAGCCGGTTCAGCAGGTGGTCTTGCTAATATTCTGGGAAATTCTTTTATCTCATAGCCAAGTGTATTCAGATAATATGTTATTAGATAAAACCAACATTTGTTTTCCGGTGAAAAATTAACATCAGGCTGGCACAGCTCTTTGAATTTGGTGATTGCTTCTTCGACATCATAAATCTCGAATTGGTAATCCTGAGTTTCTTCTTCGCCTGTGAAGAGGTTGTATGTATAGTTCACTTTTTTTACGGAATTCAGAAAGCGATGATGATATTCAGATTCCTTTATATTTTGAAAATAGAACTCTTTTAAGTCCATCAAAGCATCCCCTTATCTTCAAAGATTTCAATTTGCTGAATGTTTACTACTGCGCCAGCCGATAAAGGCTGCGGATGGATTCCATGACCGTATGCCACGACAGGTCGGCAGCATAGGAAAACTTCTTCTGATAAGCCCGCCACAGCTTTTCCATGTTTGGGTCGGCCTCAACTTCATCAAAGGCCGCAGGCGCGTCGGCAAGATACTTCTCTGTACCGCGTTTCCTGGCCGTTGCAATGAGCGCCGCACGGAGATCGGCTGGGATGATGCTCTGGCCGTGGAGCTGGCTCAGAATGTGCAGATCATAGAAATCTCTCATGCGGGTGTTGGTGGTGGCGCGGGACACGACGGTTTCCAGCTTTTCGGCCAGAACGGTTTCCAGATTGTACGCCCAAATTTCGATGGAGCGATCCTCCAACATCAGCTTAAAGCTGTAACGCACCTCGTGGGGCGTGATGGCGTCGCCGGTGGAAATGTCGATCTTGAGCGGCGTTATCACACCGTCAAACTCCGTTTCCATGCTGACACGGATGCCCGGATACTCGGCCTCGTCCATGATCTCGGAAATGCGCTTCAACCGGAACTCCACGCCATCGTCCACCGGTACGGAGATGATGGAGGCAATCATATTCTCTACTTCTTCGATGCCGATCGTCGCACCCTTTACGGTCGCGTCAATGTCCATCGTTGAGCGGGCGTCAAGGCCGACCATGGCAGCCACCAGCATCCCGCCTTTAAGGATAAACTTGTCCCGGTATTCCGAAAGAGAAATGCGCTCCAGAAAACGCTCCATCATGTAATTGCGCATCAGGATTTGCGCATCGGCGGATTTGTCCTTGGAGAGATTGCGGATCAGGTCTTTGAGCTGCCGTGCAGTTTTTATCATAAGAGCACCTCCAAATACTGCCGAAGCAGTTTTTCAACACGGAACATCTGCGCATAGCGCATCAGCTTCCGTAAGTCCTTGTCTTTTCGTTTTGCGTATTGCTTGAGGGCATCCTGAAAGGTCTGCATCTCGATTCCACTGCGGCTGCGGATCAGATCGCAGATCGTGCGCTCCATATCATAGACGGGAACCGGGTTGCCAAAGGGCGTGTTCATTGTGACGATTCCCACATCATGCAATTCTTTCTTGATGGTGTAGACCTTGATGCCATCCGCTTGCAGGCTGGCAGGATTGTATCCGGTCTTGACCGTGATGGAATACGGATTTGGCTCCCGGTCGGTCAGGTCATGGAAAAACAATGCGCTCTCATGGGAGAATACGGCCTGCGCACAGCGAAGGTGCAGCAGGTACATGGCATCCGTCCATGCGTCAGGTGAAACATAAACGCCGTGCGCGGCCTGCTCTACGCCGCGCTGCTTGGCGTAGGCGTAAAACGTGGACTTGGCAATACCGATTTCCAAAACCTGCGCGGTTTTGACGATCCCATTGTTTTGCTGAAAAAGCAGGTCAAGCCGGTTGTAGGCGGTCATGTTATCACTTCCTTCTTGCTAATATTATATCCGAGATTAGCAAGAAAGTAAACAACGATTTTAGAAAAGCAAGCCGAGGCGTTCGCCCCGGCTTGTGCTTTAACTATGAATGAAGTTTTTCATGGCAGAGTTCACGTCTTGCAGCTTGCCAAGCCCCTGCACAGCCAGCATCGGAAGTCCCATCGGGCTGATCAGAAACGCCAGCACAAGGAGGATGATGCCGTTCTTTGCGGAGTAGGTAATCAGCACGGCGAAAGCCAGCAGGGAGAGCAGTCCGCTTGCCAGCTTGAACACGAAGCCGGAGCAGGACAGCAGCCCCGCGCACAGCCAAACGAACAGGGACAGGATAAGCGACAGCGGCGCAAAGAGAATTTTCAGGATGAACATTTTGCGGCCTCCTTTTCACAAAGTGCGGTCAGCGCGTCACGCTCTTTGGCGAGCTTTGCTTCTTCCTTTTCGGTCAGATCACGATCTCCACCCGTAATCTCCATCATGCGGAAATTCTCATAGGCATCCAGCAGAGAATCCAACAAATCTTCGGGCATAGGGCAAAAGTCCACGGTGTTCCAGTCCTGCCGGTAGCAGTCAAAGCCCATAACGGTGTAGCCTCTGCTGGTTAGGACAACTTCAAAATCCGTATCGCGGTTGAGGTAGTCGGAAAATACCTTCAGCACAATTTCGTTTGTCAGCATACGTTCCGCAGCTCCTTTCCAAGCGGTCAAATCTTTTTCTGATATTAGAATACTTTGCTCATTGGTGTTTTGCAAGGATGCGGCAAAGTCATACGAATAGTTTTCGCCTTTTGCCCGACATCTAACCATATCACAGAATCTCGCTTTAGTACAGCTACCTGAACTAATTTTCTCCAGATGGGAAATATAATGTTGGTACAGTTACAGGGACGGGAGGTGTGGTACTTGCAGTTGAATGAAGCCGTCAGCAGGCGTTTGGTTGAGCTGATGCAGGAGCGTGGCATGACGCAGTATCAGCTTTATATGAAAAGCGGCGTACCGAAGTCCACCATCGGTAATCTTGTGAACTGCGCATACCCGTCTATGAAGCTGCGGATCATCCACGAGCTTTGTCAGGGATTGGAGATCGACCTGAGCAGCTTTTTTGCCTCGCCGCTGTTTGATGAAAACAATCTGGAACCGTAGAAGCTCTGATGCTGTTTTGCGTCGGGGCTTTTGCTTTGTGTGAACAGGGGCGGCGGTTATTCCGCCGCCCCTGCGACTTATTTCAGCGCCGCCAGCGAGGAAACAATTTTCTCTGCCGCCGTCCATATCCGCTCCTGACTTTGCTGAATGTCCTCCAGATCGGCCTCATAGATGCGGCCTGTTTCGTGGGCGCGGCGGGTGAGCTGGTTGAGGTTGTTGCTGGAATACCGAAGCAGGGACACCAGCTCCCGCAGCTCCGGAAGGTCGAGCTTCACCACATATCCGTCAATCGCCATCTTGCGGAGATACGCCGCCATGTTGGTGGTGCCGAACTGTGCCATCTTCGTTTCAATCATTTCCCGCTCCTGCGGCGTGACGCGGAATTTGAGCTGAATATCCCGCTTGCGTTTTGCCATCGCTCAACGCTCCGGGGCTTTGGACTTCGCCGAAATTTTCGGCGAAGTTGTTTCAGGCGGCTTTTTCAGCTTGTCCCGGACAGAGGTTTTCTGCTGCTCCTGCGCATAGGCTTTGCGGGTCTGGCTGAGAAACAGATCGACCAGACCGGGATGGCTGTTGACGGCCAGATAGCAGTTGCGGTCAGTACCCCATGCGTCAGGGTTGGCGGGGATGGACATGGCGTTTGCCCAAGCCCTGTTGTCGGGAGAATAGCGCCTGTCCCAGTCCGCTTGACAGACGGTGATGGCAAGGACATGGAACGTGCGGTCATAGCCGAACTGCTGCACCACCTGATCGACCGCCGCTGCATCCAGCCGGTTATCCCGGTAGTGGTCACGGATGGCGGCTCCAATCGCTTCCTTGCAGGCCGTGTTCGCTTGATTGGAAGCGCGGTAGACCGCAAGCTCGTCATGCTCTCTGGCGTAGGCTGCCGGGTGCTTGTAAACGGGGAGATTTTTCATTATCGTGCCTCCATTTCTTTTTTGTGGGGCTTTTCCGGTGCGCCATGAACAGGCGACGCTTTCAGCCTGTCCAGAACGGAAGGCCGCGCCGATTTTGCAATCGCCTGCTCAGGCTGCGGCTGTCCCTTGCCGTCCAGATTCAGCTCCATATCCAACTCAATGAGCCGCGCAGTTTTTACGGCCAGCTCCTGCTCCTGCGGGAACGGCTTACCGACCTCGGCCTTTGCCGCCGCCTGCTGGTTATAGAGGTTTTCAAGCTGCTCCTGAACGCTGCGCAAACGCTCCGGCATTTTATCCAGCGCGTTCTCAATGCGGACAAGGTTGCCTCTGGCATCCGAACCGAGTTCAACGCGATGGGTCATCTGGCCTTTCAGCGTCAGCGTGTACGTTTTCCACATGGAATCAAAGGCAACGGACATGGTAAAGCCGCGATAGCTGCCAATCTGCACCGGGTCTTTGCCCTTGACCTCCTTGCAGGTGTCCAGAAGTGCGGCACCGGCGTTTTCCTTATCGGTGAGCCGGTCGCCGCGAATCTCCATGCCGACAAAGCCCTCTGCCGGGAGCGGATGCGCCGCGAGGGTCTGCATATCCGCCTCCAGCCCACGAACAAAGCCCTTGTGTTCCTCTATCTTTTCCGGGAAGTATTTCAGCAGACTGTCCTCCAAGCGGAATTGCTTGCTGTTGTGGTCTGCCTTCATAATTTTGAGCTTGGACACCTCGATGGCCAAATCCATGCGCTCTTTGATGCGGGGATCACCGGCGCATAGCGCTTTGATCTCCGCAAAGGACAGCGCCGTAGCGTCCACGTCCTCGCAGGAGCGAACCGGGGATTTTGAGGTCATGATCTGAGAGATGAATTTCTGCTTGTTCTCAACGGTCTGCCAGAGGTAGGCGTCAAACGTCCCTTCGGTCACATAGCGGCAGACATGAACGAGCTTGTTCTGATTGCCCTGACGCTCGATGCGGCCTTTTCGCTGCGTGAGATCACGGGGACGCCACGGGCAATCCAAATCGTGAAGTGCGACCAAACGATCCTGCACGTTGGTGCCCGCGCCCATCTTGGCCGTGCTGCCCATCAGGACGCGCACTTGACCGCTGCGTACCTTTGCGAACAGTTCCCGCTTTTTGACCTCCGTATTGGCATCGTGGATGAACGCGATCTGTTCCGGGGGCATACCGGCGTCAATGAGCTTTTGGCGCACATCCTCATAGACCGTGAACGGCGTTTCCGCGCTTTCCTCCAATGAAATCGCGCTCTCCAGCGCATGGATTTCCGGGCTGTCCAGCGTACCGGGGGAAGCCTTTGCCGCCCGCTGCGAGGGCGTGGTCTTTGGCGTAGAAATGTCGCAAAACACAAGCTGTGTCAGTTTTTCCTCCTCGCCGTCGCGCCAGTATTGGAGAATGTTCGCCACGCACTGATTGACCTTGGTGGTTTCCTCGTCGGGGAGCATGGGATTGATGATGCGCTGGTCAAGCCCCAGCTTGCGTCCGTCCGAGGTGATTTTGAGCATATTGTCCACATCCGGGCTGACCGCACCGCTGTGTACCTTGGACGCTCGTTCCGAGAGGGCTTTCACCATATCCTGCTGGATCTGTGTGGGTTTGGTGGCGATGGTGTGGTACGCAACCTCCGGCGTGGGCAAGTGGAGCTGATCCGCCGTTTTGATGTCGGCGACCTCTTTGAACAGATTCATCAATTCGGGCAAGTTGAAAAACTTTGCAAAGCGCGTCCTTGCCCGGTAGCCGGTGCCCTCCGGGGCAAGCTCCAGCGCAGTGGTGGTTTCACCAAAGCGGCTTGCCCAGCAATCGAAGTGGCCCATACCCATCTCTTGCAGCCGGTCATGCTGCAAATAGCGCTGGATGGTATAAAGCTCTGTCATGGAGTTGGAAACCGGGGTGCCGGTGGCAAACACCACGCCGCGCCCGCCGGTCAGCTCATCCATGTAGCGGCACTTGGAGAACATATCCGAGGATTTCTGCGCATCGGTGGTAGAAAGCCCTGCCACGTTGCGCATCTTCGTATAGAGGAAAAGATTTTTATAATTGTCCGACTCGTCCACAAACATCCTGTCTACGCCAAGTTGTTCAAAGTAAATCACATCATCCTTGCGGTCGCTGGCTTGCAGCTTTTTCAGCCGCGCCTCCAGCCCCTTTTTCGTGCGCTCCAAGCTCTTGATGGTGAAGCTGTTGCCGCCTGCGAGCTTGGTATCCTGAATACCATCGGTGATTTCCTCAATCTGCTGGTGAAGGAGCCGTTCCTGCCGCTCCGGACTGATGGGGATACGCTCAAACTGGCTGTGGCCGATGATAACGGCGTCATAGTCGCCGGTGGCGATACGGGCGCAGAATTTCTTGCGGTTGTGGGTTTCAAAGTCCTTCTTGGTAGTGACAAGGATGTTTGCCGAAGGGTAGAGCCGCAGAAATTCGGACGCCCACTGTTCCGTCAGATGGTTTGGCACGACAAAAATGGATTTCTGGCACAGTCCCAATCTCTTAGATTCCATCGCAGAGGCTACCATTTCAAAGGTTTTTCCCGCACCAACTTCGTGTGCCAGCAGCGTATTCCCGCCGTACAGCACATGGGCGATAGCGTTTTTCTGATGCTCTCGGAGGGTGATTTCCGGGTTCATACCGGAGAAAACGATGTGGCTGCCGTCATACTCGCGGGGACGAGTGCTGTTCATTTCCTCGTTGTACTGCCGTACCAGCGTTTCGCGGCGCTCCGGGTCTTTCCAAATCCAGTCCTTGAACGCATCCCGGATAAGCTGCTGCTTCTGTGCGGCAAGGGTGGTTTCCTTGGCGTTGAGGACACGGCGCTCCCGTCCGTCTGCGTCCTCAATGGTATCGTAGATGCGAATGTCGCGGAGATTCAGCGCATCCTCCAGCAGCCGGTAGGCGCTGGCACGGTCTGTGCCGTAGGTGGTAAATGCCGCCACGTCGTTGTAGCGCACCATGCTCTTGCGGGAAACCTGCCATTCTGCGGTATACGGGACATAGCTGATCTCGATCTGTCCGCGCAGATAGCGGGGCGTTTCAAAGGTTTCGTACATGAATTGCTCGATGTACTTCTTGTCAAGCCACGTCGCGCCCAGCCGCACCTCAATCTCGCTGGCTTCAAGGTCTTTCGGCTGTGCGGCGATCAGGGCATCCACATTTCCGGCAAAGAACGGGTCGCGCGCTGCCACACGCTGCGCGGTGCGGAGCTTCTGCCGGACGTTGCCGGAGAGATATTCGTCCGCCGTCTGCCAGCCCCTCGCCCAATGCTCGCCGCCGTCCTGCAAGTCAAATGGGCCGCTGTTGGGTTCCTTGTAAATGACACCCTTCAAATCCTCAACGATCTGCGGGATTTTCTCGCTGCCGCCCATGAGGGAGGCCATAAAGTCGAGATCGACGCAGGCTTTTTCTCCGATGCAGACAGCAAGGGCTTCGCTGGCGGTATCCACAGAATCTACGCTGCGCTGCTGTTTGATGGTGCGCTTGTGGAACATATCCGCCTTGCGCTCCAGCTTTCCGTCGTCGTCCAGCACTTCCAGTGAACACAGGAGGTAGTAAGAGGAATCGTCAGAGAACGCAAGACGGTTCGCACGGTCATTGATCAGGCCGTGTTTTGCGGAGAACGCATCATAGAGGCAGTTTAGCTTGGCCTGCGCTTCCTGAATCCGGCTTTCTGCGCTGTACTCGTCCATTTGCAGGGCAATCAGCTCATTCACGCAATCCCGCAGCGCGACCATGCCCTTGACACGCTCGGCGGCGGTGGCGTTCAGCTCCGGTTTGACCATGCGGCTGTTTTCCCGGTAATACACCTCGCCGCCCACCACGGTGTAGGAGTAGTTTTTCACATTGGGGTCTGCGGGGATAGACGTGTCGATCTGTTCGCCCTCGCCCAGCTCTGGCAGTTCCGCCTCCTGATAGGTGCCGCGAATGTTTTTCACGGCATCATGGAGCTGATCTGCAAGCGCCAGCCCCTCAATGGGGACAACGGTGAAATCCTGCTTGCCGTATTGGGTGCTTTCGGAGGTCTGCCTGCCGAGGATCATCTCCGGGTGGTCAACAAAATAGCGGTTGATGGCAAAGCCATCCTCGTTCTGGCCGAGGTGTACCCAATCCGGTTCGATCTCAATGGGACGGTCACGCTTTTGGAGAAAGAGAATGTCCGAAACCACATCCGTACCGGCGTTGGCGCGGAACGCATTGTTGGGAAGCCGAATGGCACCCAGCAGCTCCGCCCGCTGCGCGATGTACCTGCGGACTTCGGGCGATTGCTTGTCCATCGTGTAGCGGGAGGTCACAAACGCAATCACGCCGCCCGGACGCACTTGGTCGAGGGTTTTGGCAAAGAAGTAGTCGTGAATGGAAAAACCGAGCTTGTTATAAGCCCGGTCATCTACCTGATATTGTCCGAACGGGACGTTGCCCACGGCAAGGTCGTAAAAGTCTTTTCTGTCCGTTGTCTCAAAGCCTGCGATGGTAATGTCCGCCTTGGGATAAAGCTGCTTGGCAATACGTCCGGTGATGCTGTCCAGCTCCACGCCGTAGAGCTTGCTGCCCTGCATCTGCTCCGGCAGCAGGCCAAAAAAGTTGCCAACGCCCATAGACGGCTCCAGAATGTTGCCGCTCTGGAAGCCCATATTGCCGACCGCTTCATAGATCGCCTTGATGACGGTGGGGCTGGTGTAGTGGGCGTTCAGCGTGGACGCTCTGGCCGCAGCGTATTCCTCCGGGGAGAGTGTGGCGTACAGCTCTGCAAACTCGTCCGACCAGTTTGGCTTATTCTCGTCGAAGGCATCCGCAAGACCGCCCCAGCCCACATAGCGGGAGAGGATTTCCTGCTGCTCCGGGCTGGCCTGTAAGCCCTCAAACTCCAGCTCTTGCAGGAGGCGGATCGCCGCCATATTTGCCCGAAACTTTGCTTTTGCGCCGCCGACGCCGAGGGCATCATCAGTGATGTGGAAATTCTGCGCGTTGCGGTGGCTTGCCGCCTTGAAGTCAGCGTAAGCGGCCTGCTCCGCAGCGGCAACGCTGGGAAAGCCCTGCCACTCGCCGTCAATGGGGATGGATACCGCAGGACGGTGTGCGGGAGGCTCGTCGATCTCAGCCTGAGAAATGGCATCATCAAAATCAGGCACAAACTCGCCCATTTCCGAAAGCGCCGCGCGTCCTTCCTGCTCCAGAATCAGAGCTTCTTCCTCGCTCGTGGCAGGCGGTTCAGGCTCGGCGGGCTCCGCAGTGGGCGGGTCATGCTCCGGTTCCGGGATGTGCAGCGTTTGGATTTCTATGTCGTAGGGCAAGTGCGTTTTCTCGGCAGGATAGAACGCGACGGGTTTGGTGACAGGCTGCGGCTGCTCCCGTTCCTGCTCTTCAACAAACGAGCGTATAAACGCAATGTGTTCAGCGCGGAAGATGGGAAAGCCCTGCCTGTTTTGAAAAGTCACATCGCGCAGAGATACTTCATCCGTGCCGAAATTTACGCTGTCAATGACAAACTTCCGTCCGTCAATCTCCAGCTCCATGCCAATGGGGATATACTCCTTGGCATCGGCCTCGTTGATAACATCATAGCCGTCGGTTTCATTTGGCTGCGCGAACACGAAGCTGTGTCCATGCTCCAGCAGCCGCTTTGCGGCGCTTGCCCATTGTCCAAAATCATAGCCGGTCACAGCGGTTTCTCCCATACCGGGAATATCGCGTTGCAGCAGGCGGCGATTCAAGGCGCTGGCGGCGCGCGCTGCGTCTGTACCATAAAAAAGCAGCCGTTCTCCGACGCGGACACCGATGAGCTTTTCGGGATGCTCCGCACGAAGCGCCTGATATGCCGAAACATTCGGCGCAAGCCCACGGCCTTGATCTGCGATTCGTGTGAGGACAGCGGAAACCGGTTCGGTTCTGCGTTCCGGCTCGTGATTGCTCTCGCTGGAGGATGAAACGACGCTGAGATGCGCGACAGTTTCATCTGCGGAATCAACATTATAGAGCTTACCATCAATTTCCACGCGCTGCCCCATAAGGTTTTGAACCGCTTGCGGCGTTTCCGGGGTTGGCTGTTCTGTGTGCTGCGCCGCAATGACGCGCTGTGGCTCCGGTTCAGAAACCTCGAAATATCTGGTGTCGAGGTAGCGTTCAAAGGAATTGCGGTCGATGCTGACAGGTTCCTGTCCGGGTACGTTCGGCAACGTGTGCCAGACGTGATCTTCATCTACACGCGCGATAACGCCGACTGCTGCTATGTGGTCTAACTCTATGGATGAAATGCGATCTCCAATATGATAAGTATAGCCAAGCGGTGTTGTAAACGCCGGAGGGGATAGCTCAATTCCCATATCCCGTTTGATGCCATCCAAGTAAGCAATGGCGTTATTCTGTTCTGCAAAGCGGAGCGTTTGTTCCCCATCTCCGCAGAACCGTTCCAACACCTCATCCCAAATGCCGGTAATTCCGCCCTCGCCGGGATGCAGACGAATGGAGTATCGGTCAGGTGAAAGTAACCGCAGTCGCTCATTCTCATCGTAAAATTTATTCTCGCGGATGAGCTGTGCCAACCGCCGCTGTACCTGCGCCCATGTGAGAGTCACCGGCTCGGCGTTTCCTACATGGATATACATGGGAGTTTTGCTATCTTCCCAGCCATATTTTGCAGCCAGCCATGCGGCGGTGCTGCGTTCTCGCCCATGCGCCTGCATATATAGTGCGACTTCCTGCTTGCCCTTTAGGTTGTTGCGCCAATCCAGAAGCGCGTTGTCAATGTCCTCCTGTGTGATCTGATAGGGAGAGGGTGCGACCGTCGCTGCCAGCGTGGGATACAGTTCCTCCAAAAGCTCCTGATGCAGCCGGTTATGGAACGCGGGCATATCAAAGTACAGGCGGACAAGCTGGAGATCATCCGATGCCGTGACAATACGGCGGATAGCGTCCGCACCCTCCAGATAAGCGTTCTGGCGGTCTGAATTGCGGCAGGCATTGACAAAAGCCGTATCTTTGGAAAGCGCGTTGCCAACGGTCAGCTTGTACCCGTCAAACAGCTCCCGTACCGTGGGCTGCGGCACATCTGCGGCGGGGTCGCGGAACACCCTCGTGCCGTCCGCGCCGAACTCTGCTTCATAAGCATTGATGGCGGCTTCTGCTTCATGGTCGATAGAGCGCAGCGTGTAAATGTGGCGCTCACCTCTAAAGTCTGGCGCTTCGGCAATCGTCACATCATACTTATCGCGTAATTTCTCTACATACATCTCTAAATTGTGCGACGGTACACCGCACATCTCCACACGGCCAGCGCCGGGGATATTGCGGGTGGTCAGGTTCACATCCAGCAGCTCCGCCGCCTGTTTTGCGTCCTCGCCATACAGCTCAAAGAAATCCCCCACCTGAAACAGCACGATGTTGTCCGGGTGGGCTTCCTTGATGGCGTTATAGCTGTCGTAGGCGGTGTTTCGCACTACATCCTGTGCCTGCGCCTTATCATAAAGTGCCTGTTCGTCTGGTGTAAAATAGCGGTTCATCCGAATCAGCTCAGCGATACGCGAAGCGACCTTGTTCCAATTCATTTGAACATCTGCACAGCCCGCTTTTTTCAGCGTGATGCCTTTGCTGCCGTGATCTTCGTAGCTGCCGCTTTCTCTGGATACGGCATGGGTATGCCCGCCGATGCCGTATTCCTTTTTCAGAAAATCGGCATTCTCCTTTGGGGTGTGCGAAGTCTGGAAAAACTCATAGATGCGGGTCTTTCCACCCTCAAAGCTGCTTCCGTTTGCAAGAGAAGCAGCAATTTCATCTTCGGTGATAAACCTGCCGGTTGCTGGAACAGCCTCCATATCGGAGCGGAATTCCTTTCGTGGAAGGGACAGATCTTCCAAACGTGTGAGAAGTGCCTGCGGCTTGTGGTAATGGAAGCGCAGCAGCGCACGGTTTTCGCGGTAGGCGTCCATGAATACCTTGTATTCCGACAGGAGCCTATCCCGGAACGCCGGATTCAGCAGATCGTCCGTCAGACGCTCCGTTTCCTCTGGAAAGCTGGTGCTATGGATATTGCCTATGCAGGACAGATACCCCAGCGATTTTGCCTCATCCGAGAAATCGTGATAAAGGTTCCAGACATCCACAGCAATACCCAGCCGCTCATAGCGCGGGGCTTCCGTGACCTCAAGATTGGTGGCAAATGCGCCGCCGTCCAGAAGCTCCTCAATACGCTCCGCCGCATCTGCCCAGCCTATCACTTGGGCAGAACGAAGATAGCGAGAGGTATCTCCGGTTGCAATATGGATACCATCGTCCCCGTACCATGCGGAAAACCTGCCGTTATCCGTAATCAGGCCGTTGCCGCCGTAGTAGAGCTTTTCGAGAAATACCGCGCGATCCTCTAAAGGCTTTTGCTTGGAGAATTCCGCAGCAATTTTCATCCGCGCTGCATCCGCATTACCGCCCGCGCGCAGGATGTGGTCAATATCATCCTGAGAAATGAACATAGAAAAAGCGGAGGGTGTTACACTCTCCGCTTCTGCGATGGATTGAATTTGTTCTGCCTCTGAGGGGAAGAAGGACATCTGCGCCCCAGCAGGGGCATCGAACATATTTAGCTGAACACCAGTTCCGTGAGGATCGTTTCCTCGGCCTGCGCTTTCAGCGTGTTCATCAGCCCTACCCACTTCATCGGGTCGCTGGCTTTCAGCGCTTCCGTCACGCCCGCTGACTTCATCAGCTCCGGCATCATCTGTTCCAGTCGGTTGTTCGCTGCCTCGTCGATCTCCCGCAGATGGGGGTACAGCCTCTCGGACAGCAGCAGGCTGTTCCACAGCACCGGACGATGCTCCTTCAAGTAATCCTTCCGCATCCTGCCGTACTTGCCCAGCGGGGCTTGCGGCTGCTCTGTCAGGCTCAGGTCGGGAATCAGATAATCCCCGCTGCGGGTGTAGGTCAGTTCGCTCATGGCTTTCGCTCCTTTCCGCGATTTTCTCGCGCTCATAATTCTTGATGGTGACTTCGATCTGCCGCAGCACCAGCTCGCTGGACTGGCTGATGGCCGTTCCAAGAGCGGCGACGGTCTGCGGGGTGTTGAAATCAAAGACATTCAGAAAATCCTCATGCTCGAAGTAATCTCCCGGATGCATCCCGCAGCGGGACAGCAACGCATAGGTGGTGCTGACAACGGCGGCGTTCCGAAAAGCGGCTCCGATGTTGAAATCATCATAACCTTCCAGAAAGGAACCGTCAACGATGCCGACAATATCGCGCCAGTTGTCGTGCCAGTATTCATCTACAAGCTGCGTCGCCACACGCTCCATCTGATCGGCAAGTCCGTTTTCACCGGAAACGTCAAAGCGCTGTTCCAGCGCCGCAGATACCACCTCACGATGCTCCTGCCGGTATTCCCAAAGATAAGGGCGGCAAGAGTTCTCGCCGCCGCTGGTATCGGAAACATCGAATACATATCGGAGTTTGGGTTGGTCGCTGCTGGTATCCACAAGGGCGATGCCCTTGCTGCCTCGCCGCACATAGCGGCGCATCTGCTTATTCCAAAGGTCGTATCCCGCGCAGGCCGTGGCTTCCGGGCGCTGGGCGAAAATCATGAGCTGTTCATTGTAGGGGTACTTATACAGCCTTGCGGCGGTGGTCAGAAATGCTGTCCACTTCTGGTAGCTTCCCGTGGTCTGCTCCGCCGTGCGGTCTGCCATCTGCGCATAGAGCTGTACTTTACTCGGCATCCATATCCTCCTTTTCAAAATCGGGGAACAGGTCGAGCGCGTCATATTCCGCGGCGCTCATCCTGCGCAGCTTTGCGATGGCGCTGTCCGTCAGCTCCCGCAGCTCCGTTTCATCCGCAGCGAGGTAGCCGCGCATTTCCTCCAGCGCCGCGATCAAGCCCGTGCGGGTGCCGGTGTTGTAGAGGCTCATAAGCTGGCGTTCTTCAAAGGTGATGTTCATATCAAAGCTCCTTTTCTGCGCTCTTTTTGGGCGCTGTTTTGTGTGGACGTTCTTGGGCCGGTTGGCTTTTGAGCTGCTCCAGCACAGATTTCTTCTTTTCCCGGTGTGCCGCCTCTGCCAAATCCATCAAGGAGATGGACATACCGGCCTTGACCTGTGCTTCAAGGTCGGCGACGGTGGGCTGTTTGGGGCCGTTGTTGATAATGCCGTCGATCATGCCGTAATCATCTTCCATCGACATCTCGGCGGCTTTCAGATAATTCTCCGGTTTCTGAAAGGCGGGCAGCTCCTGAAATCCCATGCTGTCACAGTAGTGATAGGATACCTTGCCGTCCTGTTTCAGCGCAACGATGTCGCTGACGGAGAGGCTGTGTCCCACAAAATCGCCGGGGCGCTCGTCGTTGAAAATGTAGTAGAAGTTTTCAAGGATTCTGCCGGTATCATCGTCCGGGTACACCTCACGGGTATAGACGGCTTCATAGTTGGCCGGGTCAGGCGGCGCGGCCAGACTGCCGAGGTTGGCAAAACGCAGCTCGATCGGCGCATCCCGGCGCAGTTGGTAGATTGCCATAGAATCGGTGGGACTGTTCAAAAAACGCTGCTCCACATCGCGGGGAGGGATATGGCCTTTGACTGCATCCCAATCCGGTCTTGTGATGCCGAACATTCCGTCATGCTTGATGATGTCCTCGGCCTCGAAAACCATTTCCTCGGCGTTGTCAGGATAGAGCATATAAACCGTGATGTCATGCTCCAGCAGCTCCACCGCCCGATCCTTGGAAAGCGGGAGCATATCGCTGTCCAGATACCCATAGCTGCGCATATCGTCCACCGTCAGCGTCGGGTCAGGCATCGGGACGGCCTGTTCCAGCTCTGGCGAAGTTGGAAGTGCGCCTGCGGCATGAGAACCGGCCTCCGCGTGAACGATCTGATCGTCGTCCGATGACAATTCGAGTGAGTACAAAATCCCTGCAAACTCGTTTGACAAAACTTCAAACGGTACGGTCTTATCATACCCATGTGTTTCACAGATACGAATCGCAGCCGCCAAAAGAAAGTTTACATCATCGTCATGTACTGTTCCGCTTTCCAGAAGGTGTAGAGTGTCCTTGTCGTAAAGTTCATAGGCATATTTTGCACCATCTTCTGTTATGCGAAGATGCTTGCTCCCACCATCAACCGCATACCAACGCTCATTAGCGTCGAGTTCTTTTAAGGAAGTGTGACTTTCCTGAAATGCCTCAACTTCCAACAGCAGCTCATTCGCTCTGTGCGCGTATTCATCGCTCTGCTCAAGCGTTTCGGACAGGAAGCCTTTTATCTCATCTGCTCCCGTCAACAGATCTTCGTAGAAATGCTGAAGGCAATCTTCCTGACTTGCGAATTCGCTGAGAAAGGCAAGGCCATTCGCATCGAGATACAGCTCTGAAATGCTTTTTGCCAAGTCAGCCGCAGACATATTGCTATTCTCTTTTAATTGGCTTTCCGATTGCTCGGATTTCTCCACAGAAATGCCACGCTCCTTGCAGATCTCCGCAAAGTTCCGGTCAATGTCCGTAATCAGCTCGGATGCCGTCTTGTTGATAGTTTCCAGACTGGCGCGAAGTTCTTTCAGCTCCTTGCCCTTTGACCATGTGGCGATATAGCCGAAGCTGTTTTCTCCCGTTTCAATGCCGTAATACTGGCAGACCGCATAGGAAATGCTTTCGGCCTCGACCTCCTCGGTGTTGCGACTCTTTTCTCCGGGGACAAGGATCGTCTCACCATCGTCCGCAAGCTCCGTCATGTGTTCATAGTCGTGGAGCTTGGCATGGGCGATCTCATGGACGGCGGCGCATACCGTCTGCACCTCACTCATACCGGCGCGGATGGTGATGCTCTGCGCCTTAATGCTGAAAAATCCGTCCGTATCCCGCGCAACGGGCTTTATCTCCATCGGAACGGGAGAAGCGCGGCGCAGCGCCTCCATGAAAACCTCATACTGCTGCACATTGCCGCTCAGATCAGCGGCAAGCTGGGGCAAGGGCTTTCCCGCAGTCTGCGACACATCAAAGACGGATACCACCTTGAACATGGGGATACGGATTTCCTTTTCCTCAATGATGGCCTTGCCGTCCGCATCCAGCACCGGCGCATTGGTTTCCGGGTCGGTCTTGATCTCCTCGACCTTTTTCTTATAGGGAGTGGGAGCGATAATGCGGATACCTTTTTCGCCTTTCAGGACGTTCCTGCCGAACTGATTGCGCCACTTGTTGAAGCCCGCCACATGGGTGGCGTCGGGGCGCTGCATATAGATGAGCATGGTATTATTGACCGAGTAGCGGTGAAAACGGCTCATCGTGGAGAGATACTGCCGGTACTTATCGCTCTCAAACAGCTCCTTGATGCCGTTTTCGATGCTGTCAACGATCTCCCGCATCCGGTCTTTGTTGGTTTGCTTTTCAGCCATGATAATCTCCTTTCAGAAAAAATAGCGCCCCTGCGCAGAAGAAAACACATCCTGCACAGGGGCAATTCTCCGCAGATAGACGTTGTTTCCGGGCTTGCGGATAGAATGTCTCAGCCCCTTGGGATTCCGCATGGAAAAAGCCTTGCGGCACGGGGCTTTTACGCCCTCTATCTGCGGAGGTTCCAGTATTGTTCACGCTTCCGTTTGGCGTCCTGCTTTCTCCGCTCCTGCTTGGCGCAGGCAGGACAATACTTGGCGCGGTTGGAGGAAGAATAGACCGGCTTGCCGCAAACGGCGCAGCACTTTCCCGGCCTTTCCCGCATCACGTCGGCCAGCAGCTCATGGTCGGCGGGAAGCACCGCGTTTCGGAACCAGTTGCACAGCAGCGAGTAGGAAATACCCTGTACGCAGACGCAAGGCTCTCCATCATCCAGCGCGAGGCAGTTGCCGTGATCGTAATTGCAGCAGAGCTTCCGAATGAGCTTCTTGGCGCGGCGGAGCTGCTTGTGATCCATACGCGGCGCATCAGCCATTGTCGAACACCAGCTTATAGCCCGTGCGTTGCCCATCGTCCTCCAGAAGAACGCTGGCATCATAGGTTTTCCCGGTCTTTTCGGAGTAGCAGCCTTTCAGCGGGGCGCGGCCATTTTTCAAAAGCGCAGCGGCAAGGGATTTTGTCAGCACCTTTTTCTTGGCTGTGAAAAAGCGGCTGTTTTTCCAGAGAACAAAGGAACAGGCACGGTTCTCACAGAAAAAGCCTTTCGGTGATTCCGTCACCTCGGCTCCGCAGCGGGGACACCTGCCGACTACCTCACGCCCGGAGGGGAACAGGACTTCCGTACCGGGGATGGGTTTGTAGGTCTGCACCAGCTCATGTAGCATGGCGGCGATCCCATCCATGAAGCTGTCCGTGGCGATTTCACCGCGCTCGATCTCTTTCAGGCGGTGTTCCCATTCGGCGGTGAGCTGCGGTGACTGGAGCTGTTCGGGAAGAACCGTAATAAGTGCCGTGCCGGTAGAGGTGGGCAGCAGATTTGTGATCTTTTTGGACTTCCTGCGCTCCACAAAACCGGAGGACACCAGTTTTTCAATGATACCGGAACGGGTCGCCGGGGTTCCGATGCCCTTGCGCTCGGCATCATCTGGCATATCCTCCTTGCCCGCGTTCTCCATCGCAGCCAGCAGCGTATCCTCGGTGAAATGCTTGGGCGGCGTGGTTTTTCCGGTCTTGACCGATGCGGCAGATACGGAAAGCGTCTGATTCTCCGTTACCACCGGCAGCGCGGGCGCTGCCTCTGCCTGCTCCTGCTCATAGCGCTTCCAGCCGGGAGCAAGGACGGTTTTGCCCTTGGCGGTGAAGCTCTGACCGGCACAGTCCACCGTAATGACCGTTTCTGCGTAGCGATGTGGTTCATCCACCGCACGAAGCAAGCCCCTTGCCGCCAGCTTCAGCACCTCGCGTTCGCCCAGCGGCAGAGAGGCCATATCTACCTTTTCCGCGCTGATGGTGGGAACAATGGCGTGGTGATCGGTGACTTTTTTACTGCTGCATACCTGCTTGGTGCAGATGGTCGGAGGCTTCTCCATGCCGCAGACAGCGGCAGCGGCGGCGACAAGGCCGGGGACGCTGCCCTCCATATCGTCGGTCAGGAAGCGGCTGTCGGTGCGCGGGTAGGTACAGAGCTTCTTTTCATAGAGGGCTTGGAGATAGTCGAGGGTCTGCTGAGAGGTGTAGCCGAGAACGCGGTTGGCGTCGCGCTGGAGGGAGGTCAAATCGTAGAGCGCAGGCGCTTTCTCAGACTTTTCCTTGCGCTCCACGCTTTTGACGGTTACTGCCTTGCCCTTGCAGGCGTTGGCGATGGCGTCGGCGTCCTTCCTGTCCTTCATTCGGCCTGTCGTGGCGGGAAAGCCGCAATCAAGCTGGACGGTGCAGAACGGCTCTGCCACAAATGCGGAGATCTCCGCCTCACGCTGTACCAGCAGCGCCAGCGTGGGCGACATGACGCGCCCGATGTTCAATGTGCGTCCATACGTCAGGGAAAAATACCGCGTGGCGTTGATGCCCACCAGCCAATCGGCCTTGGCACGGCACAGGGCGGATTGATGCAGGCCGTCATAGTCGCGCCCAGACTTAAGCTGCTGGAAGCCGCTGTGGATGGCATCATCCTCCATTGAAGAAATCCAAAGCCGCAAAATGGGCTTGGAGCATCCCGAAAGGCAGTAAACCGTGCGGAAGATCAGCTCACCCTCGCGCCCAGCGTCTGTAGGATAGTTCTCGGAGGTGACTTTTCTGACTTTGTTACTCGATGGCATCCAATGGGCCGATAAAGCGGTAGAAAATCTGGATTTTCTGGACGTATTCGCCATCGACCTTTTCCGCTCTGGATACCAGAATCTTGTCAATCAGCTGATGCAGAATCTTATAGTTCAGTTCGGTGATACCAGCGTACTTGCTGACTTCATCAATAAAATCCTGAATCTTGTCCAGCTGATCGTGTTCAGCACGGCCTTCCCGCTCGTACTGCTCAATCTTCTCGGTCAGTTCAGCCTGTTCTTTGTCGTAGCGATCTGCAAGCATTTGAAAACGTTTCTCCGGGAGAAGTCCCTTTGATACGTCCTCATAAAGTTTTGCATACAGGTCTTCGATTTCTGCGATTCGTGCTTTACACTGCTTCAAATCCCGTTTGTGCTGCGCCCGGTCAGAGGACACCCGGAGGTGCATCTGATTTGCAATCTTCTTCACAAGGGCTTCCCGATT